>Ga0308160_10000012_pt1 | contig 676478 bp, 631 predicted proteins | sample PhyFR1_FD_201036 | JGI IMG/M metagenome (GOLD analysis project Ga0308160, IMG submission 201036) | Phyllosphere microbial communities from UC Gill Tract Community Farm, Albany, California, United States - DLSLF.R1 | ecosystem: Host-associated > Plants > Phyllosphere > Unclassified | place... | reverse complement strand
GCCGCTATTTTTATTTTGATGACCTGGGGAGTTCGCAGCTGCTGCCATCGGCCATCTATGAAATCAAAGAAGCCGATGTCATTCAGAAGCTGATGGATGCGGATAACATGGGAAGCGATGCGGTCCGAGAACTCCTCAGTACCGGTAAGCTCCTCGAACCGGACCACAAAACGCTGGTCACCGCCTCCACGGATTATCACCGCCACAAAAACGCTTTCCTCTGGATCGCCGGCGGGGTTTCTGCGTTCATCCTGCTGTTTGTCCTGTTAGGCAGGATACCCGTTTCCCCTTTTACCGTCAAAGACGGATCCCTGATCGTCAATAACCTGCTCTTTAAGAAATACAAGCTTACCGATATTGAAAAAGTCGTTTTCGGGATCGCTGTCCCTGGAATGAGCCGGGGCGGGGCTATGGGAAAGATGCAGATCATCCTGACCAACGGAAAAAAAAGCAGGACCTACACCTTCTCTTCCAAAATAAAACTCCTGCCGGAATCCCAATATGAATTGAAATCCTATATCCAGAAACTGCAGGCTCAATTAAGGGCGCAGGGGGTGAAAAGTGAATTGACCGGATAATAGGGAAGATTTCTTAATAATGGGAAAAATAGATTTGCCGGTTATATTTTACGGTTTCCCGTAACGGTGAAATCGTTTTTTTATTATATTTGACGAAACTTTTAACCGTGAAAAAACTGTTTTTCCTGACCGCCCTGTGCGGCATCCTTTCCTTCCTGCACGCGCAGTCCGCTCCCAAATTTGTATACGCCGAAATCGTCGGTGAATCCAGGTTCCTCAGCAATAAGGTGACTGTGTCTATTGATTACGGGCAGGTGACTTCGTTTTTTGAGAATACGAAAGTCAAAAATGAGGACGGCAGCAACCGGAAGTTTAATTCCATGGTGGATGCCATGAATTATATGGGGGCGCTTGGCTGGGAATTCCAGCAGGCGTATGTCGTGACTACGAGCCAGCAGAATGTCTACCACTGACTGATGCGCAAAAACTTCACCGATCTTCCCGGCGATATCCAGGAAGAAATGAAAAAGAATTTCCCGACAAAAAAAGATTTATAATGCGTTTATTTCTATTGACTTCTAAAGATTGGTAATGATTTCTGTTCTATATACAGTAAAATATAATCATACTTTAAATCATTGACAGTTTATGAAGATTCACGTAATTGTGAGACAGGTATTTTTAATATCTTTGAATTATTGCTACTTTTTGAATGATCATAGGTAGTTAAATTAAACTTATGAGTGATATTAATAAATTAATACAGGAAATCGTAAAATTCAGAGATGAAAGGGATTGGGAACAATTTCATAATTCAAAGGATTTAGCCATGGCTTTATCTATTGAGTCGTCTGAGCTTCTGGAATTGTTTTTATGGAAAAACAACGAAGATTTTAAGTTGGATAAATTGAAGGAAGAATTAGCTGATGTCTTGATGTACGCTTTTCTTTTGGCAGATAAACATGATTTAAATATCCATGACATTATTTTAGATAAGATAAAAAAGAATGAAGAGAAATATCCTGTTGATAAATCGAAAGGAAACTCCACTAAGTATAATGAATTATAGAAGCAGGATTTAATAATGAGTTTTTCAATACAACAGTATCCTTTTGATAGCACTTTAGAATCTACAATTATAGAAAATCACAGGGATTTTCTCAATTGGCCGTTGGTCTATTTCCTGGAAGAAAATAAAAGCAAAGAAGCCTATGTAGGTGAGACAACAGACGTGCTTAGTAGACTAAAGTCTCATTCTAAGACAGAAAAGAAACAAAAACTAACGACTGTCAATTTAATTTTAAGTGATAAATTTAATAAATCTGCTACTTTAGATGTAGAATCAAACCTGATCCGATATATTTCTGCAGATGGAATATATTCTCTACAAAACGGAAATTTAGGTATTTCCAATCACCAATTTTATCAGAAGAAAGAAATGTATTGGGAACAGTTCAAAGACATTTGGACTGAGCTAAGGAGTTTAGGAATCGCCAGACATTCTCTTGATTACATAGATAATTCCGACTTATTCAAATATTCACCATATAAGTCATTATCAAGAGAACAAATTGCGGGTCTCAAAATGATTCTCCAATGCCTTCTTGATGACAATGCTAAAGTGAGTTTAATAGAAGGTGGTGCAGGTACCGGTAAATCGATATTGGCAATTTTTCTTTTTAAGCTTTTAAAAACAGATTTGAATGATTTTAATTATGCAGATTTTGATGAGCAGGATGAAGAGCTGTTTAAACTGTTGAAAGAAGTAAAAGCCAAATATGGAGACTTAAATATGGCGTTGGTAATTCCTATGGCTTCTTTCAGAAAAACCATCTCTAATGTTTTTAAGAATATCAAAGGCTTATCCCATAAAATGGTGATCGGTCCTTCGGAAATAACTAAACAGAAATATGATCTGCTCATTGTCGATGAAGGGCACCGTCTCAGAAGAAGAGTAAACCTGGGTTCTTATTTCGGGACTTTTGATAAGAACAGTGAGCTCTTAGACTTAGATAAGATGACCTCATCTGAATTAGATTGGGTTCAGTTGCAAAGCGATAAATCAATTATATTCTACGACCAGTTTCAATCAATCAAGCCCTCTGATGCTACTCCGGAGAGTTTTTATGCTTTAAAACAACTTCCGGGTACACGTAATGAAAAGTTAAGTACACAATTCAGGGTAAAGGGAGGAAACAAATATGTCAGGTTAGTTCACCAGATTTTTGATAAAATAGATGTGACTGAACTGCAGCAGGCAGACACCGGATATTACGATTTAAAATTGTTTGATGATCTTAATGAAATGGTGGAGCAAATTCACCTGAAAGAAAAACAAAAAGAACTATCCAGAATGGTCGCAGGGTTTGCGTGGGAATGGATTTCTAAAAAAGACAAATCAAAATTTGATATTGTCATAGGAGATACTTCTTTGCAATGGAACAGTACTGATAAAGATTGGGTAAACTCTGTCAATGCTATTAATGAAGTAGGATGTATTCATACGACACAAGGATATGACCTCAATTACACGGGGGTGATTATAGGGCCTGAATTAGATTACGATTTTGAAAACCAGGAGTTTGTTATCTACAAAGACCGGTACAAGGATAAGAATGGTAAAAACTCCATAAAAGATCCGAAGGTTTTATTAGATTATGTAATTAACATCTACAAAACCATACTGCTGAGAGGAATTGAAGGTACGTATATCTATGTATGCAATCCCAATTTAAAGAAATACTTTGCGCAGGTCATTCCGTCATTTAAGAATTCTAAAGATAGAATAACGACTTATACTATAGTTGATGCTCCTAATGAATTTACCGTTCCTTATTATGATCTTGAGATTGCAGCAGGACCGTTTTCCGATTTGCAGTCAGTGGAAAACGTAAAATATATTGAATTAAAAAACATAACCCATCACACTGACTATTTTGTTTGTAAAGTAGTAGGCGAATCGATGAATAAAGTAATTCCTAATGGAAGCTTATGCTTGTTCAAAAAATATTCGGGAGGCACCCGGAACGGATTGATAACTTTAGTGGAAGGAAGTGAAATTTTTGACAGTGAAACAGGAGCCAATTACACTATAAAAGAATATTCCAGTAAAAAAGTGACGGATGAAGAGGGGTGGCAACATGAAGAGATTATCTTGAAACCTTTGTCTACACAATCTTTTGAACCTATCGTTTTGAGAGATGAGGAGACTATGAATTTTAGGGTGATAGGGACGTTTGAGAAAATAATATAAAACTAATAACTAAAAAACCAATAATTCATACAACTGCAAAGTGTGTTGACGTAGTGATTAGTGATTGATGAGGAATTGACTGTGTAAATAAAAAACTAATAATAACTTCGAAATGACATCTGTAAAAATTTTAAAAGCTGGACAAGGTGATAGCATATTAATTAGGTTCTTAGGAAATGATAGTAAGTATAAAAACATTTTAGTAGATGGAGGTAATAGTAAGGCAGAATATCAAAATCATTTAAAAAAAGAAATACTTCAAATTCGAGAAAATAATGAGTCAATTGATTTACTAATTATAACTCATACCGATCAAGATCATGTTAAGGGAATTCAATATTTGTTAAATGATGAAGAAATTAATAAAAAAATTATAAAGCAAGTTTGGTTTAATTCTTTCGATTCAAGTTTCTCTCCTGATAATAACGATATTAGTTATATTGAGTCTTGTAAGATTCAAAACTTGTTAATTGAATATGGTATATCAAGAGATAATAATGTTGTAGTGTTAGATGATTTATCACCAATTGATTTTTTTGGAGCACATATTACTATACTATCGCCCTATCAAAGTGACTTAGAGAAATTAATAGTAAAAAATGATTTAGATATAGCTGCTTATGGTAATGATTACGGTTTTTCTCTAGATGAACTGATTGAGGGTAATTCTAATATTTTTATCGATAAAAATGAAGACTTAGATACATCATTAGAAAATATAGTAAGTATTGCTTTTCTTTTTGAATTGAATGAAAAATCATTTCTACTTTTGGGTGATGCTATTCCTAATACAATCGAAAAATCGGTTGAGAAATTAATTAAACAGCGTAGGATTGGACATCTTCAAGTCGATTTTATAAAATTATCTCATCATGCAAGTCAAAAAAGTTTGAGTTTTAAAATGTTAGAATATATTAAAACACAGAATTATGCAGTAAGTGCAAACCGCAATAAATCAAATCTTCCAAATAAAATAACATTTGCTAAAATTTTGAGAGGTAAAATTTATGAAGGTAAGATTAAATTTGTTTTTAACTACTCTGATGATGAAGTGTCAGAAAACAAGAGATTAAATTTTTCAGCCATTGAGATGAAAGATCTTGGTTTTGAGTATAGTAAACCTAATTATGAACATGGATATTTATTTAATTTATGAGTGACGCTGAATATGCACCAAATGAGCATCAAGAAAAAGTTCTAAAATCGAATACTGTTAGGATAGAACCAAACTTTACTGGAACAACAAAATCAATCAAAGGAACAGGTATACTTTATAAAACTGTAGATAACAAATCTGTTCATTATATATTTACGGCCTTACATTGCTTATATGGTAAAAGAATTGGAAATCTTTTTGAAAATGAATCTTTTTTTAAAAGCGTACAAGTATTTAGACAAATAGAGGATGGTAGCTATGAGGAATATAACATTAGTAAAGAAAATATAATAGCTTTTAGAGATCAAGATTTAGCGATAATTTTATTTAACATAGAAGAACCATCGGTAACAGGTCTTTTTTTAGATGTTAATAGTTTAGTACAAATTGTAGTCGGAAAACGAACACATCGAGGTTATTTTAATTCTTATGGCTATCCATATTTTAAAGATAATAATCCACATGAACTTTTATTTAAATATAAGCTTTCCGCTCAAAATACTGATACTATAAATATTGAATGTAAAACTGATATCAATACAGAAGAAGCAATACAGAAGATTTCGGGCTATTCGGGAGCGGGCTTATTTCAGTCAAATAGAGCTATTTTAAATGGTATTATCACTCAAATTTCAGATGAAAATGGTTTTGCAAGTTCTATTATTGCTAAAAAAATTGATGTTGATTTAATTAATCTTGCACTCAAAGAAAGGGATGAAAATCTTTGTCAAGTTGAATGTATTGATGATACTTCTAAAATCACTTTAGAAGAAGATGGTAGTTTAATAAACTATGAAAGGATAATAATTAATGGATGCGAGCTAAACATTTGGAGAGCTTTGAAACGTTTAAGACAAGATTTAAAGGATGACTGGTTTCAAGATCCATTAAATTTTAAGTTTTTATTATCAAAAAAAACATTTTATGATAGGGTAAAAGAATATATAGGAAACTCAAATATTTATCAACCAACAGCAGCTGCAAAACATTTTACAGTTCCTAAATCAGGATTTTCAACTAGACCGACAATTGAGACAAGCTTTATTGATAGAGTTATTTATCAAGCTTACGCAGATAAGTTAGCCGAAAAACTAGATTTTATCCTTAATCGTCAAATATATTCTTTTAGATACAATTCGGGAAAGAATTCGGAAAAATACATGTACCATTATTCAATCGAACAATGGAAGAAGTATGTCTTTCAAACTAAATCTGTATTGAACAAGGATGCACCTTACCTAGTTGTAGCAGATATAACAAATTTTTTCGAGAATATAAATACTAAATTATTACTAGAATATTTAGAATCATTAGTTCATGATTATAGTCAAAAGTCGGAAGCTGACGAACTTTATAAAATAATAAAATCTGTAGGTCAATTGATTACTAAATGGAATGAAAAGCAAGTAAATACAGAATTTGGAATTCCTCAAAATAGGGATGCATCATCCTTTCTTGCAAATCTGTATCTTAATAAAATAGATCAAATAATGATATATTCAAATAGTCATCAGCATTATTACAGGTATATGGATGATATCAGGATTGTCTGTACATCGAAAGCAGAAGCTATAAAAGCTATTTATGACTTGTCTGTTGCATTACGAGAATTAGGATTAAACTTAAACTCTTCTAAAACTACAATTTTAGATTATAATGATAACCATGATTATAGTAGAATTAAAGAATTTTTACCAGACTCATTAATTCAAATAGAACAAATAAATAGCTTATTATTAACAAAACGCAAACGAGATGTTCAAATTGCTGTGCATATGACCTACAAATTGTTTATGGATGCTGTCGAAAATAATATTGAGAATGAAGATAAATTTATCCAAAAAAGAAAAATAGCTTTTTGTATCACAAAATTACAATTGTTTGCAAGAACAAAAGGATTAAGAGATTGTATTGATTTTAAGAAAATAATAGAGTTTGTTCTTAAAGAATTGGAGAATCAACCTTGGTTGACTTCTTCATTTATAAAGCTATTGATGGCTATTGACAAGTCATACTTCAAAACCTCTGATTTTGAATTTATAAAGAAAATTATTCAAGATAATTTAAAAAATATTTACGAGAGTCAGACATATTTTTTATGGCTTTTTATGAGTTTTATAAAACATAACGATAGGGATTTGATTAAGATAGCAATTGACAATATCAAAAGTACAAATCAAGTTAACCAAGCAAATACAGCAGGCTCCTATATCTATTTGGCATCAATTAATTGGAAAAATTACAAGCAAGTTATGCTTAGCGCTTTTAATAAAGGCAATTTAACTGGAAATTATTTTTTACAAAGAAATGCTATTATCGCTTTACGTAATGTAAACTTAAAAGAAATTAAAGATGAAATAATTCTTGAAGATTTAAAAGATATTCATCATAAATTGTATAATGAAAAACTTGAAGAGTTTGTTTCTGAATTACCCCAGCTAAAAATTTCAGATATAATGAAAAACGCAACTCCACTAATATCTCTTTAGAACATGGAAATAATTTTACTTAAATATACAAAATATCAAAAAGGAATAGAAGAGAATCTTTTTTATATTAAAGAAATTGGTAAAACTTTTAAAACTCAAATAGATGTCTTAAATATTGCACAAGCAACCAAAATTATCTCATTTACTTTTGAGAATCTTATTCCACATCTGGAGATAAAAAAGGATATACATTATTTTGATTTGGAGAAAGTTAATAAACAATTAATTGGGCGTTCGAAATGGGAATTTAAAAAAAATAATATTCCCTGGAATATTTGGAATGCTTTATCGTCATTAGATTATAAAGAGTTTAATATTTCTAAAGATGATTTTGATAAAAGGATTTTGGATGCAAAGGATTTTTATCAAGGATCTAATACAAAAGATTTAGATATAGGGAGTCAAATTTCATTTTTACTTGATTGCTTGGAAAAGTTATATATTCAAATAAATGAAAAATTAACAAATTCAATTGAAAATGATAGATACCTAAATATCGAAAAAAGATTAAATAATGTGCTCTTTGAAACAAGTAAAAAAGGAATCTTATTCGATAGTGAAAAAGTAAAAAAACATATAGAAGAGATTGAAGTTGAATTATACAAATCCCGAAATAAACTGCAATTGGAATATGGAATTTTTTCGAAATATGATTATGAGAATTTAAGAAATAATTTATGTAGTATCATCCCTGAAAACTTAAAATTAAACACAAAAAAATTTTGGAAGTATTTAAAATCGAAAAGAAAACAGCATGAATTATTCGATGTACTTTTAACAGAGAGGAAGTTGGCAAAAAACAAAACTATCTTAACGAGAATAGGCTCATTGAATGATAATACAATTTATCCATATTTTGACTATTTTGGCACAATTACAAGCAGAATTCTTGTTATGACACCATCTCTTCAACAACTTAATAAGAAATATAGAGATATAATTATCCCAGATTCAGGTAAGATTTTGCTATATTTTGATTATAGTCAGTTCGAAGCAGGATTATTAGCATCGCAAGCAGACGACGTTAATTTAATAGAAATGTACGATACTGATATTTATAATGGTATTGTCTTAAGTATTGGAGAAGATAAAATCACAAGAGATGAGGCAAAACAATTCTTTTATTCATATTGCTACGGAGGTGAACGAGAAAATGGTAACACTGACTTTTTTAATCAATTTCCAAATTTAATTGTCTACGAAAATTCGGTATGGAAAGAGTTTGAAACCAATGGCTATATAGATACTGAAATTGGAAATAGAAGATATAAAACTTTAGGGATTGAAAATTTGAAAGAAGAAAAATGGTTATTAAGTCAAAAAATACAAGGTCTTGCGTCAATAATAATAAAAAAAGTCATATTAGAGGTTAATGAAAAGATTCCAGATGTAGATTTTTTATTACCAATGCATGACGCAATTTTATATCAGGTTCGAACTGAAGAGATAGGACTATTAAAAACAAAAATTGAAGACGTTTTTAAATCTGCTATGAAAGAATACTGTCCAAAATTAAACCCTAAAGTTACTCTTAAAGATTTTAACGAAAACTCTTAATATGAAAATTAATAAGAATTTAATGAAATACACCGAATGCCGATTAGAAAAATCATTCTTTCATAACTTAGATAGAAACAACATAGATAAGCATAGAAAAAACTAAGATAATTAACATGAAATATTGGAAAAATAACAAAAATAAAATAAACAAATTCCGAGGAGTGTTGGAAAATGATAGCCTGAATATTTATGATAAGGAGTGATATGAAAATATTTAAAGTTTCTCATGGTACAAATTTTTTTAATTATGAGAACCATATTTTAATGCTTGAAAATAATTTAGTTAGTGTACATCCTGACACTGCTGCAAAAGGAACATCATCTCAAACACAATACTCAAATTTTTTAACAGCAAGAAAAGGTGACGTAGTTTTTATTTGCCGTTCTAATGAATCAGTTGATGTTATTGGTATGTTTAAAGATGAAAGACCTTTATATTCTTTAATAAAAGATCATTACGATAATAATTGGATTGATCGAGAATTAGTTTTATTATTTGAATCTAAGAATAATAATGCTCATCATAAAGGGAGAGAAAAATGGTGGTTACCAGGTGATAATTCAACTTGTAATGAAGTTAAAAAGGAGGATTATAAGCTTTTTGAGACTATGATTTTAAATCCTGTGTTCGAAAGAAAGATTGATGATTTAAAACAAAAGCGCTTAAAGAAACTAAAAAATTTAGATACAACTATAAATGGTGTTTTAGAGCTTCAAATTGAGTTTAATCGTTTATTAAATAATGATCTTGAGATTTTTAATGTAGTTAACAATTTAAATGAAATTGAAAAACTTAAAGTTTATTATAATTATGGAAGCAGAGATGATGCAGATAAGAGACCAGTTGTGTTGTTACGTAGAAGACTTATTGAATTTGTAGTTGAGAATAAGAATATACCTCTAACAAAAGAGATAGTAGATACTACTAAGAAAGAAGTTGCAACTAAATTTGATAAAAATGTATTTCATGCTTGGAGTTCCTATTTTAGAGTGTTGTATCCTTTTTATTATGACCAATTTAAAGTTAATGTCATCAAGCTATTAGAAAATCTTGTCGAAAATATGAGAAGAGATTTAGGTATTGAAGATTTTACAAAAAATAATATTGTTCATTTTGATGGAGCACAAAATCAAGGAAGTGATTATGTGTGGTTTGCTATTTACAATTCAAGTTATAAAAATCAAAAAGCAGCCAAGCAATTATTTTTCTCTGTTAACCAAGGAAAATTCATATTTGGATTACGTTCTCATAAAAATCCATTGATCAACAAATCTACATCAACAGATAAATATGATTACTCTGAAATTTTAAATGTGTTCAGAGGGTTTATAGATGAAATAAAAAATGATGATATTACAAAGTTTAAAGACATGAATGATTTAAAAGAATTACTCGAATTTAAAAAACAGATAATTTTACAAGGTCCTCCAGGAACAGGAAAAACATATACTGCCAAAGATTTAGCGGAATTTACTATAGCTGACACTGTTAGTGGAGATAAAATTAAACAAGCTGAATTTATTAACATAAGTCATCAAATTGAGATTATTCAATTTCACCCAGCTTATACATACGAAGATTTTATCAGAGGTATCGTTACAGAACCAGTAGATGGTAAATTAAATTATGTTCCCAAAAATAAATTGTTTTTAGAGCTTGTTGACAAAGCTAAAAATGATGATAGTCAAAAACCTTATGTATTAATAATTGATGAGATTAATCGTGCAAATTTGTCATCTGTTTTAGGTGAATTAATCTATGCTTTGGAATATCGAAATCAAACATTCAAAAGTATGTATGCCGATAAAGAAGGTGATTATAAAGTCTCAATTCCCGATAATTTGTATATCATTGGTACAATGAATACTGCCGATCGTAGTGTTGGTCATTTAGATTATGCTTTGCGCAGAAGATTTGCATTCTATGATGTTTTACCAAAAGTTATAAAATATGATTCTTTTGAGCAACCTTTATTCGACATTGTTTCAAAGTTATTTGTAAAGGAAATTAAGGATAGAGTTGATGAGCTGGTAGCGTCTGAACATTTAGGCTTAGAATTCCAAGACCGTCCGCAAGATATTTGGCTTGGGCACAGCTATTTTTTCAAAAAAGAAGATGTAGATTTCACACTTCGAATTAAATATGAAATCGTACCGATATTGCTCGAATATATAAAAGATGGTATTTTAAATAATTCAGATGAGGTTAAAGGTATCATTAATGAAATATCAAATTATAAAACTCTAAATGTCAATTCTTAAAATAAGAGAAAATTTTCTGTCAACTATTCATGATGTAAATTCAATTGTTGACTATGAATCGAAATGGAAATCTGTTATTGATAATTGGTTGCACGATAAAACTGAATTTAAGCTGCAGTGCGATAAAATTGACAAGGAAATTAACTGTATTGAAATAAGCAAACAAGGAGATAAATTAAATTTAAATACATCTTACCTTATTGGTCTGGATTATTTGAATGATGACCTGCCATTTATGGTTGAGCCGAAGTTTGAAGATGGGAAAAAGGAATATTCTGTAGATTTTTATAGCATTCTTTTTAAGAGTTTACCCTTTGTAAAAAGTGACGAGGATATTTCAGATTTATACTTTGTTAATTTTTCTAAACCACCTATTGAAATAAATCAAAAAGAAGATTTTCTGACTCCTATTCTAGTTATACAATTTTTAACTTACCTCAATAAAATATGTCATTCGGGGCTACAAAACGGTTATTATTGGATTGATGAAAATTTAGATGGTAAGGTGAAAGGTAAAATCTTGATAAAAGATACAATTAAGCAGAATCATTTAAATTTAAAATATACAAAAACGTATTGTCGCTATCAAGAATTTGGAATTAACACCAAGGAAAATCAATTCTTAAAATATACATTTCAGTTTTGTTTAAACTATTTAAATCAATTTAATCAATTAAATATTATTAATGACTTGCTAAGCACTGTTGGCTTTATAAAAACTTCTTTAGAAAAGGTACAATATGATTCTGCATTTAGAAAAGAGATTATTGTGAATAATAATCCTTTTTTTGCGATGTATAAAAATGCTTTGCAAATAGCAAATCTTATATTGAAGAGATCTTCTTTTAATATTACCAATACCACTAGTGATAAAGTTAAAACATATCCTTATTGGATTAATATGAGTAAATTATTTGAAATTCATGTTCTTAAATTGTTAAGATGCGCTTTTAAAAAAGGTGTTTATTATCAAAAAAAATATTCAGGGAGAATTCCTGACATTGTTTTAAATGATAATAAATATAAAACTATTATAGATGTTAAATACAAAGCGTATGATGATAAATCAATTGATATTGAAGATATAAGACAAGTAGCTGCTTATGCGAGAATGAAATCCATTTTTTATGATTTGGAATTAAAAAAGAATGAAATATTAGATGCTATAATAATTTATCCAAAAGTATCAAGCAAAAATGCATCTTTAAATTTAGACGTACTATCTTCAAAAAAAGAATTGGAATATCATAACATTTTTCAGCTAGATGTTGAATTACCAATTCTTAGATGATTTGTTAGTAAAAATCCTGAGACCAAACTCAGGATTCATCTATTTATCTTGTATCAACTTCTCCATCAATCGAATCTGCTCATCCTTAGCCTTGATCAACTCCGCATTCAGCCGCTTAATCTCCTCCAAAGCTTCAATCCATTTTTCAATAGGATTGATATTCTGAATTTCAACTTTATTATTGAACATAGCGTTATCTGAAAAATTACATGAGATCAGATTGATGGCGGCCTCCTCATCAAAATTCTGAAACGCCTCCACGGGAATGTTCAGTACTTCGGAGATCTTCTGTAGGAGGGCTTCTTCTACGACGTCTTTCTGTTCGAGGAGGGAGATTTTCTTCTGGTTCCAGTCTTCGCCGAGGTCGAAGGCGAGGGCTTCCTGCTTGATGCCTAGCATTTCCCTGAATCGTTTGATGTTGCGTCCCTGATGTATTTTCTGTTCCATGTGTGTATTTTTTTAGATGCGGTAAAGATACGGCGGTTCCGTGATAACCGGAAGGGTAAAACTAACAATTATCCGGTAAAAATCCTAATGCCGCCACTACAATATCCGTTTCGGGAATAGGATACCTGACCGCAGCCATCGTACTTGTCCCTGAGAACATAATCGTATGAAAAAGAAAAAACCGGATTTTGATGCCGCGTTCTGGGCAGGAGGTGCCGGAAGAGTTCCGCTGCCATTGTTCGATGCATTTTTCAGTACCTATCCGCTCAGTGAGGTAAAAGAACACCTGTCTTCGATGATGACGTATGCCGTGAAACCGAAGGTGCTTTCGGAAAAGGATCCTTCGGTGGTCTTTCACTTTTACCTTTCGCTGCGGTCCTTCATCCGGGCGGCTCATTACCTCAGCCATACCTCCGGGAAATACAGGCTCAACCCTCCCAAAGAACATGAAACAGGGAACTTTGTCGGAGGAGGAATATGCAGATCCTTTTCTGGTCTTCCGTAGAGCGTTTGCTGACCACCGCCTGGCAGCATTCGATTATTTCATCACCGGATCGCCTATTTTTCCTTAGGGCCTTACGGGGATTGTTCTCGATACAAAATTCTTTCAGAATTCCACTCGAACTGACGGCTGTGGTTCATCGGTTGGTTCCGATTTATTTAATGCAAGAAAATCTGCGCCGTCTGCGAGAGATTTTTTAACGCAAAGGCTTTATTTGAACCTGCATATGATAAGTGAGTAAAGAATGATCAGCGAGCTGATGGATGAAGCGTACGTGTGAGCTTCGCGAAGCAATTTATTTGCCTTTGCCTCCTTAAAATCAGCGGCATCCAAAATCATCTTTGCGTTAAAAACCTTACACGAAAATCATCTGCTTAATTCAAAACGCCAACATTCCTGATCCTCACACAAAACTCGCTCCCCAGAAACCTCGGGTCCCCGTGCTTCTCCGACCAGAAGCCGTCCAGCACATCATTGCTGAGGCAACGGTAGACAGCGACGCCTTTGTAGATCATATCTTCTCCTTCATAACGGAAGTTGATCACCAGGATGCCGTCTTTGTAGAACCCGGTGCCGTGCTGTTCGTGGTCGCCGATGAGCCATTGGGCGATGAGGCGTTGGTTCTCATCCACCGAAAGGGTAAGGAAGCCGTGATAGGTCACAGCATCGGTTGCTTCCTGGTTGCTGCCCTGGACAGTGTAGCTGCCCACCAGATCGTGTACGGTCATTGATATTCAGTTTTAGATAAAACAAAAATAAAGAATTCCGGCGTCATTTTCCATTCGGTTTGAAATCGGTGAAATGGGTTTCAAAAAATCAGGCTCCCTCGCAGGTCAGGCAGATGGCACAGATTCTTCTAAAATGCGGTGTTTATTTAAAAGGTTGGAAATTCGCAAAGCCGCAAAGATTAATAGAAAAATAGCTGTGGCATAAGACGCAAGGAATTTGACGCAGTCAAATTTGTACATCGCTAATACTAATTCAAAAATTTTTAATCTTCTTAAATAAGCGTCCACCAATTTTATCAAAGATAAAATCTTTGCGCCTTTTTGCATGAAGCTTTTAGAATACTCTTGCACTGTTGCGTTTTCCCAACAATCACCACTCATCAGAAACTTAGTGTGCTCCTGTAAGTGAAAAAGTTTATGCTGAGCCTGTCGAAGTAGCTTAGTGAAACTTGAAGACGGTTAGTATAAAAAATCTCCGTGTCCTCTGTGTTCAGGCAAAAGCTTTTTTTAAATTCACCATTGACCATTCACAATTAACCATTCACCACCGGACTTCCCGGAATATTCCTACCTTTGCCTTCTCATGAAGTATTTTTTCCTCATCTCCACCCTGATTACCTTCCTTACTTTCGGCCTCGACAAACGCAGGGCCGAAAAGCGTCAGCGCAGGATCCCGGAATCGGTGCTCCTTTTCCTCACCTTCATGGGCGGAACCGCCGGTGCCCTGCTCGGAATGATCTCCTACAGGCATAAAACTTCTAAAAAATCCTTTCTCCTTAAAATAGGATTGGTCATCCTCCTGCAGGGACTGATTATTTACGCGCTGCTCTATCATTTCTGAAACTGAAACATCCTTTAAAGGATCCGGGCCTATCGATATGTTTTTTCCTCACGCAGATTGTGCAGATGACGCAGATTTTAATTATAGATAAACAAGGCTCTCATTCGCTGAACGAAGTGCCCTAGCGACCGGAAATAGGCTCCATACTTTAAAGAAATCTTTGCAGCCATCGCGTTTGAAATGCTGTAATAATAGTCAGGAATTTTAGCAGTAATGCTTTTTCTCACATAGATTTTAATTATTATCGATAAACAAGGCTCTCATTCGCTGAACGAAGTGCCTTAGCGACCGAAAATAGGTTCCATATTTTAAAGAAATCTTTGCGACCATCGCGTTTGAAATACGGCCTATACCGGTCAGGAATTTTAGCAGTGATGCTTTTTTCTCACGCAGATTTTGCAGATGACGCAGATTTTAATTGTTATCGATAAACATGGCTCTCATTCGCTGAACGAAGTGCCTTAGCGACCAAAAAATAAGCTCAATGCTTTAAAGAAATCTTAGCGGCCATCGCGTTTGAAATGCTGTAATAATAGTCAGGAATTTTAGCAGTGATGCTTTTTCTCACGCAGATTTTAATTATTATAGATAAACAGGGCTCTCATTCGCTGAACGAAGTGCCTTAGCGACCGGAAATAGGTTCCATACTTTAAAGAAATCTTTGCGGCCACCGCGTTTGAAATACGTCCTATACCGGTCAGGAATTTTAGCAGTGATGCTTTTTTCTCACGCAGATTTTAATTATTATCGATAAACAGGGCTCTCATTCGCTGAACGAAGTGCCTTAGCGACCAAAAAATAAACTCAATGCTTTAAAGAAATCTTAGCGGCCATCGCGTTTGAAACCTTATCCATCCAAGAAACCCTCAGCAGTCAATTCATCTTTTAACAAACATTTAGCATTTCTATTTTTCTCACGGCACCATTTTTTCTTTTACCTGACCTGTAAACACCAAAAAATTTAATATTATGTCTAAAAAGATCGCCATTTTGGCAACCCACGGATTTGAAGAAAGCGAACTGAAATCACCGAAAGAACATCTTGAACAGCAGGGATGGACAGCTCACATTGTAAGCCCTGAATCAGGTTCCATCAAAGCCTGGGCAGAAAAAGACTGGGGCCAGGAATATCCTGTGGATAAAACGTTGGACGAAGCGTCTGCTTCCGACTATGATGCCCTGGTATTGCCGGGCGGCGTGATCAATCCGGACCAGTTGAGAACCAATGAAAAGGCCTTGTCTTTTGTAAAGGATTTCTTTGAGCAGCACAAACCGGTGGCGGCCATCTGCCACGGCCCGCAGATCCTGATCAATGCAGGGGTAGTGGAGGGAAGAAACATGACTTCCGTGAAATCCATCAGCCAGGATCTGAAGAACGCAGGCGTACAGTGGGAAGACAGCGAAGTGGTAACCGACCACGGACTGGTAACCAGCAGAACCCCTGACGATCTACCGGCCTTTAACAAAAAGATGGTAGAGGAAATCAACGAAGGGAAACACGAAGAACAGACCGTATAAACCGTATACGGAACCGATAAAAAGGCCGGGTCAATCGATGATCCGGCTTTTTTCTGCCCTTTTGCGAAAGTTTGAAATAATCCCACAGTGAAGAAGATTTCAGCATGGCGATCGCCGTGTCCTTTTCAGCAGGCGGAGATTTTTTCAGGAGCTTCATCCTGCTATCCGCTATTACTCCTCGCGCCAAAACGCTCCCATGCACGCCAATGCCAAACCCCTGCACGCCCCGATCCTCCAATCCTGCTGTGGGGTAGCCGCTTCTATCAGGGCTAGGGCAGCAGACTTTATTTTCACCGGAAGTGTAATAGGCAATGGTCAATCTGCTTCGCTGGTCAATAGTCAATTTTTCCACCCAATCTGAAATTCACCGCTGGTGCAAGCTTCCTAGCTTGTACCCACAGTCAGCAGCAAAATTCATCATTTGTTTTTATCAATGGTCAATTCCGGCAGCTCAATGGTCAATTTTTTTACTGCTATAAAACCAATTTGCTCCGGAGGAGCAATATCTGTGTAGCAAAAATATCAGTAAGGGCTGGACTCCAGCGGAGTTCTATCTTTTACCGGCATGCTGCATAGAATAGATAGCACACCCAGGGCGTGCTGTTCATAAAAAATCTTTTTTTCTACACAGATGATATTCCTACGGAATATGGTTTCCTGAACGCCGGGCCCGTATCCGTATCTGCCTGCTTCAGGACTGACTGCTAGCATAGTGGCAGTAGGCAAACCACCCGTAAAAATTCTGTGAATTTTCGGCACCCTTCAACAGTAAGAAAATGAAAATGGGCTGTTAAGTTATGAGGACGACGTGCTTCGGTTCCCGGGGCTTCGGGAGCTGAAGCCACCTGAAAATCGTTTCTTTGAGTTTAAGATATAAAAATCTCAGATTTTTAAATACTTTTGTGAACTTTTCCACACCAATCATTCAGCTTTTCTATACAGCAAAAATATCTTTTGTAACTTTTGACTTCGTCGAACCTCCGGTTTGTGGTTCAAATTTCAGTGGTTTGTATCGAAGAGGGCGGCTTCGGCTTCGCTCAGCCTCACGCTGGTGCGAGCATCCAGGCTCGTATCCATATTTCTGCTTCGGTTCCCGGGGCTTCAGGACCCCCAGCTTAAGTTTAACAGATAAAAAATCTCAGATTTTTAAAAACTTTGGTGCGCTTGTTTATCGTAAAGTATTAACTTTTTTAAGCATTATAAATATCTTTTGTAACTTTTGTGTTTAAAATTCAGCAGTTTGTATCGAAGAGGGTGGCTTCGGCTCTGCTCAGCCACCGGACGGTCATTCCATTCAGTCCAACATTTAAAAATCTTTGATTTTTAATCTTATGTGCGCTGAAATCTGCGCAATCCATCAATCTAAAATCTTATGTGCCTGATGTGTCAAAAGCTTTTACCACTTCTATAGCTAACAAACATCCAACAACATCCATTGTCAAAATCACGACTTTTCTAAACCCTCACGCTGGTGCGAGCCTCTAGGCTCGTATCCATATTTCTGCTTCGGTTCCCGGGACTTCAGGACCCCCAGCCACCTGACTGATGTTTAACAGATAAAAAATCTCAGATTTTTAAAAACTTTTGTGAACTTTTTTCGCACCAATCATTCAGCTTTTCTATACAGCAAAAATATCTTTTGTAACTTTTGTGGTTAAAATTCAGCAGTTTGTATTGAAGAAGGTGGCTCCGGCTCCGCTCGGCAACCGGATGGTTATTCCATTCAAAGACGACATTAAAAATCCTTGATTTTTAATCTCATGTGCGCTGAAATCTGCGCAATCCATCAATCTAAAATCTTATGTGCCTGATGTGTCAAAAGCTTTTACCACTTCTATAGCTAACAAACATCCAACAACATCCATTGTCAAAATCACGACTTTTCTAAACCTCCAGGGTTTTCAAAACCCTGGAGGTTTAGACACGGCTTTTTATGTCAGGAGACTAAAGTTCTCATTATGAATTTGTTAAATTATTAGCCTTCCTTGATGGTATTTGATTTAAAATCACTATTTTTGCACCCGTAAAAATCATTCATGCAAAACATTAGAAATATTGCGATCATCGCACACGTTGACCACGGGAAGACGACTCTGGTTGATAAAATCATTCATGCTACGAACATTTTCAGAGAAAATCAGGAAAGTGGAGAACTGATAATGGATAACAATGATCTTGAAAGAGAGAGAGGGATTACCATTTTATCAAAAAATATTTCTGTTACGTATAAAGACACAAAAATCAACGTAATCGATACCCCGGGTCACGCCGACTTCGGTGGGGAAGTGGAAAGGGTATTGAAAATGGCAGACGGGGTAATCCTGTTGGTGGATGCCTTCGAAGGGCCGATGCCGCAGACCCGTTTCGTCCTTCAGAAAGCGTTGGAATTAGGATTAAGGCCATTGGTGGTCATCAACAAAGTAGACAAGCCGAACTGCCGTCCGGACGAAGTTCACGATCAGGTATTCGATCTGTTCTTCAACCTGGAAGCTACTGAGGAACAACTGGATTTCCCTACGTTCTACGGATCTTCAAAACAGGGTTGGTTCAACACTTCCCTGGAGCAGACGGAAGATATTTTCCCATTATTGGATGGGATCCTGCAATATGTTCCTGAACCTAAAATCACGGAAGGGAACCTTCAGATGCAGATTACTTCCCTGGATTTCTCTTCTTTCTTAGGAAGAATCGCGATCGGAAAAGTAACGAGAGGCGAACTGAAAGAATCACAATGGATCGGTCTTGCCCAGGCAGACGGTAAAATCGTAAAAGGAAAAGTAAAGGAACTTTACGTTTTCGAAGGATTAGGAAAGAAAAAAGTAACCGAAGTTCAGGCCGGGGATATCTGTGCCGTGGTAGGTTTTGATGCCTTCCAGATCGGGGACTCTTTTGTAGACCTTGAAAACCCTGAACCATTGGAAAGAACGGCCATCGACGAGCCTACGCTGAACATGACGTTCTCCATCAACAACTCTCCGTTCTTCGGAAAAGACGGTAAATATGTTACTTCCAATCACCTGAAAGAAAGGTTAACCAAAGAATTGGAGAAAAACTTAGCCCTAAGGGTTCAGCAGACGGATGATGCCAATACCTTCCTTGTTTTCGGTAGAGGGATTCTTCACTTATCGGTTCTTATCGAAACGATGAGAAGAGAAGGATATGAAATGACCATCGGTCAGCCGCAGGTAATCCTGAGAGAAGATGAAAACGGACAAAAACTGGAACCTTATGAATCTTTAGTGGTTGACGTTCCTGAAGAATATGCTTCAAGAGTAATTGATCTTGCTACCCAGAGAAAAGGAGACCTTCACATCATGGAAACCAAAGGGGAGATGCAGCACATGGAATTCGAGATCCCTTCAAGAGGTCTGATCGGATTGCGTTCTCAAATGTTAACCGCTACAGCTGGTGAAGCCATCATGGCACACCGTTTCACGGAATACAAGCCTTTCAAAGGGGCGATCCCGGGAAGAAACAACGGGGTATTGATCAGCAAGACCCAGGGGCCGGCTACCGAATATTCTATCGCCAAGCTTCAGGACAGAGGGAAGTTCTTTGTTGATCCGGGTGAGGAAATCTACGCGGGAATGATCATCGGGGAACAGAATAAACCTGGAGACCTTGTGGTAAATATCGTGGAAGCCAAACAGCTTAACAACATGAGAGCTTCCGGAAAAGACAAAGATACCGGTGTAGCACCGAAAATCTTATTCTCTCTTGAAGAGTGTATGGAATACATCCAGGGTGATGAAGCCATCGAAGTAACTCCGAACTTCATCCGTATGAGAAAGAAAATCCTTTCCGAAGAAGACAGAAAAAGAATGGAAAGAGGAGCGAAAGCCTAATTTCAACATTCATCTGGGCACCGGCCTTTTCGCCATTGCTACAGAATACCATACAGCCTTCCGTTTTTTACGGAAGGCTTTTTATTTTCCCACAGACGGCACGGATTTTCACAGATTATTTCGTGGCTTCGGCTCCGTTCCGCCACCGGATAGCGATTCCTTATAACTGAACTCTGAAAGAACGCCATTTTTCAACAGCACCAGTTGCAGCCCGGTGTCAAAACATACAGCCTATTAAAGCCCTGAAGGGGCAACATCCTCACCTCATATCAGAAAATAAAATCCTTCATAACTAAACCAGCTACCGGACAATCATTCCTTGAACTAACCGAATATAAAAATCTCTGATTTTTAAAAAACTTTTGTGCGCTTTTTAAGCATGTATCATTTAGCTTCTTAAATACAGTATGGATATCTTTTGTTTCTTTGTGGTTAAAAATCATCCGCCTGGAACAATTTTACCGTAAACCCATTAAAAATCTTCGATTTTCCTCTTATGTGTTCTGAAATATTTTCAAAGTTTAGTCTATCTCATATGTCTAATGTGTTAAAAGCTATATTCAAGGCTGGTTCCCGGCCAAGTTTTTGTATCTCCTTTACTATGAACAGCCTCAAACGACCATTCTTTCTATCCCTTATCATCTTTGCCGCAACCGCCTGCAAAGAACTGAAATTCCCCGGTAAAATATTCGAGGCCACCGAACGGGTTCGCTACGAACGCAGCTATTCCGGTGCCGACAGCCTGATGGTGCAGTGGAAGGACAGTTTCTCCTCAGCCTCGGCCAACCGTCTGATCATAGGAGAAAGCAATGCCTTCACCTTCTTTGCTGATCAGCAGATCCAGGAAGCCGTTGGATATTCCATCGGACTGAAACAGGGCGATCTGCTGGTGATCGAAACATCGGCAGTGGCTCTGCAGGCAAAAATATTTGTTGATGTTCTGGAACCGGGTGCGGAAACCGGAAAAGCCGAAAGCGAAATTCTGGAAAATGGAAAATTTACACGGTCTACCGAAAGCAGCGGTTTATATAAAGTTGTCATTCAGCCTGAAATCGGATACCGGAATCCATTTGAATTGAAAATATATACCCAGCCGTCCATGGTATTTCCCGTAGCGGGAAAAGGCAACCGGGACGTCCAGAGCTTTTGGGGCGCCAGCCGTGACGGCGGCGGAAGAAGCCACGAAGGGGTCGATATCTTTGCGGCAAGGGGAACACCGGTAGTTGCCGTGACGGATGGGGTCATCACCCGCACCGGAAACCAAGGGCTGGGCGGAAAGCAGGTCTGGCTCCGGGACGGGGTTCCTGGAAATTCGTACTATTACGCACATCTCGACAGCATCCTGACGGAAGGAGGAAGACCGGTGAAAACGGGCGATACCCTCGGAAGGATAGGAAATACCGGTAATGCCGCCGGCGGTCCGACCCATCTGCATTTCGGGATCTATACGTCCGGCGGAGCAGTCGATCCGTATCCTTACATCCGCAAACGTCCGGTGCAGGTTTCCGGTTCCATCGCAGAAATGCCGGAAGAAAAGTGGATTAAAGGAGGAACCCATCTCCGCTCAGGTCCGGGAACGAAATATGAAAGCCTCAATCTGATGAGCAATAAGGTTCCTGTTAAAATACTGACTGCATTTGGTTCATGGTACCATGTAAAAACAGCAGATGATCAGGAAGGTTTTGTGCAGAGAGAACGGTTGCAGAAATAACGGATTGTTTTGATCGTGTTGAGACTTAGAGCCTGTTTAAATTCTAACTTAGAAAGTTTTTCGTCATTCTCTTTATCTTAATTTTATGAATTAAGATGAACTTTGTTTATTCTTAACCTTTACCCTGCATAACCTTTTGATCGAAAAGCTAATTTATTAAAATGAAACTCAATAAATTGATTGTTTTTAAGATAAAATATTTTAATTGCTCAATGTTAAAGCTAAGCCCTAAATTTAAACATCCTTTTATTTAATCTACAGGTATGAATCATTTTTTCATAAACAGATCAATGTAAGGCTGTCTCCCTGGAAAAACAGCAGGTTTAAACTGCGAAAACCTCTTTAATGTGTAAAACTTCATCAATTCCTATGATTTAAAAGTAAAAGATTAACCTTATTTTTGTTAGATGAACCTCCGGAATATTAAATATACCCTCATTTTATGCTCAGCCGTTACGCTGACTTCCTGTGCCTCACAAAAAGCGGCGACTCCCGTAAAAACACCCGTTTCAAAGCCGAAACCGGATCTTCCTCCAAAACCGGTCGCTGCTATTCCGCCGGCTGATGAAGCGTTCAGGACCGTTCTTCCCGAAATCAGAAGGGAATTCCGCGGTGCCTGGATTGCGAGTGTGGCGAACATCAACTGGCCCACCAGAAATAATTTATCGGTGGAGCAGCAGAAGGCGGAAGCGATTGCGATGCTGGATATGCTGAGAGACAATAACTTCAACGCAGTCATCTTCCAGGCGCGGCCTTCTGCCGATGCCTTGTACACCAGCAACCTGGAACCGTGGTCCTATTTTTTAACGGGACAGACCGGCGTCGCGCCTTATCCGAACTACGACCCTTTACAGTTCTGGACTGAAGAAGCCCATAAAAGAGGACTTGAACTCCATGTCTGGCTGAATCCGTACCGGGCGCATCATTCCAACGGGGGATCCCCGAACAGCCTTTCTATGGTGAACAAGCTTTCCGATATCGTTATCCGGCTGAAAAACGGGATGTACTGGTTTGATCCGGCCGATCCGAAAACCCAGGGACACGTTTCCAATGTCGTAAAAGATATTGTTAAAAGATACGACATCGATGCCGTACATTTCGATGATTACTTTTATCCGTATGCTACCTACAATAAAGGGGCGGACTTTCCGGACAATAAAACGTGGAGTGCGTATGTAAGCAGCGGCGGAACTTTAAGCAGGGCCGACTGGAGAAGGGACAACGTGAATAAATTTGTGGAGCGGATTTATAAGGAAATCCACGCCGAGAAAAGCTATGTGAAATTCGGGATCAGTCCGTTTGGGATCTGGAAGCCGGGTTATCCGGCAGGGGTGACCGGTTCTTCGCAGTATGATGAGTTGTATGCCGATGCTAAGCTATGGCTGAATAAAGGCTGGGTCGATTACTTCTCCCCGCAGCTGTACTGGCCGATCGAATCCAAAGGGCAGCCCTTTGAAGCGTTGCTGAGCTGGTGGAAATCCGAGAATACCCTGAACCGCCATCTATGGCCGGGACTGAATACGGTGGAAATCCGTTCTGCTGACCGTCCGGCAGAGATTAAGAACCAGATTGAAGTTTCAAGGCAGGTCTTGGGAAATGATGCCGGGGAAGTACACTGGAGCATTGCCGGACTTACCAAAAATGCAGGTATGCTTCCGGCATTAAAAAACGGACCGTATAAAGAAAAAGCTTTGGTTCCGAAATCACCGTGGATCAAAACCATACCTCTGCAGACGCCGAGCCTGTTCATCAAGGACAACGGAAGTTCCGTACAGGTAAGCTGGAGTACCCGGAATATAAAAGATGTTTTCCAGTGGGTCCTGTTTACCCAGTACAACGGCGTCTGGGAAACCAAAATCCTTACTCTGGATCAGCTTTCAAAAGAAGTCCCGAAGATAAAAGACGGAAAAACAGTTAATGCCGTAGCGATTAAAGCCGTCGACCGGCTCGGCAACGAAAGCGATTATACGGCAAAAATGCTGAAATAACGGATTAAATCATAAAACAACTTTATTCCTGTAGTAAGTCTGCGGGAATTTTTTTTTGGCCGATGTTTATTGTGAATGGTGAATTTTGCTGCGAAAGTGAATGGTGAATCCAGACCCAGGTTAATGTTGGAAAACGCAAGGATGCAAGAGGACTTTAAAGCTTTGCGTGAAAAGGCGCAAAGATTTTATCTTTGATAAAATTGTGTGCCGTTGATTTTGAAAAGAATAGATTTCAGAGATTATTATGAGCGGCATTAAAATTTGACAGCGTCAAATTCTTTGCGCCTTTACGCGTTGTCTTTATCCGAATCTTTGCGACCTTGCGTTTTCCAACAACCCTGAAAAAGGCTGAAATTACATTATAATCTAAGAAATTCACCATTCACCGGCAAAGCCGAATTAAAAGTATAAATTTCAGAGATTATTATGAGCGGCATTAAAATTTGACAGCGTCAAATTCTTTGCGCCTTTACGCTGTCTTTACCCGAATCCTTGCGACTTTGCGTGTTCCAACAACCCTGAAAAATGCTGAATTCATATTCGGTCTTTTATTTAATCCGAGAAATTCGCCATTCACACCGGCAAAAGCTGAATTCACCATTGAAATTGGACTAAGGGAGAAGCAAAAGACGACCGCCCTAGCCCCGATTGCAGTGGAAATCCTTTTTTGAAAAAAAAGATTGCAACGGAAAGCGGGAAAAAGCTCCTGAAAATGAAGTGTTGGGAAGGTAAAAGTTGAAATTTATTGTTTTAAATTTCCGGCAGAAGTTTAGAATAACTATAAATTGTGGTATAAAGTATAGTATTTCAGTGTTTTATGAAAGGGGGATATTAAATTTGCTGAGTTGTAGGGATTTCACGGAACTATTTTTGCATCGGTAGCTACATAATCACTAAAAAATATAAATTATGAATACCAACAGACTTTCGGCTAAACTTGAACAGGCACTGAGTGATCAGATGAATACAGAAGATCTTCAGTCGAGAACCTATTTTTCGTATGGAATCTGGGCTGCTGATAAGGGATATGCCGGAATCTCCAACTTTTTATTCCGCCACGCACAGGAGGAAAGAGACCATGCGGTAAAATTCATGCAGTATGTGCTGAACAGAGGCGGAAAGCCAAAAATTACCGAGCTTGCTGCACCGGGAGCGGAACCTACCAGCCTTACGAACTGCTTCGACCTGGTTTTTCAGCATGAGGTAGACAACACGACCGCAATTTACAAGCTGGTGGACATTGCCCTTGAAGAAAAAGACTGGGCCTCATGGAATTTCCTTCAGTGGTTCGTAAAAGAGCAGATTGAAGAAGAAACATTTGCGATGAACCTGATCGACAAGCTGAAAATTGCAGGGGGAGACCGGGCGACCGATGAATCGCTGTTTACGCTTGACAAGACCCTTGAAACACTACCGGATGACGCTGAGCAGGCACAGGATGCCACCGGCGCAAATCCATAAGACACAACACACCCACTGAAAGAAAATTTATTAAGATCTGCCGAGTTCCGGCAGATTTTTTTATTATGAAACTCCCGTTAAATTCACTATCTTTGCCCGCTGAAAGTTCAGGATTTTATAACATCAAATCCCGGACAGTAAACATTAAACTTTGAATCTTACCTTATGAAATGTGGAATCGTAGGCTTACCGAATGTAGGTAAATCAACTCTTTTTAACTGCCTGAGCAACGCCAAAGCCCAGTCGGCCAACTATCCTTTCTGTACCATCGAACCGAATCTCGGAACGGTTTCCGTACCGGATCACCGGTTGTTCGAGCTGGAAAAAATAGTAAAGCCTGAGAGAGTTCTGCCGGCGGTTGTAGAGATTGTAGATATTGCAGGTCTTGTAAAGGGGGCAAGCAAAGGAGAGGGGCTCGGAAACCAGTTTTTGGCCAACATCCGCGAGTGTGAAGCCATTATCCACGTTTTAAGATGCTTCGATAACGGAAATATCGTTCACGTAGAAGGTTCGGTGGATCCTTTGAGAGACAAGGAGATCATCGACATCGAACTTCAGTTGAAAGATCTGGAAACAGTAGGGAAAGCGGTAGAAAAAGCAAAAAAATTCATTAAGTCCGGAAAGAAAGACGATATCCTGGTTTATGAGACGTTTCAAAGTCTTGAAAAATTCCTGGAAGACGGCAAGAATGCAAGGGAATTTACGACTGACGATACCACGAAATCTATTATCGGTGATATTCAGCTATTGACGAATAAGCCGGTGCTGTATGTTTGCAATGTGGATGAAAATTCCATTAAAAACGGAAATGAGTGGATCGGTAAGATTGAAGAAATGGCAAAAGGCGAAGGGGCTGAAGTGGTTGTTCTGGCTGCGCAGATCGAAGCCGACATCAACGAACTGGAAACTTTTGAAGAAAGGGAGATTTTCCTTGATGAACTGGGACTTACCGAGCCGGGTGTCAACCGTCTGATCAGAAAAGCATACGATCTTCTTAAGCTTCAGACGTATTTCACGGCAGGGGTGAAGGAAGTAAGAGCCTGGACTATCGGCCAGGGGTGGACTGCTCCTCAGGCTGCCGGTGTAATCCACACCGACTTCGAGAAAGGTTTCATCCGTGCGGAAGTTATTAAATATGACGATTATGTAACCTATGGTTCTGAAGTAAAGATCAAGGAAGCCGGAAAGCTTTCGGTAGAGGGAAAAGAATACATCGTGAAAGACGGGGATATCATGCACTTCAGATTCAACGTATAAAAAAGTATTAAAGTTAGTTATATAAAAAAACGCTTCGGAATGTATTTCCGGAGCGTTTTTTGCCTAAAATTTAATATTGTTTTTAAGGTTCTATAACGTAGCGGCATTCGAACTCCGCACATTGCCTTCCATGCGCTTTACACTGCCCGGTAAATGGATCGATGCACTGCTGCAGCCCTCCGGTGATTGATCTGAGCTGTTTTTTATCCAGCTTTTTTGCTTTTGATAAGTTTTGATTTTTCATAATATAAATTATTTAAGGTAACATAAATTATTACGGACGGCATTCTGCCTGTGCACATGCGGGTGAAATCCTGGTACACATGGATGCTGTCGGATCGCATGGAGGATCGGTACAGAGTATAGGCTCCATGCAGTTCAGTAATCCGCCGGCAATGGATCGCAATTGTTTTTTGCTTAATTTCTTTCCGTTGATAGGGCTTTGATTTTTCATATTGAATATTGTTTTAATTGATTGTCACTAAATTATGAAATAAATGAATACTAAATCACTTTAGTATGAAAAAAATAAAAATTTTTTAGGGTGCTTATTTTTTGGTAATTTTTTTTATTTCTTACCTTTGAATTTTACAAATCCCTTGTATGGAAAAAACAGCCCACACCAATTATACTTCGCTGGAGGATTTCTACCGTGAAATGACTGCCAAGCTAGGAACGGATCTCGAATCGGTTTTTCCGAAGGGCCTGCATAAAGATATTGGCCATTTCAATGTTTTTGATATTGCCCAGACCCTGGCGAGGGTAAAAACAACGGCGGAAATGCCGTATAACCGTAGAAAATATTATAAGATCAGCCTGATCCGGGGTAAAAACCGCGCTGAATATGCCGATAAGGTGATTCAGATCAAAAAAAATGCTTTACTGTTTGCCACGCCCAGGGTTCCTTACCACTGGATTCCGGAAGATCCTGAACAATCGGGGAGCTTCTGTGTCTTTACCGAAGATTTTTTTATCAAGGATAAATCCCGCACCACTTTGGAAGACCTGCCGATCTTTCAGCCGGGAAATATTCCCTTATTTGAAATAGAGGATCAACTGGCGGATGAAATTGAGCTTCTGTACGGTAAAATTAAAAACGAAATCTCTTCCGATTACATTTTTAAATATGACCTGATCCGGAATTATGTGCTGGAACTTATTCACTACGGCCAGAAACTTCAGCCGGCTTCTAAGCTATCCACTTCCAATAATGCTTCCATAAGGGTGGTTTCCCTGTTTATAGAGCTTCTTGAAAGGCAGTTTCCTATTGAGTCTTCCGACCAGCGGCTGCAGCTTAAAACGGCAAAGGACTATGCCGACCGGCTTGCGGTTCATGTCAATTACCTGAATAAAAAACTGAAAGAAAACACCGGGAAAACCACAACTGAGATCATTGCGGAAAGGATGATCCAGGAGGCTAAAATCCTGTTGAAACAAACCCGGTGGAATGTCTCGGAGATCGCTTATTCCCTGGGTTTTGAAGAGGTGGCTCATTTTTCCAATTTCTTCAAAAAGAAAACTTCTGTAGGGCCGCTGGAATTCCGCTCCTGATTTGAATTTTGCAAATTTGCATTTGAATCGGACAAACACGGAATGCTTCAATTGCCTGAACTTTGTCACATCAAAAAAATAGTTTTAATAATGGAAAAAAGAACAAAAATCGCATTGGTTACGGGAGGAAGCCGCGGATTAGGTAAAAACTCAGCTTTAAAAATCGCTCAGAAAGGGCTTGACGTAATTATTACCTACAAAAGCAATAAGGAAGAAGCAGACCAGGTAGTGGCTGAAATCCAGGCCCTGGGAAGAAAGTCCATTGCCTATCAGCTGGACACCAGAGATGTGAACAGCTTTGGGGCTCTGGTAAAAACAGTCGGTGATCATCTGGAGGAAAATACCGGCAGCAGGAACATCGATTTTCTTGTTAATAATGCCGGGACCGCTTTGTATGCTCCGATTTCCGAAGTTACCGAAGAACAGCTGGACGATGTGGTGGATATCCATTTCAAAGGGGTATTCTTTTTAACCCAGAAATTTTTGCCGTTTATTAACGAAGGTGGGGGAATCATCAATATCTCTTCAGGACTGGCAAGATTCGCCCTTCCGGGATCGTCTGTTTACGGATCGATCAAAGCGGCTGTGGATATGCTTACCCGGTATCAGGCGAAGGAGCTGGGCGCAAGGAAAATTAAATCCAATGTAGTGGCACCAGGAGCGATCGAAACGGATTTCGGCGGCGGGAGAACAAGGGATGACGAGCAGGTAAATGCCATGGTAGCCGGTGCAACCGCTTTAGGCAGGGCGGGACTTCCGGATGACATCGGAGGTGTCGTTGCTTTCCTTTGTACTGAAGATGCCGGTTGGATCAACGGGCAACGTATTGAAGCTTCCGGAGGAATGTTTTTGTAAAAGCTGCAAAAAAATAATTTAAACGGATCGATAAAGAATCCCGGTGGCTAAAAGTTTAAACCACCGGGATTTTATTTTAATGAGTGTTCGATCGTATTCATTTTCAATGATGTAACGCAGTATAATGATCAGGGATTAAATAAAATTTACCTTTAATATAAGAAAAACAAGATCATTTGATATTTAAGGCTGTTATTTGGCTAAATGGAGAAACTCCCAGCATCCCTCTTCCTGCCTTCAAGCTAACATTACTTTTTTATAACTTCACTAAATTTTCAATGGCTTTTTCGAGGGTTTCCTGTTTTTTGGCAAAGCACAACCGGATGACTTTATCATTCCGCTTGTTCTGATAAAACGATGAAAACGGTACACTTGCCACTTTATGCGTAATGGTCAGCTCGGAGGCAAAGTCAAAATCATTTTTATCAGAGATTCTGTCATACTGCAATGCCTGGAAATAGGTCCCTTCACAATCCAGCAGGGTGAATGAAGTATCGGCCAGCCCTTTCCTCAGAAAGTCCCTTTTTTCCTGGAAGAACTGATTGAGATAATGGTAATGCTCCGGGTTTTTCATGTATTCCGCCAAAGCGAGCTGCATGGGTGTATTGACGGAAAATACGTTGAACTGATGTACTTTCCGGAACTCATCCATCAGGTATTTCGGAGCGGCACAGTATCCGGTTTTCCAGCCGGTAACATGGAAGAGTTTCCCGAAAGAAGCAACCATCAGGCTTCTGTTTTTAAGTTCGGGATAGCGGCAGATGCTGAGATGTTCTTTTCCGTCGAAAACAATATTTTCATACACTTCGTCGCTCAGAATCAGAATGGATGTATTTTCGACGATCTTGATGAGTTCCTGAATATCAGACTCTTTTAAAATCTTCCCTGCCGGATTGTTCGGGTTGTTCAGAATGATCATTTTTGTTCTGTCGGAAACCAGGTTCTTCACGGTGGTCCAGTCGATCTCATAGTCAGGAGCCTTCATTTCAAACCGCTTGACAATTCCGCCGAAAAGTTCTACCGTCGGTTCATAACAGTCATAGGCAGGCTCAAAAATAATCACTTCATCATCTTTTTTTACAAACGCGGCAATGGCTGTGAAAATAGCCTGGGTTCCGCCGGCCGTTACGGTAATCTCCGAATCGGGATGGTAAACGGCTCTGTGGCTGTTTTCGATCTTCTTTGCAATTTCTTCCTTTAAAACCATCATTCCGCCCATGGGCGCATATTGGTTGAATCCCTGCTTAATAAAGTTGCTTACATAATTCAGCAGCTCAGGATCCGCCGGAAAATCCGGAAAACCCTGCGACAGATTGATGGCCTCATTCTCTGTAGCAAGCTGCGTCATCGTGCTGAAAATGGTGGTCCCTACATTGGAAAGCTTCGATAAAGGAAGTTGTATCATGAACGGTTGTTTTTGTATTTCCGAATGTAAGGAAAAATCTGTGCATTGGCGGTAAACTGAGTGAGAAAATATCAGTAAGGTCAAATTAATCGGCCGGAAGAGGAAAGCTGGAAGCCGGAAGTTTTTCCTCTCGATCTGACGACAGGGTATTCATCATGAATAGTAAAAATTTCAAACCGTCAGTTTTAAAATTCCGGTTTATATTGAATCCCATTATGAAAAATAAAAAAAGCTGCCTGAAATCAGACAGCTTCCATACCGTTTAATATAAAATATTATTTTGAAATCAGAAGTTTCCGGGAATAAGTATTGCCTTCAGATTGTATTTCTACGAGGTATACTCCTGGCAGCAATTGTTCCGTATTCAATCGTATGGTCTGACGCCCAATGTTCAGGCTTTCAACCTTCTCTGCACTTATTTTTCCAAAAGGACTTACGATACGTACATGTACAAATTCTTTCTTGTAAGCATCTAATGTGATATCTACATAGTCCTTTGCAGGGTTAGGATAAAGCTTAGGCATTTTACTGTCAGCGGTATTACTGGTCAGAAGATCATTGGCATTTTTACTTACGACTGCCGAGCTGATGTCAAATCCTCCGTCTATAACGGTTACCAGAGTAAGTTTTTCATCCTCTTGCAGTTCTGCATTTACAGGAGCTACAACGGAAAAATCATTTATATTTACCCCATATTCCTGATTCGCATTGAATTCTTTTATACTTCCGGATGCAATTCCTTCAGAGAAGACTCCTTCGTGAGTTATTCCGTTTTTTGAGATGTTTAGCTGAGCGGAATATACGACATCAGGATAAGTGCCGTTCTGTACCTGTTCTTCGTGCTGTAAAGCTTCATCATCAGAAATATTCTGATTTTCTTTAATAACAACGATTTTGATATTTGAAAAATAACTTGCTCCGGCTGTAATGCCCAATTTTCCATTCATTTTGTTGATAACCAGTTGGTTGTTGTCATTAATATCAACATCGCCTCTGATTTCTCCGGCCGATTTTTCATTATCAACCAATAGATTGAAAAGATCCGGATTTAAGAGGTAATTTCCTGTGTGGCCTGCGCTGCCTCTTCCATAAGCATAATAGTTGAGAGAAATACCACTAACAAGATGTTGTGCCTGTGCATAAGAATTATAATATTGAGGATTGGTATACTGCAGGTAACAGCCACTGAAGATCCTGTCATATACGGTTCCGCTTTTGCTGCAGGTTGCGGTCTGGGGACGCGAGCAGCCTTTGCTTTCATTGCTGCAGGTTGAAGACCAGCTTCCTATATTCGCAGTTCCTACATATTGTCCTATACAATTATATCCCGTTTGGTATCTGGTATAACTTAATACAGAAGTCTGTGCTGAAGCAACAAACTTTCTGTGAAAAAAGCCTCCGCACCACTTCCTGGTAATGGTGGACGCGTGGGCTGAGACTTCTGTATGAGCCAGCAATCCGATAATTACGGCTAAGATGAATTTTTGAGCCGTTACAAATTTTGATATTTTCTGAAGTACCATCATTAACTGATGATCGCCTTTGGAATGTAAAAGAGTTTTCATACTTAAAATTTTGTTTTTTTAGTTAATATAAGCAATACCCTATTTTTCATAATGTCCGGTATATTATATTCATGAAAGTGATTCATAAAACAGATACCAGGCTGCCAAAAGTGAGTAAAGTTTACTTTTTTGTGATCAAACAGGCAGATCTAAGCACCCAGTCTGTTGTATGGAACTTAAAAGCTATCCGAAAGAATTTTGACCGGTATGATTTTTAATTCAGATCAATCCTTCATCAGCATTTTCTTGGTGTCGATATTTCTACCGTCGATGTTCAGGCTGTAGATATAAGAACCGCCCTGGATTCCTGTTAAAGTAATGCTTCCGTTTCCTTTTTCTTTCAAAGCAACTGTTTTAATCAGCTGTCCTGAAATATTATAGATTCCGATGGATGCGCTGTTTGTCGTTTTTGGAAGATAATAGCTGATGACGGTTTCGCCTTTTCCCGGATTCGGGGCATTCTGATACAATTTCGGTTCATTGGAAACCGTGCTCATATCTGCATTGGTTCTGTTTTGCTTCAGCATTTCCTTCAGTTCCTGAACTTCTTTTTTAAGATCATCGATCTGGGACTGGAATTCTTCAGCCTGGTCTCCTGCAGGTTTGTTGATATAGCTGTTGGCCACCATTACATAGCCGTTCGGATCTACCACCAATGCCCGGCCGCTTCCGTTCGGCAGGTTTTCCATTCTTACCTTACCGTTGGTATGCAGGAGGGCAGTAGGCGCTGTAGTACCGATCCCCACAAGCTGGTCCTGGATCAGCATGGTAGGTGTTGACGAAACCCCGAACATGAGTGATGAAGGAATTGTATTGGTGAGTTTGGATCCGCCTCCGGTTCCTGAACCGAATACGAAAGACCGGTCGCCCGTTGCGATCAGGTCTATCCCGAATCCTCCTGAATACGAAGATTTAAGTTCTACTCCGACGCCGATGGCAAACTGATTGGAAGCAGCAATGGTATTTACCCATCCCAGCGCTACCGATTTCCCGGACTGATTAACCACGCGGTTTCCCTGTCCGGCTACGATATTGGCACCTCCGGCATCGGATAAATCATTTTGCCAGCCGCTGACCATTGAGCTGTTGGCACCGCTTCCGAGAATATTGTTCGAACCGGCAATAAGGCTTCCTTTGGTTTTTGCCGTATTGGAATTGTTTACACTTTCCACTAAAAATGATCCCGTTTCATTCAGGAGCGCCTGGCCGGGATTATTGGTTGCCCCGTTGGTCCTCAGATAAAAAGGTACCGAATTGGTGGTCCCTGCATAATTTGAAAAGCCCATTCCTCCGTTTCCGAAGGTCTGCCATGACTGGCCGTTAGCGGCGGTTGCTGAAAAAATTAAAGCGGCGGCGGCAAGGCCTTTCAGAGATAATCTGTTTGTTTTCATGATACGTTTTGTTTTTGGTTGTTTGTTTCCCAAAAGTATCAAAGCACAGCCGGTTATCCTATCGGGAATGATCAGATGAAAACGTAAAATGAGTAAATGTAGAGTTTTGTCAAATAAGTGTGAATTGTTAAATCATTTTATGCAGGAATTCATTTTTCCGCCGTATGGAAACATCCAGGACGGAATTATCGGCCATTACCACCTGGCCGCCTTTTCCTTTGATGTATTCCTTCAGATGCTCAAGGTTGATCAGGTGTTTATGATGGATTCTGAAAAAATTGTAATCGGATAAGTTTTTTTCAAAATCATGCAGCGTTTTTGAAACCATTACTTTTGTTTTGTCCAGCATATAAATAAAAGTGTAATTGGAATCTGCTTCACAGCGGATAATCTCGTTGATATTTACCCTCTTGAAGCCCTGTAATGTGGGCAGATTGATCTTACTTTGCGGCGAAGAAATCTTACCGTACCCGAAATTGGTAACGGCATTATTGCCGGCAGACAGAACATTATGATTTGCAATACTGCCGTCAGCTTCTTCCTTAAACGCCGGATGGACCGGATGTTCAGATTCCGTCATGAAAATAATGGAGGAATATTTTTGTTGTAATTTCGATAAAATGTCATAGACGGTTAAATAGTTTACCGGAATGCCGGCCGGATTTTTACGAAGATATGCAGGAGCAGACTGAACATTTTCCGTACAGAAGCCGATCTCAAATTCCGGAAATTCTTTCTTCAGAATAAGGGCAATGGACCGGCTGCTTTTTTTATTCCCGATAATAAAGGCATGTGATGTATTTTTCATGGTTTAATGGTGGTTTTGGAGTTAGTTTTCAGATACTTTTAAATTTAATACATAATGTTAATTTGGCTTTTAAAGAGTTGAATTGTCAATGATTAGGCTTTTTTATTCAGATAAGATCAAAGATAACCGGAATTTGTTTTTCACTTCTTATTGAATAGTGTAAATATAAAATTTCGTACCCAATAATCCAATAATTTTTAATAAATATTCATAAAAAATGAACCAAAATATTCGGATATTTTTTGGCAATTTCGTACTTTTGTATGTTTGCTGAAATTATATATGTCACAAGAAATAAATCCAATCTATTCCGAAGATAATATCAGGACCCTCGATTGGCAGGAGCACATCCGTTTACGTCCCGGAATGTATATCGGGAAGCTGGGAGACGGCTCGTCCGCCGATGATGGGATCTATATTTTACTGAAAGAAATCCTGGACAACTCCATTGATGAGTTCAGGATGAAATCCGGTAAAAGAATTGAAATAAAATTAGACGACGGTAAGGTTACAATCCGCGATTTCGGCCGTGGAATCCCTTTGGGTAAAGTAGTGGATGCCGTATCGAAAATGAATACCGGAGGAAAGTACGACAGCAAGGCTTTTAAAAAGTCTGTAGGGCTGAACGGGGTGGGTAGCAAGGCGGTAAATGCCCTATCCGATTATTTCCGGGTACGCTCCTTCCGTGACGGGAGGATGAAAGCTGCGGAATTCTCGCGGGGCATCATTAAGGAAGATTTTGAAGAAAAAGATTCTTCAGACCGCAACGGAACTGAGATTTCCTTTATCCCGGATGCCGATATTTTCCTGCATTTCAAGTACAGAAAAGAGTATATCGAAAGAATGCTCCGGAACTACGCCTACCTGAACCCCGGTCTGAAAATCCTCTTCAACGGTGAAACGTTTTATTCGGAAAACGGGCTTAAGGATCTGCTGGACGAAGAACTGGAAAGTGAAACCCTGTATCCGATCGTTCACCTGAAAGATAACGATATTGAGGTGGCAATTACCCATACCGACAAGTCCCAGACGGAAACCTATTTTTCATTCGTTAACGGCCAGAATACCACCCAGGGCGGAACCCACCTGAATGCTTTTCGTGAAGCCTATGTAAAAACCATCCGTGAATTTTTCAATAAAAATTTCGATGCCTCGGACGTCAGGAAATCAATTGTGGCTGCCGTTTCCATCAATGTGGAAGAACCTGTTTTCGAATCCCAGACCAAAACCAAACTGGGGTCCAACGACATCGGTCCGAACGGTCCTACGGTGCGTACCTTCATTATCGACTTCCTGAAAAGCAAGCTCGATAATTTCCTGCATAAAAATCCGGAAGTGGCCGAAGCGATCCAGCGGAAAATCCTGATCTCCGAAAGGGAGCGGAAAGAGCTTTCCGGAATCCAGAAGCTGGCGAGGGAGAGAGCAAAGAAAGTATCGCTTCACAATAAAAAGCTCCGCGACTGCCGGCAGCACTACAACGATCAGAAAAACGAAAGAAAAGGAGAAACCCAGATCTTCATTACCGAAGGGGATTCCGCATCCGGATCGATCACCAAATCCCGAGATGTGGAAACTCAGGCCGTGTTTTCTTTGAAAGGAAAACCGCTGAACTGCTACGGGCTTACGAAAAAAGTAGTCTATGAAAATGAAGAATTCAACCTCCTTCAGGCAGCCCTGAATATTGAAGAAAGCCTGGAAGACCTGCGTTACAACCAGGTGATTATTGCGACCGATGCCGACGTCGACGGCATGCACATCCGCCTGCTGATGATCACCTTCTTTCTGCAGTTCTTCCCGGACCTGATTAAAAACGGCCACCTGTACATCCTTCAGACGCCGCTGTTCAGGGTAAGAAACAAAAAAGAAACGAGATACTGCTACTCCGAACAGGAGCGGATCAAAGCGCTGAACGAATTGGGAAAGAATCCGGAAATCACACGATTTAAAGGGCTCGGGGAAATTTCCCCTGATGAATTCAAGCATTTCATCGGAAAAGACATCCGCCTGGAGCCTGTGGTAGCTGGAAAAGACCAGACCATCGAGCAGCTCCTCGAATTCTATATGGGAAAAAATACGCCCGACCGGCAGACTTTTATTCTTCAGAACCTTGTGGTTGAAGATCCCGATATTGATAAAAAAGAAATCCTGGCCGGGGCTACCGATGAAAACTAGTACGGCAGGGAAACCACGAACCATTAAAGCAAATTGATACAATGAGACTAAGCAACCGCAAGAAGACTTCGCTATACAGCTTTATAAACACCCTTCTGGTCATGTTTCTGATCGGAGGGGCCGGAGCATTTTTTTTGGAAGAATATAAATTCGATATTTTAGGAAAAGAAAGCCTGCTGCTGATTATTGTTCCCGTATTTATCATGATTCTGTTTTATATCAGCGGAAGGCAGATCTTTGAATATGACAGCGACGGAGAAGCGCTTCACTTCAGAAACCGAAACATCATTCCTTTCCTGCAAAAGCCGTTAAGCGATGAGTTTCCAAAATATAAGCTGCTGAAATTTGAGGTCATCAATCTTTTGATCATAAAAAGACTTTACATCACCATCTCAAGCAAAAACAGCGGTTCTACCATTCTGAAATATGAAATCTCATATCTTACGAAAAAGGAAGTGAATGATCTGAAATTCTCCCTGCATAAAGTCGTAAAAACCAATAACGAGAAAAAGAGTTAATAAGTAAATGATAACAGAAGAATACTCGAATGAGGGTGACAGCTTAAAAAAGGTTTCCGGGCTTTACCGGGACTGGTTTCTGGATTATGCTTCTTATGTAATTTTAGACCGGGCCATTCCATCGGTCTATGACGGATTCAAGCCCGTACAGCGAAGAATTATGCACTCCATGCGGGAACTGGAAGACGGACGCTACAATAAAGTGGCCAACATCGTCGGAAATACCATGAAGTATCACCCGCACGGTGACGCTTCCATTACCGATGCGATGGTGGGAATCGGGCAGAGGGAACTTCTGATCGACACCCAGGGAAACTGGGGGAATATCTATACCGGAGATTCTGCCGCCGCTGCGAGGTATATTGAAGCCAGACTGACGCCGTTTGCACTGGAAGTGGTTTTTAATCCGAAAACAACGGAATGGGCAAAATCCTATGACGGCAGAAACAATGAACCGATCGACCTTCCCGTTAAATTCCCGCTGCTGCTGGCACAGGGGGTGGAAGGAATCGGGGTTGGACTTTCCACAAAAATCCTTCCGCATAATTTCAATGAATTGATCAGTGCTTCCGTAGCCTATCTTAAGGGGAGAAAGTTTGAAGTATTTCCCGACTTTTTAACGGCCGGATATCTTGATGTTTCCGAATACAATGACGGGCACAGAGGCGGAAAAGTGAGAGCAAGGGCCAAAATTTCCCCGCTCGATAAGCATACGCTGATCATTACGGAACTTCCGTATTCCAAAACCACCAGCGACCTGATCGATTCGATCCTGAAAGCCAATGAAAAAGGCAAGATCAAAATAAAAAAAATTGAAGATAACACTTCGGATAAGGTAGAAATCCTGATTCATCTCCACAACGATGTTTCCCCGGATAAAACGATTGATGCGCTGTATGCCTTCACCGACTGCCAGGTTACGATTTCGCCGAACGCCTGTGTGATCGTCGGTGATAAGCCGATGTTCATGAATGTGTCCGAGATTCTGAAAATGAATACGGACCATACGGTTTCCCTTCTTAAAAAGGAACTGGAAATCGAGCTTCATGAGCTGCAGGAAAGCTGGCATTTTTCTTCCCTGGAAAGGATTTTTATCGAAAACAGGATTTACCATGACATTGAAGAGGTAAAAACCTGGGAGGACGTCCTGAAAACGATTGCCAAAGGCTTGAAACCACATACCGGACATCTTTTAAGAGCCGTTACGGAGGAGGATATCCTAAGGCTGACGGAAATCAGGATTAAAAGGATTTCCAGATTCGACCTGAATAAATTCAAAGAAAATATCGCCGCGCTGGAAGGTAAAATCGAACAGGTGAAACACCATCTGGCCAACCTGATCCAGTACGCCGTCGATTATTACCTGAACATCCAGAAAAAATACGGCAAAGACCGTCAGCGCAAAACCGAACTCCGGATTTTCGATACCATCGATGCGACCAAAGTAGCGGTGGCCAACGAGAAATTCTATGCCAATTTTGAAGAAGGCTTTATCGGGACCTCCCTTAAAAAAGACCAATACCTGTTTGACTGCTCGGATATTGATGACATCATCACCTTCAGGAAGGACGGCAGCATGAAAGTGGTAAAAGTGGAAGCCAAAACGTTTATCGGTAAAGATATCGTCCATGTGGCCATCTGGAAGAAAAACGATAAGAGAACGGTATACAATATGATCTACCGCGAGGGCAGGGAAGGACCTTATTATATGAAGCGCTTTTCGGTAACGGGCGTAACCCGGAATACCGACTATCCGCTGGCTTCCGACAAAAAAGGTTCGGAAATGCTTTATTTTTCAGCCAACCCGAACGGGGAGGCAGAAACCGTTACCGTCCTGCTAAAACCCAACCCGAGAATCCGGAAAAATAAAATGGACCTCGATTTTTCCGAACTGGCCATTAAGGGCCGTGATTCCAAAGGAAACCTGGTGACCAAATATTCGGTAAAGAAGGTAGATCTTAAGGAAGAAGGTGTTTCTACGCTGGCACCGAGAAAGATCTGGTTTGACGATACGGTGCGGAGGCTGAATGCAGACGGAAGAGGAAATCTGCTTGGGAATTTTAAAGGCGATGACAAAATCCTAACCATCAATACCAATGGGGAAGCAAAGCTCATCTCCTTTGATCTGGGCAACCGGTTCGATGACCAATACCTGGTTCTGGAAAAGTGGCGGCCGAATCAGCCGGTGACCTGCATTTACTATGACGGCGAAAAGGATATTTACTTTATCAAAAGGTTCCTGTTCGAAAATACGCCGAATGTACAGACCTTTATGCCTTCAGAGCATCCGAAATCGTTTATTGAAAACATCATTGTAGCCAACGGTGCTACGGCTGAGATAATCTTTGCCAGGGATAAAGGAAAAGAGCGTGAGCCTGAAACGGTAGCCATCGATGAATTTATTACGGTAAAGGGAATTAAAGCCATCGGCAACCAGTTTACGAAGTTTAAGGTAAAGACCATCAACATTACCGTTCCGGAACCTTCGGAAGAAGAACCGGAAATTGATGAAGAACCGGAACCTGCTGCTCCATTTGATGAAGACGGCGCCATCGGGAATTTATTTCAGGGCGAAGAAAGTACTGAATAAGAATAGCATTCTATTCATGACCATATAAAAAGACCAACTGTTGATTCAGTTGGTCTTTTATTTTGGTTTATTAGTCAGCTGATTACCTGCACTTCGGGCATATTCCGCTGATGACCAGATTGTAGCTGCTGATGCTGAAATTTTCAGGGAGCCTGATCTCCGGAACAGCATTTTTAATACAGATTTCGTTATGGCATTTCCCACAGCTGAAATGAATATGATCGTGGGCATGTTCTTCGGTACGGCAGGCGTTGCTGCATTTCGCAAAATTAACAACGCCGTCGACATTCGTGATTTTATGGATGTTGTCTTCCTTTTTCAAGCCTTTCCAGAATCCGGTAGATCGTTCCCGGTTGCATAAATTGCCGACCCGTTTTTGGATATCAGCGTGCGACAGGGCAACTTCTGAAGGGTTGATAAGATTTAAAATCTCCTTTTTAGCATGGATATTCCCGATCTGCTTTATATATTAGGTGAAATACAGCAAGGTCAGCCGTTATTTACCAATATAAATTTACGGATAATTTTAAAATCCGGATTGTTTTAGTGGCCTGCGCCTTTTCTTAATCTGATTTAACCTTTAACAGAAATAGCTAAAATCGTCCGGAAACAGGGCTTTTAAGATTTATAAAAAAGGTATTTGCCCATTTAACGCTGAAAATTTTGTATTTTTATACTTTCTGAAAATGGGAAACAAATCAATCGACTTCCGTTTTTTAGAGTAGCATAAAACTTGCTTGAAAAATCCTGAAAATTATACGATCTAAAAATGAATATCTTAATTTTAATTATAGCCATTACGGCAATTATAAGCTTTGTTGCGTCAAACGGCAGCAGCAATTTTGAAAAGTACAAGTTTAGCGTAGGTGCCATTCTGAACCGGAAAGAATACGTCCGGCTGATTTCTTCGGGTTTTCTGCATGCCGATATTATGCATCTCGTATTCAACATGCTGACCCTTTATTTTTTTGCCCCAGTGGTAATTCAGGGATTCGGAAATGTGGGATTTTTAATCATTTATTTCGGTTCGATTCTGTTAGGTAACATTTTTTCATTATTTGTCTATCAAAGGCAGCCATGGTATTCCGCCATTGGAGCAAGTGGTGGGGTATCCGGGATTTTGTTTGCATCCATCGCATTGATCCCTCATCTGGAAATCTATATGTTTTTCATTCCGATAGGTATTCCGGGCTATATTTTCGGGCTTGTTTATTTCAGTTATTCCGTTTATATGATGTTAAACCCCAATCAGCATGATAATATAGGTCATGCGGCTCACCTGGGAGGAGCATTTTTCGGATTACTGTATGCCGTTGCCAATCAGCCGCAGGCTGCAATGGCCAATGCTTTATACATCGGAATTATGGCATTGCCGCTGATTTACTTAGCTTATGAAATTTTTGTAAGGAAGAGGATTGGATAGGAAAATATTTTAAATAATGAAAGTCAGCAAATTTTGCTGACTTTTTTATTGCCGCTCCAATATTCCGTAATGCAGGATTGCTTTCTGTTTCAGAGGGTTTGTGCTCCATTCTCGCCATTCCGCCGTGTAAGGATCGTAACCGCATTTCAGAGGTCTGGAAACGTCAAGCGAATTTTTATCGAAATGCATCCGCTCCGTATAGGCCCTGCAGTCCGTACAGATGTAGCGGAATTCACAATCTTTACAAACTTCGATACCGTCTTTGGTAAGATTCCCGTATTTTTTAAAATCTTTATGCTGTAAAGCTTCTTCCAAAGTAGTATCTCTTATATTTCCAAAACTTTGAGGCATCGCCGGACAGTTTTTAATACGACCGTCGATATCAATGCCGATTTTCTTGTGAAGGCAGGAATTGTGATTCACGGCTTCAAGGACTTTGGGAAGATTGGTGTTGGAATAATCCAGGTTTACCTTTCCGCAAGAAGAAATTTTCAGGACTTGACGGGTAAAGTTGATCGTGAACCTGAAATCATCTTTGACCTCAAATGGAGATAGCGGACAATTATAAAAGACCAGGCTGTAGATTCTGGCTGTATTTTTATCAAGGGATTGGATAAAATCCAGATCAACCAAATTGTGAAACGGTGAAAAGATTTCAATTCCTTGCAGGGTAGAACCTGAGAAAATATTGTCAATCTCCATAAATTCTTCCTGCAGAAGAGGTCGTGGACAGTAAACAACCAAATGTTTTATTTCAAGCTGCTCTATTGAATGCTGTATGGATTGAAGAAGATGGAGATCAGTAAGTTCGATAAAAATATCCGACAAGATATTATAATCATGATCGTCAAATGAAAAAGGAGGGAAGTTTTTATCCCAATCGTTTTCGGTAAGGAAGCCGAATTCTTTTTCAAGCAAAAAATCCAGATATTCCTGAACGGCCGCCTGAGATTCCTGATCATAATCTTTGAGAACTTCTTCAACGGAGGCTGTCTTCAATTCTTTTATAAGATCATCCAGTTCGAGCGGATACAATTCAGAAGTATTTCTTTGAAGATCTGAAATCAGAATTCTCGTCACCCCTTTCGTAATCAAGATGTTGCTGAATAAATTGAAGTACTTCATAGCATTCTGGTTAAGGGCTTGAAAGGCTCTTCTCTCACATAGTAAGTGGTTTGATATTTTTCACACGAAATAAAATAAATTATATCTTTACTTTTTTGCGGAGCTATCTGCTTTCTGATCAGTTCAATATATTTGAACGTAACAGGAAGTTGGTTTTTTTCATTAAATGGAGATTTCATCAGTTTGTATATTGGGTTTAATAAATCAATTATAAATATTCAGCTATTTCTTTTTCAAGATAGTAATTACAATCGAACGAAAGGTTTCCAAACTGTCCTACCGGATTGACTTCCAGGAAATAATAGGTGTTTCCGCTCATAATGAAATCTAACGAACCGCAATTCAAATCAAGAGCTTCCATCAACCGGATGACCTTTTCTTCCAGATGATCAGGAAGTTTGTACCGGATATTCCTGTTCGGCTTTTCAGTATTGTATTTTCTGAAATCTGTTTTTGTCTGTGCATCGTTTTGTGAAAAAATGGCCATGGACCAGATTCTGCCTTCTAAATAGAAAGAACGGATTTCAAAATCTTTTTCAATTTTTTCCTGAAAGAATGAAATTAAGAAACTTTCGTTGTCTTTTTCGTTAATTACCGAAGTATACATAATGCCATCTGATTCAGCATGTAATGATTCAATGATCACATTACCGGTTATCGATTTGGTAATGGTTTCGCCTATGATCACATCATCCATATTTTCTGCAAGATAAAAGGAAGGAACTTCCAATCCGATTTTACGGGCTTCTTCCAGCACGAGAAGCTTGTTAACGTGGCTTTTACGCTGTTTATTAATGTGTTTCTTAGACTCCAGCGAATGCATGACATAGTCTTCCAGCCAATGCTGATATTCATTCATATGAATGTGAATAGAAGGATTTTCATATGTCTTTCGAAGAAACTGAATTCCTCCTCTTCTGTACCAGACACTGCCGATCTCATCGATGAAAAATGTATTGCGTTGGCTCTCGAGGTATAATCTTTTTTTATGTATCCTGATTTCAAAAACTTCATCTTCCTGAACGAAAATGTATTGTTTTTGCATTGTGGACAAGCATTTCATCACCTCTATGGTAGTTCTGTCATTTTTTTTTGAGATTATTAATATCACGATATATCATTTATATTGCAATTTATAATTCAATTCGATCGGATTATTTTTTCTTCTGATCGATCTCTGAATATCTTCTTTCATTTTTTTGAAATTTGTTTTTACCTCATTTCCGCTTTCATCATAATCTTTTATGTCAGATTTATTGATCATAGCTAATGCATCATCATAAAAATTTCTCTGAAGTTTTTGAAAATCCTCCCAGCTGATTTTCCTTTGAAAGTTTTCTTTGTTAAGCTTATTCCATTTAAAATCTTTTATCTGGCCCAATTCAAAATCATAATCAGATTTTTCATCATGAATTTTTATAATAAGACCAGGTAATCCATGAAAAACATAGGGTCCTTCCTGCATAGCAATCTCATCTGTAAACCAGGCAATCCATTTTCTTCCGCCATATTGGGTTTCAGCTTTTTGGCAATTATAGTTACCTATTTTTTTCTTTTCATCTGAAATCGTCCAGTGCAATTGCTCTTGTATTGGAATGGCATAAGTCGTAAATATCAGCGGGACAAATACATACTTTAAAATTTCATTTTTATCCTGATTTTTATAGATGTACAGCTGCTTGTTATTGTATTCCATGTCATATCCGTTTCCAAAACCTCTTTTTGCTCTTAACGAGTCTGAAAGGCGAAATGCGTCCGATCTGAATAAGGATTCTTTGTTCTTAACATCTAAATAAAAAACAATTTTTTCTGCCTTCATACTGTCAGAAACCGGCTTGTAATTTAATTCATAAATAAAGCTTGAATGTTGTGCATTTAAAAATGTACACTTAAGAGTTACAGGTAAAATAAAAAGAAACAAATCAAATATTTTCATATATATAGTTATTCAATTTAAAAATTAATTCTTCATAAATCATAAAAGTGATAATTATATTATTTTTTATTTGAGCTATTTATAAAGCATTTTAGAATATTTTAAACTTGGTAAACCAATGGTTTTACGACGATAATTGATAACCATTGAATCTTTTAACGTAACTGCTCCCCCATAAATATTATAATAGCCTTTATTTGTTTGACATAAATAATATTTATCAATGATGAGAGCGTATTTGCGGGGAGAGATATCTCCTCTTTCTAAAGATTCATTTAGTTTTGGATATATTTTGTTATAATCCATGCAAATCAAATGGGAAAGAATGGTGATAATTATCAGTGGTTCTCCATCATTTCCAGTACTTCCTACCTTTTCTTCTGATGGATATCCATATTCATCAAAAATTTTTAAAAAAAGATTTAAATTTTTATGATCGTTTTTTCGCATTATTTCTATGTTATGTCGCCCTCCTTCTGCATCACGATGAGAAGCAATTGTTAGAGAATCTATAAGTCTTTGCTTCAGGCTATTCCTATAGCTATTTATTTTATATTTTACTTCTGCATCATCAATTCCATATTTTTCAAAAAGTGATAAATATTTCTTATATTTTCTTCGAGAAGGTGCAATTAAGGTCATAAGCTTATACAAACTCTCTTTTCCTCCGAAATCTATATTGTGCTGTTCAGATAATTGAATATATGTTTCGTACTCTTCAATCTGATCTTGATTTTTAGGAGGATATTTTTCAAATAATTCTCTATACTCTTTTATAGCTAAATCAGAGTTTTGCGCTACTCTGTAAATACTATCTATTTCATTAACTTTATTATAATAAGATATTAAATTCAAGTTTTCCTTTTTACAAGAAATTAAAAAAATACTTACTATTATAAAATGTATTAATTGTGTTTTTTTATAAATCATAATGATATAATGCTTTTATAAAAATTCATTATAAAGGCTGCTTTATTAAAAAGCAGCCCCATTATACTTTAATCAAATGTCAAAGTATGTCTTCCAGCATATACCCAATGACCAGCAGTATTATCAGTGTAATAATCCTGGTCCCATTGTCCTCCTGCATTTGAAGATGATTTTCTTGAACTTCCAGCTTCCGCTAAACCACCTTGGATAGATTTCAAATCATTCAATTTTTTGTTTTCCAAAGAAGAAAAATTCTTCTTCACACCGATTAACTTTTTCATGTCGTTCTTTTTTTTAATTAAAAGCTTTGTTTTGCCGTATGATCCCCGGCATGGGAATGATTAGTCCAAATTAGTATTGTGCACTTACAAAAAAAGATTTAAATATTTATCGACGCCGATGATTCAAAACTAGAAATAAAAATCTATTTAAAGGGAAATAAAATATGTAATTTTCTTGCAATTTTATTGTCGAAACTGTACATATTTCGCATCTTTGTATCAAATACAATATGATGATTCAGGAGAAATTACGCAATTTGAGAAAGCTGAAAAATATCTCTCAGCAGGAAATGGCAAAAATAATCGGTACGGATGCGTCCAATTACTCACGCAAAGAACGGGGTGAAGTCAGGATTTTCGATGATGAATGGGTAAAAATAGCAAGGGTATTGGGCGTATCTGCAGAGGATCTTAAAAATGAAGGCCATGAACTTTCTGATCAATATAACCAATCAAGCATACAGGAACAGTCAGGGAACGGGACAGGCCTTTACTGTCTTTCGGAACTCGTCATTCAAATCCAGAAAAAATACATCAGCATGCTTGAGAAAGAAGTCGAATCTTTGAAGTCAGAGAATAAGGTTTTAAAATGTAAGGATCAATAGATGCCGGCTTGTTACTTCCATGCGAAAACAAACCGGTCATTCTCAGAAAGATCCTTGATCAGTTGTGCTTTGGAAAAATGCGGGGTGTATAATTCCAGGGTTTCGGGACCGAGCTTCTGATTGATTTCCAGAAACAACAACCCGTTATCCTTCAGGTGGTTCTTCGAATCTGCTGCAATCTTCCGGTAGAAAATCAGGGCATCGGAGGTAGGAGAGAAGAGGGCCATCACCGGCTCAAAACTTTTTACCGAATGCTCAATTTCAGATTCCTCGTCGATCCCGATATAAGGCGGATTGGAAATGATGATATCAAACACTTCGGCCGGCTTGAAATTCAGGTAATCGGCATGAATAAGATCAATCTCCAGTCCATGAAAACCGGCATTTCTTTTTGCCGTTTCCAGGGCTTTTTCAGAAAAATCGACTGAGGAAATACGGGCATGCGGAAAATGTTTTTTAAGCACCAACGGGATCACCCCGCTGCCGGTTCCGATATCAAGGATCCTTAAATCTTCGGTGCAGGTCAGTTCATACTGCCGGATTTTCCTGATAGCGAATTCCAGCAGCTCTTCCGTTTCCGGGCGCGGGATGAGGACATGTTCATTAACGAAGAAAGACATGCCGTAAAATTCGGTTTCACCCAGGACGTACTGGTAGGGACGGCCTGTTCTTAATGCGGATACAGCCTGTAAAAGCTGCTCTTCATCATCGATCAGCAATTCCTGCTCAGAAAACCGCCGCTGGTAAAAAGGATTGAATCCGACGATCTTCTGCACGAAAATACTGCTTAGAAAACGGTTTTCGGAATCCGTGTATAATCCGGAAAGCTCTTTTTTGAAATGGGTTTTAAATTCTGAAATGGTCATTTTATCTTGTGAAAACCAGTTTTGTATCCGTAGATTTTTCTTCATCAATTAAATAGCCTTCATAATTGAAAGCTTTTACATCATCCAGCGTCTGCGCATTAGTCTGTGCACAGAATCTCGCCACCAATCCTCTGGCATGTTTGGTGTAAACAACGATGGTTTTCAGCGTACCGTCCTTTAGTTCATAAAAATCGAAATCAATTACCGGATGGTTAAGCTTCTTACGGTCTATCGCTTTAAAGTACTCGTTGCTGGCGAGATTCAGCAAAATCTCTTTATTTTTCATTTCCGAATTCAGCTGTTGTGTGATCCGGTCTCTCCAGAATTCGTAAAGGTTTTTATATTCGTCAAATCCGAACGGCCTTCCCATTTCCAGGCGGTAGAGCATTACTTTGTCAGATGGTTTCAAAAGCCCGTATAACCCGGAAAGGATCCTTTGGTTTTTCTGCAGGTAGTCTGCCGCATCCTGATCCAGTGTTTTGGCATCGAGCCCGCGGTATACCTCACCCGTAAAGGCAAACAATGCGGGAGCAGATTCTTTTGCCGTAGGTTTTGCTTTCCATTGTTGGTTCCTTTCCCAGTTTTCATCGGCAAGTTTGGCCGAAATTTCCATCAGCTCGGAAAGGTATTTCGGGGATTTGGGTTTTAAAAAAGAATGGATGAATGCTGCCTGTTCAATAAACTTGGGCGTGGTGGTTTTCAACAGGTCAGTTGAATTTTCCACATTCATGAGTTTGGCAGGAGAAGTTACTATTTTCATAAAGTTAAAATACAGACAAATGTTTGATATCTATAGAATTCATCATCATCAGCGATAGGAAATCGTACATAAAATGACCGATGATCCGTTAAATTTCACCTTTTCCCTGGCGGATAATCTCCGGTTCGCCTGAAGTAAGATCCACGATGGTGGAAGCCACATTGTCTCCGTATCCGGAATCGATGACGAGGTCTACCAGATGATCATACTTTTCTGCGATCAGTTCCGGATCGGTGGAATATTCAATGATTTCGTCATCATCTTTAATGGAAGTGGAAGCAATCGGGTGGCCCAGTTTTTCCACGATCAGCTGAGGAATCGGATGATCGGGAACCCGGATTCCGATGGTTTTATGATTTTTATAAGCCAGAGGCAGACTTTTGTTGGCGTCAAGGATAAAGGTAAATGGTCCCGGCAGGTGGCTTTTCAGAAACCGGAAGGTTGAGGTATCTATCGGTCTCGTAAAATCCGAAAGATGGCTTAAATCGTTGCAGATGATCGAGAATTGTGCTTTTTCAAGCTTGATTTTTTTGATCTGGGCGAGCTTTTCCATTGCCTTGATGTCAAAAATATTGCAGCCCAGCGCATAAACGGTATCCGACGGATAGATAATCAGTCCGCCGTTATTTAACGTTTTAATCACTTCATTGATAAGGTTTTCCTGTGGATTATTCGGGTAAATTTTTAATATTTTTGCCATACTTCAAAGATACGAATATTAAAATAATTTTCATGAATCGGCTTTATTTACAGGAAAAATTAGGACTTTAAAAAAATTATCGTATATTTGCAATCCAATATCGCGGGATGGAGCAGTAGGTAGCTCGTCGGGCTCATAACCCGAAGGTCATCGGTTCGAGTCCGGTTCCCGCTACTAAGTAGCAAACGTTGTCGGTAACGTTTTAAAAAATACACCGCGGGATGGAGCAGTAGGTAGCTCGTCGGGCTCATAACCCGAAGGTCATCGGTTCGAGTCCGGTTCCCGCTACTAAGATAACGCTTTCGGTAGGCGTTCTAAAAATACACCGCGGGATGGAGCAGTAGGTAGCTCGTCGGGCTCATAACCCGAAGGTCATCGGTTCGAGTCCGGTTCCCGCTACTAAGCAAACGCTTTCGGTAAGCGTTCTAAAAATATACCGCGGGATGGAGCAGTAGGTAGCTCGTCGGGCTCATAACCCGAAGGTCATCGGTTCGAGTCCGGTTCCCGCTACTAAGAAGAGTATCGCAAAACTGCGATACTCTTTTTTTATCTCTATATACCTCATCTGTTCCGGATGGCTTAATTTATGCAATTCATTCAGCACACCATTAAACCTAAAGAATATGTATAAGAAAATCATCGCAGGCCTGGGCGGGGCGATCGCCCTCAGCCTTCTGCACGAAGCAGTCCGGAGAAATTTCGATAATGTACCGGAAATCAATAAAGTAGGTGAGGAAGCTTTAAATAAAGCACTCGATAAAGCCGATATGAAAATTACCAATCACGATCAGCTGTATGCCGCCACCCTGGCGGGAGATGTGATCGGTAACGGCATGTATTATGCCACCACAGCCACCAGCGGTTTCAATATCGCTTCCGGACTGGCCATGGGACTGGGCGCTTTGGCCCTTCCTGAAAAACTGGGACTTGATGAAAAGCCTGTTGCCGAAACTAATCAGAAAAAAGTAATGACGGTTGCTTATTATCTGTTTGGCGCGGTCATCACAAAGTTTATTTATGACAAAATAAAATAAAGGGCAGTCTTAAAAAAACTCTGTTAAATGAAAATTGCCACCTCATTCCGTGGCAATTTTTTTTACATTTTTTTCAGTGCGGAACCTTTATGAACGGCCGACTTTCCTGATTTTTCACTCATGACCTCGTACTGGGGTTCGTCTTCCGAAGCGCGGCGCTGCTTGTCCATAAAAGTAAAATCCTTTGTGTGTACTTTGGTGATTTTACCATGGGTCTGCCCGTTACTGGAATCCCACTTTACCATGTCTCCTTTTTTCAATGTACTCATGTTGCTGATTTTGGTTGGTGTGGTAAAATCATTTATTGTGCCATGCGGAAAATCCTTCTCATCGAATCTAATTTTTCCTCACACAGATTTTTTTTCTTTGTGGCTGTATGTTGATGACAGACAGACCTGATGTTTCGAAAACCCGCCAGATTATTGGTGGTTTTTCAGATTTGAGACTGATGCTGAGGAGGCTGAGTACTCTCGCAGATTTTGCAGACGGCGCAGATTTTTTTCTTTGTGGCTGTATGTTGATAACGGACAAACCTTGCGGATTTCAAAAACCCGTAAGGTTTAATTTTTCAGAACCTGACTCTCGTCATGCGGGCAACAAAAATCCTGCTTTTTGAAGCAGGATTCATATCATTTAATTAAAAAGAGACCTTACTGGGCTGCCAGCTGATTGAAAGGCGTCAGGGCATTATCATCTTTCATGGTCTGACCGATGAATTCCTTTTTCTGATCTCCTTTCATCCGGTTTGCCGCATCGTTTCCGTTGAAGAAAGATTCGCTCAGCTTAGTGGTAACCTCAGCAGGGTTGAAGTTTAATTTCGTATCGCCGTCTACACCCAGATATCCGTTTTTTCTGGTAAGATTGGTGATGTAGTTGTTGTAATTAATCAGGGTTCCTCTGAACATATCATTGTGATACTGCATGCACTTTTTTGCTTTTTTGGAAGAATTGTTCAGGATACAGTTGTTCATGTTGCCCCGGTACAGTCTCCACTCAAGTTCCACCTTTCCGTATTCTTTTGCCAGAGCAGCGGTACCGTTGGAAAGAATGGCAGGATCGTTTTCTTTTTCGCTCACTTCTTTTAAATGTTTGATCACCAACGGAACTGTACCCTCAATTTTAGATTTAGCTTCACCTACGGCGCTGAAATCAGCTGCCGGAGAACCTTTTTTCTGGGCGGTAGTCAGATTAAAAATAAGTAATAACAGTACAATTAATAAATTATATCTTTTCATGAGAAATTTTTAAAGCACTAAAATAAATATAATTTCCCGGTTTAAACAAATAGATTTTAATTTTATTTAATAAATTTTAACAAGTTTTAAGGATATTATTTATAAATAAGGTATTTTATAATGATTAATGGGATAATATTTTATGGAAATTAAAAATTTAACAAAATTCAATAAAATTTATTTTATTGATTATCAATATTTTACATCAATAAATCTTTTATCACTAAAAAAATAGTTGTTAGAATGGATTTTATTTCTACATTTGTATAACTAATTCTTTAGTGATATGGAACGGATGGAAAATTTGAGCCATCTGATTAATAATTGAACAGTCTATGAAAAACCAGATGTTAACGAAGGCCGAAGAGCAGGTGATGCAGTATTTATGGAAACTGGAAAAAGGATTTCTGAAAGATGTCCTCGATCTTTTCCCTGAACCGAAGCCTCATACCAATACCGTTTCCACCATTCTGAAAGTACTGAAAGAGAAAGAATTCGTCGATTACAGCGTATATGGGAGGCAGCATGAATATTTTCCGCTGGTGACCAAAGAACAATACTCCGGAAAAACGATGAAGAGCCTGGTGAAAAATTATTTTAAAGGTTCCTACAAAAGCGCCGTTTCTTTTCTGGTGGAGAAAAATGAAATGACGGTAGAAGACCTGGAAATGCTTCTGAACGAACTTAAAAAGAAAAACTGAGTCCTATGGAACCTGTACTTCTCTACTTCGGCAAAGTTATTTTATGTTCCGGTGTAACGTTTCTGTATTACCAGTTGTCTTTAAAAGACAGGACGTTTCATCACTACAACAGATTTTATCTTTTGTCTGCAATGCTCCTCTCGCTGCTGCTCCCTCTGATAAAGGTTGAATACTTTACCATTGAGGTAAGCAGTGATGTATATAAGTTGATAGATCAGGTACAACATTTCAAGACCATCAAAAACTCAGATTATGACGAGCTTTATTTTAGAATTATTTTTTCAGCTCTGGGCCTTGTTTCTTTCTATTTTTTAGGAAGATTCGCCTACGGGATCTTCAGGATCCGACAGCTAAAGGGTCAATTTCCCAAAGAAACATTCGATGGGATCAATTTTTACCGGACCAATCTTTCGGAGGCTCCGTTTTCCTACTTTAAGAATCTTTTCTGGAAGAATTCAATCACGCTGAATTCCGATATCGGAAAACAGATTCTGAAGCACGAAATGGTTCATATCGAGCAGAAGCACTCTTTTGATAAAATTTTTATTGAGATCATCACTTCGATGTTCTGGTTCAATCCGTTTTTTTATCTCATCAAAAAAGAAATCAGTTTAATCCACGAATACCTGGCCGATAAAAAGGCCGTTAAGCAATCGGACACCCAAGCATTTGCGCAGATGCTGCTGGCAAGCCACTTTTCCGGAAACCCGTTGCCTGCCACCAGTCCGTTTCTAAGTTCAAACCTTAAAAAACGACTAAAAATGTTACAGAAACCCACCACCAAATTCGGATATGCACGAAGAATCCTTGCATTGCCGGTAGTATTTACCGTAGCGTTTGCCTATCTGGTGAATGCCAAAAACCAGGAGATCAAGACCACGAATATCGAAATTAAAAAAGCGGTTGCCCGGATCGGAAAAGATGATGAAGTCCTGACTAAGCAAGATACGGTAATTATCGGAAAAGATACGATTGCTCCGGATCCGAAAAGGAGCATGCCTGCCGTGAAGATTTACAGAAAGGCTGACGACGATAAGAAGATTGCAGATTTAAGCCAGAAGCTTCAGAAGAAAACGGAGGTTCTGCTCAAACTTAAGCCTGAAACCGATGAATACTATAAGAATCTTGAAGAAATCAGGGATCTTTCAGGTGAAATAGCAAAAATCAGTGTCTCAAAAGATTTCCTTAAGTCGGCCATGGTCATTAAGATGAACGGAAGAGAGGTGAATATGAATGATTATTTCAAATCAAAAGAATGGAAAGATGAAGTGAAAAATCTTAAAGATCTTCAGATTGAAATCCCGGAGATACCTGAAATCAATCTGGATTTTCCTGACGCTCCGCAGCCGTCCAATACACCCGGTGCTCCGGAAGTACCCAGAGTAAAATTATATACATTCAAAGATACAAAAGACATGAAATGGTCACCGGATATCGAAAACGGGATCAGAATATCAGGATCTAAAGCTAAAGAATCCGCATCTGTGGCCAGAAAACGGGCTAAGCTTGAAAAAGAAAGAGCCAGACTGGACGAAAAGAGGGCGAAGCTGGAAGGCGAAAGAGCCAAACTTGAAGCGGAAAGAAGCGTGCTGGATGGTGACCGGAAAGTGTATGTATTCAGCAATACTTCAAAAAGATTCCCTGTTGAAAAGAATTTTAAAGTAAATGCCGACAACATCAGGATCAATCTGAAAAATCAGTCGCTCATGGCTTCAGGTCTTAAAAATATGGATGGAAGCACGGACAATATCAAGATTTATATAGACGGAAAGGAATCAACAAACGAACAGATGCAGATTCTTGATCCGAAAAATATTAAGTCGGTAAACATCAATAAAAAATCAACGGACGGATCAAAAACTTCCGGTGAGATCAGGATTGAAACAAAATAACACAATGAATCCTGCCTCAGAATACAGGCAGAACCTTTTAAATTAAAATACAACTTATGAAAAATTACATTTTGCTTTTTATCATTTTAAGCATTTTTTCGAATGCCCAGGTCAATCGTTTTTTCTATGACTACAGCTATATTCCGGACTCTAATACTAAACAGGTAGAGAAGGAGGTAATGTATCTGGACATCAGCAGTAAGGGTTCTGAGTATTACAGCCGCGATGCATTCGTTTCCGATTCTGTACAAACGGCAAAGGTCGCCGGAATGATGAAAGGAACCAATATGCAGGTATCACCTGGGGGCCGGGCAAAAGCTTTTGTCATGGGAGGAGCCGGAAATAACAACAGGGTCGTTAAAGAATATCCCGGCTTCACTACTTATTTACTTACCAGCATAGGCGGTGATAAATATAAAGTGAAAGAAGACAAGAAAATAGAATGGAAAATATGGCCGGACAAGCAGAAAATCGGTGAGTATAATGCCCAGAAGGCAACCACTAGCTTTGGCGGAAGAGAATGGACGGCATGGTTCAGCACAGAACTTCCTTTTCAGGACGGGCCATACAAATTTTACGGACTTCCGGGACTTATTGTAAAAATTGAGGATGCTACCGGTTCCCACAAAATCACATTAGCCGGCAATAAAAAAGTAACACCGGCTCAAAACAGCCCGGATGCTTCTGATCCGGCAGCTTCCCAGATCTTAAATGTGTTGGGTCTTAATGAAAAGCAGGTTGAACTTACTAATGCCCAGTTCAGGAAAGCGTGGAAAGAATATGCCAACGACCCGGCTAAAAACATCAAACAGATAATGTCCAATACCGGCGCAGGAGGAAATACGAGGATTATGATGAACGGGAATAATGCAAACCAGGCAGATGTTCTGAGAATGATCGAAAAAAACCAGAAAGAAAACCTGGCAAAAGATAATAACCAGATTGAGTTGGATTTATACCGGTAAATTCATCTATGAAGGGCAAAATAAAGATGTTATAAAATCTAAAACAGAATACGGATGACCTTGGCCGCTCTTATGTAAAAAATGGAAATTGAAACCAATTAAAAATTAATCATGAAGAAATTTTTAGCTTTCGCATGCCTTGTTTTCGGGATTATTATCCAGGCACAGATCAACCGTTTTTTTTACGAGTATAAATTCATTCCGGATTCCAATAACCGGGAAGATGTGAAAAAAGAAATGATGCTGCTGGACATCAGTGGTAAAGGCTCCACTTATTACAGTTATGAAAAATATGTCTCGGATTCCACAATTGTGGCAGCTGTTGAAAAACAGGCTAAATCAGGGTCAGGAAATATTAATATCAACAGAAACGAGAAGTCGGGACAGGTAAATTATAAGGTTGTTAAAGATTATCCGGATTTTACAACTTTTCTCCTTACCAAAATATCGACCGACCAGTATAAGGTGAAAGAAGACCGGAAACCGGTATGGGAAATCCTTCCGGACAAGCAGAAAATAGGGGAGTATATGGCGCAGAAGGCTACAACATCATATGGCGGAAGAGACTGGATTGCCTGGTTTACAGCCGATCTCCCGTTTCAGGACGGTCCCTATAAATTTTACGGGCTTCCGGGACTGATTGTCAAAATTGAAGATACAACAGGCTCCCATGTGATGACGCTGGCAGGTAATAAAAAAATAGAAAATGCCTCCCCGGAAGCAGAATTCAAAGTGCCTCCTGGCATGGTCATGCTTGGGATAGGCGGAAAAGACATTGAGGTGACGAAAGACCAGTTCAGAAAAGCATGGAAAAATTATGTGAATGACCCTTCTAAAAACATGAGGCAGATGATGGCGGGAAGTGGGGATATGAAAATGAGTTTTAAATTCAAGGACGCCGGCGGAAAAGAAATTTCCGACCCTAACCAGGTGCTGCGTGCCATGGAAAAAAATACCAAAGAGAGGCTGGCTAAGGACAACAATCCCATCGAACCGGAGCTGGTGAAGTAAGATATATTATTCATACAAAACAGGGTGAAAATCATTTTTCATCCTGTTTTCTTTTTATTATCTTTAAGTAATCAACCAAGACATCACCAATCAACAGACTATGACAGAAAAAGAAAAATGCGCGCAGGGGCTTCTGTATAATGCAAATTATGACCAGGAACTCATCAATGAAAGAATAGCAGCAAAAGATCTTTGCCAGGAATACAACAACCTGAAAAATTCAGATTCCGAAGGCAGAACTTCTTTACTCAGAAAAATTTTAGGAAAAACCGGAGACAATATCTGTATCGAACCTGCTTTCTGGTGCGATTACGGATACAATATCGAAGTGGGAGAGGATTTTTATTCCAACCACAACCTGGTGATTTTAGACTGTGCGAAGGTTACTTTTGGGAACAACGTTTTTATCGGTCCCAACTGCAGCTTTTATACCGCCAATCATCCGATTGATGCCAGGCAGCGCAACGAAGGGCTGGAATCTGCCCACCCGATCAAGGTCGGAGATAATGTATGGTTCGGCGGAAACGTCGTCGTGCTTCCGGGAATTACCATTGGGAATAATTCGGTGATCGGGGCGGGAAGTGTCGTAACAAAGGACATTCCGGATAACGTCGTAGCCGTCGGGAATCCGTGCCGGGTGATCAAACCGATTACTGAAAATAATAAGTAGCAAAAAATAAGCGGGGAAAGAAAATTTCCGCGCTTATTTTTATTCTATGCTGTAATCAGCAATTAAGCCAATTTCTGGGAATCGGAAACAAACTGAGCCAGTCCGCTGTCTGTTAAAGGATGTTTCAGCAGGCTCAAAATCGGAGGAAGCGGTGAGGTGATTACATCAGCACCGATTTTTGCACAATCGATGATATGCATTCCATGACGGATAGAAGCCGCTAAAATCTCAGTTTCGTACATGTAGTTGTCGAAAATCAGACGGATCTCGCGGATCAGGTTTAACCCGTCAGTTGAGATATCATCCAGCCTTCCTAAGAAAGGAGAAACATAGGTAGCCCCTGCTTTTGCCGCAAGAAGCGCCTGTCCCGGAGAGAAAATTAAGGTACAGTTGGTTCTGATGCCTTTGTCTGAAAAATATTTTAACGCTTTGATCCCGTCTTTGATCATCGGGATTTTTACCACGATGTTCGGGTGGATGGCAGCCAGCTCGTCTCCTTCTTTGATCATTTCTTCATACGTCGTAGAAAGAACCTCTGCAGAAATATCACCGTCTACAATCTCACAGATTGCTTTATAATGATTTTTGATCGCCTCTGCTCCCTGAATTCCTTCTTTCGCCATCAGGGAAGGATTGGTGGTAACCCCATCAAGGATTCCAAGATCTTTTGCTTCTTTTATTTGCTCTAAATTAGCCGTGTCAATAAAAAATTTCATTTGTTTTGAGATTTATTTAGTACAAAGATAATCATTCCGTTTTTGAGGGAGAAATTAATTTTGGTTTATGGTTTAAGGATGGGTGAATGGTCGATGGTGAATTCGCTTCGCTTGTCAATTTTGGAGATTTAAGGTTTGATACGGCAGCCCGTGGTTTTTAAAGTGAACGGTGAATAGTCAATTTTGCTTCGCAAGTGAATTTTTACGGTAAAGGCAAATTCAACTATTGGCCCCAAAGGAATTCACCATTGACAAAACATGAACGGTGAATTTTATGGCCAAAATTTAATTAAAGGATTACTGGCAAAATCTTCACCGAAATTCCACTCCCTTGAAGGGGTGGCGAAAATTCTGAAGGAATTTTTGACGGGGTGGTTTTTGAACGGCCGTGTTTAAAAATGAATGGTAAATAGTTGAACAGTTTTACCCGCCAACATTAAGCTCACCATTCAAAAAAGAATTGACCATTAACACAAACAGTCCCTGCCTATCAACAAAAAAGACCCGAAAAAAATCGGGTCTTTCAACACTATGAATTTAAAGCCTGGCTTAATTTGATAGCCTCCTGATTGCTTGGATCGTACTGCAACGACTTGGCGATATGTTCTTTTGCTTTATCCGGATTGTTCTGCTGTTCGGAGAAAGCGACGTAGAAGTAGGCATAAGCCAGATTCTTTTTATTCTGTTCCACCTCTTCCGGTTTTACGGTAGCGATGTATTTCTCATAAGCCAGTTTGGCATTGGCACCATCTTTTGCCGACTGGTAAGCGTACGCCTGGCTATAATAGGACGGTGCCCAATCCGGCAGCAATGCCGATATTTTCTTCCAGGTCGCTACGGCATTCGTCCAGTCCGACGCTTCCTGATACGCTCCCGCCAGTTGAGCCAGGGATTCCGTATCTTTTGGATTGGCTTCTATTTTCTTCTTCAGCGCATCAATAGCTGGATTTCCTGTTGCCTGAGTGGTGGCCGTAGCAGCTACGGTACTATCCGTCTGAGTCGTTTGTGCATTGGCAAAACTTACGGCTCCTGTCAGTATCAAACCTAATAAAAGGTTTTTGTTCATTTTTGTCATTTTCATAATTCCTACATTTTAAACGTATTATAAAGGTAGAAAATTCCGTTTTGATGAAAAAATAAAATTCAGAAGCTTTAAGTTTTTTTAGAAAATATTAACGGGAACTACTATTTTTTTACGATAATTTTAGATTCGCAATGGTTTGGATTATCTTTGTAAGAGACAATCAAGCTTAAAATTTATGAACATCATACTCGCATCCACTTCCACGCTTTTCGGCGGACAGTACCTGGACTATTTAAAAGAGGAAATCGTTAAATTATATGAAGGAATTGATGAAATCGTCTTCATCCCTTTTGCAAGGCCCGGTGGAATTTCCCATGAGGATTACACGGAAAAAGCAAAGTCTTTCTTTAGCACCATCAATATTAACATAAAAGGGCTTCACGAGTTTACCGATAAAGCAGAAGCGGTTAATCAGGCCAAAGGCTTCTTTACAGGCGGCGGAAATACATTCTTGTTGGTAAAAACGCTGCATGAAGAAGGTCTGATGCAGGTGTTAAAGGAAAATATAGAAAGCGGAAAGCCGTATCTGGGCTGCAGTGCCGGGAGCAATATCGGTGGACGGAATATGAAAACCACGAACGATATGCCGATTGTTTATCCTCCGAGCTTCGACTGTATGGGACTGGTTCCTTTCAATATCAATCCGCATTACCTCGATCCGAACCCTGATTTGAAACACAATGGTGAGACAAGGGAAACCCGGATCAGAGAATTTTTAACACAGAATGATCTTAAGGTGGTAGGTCTCCGCGAAGGAAACTGGATCAGGCGCAAAGGTAATCAAATCACTGTAGAAGGTACTGAGTTGACCAGGATCTTTGAGAAAGATAAAGAGCCGTACGAGATTGAGGCGGGTTCTGAGCTGTAATTTTATTTAATTATATTTGAATAAACAACCCTTCATGAAAAACGTTTTCCCCATATTTCTCTTTTCCACACAGGTCATCTTTGCGCAGAATATTGCCCAGAAGCTGGAAGCCGCTACTAAAAACCTGATGGAATCCTCCGGTGCGGTTTCCTCTAATTTATCTTTTTATGTTTCCGATGAAAACGGGAATTTGATTTATGACTATCAGGGAAACAAAGGCCTCTCTACCGCTTCGACCCAGAAGATATTTACGGCAGCGGCCGCTTTGGAAGGATTGGGTAAAAATTATACCTATAAAACCACGTCTGCCTATTCCGGCACCATCTCCAACGGAAACCTGAACGGAAACCTGTTCGTCAGTTCAACCGGGGATCCTACCTTGGGAAGCTGGAGATATGAAGGATACAAACCTGAAAATTTCAAGCAGAAATTAATGGAGGCTATTAAAAAATCGGGCATCAAAAAAATATCAGGAGACCTGGTTGTTGACGATTCTTATTTCGACCACCAAACTGTTCCCGGAGGATGGCCGTGGGACGATCTGGGGAACTATTACGGAGCCGGAGTCTGGGGTGTCAACTGGCGTGAAAACCAGTTCGACATCAACATCAGCGGAACCGAATTTAAAAGTTTCTCGTATCCTCTGGAAGGCGTCAGCTGGCTGAATGATCTGAAAGCCGGAGGAAGTTCGGATCAGAGTTTAATTTTCACCGCACCTTATTCCAATGTAGCCCTGATCAACGGAACCCTGCCCTCAAAACCGGTAACGGTTTCCGGAGCCACCCCCAATCCGCCTTTGCAGCTGGGTGTGGAAGTGAAGCAATGGCTAAAAGAATCCGGGGTTGAGTTTTCAGGGAAAGTGATGACGAATTCACAGCTTGAAATCGAAGGAAAGAAGCCGTTGGAATTTCCCGGACAGAACCTCATTTTAACATATGAATCGCCGACGTTAGATAAAATCGTCTATTGGTTTTTAAGGAAAAGCATCAACATGTACGGTGAAACACTGATTAAAACCTTAGGCAAAGAGAAGAAGGGAAATTCTAGCTTTAAAACGGGCGTTGCCTACCTGAAAGAATTCTGGAAAGGAAAGGGAATCCATCCGGCGATGATCAATTTTGCAGACGGAAGCGGACTTTCCCCACAGAATTACGTTTCGGCAAAAGCGGAAGTACAGGCCCTGCTGTATGCTAAAAAACAGTCTTGGTTTGATGCCTATTATGAGGGTTTCCCTACCCAGGACAACGGCATCAAAATGAAAAGCGGAACCATGAGGGATACCAAATCCTACGCCGGTTTGTATACCTCAAAAGAGGGGAAGAAATACGTGTTTTCAATCATCATCAACAATTACCAGGGCAGCGGCGGTGCAGAACTGCAGAAGATCCTGAATGTTTTAAAATAAATCTACGTTTTGAAGAAATCCTTATTTGCAAGACTGAATAACTGGATCATTTTTACCCTGATGACCATCGTTGTTTTAACAATTGTTATTGCTTCTACCATCCTTTTTAATTTTCTCCGAAAGGAAGAAATAAAGAGGGTTGATATTTTGGTAACGGCTTTGAAATTTCAGCAGGAACTAAATCCCAGTTTAGATTTACAGGAGTTACTCCTCAAAATCAATAGTTCTAATAATACAATTCCTTTTATAGTAACAGATAAAGATAAGCAACCTATACTGGATTTAGGTTTTTACAGAAATATTCCTGAGGAAATCATAAAAAACCCTGATAAATTGAGAAGTTTAATGGAAGGGATGGAAAAAAAATATAAGCCTATTGAGCTTAAAATTGCAAATGGAAACAAACAGTTTGTGTATTATGACAATTCAAAAGTGCTGAATTATCTCCAATATTCTCCTTATTTGCTGGGATTATTCTTATTAAGCTACTTCCTTTTTTTAATTTGGTTTTTAAGAACAACTAAAAAAACAGATGAAGGTTATTTGTGGGCTGGTTTAGCCAAAGAAACGGCACATCAGATCGGAACGCCTCTTTCTTCCATGATAGGCTGGATGGAAATCATGAAGCTTGACACTCCCGATTCCGAAGGTGTACATGAAATCGAAAAAGACATCGAACGGTTAAGAACCATCTCGGAAAGATTCTCAAAAATAGGTTCTGTCCCTGAACTGACTGACCGCGATTTTAATGCGACCATTCAGGAGAATTACGATTATTTAAAAACAAGGATTTCCAAAAAAGTTAATTTCGGATTGCACTTGCCAAACTACACCGTTTCAGTTCCCCACAACAAAATTTTGATCAGTTGGGTTATTGAAAATTTAGTAAAAAATGCAGTAGATGCAATGAAAGGAGAAGGCTCAATTTCAATTTCTGTTTTTGAAAAAAACAAAAATATTTTAGTTGAGGTGCAGGATACCGGAAGCGGAATGACAAAACAACAAGCGAGAAACGCATTTAAGCCTGGATATTCAACAAAAAAAAGAGGCTGGGGACTCGGTTTGTCTCTGGCCAAAAGGGTAATCCAGGAATATCATAATGGGGATATTAAGATTGCTCAGACGGATCTAGGCAAGGGAACAACTTTTAGAATTGTTTTTAGAAGTAAAGTGTTGAATGAAGATTTTTAATTGTAATTTTTTCAAATATAAATTAATTTTAAGGTTGTCTATTTGGACAACCTTAAATTTTTCTACATATAACAGGCTTCAACTAATGTTCCAATTATACTGTAAGTTTCAAATGAACCATCATTATATCTTTTTGTGATGAACTTACTGTATCTGCAGGGATTTCCGGCATATCCAATAAAGGTAACTACTTCCTTTACAACTCTATTTCCTGCACCCTCTGCGAATCCTCCCTTAGTTATCATCATTTGATTTTTCGATAATTTTTTCATTGTTTTTTGTATTTAAAATTAAGTATTCAAATGTAATATTTTTATTTTTATGGATGTAAATATTATGAAAATTTATAATTTGATTCGATTTTATATGAATTTTGTCAAATTAGTTAATGTTTTTATATAAAAATGTATTTTTGATTGTTGTTTTAAGGTGATTATCTATAGAGTTAAATAATTTTTTAATATTGAGATCCTTTTTCAATTTCAGGTCGTTAAAAAAGCGGAGAAAAATTTTCCCCGCTTCATTGAACTTATTTTTAATAAGACTATTTTTTTCCGGTCAGCCACTGATCCTGAAGTTTCTTTTCAGCCGGAGTAGGGTTGGCTTTAAACGCAAGCGTTTCAACCGTCATCTTATCCAGAACTGCTTTTCCTTTAAGATCGATCTTATCGGTTTTATCGCCGTTCTTTCTTAAAACGGTTACCGTTACATTCTGCCCTTCCTTGATGGTTTTTGCATATTCAATGAAAGACTGGATATTCTGGATGTTAATGGTTTTTCCGTCCAGGGCAACGATCTTATCGGTAATTTTCAGACCGATGTTCTTTGCAAAAGTGGATTGGGCGGAACTCTCATCAAATACAAAGGCATTATCCTTCTCATCATAACCCGTCTGCTGCGGATCTCTGATGAACCAGAAAATCGGCGGCGTTTCCTGTTTTTTGATTTCTACGCCTGCCATATTCAGGTATTGGGCATAAGGCGTCGGCTGATCACCTGCAATGTATTTGTTGTAGAAGTCTTTTATCTGAGGATATCCCGTAACAGCCACAAGCTCATCAATTAATTGGTCGTCTTTAAACGGCTTGTTTTCTCCGAAACGCTGGGAAAGCTTGCGGATCATGTCACGGTAGCCCATTTCCCCGTTGGACAGTTTTCTCAGTTCGATATCCAGGCACATCGCCAGAAGAGTCCCTTTTTCATAAACGTTCCGGTACTGGTCTTTGTACTCATCCTTAAGAACGTTCTTGCTCATGACCGTAAAAGGCATGGTATCGTTGTAGTTCTTGGAATTGGCGATTTTTTCAGTCATTCTCTGAAGAAACTCGTCCCTGGTAATAAGGCCCTCCTGGATCTGGAAGAGGTTGGCGAAATATTCCGTACCGCCTTCATACATCCAGAGGTGCTGCGACATCTTAGGATCGGCATAATCAAAATAGTGGATTTCCTCGGAATGGGTCTTCAACGGGTTCACCGTATGGAAAAACTCGTGGGAAACCACGTCGGTAAGCGTTTTGTCGATGGCTTCTTTCGGCATCATTTCAGGAAGTACCACACTGGTGGATTCATGGTGTTCCAAAGCACCGAAGCCTTTGATCTGAGGGCCTTGTGTACCTGCCAGATAAAGCATGATCGCATATTTTTTATTGGTGTTCATATCACCCAGGAATTTCTTCTGCGCCACCACCATCTTTTCGAGGTTTTCCTTAAAATCGGCAGCCTTGTATTTGCCGGTAGGGGAATAAACACCCAACACCAGATCCATTCCTCCTGCGTTAAAGGTAATATAATCCGGTTTCGTATACATCAGTGGAGAGTCCGTTACCTTTGCATAGTTCGCCAGGGTAAAGGTATCTGTAGCTTCGGATTTATCCTGATCCACCAAAGCGGTGGTTCCGTAGAAGTCATTGGGCTTCTGGATCACCAGCTGATAAGGGACGTCCTGCATATTATCGATATATCCTACAAATCCATGGGTATTCACCAGATAGATTTTCCCGGCTTCGATATCCGTTCCCGATGGTGAAAACACGGCTTTGTGCCTGGATTCATCCATTTCATCATCGAAACTGTCGTTGACCAGATAAGTAACTTTGCTTAAATTCTGAGCGTTTTTAAGGGCGTAGGTATTGTCATTTACTTTAGTGAAAGGAATTTCCTTCCCTTTGTTATCCATAAATCTGATGCCTTCTACAAATCTTCCGTAATCATCTACGGAATAGGTTCCCGGAACCGTTTTCGGAAAATGGAACTTGACGTCACCGGATTTCATTTTCGGGAATTCCATTGTTACCGGTACCTTGTCATCCTTTATATGAACGAGGTCGATGGTCGTTTTTATAGATTGGGCGTTTACCACGAAAGCGGTTAAAAGACCCAGGCTCAAAGCTGTTTTTTTCATTAAATTGAATTTATAGTTAAATAGTTGCTGAAAGATCGGTTTTGTTACGGAAACAGATATTAAACTTTGTTAAATTAAATCTGGATATCATTTAAAACTTTAATTAACAGTATTGTACGTTTGGATGTTCTGATTTTTTGTTTTGATTCAGATTTAAAAAATTAAAAAGCAAAACTGCACGGTACGGTTTTGCCCGTATCATTTATTCAGCCTTTTTAAAGCTGATGTAGTAATTTTTGTTGAATTCCACTGGAGTTGCCTTCTTTAATTTTACAGTCTGCCATTGTCCGGAAGGAGTAATGGCCGTGCCTTCGACAATGATCGGAAGCTTGAAATTTTTAACCGTATTGGTGTAGCGGAACTTCAGTTCATCCCCTTCTTGCGCGTATTCCAGAACAGGAACTTGGGTCGTTCTTAAATACTGGTCGAAAACGCCCGAAAAATCGATCCCGGATTTTTTCGAGATATAATTTTCAATTTGTCCGGTCGTTACGGTCTGGTGATAGAAATCTTTATTGAGGCCTCTCAGGATCTGCCTGAACTTTTCATCGTCATTGATGACCTGACGGATCGTATGGATCATACTGGCTCCTTTCGGATACATATCGCCGCTGCCTTCGTTTCTTACGCCGTATTTTCCGATAATGGGCGTATCGTTCTGGATGATATTCCTGATTCCCAGGGCATAGATCTCGGCCGATTTTTTATCCATATACTTTTCGGTAAACAGCACTTCGGAATAATTGGTAAAGCTTTCATGGATCCACATATCGGCCTGGTCTTTAGCCGTAATATTGTTGGCAAACCATTCGTGGCCGCTTTCATGGATGATGATAAAATCCCAGTTCAGCCCGACACCGGTTCCCGAAAGGTCTCTTCCCAGGTATCCGTTCTGATACCCGTTTCCGTAAGCCACACTGCTCTGGTGTTCCATTCCCAGATACGGCGACTCTACCAGCTTGTAAGAATCTTCATAAAACGGATAAGGGCCGAACCAGTATTCAAAAGCCGCCAGCATCGGCTTTACCTGCCGGAACTGGCTTTTAGCTTTGTCCAGATTATAATCCAGCACCCAGTAATCCAGGTCCAGTTTTCCTTTCTCCCCGTCGAAGGTATCTTTAAAATTCACATATTTACCGATATTGGGAATAAATGAGTAGGCATTGATCGGATTTTTCACTTCCCAGGTATAGGCCATTTTATCGCCTTCCGCCTTTTTGCCGATGAGCCTTCCGTTTCCTACGCCCACCAGATCTTTCGGGGTAATGATTTTCATCACCATACCGTTATCGGGTTCATCGCTCCAGAGGTCTTTCACCGGAAGCCAGATGGAAGCCCCGATGCCTTCATCGGCAGGGCTCATCCACGGATTTCCCTTTTCGTCCCGGGTAAACACCCATCCTCCGTCCCACGGCGCGTGCTTGGCAATGGTAGGATTTCCGGAGTAAGTAACTTTTATCGTATACTTTTCTCCTTTTTTAAAGCTTTTATTGGCATTGATCCAGATGAAATCCCCGTCCTGCTTATAATTGGTCATCGGGAAATTCGCCTCTACCTGATCCGCTTTCATCGGCTGCTGAAGATCGACCTGGAAAGTAGGGTTGGTAATGTCTTTCGTAATCTCGAAGCTGATGATGTTGCTTCCCTTAATGCTTTTCGTCGCAAAATCAGGTTCTACGGAAAGATCATATTTTTTAACATCCCAGAAATTCCTGAACCGGGTATCCGAACCTTTTAAAGTATCCTGTTTGGTAAATACCCGGTCTTTTTCAGAGAACTGACCGAAAGCCAATCCTGAAACAAATAAAAGCGTATATGAAAGTTTTTTCATCTGAAGTAAATTAAAGGCTAAAATAAAAAATTAATCGATGCTGGGCCATGCCCGGATTCAATCTATTTAATTAGACGGAAAATCTGAAGTTTTGTTACATCTTCAAAGCGAACGGTGAATGGTAAAACCGCTCTGCTTGTCAATTTTGCTTTGCAAGTGAATGGTCAATGGTCAATCTGATATTGAAGTTCATGTTGGAAAACTCAAGGGCCCGAAAGGTTTTGAATGCTTTATGCGGCAAAAGATGCAAAAGGATCTTTTCTTTGATAAAGTTAAAGACCTTAAAACATTGCCTTTTCCATCATCTTCGCGCCTTGTCAGTTCCAACAAAGCCTAAGGCGGCAATTACTATCCTCATAAAAAATCCCGCGGAAAACCAGCGGGACTATATACTTTTATTGTTGCAGATACTTATTTCTGAACAACCGGTAAACTGGCTGCTGCTTTCTGTACTTTTTTATAAGTATAGCCGCACATGATGATGCTGAATTCGTATAATAAAAGCAGTGGAAGTGCTGCCATCATCATACTGAGGACATCCGCCGGCGTAATGATCGCTGCAACCACCATAATCAGAACAATGGCATGGCGGCGGTAAGTCTTCATAAACATCGGGGTCAGGATGCCGATGGTCGTCAGGAAATAGATCAAAACCGGGAAAAGGAAAATTACCCCCATTCCCAGGACAACCTGTAGAAATAACGTCGTATAATCGCTCAGGTCATACAAAGGAATGATGATATCCGATATTTTGAAAATCACCCCGAAGTTAACGGCGAAAGGAAGGATCAGGTAATAGCCGCATAAAACGCCGGTCATAAATAACATCCATACCGAATTGATAATGAAAAGGGAGTTTTTTCTCTCGGTGGGATGTAAAGCGGGACTGATGAACCGCCACAATTCCCATACGATGTAAGGAAAGGCAAGAACAATTCCGCCGAAAATGGAAACGGCCATCATCACGTTGAACTGCTGGTAAAGCTTGCTGGCACGAACCGGGAAATCTTTCGGCAGATGGATACTGTCTTCACCCAGGATCATTTTGGAAAAATGGTTGACGATTTCAAACGTCGCAAAATCATTTCGGGTAGGACCGAAGAACACATGATCCATAATCCAGTTGATATTGAAACCGATAACGATTGCAGCAACCACTATGGCGAGAATCGAACGGATGAGGTGGCCTCTCAGTTCGCCAATATGCCCCCAGAAGGACATGTCTTTAGCTTCACTCACAGAATAATATTTTTAAGATTCCAAATTTAGGAAAAAAGTTTTACTAAAGTGGGATGTCGAAGGCAGGAAGATGGAAGTTTATTTGCCCGACCGGAAAAAAAATGTAAATAATACAATGTGAACTCGAAGCAGAGGCCGGATTGAAAGGCTGGAAGAAGGAAGCCGGGTGCCGGAAGTCTCCTCAGTCAGGATACTTCTAAGAATCTTTAATTATTAACATGAATTCGAAATAAAAACAGGTTTGAAAGGAAGAAGGATGGAAGCTGGATGCCGGAAGTTTTTTTTCACGATTAAGAATAACGTAGACTCGGAAAAATGGTTGCATCTACCCGTTGAAGCAAGACGTCAAATGCAATATAGCGAATGAATAACACGTGAATTCCCACCGGAAGGGCGAAAAACTTCCGGCCTCCGATATCCTGCTTCAGACTTTTCTAACTTGTTTTGTACTTTAGGTCTGCATTAATTAATCCCTTCGTCCAGCAGCTTATGCAGGTCGATAATTCCGAAATACTTTCCGTTTTCCGTCACCACAAGCTGGCCGATATTATTGTCTTTCAAAATCTGCATGGCCTCCTTGGCCAGCGCCGTTTTTTCGATGGTTTTCGGGTTTGCGGACATGATGTCCTTTGCAAGGACTTTTGAGATATCTTCTCCCCGCAACAGCATTCTTCTGAGATCGCCGTCGGTAATCACCCCGATTATTTCCTCTTTTTCCGTTACTACGGTAATCCCGTGCCTGGAACTGCTGATGGAGATAATCACGTCTTTTACGGTATCGTTTTCGGTAACCTGCGGCTTCTGCGACGAAAGAAAATCGTCAACTTTTGAGATCAGATTTTTTCCAAGGCTGCCTCCCGGATGGAATTTGGCAAAATCGTTGGCCTTAAATTCATTCATTTCCATGAGAACGATGGCCAAAGCATCGCCCAAAGCCATCTGCAGGGTGGTGGAACTCGTCGGGGCCAGCTGATTCGGGCAGGCTTCCGTATCTACATGGGCATCCAGGATAATATCTGAAAATTCTGCCAGTCTGCTGGACGGATTTCCGGTCATGCCGATCAGAGCCTGCGAATAATCCTTCAGATAAGGAAGGAGGTTTACGATTTCAGGGGAATTGCCGGAATTGGAAATACACAAAACCACATCCTGTTTCTGAATGACCCCGAGGTCTCCGTGGATGGCTTCCGAAGCATGTAAAAACTGGGAAGGGGTGCCGGTAGAATTTAAAGTGGCCACGATCTTATTGCCTACGTGTGCCGATTTACCGATTCCCACAACAATAAGCTTTCCCTCCGTCGAATGAATAATTTCTGCTGCTTCTATAAAATCATCACCCAGTCTTGAAGCGAGTTTCTGAAGTTCTGCAATTTCTATTTCCAGGGTGCTTTTTGCAATTGAAATCAAGTCGGCTCTTTCCATTATTATTGTATCGGTATATAAAAATTCCTTTTAAATACGTTCTGTCTAAAAGGATATTTAATATGATTTTTATTTTTTATAAATTCGTTCGCTTTTATTTTAAGCGAAAAATTCATAACTTTGGATTAGATGCAAATTTAGCAATAGAAAATTAGATGAGCGCAAAAAAAGCCAATTTATCAGGCGAATTAAAAAAACATTTTGGGTTCTCCACTTTTAAAGGCCAGCAGGAAAAGATCATTGAAAACCTTATGAATGGTAAGGATATCTTTGTTCTGATGCCTACGGGCGGTGGAAAGTCCCTCTGTTATCAGCTTCCGGCACTTATTTCGGAAGGTACGGCCATTGTGGTATCTCCCCTGATTGCATTAATGAAAAACCAGGTAGATGCGGTGAACGGGCTCTCATCTGAAGACGGAGTTGCCCATGTTTTGAATTCATCACTCAACAAAACGCAGACCAAACAGGTTTTCGACGATATAAAAAAGGGGAAGACCAAGCTGCTGTACGTGGCTCCGGAATCATTGATCAAGGAAGAATACCTTGATTTTCTGAAAGATGTGAAAATATCTTTTTGTGCCATTGATGAAGCGCACTGTATTTCGGAATGGGGCCATGATTTCCGTCCGGAATACCGCAATCTGAAGTCCATTATTGATAAAATAGCCGACGTTCCGGTAATCGCCCTGACGGCCACGGCAACGCCGAAGGTTCAGGATGACATCCAGAAAACGCTGGGAATGACCAACGCCCTGGTGTTTAAAGAAAGTTTCAACAGGCCGAACCTGTATTATGAAGTACAGCCGAAAGTAAACGTCGATAAGGAAATCGTAAGGTTTATCAGCCGCCACAAAGGAAAATCGGGAATCGTGTATTGCCTGAGCCGGAGAAAAGTAGAGGAATTTGCCCAGCTTCTCCAGGTCAACGGGGTCAATGCGCTTCCTTACCATGCCGGCCTGGACCAGAAAGTACGGGTTGCCAATCAGGATAAATTCCTGATGGAGGAAGTGGATGTAATTGTCGCAACGATTGCCTTTGGAATGGGGATCGACAAGCCGGATGTACGTTTCGTGATCCATTATGATTTCCCGAAATCCCTGGAAAGTTATTACCAGGAGACCGGACGTGCCGGACGGGATGGCGGAGAAGGCCATTGCGTCGCCTATTATGATCCGAAAGATATCGAAAAGCTCGAGAAATTCCTGGCCCAGAAGCCTGTTTCAGAACGGGAAATCGGATTGCAGCTGCTGAATGAAGTCGTAGGCTATGCCGAGACCTGTATGAGCAGAAGACAGTACATCCTGTATTATTTCGGCGAAAACTTCGATCCGGTAAATGGGGAAGGTGCCAATATGTGTGATAATTCTTCCAATCCGCCCAAGCTGAAAGATGCGACCGCTGATCTGAAGAAGGTCCTGGAACTGATCCGGGATACCGGTGAAAAATTTAAATCGAAAGATCTGATCACGGTAATTGCCGGAAAGGAAACGGCGGTTACCAAATCATACAAACTCGATCAGAGCCCTTATTTCGGATTTGGGAAAGAAGAAAAGGATAACCACTGGAAAACGGTTCTGCGACAGGCAACGGTTCAGAATTTTCTACTGAAAGATATAGAAACTTACGGTGTTTTAAAGATTTCGGAAAAAGGCAGATTGGCCCTGGACGGAAAGCTTGAACACTCTTTTATGATTGCTGAAGACCGCGAATTCGATCTTACGCAAACCAAAGCGGAAAGCGATCAGGTACAGATGCAGTCCAGTGGGGGCCTGGATCAGAATCTTTTCAATCAGCTGAAAGAATTACGGAAAAAGGTAGCCAAAAAGCATGGTATTCCGCCCTATACCGTATTTATGGATCCGAGTCTTGAAGACATGACGGTTCAATATCCGGTAAAAGTGGATGAAATCGCCAAGATTTATGGAGTGGGTGAGGGAAAGGCCAAGAAATACGGGAAGGAGTTTGCCGATTTTATCAGCAAATACGTAGAAGAGAACAACATCGAACGTACCCAGGATATGGTGCTGAAGCAGGTGGCCAACAAATCCAGCCATAAGGTTTTCATCATCCAGAGCACGGATAAAAAAATCGATCTTGAAGATATTGCCCGGGCCAAGAACCTTTCCATGGACGAATTGCTGAAAGAAATGGAGCGCATCGTCTACCAGGGAACCAAGCTGAATATCGACTATTATATCGAGGATAATTTTGATGAAGATATTGTGGACGGCTTCATGGAATTCATGACCGAATCCGAAAGCGACAGCATGAAGGTCTTGCTGGATGAATTCGGGGATGAGCTTTCCGACGAAGAAGTAAGGATGCTGAGGATAAAATTCATCAGTGATGTCGCCAACTAAAATGATACTCAACACTAACGAAATAATTTTAAAAGAAATTCTTCCCCGGAAGAGTTTCTTTTTTAATACAACGGAGAAGATCAGAATTGTCTTTTCCTTTTTTTATCTGGCAGTTTCCCTGGTTTTTATTTTTAGCGGATCTCCGGTTGTATTTTTTGGAATTATCATGTTTTTAGTAGGGCTTTATCTTGCTTTTTTCAGATGGGTTTTAAGGTATTTCGATATCAGGAATAGCTATTACCTGATTACAAATCAAAGAATAATCATTGCCGAAAAATCAACTCATGAAATTGAAAAGGAAAAACCGTTGGGAGAAATTGATAAGGTTAATGCGGAAATGAGCGGCCGTTTTTTCGGCAATATCATATTCGGGAAACCTGAGGGTATTTTCGGAAGAAGTGATGAGCCGTTCTCGTTTTTTAACCGGTCGGGAATGAGCTTTAAAGAAGATGAATATGCTTTCCTGAGTGTGGAAAATATTAATGAAATTATTCCGGTTTTTGAGGAACTCGGTTTGAAGGTTACCAAAACTTTTTACTAATTTTACAGGGATGAAAAAGATCTCTGTCATATTTATCCTTCCTGACCTGGAAACCGGTGGCGCTGAAAGGATCGTAACCACCATTGCGAACCACCTCTCACGGGACCGGTTTGAGCCAAAGATTCTGCTTTTGCGCAAGCAGGGCGGCTACCTGGATTTCCTCAGGGAAGATGTGGAAATTATCGACATCAATACCGAGAGAATCAGGCATTCGTTAAAGCCTATTCTGGCAGAAATCTACCGCAGGAAACCGGATGTCGTGTTTTCGGGTTTCGGAGAGGTGAATGCATACCTTTCATTATTTATTAAGCTTTTTCCCAATACCAGATTCATTGCCCGGGAAACCAACGTAGTGACGCAGCACGTAACGCGGAAAGAAATAAAATTCTTCTATAATTTTTACAATAATTACCACCGGATCATTGCCCAAAGTGACGATATGCTGAAAGACCTTACCAAAAATTTCAGGATTAAACCGAAAAAAGTCATCAAGATCAACAATCCGGTAGATTTTGATTTTATTGAGGAAAAACTTAACGGTTCCCAGAAACCCGAAAGCTTTAAATACAACTATAAACATGTAGTGGCCATCGGAAACCTGTCATCAAGAAAGGGCTTCGATAACCTGCTGAAAGTATTTTCAAGGCTTAAAAACGAAAATGTGATGCTCCATATCCTGGGTGACGGCCAGGACCGTGATCTGCTGCATCAGATGAAGGAATTCTTAGGGTTGGAGAATGTTATTTTTCACGGGCGGCAGGAAAATCCGTACCGGTTCCTGAAACATGCCGACCTGTTTATTCTTTCGTCAAGATATGAGGGCTTTCCGAATGTGCTGCTGGAAGCCGGAGCCTGCGGAACGTATTCTTTAGCCAACAACTGTCCGGGAGGAATCAATGAGATTATTCTGGATAACATCAACGGTGAGATTTCCGATATTGAGAATCATGATGATTTCGCACAGAAAATCATGAGCATTTTCCACGAACACCATGATCCGGAACCTATTGAAAGCTGTATCAAATCCAGGTTTTCAAAACAGATTATCCTGGATCAGTATGAGAAAGTTTTGCTTGATCTCGTAAAGCGGTAATTCTTCAGGTTTGCCTGCCGGGATCTATTTTCTTATTTTTGGCCCATTCAATTTATTTAAAATCAATTTTCATTCATGATTAAAATGCAGAAATTAGGATGTGCCTGTGAAAAACCCACCTCATCCTATACGGAATTCAGAACTTCAGCACTGGGTATCGATAAAACCCACGGAAAAAATGCCGAAGTAAGCATTCAGCAATGCAAGCTTTGCCAGAGGATATGGATTCAATATGCTTTTCATGCAGACCTTACCCCCGCGTCCGGTAAATGGTATAAAGGAATGGTTTCTAAAAAAGACCGCCCGCAGATCACTCCTGAAAATGCGTTAGAATACATTGAAAGCCTGGAATGGTATGTTTACGGCGGTGAATTTTTTGGTAATACGACAGCATTTGGCGTTGGGAAAATTGCTTTTTGATTTAAAGAATTGATTAAATCTATCCTTTATCCAAGCAATTATGATAATGAAGCGTAAAGACATGACATATGCTAAATGTAAGTGCTGCGGGCTTCTCAAAGATCAATCTGAAGTATTAATAAGTCTGTCTGTTTTGAAAAGTACAGATATTGTAAGAAACTCTGATCATGAATGCAATTTGTTTGAATGGCTGATTAATTCGAATTTTAAATGGGCCTGTGACCAATGCATTAATGATAAAAAAGCTTTGGTATCAAACTTATCACAGCAAAGAGGATATAGTCCGGATTTAACCTATTATGATGTCAACTTAATATGTAAGAAATGTAAAAATGAATTTACGTTTACCAAAGAAGAGAAAAAAAATTGGTATGAGCAGTTAAAATTCTATATAAAATCTATTCCTGTAAACTGCTTGATCTGCCGAAAAGAAATCAGGAGATTTAAGTATCAAAATAAAGTACTTTCTCAGGTTTTAAAAAAGAATCCAAAAGATATGACTATAGATGAACTTTCGCAAATTGTTCAAATTTATGATGAATGGAATAAAAAGGATAAATTTAATTTTTACAGCAAACTTATTAAAGAGCGATTAAAATAGAGTTACCAAGAAGGTAATTTATTACAAACTTGATAAAACTCACTTTCTCACGTGGCAATTAATCGTTAAATTTGTAAGAACTAAAGAGATAATAAATAAACAAATTCATAAATAACATGAGTCAATTCGATGTTACCGTAATCGGTTCCGGTCCTGGTGGTTATGTTGCTGCAATCCGTGCCGCGCAATTAGGTTTCACAACAGCAATTATTGAAAAATACCCGACTTTGGGCGGAACCTGTCTTAACGTGGGATGTATCCCGTCGAAAGCACTTTTAGACAGCTCCGAGCATTTCGAGAACGCCAGGCATCATTTTGCAGGCCACGGAATCATTATCAATGAGCCTCAGGCTGATATTGCAAGGATGATCGAGCGTAAAAACGAGGTGATCAAACAAAATACGGACGGGATCAGCTACCTGATGAACAAAAACAAAATCACTGTTTTTGAAGGTGTAGGAAGCTTCGAATCCGCCAACCAGATCAAAGTAACGAAAAACGACGGTTCTACGGAAACGATCGAATCCAAATATACCATCATTGCTACCGGTTCCAAGCCGTCTTCTCTGCCTTTTATCACCATTGATAAAGAAAGAGTGATTACTTCCACGGAAGCATTAAACCTTAAGGAGATCCCTAAGCACATGGTTGTCATCGGTGGAGGGGTAATCGGTCTTGAATTAGGTTCCGTTTACTTAAGATTGGGCGCTCAGGTAACGGTTGTGGAGTTCATGGATAAAATTATTCCCGGAATGGACGGTGCTTTGAGTAAAGAATTAACGAAAGTTCTTAAAAAACAGGGCATGAAATTCATGCTTTCCACAGCCGTTTCAGCAGTAGAGCGAACCGGAGATACGGTAAAAATCACTGCCAAAGATAAAAAAGGGGAAGAAGTTGTTGTAGAAGGCGATTACTGTCTGGTTTCCGTAGGAAGAAGACCTTTCACGGACGGACTTGCCCTTGAAAAGGCCGGTGTGGAACTGGACGAAAGAGGAAAAGTAAAAGTAAACGACCACCTTCAGACCAATGTGGCTAATATTTATGCCATCGGAGACGTCATCAAAGGGGCTATGCTGGCTCACAAAGCGGAAGAAGAAGGGGTGTTCGTTGCGGAAACACTGGCCGGACAGAAACCTCACATCAATTATAACCTGATTCCGGGAGTGGTGTATACATGGCCGGAAGTTGCAGGCGTAGGTAAAACCGAAGAGCAGCTGAAAGAAGAAGGGGTGGCTTACAAAGTAGGTTCATTCCCGATGAGGGCTTTGGGAAGAAGCCGCGCAAGCGGTGATGTAGACGGATTGGTAAAAATCATCGCTGATGAAAAAACCGATGAAGTTTTAGGAATGCACATTATTGGGGCAAGAGCGGCCGACCTTATCGCAGAAGGGGTAATCGCTATGGAATTCCGAGCCAGTGCAGAAGACATTGCCAGAAGCTCACACGCTCACCCGACCTATGCGGAAGCCATCAAAGAAGCGGCATTGGATGCAACGGCAAAAAGACCGATCCATATGTAATATCCGGTGACACCGGTAAACATTTAAAAATATTTGTAAATTGGGAGAGGCGATGGCCTCTCCTTTTTTGGAAGGATAAGCTGATAATATAAGATAGGATATGAAGAAGATGATCATTGGATTAGCCCTTCTGGCAGGTTTTTCCGCACCGGCACAGGAAGCAGGAAAGGCAGGGGAACGGCTGAAAAATGAAGCATCCGTTTCCGAACTGGGATCCCCGGATTCCGAAGCCAGGGTTAAGAACAGCAACAATAATAGTAATCCAGGATTCAGAAACCGGAATACCGACGGGTTAAAATTTAAAAATCCCGATTACCGGTGGAATCCGGAATCCGGATATTCGGAAGTTTTTCTCAGGATTCCGGAACAGGGCTTTTTCAGTGTGGAAGCGGGAGATCAGTATATGTCCAACAATTCCGGGCGGTACCGGTTCTTCGATCTGCCGGCAGGAAGGATCCCGGTTTCCATTTATGAAAGCGGGAATCTGGTCTACAGAACGACATTGAATGTGCGGAACAACAGCAGGCTGGTGCTGGATTTTTTCACGACTGAAGGCCTGTATCTGCTGGATAATTATCCTGTCCCGAACCAGTCGTACGGTTTCAACAGCTGGAACGACGTCTGGAATAATCCCTACGGAAACCAGGGCGAAGGGGACAACAGCGTGAACTACCCGAACGTCATGGATAATGAGGATTTTCAGCAGTTTTTAGCCGTCATGAACAAAGAGGCCCTGTTTGATGATAAAAAAATGGCCTTTATCAAGGCGCAGGGCCGCCACGCCATGTTTACTTCAAAACAGATCAGCATGCTTGTAAAAAATTTAAGCTTTGACAAAAATAAAATCGCACTGGCCAAACTGCTTTTTCCGAAGTGTGTGGACAAGCACCGATACTTTGTGGTAGGGGATGCCCTGGATTTTGAAAGCAGCAGAAGGGAAGTGATGGATTATATCTCTAATTTTTAATTTCAAACTTAAAAAGATGCGGAATGTATTTTTCTGTCTGTCGGTTCTTATTTTCAGTTCAGCTTATGGCCAGGATGTGACAGCGATCCGGAAAACCGTTGAACAAATCAACAGAACCGGGAAGTATACCATAAAAACAGTTCCCAATGAATATTTCGTTGAAAAAGGACAGGTGACGGATAATGGCAGTGAGCTTAAAGGATTTTATCATAACGGAACGCTTAAAAAAATGGAATATTCGGTAAGCGTATCGGTATGGAAATATCAGACGGAATATTTTTTCGACCGTGGCCAGCCGGTTTTTGTCCATCTTAAAAAATACAGGATCTCAGACGGGAACGGAGCCCTGAAGCAGCCGGTGCTGATGTCGGAATCGAGGTATTATTACCTTAACGGGAAACTTCTTAAAACGACCGGAGTATCGGTTAAAAACGAGGAAAGGAAGGATCTCCTGAAAGAAGCCGGTGATCGGAAAAAAGATTTGGAAAATTATCAATAGGTGGAAATCTGCAATTTCCGTACCTTTGTCGACTAATTTTATCATCCATGCAAATCGGAAAAACCCAGACTTTAAAAATTTCAGATAAAAACCACTCAGGATGGATCCTTACGGACGAATCCGGTGAAAAGGCCTTCCTGCCGAAAATTTTCACCCGCGACGATAAGGAAATTGATGAGGAAATAGAGGTTTTTGTATACCAGGATGACGGTAAATTAAAGGCCACTACAGAAATCCCGCTGGCGGAAGTGGATGAGTTTGCCGTAATGAGCTGTGTACAGAGCCTGCCGAGCGGTGCTTTTATGGATTGGGGAATCATCAAGGATCTTTTCATCCCGTACAAGCAGCAGAAAACCAAAATCATCGAAGGCAAAAGGTATCTGGTGCATCTCTACATTGATGATGATCTGGGACTGATTACCGGAACCACTAAATTTAAAAGAAATCCACAATACGAGGATCTTCCTTTCGAGAAAGGGGATAAAGTGGATCTGATCCTGATGAATGAAAGCGAACTGGGCTGGAATGTGGTCATCAATAAAAAATACATCGGACTGATCTATGCTTCCGATGTTTTCAAAAAATTATATCCTTTGTCTGAGGAAACCGGCTATATCAAGGCCATCCGGGAAGACGGCAAAATCGATGTATCCCTGCAGCCCGAAGGATTCGAAAACATTGATGAATTCAAAAAGAAAATCCTAGACAAACTGGAGGAGAATTACGGATTGCTTCACCTCTCAGACAAATCCTCACCGGAAGAAATCAAAGATGAAATCCAGATGAGCAAGAAGAACTTCAAGAAAGCCATCGGAGGACTCTATAAAGATAAGATCATCGATATCCTGGACGATAAGATTCGTTTACTCTAAATAAAAAACGGGCGGAAATTTCCGCCCGTTTTTATTTATTTTCTTTTAAAAAAGCAATCTGCTCTTTTAAGAGTGAGATTTGTTCATCTTTGCTATTGATAAGCTTATCGTATGCTTCTTTAATATCCTTAATAATATCTTTGTAGTCGTTATTAATTGTTTCAACATATCCATTTCCATTACCTTCATTAGATAAACTATGAATTGTATTCTTATTGTTTAATTCCAAAAAACTGGACAGTTCCTCTTCTAATATTTCTGATATTTTCATAAGTCGTTCTACACTTAACTTGGTTTCTCCTGTTTCTATTTTTCGATAGGCCGCAGGAGTAATGTCTAATTCATAAGCCATATTTTCAAAAGTATACCCTTTTTTGTTACGGTACTGAGCAATTTTCTCAATAATTTTTTCCATTTCGTTCATTTATATTTTTTCAAAAGTATATAATTTTTTATTAAAAGTAAAATTTTTTTTACTAAAAGTATTTCTCTGCTTTACGATGTATATGTAGCTTAGCATAAGAAAAACACAAGTGCACAAATGTTTTTTAGTGTTTCTAATTTATTAATTAACAAAGATTTCATTTTATGAAAAAAAAATTATTCGCAGCTTTATTGGTTGCAGGAACTGCTTTAGGTTTTGCTAAAGAAGCAAAACAACCAGTTCACCAAAAGATTAACTCACTTGCCAAACTAGCAACGAAAAAATTGTTATTACAAAAGTTAGCATGGTAGGTCATTTACAGCATGTTGAAGGTTTTGCGACAACTACTGATCCAAAAGGGAATGTACAAGTTTACTACTATGATTTTTATATTTATGTGCCTTAATATAATTGAATGAATAAACTGGTAGCATGAGATTTCTGATGCTACTGGTTTTTTATTAATATATAAATATAAAATAATTATGAAAAATTTATTATCAATAGGCCTTTCCTTTTTTCTTCTACTAGGATATGCTCAAAGTACTTCAAAAAGGGATTTTGTAAATATTGTTTCTTATGAAGAAACAACACTTCCTCCTTCTTATGAAAATTTAGCACATTTCCCCAAAATACTTCAGGATATAGCTAGAGCTCACAAAGACCCTCCTACCTATTATGAATTATTCTTTAATGATACGGAATCTCTTTATATAAAAACAGACAAGAAAGTAAATTCGCGGCCAGACGAAATGAGTACTGGAAATGTACAAATGAGTGTTGCTAAGGTTGATGTTAGTTCTACAGCCGAAACTTATAACAATTATAAAACGAAAGTTTCAGTAGATGTTAGATTAATAATGGATAAAGAATTTTTGATCTCAGAAAATTTAAAAAAGATAAACTGGACTTTAATTAATGAAGTGAAATTGATTGGAAATTTTGAGTGTAAAAAGGCAGAAGCAAAAATAGGTGATGATTTAGTAGAAGCATGGTATACACCAAATATTCCTACTGTAGCTGGACCAAGTATATACTGGGGATTACCGGGTTTAATTGTTGAAGTAAAAACTAAATCACTTTATTTTGTTGCAATTCAAATTAGAGAAAATATACAGGGAAAAATCGAAATCCCAACCAAAGGTAAAAAAGTAAGTAAAGAAGAATTTCAAAAGTTGGCTAAAGAACGTCTTGATGAAATGATAAAAGATAAACCTGCTTTCAGAGTTATTAACGAATAAAGCCCTAATCATAATCTCTATTTGTAGAGATTGTTTTATCATGTAAACTATTTTATAACATAAATGAAGAAAATTAATTTTCTGTTTTTTTTATTTTTCCCATTTCTTATTTTTTCTCAGATTACAATTACAGGGAAGATACTCAATAACAATCATTCTCCGATAGAGAATGTAATTGTTCAGGTATTGGATAAAAATGGGAATACCCTTGCTTATGGAAATTCTGACGAAGGCGGAAAATTTAGTTTTCAAATCAATGAAGATACACCGTATAGTGTGGAACTCAATAAAATGGGTTATGAAAAGCTTAAGAAAGAAATTACAGTAGATAATAATCAGAAATCAATTATACTTGAAGAAATACTTTCAGAAAAAATAACTCAAATTGAAGAAGTAAAAATTATCGGGCAATCAACTGCCGTAAAGCAAGATGGAGACACAATAACGTATAAAACAAAATATTTTACGATAGGCGCTGAACGCAACCTTAAAGATGTCCTTAATAAAATACCCGGTTTTGATGTTGGAGGTGACGGGCAAATACGAGTAAACGAAAAAAAGTAGATCATCTCCTTGTAGACGGAAAAGAATTTTTTGGTGAAAATCATCAGTTGGCGACAGAAAATCTGGGTGCAGATATGATTGATGACATAAGCGTTATTGATCATTACTCAGACTATTCAAAAGTAAAAGATTTAGAACCTTCTGACAAAACCGCCTTAAACATTGGAATAAAAAAAGAATTTAAAGGAAAGATAACCGGTAATTCAACTTTGGCCGCCGCTTATGAAGGACGCTATAAATTAGGTGCTAATTTGTTTAAATTTTCCAAAGCGGCTAATATCAGTTTTATAGGAAATTCAAATTCGATCAATGATGAAGTAATTACATTCGATCAATACTTCAAAATGATTATTGCTTCTAAAAATGATTTTGTGAGCAGGCGTAATGGTCGTTCGGATTTTCAAATTCCTACAATTCTTCTAAGTGATGATAGAATGACGAAAAAGTATAATAACTTTGGAGCACTAAACATTACTTCTTATTTATCAAAAAAGACTAAGCTTAATCTTTATAACATTTTTAATAATGTTAGTCAAAATAAAAGTATTTTAAATAGTAATTCATATTTTGATCAAAATACAAACTACAGCACTTCTGAAAATATAAAAACAAAAGAGAATTTGTTTTTTAATAGAACCAGAGCTAGTGTTGACTATTTAGTAGCAGATAATAGTTTACTTACTTATAGCTTAGCATTTGATCCATACAGTGCAAATAAGAATATTCAAATAGATCAAACTTTCGGTGTGGTCCGCAATACTATTTTTGAAAAATTTAAGGATAAACCTTATACATTATCTCAACAGTTAAGCTACACATCCAAATTATCCCCCACAAAGCTTTTAGCTTTTTATATTTACAATGATATCAACCATCAAAAAAATGATTTTCAATTAGATAATCTTCCAAATATTTTAAATTTAGATTCTCCGTTATTACAATATAAAAACTATAATCAGAATACCTATGGATTTTTAGGTACTTATACTTTTAAACCAAAAAAGTTTGTTTATTACATTGGTTTAGGATATTCTTCTGCTCAGGAGAGTTTTTCATCATCAATTGAAAATTCCTTATATTCAAACAATAGCGGATTCAGCAGAAACTTTTACAATCTGGATTTCAATATTTATAAACGGAAAGGATTTTTTCAATTCTCACTACAAAATACATTATTGTATTACGCTTCTTTATATAAATTCTTTTACCTTCCAAAAGCCAGTATAAAATTTCAATTAGATAAAATGTCTGAACTTAATTTGCTTTATGAAGAAAAGAACGATTTTGTAAGTTCTAATCAAGCTTTTACCCAACCCATATTAGAAGATTATAACAGACTGTTAAAAGAAAATATTTTAAGTGTAGGGATTCCTGTCAGAAGCCATAATTTGAATGTTTATTTACGATATTTAAGCTTGTTTTCAGGGACACAACTGTCTTTAAATTTTAATTTTATTAAAAACGAAAAGTCAGTTATAACAGCAAGTCAGTTATTGCCACAATATGTTGTGATAAGCCAGATTCTTAACTCCAAACCTACTCAAACATGCTATACAGGTATTAATTTTGAAAAGAAACTTAATTTTATAAAAAATAAGATTAAATTAAATGGTAGTTATTCCAAATCTAATACATTGGGTATTGTAGATCAGGCAGAGAATCCAATTACTTCTGAAAATATTCTTCTGAAAGCAAGTTTAATGAGCGTTTTTAAAAAAGGTTTTTTCAACTATGAATTAGGTGTTGCTAAACAAACTAACATTAGTAGCTATACATCTTTAAATAAAAGAGTGACTAATGATAAAACTGAAATATTATTAGATTTTGAAGGTTCAATCAATAAGATTTTAAAATATAATCTCCGAAATCATTATAATATCTATATTTCTGAACAAAAACAGCATTTTTTAAAAACAGATTTTGAAATATCATATGATTACAGTAAAAAATTGGAATATGGTTTAATTGGTAGTGATATCCTAAATTTCAATAAAACACAAATAGTTCTATCAACTCTACAGAATGTGACCCTTCAAACAAGCATCATACAAAGATTACCTGGATATGTTGGCTTCAAAATAAAGTATAATTTGTAGATTTTTAGAAGCTTTCTGAGTTATTTGTTGAATTCGCCATTTTTAACCCTTACTTTTTTATTTTAAATAGCTTATTATTAAATATAACGTGAACTCGAAGAAGATCTGGATTAATAGGCTGGAAGAGGGATGCCGGATGCCGGAAGTTTCTTTTGTCGAAGACAGGATCAAAGGTCCTGATCATCAAACTAAATGTTTTGTCATTTTATCCGCAAGGGTTCTTATTTAATCCGCAATAAACAGCCTTGGTTCTACTTTTCACTCAAGGCTGTATTTATATTTTTTTAAAGTTCTGAAAGGACGGCTTACTACAGGATAGGATAAAATCCTATCAGAAAATAAACCGTTTATTCATTTACCAAGAGGAAATTCTATTACAAATCCTGATTGAATCAGCCTCATTTTTATTTTTTAATTAAATAATCAGCTGAATTATTTTAATACGGTCGAATTCACGTTAATTATACTATTCTCTGTTCTTAATCAGCAGCCAGCCGGTGTACCACCTGCCGTCCGATACTTTTACCGTATACCAGTAATTTCCTGTAGGGATCTGGCTTCCGTTCAGTTTGCCATCCCATATAAAAGGTTTCTTGGAAATGATTTCCCTGAAAACCGGAAGGCCTCTCCGGTCATATACACTGACTTCGGTTCCCGGATAATTTTCCAGGCCGGCGATCTTCCACTGATCATTGAAGCCGTCGCCGTTCGGCGTAAACGTATTCGGAATATTGAAAATCGAAAATGGCTTCTGGCCGATATTACAGCCTCCTTTTGTCCTTACATAGACCATATATTCCCCGATTTTCAGATTTGTAAAAACATTGGAATCCTGCCAGGTGAAATTATCCAGGGAATATTCAAAGCTTCCTGCCGCAGAAAGGATTACCGTTGCGGAATTATTGTTTACGTTTACGGATACGATTTCCGGTAAAGCCGTATAGCTTACCAGAATGGTATCCGTACTCTGGCACCCGAAGCTGTTCGTCACCGTTACGGAATAATTTCCCGGAGTTGAAACCGTAATTGTCTGCGTAGTTTCCCCGGTGCTCCACAGATAAGAGGCATAGCCGTTTCCGGCATCAAGAGTTACGGTTTTTCCTTTACAGAAATCGATTCTTTCAGGAAGGTTGAATTCCGGCTTGGGATTTAAGGCAAGATTTAATCTTACGATTTTAAAGCATCCGTCGGGCGTTATCACCTTAACATGTATTACCGTAGATCCTACATTCAGCAGATAGTTTGCAGGATTGGGAATCGGGTTCCCTGAATTATCAGTGTAAGTGAAAGTATAACTTCCCGGATTAACGATTATATTTGATTGGTAAGAAGTTAAATTGACATTCATGGAATTCCCCGTGGTGGTATTGCATACGGTCACGGAATAATCATTGGCCGGAACATTACCCGCTGAAAGGGTTGCTAAGACCGCAAGCTTTTCAGATTCGCAGCTGTTCAGGGTCTGCGTTACGAAATAAGTTGTTCCGTCCGCTAGCGGAGTTGTCAATGGCAAAACATTTCCGGCTGCATCATAAAACTTCAGCGAAGTTCCGGTAACAGACAGGCTGGCCAAGGTCGGGGCAGCGGAAATACAGAAATCCTGAACCGGGTTTCCCGTAGGTGCCGGGGTATTAATGACTGTTACCTGAATAGCAACCGTATTGCTCTCGCAGCCATTGACGGTCTGGGAAGCAAAATACGTCTGTCCGTTGACCAAAGGCGTGGTTCCCGTTAAAAGAGTTCCTGCCGCATTATACCATTTGATGTTCTGTCCGGTAATCTGGATATTTGAAAGGGTAGGATAAAGGCTGGCGCAGAAAGTTTGCTGGGTGTTTGCTACAGGAGTAAGCCCTTGTATTGAAAAAACTTTAAAAGGAACTTTTACGCTTTCGCAGCCATTACTATATTGTGTAACATAATATTGATATCCTGCAATAATATTAGCATAATTACTGATAAGATTTCCTGCAGAATCATAAAAATGAATATTTTGATTGTTATTGATATTCAATTGATTTAAGGTCATCTGATTCACATTGCTGCAAAAATAAAAATCATTTACCGATAATGCAGGTGGAGAATTCTTAATGATTACATTTACAGCAAGACGTTTAGGATTGTAGGGGCAGGATTCGTCCTGTACAGATGCATAATAAGTAACATTATTCTGCAAAGGGGTATTTTGAGCCAAAGGTAAAAGGGACACCGGAGAATTGTACCAATTTGTATAAGATGTACTCGGAGAAAGATCGGCTATTGTAGGATTTATAGAGGAGCAGAAAGTCTGTACTTTATCACCATCCGGTGTTCCATTGTAGCATTTTCCGAATTTCTGCACGAATCCGTTGATGTCACCACTTGTATATTTTATAATTTTAATATCCTGGTCAGGATCAAAATCCTGATAATTATCATAATATCCTGTCAGAATAATATTCCCTTCATAATCAATGTTCTGGCTATATGAAAAAGAAGAGAAATCACTTTTATTAAAAATCAGTTTACCATCATTTCTAAACTTTAAATAATAAGTATCCGCATCACGGCTTAAGTAACTGTAATTGAGACCAAGATCCAGTTTTTTTACCGTCTCTTCTGTGTTATTGTTTCCATTGACCACTTTAATGGTATTATCCATATAGCGAACAAAAAAATTAATGGTATTATCCGGATTGAGTTTTATGGAAAGAAAGTCATAAGAATCAGTACCTTTAATCAAAGAATTCCATACCAAATGACCGTTAGTGTTTATTTTGTAGATAAGTGTTCTCCCTCCGAAAGGCGCATTTATAGAGGTATTAGGAAAACTGATTGTCTGAGCATCATAATATGTACTTGCTGTGTAAATGTTATTATCATTATCAATGTCGATCTTGGAATTCGAGGGAAATATTGAAGTGTAAGCAGATAGATTCTGGTACCAGATAAAATTTCCTGCATTATTAAATTTAGCCAGAAAAAGCCGATTAGAGTAATTTGTATTTGCAGAAAAAGTATTGTTGTCGATTTTTAAATAAGCTTCAAATCCCCCTATTACAATAATGTTATTATTTTTATCCACTTTTACACAGCTAATCGCAGGTGTATTATGAGCGTGGAGCGGACGGGCCCATGTAAAAGATCCGTCCGGATTATTTTTCATAATAAAAATTCCATTAGGTGCCGGCAAATTATAGGTAATCGCAGGATCAGGATTAAAATCAGTATTGGCTAATGGCGGATAATTTACATAACTTCCTGTTGATATGATATTGTTGTTTTGGTCGACGGCACATAGAAGATTTGCTACATAATTGTAGATGTTTCCGAATACATAATTTCCTGCAGCATTAAGTTTCACAATAAAAGAACTGGATTCGTTAATTCCCGTATTAAAAGTAGTATTGGAATTTGGATCTAGTTTTAAATTGGTTCCATCTGTATAGCCTGCAATAATTACATTGTCTTGCCTATCAACAATTAAAGATGTGATGGCAGATACGTAACTGGAACTGATTTCCTTTACCCATATAACGTTTTTATTCTTATCAAGTTTTGCAAGAATGGCTCTGGAAGTTTCGTTGGCTGACGTTGTTTTTGTAATACCATCAAATGAAATGCTATTAACACTTGGAAAAGCAAATCTGCCATACTTTCCAGCTACATAGATGTTTCCCTGGGAATCTGTATCGCTTAAATTAATAGTATGCTGGGATAAAGAAATGGTACTGGTTGTTTGAAAATTCCACAGATGATTTTGAGCGAGACTAAGTCCAAAGTATAAAATCGTCAATAGAAAAAAGAGTTTTCGCATCGGTTATTAAATTTCCGGCAAATATAGTAAAACAGGAAGGTTCCGAAAATGAATTTAAAATTAATATTTTTCAGCCGAAGAATGAAGTGCAACCCACTTTTGAAATTCTTCCATAAATCCTCTTAGAAAATCTTCTGTTACCTGATTGGCAATCATTCCATCTCCACCAATGAGTTTTCCGCTTTCTCCGAGATACGCTTCAGGCTGCTGCATAACGGGCATGTTGAGAAACACGAGAGATTGGCGTAAATGATGATTTGCTCCGAAAGCCCCCATTTTTCCTGGAGAAAGGCTGATGACGGCGGTTGGTTTCCGGTTGAATACATTCCGGCCATGGGGAGCGGAGCCGATGTCGATGGCGTTTTTAAGGACTGCCGGAACCGATCTGTTGTATTCCGGCGTGATGAAAAGAATAGCATCCTGATCTTTAACGGACTCCCGGAAATTCTTCCAGCCCTCAGGCGGAGTATCAGTTTCAAGATCCTCATTGTACAGGGTAAGATCACACAGCGAAATTAGTTCATACATAAAAGAGGGGTAAAGTTTCATGACACAATGCGCCATTTTTAAAGAAAATGAATCTCTTCGTAAGCTCCCCGTGATAATACCGGTTTTAAAGGGTAAATGTTCCATTATTTTTTCCGGCAAAGAAATAACAGGCGAATTCTATGAAAATAGAATAAATCCGACAGTTATTCAAAAAAATCCGGTCCGAAATTTATCAGTGGATACCGGTGCTTCAAAAACTGTTTAGGTGATATTCCCGAGAATTCCCTGAAATCACGTATAAAATGAGACTGGTCCGAATAGCCGAAAGTGTAAGCCGCCTCAGAAAGTCTTACTACCGGAGTGTTACTGAGATGAGCAAGGATAGACTGAAAGCGGGATATTCTTGAAAATTGTTTTGGCGATACCCCTGTGTAAGATTGCATGATCCTTTCCAGCGATCGACCGGAAATTTTCAGGTCTGAACATAGATTCTTCAGGCAGGATGCATCATGATCCTTCCTTAAAATTTCTGTAATAAACTGAATTTGTGTTGGCTTGGTCTTGTTTCCGGTAATCTGGCTTAGCAAAAAACCGGACAGCAGTTTGGTTCTGTCAAAAAAAGAATCTGTTCCGGAAAGCTTTTCCAACAGGTCATTCCGGATTAATGCACTGAGATTCGCATAGGTATCTGTCAGTTCGCGGGCATCAAAGCCAAAAATATTTTTAAGCGCATGCGGCTGAAAACATACCACCAGATTGCGGAAAGGGCTGATTGCGGTTTTGGCTGTATGGCGGGTCGTTAATCCGTGAATAAACAACTGTGGAAGGAGTTCTCCTGCATTCCCTGAAAATGAATGCGGATTTTCCTGGAATACAAGTCCGGGATTCCCGTCGGCAAATATTCTGAATGCCTGTCGATCCCGCCATAACTCCTGGCTTCCGATCTCTATAAAGCGGCAGACATACGGTTGAAGCTCCGGACAGGGTAGCAGTTGAAGATAATTCATAAGCAGGTTTATCTTCAACAAATATACTTTTAAAAAATCAGCCGGAAGCGGGGTAGAAAAAACCTGATGCATGTCATAATAATTTTATTAATAATTTTGTTTAACAATTTTGTCAAAACAATTGATTGGTTTAAATTTGCACAAAGTTGTTTAACAAAAATGTCAAATCAAATCAAAAAAGACCAGACACAGGAACTCATAAAGGAAACGACGAAGAATTTATTCTTTGTGAAAGGGAAGTTCGATGCCACCACTCAGGAAATTGCCGATGCTGCCGGAGTCAACAGAACTTTGATCAATTATTACTTCCGCTCAAGGGATAATCTGATTCAGGTTATTTTTGATGAAGCGCACAAGGTAGAGCACGAAAAATCGGAGATCATCATGAACTCAGACCTTCCTTTTAAGGAAAAAATCAGCCAGTTTATCGAAAGCAGCCTTTCTACCAGCCTTCAGTATCCTTACCTGGAAACCTATATTGTTTCACAGATCAACAAGGGGAACTGTCATAAAAAAGATATTGAGAAAGGGGAGCTGGAAAAACTCTATAAGGATATTGAAACGGAAATGGAATTGGGGAATATCGAAAGAATGAAGCCCATCCAGTTTCTCCTGAACATGATCTCGTTATTGGTATTCCCGAGCGCCGTAAGGCCTCTGCTGATGGAAAACCTGATGATCGGTGAAAAGGAATTCGATAAGATTATATCCGAACGAAAAGGGATTATCCTGAATATGCTATTTAAAAATTAATAAAGAGATTAAAGTATTTTTTCCGATGATCCGTCCTTTAGAAATAAATTACAGCCACAACAATTCTATTAAAATAATAAACGAAGTATAAGATTATGAAAAGTAAACGTATAACTGCACAAAAGCTGAAAATAGGAATAGCTGCTGCATTTATGATGTTCGGTTTTTCATTGGGGTCTGCCCAGCAACAGGTTTCCCTTCAGGAAGCCATCAGGCAGGCACTCCAGAATAAAGCGGAAGCTAAAAAAGCCGCTTTACAGGTTACCAAAGCCGAATATAAGATTGATGAAGCCAGAGCAAGTGCCCTGCCGCAGATCCATGCGACAGCCGGGCTTACCTACAACCCGATTATTCAGGAATCGCTGCTGGAATTCGGTGGCCAGAGAATCCGGGCCCAGCTGGGACAGCCCTGGAGTTCCACGGCATCCGTACAGCTACAGCAGGCCATCTTCGACCAGAGGGTTTTTACGGGACTGAAAGCCGCTAAATCGACAAGGGAATTCTATGTCCTGAATGCCCAGCTTACCAATGAGCAGATCATCGAAAATGTAGCCACGGCATATTACCAGGTATTTGTTCAGGAAGAAAACCTGAAGACCGTAGAAGCAAGCTATGAAAATACGGAAAGGGTAAGGAATGTCATCAAAAGCCTGGTAGATAACGGACTGGCGAAATCCATTGATCTTGACCGTACTAATGTTCAGCTCACCAACATCGGATCCAACCGGCAGACCCTGAGAAATTCGGTAGAGCTTTCAAAAAATGCCCTGAAATTCTATATGGGTGTTCCGATCAGCACCGATATCGAGCTTGAAGAAAAAACCATTGAACCAAGACCTGAGCTTATTGCCAGCACGGTAAACCTGGACGAACGTACTGAAATAAAAGTGCTGAATAAAAACAGGGAGCTTTTGGTTTATAATAAAAAAGCCACGGAAGCTTACAAATACCCTACGGTAGGCCTTGTGGCCAATTACGGATGGGGAGCTACCGGAGCCAAATTCCCTCTGACCAACGGCATCAACAACGGGGTACTGTGGAGCGATTATTCAGCGATCGGCCTGAACATCAATATTCCGATCTTCACGGGAGGAGCTACAAAAGCCAAGATCAATCAGGCGGAAATCGATATCCAGGATCTGGATCAGGATATTCAGAATACCCAGCTGAGCCTGAGCCTGGATTATAAGAACGCCATCACCAATATGGAGAATGCCCTGATCAATATCGAAAGTACAAAAGACAATGTAGGATTGGCGGAGCGGGTTCAGAAAAACACCCAATCCAATTATCAGTACGGTCTGGCCACTCTTACGGAAGTGCTGGATGCCGAAAATGCATTGACGCAGGCCCGGCAGAATTACGCCAATGCCCTACTGGATTACAAGCAGGCGGAAATCAAGTTAATTAAAGCAAAAGGTGAATTAAACACACTACAAAACCCATAATAAACGAAAATGAAAAAAACGCTAATATATATCATCGTAGCAGCGGTACTGGTCGGTTTAGCAGCTTACAAAATCGCAGGAAATAAAGAAAAGCAGACGCAGGAAGTAAAAGAGGTAGCCAAGCAGGTGGATAAAATCAATGTCAATGTGGTAACGGTTTCCAGAGAAAATATCGATACCGATTACTCTGCCAACGGGACCTTTATTCCGAAACAGGAATCCAACCAGTCTTCTGAGATTTCAGGACGTATCGTCAGCGTTCTGGTAAAAGAAGGATCCAGGGTAGGCGCAGGACAGGTTTTAGCAACCATTAAAAAAGATGCAATTGAAGTAGATGTTACCCAGGCGCAGAATAACTTACAGAATGCGATCAGCGATAATCAGCGGTATGAAAATGCCTTCAAAACCGGAGGCGTTACCAAGCAACAGCTGGATAACTCGAGATTACAGCTGAGAAATGCACAGGCTGCGGTTCGTGCACAGGGCGTAAGGGTAAATGATGCAAGCATCCGTGCCGGAATCAGCGGAACCATCAACAAAAAAATGGTGGAGCCCGGTATGGTGGTAGCTCCGGGAACGGCTTTATTCGAAATCGTAAATATCAATTCCCTGAAACTTTCTGTATTGGTAGACGAAAGCCAGATCGGAAGAATCCAGTTGGGCCAGCAGGTTCCGATTAAAGTGAATGTTCTGCCTGACGAATCCTTCAGCGGACGGATTACCTTCATCGCGCCTAAAAGTGACGCTTCTCTGAATTTCCCGGTGGAAATCGAGGTGCAGAACAGAGGAAACCTGAAAGCGGGGATGTATGCAACGGCCACCTTTAAAACCAACAACGGCGCGGAAACCCAGAATATGCTGACGGTTCCTGCAGAAGCCTTCGTAAACGGGGTAAGCTCAGGACAATTGTTTATCGTCAACAACGGAACCGCCAAACTGATTACCGTGCAGACCGGAAAAGTATACGGTGATAAAGTGCAGATCGTAAACGGGCTGAAAGGAGGAGAGCAGGTAATCACCAGCGGACAGATCAACCTCGACAACGGGTCCAAAATCAATATCGTAAAGTAAGAGCAGATGAAGTTAGCAGAAATATCCATTAAAAGGCCGTCCCTGGTTATCGTACTCTTTACGATCCTCACGCTGGGCGGTTTATTAAGCTACTCCATGATGGGGTATGAACTGATTCCGAAGTTTGAAACCAATATGGTCACCATTTCCACGGTCTATCCCGGAGCTTCACCCGCAGAGGTGGAAACTTCCGTGACCCGGAAAATTGAAGATGCCGTAGGTTCTCTGGAGAATGTAAAAAAGGTAGAATCATCTTCTTACGAAAGCTTATCGGTCATCATGGTTCAGCTGAACACCGGTGCCGATGTCAACTATGCGTTAAATGACGCCCAGAGAAAAGTAAATGCCATTTTAGCGGATCTTCCGGATGATGTGGACCCGCCGTCCTTACAGAAATTCTCACTGGACGACCTCCCGATCATGACGTTGAGTATCACCAGCAACAAGCTGAACAATAAAGAACTGTATGACCTTCTGGACAAAAAAGTAGAACCGATCTTTTCCCGGGTAAACGGGGTGGCGCAGGTAACGCTGGTAGGCGGACAGGAGAGAGAGATCCAGGTGAATCTGGATGAAAAGAAACTGCAGGGGTACGGGCTGTCTATCGGTGATGTACAGCAGGCGATCCTTTCTTCCAACCTGGATTTCCCGACGGGAGCCTTAAAAACAAGAACTTCCAGATCGACGATCCGTCTTTCCGGAAAATATAAAAATGTAGCTGAACTGAACAACCTGGTGGTTTCCAATAAAAACGGGGCCCAGGTGAGGCTTTCGGATATCGCTACGGTATTCGATTCACAGAAAGATACTGAAAAAATAGCGAGATACAACCAGAACTCCACGATTTTACTTCAGGTGAAAAAGCAGTCGGATGCCAATGCCGTATCGGTATCGGAACAGGTGCAGAAAACCATTGCCCAGGTGCAGAACGACTATAAAGTTCAGGGGTTGAAGCTAAATATAGTAGATGACTCCACTGACTTTACCCTGGAAGCCGCCGACCACGTGATCTTTGACCTGTTCCTGGCGATCATCCTGGTAGCTGTTGTGATGTTATTGTTCCTTCACAACATCAGAAACGCCTTCATCGTTATGGTGTCGATCCCGATGTCATTGATTGCTACGGTAATCGGAATGTACCTGATGGGCTATACCCTCAACCTGATGAGCTTACTGGGACTTTCCCTCGTCGTAGGTATTCTTGTGGATGATGCGATCGTAGTACTGGAAAACGTTTACCGGCATATGGAAATGGGAAAAAGCAGGGTCCGTGCGGCTTACGACGGGGCTTCTGAAATCGGGTTTACCGTAACGGCGATTACCCTGGTAATTGTGGTGGTATTCTTACCGATCGCCATGAGCTCGGGACTGGTATCCGATATCCTGGCGCAGTTCTGCGTCACGGTGGTTATTGCCACGATGCTGTCATTGCTCGCTTCGTTTACCATTATTCCGTGGCTGTCTTCAAGATACGGGAAACTGGTACACCTTACCGGAAAGAATGTTTTCGAAAGATTCATCCTTTGGTTTGAAAGACAGCTGGAGAAATTCACGCACTGGATTACCGGAATTCTGGAATGGGCTTTAAAAACAACCCTGAGAAGAATCATGACGGTTGTAGTCACCTTCATCATCCTGATTTCTTCTTTCATGCTGGTCGCTTTTGGGTTCATCGGCGGGGAATTCTTCCCTAAGATGGACCGTGGACAGTTCCTCGTTCAGATGGAATTGCCGAAAGATGCTTCCGTAGAAAAAACCAATCAGGTAACGCTGGCCGTTGAAAAATTCCTGAGAAACGATAAGGATGTTGTGGATATGATTACAACGGTAGGGCAGCAGTCTTCCGGATTCGGGGGGGCACAGGCTACCTTGTACCAGTCGGAGATCCAGGTGATTCTGGTAGACAAATCCGAACGTAACGAAAGTACGGATATCAAATCTGCCAAGATTAAAAGAGCATTGGAAGAAAAATTCACCGGGGTTGAATTCAAAACGGCACCGATCGGATTGATGGGGGCAGACAATGCACCGATCGAAATGGTAGTGACGGCCCAGGATAATGAAACAGCGAATAAGGAAGCCCAGCGAATCCTTGATCTCCTGAAAAAAGTTCCGGGTTCAGTGGATGCCGAATTGTCTACCGATAGCGGAAACCCTGAAGTCCAGGTGAATATCGACCGTGATAAGATGGCGGCTTTAGGCCTCAACTTATCCAGCGTAGGACAAACGATGCAGACTGCCTTCAGCGGAAATACCGACGGTAAATTCAGAGCCGGGGAATACGAATATGATATCAACATCCGTTTCGGCGATGCCAACCGCCAGTCAATCGATGATGTACGGAACCTGATGTTCACCAATCCTCAGGGACAGCAGATCAGATTAAGTCAGTTTGCGGATGTAAAAATGGGTTCCGGACCGAGTTTGCTGGAACGTAGGGACAAAGCCCCTTCGGTAAAAGTAAAATCCAAAGTCGTAGGCCGCCCTGTCGGGGATGTCGCCAACGAGTGGTCCGCGATGTTCATGGATAACGAAAAAACGAAACCTGCAGGGGTATCCTACATCTGGAGCGGGGATATGGAAAACCAGACGGAAGGTTTCGGTACGTTGGGAATTGCCTTACTGGCAGCCATCGTATTGGTGTACCTGGTGATGGTTTCCCTGTATGATTCATTTGTCTATCCGTTTGTAGTACTCTTCTCCATTCCGCTGGCACTGATCGGGGTTATGGTAATCCTGGCCATTACCGGAAACTCACTGAACATCTTTACGATGCTGGGGATGATCATGCTGATCGGTCTGGTAGCGAAGAACGCGATTATGATCGTCGATTTTGCCAACATGAGAAAAGCAGCGGGTGCCAACACCCATGACGCCCTGATCCAGGCCAACCATGCCCGTCTCCGTCCGATCCTGATGACGACGATCGCAATGATCTTCGGGATGATCCCGATCGCGATCGCCAAAGGGGCCGGAGCCGAAATGAACAACGGTCTTGCCTGGGTAATCATCGGAGGTCTGACCTCATCGTTATTCCTGACGCTGATCATTGTACCGGTCGTGTATTCTCTTTTTGATTCCGTTTTAAGAAGAATGGGCAAAGGGGAACCGGTAGACTACGAAGCGGAAATGAAAGCCGATTACGATCACAGAGACTTAAGTGAAGACGGATTCACTCCGAAACATATCGACTAACCAACCAACCATAATTAACCCGAAAGCGTATCAGCAATGATGCGCTTTCTTTGTTGAAAGATTTAAAGCGCGGAGTTTTTAACCGCAAAAGGGAACAAAAGATGTTGAGCATGTTTAATAAAGCTAAATATTTCTGCAAAGTAAAGCGCACAAAAGTTAAAAAATCAAAGATTTTTTGCTCCATCTTTGTACCCATCGGTGGCTGAGCGGAACCGGAGCCACGGCTCCATCTGTAAAAATATGCGCAAATCGGTGGGAAATATTTCATCACATGATAGAAATTCGACCCCGAATCTTTCTATATGACTCTCTGATACTCTGTTTAGATCCCTACTGGATGACAAACGGAATGTTGAAATATAATTATAGGGAAAAGCAATCCGGTGGCTGAGGTTACTCGAAGCCACGCCATAATCTGTGAAAATCTGTGTAATCCGTGGGAGATTTTTCATCACACCACAGAAGTCCGGCCCCGAATCTTTCTATACGATTCTCCAATACCATGTTTAGACCTAAAGGATGACAAACGGGTATTGAAATAGTTGTTCATTTCAATTGTACGAAGCAGCAATGCGGTAGATGAGGCTACTCGAAGCCACCTTATTTTATGTGAATACGTGTCATTTGTGAAAAAATCCGTATCCTTTGTGTCTGATCTATCCAAATAAAAAAGACTTCCAGGAAACCTGAAAGTCTTTTTTAAAATATCTTTTACAAATTAATCGGCCATTACTTCACCGGCTTTGCGGTAAACAAAGCTTCCGTAAATATGTCTTCTGGCAAAACGGCTTGGGGAGTCTGCGTTTACCATTTTGATATAGGTATTTCTTGGAACACTGAGGTACTCATAAATGTTTCCGTTCAGGTGCTGCACCGTAAGGATGGATTTTTCCAGATAAAAATCCTGAATATTTGAGGTCGTGATGGTTTCCGTATATTCTTCTTTGTATTTTTCCTGCGTTTCCGGATTGATGCTTACCAGGAAATGATAAGCCTCGATCACCGATTTGCTTTTTTCTTCCGCTTCCAGCTTTCCGGCTTCATCATTGATGAATTTATCAGGATGCGTATCTTTCATCGTATTCCTGTAAATGGTTTTCAGTTCCTTTAACGTTACGTTTTTATCTACTTCCAGAAGCTTTCTGTATTCGCCTAATTTTTTCATATGATGGGATCCTTATTTCGGACTGCAAAATTAAGGTTTATTTTTGGAAATCGTAAGTTTTTGATTGTTAATTTATTCGTAACAATTTTACAGTCAGGCAGAATTTATTTTTCAGGGCGAAAATATTCGTACGCCAATCCTTCCAGATCGCTACTTTCAGAAATTAAATTATTTCCTTCATCATATTCTAAAGCTTTCCTGAGAATCGCCTATACCTGCAGAATCGTCCTGACCCAAAAAAATGCTGTAAAAACGATCCGTTAAAAGATCGGAAATGATTTCCTTCAATTTTTCAGTCTGAAGATCATTTAAATTCAGTGCTCCAATTTTTGTTGGAACGGAACTTCGGTATTCTTATTTTATATCAAAAGAAGAATCCAAAATATTTTGTTTTTCCTGATAAAAGTTTTTTACGAATTCTTCGGCATTCATATAATTTGAGTTAAGCTTCAATCCCCAAAAATCCCACTGCCAGTGCCAGCGATTCCACAATATGCTGTTCCAATATTTCACTGTTTTCCAGGGGATAGTAAAACTCTTTCGGGTTAACAAAGACGTTATTGTATTTTGTCCGCTCACTGGCCCCATCCACATCAATAGGTAAAAGCCCGGGACCCTTCTTGCGCTCTACGGTTTTAAGGCCTTTGGAAGTTACTTTGGATTCCACGCAGCCCACCAATGCACCTCTGCCCAATACATCAAAACAGATGACGGTATAAATTCCGTTCGGAACCAGCTGCCCCGGTGGAAGGATGCAGGCGTAGAGAACGTGGGGTAGGTTGGTAATGCCGCGGGAAATTTCGACGGACAGATCAATGCCATGAAATTCTCCATACTTATTTTGCAGGCATTCTTTAAAACCGTTCAGTGCATCCCGGATCGTCATCATCCCGGGATCGTTGGTGCGCAGCGGCTGTCCTTTTACAACCGGATGGACCTGCCGGAATTCGCAGATGGCGTTGAAATAGTCAGTGATTAGACAATTCATGATGTTACCGAGGATTTAATTCAATAAAAGCGGATGGTATATTTCAATCAATATTTTAATTACGTTCAAAAGGAATTACTTTCTCTTCCATTAATTTTGCTTTGAGGCGGTCAGCATATTGATGGGCAAATTTTTCTTTTTCCGTTTTTGGCAGATGAAGATAAAAATTATCCCTTGCCTCTTTCATTTTGTCATCTTCCGTTTCATTTCCGGGACGTTCGACAATTTCAAGATAATGAACGTAATGCCCAAACTCATGAAGCAGCGTCCTGTAGAGTTGGGTATTTCTCGAAGGCGTAATACAGATCGGTGAAACATAAGTTTTTTTATTTTCGGTAAAAATATGCTGATCTTCCTGTAACCTCGTAAACTCTTTTTGATCTTCAACCGTCATTTTTTTTGACCAGACGATTTTTTTATTGACATCAACAGCATCTAAGATGATAGCGGGAGCATACTCCCGTTCAAATTCAAAGCTGTATACCAGCCTGCCCCAAACCGGAGAAATAATTTCTTCTTTTCTTTTGGGCTGGCGTAAAATAATGAATCTCAGATCACCATAATCTTCCGGTGGAATATGCGCTATAATCTTTGCTATATCGTTTACCGAGCATGAGTGGAAAGAGTTTTCCCTTGTTTCTTCAACAACAAATAAAAACGCATGCCCATTGATGACCCTGAGTTCCTGCTGATGTTTTCTGATTCTTTCATAAAAAGATTTCAGGGTTCCGTAAGGGTTAGCAATACCGAGTTTATTATTTTTGCTGAAACCCTGGTTTTCAGTTCCTATGTTCCTGTTCCTGCGGATTGGATTATACATGAAAATTTAAAAATTACTCCGTTCTTTGATAAATATGCGTCAGTTTCGCATTTTTTATAAAATCTTCCGTGGAAGTCTTAAGATCGGCCTTTTTATCGGTCAGTTCGAAATAATAGGCCATGATACTCGGAAACTTCGGGTCTTTGCACAGCACTTTATATCTTCTGATGGTAGGATCCGAACTTAGAAAAGCCTGCTCCGAGGCATTACTCAGCCTGATGTTGTTCACATCAAAAGCATCTTTCCAGTTTTTCTGAAGTCTGGCAAAGCGTTTCTGGGTCCGGTCGCTGTCCTCACTTTCAAATTTATCCACCTGGAAATCGGTAAGAAGCTGTGGATAAACCAGTCCTTCTTTTAACAGCAAGGTCGTTATTTTATCGGAAGGATCATAGAAAACAATTTTATTGTCAAATAAAATCTGCTTGTCGTTGAGCGTCATTTTTCCGGAGAATTTCTTATAATTCTTCTTTTTATACTCATTTTTAAAATGTTCGATAACGGCTTTGTCTTTAGGCCCTTCTTTCGTCGTTTTCTGGGCAGTGGCGGAAACAGACAGAAATAAAGTAATGCTTAGGGTATACAGGAGTTTCATTGGATACGATTTATAATAAGAACGGGTGAATTTATAAAATATTTTTAATTCTAAGATGCTGAAGCAGCATGATGGTTTTGGCATCTCTGATTTCTCCTGAATCGATCATGGTTAAGGCTTTACTAAAAGGAAGCTCAAGCACTTCAATATTCTCGCCCTCATCAGCCAGTCCGCCACCGTCGCTGATTTTCATTTCAGGTGAATATTCCGCAATGAAAAAATGAAGGATTTCCGTTACCGATCCCGGCGACATATAGGCTTCAAAAATTTTTTCAACATGGGAAATCTGGTATCCGGTTTCTTCTTCGGATTCTCTTTTGATGCATTCTTCCGGATTATCGTTATCGAGAAGGCCGGCACAGGCTTCGATCATCATGCCGGATGCATTTCCGTTAATGAAAGTGGGCAGCCGGAACTGTTGCGTTAAAATCACAGTTTCCGAATTTTTATTGTACAGCAGGATAACGGCACCGTTTCCCCGGTCGTAAGCTTCACGGCTTTGCTGTTCCGATGTTCCGTCTTTTTTTTGGATGCTGAATGTTACTTTCTTCAGCGTATACCAGTTATCGGACAGGATTTCCGTTTTTTCAATAGTGACTTTAGTCTCGTGCATAAGTTGAATAATCTAAGTTTTAATTTTTTAATAAGTCTTTTAAAGACTCTTGGAGATGGGGGAATTTAAACTGAAATCCTGCGCTTCGGATCTTTTCAGAGGAAGCCCTTGAACCTTCGAGGACTGCGACCGACAGCTCACCGAAAATCAACTTCAGGACCAATGCCGGTACATTGGGCATAAATAAAGGCTTTTTCAGTACGAGTGCAGCCTCTTCCGTCAGGTCTTTGTTGGTGGCATGCTCCGGAGCCACCGCATTGAAAGCGCCGTGCAGTTCAGTGTTTTTCAGGGCAAATTCATACATGGAGCAGATATCATGAATATGGATCCACGGCATATACTGTTTTCCGCTGCCCAGCGGTGAGCCGATGCCTGCTTTTATTGTGGGAAGCATTTTTTTCAGGGCGCCTTCTTTTTCGGAAAGCACAACTCCGGTCCTCAGTTTCACCACCCGTTCCGCAGCCTGCTCATCCTTAAATGTATCGGCAGCCTGTTCCCAGAGAACGGTGACCTCACTCAGGAAATCATTTCCAGCTGCATCCTGTTCCGTAAATATCTTTTCGGTGGTTTCAGTCCCGTAATAATTGATTCCGGAAGCGGAAACGAAAGATTTCAGCTTTTGCCTGTTCTTCTTTAAAGTTTTTAGAATCAGTCCGGCGGAATCTACGCGGCTGGAGATAATTTCTTTTTTCCTTTCATCGGTCCACCTCTTTTCAGCTACGCCGGCTCCGGCCAGATGGATGACGTGCGAAATGTTTTCAAAAGCATTTTCATCAACGGTACCGTTTTTAAGGTTCCATTCAAACTCATTCGCGCGTTGCTTTTTACGTGTTAAAAACCGGACGGTATATTCTTTTTCAAGTCTTTTTGATAATTCTTTGGCGATTAAACCGTTGGCTCCGGTGATCAGGATAATTTCTTTCATAAGGTTGTATTAGAAGTATTTCACGACTGACTTTTTACAATCAGCACGAAGTCGGCATCCAGAAGCTTATAGCCATAATCGTAGATGAATCTGTATTCGGACCCGTTTTTATAAACTTTCAGATTGGTGAAATACTCAAAATCAAAACCCAAGCCATCAAGTTTTGTCCGGGCGACTTTCGTTTTGCCGTCGGTATTTATTTCGGTGAGGATCCTGTAGTTTTTGCGGAGTTTATTGTTTACATTCCGCATCAGGTTGTTCGAGTCTTTGTTCTGTTTGTTGTTGTAGGCGTTCCGGCAGGCATCATTACAAAATTTTTTATCTGATCTGCCGATAATTTTTTCGCCGCATTCAAGACATTCCATCATTTTTATTTTTTCAGTTTGTGTATGGGGTTGTGTTTTTTTCTGAGAAGCTTGATAAACCGGCTGTGGGAAGGATAGCTTCGGTTAGGCGTGATGTTATTGAAAAAGAGGGCAATAAGCAGCAGGATCATACAGCCGGAGAGTACGGGTGACAGCACATACCAGAAACCCAGTTCAGGAATTTTCCCCGTAGAACTCACCGCAATCAATGCAGTGGCGCCACCGGGCGGATGCAGCGTTTTGGTATACTGCATCAGGACGATGGAAAAGGCAACGGCCAATGGTGCGGAAAGCCAGATAATATCCGGGACAACTTTATAAACGGTGACGCCCACCAAAGCTGAAATCACATGCCCTCCGATAAGATTCCGGGGCTGGGCGAGAGGGCTCTGGATAGCTCCGTAAATTAATACGCTTGAAGCCCCGAAAGAACCGATCAGAAAAATATTTTCCGTTTCCGTAAGACTGTGCGACTGGATAAAAGCAATAATGCCAATTCCGAAAAATGCGCCCAGAAAAGACCAGAAATGTTCTTTGTAATCCACCAGTGTTTCCCTGTAGATCACATATCTGGAAACCCGGAATGTTCTTTTTATCGTCTTCTTCATATTTTTTAAATAAACCTGTTTATCCGTTTGCAAACGACTACAAACGAATTTAAATAATTTTTTACCGAATCCGGCGAGGGGATAGGGCAATCTTTGCAACAGAGATCAGGGAAAGCAGTGAACGTCTCCGATCTGAATATTAACCCATAAAATTACACATTATGTCACTAAGAAACAAAATTATGCTTGTAGGGCACACCGGAAAAGAAGTAGAAGTCATCAACTTTGAAAACGGATCGTTAAAAGCCACCGTATCCCTCGCAACCAGCGATCATTACACCAATGCGAAAGGAGAGAAAGTAGAAGAAACCCAATGGCACAATCTGATAGCCTATGGAAAGACCGCAGAGATCCTTCAGAAATATGCTCCGAAAGGAAAAGAGCTGGCGGTAGAAGGAAAACTTACCTACCGTTCTTATGACGATAAGGATGGTATAAAAAGATACATCACCGAGATCAGAGTGGAAGAAATTCTTCTGTTAGGCGGAAAATAATTTTAAAAATAGAACCATGAAAGTAAAAGTTTTTAAAATAAGAGTTGATGAAGAATACCTTCATACCGATCAGAAGATGCTGGACGCTTTTTTGGAATCGCATGACATCATCAAAGTAGAAACCGCATTTGTAAATGATGAAAACTACTGGTCTGTCGTTATGTATTTTGACGAAATCAAAATGGCAAAGGATTCTGTAAAGGAGCCGAAGCATGTAAAATATTCCGCAGAAGACGATATACTGACCACTGATGAAACGGCGATTCTCGATGCCCTGAAATGCTGGCGTTCGGAAAAAGCAAAAGAGCAGAACCTGCCGTCTTATTTTATCGCCACCAACAAAGAACTGTTGTCGGTTGCTAAATACAAGCCGGCAAAGAAAGAAGAACTGCTGGACATAAAAGGTTTCGGAAAACATAAGATCGAAAACTATGGCGAGGAAATTCTGGAACTTCTGGAAAGCATTTGATTTCAGGTAGAAACACAGGTGAGGGAAATATTATTTTTACCCGGGGCCGGAGATTATTGTTCTCCGGTCTTTTTGTTTGCCTTAAAAGTCCGCCCAATTCCTTATTTTTGCTGCTTACATATTAATCATCATTTATCTGTTATATAATGAAACCAGGTTTAGCAAAAGGAACGAGAGATTTTACCGCATTGGAAGTTTCCCGAAGAAGATACATCATCAATATTTTACAGAGAAACTTCGAATTGTTCGGGTTTCAGCCGCTGGAAACGCCAAGCTTTGAAAATCTTTCCACTCTGACGGGAAAGTACGGGGAAGAAGGAGACCGGCTGATTTTTAAAATTTTAAATTCAGGGGATTATACTTCAAAGGTGAATCAGGAGGACTGGGAAAATAAAAACCATCAGAAACTCATTTCCCAGATTTCAGAAAAAGCCCTCCGTTACGACCTTACGGTACCTTTTGCAAGATTCGTGGCCATGAACCACAACCAACTTACTTTTCCGTTCAAGCGTTACCAGATCCAGCCGGTATGGAGAGCCGACCGTCCCCAGAAAGGAAGGTTCAGGGAATTTTACCAGTGCGACGCCGATGTGGTGGGAAGCGAAAGCCTTTTGCAGGAAGTGGATCTGGTTCAGCTATATCTGAAATCATTTGCCGAGCTTGGCGTTTCGGTAACCATTCATATCAACAACCGAAAGATTCTTTCCGGGTTGGCAGAATTCGCCGGTATTACCGATCAGCTGATCGATTTTACGGTAGCATTGGATAAGCTGGATAAAATCGGACGGGATGGCGTCGTAAAGGAATTATTAGAACGCGGAATCACCCAGGGATCCATTGATAAGCTGGACTTCCTGTTTACGCAATCGGAGGATGCACTGGAAAACCTGTTGCAGCTTAAAGAAAAATTTACCGGAAACGAAACCGGATTGAAAGGGGTGGAAGAACTGGAAACCGTTATTACCCAATCTCTAAATCTTGGCATGGATATTCAGAATCTCAGGTTCGATATTACCTTAGCCAGAGGCCTTGATTATTACACCGGTGCCATTTTTGAAGTGAAAGCGGACGAAGTACAGATGGGTTCCATCGGCGGCGGCGGAAGATATGACAATCTTACCGAAGTTTTCGGCGTTAAAAACATCCCGGGAATAGGGATTTCTTTCGGATTGGACCGGATTTACCTGGTGATGGAAGAGTTGGGGCTTTTCCCGGAAGAAGCTACTTCCAAAATAGAATATCTGTTTGCCAATTTCGGAGGAGACGAAACCCTTGAGGCTTTAAAACTCATCAGACAGCTGAGGGAAAAAGGTGTTTCTGCCGAGATTTATCCTGAAAATGCCAAGATCGGTAAACAGTTTACCTATGCTGAAAAGAAAGGCATCAGAAATCTTGTTTTTTTAGGGGAAGAAGAAATCAAAAACGGGACGGTGACCTATAAAGACCTTGAAGCAGGAGAGCAGAAGACCGTTTCTTTGGAAGACTTTTTAAATAAATAATGAACCAGATTCCGGGAGAGCTTTTGGAAAAATGGCTTAAAGGCTGGTCTATATCGAGGGACAAGCCTTTGCCGAAAGCCTGGAAATCAGGATACAGGGTTCTTGTCGGAGATGAAACGCAGAAAGTACGATATGTATTTTCGGAGGTAAACGAAGATTTTATCGGGCTTTCTGAATCCATCGGTGAGCCTTGGATTTACCTTAAAGTATGCGCATCTCCGGAAGAATTCAGTACACGTATTCCTCAACGGTGGAAAATTCAGCCGCAGGGCTATATGATGTGTGGTCCGGAAAAAATGACGATGCAGGAAAAACCGCTTCCGGAGGGCTATTTAATGGGAACTTTTCAGCTAAAGCCGGATTTATTTGTCGTTAAAATCAATACAGGTAATAAAGAAGCTGCCATTGGACGACTGATCATCGTTGACGGACTTGCCGTTTATGACCGCATAAAAACGGAAGAAGGGCATCAGCGGAAAGGGCTTGCCACGCAGGTAATGCAAGAGCTTCAGCGTATTGCTGCATCAGAAGGAGTTTCGAAAAATCTCCTGGTGGCTACCGAACAGGGAAAACTTTTATATGAATCTTTAGGCTGGAAAATGTACAGTCTGTACACCTCCATGGTGATAGAAGAAGAAGATAAATAAAGGTTTAAATAAAATAACTCAGATCAACGGATATAATGAAGAAAGCTGTAGGCAGGAAGTTTCCGGTTAATATCGCAGTCAGCATCCATATGAAACGCACTTATTTTTCTTTAAAGCCTGTAAAAACAAAATGATTTTGTAATTTGTAACTGAAAAATTTAAAACTAATAGGATGAATACGATTTGCGGATTATGCGGGAACCCATTAACCTCGATGGATATTGCGGCAGGTGAAAATAAACTGGCCGATGGACATTTGTTGTGCAATAAGTGTCTCAATCAGGCTGCTGCCCTCAACAAAGAAGTCCTCACTCATCTCAGTCAGTTTTTTCTCCCCGAGATCAGGGGAATTATTCTTCAGGGAAAAATTGGCCTATCTGAAAATCCCGTGTCTGCACATTCTTCAGGTTTTCAGAATACGGAGGTGCCGACTTTCGGATTCGGCGGAATACCCACGAGATTTGATGACATTCAGGATCAGATTGTTGCCCTGAATGCAAGATTAAGTATTTTGGCGAACGGTGAAGTAAAAGAACTGGTCAATATTTTAGAAAAAGATGAAAAACTGACTGCCATTGCAGAAGCATTGACCATTCCCGGGAAAATAGAAGGACTTCTGTTTTCAACTTATAAGAGAGTCGTTTTTATCGACAAAAAACTTCTTGGCAACCTGCAGATCGATGAATATCCTTATTACAATATACGGTCGGTCGAGCATGTGGAAAGCCTTCTGTACTCAACCCTTAAAATCATTTCTAAAAACGGTGCTTCAGCCGAATTCAAGCTTCATAATAAAAACGACGGCAGAAATTTCAACACTGCTTTCAACCGGTTTCTGAATGGCAGTATGGTCCAATCCGCTTCACAACAACAACAACAACAACAACAACAAATTCAGGCTTCTTCCTTTAATCTCTATCATCTTCCGGACCAGGAAACTCCGTTTCATCAGAAAAGCGGTTATGAAACCAATCCTCAAAATTCATCTAAAGAATCAACGGAAGTCATTATTCAGCAGCTGGAAAAGCTGGGTAAATTAAAAGAAATGGGAGTTCTGACGGAACAGGAATTTGCCGAACAGAAAAAGAAACTGCTGGAAAGGCTGTGAAATTTCCGGATTAAATTAGTAGATGCAATCAAATAAATAGTTCAATAGTAAAAATAATTCTGACCAATCTTAAAAACATGACTATTGATGAAAAATGATGTGATTCAGAGAACTAAAAAAAATAATCCTGGAAAATTATCTGGAAACCCAACAGGAAATCCCGGAATGCCAAAGTGGAAGCCCGTCTTAAATCGGAATTTTATTTTGTGAACTAGTTTCTCAAAGGAAGAACCTCTTTAAATTCTATCGGACCTGAGCTCCTGGGAGAGATAGCCGGTAAAAGGATACTGCATTTACAATGCCATTTCGGTCAGAATTCCAACTCCTTATCAAGGCTGGGCGCTCAGGTTACCGGAATCGATCTTTCCGACAGCGCCATTGATGCAGCAAAAAATCTGGCCCTTGAAGCATAAACGGATACAGAATTCATCTGTACGGACCTATATAACCTGCCCGATATCCTGGACAGGAAATTTGATATGGTCTTTACAAGCTACGGAACTGTGGGCTGGCTTCCCGATTTAAAAAGTGGGCTGAAATTATCAACCTGTTTTTAAAGCCCGGAGGAAAATTCGTCATGGCGGATTTCCATCCGGTCGTATGGATGTTCGATGAGGATTTTGAAGGCGTAAAGTATAACTATTTTAATGAAAAGCCGATTATTGAACGTATGAAGGGACCTATGCCGATCCGTCGGCAGATCTTGTTCAGGAGTATGTCATGTGGAATCATTCTCTCGCCGATGTTCTCCGAAACCTGATTTTAAATAAAATGGAGATCCGGCAATTCAGAGAGTTTGACTGGTCGCCATGTTTCCGGCATGTTGAAGAATCTGAAAAAGGAAAATGGAGAATTTTGAAATTTGGAAACAAAATACCACTGGTATATGCTCTTGAAGCCATAAAAAAGTCATCGTAATTAAAACTACGATGACTTTCTATATATGAATGTTAAAATAAACTAGTCTAGCTTACCACCTCCTGTGCTCTGTTTTTCAGATCGTCGGTTTTATCCTGAGCCTGTGAAGCTACATCATTTGCTTTATCCTTTACCTGGGATGCTACATCATTCGCTCTTTCTTTTACCTGAGACGCTACGTTATTTGCTTTGTCTTTAAAGTCGTTACTCCATTTGTTCAGGTTGTCTTTGGCTGTATTGATTTTATCTTTTACCATTTGCTTATCTTCATCAGAAGAGTTTTTGTATTTCCAGTATGCCAATGCTCCTAAACCTACTAATGCCAATAAACCTTTCGTTTTATTTCCCATGATTTCTATTTTTTAAATGTTAATATTAAAGTTTGATACTATTCATTATGTAAAATACGTGCCAAAAAAAATAACCGACTTATAAAATAATGTTAAAATTATTTGAATATTTCAAAATTTTGCCCGTCAAAACCGGCAAAAACCATGGTTGGATGGGAGTCCTGATGAAATAGATGTCCATCTTTATCCACAGCAATCGCTCCGGCAAAACCGTCAATAGCCTTTAATTCTTTAAAAGTTTTGTTGAATGCTTCTTCCAGGGTCATTCCGTCGGTAACACGGGTTACGATTTTAGCTGCAGTCGCGTTGCTTACGATATCTTCTCCTACACCCGTACAGCTTACGGCACAAAAAGAATTGGCATAATTTCCGGCCACCGTTGCGGAATCGGAGATCCGTCCCGGGATTTCAAACCCTTTGCCTCCGGTAGAGGTTGCGGCGGCCAGTTTCCCATCTTTGTCCAGGGCTACACAGCCTACGGTTCCTTTTCCGCCGTTCTTCAGCTTTTCTTCATATTCCTTCCTCCGCTGCGGAATTTCGGTAGAGTGGTCTTCAAAGCCATGTCCGGTGGCATATTTTTTTGCCCCGCTTCCGCCTAAGACCCGATCGTCTTCACCGATAAGTGCCTTGGCCACGAGAATCGGATTTTTTACATTCTCAATATTGATCACCCCGCTCATCTTTTCGGTTTCCCCATCGATGATCGCTGCACTCATCCGGATGATCCCGTCGCCCTGAATCTGGGAGCCGGTGCCGGCATTGTACAGTTCATCATCTTCCAGCAGGGAAACGGCATAGGCTGCTGCTTCAAAAGCGGAATGGGTCTGTAGATAGTCAAACGCTTTCCGGGCAATGGCTTTAAGGGAATTCTGTTTGGAGGTTTTTATTTCGTGGCTCTGGCCGCTTTCCGAAAAAAATCCCCCATGGATAATTATTTTCATATATTTTGTAATTGATGGTTGATAGCCGATCCCTAATGCTTAGTTGATAATTTCCGGTCAGTCAGTGATCAATAATTAATGATCATTCATCATTACCGGTCCTGCGGAATCGGGTTAAACTGTGAATTTTCAATCGTCAGAATCTTTGTCGTCAGATCATAATGATCGTTCATAGAGAGTACATGTACCGTCAGGTTATCAATGGAAATAGGTTCTCCGAGGTTGATATTGGTAAGGTTGGTATCTTTAATGAATCTTCCGTCCACCAGGATCACCAGTCCAGAGCCAACAGCCGTCATGACTTCATTATGAATGAAAAGCCCTGTATCCTCACCCAGACCGATGCCCAATGTCCTGGGATTGTTCACCACCGCCTGGAACAGCCTGCCGATTCTTCCGCGCTGTACAAAATGCGTATCGATGATTACATTATCGATTAACCCAAGTCCCTGGGTCGTCTTAATTTCCCCTTTCAGCAGTGCTTCCGAGCTGCTTCCCTGATAAATCATATTTTCAGAAGCCGCGGCGGCTCCTGCAGAGGTTCCGGAATAAATAAAATCCTGTTCCTGGTATTTCAGTAAAATCGTATCATGAAATCTTGTTCCGCCAAGAATGGAAGTGAGCCTCAGCTGGTCTCCCCCGGTAAACATCACGACATCAGCAGCATTGGCCCTCGCTACAATCGCATCGGAATTGGCCTCGTCACGGTTGTGGACATCCAGGATATTCACGTTCCGGGCACCTAAGAATTCAAATGCTTTTTTATATTCGGATCCCACAATCTGCGGAATCTGAGAGGCGGTTGTAATAATTTCGATCACCGAATCTTCCTTATGTTTAGATTCGTTGATGATTTTTCTGAGAATCCCTCTTTCAAAGAAATTGAGGTTTTTTTCTATGTTCTGATCAAAATCGGTTTCAGCAAAACTGCCTTTATTAACAGCACCCCCGATCACAATTAATTTTCCAACTGGTTTAGTCATAGGCTGCAAAGTTAAAAAATTATTAACAGGTAGAAAAATTCATTCCTGTGGAAATTAATCCTATGGATTTAATATTTATTGGTAATTTTCACTTATTTTTTACAAATGTTTAATTGTGGTATAGTTTCGTTTGGGGTTTTGCATTATCTTTGGTACTAAATGCAGTTATTGTTAACGATTAAAATGCAAATAGACTATGAAAATTGAGAAGATACAGGCGTTGCGCGGCCCTAATATTTGGAGTATCAGAAGAAAGAAGCTGATACAGATGAGGCTGGACCTTGAAGAAATGGAGAATTTCCCTACCAATAAAATTGAAGGTTTCAGAGAAAGGATCGAAAAACTGATCCCGTCTTTACTGTCGCACCGGTGTTCCGAAGGTACGGAAGGCGGTTTCTTCCACAGGATAGAGACCGGAACCTGGATGGGCCATGTCATCGAGCATATAGCCCTTGAAATTCAGACGCTTGCGGGAATGGATGTTGGTTTCGGGAGAACCCGCGAGACAAGGACGCCGGGTATTTATAATGTCGTATTCAATTATATCGAAGAAAATGCAGGGATCTATGCTGCGGAACAATCTGTAGCCATTGCCGAAGCATTAATCAGGGGGGAAGAATATGATCTGAATGCCTGTATCAAGACGTTAAAGGAAATCAGGGAAAGGGTGCGTCTGGGCCCTTCTACCGGAAGCATTGTACAGGAAGCGGTTTCCCGCAGGATTCCATGGATCCGTCTGGGAACGAATTCTCTGGTTCAGCTGGGGTACGGCGTCAATCAGCAGCGCTTCCAGGCCACGATTACCGGAAATACAAGTTCTATTGCCGTAGACATTGCATGTAATAAAGAGTTAACAAAAAGAATGCTGCACGATGCGGCCATCCCTGTCCCGACCGGAGATCTGATCATCGATGAAGAAGGCTTGGATGCCGTTGTAAGGAAAATAGGATATCCGGTGGTGATCAAGCCTTTGGACGGCAATCACGGAAAAGGTTCTTCTATTAACGTGAATGATTGGCAGGCCGCAAAAACAGGCCTGGAACATGCTCAGAAATATTCCGCTAAAGTTATTGTTGAAAAGTATATTACCGGTTACGATTTCAGGGTATTGGTGATTAACAATAAAATGGTGGCAGCGGCAAGAAGGGTTCCTGCCCATGTGGTAGGTGACGGCGAACTGAATCTTCAGCAATTGATCGACAAAGAAAACAATGATCCGAGAAGAGGTTACGGACATGAAAATGTCTTAACGGAAATCCTGATCGATAAAGACACGACGGAGCTTCTGGAAAAGCTTCATTATAGCCTGGATACCGTTCCGCAGAGGGGAGAAGTGGTGTATTTAAAATCTACCGCCAATCTCTCGACCGGAGGAACTTCTATTGATGTCACCGATATGGTTCATCCGGAAAATATCACGATGGCCGAAAGGGTTTCCAAAATCATCGGCCTTGATGTCTGCGGGATCGATATTATGGCTGAAAATCTTACCCAGCCCTTAAAAGAAAGCGGTGGAGCGATCATTGAAGTGAATGCCGCACCGGGATTCAGGATGCACCTGGCACCAAGCGAGGGCCTGCCGAGAAACGTAGCGGCTCCGGTAGTCGATATGCTGTATCCGCAGGGAAAACCGTTTACCATTCCGATTATTGCCGTAACGGGAACCAACGGGAAAACAACTACCACACGATTAATCTCCCATATTGTTAAGAGCAACGGATACCGGGTAGGTTTTACCACATCGGACGGAATTTATATCCAGAATACCATGCTGACGAAAGGGGATACCACCGGTCCTGTTTCTGCGGAATTCATCCTGAAAGATCCTACCGTTGAATTTGCCGTTCTGGAAACGGCCAGAGGCGGAATTTTACGTTCGGGATTAGGATTTTCCCAGTGTGACATCGGGGTTTTAACCAACATCAAAGAAGATCATCTGGGACTGAACGATATTCATAACCTGAAAGACCTGACCAGGGTAAAAAGAGTGGTACTCGACAGTGTAAAGAAAAACGGATGGAGCGTGATGAATGCCGATGACGAGTATTCCATGAGAATCATCAACGATCTGCCTTCCAATATCGCGATTTTCAGTATGGATGAAAATAATCCGTATATTAAGAAATTTGCAAAAGACGGAAAGATTACCTGTGTCTACGAAGAAGGTTTCGTAACCATTAAAAAAGGCGACTGGAAGATCAGGATCGGAAAAGCCAAGGACTTCCCGATCACCATGGAAGGCAAGGCCAAATTCATGATCGAAAACGTATTGGCTGCCAGCCTGGCGTCTTACCTTCACGGATTCGGTATCGAAGATATTTCAAATTCCCTGCGGACTTTTATTCCGAGTGCCCAGCTTACCCCGGGACGGCTGAATGTATTTAAATTTAAAAATTTTAAGGTTTTAATTGATTTTGCCCATAATCCTGCCGGTTATGAAGCGATTGAAGATTATCTGAAAAATGTGGAGTCCACTAAAAAAATCGGTATTATTTCAGGGGTTGGCGACCGGCGGGACAATGATATCCGGGAATGCGGAAAGATTGCCGGAAGAATGTTCGACCACATCATCATCCGCAATGAAAAGCACCTTCGGGGCAGAACCGAAGAGGAGATCAACGGACTGATTATCGAAGGCATGCAGTCTTCCGGAAGGGATGTGAGCTACGAAATCATCCCTAAGGAAATCGAAGCCCTGAAACATGCCATGGGCATGGCCGAAGAAGGGACCTTCATCACCGCGCTGAGCGATGTGATTTCCAATGCCATCGATCTGGTTCAGGAATATCAGGCCAGGGAACTGATGGAAGACGATAAAGTTCAGTAAACGAAAATAAGATATACAATAAATTCCGGCGGCATCACAGATGCCGCCGGAATTTTTGAAAAGGAGTGGGCACAGAAAGATGAGAGTACGGTTTAAAAAAGATCTTCCTAATTATAAAAACCTGGAGGAATATCTGGTCATAGGATTTGGCAGGTATATGAGCAAAGAACGGTTTTATCTCATCGCTGACGATAATTTCGCGATCGGATACGCCGTGCCGAAACATTTTGATATTAGTGAGGATACGGCCGACGGTTATGATAGAAGAGACGATTTAAATTCGGGAATGGAATTTTATCTGGAAAGCGGAATTAATAATTTCCGGAAGGATCTCAGAAACTATTGGGATCTCAGCAATCCCTATGAAAACGTCGGATATTTCGCCGATAAAAAGTATCCGGTTTCTATGGGTTATGAGGAAAAAATGCTTAAAGAAGATAATAAACTGAGCCGTATCGAAGGCGCTTTGTTATTTATCGATTCGTATCTGTACAAACAGTTCTGGGACGCTACCTACCGGGAAGGGCTGGAATTTTATAAAAGGAACTCGCTGGATGATCTGCTTGAAAAGAAAATAAACGAGCCTGTACCCATTCAACTCATCCATTATAAGGACGAACTTCTGAAATTCATAGAAAAAGCTTTCGGAACAGGAGAGCGGTCAATAGACAGGTCCGGTTATTATGCCCGGACTCTTTCAGGTTTGATCAGTGCCCTGTTCGTGGAAGAAATCGCTTCGGTTCAAAGGCTGGAATCATTTTATGAAGATTGTTTTATTATCGAATATGAGGATACTTATTATATATTGAGCAGATACTGGATTTCCTGATTTAACGTAAGTTCGATCTAAGAGTAAATTGAAGTATCAATAGAAATTGGGCTTTAGCCCATTTATTTGTGAGATGTACTAATCCGGCTTTAGCCAAAATCATAATAGATTTTGGCTCCAAATTGAAAATTATCATCATGACATCGGGATGCAGCCCAACGCTGCTGATAAGTGAATAATTCTTTTAAATGTCAGGGAATTTATTAAATCATATATTGTATTTAAGTTCATACAAAGCAAAACCTCCGGATTTCCGGAGGTTTTTAAGTTTAAAGATTTTCCCAGGTTGATTTTATTTTCTGCATTTTCACCAGATAAAAATACAGCGGGATCAATTCCAATCTTATCGTAAAGCTGATATTCGGAACAGTAAACGGAATGACAACCATCATGATGACGCAGACGGCAATACCGATGATGGCATCGATAATCGCAGCCTGAACTGCCCATTTCTGTTCAAACCAAAGACCATAGGCAACAATACCCTTGAATATTAGTAACAAGGTGGTAATGATTCCCGGTAAAGTATAAGGATGAACGGCAGTAATGCCATAAAGTGACAAGTTGATCCTGTTGAGAAATGGTCCGATGATTAAAAAAATAGCGGCGAATAAGCCTCCGATCAAAAAGAACCATAAAAAGATTTTGATCCACAGGGGTAATAAATTTCTTCTTCTTGTAAAATTTTCTTTTGTTTCAAACTCCTGAAAAGCTGAGTTTTCTTCCATTGTCTATCAGTTTTAAAATTATTCTTCCGCAAAAAAAGCATTTGAGCTCCCGATCCAGATGGCATCCTTCTTATTGAAGTCGACGTTAACCATTGCGGCTTTGGTCATCCGGCCAAGGTTTTCCAGCAGGATAGGATGTTCGTCTTTTTCGCGCCAAATATACAATAATCTGATCTCCGCTTTCGAAAAATCACCGTGAATATCTTCAAAAACCGGTTCATACCGTACTTTTCTCTGCAGGATATAATTTTCCTTATCTTCAATAGCTTCTGTAACTTCTTTGTCGGGATTCAAATTTACTCCGCTGCCGGCGAAAGAAAATAGAGGCTTCAAAACAAAATCTTCAAGGTTTTCATATTCCGGAAACTCGTGCAGGAAATAGCTTTTCGGAACAAACTCATGCTGTAAGAGCGGCAGCAGGAATTTGGAAATCTTAAAAAACCAGTTCGGATGGGTCACCCACGTAACGTCCACTTCTTCACGGAAATCAAACTCCGTTTTCAGATCCGGGATTTTATCCAGCTCGTCGAAAATAACGCGGTTGTAAATCCTCTTGATTTCTGTCAACCTGCCGTTGTTGTCATAAAATAATTTTTTACCCTCTTTCTTTATTTTGGTGAGGCATACCGTTTTAATGCCCAGCAGCTGCTCCGTAAAAATAAAATCGATCAGCGTCTTCTGCTTTTCAGGATAAATTTCAAGAAGAATCACGTTTTCGGGATTTTCGTTGCCGACGATCAGCTCTTTTAAATAATTTTTAAAAGTCTCTTCAGGCATTTTATTCCTGATTTCCGAAAGAAAAGGATAAACTTCACAGAAAGTGTCCTCAAAGATCCTCTGGAAAGCATAGAGGGAAGGAAAGGCCTGAAGCTCGATCAGTTGCGGTTCTGTTTCACCGTTTGTACTTCTGCAGATCCCGAAATCGATGGTAAAGAAATGCGGCTGTTCCGTATCGTTCGGGACGCGGCAATTTTCCGGGATGGCCTTCTGTAAAGTTTCAGGCGGTAAAGCTTTAATCTGGCCGATGATGCTTTCACTCGCCTCCAGAAGTTTCGCTTTAAATTCTGTGGTCAGGAACAGCGGACTCTCCGATATCCTGAATGCGGGTTCGACACCGCTTTTCTGCTTCAGGATTTCTTTCAGCTGAGCGTATTTTTCCGGTGAGAATTCCTCATTGAACTGCTTTCTGTATTTTGGGATCATATTCTTTTCTTTTGTGATTTAAAAAAATCGGACAGTGAATGCCCGATTTACAATATTTTCTATTGATTGTAATTAAATAGTGGCGCGGACCTGATTCAGAATGTTCTCTTTCGCAAGATCCAGGAATCGCGGGAGAATCTGTTCCTGCGTGAGAATAATTTTATCCTCATCATCAATCCGGTCGATGGTTTCCAGGTACTTTTCCATGCCGAAATTTTCGATCATGGCGGCTTTGTTTTTTTCGACTTTCAGGTTTTCGATCATTCCGGCCGGATTGGCTTCAGGATGAAACTGGGTTCCGAAAATCTCTTCCGAGAAACGCACGGCCATCACCGCCCTTTCAAGATTAATATGCGGCCGGAATTTTTCAATTGCAACAATGTGCATGCCCAGCTCTTCAAAACGGTCATAATCGGGTTCTATAAACTGGAACGCTCTGGAATCCACGCCGTAAAAAGGATCGGGTAAATTTTTAAGCAGAAATTCCTGTTCGCCTTCTTCGGTTTTGTGAATCGGCATCACTCCGAAAGAGTAGGACTTCCTCCTGTTGATCGTTCCGAGTTTCCAGTGGATGCTGGCCAGCTGGAAAGAATGGCAGATCAGGAACAGGTACTTTTTCCGGTCATTCGATCGATTGTGCTTAAAAATACCGTCCAGAAAAGCGGCGAACTTGTCTTCCCATTCCAGGCCTTCCCGATGCGGGTCTCCCGGTCCGCCTGAGGAAATAAAAATGTCGAAATCTTCAACTTCCGGCATTTCATTTTTAAACCTTACATCAAATGTTTCAATATGTACACGTTCTTCCGTGCCTTGCTGAAAAGCTTCGGAGATTTCTTTTATATTCTTAAATCCCTGGTTTACCTGGTTGTTGTTCATGTCCAGCAAAGCCATCCGTATATCTTTCATACCGCATTGTTTTTTGCAAAGTTACCGAAATATTATAAAGCCGTTTCGCTGTGGGTGATTCCGTATTCTGTTTCAGAGATCATGTAATCCACCACTTTGGTAAGATCGCCGGTTTCGTGAAATACCTTAAGCTGGCGGTCGGCACCGGTTCCGTTTTCCAGGATCGTCCAGGCATAGTCCACTTCTTTCCGGCATCCCAGATCATCCACGACATCGTCAATAAATTCCAGCAGCTCTTTTAACAAATCAGGATAAGGAACGGACTCTTCTTTCCCGAAATCGATCAGATGGGCTTCGATTCCGCTTTTGGAGGCCCTCCATTTATTTTCATTCAGCAACAGCCTGCGGTAGCTTCTGAAGCTCAGGTTCTGCTGGTGCAGCTTATAGATTTTAGCGACCAGGGCCTGCATGATGGCAGCCAGGCAGACGGTTTCATCGATCCGTAAAGGCATATCGCAGATCCTGAACTCGATGGTGGGGTAGAACGGATGAACCCGGAGGTCCCACCAGATTTTCTTGGCATTGTCTATGGTTCCCGTCTTTACCAGCAGATCCACATAGCTGTCGAATTCCGCCAGCGAATTGAAGAAACTCGGAATTCCGGTTCTCGGGAATTTCACAAAAATTTCCTGACGGTACGATTTGAAGCCCGTATTCCTTCCGATCCAGAAAGGGGAGTTGGTGGACAGTGCATAAACATGCGGCAGGAAATACCGCATCACATTCTGTATCCTTACCCCTTCTTCACGGTTCGGAATCCCGATGTGGACGTGAAGGCCGAAAATCAGATTGCCCCGGGCTACATCGCCCATATCATCCACGATTTTATTGTACCGTTCCCCGTTCGTGATGGTGTTGTGCTCCCAGTTGGAGAAAGGATGCGTCCCGCCGCCGGAAACACGAAGTCCCTGTTCGTGGGCGGTTTTAATAAGGTGTCTTCTCAGATTCGTCAGTTCTGCTCTGGCCTCCTGGATATTCTGGCAGATGCCGGTTTCCATCTCGATCATGGATTCGTGCATTTCATGCTTTAAATTTTCACTTAACACCGCTTTTCCGCCTTCGATAATTTTCGAAACATGAGAAATCAGGTCCCTGCTCTCAACATCAATGATCTGATATTCTTCTTCGATTCCGATAGTAAACTGATGCATTTTTTTTCGTGTTTTTAGAGGTTCTTATTTCACAGAATCTTTAACGAAGGTTCCCCAGGAGATATTCGGTTTTCCGGGAACATATTCCTTCGCTTTTTCAACGGCCAGTTTGGCGGCATGCTCTACGATCCAGGCGAAGTTTTCTTCACCCACCGAATTCCGGTCGGCATCGGGAGCCGGGTTGCAGAAATCAATCGCATACGGGATCCCGTCGCGAACGGCGAACTCTACCGTGTTGAAATCATAGCCCAGTGCTTTATTCATTTTAAGCGTATAATCATGGATGGTCTTCAAAATCTTTTTAAGTTCCTTGCCTTCCGTTTTATGCGTCGTTTCGTATCTCAGGTGAGGTTCGTTTCTGGGCTCGTACGGCATAATGTGGACGTATTTCTGGCCCAGGCAGTAGACGCGGTAATAGTCGTCGAAAATAATTTCTTCCTGTACCATCATCACGAGTTGCTCCGTTTCACCGAGTTTTGCCCAAAGGTCTTCCGGGCTGTCTACGCGGTAAACGTTTCTCCAGCCGCCGCCGTCGTGAGGTTTCATATATGCCGGAAATCCTACGTAATCGAAAATATATTCCCAGTCATGAGGGAACTGAAGGTTTCTGAACGACGTTTCGGAAGTATTGGCCGGTCTTTCATGAGAAGGAAGGAGAACGGTTTTCGGAAGCGGAATGCCCAATTTGCTCATTAAAGCGTTATTGAAAAACTTTTCGTCCGCACTCCACCAGAAGGGATTGTTGATGACATAAGTCCCGTTCAGTGCTGCATTTTTCAGATACGCCCGGTAAAAAGGCACATCCTGCGAAATACGGTCGATAATCACGGCATATCCGTAATCGGCTCCCTGCTCCAGCTTATCGATGTTTACCGGTTCGGCAACGATTTCCCCTTTGCCCAATTCATTCACCTTATCAATAAATGCCCACGGAAATGTGTCTTCCATCCCGAACAGGATTCCTACTTTTTTTGCCATAATGTATTTTTTAATGTTTTGTATTATTTTTTATTAAATTAATTAAAATATATTTTGATATTGATTTGAATTTAACCGTGAGGTTGTTTATTTCTTATAAAACATTTCTAACTGATCATCTCATTTGATCTTTGAGATCTTAGCTGAGCAGAACGTGTCTTGCTGAGCCTGTCAAAGAACCTTTGCGAACTTAAAAACAGTTAGTGAAAAAAAATCTTTGTGGACCTTGCGTTAAAATCAATTACGCTCTATATCAAAAGCTCCTAAGAGAAAAACGCCCCGATAAAAGTCGGGAACACCATTCTCCAGAGTGGCCAGTCGTGGTTGATCCACTTTTTCTCATCGTACCAGAAATCGATTCCTTTTGATGACAGGATTTCAGCCATTTCCACGTTTTTATCTCTGCAGATATCCTGATCGGAAGTACTCAGCACAATATGCAGGTGCTTGTATTTCCAGGCTTCATCATTTTTTACGAATTCCCTCGGGCAGTTGTAATACACCAGATCATCGGAATAGCCGTCCATGAAATTCCTGATGCTGAAAGCCCCCGAAAGACAGAAGAGATGCGACACGACATCCGGGAACCGGAAGGCGAAATTGGCGGCATGATACCCTCCGAAACTGGCTCCGGCCACGGCAACCCGGTGGGTATTATGGAGTTTCTGGATATAAGGCACAAATTCCTTAATCAGGAACTGTACATATTTTTCGTAATTCCGGATTCTCTGCTGTGGCGGAATGCTTTCGTCGTAGAAGCTCCGGCTGTCGATCGTCTGGATGTTGTAAAGCTTTACTTTTCCCTGCTCTACAAACCAGTTGATGCTTCCGTTCAGCTGAAAATCGTGGTTCTGGGTATAAAGTCCCTGTGAAGTCGGGAACATGATGATCGGATAGCCGTAATGGCCGGTGACCTCAACTTTGAGGCTGATTCCTAAAATATGTGAATAGTAATCGGTATGTTCTATTTTCGGCATTTTTTATTATTTGGCGTTAAAGGGTCAAACCTTTGATTTTTGCTTTTATTAAAATGAATGGCAAAGCTTAAAATTGCACCGGCCGCTCTCGTTTCCGGTGTATTTGTATCTAAAAAATCAGGAGGTCGGCTTATCCTTCGGAGGAAGGATGCTCAACATTTCGGCCTGGATTTTTTCAGCGGCTTTGTCCAGTTTTTCCTGTACGGTATCCGCATCTTTGGATTTGTAAACGATGCCTACGTGATAATCGATGGGCAGGAATTTTACGGCTTCCTTACATTCAAACTGAGTGTAATCAGGTTCTTTATCTTTGATCAGCGCGATAATCAGTCCGGAATAATATCCTGCCGGTTTCGGGATCCGGTACTTTTTCCCACGCAGCAATGCATCTTCGATTCCGGCCCATTCTTTCCAGATGTTGATGTGGGTCGAGGCTTCCACGAGGTCGGGAATATGGGCACCGCCTACCCGCGAGGAAGTTTCAAGAAAGTAATAGGTTCCGTTGTCTCTGCTTCTTATAAATTCGGTATGGGTAGCGCCGTTCATCAGTCCGAAACTGGAAAGTACTTTGGCATTTTCCTTTTCCAGCGCCTTAAATTCGTCCGAAGCCGGTCCTAATGTTTTGGTCCTGAAAACACCACCTTCATGGGAAACCTGCATCGGCGGCGCGAGATATCTGGAAGCGGAAGTAAAAATAATTTTTTTATTGAAGGTCAGGCTGTCTACATGATAGACATCGCCGGGCTTAAAGCTTTCCAGTAAAAAAAGATGGCGCTCTTCGCCCAAACGGTCAAGGGCTTCCCAGAGGTCTTCTTTGGAAGTCAGTTTTTTAATACCGGAGGCGGAAGCTTCGGAGCGGGGTTTCAGGACCCATGGGGCAGGAACCTGATCGATAAAGGCATTTACCTCATCATTGTTGAAAACAGCAGTAAACTCCGGAACGCTGATGCCGGAATCTTTCGCTTTCTGACGCATGGCCAGCTTGTCCCTGAAATAGCGGTGGGTCGTCTGTCCCATCCCGGGAATCCTGAAGGTTTCCCGGATGAGGGCCGCTTTTTCCACGTCGTAATCATCCAGGGCAATTACCGCATGGATCTTGCGGGTCTGCATAAGATGGGAAAATCCCTGAACCAGATGATCGAGGTGCCATACCGACGGTTTGACTTCGGGCATATAAAATACCTCGTCGATGGCGTGCCACGGCCAGTTTTTCTCCTTGAGATTCTCAGAGGTTACCAGGATTATTTTATTACCGAGTTTTTTCATTTCATCCATGAAATCATAACCCTTGTAATAGCATGAAATACACACTATAGTTTTCTCCTCCATACAATGTTTTTAGTTTTTTGATGGGTTTTTAAAAGCAAAAAACTTTATTTATTAATTATTTGATGTTAAAAAATAAAATACAGTACACTTTTGAAAATCCTATCAATTATACAGAGAATTTTTGTAATAAACTAATTTTTAGTGATAATTTTCGATTAAATCTGCCAGCAGCTGTACGCCGAATCCGGTGGCGGCTTTTTCCTTGGCATAGCCTACACTACCGAAAGCAACGCCGGCAATATCCAGATGGGCCCATTTCGGATGATTTTCAATAAACTGTTCCAGGAATTTAGCGGCAACGATACAGTCTCCGATCGGTTTCATGGAAATGTTTTTCAGGTCGGCGACATCGGACCGGATATCGTCTTTCCAGATCTCCCAGAGCGGCAGATTCCAAAGCCTTTGGTTGGTTTTGTCTCCGGTGGCAAGCAGGAGGTTCTTAAGCTCTTCGTTGTTTGAAAACAGGGCCCCGCAGGTATCGCCGAACATCCGTACGGAACTTCCCGTTAAGGTGGCAAGATCGATCAGGAAATCGGTTTTAAAATTTTTTGCCAGATAAGAAAGCCCGTCCGCCTGAATCATTCTTCCCTCCGCATCGGTATTCAGGACCTCAATGGTTTTTCCGTTGTATGCCGTAATCACGTCACTCGGAAGAAAGGCTTTCTCGGAAATGGCATTATCCGTAATTGGCAAAACGGCTACGATATTTACCGGGAGCTCCATTTCCGCAGCATAGATCAATGTGCCCAGAACGGCCGTCGCACCGCCCATATCCGATTTCATATAGTGCATATTGTCCGGATTTTTCAGAGAAATTCCCCCGGTATCGAACAGGACGCATTTTCCGACCAGGCCGAAAGTCCTGGCGTTTTTAACGGTCGATTTATATTCCAGAATGGTGAATGCCGCATCATAGGCGCTTCCCTGATTAACGGAAAGATAAGCCCCCAAACCGAGTTCCTCGCATTTTTTTCTGTTGAATGACGTATACCGGATGTCGTATTTCTTAGCTAAATTTTTCAGATACAGACTGAAGGTATCCGGCTTTTTGAGATTGGCCGGCTTATTCAGCCATTCCTGGCAGGCCGTCTGCCCGTTGCTGATGGCTTCGGCTTTTTTACCGATATGATCCAGCTTTTTCTGGCTTAAATTTTCAAAGTGCAGTTCGAATCCGGCATTCCAGAAAGCATGCGTTTTTTCAAAAGGGTAGTGGTAAGTGCCGGTCAGCAGGCCTTTGGTAAATTCTTCAAACTGCCTTTCATTCATAAAGTCGGCCAGGAGCAGCGTCGGGACCGCCTGTATTTTTTCTTTATAGGTCTGGGAAAACTTCATGGCAACCTGCTGCGCCTCAAAATTCTGCAGATCCGGTTTTCCCAGGCCTATAAAATACGCGGTTCCTTCTTCATGGACCTGGATAAAAACCTCATGCTTCTTTCCGGTAAAAAAAGTGGAAATATTTTTGTGAAAACTCCTGCCGGATTTCATCCATTCCTCTTCCGTAAAAAGATGAAATACCTGGGTGTAATTTTTATTTTTTTTGTTGATGAGTCTCATAACGTTAATTTTTAATGCTGTCCTGCTTCGGTTTTACTTCTACAGGGTTTTCAATATTGTTGTAATACAGCCATTCGATGGCTCTCGGAAATTCCTGCGACCAGTAGAATTCGCTGTGGGTACCTTCCGGGTTGATGCTGATCCTGATTTCAAAATCGAAAAGATTGTTCTGTTCCCAGCGTTTCAGGGACTCTTCAAAGGTGTGGATCCTTTTTACCATTTTAGAGCCTTCCTGTCCGCCTCCGTAAAGATAGATCTTTGTTTTGAAGGGAACCCTGAAATTCATCATCGGGAAATTATTATTCGGTTCTACCCAGAGGGAAGGCGAAAAGATCAGAAGCTTGGAATAAACTTCCGGATAGAGGAACCCGCTGTAAATGCTGATCAGGGCACCGAGCGAACTTCCGCCGATTCCGGTGTTTTCACGGTCTCTTTTGGTGCGGTAGTTCCGGTCTACAAACGGTTTTAAAGTATCGGTAATGAAACGGATGTATTTCTTTCCTTCGGAACCGTTGGCCACGTGATCGTTGTCGAAGATATATTCTTTGATCCGGTCTTCGCTTCCGTGCTCAATGGCGATGATAATCACCTCGCCGCGGCCGTATTCCGAAAGAACGGAAAGCTTTTTATCGATTTCCCAATTTCCGTAATCACTGCCCTCGTTGAACAGGTTCTGGGCATCCTGCAGGTAAAGCACCGGATAGCTCTTGTCGGAATCGTGATAATCATACGGCAGCAATGCCCAGATCTTCCGGTACCGGTCGAGCTGGGGAATATAAAATTTCTCCGATATAATTTCGGCAACCGGAAAGTACTCATCCTTAAACGGGCCCCAGTTCAGCCTCCATTTTTCTACGGTAACGGATACGGTTCCTGAAGATTTCAAAGCTTTCCGGTTTGGGGTAATATTTCCGTTCCCGTCGAGTTCCACGTTTTCCCAGCCGCCTTTGGTGAACTTGTATTCCACAAGTCCCGGCAGCAGCTGATCCTCGATTTCAATGGAGTACTGCCGGTCATTTTCCCGGGTAAGACGGAACCGCTGATCCCTGGGGTTCCAGCGGTTGAAATTTCCGGTGATATAAATAATTCTTTCATCCTGTTCTGTGGTACAAAGTTCAAACCTCATCAATGTCTTTAGTAAAATTTAAAGGGATAAATTTATAAAAAATCTTTTTATGGCAAATAATTTCCTGAATCATGGGATTACTGGCCGAAAAGCTTTATATTTGATAGGAAGTAGCAACAGAAGCCGGTTAACATAATAAATAATTCACTCATAATTAATACAGTTTACCGGTATTTTTCCGTAGTTTCAAAAAAATATAAAATTAAAAATGAAGACCGTAATGAATTCGGTTAAAACATACACTCTTTTTACAGATCAGGACATTTACCTTTTCAGAGAAGGTAAGCACTATAAACTCTACGATAAGTTCGGAGCCCATTCTGTGGAAAAAGACGGGGTAGAGGGCATTTACTTCTCAGTATGGGCCCCCAATGCCACAAAAGTTTCCGTACTCGGGAACTTCAACAGCTGGAATCAGGAAGATCATATTTTATTTCCCCGCTGGGACGGTTCCGGGATCTGGGAGGGTTTTATTGCCGGCCTGACCTGGGGAACACTGTACAAATATGCCATTGAAACCCACAGTGGTGAAATTCTTGAAAAAAGTGACCCGTATGCTTTAAGCTGGGAACAGAACCTCCAGGCGGCCTCACTGGTTTCCACCACCTGGTACGAATGGCAGGACAAAGAATGGATGGAAAGCCGCTGGCAGAAGAATACCCTGAAAGCTCCTGTTTCCGTCTATGAGATGCATCTCGGATCCTGGGTACGGGATGAACACCATCCGGAGAAGTTTCCGAATTATCGTGACGTAGCCGTAAAACTTATTCCCTACATCAGAGAGATGGGGTTTACCCACGTCGAATTCATGCCCCTGATGGAGTATCCGTATGACCCGAGCTGGGGTTATCAGATTACCGGTTTCTATGCTGCAACCTCACGTTTCGGCTCGCCGCAGGATCTGATGTTCCTGATCGATGAGCTTCACCGGAACGGCATCGGCGTAATCTTAGACTGGGTACCTTCGCATTTCCCCGGCGATGCCAATGGTCTTCACCGGTTCGACGGCTCCTACCTGTATGAGCATGAGGATCCGCGCAAAGGCTTTCATCCCGACTGGAAATCCTATATTTTCAACTACGGAAGAAATGAGGTGAAATCTTTTCTGATTTCCAATGCCATGTTCTGGCTGGAACGGTATCATGCCGACGGATTAAGAGTGGATGCGGTAACTTCCATGCTTCATCTGGATTATTCGCGAAACGAAGGGGAGTGGGAGCCGAATATCTACGGCGGAAACGTCAACCTGGAAGCCAAAACGTTCTTACAGGAATTCAATACTGCCGTCTATAAAGAATTCGGCGATACCATCATCACCATTGCGGAAGAAAGTTCCGACTTTCCCCTGCTTACCAAGCCCGTTCATGACGGCGGCGTAGGCTTCGGAATGAAATGGATGATGGGCTGGATGCATGATACCTTGGCTTATTTTAAGGAAGACCCCATCGACAGGAGATTCTTTCATCATAAGCTCACCTTTGCTTCGATGTATATGTACAATGAAAACTACATGATGCCGCTGTCACATGACGAGGTGGTGCATGGGAAAGCCAGCCTGATCTATAAAATGAAAGGCGACGAATGGCAGAAATTTGCCAATCTCCGTGCGCTGTACGTCTATATGTTCACGCATCCGGGAGCAAAGCTGCTCTTTATGGGGGATGAGTTCGGGCAAACCAACGAATGGAATTTCAGGAAAAGCCTGGACTGGCATCTGCTGGATTTCCCTGTCCATAAAGGATTGCAGGCAGCGGTAAAGGATTTAAACCATCTATACCGCAATGAGACGGCTTTTTACGAAAGCCAGTTCAGCCCGGAAGGTTTTGAATGGGTGGAAGCGGATGACGCGGATAACTCGGTGTATATCTATTTGAGAAAAGGAAAAAAGGAGAAGGATGTCCTGATGGTTATCCTTAATTTAACACCAAGGGTTTTGGATTATAAAATCGGAGTTGATGCAGAAAGCCATTGGGAGATTATTTTCAATTCCGATGATAAAAAATATGCCGGCAGCGGCGTTGAACCCGATATTTTCAGAGAAGAAACGGAAGAATATAAAGGGCATCAGAAATCCATCAGCATCAAGCTGCCGCCACTGGCCGGCATAGTCTTGAAAAGGAAAGAAAAGAAGATAAGCAAAACGGAAGTAATCAAAACAAAAGATAAAAAAGATGATTCAGGCAGCAGACGTTCTGGGAAGCCTTTACGATGATCTTAAAAGTAGTGTGGTAAGAACCGATTTCGATACTGAAACATTAGCCTCTTTTTCAGCTGCCGGAATCGAACCTCCGGTCCGTGAAGCGAAATTTATCGGAGCGCTTTATTTCTTCAGTTGTAAAATTGAGAAGCACCGGATTGGTTTTACCGCTGACAGGGTGGACGAAATAATTTTTGTTAAAAGACAGGAAGATGCTGTGGCAATCATTAATGATCTGGTAGCTTCAAAAAGATTTGAATTTAAAGCCGTCACTAAAAAACAGATGGAAGAAACTCCGTTCGAAATGACGGCGGATGATTCGGAAAACGGAATGAATTTTACTGAACTTAAAATCCAGCGTTTCGAATCCGGACCTTCTCAATTTGATATCAATGATATTGATCAGTATGTGTGTTTAACATTCAGATCAGATGTTTATGCAGTTGTCGTTCAGCAGGAAGACACAGGAAATGATCGTTTTTTTGTATTTGAGCTGCGTAGGCTTACTGATCGGAATAAATAATAAGACTTCAGAATAATAAACAATAAATGACAGGGAAAAATATGACCGTATTTCATATCAGCACGGAATGCTATCCGGTAGCAAAAGTAGGCGGACTGGCCGATGTAGTAGGAGCTTTGCCAAAATATCAGAATAAAATTAAAGGGATTGACGCGAAGGTGGTTATGCCCTGGTACAACAAATCTTTCGTTCACGACCATGAGTTTGACATTGTTTTTGATGGCTTCATCCACCAGGGGCCGAACATGCTGCAGGTGCAGGTTTTAAAGGAAAAATCCGATGCTTTGGGGTTTGAACTGTATATGGTAAGAATCCCCGGATTGCTGGACCGTGATAATCCTTATGGCTACCAGGACGAAAATTTTCAGTTCCTTGGTTTCCAACACGGCGTACTCCACTGGCTCAGTGCCATGCAGATCCGTCCGGATGTCCTTCACTGTCACGATTACCATACAGGGCTGATTCCTTTCATGGTAGAACACTGTTGGGAATTTTCCTTTTTAAAAGGCGTAAAAACCATCGCCACCATTCATAATGGAGAATATCAGGGAATGATGAGCTGGGAAATGGCCAATTATCTCCCGTCTTTTGACCGTTACAAATGGGGACTGATGGATTGGGAAGGCCTGATTAATCCTTTGGCCAGCATGATTAAATGTTCCCACGCTTTCACTACGGTTTCCCAGGGGTATATGGAAGAACTTTTTACAAGCTTCCGCGGTCTGGAAGGCCTGGTACGCGAAGAATTCGGAAAAGCTTACGGGATTATCAACGGGATCGATACGGAAGTCTGGAATCCTGAGACCGATCCGATGCTGGATTTTAATTTTAATAAAAAAAATGCAGTAGCCCTGAAGAAAAAGAACAAAGCAAAGCTGTGTAAAGAATACGGCTTACGTCCCGAACTTCCTCTGTTTGCCTTTATCGGGAGGTTTGCTACGGAAAAGGGGGCAGATTTCCTTCCGGATGTGGTCTGGAGAAGCATCACACAGACTCATGGCGCTTTAAACCTGATGATACTCGGATCCGGAAATGCCTATATTGAAAATAAACTGAAGGAGTACGATTATATTTACAGCAATTTTGCGCTGGACCTCGGCTATAAGGAACATCTTTCGCATAAAATATACGGTTCGGCGGACTTTTTGCTGATGCCATCGAGGGTTGAGCCCTGCGGGCTGAATCAGATGTATTCCATGAGATACGGTACGGTTCCGGTTGTACGGTATACGGGCGGACTGCGGGATACGGTAAACGATATTTCAACAGGCGGAGCAGGATTGAATTTTTCTTTTCCGGGCGTGGATGATATTCTTCATGCTATGAACCGGGCCCTGCTGATTTACAATCAGAAAGGAACCATGGAGAGCCTGATTCATGCCAATATGAATTTTGACTTTGCCTGGGAAACCTCGGCGGAAAAATATATAAACCTGTATAGAAACTAATCATTAATACCATTGAAAACTTTAGTTTCTACCCGGCTTTTAATATCAGGGGATGGCTTAGGAATTAGAATTTAAGAATAAAAAAATAAGTGTACATATGAATCGCAATGTAATATCCATTGTTTTAGGAGGCGGAAGAGGAACCAGATTATTCCCTCTTACCTATTCAAGGTCTAAGCCGGCCGTACCGATTGCCGGAAAATACAGGTTGGTAGATATCCCTATTTCCAATTGCCTGAATTCAGGAATGAATAAAATCCTGGTTTTAACCCAGTTTAATTCAGCTTCACTGAATTCGCATATCAAAAACTCTTTCCACTTCGATATTTTCAGCAAAGGATTCGTGGATATCCTGGCAGCGGAGCAGAATGTAGAAAACGAAAGCTGGTATCAGGGGACGGCAGATGCCGTACGCCAGTCGATGAAGCACCTGGAAAAGTATGACTATGAATACATCCTGATCCTTTCCGGAGATCAGCTGTATCAGATGGATTTCAAGGAAATGCTGGATTTCCATATCGAAAAAGGCGGTGATGTAACGATTGCGACCATTCCTGTCAACGCAAAAGACGCGACCGGTTTCGGAATCCTGAGTTCGGATGATGAAGGAAATATCACTTCTTTCGTAGAAAAGCCGGGCTATGATATGCTTGACGGCCTTCAGTCTGAAGTTTCCGACGAAAACAAACATCTGGGAAAAGAATATCTTGCTTCAATGGGGATCTATATCTTTACCAAAAGCATCCTTAAAAAAATGTTTGATGAAGGGGCGGGAGATGATTTCGGTAAAGACATCATCCCGAATTCCATCGGTAAATACACGACTTTAAGCTATCAGTATGAAGGATATTGGACGGATATCGGAACCATCGAATCATTTTATGAAGCCAACCTGGATCTTTGCCAGGACTTCCCTCAGTTCAATCTGTTTTCTTCTTCGCCGATCTACACCAGAGCGAGGATGCTGCCACCGTCGAAAATCAACGGTTCTTATGTAAGCAAGGCTGTTTTCGGAGACGGATGTATCATTATGGCCGATAAGATTGAAAATTCAGTGATCGGAAACCGGACGAGGATCGACAAAGGAAGTACGATTGTGAACTCCTATGTGATGGGTTCGGATTTTTATCAGGGGACGGCAGAAATCAATGAAAATGATAAAAATGGTTACCCGAATATGGGAATCGGCAAATACTGTTATATCGAAAAAGCCATTTTAGATAAAAACTGTCATATTGGTGACAATGTAAGGATTATCGGAGGCAAGCATCTCCAGGACGGCGATTACGGAACGCACTCGGTTCAGGACGGAATTATCGTTGTGAAGAAAGGGGCGGTGCTAAGATCGGGAACCCATATCGGATAAAAGGGTTGATATTCATTATCCGTTCGCTTTTATTCCTTAAATAATTTTAAAAACAGAGTGGCCCCCATATTGGTCACTCTTGTTATTTTCTATACATTTGTGTTATGCGTTTTTTTAAAATCATAGCGGTGCTCGTTATTTTGCTGGTCGGGGCTTATGCTGCTTCGATGTACTATTTTGTGGATGAGAATAAAGATTTCAAAATAGAAAAAGAGATCGACTATCCTTTGGAAAAAGTCTTTTCACAATTCAACAGCCTGCAGCATTTTACACGCTGGAACAACTTTTTTACCAGTTCCAAGACCATTGATATCGATTATTACACCCCTTACGAAGGACAGGGAAGTTCCATCAGCTATGCGGATCCCAAAAACGATACCGACGGGGAAATGTTCATCCGGTATGAAAACCCGAACAAATCGCTCCGGTACCAGCTCTTCGAAGACCGGAATGAAAGCCCGACGGTGGTTGACGTTAAATTTAAAGCGCTTTCTGCCGAAAAAACCAAAATTACCTGGGTGGTGCATACGCCGAAATTATCCGTTTTACGAAGGGTGGAGAACTTCTGGACCGAGGACCGTTTTGCTGAGAATATCGACAAAAGCATGACCAACCTGAAAAATGTCCTCGGCAATAAAGTGGAAAAAGACAACCAGATGGCAGCCATCAGATACGACAGCATTATGGTTGAAAATGAGGAAGAAAAACTGCTTCTCGGAATCAATGTAAGCGCTTCCAACAAGAAAGAGGCGCTGTATAAAAATATTGTGATGAATTATAACAAAATTTATAATTACACCACGATGGATCTCGGCAAAAAAGATGACGAATTCGGCTATCCGGTCCTGGTGACCGATGCCGATAATTATAAAGACAAGGAAGTGTCTTATTTCCTGGGAATTCCGTTATCTAAAAAGTTCGGGGTTACGGATAACAATTTCAGTTTCAGGACGCTTAATCCGGCGCAGAACTATGTGATGTATTACAAAGGAAAATATGAGGGAAGGGTGAAGGCGATACAGCAATTAATCCAGAAAGCCGGGAAAGACGGGATGCGTTTTAATGATATTCGTCAGACTTTCATAGAACGCCCTACGGAAGACCAGGATGTCAATATGAAACTCTCATTATCAGTATTTAAGTAGGAAATCATTTTATACTTTTTTTAATAGTTTAAAGGCTGCTCCAAGTCGGTTTTTTTTATTAAATTTGAAGCTTAATTTGACAAACAAAATTTAATAACAGATAAACTGTAATAATGGACAGATTTTCATTCCTAAACGCAGCTCATTCTCAGTTGATTGAGGATTTATACCAACAGTACTTAAAATATCCCGACTCTTTAGAACCATCATGGAAAGCCTTTTTTCAGGGCTTCGATTTTGCTTTGGAGAACTACGGGGACGAAGATAACGTTCAATATGTTCCAGCTCCGGCCGCTTCAGCTCCTGTAGTACAGCAGGCTGCACAGGCCGCCTCCAACGGTGAGGTTCCGGAACACATCAAAAAGGAGTTTAAAGTAGTCAACCTGATTGAGGCGTACAGGTCCAGAGGCCATTTGTTTACAAAAACCAATCCTGTAAGAGAAAGAAGACACTATACCCCGACCTTGGACATCGAAAATTTCGGTCTGGACAAATCGGATTTAAATACAAAATTCAACTGTGCGGTTGAAACGGGAATGAAAGGCCCTGCCACTCTGCAGGAACTGATCACCCACCTGGAGAACATTTACTGCGATTCCATCGGCGTGGAATACATGCACATCAACAATGTTGAGGAAAAGGATTACATTAAGCAGTGGCTTCAGGTCAATGAGAACCATCCGAGCCTTTCGGCAAATGAAAAAACGGAAATTTTATTAAAATTAAACCAGGCGGTAGCGTTTGAAAACTATCTTCATACCAAATTTGTCGGGCAGAAAAGATTCTCGCTGGAAGGAGGGGAAACCCTTATTCCGGCATTGGACCAGCTGATCACGCGATCTTCCCAGTTAGGCGTGGACGAAGTGGTTTTAGGAATGGCCCACAGAGGAAGGCTGAATGTGCTGACCAATATTTTCGGGAAGTCCTACAAGCAGATCTTCTCAGAATTTGAAGGAAAAGAGTTTGAGGAAGACGTATTTTCAGGAGACGTTAAATATCACCTGGGTTCATCCAAAAAAATCAAAACAGCTTCCGGTGAAGAAGTTTCAATCAATTTAACGCCGAACCCTTCTCACCTTGAAACGGTAGCCGCCCTGGTAGAAGGAATCTGCCGTGCGAAGGTTGATGATAAGTACAAAGACTATTCTAAGGTTTTACCGATTATCATTCATGGTGACGGCGCCCTGGCAGGTCAGGGTATTGCTTATGAAGTAGCTCAGATGATGACGCTGGAAGGTTACAGAACGGGCGGAACCGTTCATATTGTGGTGAACAACCAGGTATCTTTTACCACCAACTACATGGATGCAAGATCTTCCACCTACTGTACGGATGTTGCCAAAGTTACGGAATCTCCTGTGATGCACGTGAATGCGGATGATGCGGAAGCCGTGGTTCATGCCATTCACTTCGCTGCCGATTTCAGGGCAAAATTCGGTAAAGACGTCTACATCGATTTACTGGGTTACAGAAAATACGGTCACAACGAAGGGGATGAGCCTAGATTTACGCAGCCAAACCTGTATAAGACCATCTCCAAGCACCCGAATCCGAGAGAAATTTATAAAGATAAGCTGTTAAAAGATAACGTTACTTCAAACGACGTTATCGCGAAAATGGAAACGGAATTTAAGGCACTTCTCGACAAAGATTTCGATGCATCAAAAGAAATTGAGAAGAACGTCATGGATTTATTCATGGCGGATGACTGGACGAATTACCCGATTGCCAAAAGAGGAGCGGTTCAGGATACCGTGGATACAAAATTCGATCTTGAAAAGCTGAAGGAGCTGGCCATTGAAATGTCTACGCTTCCGGCGGATAAAAAGTTCCTGAATAAAATCACAAGGCTTTTTGAAAACAGAATCAAAGCGGTTGAAGGCAATTCTTTAGACTGGGCCCTGGGAGAGTGGCTGGCGTATGCAACGCTACTTGTAGAAGGACATAACGTAAGGATTTCCGGTGAAGATGTGGAAAGGGGAACATTCTCCCACCGACACGCCGTCGTGAAAACCGAAGATACTGAAGAAGAATATATCCCTTTAAGACAGATTTCCGAAAGCAGATTCGATGTGTACAACTCGCATCTATCCGAATACGGGGTTTTAGGTTTCGATTACGGATATGCCATGGCTTCGCCGAATACGTTAACCATCTGGGAAGCGCAGTTCGGGGATTTCGTAAACGGAGCTCAGATTATCGTAGACCAGTACCTGGCTGCAGCAGAGGAGAAATGGAAGATCCAGGACGGTCTGGTGATGCTGTTGCCTCACGGCTCGGAAGGGCAGGGTGCAGAGCACTCTTCCGCAAGGCTTGAAAGATTCCTGACGCTTTGTGCGAACGAAAATATGGTGGTTGCCAATATCACTTCACCGGCCAACTATTTCCACCTGTTGAGAAGACAGCTGAAATGGGCATTCAGAAAACCGCTGATCGTAATGAGTCCGAAATCCCTGTTGAGACATCCAAAAGTGGTTTCCCCGCTTGAAGATTTTGCAACCGGAAGTTTCCAGCCGGTCCTTGACGATCCGAACGCCGATCCTTCAAAAATTGAAAAGCTGGTGCTTTGTTCAGGGAAGCTTTACTTTGAACTGCTGGCGAAAAAAGAAGAACTGAATGCTGAAAATATCGCATTGGTAAGATTCGAACAATTGTATCCTCTTCAGGCAGATGCTATTGAGGGCATCTTTGATAAATATTCGAACCGGAAAGAAATCGTATGGGCCCAGGAAGAACCGGAAAATATGGGAGCCTGGTCTTACATCCTGAGAAACTTCAGGGATACGGGAATCCAGGTGATCGCACCGGTACCGAGCGGTGCTCCGGCTCCGGGAAGCCATAAGATGTTCGAAAAAAATCAGAATAACGTGATCAACCGGGTTTTCGACAGAAACGATACGCCTGCAAAAAGACCGGTAACGGCTTAATTAAAAATTAATAATCAATAAAAAATAAAAAATACGATATGTCAGTTTTAGAAATGAAAGTTCCTTCACCGGGCGAATCCATTACAGAAGTTGAAATTGCAACCTGGCTTGTAAAAGACGGGGATTATGTAGAGAAAGACCAGCCTATTGCTGAAGTAGATTCAGATAAAGCCACTCTTGAATTGCCTGCTGAACAAAGTGGGATCATCACCTTAAAAGCTGAAGAAGGAGATGTGGTACAGGTAGGACAAGTGGTTTGTTTAATCGATATGGATGCTGCAAAACCGGCCGGAGGCGAAGCGCCTGCTGCTGAAGCGCCAAAACAGGAAGAGGCTCCGAAAGCCGCTCAGCCTGCACCGCAGGAAGCACCGAAACCGGCTGCACAATCTGCTCCGGCAGCTGCCACCCAGACGTATGCTACAGGAGCTCCGTCTCCGGCAGCTAAAAAGATCCTTGACGAAAAAGGAATGGATGCTTCACAGGTTTCCGGAAGCGGAAGGGACGGAAGAGTGACGAAATCTGACGCTGAGCTTGCTGCTGTTCCTGCATTGGGAGGAAATCCGGTAACGGCTACAGGTTCCCGTTCCACAACCACCACCAAACTTTCAGTTCTTAGAAGAAAAATCGCGCAGAGACTGGTTTCCGTGAAGAATGAAACGGCTATGCTGACGACTTTCAATGAAGTTGATATGTCTGAGATCTTCAGATTGAGAAAGCAATATAAAGAAGAATTCGCCCAGAGACACGGGGTAGGCCTTGGTTTCATGTCTTTCTTTACGAAAGCGGTGACCAGAGCATTACAGATGTATCCGGATGTAAACGCATCCATCGACGGGGATTTCAAAGTAAACTACGATTTCTGCGATATTTCAATTGCCGTTTCAGGTCCTAAAGGACTGATGGTACCGGTATTGAGAAATGCGGAAAACATGTCTTTTGCAAGCGTTGAGGCCAACATCAAAGACCTTGCGATCAAAGTAAGAGACGGAAAGATTACCGTTGATGAGATGACGGGCGGTACCTTCACCATTACCAATGGCGGTACTTTCGGTTCCATGTTGTCTACACCGATCATCAACCCGCCACAATCTGCAATCCTGGGAATGCACAACATTATCCAGAGACCGGTTGCGGTAGACGGACAGGTGGTAATCCGCCCGATGATGTATGTCGCCATGTCTTATGACCATAGAATTATCGACGGAAAAGAATCTGTAGGATTCCTGGTAGCGGTAAAAGAGGCGATCGATAACCCGGTTGGAATCTTAATGAACGGAGACGAAAGAAAAGGTCTCGGATTGTAAGAATAAAAAGCAATTCCCCTATAAATTTAAGATCTCGCCTCGAAAAGGCGAGATTTTTGTATCTTGTTTATTAAATACTAAGATGATGTTCTCAAAAATGACCTCCAATATCAAAGTTTCAGTAGTTCCTGAATATGATAGCAAAAACAGTTACCCTTCTGAAAACAGGCATGTATTCAAGTACCATATCACCATCGAAAACGACGGCAGCTTTCCGATAAAAATCGTTAAAAGAAAATGGCTGATCTTCGATGTCGGCTTCGGATATACCGAGATTACCGGTGACGGAGTAATCGGTCTTACTCCGGAGATCGCCCCGGGTGAGAATTTCACGTATTTTTCCAATGTGATGCTCCGGTCCGGTGTAGGGAATATGAGCGGAAAATACCTGGTAAGAAATATGGATACCCAGGATAATTTTGAGATTGATATCCCGAAATTTAATCTTCTGTCAGAAGTTTTAAGCAATTAAAGAAAGCAATAGCGTCGGATTTTAGCCCGATGTCAACCGACGTTATAAGTGGCATCAGCCAAACCGGTACTAATCAATGCGGGGAAATCTATTTTGCCTGATTATAAAAATAAGTTGAATCTAATTTTTTCGACCGGTATCGCATCCCTTTCATATCAAACTTACTTTAATTCATTTTAAATAGTTGATCAGAAATTTAAATTGAATTCTTTGTACTTAAAATGAAAAGAACCATAAAATTTTATTATCGGATTTATGAGGTAAACAGGATAATCAGAGCTTTTTAATTTTCAGCTTCATAAAATCCGCCACTTCTTCATTACTTGTCAGAAAGAGCTTTTCAAAAGCCAATAACGATATTTTTGCACAGACCTCCGCATCGGCCCCGGCCCGGTGATGATTAAAACTGATCTGATGATATTCTGCTAAAGGTTTAAGTCCGTATTTCGGCAGGTAGTCCCATGATTTTTTAGCCAGCTGAATGCTGCACAAATAGTTCAGTTTAGGGGTAAACATCCCGTAATGGTTCAGGCATCCTCTTAATACCCCGGCATCAAAACCCGCGTTGTGGGCAATCATCAGCGTGCCATACATCATTTCCTCCACCTCATACCAGATCTCGTCGAAAGTAGGCGCATCTTTTACGTCATCCGGAACGATTCCGTGAACATCGATATTAAACGGACTGAAATACGGAAAACTCGGCGGCTTAATCAGCCAGGTCTTTGTCTCAACAATCCTGGAGTCCTGGACGATACATACCCCGAGCTCACATGCGGAATTCCTCTCATGGGTCGCCGTTTCAAAGTCAATGGCACAAAAATCCATACGTTCTATTTTAATTTAAAATGATTGTTATTTTCTTCCCAGGAAATGTTTGAAAATAATCCATTCCGTCTGGTAAAATTTGTTTTTCTGATGTTTCTGCCTTCGTTTCCAGCTTCCTGCCGCATAGCCGTAAAAACTGGAATGCGCTTTCAGGACCGCCACAAAATGCGGAAATCCAAGCTTAATTCCAAAATAAATCCCTGCTACCCCATCCAGGCACAACCTTAGAAAAATGATGCCGATAAGCCATGGAAATGGCGCATTCTTTAATACCATGGAAAGATTATTCCGGATGTTTAAAAATGTTTTCTTGGGGCTCTGTTTATTCAGGGTGCCGCCGCCTACGTGGTAAACTTTCGATTTCCAGGTGTAAAAAATTTTCCTTCCCGAATTGATGAGTCTCCAGCAAAGATCGATTTCTTCCTGATGGGCAAAAAAGCGCTCATCAAAACCTTTCTGATCCCAGAAGTCTTTAGAACGGATAAAAAAGCAGCATCCGGATGCCCAGAAGATCTCAGATTCGTCATTATACTGGCCGTTGTCTTTCTCTACCTCATCAAATAATCTGCCTCTGCAGTAAGGGTAACCTATATTATCGATCAGTCCGCCTGCCGCTCCTGCAAATTCAAAATAATTTTTACGGTCGTACGCTAAAATTTTAGGCTGAATGGCTGCAATGGCAGGGTCTTTTTCAAACAATTCGAGAACAGGTTCCATCCAGTCGGCCGTTACTTCCACATCCGAATTGAGAAGACAGTAGAACTCATGATCAATGTGCCTGAGTCCCTTATTATACCCTTCGGCAAAACCGTAATTTTTATCGTTTTTAATGATTTCAACTGATGGAAAATGCGTACGCAGGAATTCTACAGAATCGTCGGTGGAAAAATTGTCAATGACATAGATCGCTGCATCCCGGGAAAATTCTACCACCCCCGGGAGGAATTTTTCGAGCCAGCTTTTCCCGTTCCAGTTTAAAATGGCGACCGCTAGTTTTTTCGGCATGAGAAGCTATATTTTTTCTGAATCAAATTTTTTAATTGAATCCTGGTATTTCCATTTCCGGTGCGACCAGAGGTAATTATCCGGACGTTTGTGCAGCGTATTTTCCAGCAGCTTATGGAATTTTTTTACCACTTCATTTTCGGTAAACTTTTCCCCATCGGGATAGATCCGGTGGTAATTGACCTGGTAGAAGCCGCGTTTCACCTTCTTCATTTCACAATAGATGAAGGCAAGATCCATCCTGGTGGCCAGCTTGTCGTACCCGATGAAGGCAGGCGTCTTCTGGTTCAAAAATTCCAGTCCGTAGGTAACATGGGAAAAGTGCGGCGTCTGGTCGGCCACGAACATATAGACGGAATTCCCGTTGTTTTTGGATCTGAAAATATTCATGATCACTTCATTGGCTTCCAGGGGTTCATTTCCGAAGCGGCTGCGTACTTTTCTCATCTGGTTTTCCCAGAAATCATTGTTTACCTTCCGGTACACCGGATGGCAATGATCCTGCGGGATAAATTTGGCCATGGCATTGATCCATTCCCAGTTGAAGACATGCCCTGCCAGCATGATCACATTTTTGCCTTCCGCTTTGGCATCATGGAATACCTGCTGGTTGATATGCTGCATCCTTACCCGTGATTCCGTTTCGGAAATCGTGAAGGATTTTACGGTCTCCACCAGGTAGTCGGAAAAATTAAGATAAAATCTCTTTTTGATCTGCTTTATTTCTTCCGGAGATTTTTCAGGGAAAGATTTCGTCAGATTGTCGGTAATCACTTTTTCCCTGTAGGCGACCATATAATAATTCAGAAAGAAAATAATATCCGAAAATACATACAGAATCTTCAACGGAAGTTTAGACAGGAGATTTAATATTTTAATAAGAAAATTCATAAAACGGACAAATTTACGAATAATAAAATTAGGGTGGTATTTTTGATGCCGGTAAGTATTATTTTTTTTAATTTTATACTATGAAAAAATTATTGGTAACCGCTTTTCTGGGATTTGGCCTTTTTGCATTTTCCCAGGAGCTGAAAGATAAACCCGGGTCCCGAGAGACTGAGAAAGCTTTGCTGGTGAAAACCGAACATGCGGAGCTGGATGCCAAGAAAAAGGCAGCAGAAGAGAAAGCAAAACTTCCGAAACCTTATGACCCGAAAGCAGATGCTGAAAAAGACCTGCTGAATCTGGTGGCGAAAGCAAAAAAGGAAAAGAAAAACATTATGATCCAGGCCGGAGGAAACTGGTGCATCTGGTGCCTGAGATTCAACCAGTTTGTACAAACGACGCCGGAGCTGAAGAAAATCGTGGATGAGAATTACGAATATTACCACCTGAATTATTCTCCGGATAATAAGAATGAGAAGATTTTCGCGAAATACGGAAATCCGGGAGACCAATTCGGGTATCCGGTCTTCATCATCCTGGATCAGAACGGAAAAATGATCCATGTTCAGCAGAGTGATGTCCTGGAAGAAGGAAAAGGGTACAGCCTGGAAAAAGTGAAGGAGTTCTTCAATACATGGACGCCGAGATCATAAGGATAGATGAACGGGCCGGATGAAGGAAGCTTAGGGCTGGATGTTTTTCCATAATATCGTCTATTCGCTTTTACTTTATTTGAAATCCTGAATAATTCGGAATTTCTATTTTGTTAAAATCATCGGATTCACGTTGAAAATAAGGCCGGGAAATTTAGTTTTTCCGGCTTTTCCTTATTCTGTTGAAAAAAATGCTGCCTCGAAAGAGACAGCATGATCTATAAATACTATTAAAAAATAGGATTAAGCTTCTTCAGAAGGCGTTTCTTCTTTTTTAGCAGGAGCTGGTTTAGGAGCTTCTACCGGAGCGTCGGATACGATATCGAATTCGAAGTTGTACTCAACATTTCTGTGCAATCTGATGTTCGCGGTAACTTTACCGGTTCTCTTGATGGTGTTACCAGGAATTTTGATGTATTTCTTCTCTACGGATACCCCTGCTTTTTGTAAAGCTGCAGAAAGGTCCGCATTGTTGATTGATCCGAATAATTTGTCACCTGAACCTACTTTTGCAGGGATGGTAACAGACGTTTTCTTCAATTGGTCTACCACCGCATTTGCAGCAGCGATCAATTTGGCTTCTTCTTCTTTTCTGGCCTCCAGCGTAGCTTCAAGAGCGGCAATGTTTTTAGGAGTTGCCAAAAGTGCAATTCCCTGAGGGATCAGGAAGTTTCTTGCGTAACCGGGCTTTACGTTTACGGTGTCGAATTCAAGACCTAAGTTCTCTACGTCTTTTTTTAGGATAATGTTCATTGTTGTTGTCCTTTTTTCAGATTTTAGAAGTCTAAAATCAAGTTAGAATTAATGATGTATTCAGCAACAAAAAGCCAAAAGCACGAAGCTAATGGCTGATTGTAATATGTTTTACTTTAATAAGTCAGCTACGTAAGGTAGTAACGCCAGGTGTCTTGCTCTTTTGATTGCAGCAGAAACTTTTCTCTGGTATTTTAAAGAAGTTCCGGTATATCTTCTTGGTAAGATTTTACCTTGCTCGTTTACGAATTGTAATAAGAAATCAGCGTCTTTGTAATCAACGTGCTTAATTCCGTATTTTTTGAATCTACAATATTTCTTTTCAGATTTTGTATTGATGTCAAGCGGGGTAAGGAATTTTACTTCAGATTCTCCTCCGGCTGAGGCTTGTTTAGCCATATCGTCTATTGCCATGTCTTGTCTTTTTTTTAAATTGGGTTGATAAATTAAGCTCTAGCTGCTTTTACTTTTGCTCTTCTTGTTACAGCATAGTCTATAGCATGCTTGTCCAGTTTTGTAGTCAGGTAACGGATTACTCTCTCGTCACGTTTGAATGCCAATTCCAGATCAGCTACTACAGAACCTTCACCTTTAAATTCGACTAAAGTATAGAATCCGTTCTTTTTTAATTGGATCGGATAAGCTAATTTTTTTAGTCCCCAGTTTTCTTTGGCAACGATTTCGCAGTTCTTTTCTTTGATAAGATCTACATACTTGTTCACTGCTTCCTCCACCTGAGCTTCAGATAGAACGGGAGTTAAAATGAAAACAGTTTCGTAATTGTTCATAATGTTAAATGAATTTGTTAATTATTTCGAGGTGCAAAATTAGTGTTATTTTATTAACTATACAAATTTTCATGACTATTTATCGTATTTTCATGATCAGCCGGTCAGGGTCAGGATGAGAAGAATTGTTTGGGTAGGGCGACGGAATGCCGGAAGATTCTTTGTGATAAATACGATCAAAGGTCTTCATGATCAAAAGAAATCATTTCAACTTTGACAAAGTTCTGAACTCTGACAAAGTTTTTCAGATAGTATTAGCTTTATCGTCACATTTAATAAACAACTAAATACAAGTATAATACAGCCGGCTTCACTTTAATTAAAAGTAAGTGAAATTTGTTATTCATAGGGAGGAAATTCCTGATCATATCCGCTTTAAGAATTCAGCGACATACAAAGCGTTATCTGTGGTAAGGTTTTTAGGCAAGCCGAAATTCAGGATATTATTTTTGATCTCCAACCTGAAATCTTCCTCTTGAAATGATTTGATAAGTTCTTTACGGGATTTATTTAAAAAAGCCATCGTTTTAAACCTGTCGTTGCCCAATACATAAAAATCATTGAACTCCTTGTCCCTGAAATTAACATGATATCGATTGAAAACACCGGCGATTCGGTCCGTCCATTTCTTTTTGCTGACCGAAATAAAGCCGTAATCCTTATCCAGAATTTTCATGCCCCAAATCTGAAGGCTATCGTATGAAGCTCTCGTCCGGGCCCCTTTCACCGTAGTGCCGATTTTACTGACAATGAAAAGATAAAACGGATTTTCCTTGTTACGATCCGTAATAAAATAACAGATTTTCGGACTGAACAAAGGGTTTTCAAAACCGTAATCAAATATCTGAAAAGGAGAATCTTCAACCGCAACCACCGAAAGATCATAGATCCCGGATAAACGGTCATAAATTTCAAAAATCAGTTGTTCCTGTTCTCTGGAAAAATCAAAAAGTTTGTCGGCATTCAATTTCCTGAAATCAATTTCCATTTGTATACCATTTAGTTGTAAAGATAGGAGAAATGAATTTTTTAGCTGTAAAAAAAGAAAGAACACATTTCCTTAATAATTTTAAGTGGGTTACTGATTCTTTTTCATTAAACCTTGTATTTTGTTGATCATATTCTCTGCGTTGGTATTTTCAGGGTTTAATTCTAAAGATTTTTTATAATTTTCTAAAGCTAAAGCATAATTTTTAATTGAAAAATAACCTTCGCCCAGACTGTCAAAAGCATTTGCGGATCGTGGATTTTCTTTAACATTTAACGCAAAGACTTTTATGGCCTCGCTGAATCTGGAGTTCCTCAACAGAATATAACCTATATTATTCAATGAGTCTTCAAAATTCCATTTCGGGTCTTTTGCTTTGATCGTGTAATAATTTTCTTCGGCACTCGGGTTGTTCGGTTTGGCAAATCCGGTAACAATCAATTCTTCTGCCAACAGATAGCTGTCAGTTAAATTTTTATCCACGATGGCTGCAATATGATTGATCAGGTAATATTGTTCAGAAAAGAACCGGTATCCGTTTGACATCATCACAATGGCCATATTATGATGTGGAAAAAATCTGTAAGCACTTACGTTTCCGCCGGAAAAACCGTAAGACGGAATATTATTCGCTTTTGTAATTTCCCAGCCATAAGTAAAGGAATCTTTTTTATTTCCATATTCAAACGGTTGCCACATCAGGTCTTTCGTTTTTTGCTTTAAAAAATCTCTGTTATTTAAATGGTTGCTCCACTTTAAAAAGGCGGGCAGCGTAATGGCTATTCCATTTCCCGGATATGCTTTTTTCCCTTCAACATCTGCAGACTTTACATATTTTTCAGTTTCCGCATTATAATTATATTTTATTATGCGATTTGGAATTTTTTCAAGCGCATTTGAAGAGTAAACAACCTGATCTTTTACATCAGAAAACTGATTACGGAGAATAAACTCCTCAAAAGATTGTCCTGTGATTTTTTCAATAATCATCGAAAGAAGCATATAATTTGTCTGATTATATCTGTACTCGTTTCCGGTCTTGAAATCCATTTTCTCTGTGCTTAAACGCTCAATGGTTGCGGATTCCGAATAGTCAGGTAAAATATCACTGAACGCAATAAAATTTGGCAATCCTGAAGAATGCGTCAGAAGATTTTTTACTTTTACATTCTGCCATTCTTGTGGAAGATGATCAACATATTTCGAAATATTATCTTCTAAAGACAGTTTTCCCTGTTCTATCAGTTGGAAAATTCCCACATTCGTCATTATTTTTGAAGTGGAATAGATCCTGAACATCGAACTGGGACTTACTTTTTTACCATCTTCTAAATTTTCCGTACCGTAATATTGTTCAAAAATGACCTTTCCATCTTTTATGACACCCACCGCCAATCCGGGAATCTGATTTATTTTAATAGCTTCTTTTACGTAATTGTCAATTCGTTTAAACTGATTGATCTGTTGCGCAAAAACTGCAGTGGAAATACATAAAGCTAAAGCTGTAAAGAAAATTTTTTTCATATTTTGAAAATATTTGTTCTTAATATAAGACAACTGAATGGCTTCTTCTATTACATTATTGGTACTTGTTTTATAAAAAATATCAGAGTTTCTTCATCAAAAAAAACCTCCGGAAAATCCGAAGGTTTATATTTTTACCGGTAAGGATCACTCATTACCTATTGCTCAGTACTTATATTTCGGTATTCAGATCCCAGTTCTGCAGGTAATCGTGAACATGCTTCAGCATCATTCCGCCTAGAGAACCGTCTACCACGCGGTGGTCATAAGAGTGGGACATGAACATCAGGTTTCTGATGGCGATCACATCACCGTCCGGAGTTTCAAGGACCGCCGGTTTTTTAACGATGGCCCCGATGGCCAGGATCGCTACCTGCGGCTGAGGGATGATTGGGGTTCCCATCAGGTTTCCGAAGCTTCCCACATTGGAAATCGTATAGGTTGCGCCCTGTGTGTCTTCAGGTCTCAGTTTCCTGTTTCTTGCTCTGTAAGCCAGGTCGTTGATCGCTTTTGCCAGTCCTGAAAGAGACAGCTGGTCTGCATTTTTAATGACGGGAACAATAAGGTTTCCGTCCGGAAGGGCAGTGGCCATCCCGATATTGATGTTTTTCTTTTTGATGATGTTTTCCCCGCTGATGGAAACGTTGATCATCGGGAAATCCTGGATCGCTTTTACCACCGCTTTCACGAAAATCGGCATGAACGTCAGCTTTTCGCCTTCACGCTTTTCAAACAGCGATTTGTTTTTGTTTCTCCATTTTACTACGTTCGTTACATCGGTTTCAATGAACGAAGTGACGTGCGGCGCAACCTGCTTGGCTTTCACCATGTTTTCGGCGATGATCTTTCTCATCCTGTCCATCGGGATGATTTCGTCACCGGCAGCAGCGGTAATGGTGGCTGCAGGAGCCGAAGTCTGTACCGGCTGTGGAGCAGGAGCGGACTGTTGTTGTACCGGAGCCGCTTGAGGGGCAGGCTGGCTGCCTCTGTTTTTAACGTAGGCTAAAATATCTTCTTTGGTAATTCTTCCTTCCAGACCGCTCCCTTTAATGGATTTCAGTTCGGATTCGGAAATATTTTCCTGTTGGGCGATCGATTTTACCAGCGGAGAAAGATAAAGGTCTCCCGAAAACTCGGCAGAAGAAGATTCTTTCAGCGGTTCTTCGATGGTTTTCAGCGTTTCCGGGTCCGGAGCTGCCGCCGGGGTTTCTGCCGGTGCCTCTTCAGCAGCGGTGTTTCCGCCTTCCCCTTCAATTTCTAAAACAGCAATGGCTTCACCTACCTTTGCAACTTCATCCTTTTGTTTCAGGATCTTTACGATTTTTCCCGAAACCGGTGTCGGAACGTCTGAATCTACTTTATCGGTTGCAATTTCTACTACGGAATCATCCTCTTTTACAGTATCGCCTTCGCTGAACAGCCAGGTGATAATTGTCGCTTCCATAACCCCTTCTCCCATGGAAGGAAGCAATAATTTGTATTCTGCCATTTTTAATTTTTAGATTTTGACAAATATATAAAAAAAATCGTTTTTTTTATGAAATATTAAATTTTAGAAAAATTCAATGTAAATATTCTCGCCTACATTCATCCCGAAGAGGGATTTGGCCCCGTTTTTCCGGTTGCCTTTGTAGATGGTGAGCTCCAAAAGCTGGCTGTCATTGAAAATAGCAGCTGACTGGCCATGGAATTCAGTTTCTCTTTCCCAGTCGGAAACCACTTCCGTATGGCTGGAAAATACTTTTGAAAGCGCGAGGTTCCTGAATTTGATGGTGAAATTTTCATATCCTTTGCTGATGGTTTCGAAAAAATCTTTGTTGATATTTGAGATTATATTTCCGAAATTGTCAATATAGGTCACTTCCCCGATAATCATCTTCTCAGACTCGTTATACACGGGTTTCGGGAAGAGGAGCTGCTTCGCGGCATCGATTTTCCGGCCGATCACCTCGGGAAGCCCGCCATTGGCGAGATGTACCGCTGCAGGGACAAAAATATCCGTGGATGTGAAGTTAATCACATCATCGAACCGGTGGTTTAACGTAATTTCATAGATGGCCTCAGGCTTGATGTCGAAAAAAATCAGGCTCAGGACGCCGTTGTCCGCCGCAAGAAAGTAATGTCCGTCTGATTTATACAGAATATTGATTCTCGACCGGTTGTGGAAACTGTCTACGGAAATGATATGGATGGTTCCTTTCGGAAAGTGTTTATAGGCATTTCTTACGATGTAAGAGGTCTGTATCAGGTTAAAAGCCTGTATATCATGGGTAATGTCAATAATATTAACCTCCTGGTTCAGCGAAAGAATACTGCCTTTTACAGCGGCGACTCTGTAATCCAAATTTCCGAAATCTGAAGTAAGGGTAATGATTGGCATGGATAGCTGGTAAAATGATAGAAATGCAAATTTATTTAAAATAAAAGGAAAGGCCGGTAAATATTGGAAAAGAATTTGATATAAGTTTTTAAAAAAAGCATTACATTTAAAATCTAAAATTAATACGACGACTGCATGTTTGAATTAACCTATGATCTGGAGGACATCGATGCGAAGATCTTCTATGGGGTGAATAACCAATATTTCAATTTAATCAAATCTACTTTTCCGACCCTTAAAATTACCGGCAGGGACCATTATATTTTTGCAATGGGAAATCAGGAAGCTTTGGACATATTCAGGAAAAAGCTGGATGATATCGTTAATTACATTTCAAAAAACAATTCCATCGGTCTGAAAGATGTTGAGAATATCCTGAATATCAGAGACGAGAACGAAAAACAGCTGGTTTTCGATCAGGACATTATCGTAAAAGGCGTAAACGGCAAGGTCATCAAGGCTAAAACCACCAATCTTAAAAAGCTGGTGAAAGAAACGGAGAAGAAAGACATGGTCTTCGCCATCGGCCCTGCAGGAACGGGAAAAACCTATACCAGCGTTGCTCTGGCCGCGAAAGCCTTAAAAGAAAAGCAGGTGAAAAGAATTGTGCTTACAAGGCCCGCCGTGGAAGCAGGGGAAAGTCTGGGATTTCTGCCCGGTGATCTCAAAGAGAAGCTGGATCCGTATTTACAACCGCTGTATGACGCGCTCAGAGATATGATCCCGCATGAAAAACTGGAAGGTTTTATTGAGAAAAAAGTCATTGAAGTCGCACCGCTTGCCTTCATGAGAGGACGGACTCTGGATGATGCCTTCGTTATCCTTGATGAAGCACAGAATACCACGCATTCGCAGATGAAAATGTTCCTGACGCGGATGGGGATGAACGCAAAATTCATTATCACGGGAGACCCGACGCAGATCGATCTTCCGCCGAAACAGCAGTCCGGACTTAAAGAAGCCATGAGAATCCTTCAGGACGTAAAAGAAATAGGATTTGTTCATTTAACGGAAGAGGACGTGGTAAGGCATCCTGTGGTTAAAAAAATCATTTTAGCCTACAACGCTGAGGATAAAAAGAACAGAAACGAATAATTTAAGTTAAATTATAAACTTACTGATGCAGAATAATTAAAATTGTTCTGCATTTTTAATTTTTCGGCAAGAAAAAGATGGATTTTGATATTTGAAAAAAAATGTTATTTTTGCTGTCGAATTAATTAAAAACTTTAAGCATGAAAAAGTTATTTTTCGCAGCAGTTGCTGTTATGGGATTGAGTCTAAACGCTCAGGAATTCAGATTCGGACCTAAGGCCGGATTCGCAATGTCTACTATTAAAATTGATGATAAGCAGGATGATCTGAATGACAGAAAAATGGATCCAAAGTATACATTCTATGTCGGTGGTATGGCAGAATACAAATTCAATGATAATTTCGGTCTACAGGCGGAAGTTTTGTATTCTCAACTGGGAGCAAAGGAAAAAATTGAGGAGACAGACGGAAGCGGGATGTATTTTGGATTTCAGAACAAAATAACTTTCGGAACATTGTTGGTACCGGTCTCTGCAAAATACTTCATTACGGAAGGTTTTTCGGTAGCTGCGGGAACTAACTTCGGAATTATTCTTTCTGCAAAACAAAAAACGGTAATCGGAACCAATCTTCCTGTCGATATTGATATCGAAGGGGTAGATGGCGAAGGAGAAAGAGATATTAAGAATGAAATTAAGAAACTGAACATTGCTCCGTTCGTAGGCGTGGAATATATGCTTGAAAACGGATTGTTCTTTGATGCAAGATACAGCTTCGGGGTTTCCAACCTTTCAAATGACGGAAGCGGGGGGAAAGTAACCAACAGCTTCGCTCAGGTGGGTGTAGGATTCAAGTTCGGAAATAACTAAGAATTTATTCCATTAAAAAAATAAAGCGGTACAGAATTTGTACCGCTTTTTTGTTTTTATATAAAATTTAACGGATTAAAGATACATTCTAATTTTAAACGTATTGAAATGAAAAAACTAGTATTAGCAGGTGCTATTGCCTTGTTCGGAGGCCTCGCACAGGCGCAGGAAGGTTTCAGGCTCGGTGGCCATATCGGTGCTCCGCTGGGGGATGCGGCGGATGCGGCAAGTGTAACCCTGGGAATCGATGCCGCTTATATGTGGAATATTACTAAAGGTCTCGATATCGGCGCCGCCACAGGATATTCCCACTTTTTCGGAAAAGACAATGTAGACGACTTCGGATTTATCCCTCTTGCGGTATCCGGAAAATATACCTTCAATAAGGTTCCTCTTTTCGTAGGACTGGACCTTGGAGCAGCCATCTCTACCAGGAATTACATCAACAGCGGTCTGTATGTAGCCCCGAGGGTAGGATACCAGATGAAGAAGGTAGAACTGTACCTAGGCTTCCAGAATATCGGCAGCAGATACAAAGATCATGGCCCGGGACCGGATCCCCGCTGGCATGGGAACGACCGGTTTAACTTCGGTGCCGTGAATTTCGGTGCCAATTTCTTTCTGAAATAAAATTTTTAAAATTAAATATAATAAGTTCCGGTTGCAGAATCGGAACTTATTTGCGTTAAAAATTGTAAAAAAGATAAAAGCCCCTATTTAATACATTTTATTCCCGAAAATCTGAGATATCGGGTGATGATATTAATCACGTTAACAAATTTTAATATTCACCGGCGCCACTGTAAATTTGCCGTCAGAAAGTATTAAATTTTTAAAAAATGAAGAAAGTATTAATGGCGGGTGCTATTGCCCTTTTCGGTTTATCTAACGCTCAGATTGCAGCAGGAACTACTTATTTATCAGGATCTGTAGGGTATTCTCAACAAGAGAGAAACAACGGAAACAATAAGACGGAAAACTTCAACGTATTGCCTACGGTTGGATATTTTGTAAGCAACAATTTTGCCATCGGTTTGGGAATAGGATATCAGACTCAGAAAGATACAAACATTGTAAACAATTTCATGGTTCCCGGAGCTACGATTGTTACGACCAATGAAGTAAAGCAGCCTGCTTTCGTGGTGGCTCCTTTCGCAAGAAAATACTGGACTTTAGGAGATAAATTATATATCTTCGGTCAGTTGGCAGTACCGATGCAGTTTGGAAAAACGGAAACTGAAAGTACAACAGTAACGACTTCGGGATCTTCCGTAACTACGGCATCTTCTTCTTCTGAAGCAAAATACACGCAGGTTGGAGTAACGGTAAAGCCGGGTCTGGATTATTTCCTGAACAAAAACTGGTCTATCGAAGCAACGATCGGAGAATTCGGATACAACAACTTCAAACCGAAAGATGGTGATGCTACCAACAACTACAGCTTCGGTCTGAACTTATCTACCGTAACATTCGGTGTTAAATATGTTTTTGCCAAGTAATAAACAAATCATATAAGATGAAAAAGTCCTCAGTTTTTAACTCAGGGCTTTTTTCACTTTGCATTTTTTTAACTAATCATCATGAAAAAAATATTGATTGCCGGTGCAGCTTTGCTGTACAGCTTTTCAAATGCTCAGATTAAAACGGGAACCGTCTACGTTTCCGGACAGGCAGATTATGCCAAAGAGGAAAACAACAGCTCAAATTCTACAGAGCAGATCTTAAAAGTCATTCCGGCGGCCGGCATTTTCGTTGCCCCCAATCTCGCCGTAGGAACCGGTCTGGGATATACCCACAGACAGCTTGATAATCATCAGACGATTTACAGCGGACCTATAACCTCAATCATCGATTATACCGGAAAAACCAACGCCATCATCGTAGCCCCTTTCATCAGGAAATACTGGACCTTATCGGAAAAGCTCTATTTTTTCGGTCAGCTTCAGGTTCCGATGGAATTCGGTAAGATTAAACAGGATGGACTGGTAACCAATATTTATGAGCCTGACGGATATAATATCGGGCAGCAGATTTTGGATGACGAATATCAATATACTTCTCTCGGTGTCAATATAATGCCCGGCCTGGATTATTTCCTGAACAGAAACTGGTCCGTCGAGGCAACGATAGGGGAATTCGGCTATAAAAATCTGAAATACAAGGATACGGACGACCGGAACAGGAAAAACTATAATTTCGGCTTCAATCTTTCCGCCGTTTCTTTCGGAGTGAAATATGTTTTCGCAAAATAATCAACCATACAACTAAACTTTTTTAAATAAATCTTTATGAAAAAATTATTATTAGCAGGTGCTGTGGCACTTTTCGGTTTGTCTAATGCACAAATGACCAAAGGAGACTGGGTAATCAGCGGAAATACCGGTTTCGGATTCAACAATGTAACTACTAAGGTGAAAGCAGAAGGTCAATCTGCAGATGGCCCGAAAGTAAGTACTTTCTCTCTAACGCCTTCAGTAGGATATTTCGTTATTGACAAATTGGCTGTTGGAATCGATCTGGGTCTTACCAGCGCTACAACAAAGTATGAAGGAACAAAATCCACTACTACAAGTTTCTCTGTAATGCCTACGGCTACTTATTATTTTACCAATGACAGCAAATTTGTTCCTTTCTTAGGTGCGGGGATTGGATATGCATCTGTAAAAAACAAAGGAGAAGTAAACTTTATGGGACTTTCCAGCTCAGACGAAACAACAACAGACGGTCTTGCATGGAAAGTAAAGGGAGGAGTGACCTATATGGCTACTCAGTCTTTAGGGGTCAACCTGGGAGTTTCTTATGACCAGTTTTCCAACAAAGAAACATATATGGGTACCGATGTAAAAACAAAAGTAAATACTTTCGGCGTAAATGTAGGGTTCTCTTATTTCATCAAGGCTAAATCTCAGAAATCAGACAAATAGTAAAAACTTTGACAAAGTGCTAAAAAAATCCGGCCTCTTAGGAAGCCGGATTTATTTTTTTTTAATGTAATTAAAAATAGTTAGTGATTTCTGGCTAAAATTTTTCAGTATTATACCTTAAAAATTGATTGCGTAATTAATTTACAAAGGATATTAAATTATATTTTGTATTATTGAATAATTATATTTTAATGAATTGTATTGTGTTATATATGTGTTTTTGTGTTTAATAATATTTTATTTGTTTTTTATTTATTATTTTTATGATAAATGTTAAAAGTTAAATTGTGTTAAATTTATTTTTTGTATTATTCAAGTTATTACTTTTGGATAGTGTTAATAATGACATATAACAAACTATAATTCAAATTATGAAAAATTTAAAAGAGAAAACTTTAAGCTCATCAATTATGAGTAAATTATTTGGCGGAAAAGAAATTCCAACTTCTAAAAAAGGTACTAATGCACACGGATGTGAAGTTATAACTTCGGACAGTTATCAGGATACCAATGGGAATAGTCATCAGGATGCAAATGAAAGTTATCAAGAATGTACAGTTGTAAATTGCCCTAAATAATAAAAGAATATGAAAAAATTAAAAGGAAAGAATAAAAACTTAAGCATAAAAAAATTGGAAAGGAATGTATTAGCTAATGTTTTTGGGGGGTAAATACATGATTTCTAGTTTTAAGGACGGAAAAGAACAATATACAGACGCGTGGAACGATGAGAACGGAGATGGTATATGGAACGGTAAAGAAAAAGGATTTGTTGCCGTTGGAGGAACAATTTATAACTTACCATATTAATTTCATACCATATAAAATTTATTATAGAGGCTTAAGCCTCTATTTTTATTAACGTTTTTACATGAAAACTAATATTTCAATATTCTTAATAACAATTAGTAGTTTTCTTTATTCTCAAACCTCTTATGACAAATATAATTGGCTCATATACGCTGGAATGATAGAAAAAAAAAAAGAAAATTTTAATAGAGCAAAATTCTACTTTGAAAAAGCATTTAATTATAAAGAGCCTCAAGGCTCAACAGATATGTTAAATTATGCAGCAGTAGTTGTCAAATTAGATAGAAAAAAAAAAGCAATTGATTGTATTAAAAAAGCTATTGTTCAATATCATGCACCCAAAGAATATATTCTTTCATTTGATGAATTTATAGAATTGGAGAATAATAGCTCTTACAAACAAATTATTAATAATTATGATTACTATGAAAATGAATATTATAGAAATTTAAAAAATCCTTCTGTTTATTATTCCGTAGAAGAGCTCACTACAAAGGATAAATTAATAAGAGAAATTGGCAGTTACATTAAAAAAGATGGCTACTTTATTAATAATAACAGAAAAACTGCTTACGAGTTTGACATCATAAACGCTCAAGATTCGTTAAATATTAACGAATTTATAAAGATTTGCAAAAAGTTTAGCTACCAATCAAGAGGATGGGTTTTACTTTGGCATCATAGAGGGGATGAATATGCAACTAATAATTATATTTGGCAATTTTTCAAACCTTTTATAAATGATGAAATTGAGAAAGGAAATATTGAAAGAAGTTTTTTTGCTCAATTTGAAGATGAAGCAGCAATCAATTATGAAAACAATGGTCAAATATATGGAACTTTTCAAAACAGAGAGATTAAAGATATTCAGGATGTTGATAATAGAAGAATTAAAATAAGCTTACCACCGCTATATTATGATTATTTAATCTATGGAAACGCTTTGCCAATTAATTATAAAGTAGATGAGAAAAAATTTAACGAAACTATTTATAATAAAGTGAAGGATTTATGATTGAAATAATTTCTGAAGAAAGAGATAAAACAACAAATATTATTATTGAATGGATGTTGCATTATAAAAATGACATTAAAAGAATAAATGTTGAAAATTTTACTGATTTCACAATCTTATTAGATAATAAGAAGGAAGTTTCAGATGTTAATAGTATATTTCATAGGAGAGCCAAATTAAATGTAATACCTACTATTATTGAATTTAAAAAGTATTATTTTTTTTTTAAAGAAGAGGAAGATGTATGTATTAAGGCTTTTGAAAAAATCTACAAACAAGAATCTAAATATATTGGAGGTTATTATGAAGAGCAACAACATAATAAAATACATGACTTATATATTGCACAAAAAATTGGGTTGAATATACCCAATACTATTGTGACTAATAAAAAAGAAGACCTATTGGCTTTTTACAATTTAAATAATAAAAAAATTATAACTAAACCAATTAAGAATTCATTAAATATTGAAAATGAAGATTCTTGGGAATTTGGTAAATCTACATTTATTATTAAAAATGAAGACTTGGAAGTGTTGGATACTTATTTTAATTTAGGGTTTTTCCAAGAACTTATAGAAAAAAAGTTTGAAATAAGAGTTTTTTTCTTTGAGAAGAAGTTCTATTCTATGGCTATATTCTCACAGAAAAATGAAAAAACCAGAGTTGATTATAGGAATTATGATGAAGATAAACCAAACAGATGTGTCCCTTATAGTTTGCCCAAAACGATAGTAGCTAAGCTTATTAGATTTATTAATTATAAAAGAATTAACACAGGATCAATAGATATTATTTTCTCTAAAAGTAATAAATACTATTTTTTGGAAAACAATCCTCAAGGTTAATTTGATTGGCTTTCAAGAAACTGTAATTATTATGTTGAAAAACAAATAGCTAAATCATTAATTTCACATTTATGACAAATAAAAAAAACTTTTCACCATACATGAAAAATTTAGAATTAAAACAGAAAGCTAAAGAAACATTATTACAAATGAAGAGTTATACTGCTGTTAAAAAACTTCAGTCGACAAAAGTAGAGATCTATAATTTTCACAAACCAATTTCAAAAATAATTAACTTTTATGACCTTTGACAATAATCGTTTTTTTCTGTTTGAGAACTGTAAACCCGTCAGAGGAGTATCAAATAGCATAATTTGTGACCTACAAAGAAAAGATTTTTGTTATATTCCTAATGAATTATATGACTTACTAATAGAACATAATGGAAAAAAAACCAAAGAACTACTAAATTATTATGATAAAGATCTACTAAATGAATATTTTGATTTTTTAAACGATGGAGAATATATTCATGTAGGTAATTATAAAAATCTTTTTTCAAAGATTGATTTGAGCTTTTACGAACCTTCAGAAGTTAATAATTGTATAGTTGATTTATTAGAAAATTTAGATCCAAATTATCTGTATGAGGTAGCTTATCAATTAGAAGAGCTAAGATGTAAAAATTTGGAAATTAGATGTTATAATTCATTACCAGTAGAAACTATTTGTAATTTTCTCTCATTCTTAGAGGAAAATGGTTTTTTTCTTATAAATATAGGATTAGTATTTTCAGATGAAAATATATTAAATGAAATTGAAGAATTAAAAGAATTATTGATAAAATTTCCACGAATTACATATTTATTAGTATTTAACAGTAAGAAGAATGAATTTATTCCTCCTATTAGGAATAATGGCACGGGTTATATTGTATTACTAAATACGAACATAAGTTCTTCAAAATCATGTGGAAATATTTGTCAGGAATATTTTGTCTGTAATATCGAGGCTTTTACGGAATCATTAAATTATAATTCTTGTCTTAATAAGAAAATTTCAATTGATGCAAAAGGGAATATTAAAAATTGTCCTTCTATGGCTCAGAGTTTTGGAAATATAAAGAATACAACATTGGAAAATGCTCTTAATCATCCTGAATTCAAGAAATATTGGGGTTTAACGAAAGATAGTATCGAAGTTTGCAGAGATTGTGAATTTCGTTACATCTGTACAGATTGTAGAGCTTATACAGAACAGACAAATATTAACAATGAAGATCTCGATATTTCAAAACCGTTGAAATGTGGTTACAATCCCTATACAGGAGACTGGGAAGAATGGAGTACAATCCTATTAAAGCAAAAAGCCATAAAATATTATGGAATGCAGGATTTAGTCAAAAGATAAAATATGTAAATTTCATATGGGATTCAGCAAAAAGGAAAGGCCGTTTTCAAAACTCTTGAAAACGGTCTTTTATGAGTTTTATTCAACTCTGTACTGGAATAATTCTTGTTAAGTTATTCTCAACCTATGTCTATAGTTGTGATTCATCCCTTAATTTTATTAGCGAGTATTAAAACCATTCTTTCTGGTTCTGAACATAAGTTCTGTCGAATTCCTCATCTGATTTGGTAAGGTAAATGATTCCTTCGATAAAACCGACGATCCCGGCGATCCCGCAAGTTACAATTCCCAGGACCAGCTGGATAACTCCTGCTTTGGTATAGCCCAGGTAAAACTTATGAATTCCTAAGCCGCCTAATAAGATGCCTAAAATTCCGGCAATTACTTTTTTCTCAGATTTGTAAGGAGCGCCCTGATTGTAATTGTAGTTGCCCTGATTTTCATTAATTTCCATAATAATATTTTTTTAATTGGTTTTTGGTGGGTTTATTTTCCGAACATTCCGCCCATTCCGGGCATATTCGGCATTTTGCTCATCATCTGCATCATCTGTTTTCCCTGAGGTCCCTGCATCATCTTCATCATTTTGCCCATCTGGTCAAACTGTTTCATCAGCTGGTTGACATCTTCTATTTTTCTTCCGGCTCCTTTGGCAATCCGGTTTTTTCTCTGGGTGTTGATGATCGACGGTCTTCTGCGTTCGTCCGGCGTCATGGAATAGATAATGGCCTCGATATGTTTAAAGGCATCATCGCTGATTTCCACATCTTTGATCGCTTTTCCAACTCCCGGAATCATCCCCATCAGGTCCTTCATGTTCCCCATCTTTTTGATCTGGTTGATCTGCTTCAGGAAATCATCGAAACCGAATTCGTTTTTAGCAATTTTCTTATGGAGCTTTTTGGCTTCTTCCTCGTCGAACTGCTCCTGTGCTCTCTCCACTAAGGAAACAACATCTCCCATTCCCAGGATCCTGTCGGCCATTCTTTCCGGGTAGAAAAGGTCCAGAGCTTCCATTTTTTCACCGGTGGAAATGAACTTGATCGGTTTTTCCACTACGGAACGGATCGTTAAAGCAGCTCCACCACGGGTATCACCGTCTAACTTCGTCAGTACAACTCCGTCGAAATTTAAAGCATCATTGAATGCTTTTGCCGTATTCACCGCATCCTGACCGGTCATGGAATCCACAACGAATAAGGTTTCGTTCGGCTTAATCGTAGAATGAACCGTTTTGATTTCCTTCATCATCTGCTCATCGATCGCCAGACGTCCCGCTGTATCGACGATTACGACATCATGACCATTAGCTTTAGCAAAATTGATGGCATTCTGTGAAATACTTGAAGGATCCATGGAACCTTCTTCCGTGAAAACAGGAACACCGATCTGGCCTCCCAGTACTTTCAGCTGGTCGATCGCTGCGGGACGGTAGACGTCGCAGGCCACCAGAAGCGGCTTTTTGCTTCTTTTCGTTTTCAGGTAGCTGGCTAATTTTCCGGAGAAAGTCGTCTTACCGGAACCCTGAAGCCCTGCAATAAGGATTACCGAAGGTTTTCCCGAAAGGTTGATGCCCTCCTGGGAACCTCCCATCAGATCCACCAGTTCGTCATGAACGATCTTGGTCATCAGCTGGCCCGGCGTAAGCGAGGTAAGAACATCCTGTCCCAACGCTTTATCCTGAACTCTTTTGGTAAGGTCTTTTGCAACTTTATAATTAACGTCGGCATCCACCAACGCTCTTCTGATCTCTTTTACGGTTTCCGCTACGTTAATTTCCGTGATTTTTCCACGTCCTGAAATATTGTGCAGCGCTTTGTCTAATTTATCCTGTAAACTGTTGAACATATTTATTGTAAATTATAGGTTTGCAAAAATAAGGAATTTTTGGTATTTATAAACGTTCCGTAACGTAATATTATATATAAAGATACAATTTACAGGGATGATATAAATCAAATGATGATGAAATCCGGGGGAAAAAGCCTATTTTTGCCATAAATTAAAATTAGCCTAATGGTTGTTAGGTTAAAAATAAATTTAAAATGAAAATCAATCCCAATATTCTGGTAACCGTCCTCTTCTTTCTGACCTTCCTGGTTCATTTCTCCCTTTGGAAATTTGTTTTCCACCTGAATGAAATTGTCATTGTGAAGTTCTACCTATTCCTGAGTGTCATGTTTATAATGATGATTACATTAATTATTTTAATAAACAAAACGGTCCCACAGTTTCTGGGATTATCAGTAATTGGTCTCGTCTTACTGAAATTCGGACTGATGTATTTAATAAGGAAAAAATTAAATTTTGAAGCAGTTCCGGATTATAAATTTCATTTTATAGTTCCTTATTTTGTCCTTACGGGATTGCTTACCTATTATGCCATCAGACTGATTAATCATGACAAAAAACAGTAAAATTATTTATTGTAAACCAGAAAAAATATTATATTTTTGCACAACGAAAAAAACCTATCAATGTTTAAGAAATTCGCAGTTTTATTCTACAGTATTTTTGTATTAAACTTAGTGTCTGCACAGCACGGCGAGGCTACTGCCGAGGCAGGTCCTGCTACTACAGAGCTTTCGGAGAAAGACAAAGTAACTAAAGAAAACAAAGAGTTCATTGATCATCACTTATTGGATGCTCACGACTTTACATTGATGGTGGATAAAGAAGGTCACCACATCGGTTTTCCGCTTCCTGTTATTTTTTATGATAACGGATTCCATTCTTTCATGAGTAACGGTAAAGAAGGGTTTATGCACGGGGAAACGACGGAGGTTGACGGATCTTATTATAAACTGCACCACGAAAAAATCTATAAGACCGATGCGGCAGGAACTTTAAGCCTTGATGAAAAAGGACATCCTACCAATGAGAAGCCTTTAGATCTTTCTATTACAAAAAGTGTTCTTATTATTTTCCTGGTTGCTGTTGTGATGCTTTTATTATTCACAGGAATGGCCAGATCTTACAAAAAATCTCAGGTTCCTACAGGAGTAGCAAGATTTTTAGAACCTCTGATTATTTTTGTGAGAGACGAAATCGCTATTCCGAATATTGGCCATAAGTATAAAAGATTCATGGGGTATTTATTAACCGTATTTTTCTTTATTTTATTATTAAACGTATTAGGGCTGATGCCTTTCGGAATCAATGTTACCGGTAATATCACGATGACCTTCTTCCTGGCAATCCTGACGTATCTGATTACTACGTTTTCAGCTAACAAAGATTACTGGAAACATATTTTCTGGATGCCTGGTGTTCCCGTACCGATGAAATTCATCATGTTGCCGATCGAATTATTAGGAACTTTAACGAAGCCGTTCGCTTTGATGATCCGACTTTTCGCCAACATGACGGCAGGACACATTGTGGTAATGACTTTGATCGGTTCTATTTATATCTTTAATAATTGGATCGCTGGAGTTGCATTTCCATTCTTAACACTGGTAATTTATATCCTTGAAGTATTGGTTGCCTTCTTACAGGCTTATATCTTTACGATGCTGTCTGCCCTGTTTATCGGAATGGCTGTAGAAGAGCATGAGCATGAACACCATGCAGCTCACTAATTGAAATTTAGAATATTAATATAAAAACAATTTTTTAAAATTATATATTATGGAAATCCCTAGAATTATTGGTGGAGGTCTTATCGTACTTGGAGTAGGTATCGGTCTTGGTAAAATCGGAGCTGCTGCTCTTGAAGCTATCGCAAGACAACCTGAGCAATCTGGAAAGATCCAAACTGCAATGCTTATTGCAGCTGCACTAGTTGAAGGTGTTGCTTTCGCTGCGTTATTCGCATCATAAGCCAAACAAAAAACATTGTTGCAGCGGTTGGCTGCAACAATGTTAATTTTAAAAAAAAGTAATAATTATTTATACATTTATATAATGGAATTAATTCATCAGTTTTCATCAGGATTATTTATTATCCAGTCTGTTATTTTTCTGGCATTGTTATTCTTGTTAGGCAAATTTGCCTGGAAACCTATTTTAAAATCGATTAACGACAGAGAAACTTCTATCGTTGATGCTCTTAACCAGGCTACCCTGGCAAGAAAAGAGATCGAAACTTTAAAAGAGGATAACGATAGAATCATTCGTGAGGCTAAAATCGAGAGAGATGCCATTCTTAAAGAAGCAAGAGAAATCAGAGATAGAATCGTAGGTGAAGCTAAAGATGTGGCCAAGTCTGAAGGCGATAAAATGATCGAAGCGGCTAAGCAAACCATCAATGCTGAGAAAAATGCTGCGATGGCAGACATTAAATCCCAGATCGGTACATTATCAGTGAACATCGCAGAATCGATCCTTAAGCAGAAGCTTGACAACAGCGAAGCTCAAAACGAATTAGTTCAGAATTATTTAAACAAATCAAACCTTAACTAAGAATGCTTACATCTAAAGTAGCTAAACGATACGCACAGGGTTTACTTGATTTCACCAATGAATCAGGTCAGACGGCTACTGTATTTTCTGAAATGAAAGAGGTGGTAAAGCTGATGAAAGAATCTGCCGACTTAAACAAATTCTTCCTTACGCCTTACATCGATTCCAAAAAGAAAGTAGAAGTAGCAGGACAGATTTTTAAGGGATTATCAACCTCTTCTCAGAACCTGATTACCCTGGTGATCAGACATGGCCGTGAAAGCCAGCTGAAAAACATCGCTCAGGAATTCATCAACAAAGTAGAAGACATCAATGGAGTACAGCGAGTGACGCTTACCACGGCAACCCAGCTTTCCAAAGAAAACCTCGAGGAGATTTTAAGAACATCCAATCTTGTTAACCTGAAGAATAACTTCGATTTACAGGTGAATGTAAAACCTGAGATTTTAGGAGGGTATATTTTAAGAGTAGGCGATCAGCAGATCGACGCTTCGGTAAAGTCTAAGCTTAACCAGGTTAAAAAAGATTTTAGCTTAAACTAATAACACGAGGATGAAAAAAGCTTTATTTGGTTTGATGATTACTGTTTCTTGTTTTTCTTTTGCACAGAAAGTAAAGGTTAAAAAAGAAATTGCTTATGTCGATGGCAAAGAATATCTGAAAGTAATTCCCGATGCAGCAGCAAGAGCTTGTTATAATCTTACATCTTTAAATGGAAACGACTTGTTTTATTTAAAGCATAATAGTTATAATGATCCGATGAACATCGACTATAAGACTAATCCTAACGGAACTGTTGGATACTTTGAAGTTTTATCGGCAGATTTGAATACTGTTTACTTTGAAACTCATCTTACAGGATGTCTAATGGGATGTGATCGTACTGAAAATGTCGTTAAAATGCTATTTGCTTCTAAAGTCATAAAGGATGACGGAACTATCGACATGGATAAGTTAGGAATCTTGTCAAAAAAGGCAGGATTTGAATATTCCAGAAAAAGAGATGAATTGGCAAAAAATTCAACTGGAAATACAGTTATCATTCAGGATACAAGACCAAGAAACGGCTTTAATATCAGCATAGGCAGATAAAAATTATTTAAAAAAAAGAAAAAACAACCATACAATGGCAGAAATAAATCCGGCAGAAGTATCTGCGATCTTAAAACAGCAATTGGCCAACTTCGATACTCAATCAAACGTTGAGGAAGTAGGTACAGTTTTAACCATCGGTGATGGTATTGCTCGTGTATACGGGTTAGAAAACGTACAATACGGAGAGTTGGTGAAATTTTCTAGTGATGTAGAAGGTATTGTACTGAACCTTGAAGAAGACAACGTTGGGGTTGCGCTTTTGGGAGAAAGTAAATTAGTAAGAGAAGGAGACACGGTAAGAAGAACCAACACCATCTCATCCATCAAAGTAGGAGAAGGCATGTTGGGAAGAGTAGTGGATACCCTGGGTAACCCTATTGACGGTAAAGGTCCCATCACAGGAGATTTATACGAAATGCCGTTGGAGAGAAAAGCTCCGGGCGTTATCTTCAGACAGCCGGTAACCGAGCCTTTACAATCCGGTATCGTAGCCATCGACTCCATGATTCCTGTAGGAAGAGGGCAGAGAGAGCTTATCATCGGTGACAGACAGACCGGTAAAACCACGGTGGCGATCGATACGATCATTAACCAGAGAGAATTTTTTGATGCAGGCCAGCCTGTATACTGTATATATGTTGCCATCGGGCAGAAAGCATCTACCGTTGCACAGATCGTTAAAACGTTATCCGATAAAGGCGCTTTGGCTTATACCGTAATCGTTGCGGCCAATGCTTCAGATCCGGTTCCGATGCAGGTATATTCTGCCATGGCAGGAGCTTCTATCGGTGAATTCTTCAGAGACACCGGAAGACCGGCTTTGATCGTTTATGATGATTTGTCCAAGCAGGCGGTTGCTTACCGTGAGCTTTCCCTTCTATTGAGAAGACCACCGGGCCGTGAAGCTTACCCTGGAGACGTTTTCTATCTTCACTCCAGATTATTGGAGAGAGCGGCAAAAGTAATCGCTGACGATACCATTGCAAGCCAGATGAACGACTTACCGGAATCTTTGAAGCCGATCGTAAAAGGAGGGGGATCTTTAACGGCACTTCCGATTATCGAAACGCAGGCAGGTGACGTTTCCGCATACATCCCGACCAACGTAATTTCCATTACCGACGGACAGATCTTCTTAGAGTCTGATTTATTCAACTCAGGGGTTCGTCCTGCGATCAACGTGGGGATCTCGGTATCAAGGGTAGGAGGTAACGCTCAGATCAAATCCATGAAAAAAGTTTCGGGTACGCTTAAATTGGACCAGGCACAATATAAGGAATTGGAAGCGTTTGCTAAATTCGGTTCCGATCTTGATGCTTCTACTTTAGCGGTGATCTCGAAAGGAGAAAGAAACGTAGAGCTGTTGAAGCAGCCGGTAAACTCTCCGCTTCCGGTAGACAGCCAGGTAGCGATGATCTATGCAGGTACTGAAAACCTGTTGAGAAACGTTCCGATCAGAAAAGTAAAAGAATTCCAGATTGAATACATCGAGTTCCTGAGATCAAAACATCCGGATACGATGGCGGCGATCAAAGCAGGGAAAATTGATGATTCAATCACCAGCGTCCTTAAGCAGGCAGCTAACGACTTAGCGTCTAAATATAACTAAAAATTCAATGTTTAAGGTTTAGAATTCATGTTTTAAACCTTAAACTTCAGATCTTAAACCTTGCACCAAAATAATGGCAAACTTAAAAGAAATACGAGGCAGAATTACATCCATTTCATCAACGATGCAGATTACCCGTGCTATGAAAATGGTTTCCGCTGCGAAACTTAAAAAAGCACAGGACGCCATCGTGATGTTGAGACCGTATTCCGAAAAGCTTCAGGAGCTGATCCAGAATGTCAATTCAAGTTCGGATCCTGATCAGATTTCTGTTTATGCCCAGAAAAGAGAAGTAAAAAGAATCCTTTTCATCGCTGTTACTTCAAACAGAGGTCTTGCAGGAGCTTTTAACTCATCCATCGTTAAGGAGCTTAATGTACAGTTTCAGAACAACTCCCAATACGAAGTTGAAGTACTTTCGATCGGGAAGAAAGCTTTTGACGCCGTAAGAAGAAGCCGTACCGTATATGCCAACGAAAGCGGAATTTACGATAAGCTGAGCTTTGAGGCTGTTTCCCATGTTGCTGAAGCCGTAATGGACAGTTTCAGAGAAGGAAAATTCGACGAAGTTTATTTAATTTACAATAAATTCGTAAACGCGGCTACTCAGGAAGTAACCACCGAACAGCTTCTTCCGATCTCCATGCCTGAAACAACGGAGCCTCAGGTGGAAACCGATTATATTTTCGAACCGAGCAGAGCGGAAATCCTTGATAATCTGATTCCTAAATCCATTAAGACCCAGGTTTTCAAAGCAGTTCTTGATTCGGTAGCCTCTGAGCACGGAGCGAGAATGACGGCAATGCATAAAGCAACAGACAATGCCGAGGCTTTGAGAAATGATCTGAAGATTTTCTACAACAAAGCAAGACAGGCAGCCATTACCAACGAGATCCTGGAGATCGTTTCCGGAGCTGAAGCCTTGAAAAATTCATAAATAATTATTTTACTATAGTATTTATATTGAAGCATCGTATACCACGATGCTTTTTTTGTTATTTTTATTTTGTATATATTTGTAGCAACAAATTTATATCACTTCTAAATGGACTCGGACATAGTCAGGCTTTTGCTGGCCGTATTACTTGTTTTACTTAATGGCTTCTTCGTAGCCGCAGAATTTTCAATCGTTAAAGTGCGTTATTCACAGATCCAGCTCAAGGCCGCAGAGGGAAACTCGATGGCCAAGCAGGCGGAGCACATCATCAAGCATCTTGATGAGTACCTTTCCGCCACACAGCTCGGAATTACACTGGCTTCCCTTGCCCTCGGTTGGGTGGGAGAAAGCGCTCTGCATCATATTGTTGAAAACACTTTCGATTCTCTCAACGTGGAGCTCAGCGAGGCTACCGTAACCTCAATCTCGGTAATTACCAGTTTTGTGCTGATTACGATCATGCATATTGTTTTCGGAGAGCTGATCCCGAAATCCATTGCGATCAGGAAATCGGAAGCCACCACCATGGCTACAGCCATCCCATTAAGGGTTTTCTACACCGTTTTCAAGCCGTTCATCTGGTTGATGAACTTAATGTCCAACACCTTCTTAAGGCTGGTGAAAATTCATCCGGCTTCGGAACATGAAATCCATTCCACCGAAGAGCTTCAGCTTCTGGTAAAACAGAGTGCGGACAGCGGGGAAATCGAGGAGGAAAACTATGAAATCATTAAAAACGCCTTCGATTTTACGGACCATTCCGCCAAACAGATCATGGTACCCCGTCAGAACATCACCTCGATCGATTTCGAGGAAGATATGAATGAAATCATCAATAAAATCATGGACAGCGGGTATTCCAGAATTCCGGTTTATATGGATTCTATTGATAACATCATCGGTATCCTGTATACCAAGGAAATCATCAGGGAATTCGTAAAGAGAAAAGGTGAGCTGAGCCACGATGATCTTAAGGAGCTCATGAGGGATGCCTTTTTTGTTGTGGGAAGCAAGAAGATTTCGGATCTACTGAAAATTTTCCAGCAGAAGAAACAGCATTTGGCTATTGTCATCGATGAGTTCGGTGGGACGGAGGGAATTATTACCCTGGAAGATATTCTTGAAGAGCTGGTAGGGGAAATCCAGGATGAAGAAGATGACGAAGAAAAAATAGTAGATAAAATCGGCGAAAATACCTATTGGGTACAGGCGACACAGCCATTGGATGAAATCAATGAATTTTTACCGAAAAAACTGGCCCTTTCGGAAGAAAGCGAATACAACACCTTAGCCGGATTTATCCTTCATGCGTTGGAAGACATTCCGGAAGAGAACCAGGAATTTGAGCTGGAAAATTACCAGTTTAAAATTCTGAAAATGAATAACAAGAGTGTTGAGCTGGTAGAACTGGTCTATGAAGAACCCAATAACGTGAATGATCTGGCAGAGAAAATAGGAGAAGTTTAATCTGTTTTTTAAATGAATTACCATATGTTTTACAACCATATAAAAGATTACGAAGACCCGAAAAGGAAATATGAAGAAGACGTTCTTGTACTGGACGAAACGGATGAAGTCTACAAGCTTGTGCTGCACAATGATGATGTCCACACCTTCGATTATGTGATCGATTCTCTGATCGAAGTCTGCAAGCACACCCCGGAACAGGCCGAACAATGTACTTTACTGGTCCATTTCAAAGGCAAATGCACCGTAAAAACAGGCGCTCTGGATCTCCTGAAACCCATGCACGAAAAATTGCTTTCAAGGGAACTCACCAGCGAAATCGTATAAAACAGTCCGGCAGCAATGCCGGATTTTTTGTCGGGATACATTGCCGCTAAAATAAACTCACGTGAGCTTAATGGTATTTATTTAAATATCAATCATTTAGTGAAATGACGTGAATTCGAGCGATTTAGTAGTTTAATTAATTTAAAAATAAAATTAAGGTTAATTCAGACAGGATTTTATGCTATCCTGTAAAAAGCCGTCCCTGCGGGACTTTAAAAACAATTTAAATTTTAATATTTGAAAAACTTTGTCAAAGTTAAATGATTCCGTTTGATCATAAACACCTTTGATCGTATCTCTGACAAGAGAAACTTCCCGCATCAAGCTTCCATCTTCCAACCTGGTAATCCTGATATTCGAGTTCACGTTAAAATAATAAACTTAAATAGCTCCGGATCTGAAACAGATATTTTAATTACCGTCACTTTTAAGCAGATTTTGAAAAAATCGTATCGAGAAATTGCTGAACTACAAACCAGAAGGCCTGCTTTACACATTCTCGACACATTTTTCTCTACTACGCTAAAAAAACACTCGAATTGACGTTAAACATTCTGCTTATCAGCTGAGCGAAGCGCCCTTGCGAACGAAAAATATGCGTCCTAATTTCATCTGGAATCTTTGCGGGCATTGCGCTTTAATCAAATCTACAGACTTGTTTCAAAAAAAAGGACTTATTTTATTTTAGCTCTGAATTTCAAGGCCAAGTTTTACAGCTATATTTGAAAACACTCAGACATTTTGCTCATCAGCTGAGCGAAGCGCCCCTGCGAACGAAAAATAAGCACCATAATTTCATCTGGAATCTTTGCGGACTTTGCGATTTAATCAACTCCATTCACTTCCCTTTTTAAACAAACTAATTTCACCTTTTAAAAAACGCCGATCCTCCTTTACCTGCTTCCGGCTTTTAAATAAAATAGTATATTTGTAAAAACTATAAAAGAACAAAAAACAATGCTTGTAATAGGAATTGCGGGAGGTACAGGATCCGGCAAAACGACGGTGGTGGACAAAATTATCCAGCAGCTGGATATTGAGGGAATGAACATCCTTTCGCAGGATAATTATTATCATGATAACCATAACCTGACCCTTGTTGAACGGGAAGCCCTGAATTATGACCATCCGAAATCCATCGATTTCGATTTACTGATCAGACACGTCAGAGCATTAAAAAACAATCAGCCGATCGAGCAGCCGATCTACAGCTTCGTCACCCATTCCAGAACCGGAGACCACGTCACGGTAGAACCTAAAAACGTATTGGTGGTCGAGGGAATCCTTGTGCTGACCAATAAGGAGCTGCTGAAGGAATTCGACCTTAAAGTATTCGTACACGCCGACTCCGACGAAAGGCTGATCCGGAGGATCAGAAGGGATACCCAGGAAAGGGGAAGGGACCTGAACGAGGTGCTGCACCGCTACCAGACGACACTGAAGCCGATGCACCAGGAATTCATCGAACCTTCAAAAAACGAAGCGGATCTGATCATTCCGAACATGAGGCAGAATTCCGTGGCCATTGACTTTTTAACGACCGTTATTAAAAATTCGCTGAGAAAACATTAGTCATGAAAGAAAACAAACTGATCAGGGACATTCAGCCGAAGTCTGAAACATTGAAACTTATCCAGAGATACATTCTGAATAAATACACCATTACCATCTGCCTGTTTCTGGTCTGGATGATTTTCTTCGACAAAACTTCCTTTCTCGTCATCAACGAGCTTAACGGCGAAATAAACAAATACGAAGACCAGCTTCAGTATTATAAAACCGAATATGAAAAAAATGATGCGTTTTATAAAAAGCTGATGACCAACAAATCCGAAAAGGAAAAATACGCCCGGGAGAATTATTTCATGAAAAAACCGAATGAAGAAATCTTTATTTTGGTCGTAGACAGTACAAAAGTTGCAAAAAAATAGTTAAGCAGAAAGAGTGAATGCCCGGTCAACTCAGATAATCCCGGAATTCACCATTCACCTGCAAAGCAAAATTGACCATTCATTATTATCAACTCACCAATTACCATAATCCATTACGCCATGTCAGACAACGCCTGGGAAAATTTAGTAAAGAAACAGCTTAAGACCGACGATATTTATTCCGTTCTTAAAAAAGAAAACCTGGAGGAGATCGAAGTGAAGCCTTTTTATGATTCGGTGGAACAGCCTTTGGTCAACCTGCCTAAAATTGAGGAAAACACCCATCTGGTGGCTGCTTATCACGAAAGCCTGGTAGACGACGTATTTGCCTTTCTATTGGACCGGAATGTCGAAAACCTTGAGCAGAAAACCATTTTTGTCAATAATACGGATCTGGCCGGACACATCAGCCCGAAAGAAGAAGACCAGTATTTTTCTCTGATTGATGTTTTTGATGAAAATGAGGCGGCGATTAACGATCAGCTGGTAAAAGAATTGCTGGCCAAACAGTTCAGGAGAAACCTCTGCATTGATATTTCCCTGCATCAGAACGCCGGCGCGGCGATTTACCAGCAGCTCGGCATTGCCCTGGCCAAAACAAAAGAACTGGCGGAAATTTATGGTGCGGAAATTTTAAATAAATTGGTGTTCCGGATCGCTGTCGGAGCCAACTATTTCTTTGAAATGGCGAAACTGAGAGCATTCAAGATGGTATTTAATCAGCTTTCCAAAGAGTATGGTCTGGATGAAATTCCTTACATTTTTGCCGAAACTTCCCTTCGGAACAAAGCGGTCTCCGATAAAGAAAACAACCTGATCCGTTCTACGCTGGAATTGGCCTCCGCCATGATCGGAGGTGCCGATGCAGTATTCAGCAACAATTATCTGGTGGACCGGAGCACCGAAAATTCGGAAGAAATCTCTTTTAAACAGCAGATTGTTTTAGCTTACGAAAGCATCATCAATGTATTTGAGGACGCTTCCAATGGCAGCTACTATGTGGAAGACATTACCCGGCAGATCGCAGAAAAGTCCTGGGCCTTTTTCGTAGAGACTGAAGAAACCGGAGGGTATCTTGAACTGCTGAAACAGGGCATCCTTCAGAAAAAAATCTACGACCACGCCATCAAAGAACAAAAATGGGTCGAAGAAGGAAAAATAAAGCTGATCGGCGTCAACCTGTATCCGAAACTGGAAAAGAAAAGATCAGCTGAAGAATTATACAGCGAAAAAGAAATAAAACCGGTGCGCTGGGCTGAGATGTTTGAGTGATTGTAAATTACCCAATAAGTCCCATTTCCCTAAACAAAATTTATAATCCAACTGCCATGAGAGAAAAACTGATTGATTTATTTGAATATACCTGTCATTTTAACAAAAAAATAATTGCTGTTATCGCAGAGAATATAGAGAAAGTAGATCCGAAAATCATCAGTCTGATCAATCATACCCTTAATGCCCAGCAAATCTGGAATTCGAGAATCTCGGGCGGAAATCCATGTGAAGTATGGCAGATCAATCCGTTTGAAAATCTGAACGATATCAATCAGCAGAATTTTAACAAGAGTATTGAAATTCTGGAAAAATTTGATTTGGATACGAAAGTTCAGTATGAAAATTCAAGAGGAGCAAAATTCGAAAATACAGTCTTTGAAATGCTTTTTCAGGCAATCAATCATTCGACTTATCACCGCGGACAAATCAATTCCCTTTTTAAGAAAAATGGAATTGATCCGGTTCTGACGGACTATATTTTTTATAAAAGATAATCCAGGGATCTTGCCGGATAGTCTGCATTTAAAGCTCATCCTTATTAATTTTTAACAAAAATGATCCATTCAAATTTGTGGTTAATAAAATAATAAATCAAAACATCCAACAGTACATCGACGCAAATCTCAATACGGATCTGCATGCTTTGTTATTAAAAAAATCGCCCTTTCCTGAAGTTTCCATGCGGGACATCGTTCAGCAGATCAAAGGAAAGCAGGTCGCCCGGAAGAAATTTCCTTTTTTACTGAAAGACGGGATCGTTTTTCCGCCACAGCTCAGCCTTGAACAGTCTTCTTCAGAAAAAACGGCGCTTTATAAATCCGGTATTTTAAAAGGAAACACCTTTATTGATCTTACCTGCGGATTCGGGATTGATGCCTATTACTTATCCGGAAACTTTAACGACATCACTTTGGTTGAGCAAAACAGCGAGCTTCTGGATATCGTGGCGCACAACTGGAACTTTTTAGAAAGGAAAGCCTCTTTCATCAACAGAAAACTGGAAGATTTCCTGCAAGAGAATACGAAGTCATTTGATGTGGTCTATCTGGATCCGGCGCGCAGGGATACCCAGAAAAACAAAGTCTTCCTGCTGGAAGATCTTTCCCCCAATATTCTGGAAATCCAGCATCAGCTGCTTTCCATTTCAAAAGAAGTGGTGATCAAGCTCTCGCCGCTGATCGATCTAAAATATCTTGTTTCTGTTTTACCCGGTATATTCAGGATGGAGATCATCGCCGTAAAAAATGAGGTCAAGGAATTGGTTGTATTTTTATCAAATGAAAACCGAAGCGAAGTAAGCTGCCATTGTGTAAATCTTGAGAGCGGGGAACCGTCATTTACTTTTCAGTACGGCGCAGAGGAAAATCAGGCAGCAGAATACGGAGAACCGGAAAAATTCATCTATATACCGAATAATGCCGTTTTAAAAGCCGGGGTTTTTAATCTGATTGCCCTGGAGTTTGGCCTAAAAAAGCTGCATCCGAATACCCATCTGTATACTTCAGGCCAAAAGAATGAACATTTCCCGGGGCGTGTCCTGGAGGTAGAAAGCATTGAGGCTAAACAGATTCAGAAGAAAAGCCAATTTAATATCATTTCCAAAAACTATCCTCTAAAGCCTGAAGAAATTAAGAGAAAATACCAACTGAAAGACGGCGGTGAGAACTATCTTATTTTTACACAGTCCAAAAAAGGAAAAATAATTCTAAAATCAATATAAAAATGTTGCTGTAAAATGTAGGATTTCTTAATTTTGGGCAATTAAAACGTAAGTAGGGACGGCCTGCTGCCGAAGCAATACTACCGGCGGCCTGGGATGTTCCGGATGAACTTTAAAAAATAAATTTTCCATATGAAAAAATTAGTGATATGTTTAGCCCTTGCTACGGTGGCGGTAAGCTGTAAAAAAATCCAGGCCGGCGGAAATAAAGACGTGATCAAGCTTGAAGAAGGGGTAGACCGATATTCTGACGACGAGCAGACCAGCGGTGAGCAGGATAATCTTTCCAACTACAGAGGGGATGCGCACGACGGGCATGAAGCAACGGTAAAAACCGATACGGCCGGAGCACCGCAGCAAAAAACAGAAGACGGAAAACATTCGGATGCCACTCCGATTCCGGAAGGATCCCAGAATCCTAAAGCTGAACATTAACAATCAGAAAATATAAGCAATGTCCTGCAGAGAAACGCAGGACATTTTTTGTGGATTGACGGGAGGCGGTACAATGCTGCCTGAGGAAAATTATCTGTTTTTGTTTGTTCCTGCGGGGCAAATTTTTTACTTTTAACAAAATAATATTTAACAATGCAAGAGACCTTAAATTACATCAGCGAAAACAAACAGCGTTTCGTTGATGAATTGTTTGAATTACTCAGGATTCCTTCCATTTCTGCGGATCCGGCTTATAAAGATGACGTTCTGAAATGTGCGGATGTCATAGCAGGATACCTTAAAAATGCAGGGGCCGACAACGTGGAAATATGCCAGACCAAAGGATATCCCATCGTCTACGGGGAAAAGATTTTAGACAGCAACCTGCCGACGGTCCTGGTATACGGACATTATGACGTTCAGCCGGCCGACCCGTTGGAACTGTGGACCAAGCCGCCTTTTGAACCCTATATCGAAAAGACGGATCTTCACCCGGAAGGGGCAATCTTTGCCAGAGGTTCTGCGGACGATAAAGGTCAGTTTTTCATGCACCTGAAAGCTTTTGAAGCGATGATGAAAACCAATGCGCTTCCTTGCAACGTGAAATTTATCCTGGAAGGTGAAGAAGAAGTAGGGTCGGTAAGTCTGGGGGATTTTGTTAATGAAAACAAAGAAAAACTATCCTGCGACTGCATCCTGATCTCCGATACCCATATTTACAGCAACGAGCAGCCTACCGTAACTACAGGTTTAAGAGGCCTCAGCTATGTGGAAGTGGAAATCGAAGGACCGAACAGGGATCTCCACTCAGGCCTTTACGGAGGAGCCGTACCGAATCCGATTCATGTGCTTTCAAGAATGATTGCCAAACTGATTGATGAAGACGGCCACATTACCATCGACGGGTTCTACGATAACGTAGAAACGGTATCCGGTTCCGACAGGGCCGATATGAATAAACTGAAAGACAACCCGGAAGAGTTCAAAAAATCCATCGGCTTGAATGGAGTGGAAGGGGAAAAAGGATACACCACGCTGGAGAGAACGTCGATCCGTCCTACATTAGACTGTAACGGCATCTGGGGCGGTTATACCGGCGAAGGAGCAAAGACGGTAATTCCTTCCAAAGCATCCGCTAAAATTTCCATGCGTCTGGTTCCTTATCAGACCCCGGAAGAAATTACGGAAAAATTCACAGCTTACTTTAAGAAAATCGCTCCTGAAAACGTTAAGGTAAAAGTAATGCCGCACCACGGAGGAATGCCATATGTCCTGCCAACGGATACCAAAGAATTTACGGCAGCAAAACAGGCGATGGAAAGCGCTTTCGGAAAAGAGGTCCTTCCGTACAGAGGCGGCGGAAGCATCCCGATCACGGCCATGTTCGAGCAGGTCCTGGGTGCCAAGTCCGTTTTGATGGGCTTCGGACTGGATTCCGATGCCATCCACTCTCCGAATGAACATTACGGATTATTCAATTTTTATAAAGGAATCGAAAGTATACCTCTCTTTTTTGGGAATTATGCTAAATAATAAATAAAGTTTTAGAAATTAGTCCCTTAGAATTTTTTTTAAGGGATTTTTTTTTATATTTACATTAAGATAATTAATAAAAATATAATGAAAAAAACTCTATCAGCTCTTCTGTTAGCATCAGCTTCGCTGGTGTTCGGACAAACACTTGTAAGTGAAAATTTTGAAACCTTAACGCTGGGGAACTTAGGTACTGATGTTACCGGAAACACTGCCGGACAGAATGGATGGATATCCTTTTACGGATCAAATGCAGATTATCAGATCGCTAATATTGATGCGGCTCACGGAAAATCCTTAACGATCGCCAGCTACAACAGCTACAGTTCGGTTACAAACACGACCCTCAATACAAGAGTTGCGGCAAAAGAAACAACCGTAGTAGCAACCGCATCGAATAACATCCTGCACGGTAAGTTCGATTTATATACCGGTCCTTCCACAGGAACAGGAACCATCCAGATGAGGGTTATCGGAACAAATGGAACGGCATCTACTGCTATAGGCGGTTTTACTTATGATGTGGCAACGAAAGAACTCAGAGGACTGGGAACCTTTACCAATCTGTCCACCTCTGCCCCAACTGTATATTCCATTGGTTTTGCAGCTGCTCCGGGGGTGCTTTTAACAGCAAATACCTGGAATACATTAGATTTCAGATATAATAAGACAACAGGAGCTTTTACCTGGTACTGGCCGGGAGGTTCGGGCTCAATTGCAGCCAATACCACCACTTTAGGGCTTATTCCAGGAATGGTAGGAGAAGATCTTTATCTGTATAATGTTACTTCTACAGGAAATACGGTAAGTAAGATCGGTGGTTTTGATAATATTCTTGTAGAATTTACCACTTCATCATTTTTATCTGCAAACGATCTGAGCTCATACATCAAAGCCACTCCATCCGTAAAAATATATCCTAATCCGACATCCGATATATTGAATATTAAAGCGGATTCGAAAATTAACAATGTCACGGTTACAGATTTTTCTGGTAAGAAAATAAAGGTAACACTGGACAATGATAAAATTGATGTAAGAGCAGTTCCTGCAGGATCTTACCTGATCAACATCGAAACAAAAGATGGAATTTCTACTGAAAAATTCATCAAAAAATAAAAATCGACTAATCTAAATCCTCTATTGAAAGCTTCTTTTAACTAAGAAGCTTTTTTCTTGTCAATAATATAATAAATATTTATCGTATGTTGTTAAAGGTTCTGAGCATAAAAAATTAATATTATATCGAATATAAATTAATGTTTTTCATTTTGTTTGTGTATTTAGTTTGAAAATTATATATTTATAAGACAAAGTAATTAAATATGAAAAAACTTTTACTATTAGGTTCATTATTGGGAATAGCCATGATGAGCGCTCAAGGCACCAATGTATACAGTTACGGCTTCGATGCGGCATTCGGGACAGACTGGATAACCACCAACCAGAGTACTCCTTCAACCACTTCTTTATGGACTAAGGCCACTTATACAGCCCCATTGACCAATCCTTTATTCGGAAGTGGCAGTACGACAACGGTACCTTCAGGACAGGCAGGCGGTACCAATTCATTTGCTTTGGTAAATTATACCAGTACTTCCGGGGCTGGAATTATCAGTAACTGGCTGATTACGCCATCAGTGAATGTGAAGGACGGAGATGTGGTAAGTTTCTACACCCGAAAAGGTACTGACGGTACCACTGATTATGCAGACCGCCTGGAATTGCGGTACAGTTTGGCAGCAAATGCGGTAACCCCTTCGGGAGGATCTTCCGGATTAGGGTCTTTTACCAGTCTGGGAGTAACGGTAAATCCTAATCTTGCCTCAGGATTCGTTTATCCTAAAACATGGACAAAATACAGTTTTACTGTTTCCGGAGTGGGAAATAACCCTGTTGCGGCCAAGTTTGCCTTCAGATATTATGTGACCGATGGCGGGCCAAGCGGATCAAATTCTGACCTGATCGGTATTGATACTTTTTCCATCGACAGAGGTGTTTTAGCCACCAATGAGATAAGTACAGCCAATAAAGTGATTTCAGTATATCCTAATCCGGCAACCGATTATCTTACCATTAAATCCGAAGAAAAAATCAGTGCAGTGGAAATATACGATATTGCAGGCAAAAAAATTCCGGTGTCTGTAGAAGGCAATATAATCGATGTACGAAAACTTAATGCAGGAACTTATCTGATTAATTTTGAAACCAAAGCAGGCAAAATTTCAGAAAAATTCATTAAAAAATAAATACTGACAAATGTTAGTTCGTAAAAAACGCTCCAATTGGAGCGTTTTTCTTATTTTTAGGAACTAAATCCAAAATACGATGTTAGAAAATAAAGTAGCTTATATTACCGGCGGAACCAAAGGGATCGGTTTCGGGATTGCTAAAATTCTGTTGGAAAACGGAGTATCCGTGGCATTTTCGGGACGGAAGAAAGAAGATGTGGAAAAAGCCGAACAGGAACTGAAGCAATATTCGGGAAGCGTCCTGGGAATTGTTTCCGACGTTAAAAGCCTCCGGAGTGAAGAAGAGGCGGTACAATCGGTAAAAGAGAAATTCGGGAAACTGGATTTTGTAATTGCCAATGCCGGATTAGGCGTCTTCAAGCCGGTAGACCAGCTCTCCGCCGAAGAATGGAATGATATGATCGAAACCAACCTGACCGGCGTTTTTTATACTTTGAAAGCTTCGGTGGAAGAACTCAAAAAAACGGAAGGATATTATATTACGGTAGCCAGCCTCGCAGGAGCCAATTTCTTTGAGAACGGTGCAGGCTACAATGCTTCAAAATTCGGGGTTGTAGGCTTTACGCAGGCAGCCATGATCGATCTGAGGAAATACAACATCAAGTCGACGGTCATCATGCCGGGGTCCGTAGCCACAAATTTCAACGGGAACACCCCTTCCGAAAAAGATGCCTGGAAGATCCAGCCGGAAGATATGGGAAATCTGGTGCTGGATCTTTTAAAAATGAATCCGAGGGTTTTGCCGAGCAAGATTGAGTTCAGGGCAACAAAGCCAGGCAACTGAATACATCTAATGCGCTGAATAATAAATTAGTAAGTATTATGCATGCATAATATATATTTTATTTATATTAGCAAAAGATAATTTAATGAAAATCCCGGTATGAAAACCTTCGGCTTTTCTACCAAAGAGAACAATAAAGCACGTATGAAACCGTAAGGCGACATAAGGCAGGTAAAAATTAAACAACATATGAAAATATTAGTTTGCATCAGTAGTGTTCCGGACACTACTTCCAAGATCAACTTTACGGCAGATAAATCTGCATTCGACAAAAACGGAATCCAGTGGGTCATCAATCCCCTTGATGAATTCGCACTGACGAAAGCCATCAAATTACAGGAATCCCAGGGCGCAACCGTTACGGTGATCAACGTAGGGGACGCAGGTACGGAACCGGTAATCAGAAAAGCATTGGCCATCGGAGCCAATGAGGCGGTAAGAGTAAATCTTGACCCTAAAGACAGCTTTTCAACGGCGAAGGAAATTGCAGCAGCAGCACAGAACGGAGGGTATGATCTGATCCTTTGCGGCAAAGAATCCCTGGATTATAACGGCGGTTCCGTTCCGGGAATGGTGGCCCAGCTGTTGAATCAGCCTTTTGTAAATGCATCCGTAGGTTTGGACGTTAACGGAAGCGAAGCGACTGCCGTAAGAGAAATTGAAGGCGGAAAAGAAACGATCTCCGTTAAATTGCCGGCGGTAATTGCCGGACAGAAGGGATTGGTAGATGAGAAAGATCTGATTATTCCGAATATGAGAGGGATCATGTCGGCAAGAACAAAACCTTTGCAGGTAGTGGAACCGGTTTCATCCGAAGTGAAAGTTCAGGGAGTATCGTACGACAGCGTTCCGCCGAGGGCAGCCGTAAAGATGGTTTCTCCCGATAACCTGGATGAATTGGTAAGATTACTTCACGAAGAAGCAAAAGTAATTTAATCATTCTAAATTCAACATTTAAAATTCAGAAAAACCAACCTTGAATTTTGAACTTTAAATCTTAAATATAAAATCATGGCAGTATTCGTATACGCAGAAAATATAAACGGAGTTTACAAAAAAGCGGCTTTTGAAGCGGTTTCTTATGCTAAAGCAATAGCAGACCAGGCCGGAGATACCGTAACGGCAGTCTCCGTAAACCCTACCGATTCTTCAGATTTATTATACCGATATGGAGCATCGAATGTCATCAATATCAAAGACGAAGGCCTTAAAAACTTCTCCGCTAAAGCCTATGCACAGGCGGTAAGTGAAGTGGCAGACGGAAACATCATCGTTTTTCCTCATACAACGGATGCATCGTCCGTAGCACCGATGCTGGCGGTAATGAACGGATATTCTTTAATCACCAACGTCTTGGAAGCACCGGAAAGTCTTTCGCCGTTCCAGGTGAAAAGAAGAGCTTTCTCAGGTAAAGGATTCATGCACGCCAAAGCGGAAGGAGAAAAAGTAATCGTTACCGTTTCCCAGAATGCTTTCGGAGTAAAGGAAAATGCAGTTTCCGGTTCGGAAGAAGTAAAAAACCTTTCGGTGGCCAATGAAGATACCAAAGTCATTTCTCATGAGCAGAGCTCAGGAAAACTGGATCTTAAGGAAGCGGAAATCGTTGTTTCTGCAGGAAGAGGATTAAAAGGTCCTGAAAACTGGGGAATGATCGAAGACTTAGCCGGTGTTCTGGGAGCGGCAACAGCCTGTTCGAAGCCGGTTTCGGATATCGGATGGAGACCCCACACCGAGCACGTGGGACAGACCGGAAAAGCCATTGCACCGAATCTCTACATCGCTGTGGGAATTTCCGGAGCCATCCAGCACCTTGCCGGAGTTAACTCTTCAAAAACCATCGTCGTCATCAACAGCGATCCTGAAGCACCGTTCTTCAAATCAGCCGATTACGGAGTGGTAGGGGATTCTTTTCAGATCATCCCTGCATTAACGGAGAAAATTAAAGCTCTTAAAGGATAAAAAAGTGAATTGTCAATAGTCAATCCGCTTCGCTTATCAATTTTTAAAGCAGATTTAGAAATTCACTTGCGAAGCAAAATTGACAACAAAATTAATTCACCTTTCACTTATAAAAGCCCTGTTCCGGGCTTTTATTTTTGTCTAAAAGTAAAAAAAACTTTGAAAAATTAATCTATATTTGTAGCTATGGATTATAAACAGTTAATTATTCGCGGAATATCGTACAGCCAGACACAATCCGGGGCGTACGCGTTATTATTGGAACATGAAGAAACACATATTAAATTACCTGTTGTTATAGGGAATTTCGAGGCACAATCCATTTCGCTCGGTCTTGAGAAAGACATTCATCCGCCCCGCCCGCTTACGCATGATCTTTTTACAAAATTCATCGTTTCTGCCAATTACGAACTCCTGTCGGTGATCATTTATCAGATTGTGGATGGAGTTTTCTTTTCAAACATCAACTTTAAAAATAAAGCGACGGACGAAGAACTCATTCTCGATGCAAGAACTTCGGATGCGGTGGCAATGGCCGTGCGTTTTGATGCGCCGATCTTTACCACCCAGCAGGTGCTGAATGAAGCCGGAATCCTGCTTGAGCTGGAAGATGTGGCCAAAGAAGAAGAAACGTTTTCGGAAACCGTACAGGAAGAAGATAATTTAAAATCCGTTTCCATGGAAGAGCTTCAGAAGCTGCTGGATGAAGCGGTAAAAGAAGAAGATTATGATACCGCACTGGAAATTCAGGAAGAGATCAAACAGAGGAAAAAGAAAATCGACTAAAGAGATATTATAATTATAAAATGAATTTAAAATTACGTTTGACCATCCTCAGCTTCCTGCAGTTCTTTGTTTGGGGAGCATGGCTGATTACGATGGCTAATTTCTGGTTCGGCACGAAACACTGGGACGGTGCACAGTTTGGAGCCGTTTTCGGAACCATGGGGATTGCCTCCATTTTTATGCCGACCATTACCGGAATCATCGCTGACCGTTGGGTAAATGCAGAGCGGATTTTTTCGGTTTTACATATTCTGTACGGGATCGTACTGTTTATCTTACCGCATTCCGCAGATCCCGGTTCGTTCTTTACTGTAATGCTGGTGGCCATGTGTTTTTATATGCCTACTATTGCACTGGCGAATTCCATTTCCTACACCATTCTCAAAAACAGCGATCTGGATGTCGTAAAAGATTTTCCGCCGATCCGTGTTTGGGGAACCATCGGGTTTATCGTAGCCATGTGGATTACCAACCTTACAGGAAATAAAGCAACCGAAGGACAGTTTTACATTGCGGGAGCAGTTGCCATTCTGCTTGGAATTTACGCGTTGACCTTACCGAAATGTCCGCCGCAGAAATTAATTGATAAGGATGCGCCTTTATCGAAACAGCTCGGACTGGATGCCTTTAAATTATTTAAAGATTATAAAACGGCACTGTTTTTTTTGTTTTCAATGTTACTGGGGGCGGCATTACAACTTACAAATGCCTACGGAGACGTTTTTTTAAGCGAATTTGAACACTTTCCGAAGTATGCGGATTCATTTGTCGTACAGCGATCTACTATCATCATGTCTATTTCTCAGGTTTCAGAAACTTTGTTTATTCTTGCCATCCCATTCTTTCTGAAGAAATTCGGAATTAAAAAAGTAATGTTGATGTCGATGGTTGCCTGGGTTTTACGATTTGCCTTCTTCGCTTACGGCATACCGGAAGGATTCGGGTTGGGACTGATTATTCTTTCCTGCATCGTCTACGGAATGGCCTTCGATTTCTTCAATATCTCGGGATCCCTTTTTGTGGAAACAACCACCGACAGGAAGATTCGCTCTTCGGCACAGGGATTATTTATGATGATGACCAACGGTTTCGGGGCGGTTTTCGGAAGCTATGCAGCCGGCTGGGCTATCGATAAGTTTTTTACCCATCAATTTACAACGGCTTCTTCTTTATCAACCTATTTGGAAACCACACCGGATAATCCGACGTTCCTCGAAATTTTAAAGAAAAGTTTTAATGCGGTGGTGAATCCGGACGGATCGTTATCTTCAGTGGTTATGGTAAAAGACTGGCACAATATCTGGCTTTCTTTTGCAGCCTATGCACTGATCCTGGCGGTTCTGTTTGCCGTCTTGTTCAGACACAAGCATAATCCCGCAGAAATTTCAGAAGTAAAACATTAATTGTATTTCACTGATTATCAAAATAATAAATTGCACTTCCGTAAAAAGTGCAATTTTTTTTGTTTTCCAGGCAACCATTTCAAAAATACCGCGTCTTTTAAATAGAAACAGAACCATGAGGAACTTGGAAGAGAACTTTAAGCTGGCAAAGAAGCATGATCGTAAAGGGCAGAAAGCGCTTTACGACTTGCTTTCAGCGAAAATGCTGGCCATTGCCAATTCTTACGTCAACAACCTCCATGATGCCGAAGATATTCTGATGAACTCCTTTTTCACCTGCTTCTCGAAAATTGATGAGTGCAGGGAATGGAAAAGCTTTCCATTCTGGCTGAGAAAAATTGTGGTGAACAATTCCATCGGTTTCATCAGGAAAAATAAAAATATCCTGTATTCCGATATTGAGATCAGCGAGCTGGAAAGTGCGGATGATCAATGGGAGGATAAAACCGGGGAAATCGATATGGAGGAAATTTTCTCGAAAATGCCCGACGGCTACAGGCTGATTTTTAACCTGTATGTATTTGAAGAAAAAAAGCATCATGAAATTGCGGAGATCTTAAACATTTCCGAAGGCACCAGCAAAAGCCAGCTGAGCAAATCCAAAAAATGGCTTACCGATTTTTTAAAACAAAAAAAAGATGAAAAAAAGTATGCTGAATAAACTGAAATCGGGCTACGAAGAACTGGAAGTGAGACCCTCAGCCGGTTTATGGGAAAAGCTGGACCACAAACTGGATGAAATCCCTGAACGCACACCGAATGTTTCTTCTCACTGGTGGAAATATGCAGCAGCGGTTCTATTGATGGTTTCTTTCGGAACGATCTTTTACCTGAATCACCAGGACCCTTCCGGTATTAAGAAGACGGATCATGCGATGAAAAAAGGATCAAAAAGAATCATTTCGCCTGAATTTTCAAAGCCTGTTATTTCAGATGAGGTAATTAATCCGGAAAAAGAAATAAAAACAATTGCCGGAATTTCAAAACGCCGAACTGAAACAGAATCCGGAAAAAAAACCATCCAGCCTGAAATTTCACCGGTCACCTTACATCACCTTGCGGTACAGCCACAGCATATGGCTCAGATAGCCCCTGTCAAAATTGAAAATACAATTTCTTCTGTACCGGAAGTTGCGGTAGAAACAAGAACAACCTACATCAGCGCCAACGAGCTTCTCCTCGGAAGGGAGTTTGATAAAACCTCGAAACAATCCGGTACCGATGTGGTAAAATTAGGAGTCTTCAATTTTGATAAACCGAAAGTTGAAAATGTAACGGTAATGGGAGTTACCGTTTATTCGGATATCAAATAAGTCTTAAAACATCCGTTTCATGACCTGTTCATTTTCATGAGCAGTACTAGAGTAACGTGAATTCAAATTCAAGGGCTTTTGCTTCCTGCTTTCTTCCTCAACCCGTTTATCTGATTTCCGCATTGGATCCATTTAAATATGCTTAACAATAAAATAAAATACATGAAAACAAAAATTGCCCTGCTCACTGCTTTAACGGCCTGTTCCTGGACTTTTGCACAACAGAGTCCTTATCTGAGCACTTCCGTGAAAAGCTACTCGAGAAAAGTAGACAGCATCGTTTATGCCGAAAAAATCAGCATGAACAAAGAGCTTGATGCCATTGATAAAAGTTTTAAAGATCAGAAAATAACCATTGACGAGAAGCAAAGACAGCGGGCTGAGATCGCCTCAAGATACGAACAGGCCATCAATGAAAAAATAGATGCCCGGAAGTCCGAGTTTGAAGAAGCGACCCGCGAAATAGTGAAAAATGCCGTGCTGAATCCCGGAGATTCCCTTCGCAGGGGTAAAAATCAGATTTTAATGGGATTAGGCGGTATAAAATTAAGTCTAGACGACGATAAAAAAGTTCCGGCAGACTACCTTCACAACTGGCAGTATATGGTTGCCCTTACGGGAACAGGATATACGGCCAAAAATAAACCCTTCGGTTTTTTTGATAAAAGTTCCGACTTTAAAAACACGGTATTCAACTCTGCTTTTTTTGCAATAAGGTATGAGGGACAGCTCGGAAAATTCCAGAGTCCCATATTTTTCCGGGTTGGGCTAGGATACCGCTGGGACCAGTCGAAGCCAAAATACGACAGGGTCTTCAGCCAGGAAAATCATACGTTAGGTATCGCAGACTTCACCAGAGGAAATCTTAAAGATACCTATCTCAACAACCATTATCTCCATGTTCCTCTGGAATTAAGGTTTGTTTTAAATCCTAAATATATCAATCATGGCGGGATCAGGTATCTGGATAACAGGTCAAAACAGTTCAGCGTTATTGCCGGACTATACAGCAGCGTCCGGATCACCAGTACCATTTACAATAAATATTCCAACGAAGTCAGTAATAGAATCGTGGAAAAAGAGACCCTTAACCATGGTGTCAATGATGTTATTGTGGGCGGAAAACTGGGCATCGGATACGGAGGCATCAATATATTTGTTCAGAAAGACTTTACGCCGGCATTTAATGATAATGCGAACCTTACCAACAAATACGGGCTGCAAATCGGTATTGAACTTTTGAATGTTTATTTTTAAATTGTTAATAATGCTTATTGTTTTTTATAAACTATTAAATATTCTGCTGGATTTTTTAATATTAATTGTTAGTTAACAGAAAATTACTGTTTTTGAAACACGCTTTTTTAAAGTGTGTTTTTTTTTTGTATTTTGGCATTTTAAGAAATATGAAAAATATTCAGTTATTAGGCGTGATCTTGGTGGTAGCCGGAAGTTTTTTGCCTTTGGTCCATGTACCTGTTATCGGGAACTGGAACTACTGGAAGCTGGATCATTCCTTAGCCGTGATGTGCTGGGTGCTTTCCGCTTTAGCCCTGTTCGGAATCGTAAACAACAAGGCGAAGATAACAAGGGTTTCCGCCGTTCTTCTCGTTCTGCTGTTTCTCTTTACCTTATTTGCCGTAAAGTTCCAGGCATCCCGGTATTTCAGCTTTATGCCGTTCAAATCGTGGCAGGATAAGCTTGCCGGCATCGTAAAGCTGCGATGGGGATGGGTAGCAGAGTTTGCAGGTGCACTGATCATTCTCTTTACCGGAAGCAGTAAAATAAAATAATCATACGGGAATCACAGGATTCCGTCATCATTAAATAAAAAATAGAATTATAAAATGAAAGAAGTATTCATCGTTTCCGCAGTAAGAACGCCGATGGGAAGTTTTTTGGGAAGTTTGTCAACGGTTCCGGCTACGAAGCTGGGAGCGGTTGCCGTAAAAGGAGCATTAGCCAAAATCGGTCTTGATCCGAAAGAGGTTCAGGAAATCTACATGGGGAATGTTTTACAGGCTGGGGAAGGACAGGCTCCGGCACGTCAGGTGGCTATCGGGGCAGGACTTTCCAATGAAACGCCTTCTACAACGGTCAATAAAGTATGTGCTTCAGGAATGAAAGCCGTTTCAATGGCCGCACAGGCCATCAAGGCCGGTGACGCAGACGTTATTGTAGCCGGGGGCATGGAAAATATGTCTTCGGTTCCGCATTACTATCATGCGAGAAATGCCGCCAAATTGGGTGATGTAAAAATGCAGGACGGAATGGTTCTGGATGGCCTTACCGATGTTTATAATAAAGTACACATGGGCGTTTGTGCCGAAAAATGTGCCACCGATTACAGCATTTCCAGAGAAGACCAGGATAATTTTGCCATCGAATCTTATAAAAGAGCCGCCAAAGCATGGAGCGAAGGGAAATTTGCTGATGAGGTAGTGCCGGTAGAAATCCCTCAGAGAAAAGGGAATCCTGTTGTTTTTGCCGAAGATGAAGAATATAAAGCCGTTAATTTCGACCGTATTCCTACACTTCCTACAGTTTTCAAAAAAGAAGAAGGAACGGTAACGGCAGCCAACGCATCTACCCTGAACGACGGAGCTTCCGCACTGATCCTGGTTTCTAAGGAAAAAATGGAAGAATTGGGTCTTCAGCCACTGGCAAGGATCGTTTCTTATGCCGATGCGGCCCAGGCCCCTGAAGATTTTACCACAGCACCGTCAAAAGCATTGCCGATCGCTCTTAAAAAGGCAGGTCTGGAAGTTTCAGACATCGATTTCTTCGAATTCAACGAGGCATTCTCGGTGGTAGGATTGGCCAACAATAAAATTTTAGGCCTTGATGCTTCCAAAGTGAATGTGAATGGAGGAGCAGTGGCTATCGGTCACCCGCTGGGAAGTTCAGGCTCAAGAATCATTGTTACCCTGATTAACGTACTGAAACAGAATAACGGTAAGTATGGAGCAGCTGCGATCTGTAACGGAGGCGGAGGTGCTTCTGCAATGGTTATCGAAAATATGCAGTAATATTTAATTACCTGTATTCAAAATCCGGAAGTCTCAGGCTTCCGGATTTTTTGTTTTATACCCTGTATTATCATTTTTAACCACTGATCTGCGCGGATTTTCACGGATGGTTAGGCTTATTTTCTGTACACATGAGTCACAAAGAAAGATTTAAAAGTTTGAGCCTGTTTTTGAACACCTAAGATTAAAAATCTTTTTTTTTAAACTTTTTTATGCTTATATCAGCGTGTGAGTATTAAACTTTATTATGCAGTAGCAATATTTTTTGATTCTTTTATGGTTAAATTTTTCCGGTCATTTTAAACAGATTTTTACAAATGATGACGTGGCTTCGGCTCCGCTCAGCCACCGTAGTAGTTGTACAAAACATAAAAATCAAAAATTTTAAAAAACTTTTGTGTGCTGTTTCCAGCGTGAGGCATTAAACTTTTTTTACAGCAGTAATGTCTTTTGGCTCTTTTGGGGGTAAGTTTTTTAATGATGACAGAGGTAAACCCCTAATGAAAAGCTTCGGTTTCTGCTGATGGGATTGAAGATGTTGCAATGCTTTATTCCGGATTCTCATGGTTCTGCTGTGTTCAAAAATACTCATTCAGAAAAACTGAATTTGAACGGAACAATAAAATTTCCTCCAAACGAAATAAAAACCTCTGAATATTCAATGGTTTTCCTATTTTTGTGTTTATTAATACTTATTTGAAATGTCTGAAATTGAGAATCAACACCCTCAAAACATAAAGAACAATCCGAAGATCATGAAAGCCTGGGCGGTTTATGACTGGGCCAATTCGGTTTATTCGCTGGTAATTACCTCTGCCATATTTCCTATTTATTATACTATCCTGACCACTGCTTACAACAAAAAGGAATTTGTTGCTGCGGCGAAGGAGGTTCAGGAAGTTCCCATCAGGCATATGATCAGGGTATTCGGGGAGCATTATGAACCCGACGCTGTTCTCAGTTTCTCTTATGCGATCTCGTTTCTGCTGGTTGTGCTTTTATCTCCGTTCCTGTCTTCATTGGCAGATACGATCGGGAATAAGAAATCCTTTTTGCAGTTTTTCTGTTATCTGGGAGCAACCTCGTGTATGGGGCTGGCCATGTTTACGGGAATGTCCAATGTCTTTTTGGGCCTGCTGTTCAGCATTACCGCCAGTGTCGGTTTCTGGGGAAGTCTCGTTTTCTACAATTCATTCCTGCCGGATATTGCCACGCCTGAAAAGCAGGATTCGCTTTCGGCAAAAGGATATATCTACGGCTATGTGGGTTCGGTTATATTGCTGATTATCTGTCTGGTACTTATTCAGATGGTCGCGAAGGGTCCGGAACAGACTAAAATTTATATCCGCATCAGTTTCTTACTGACGGGAGCCTGGTGGTTTGGATTTTCCCAGTATACCTTTAAGCATCTTCCCCAGTTTGGCGATGTGAAAGACAAGCTTCCGAAAGACCTGGTTCTTCTGAATTATAAGAATATCTTCAAAAAGCATGAAGAGCAGGGAGGTTTTTTCGAAGTACTGAAAGACAACATCAGTTTCTATAAAGATATTGCCAAAGAAAGCTTTAAAGAATTGTTCAGTGTGGGAAGCAAGCTTTTTTCGGATAAAAAACTGAAATTCTTCCTGTCAAGTTTTTTCTTTTACAGTGTGGGGATGCAGACCATCTTTTTAATGGCGGTTCCTTTCGGAAGTACGGTGATCTTCCCGAAAGAGGTGGACAAATATAAACTGATCATTACGATTCTGGTCATTCAGATTATTGCGATCTTCGGTGCTTTCCTGTTCTCGAAATTATCCAAAAAAATAGGAAACAAGAATGTTATTACCATTGCGGTAATCATCTGGATCATCTGTTGTCTTTCCGCTTATTCCCTGAACAAAGAAAACCCGAATCTGCAGATGCAGTTTTACGGTCTTGCTGCGCTGATTGGTTTGGTCATGGGAGGCCTGCAGGCGATGTCCAGATCCACTTATTCAAAATTGCTGCCGGAAAATTCTATGGAAAATACCACCTATTTCAGTTTCTACGATGTGCTTGAAAAAATAGCGATTATCTGCGGGATGCTTATCTTCAGTGTGTTTATCCAGAAATTTCACAACATGCAGTATGCGTTTATATCCATGTCGGCATTTTTTGCCATTGGAGCAATTCTGATCAGGTTTGTAAAAACCGGCGTACTGAAGAAAGATTAAATTCTGTTTTTTAAAATATTTAGAGGCGTTAACCGAGTTAATGCCTTTTTTATTTAATTCTATCAATGTTTATGAAAATTAAATAGGATTAAATTATTTATTTTCTATTATTTGTATGAATTTTTTAAGTATTTAAATATATTTTTATTATTTTGCGAATAATTAGCAATTGGTAAAGAATGATTAAAAGACTTTTTCTCCTCTGTATTTTTCATTATGCGGTGCTTGGATTTGCCCAGAACATCAGGACGGTAGCCCGGAACATTTCAGAGTTTCAAGCCCAAAAGAAGAATTTTGAAAAATTTGAGGTATTTACCCTCAACACCGGATCTGATAAATTGATGGAATACAGGAAAGCGGCTACTGATATTTCAGTATTGAACCGTGACACCAGATTGCTGAAAAGGCTGGTTCATGAAAAACCGGAATATCTTGAAATTTCTTTTCCTTTCGACGGTAAAGTGATCACTGTCGAGCTTTATAGAAATGAGATTTTTACCAGCGATTTTAAAGTCATCACCGGTAAAGGTGAAATAGCTGACTATACACCGGGAGTTTATTATCAGGGAATTGTAAAAGGCGACAGCCGGTCGGTGGCGGCATTCAGTTTTTTTAATGATGATGTGGCAGGAGTGGCTTCAACCGCGGAGCTCGGTAATATTGTTGTAGGAAAAGTTAAGAATTCAAAAGACTTTGTAAGTTATTCCGATGCAAAGCTTACCGGCGTGAATCCTTTTGTATGTGGTGTGGATGAACTGGCAGAAAACCAAAAACAGAAAATTTCATCTGATCCGTCAGCGCAGAATCATACGGCCAAACTTTTAACCCAGAACTGTGTAAGGATTTATTATGAAATAGGTTATACGCCTTATGTAAATAACGGCTCCGATATCACGACGACGACAAACTGGCTGACGGCCATCCACAATAATATTTCTACGCTGTATAACAATGACGACATCAAAATTGCTCTGAATGAAATATACATCTGGACGACTCCCGATCCGTATACCGGAACACCGAATGCAAACCTGGCTAGCTTCAGATCAAACAGGCCAACCTTTAACGGGGATTTGGCCCATCTGGTCAACCAGCCGTCGACAACCAGCGTAGCGTATGTCAATTCACTTTGTACAACCAGCAGATATGCTTATTCAGGGGCTTCCCAGACCTACAATAACATTCCCGTTTATTCCTGGACCATCCAGGCTATGACCCACGAAATGGGTCACAGCTTAGGTTCTCCGCATACCCATGCCTGTGCATGGAACGGAAACTCAACAGCCATCGACGGATGCGGTACCCAGGCCGGCTATCCTGAAGGAAACTGCCCGACAGGCCCAATTCCTTCCTCTTCGGTGAAAGGAACCATTATGAGCTACTGTCATCTCGTTGCCGGGGTTGGCATTAATTTCGCCAACGGTTTCGGCCCGCAGCCGGCCACCCTGATCCGCAACACCGTAGAATCCAAGGCTTGTCTGGGAACCAATTGCACTACCGCATGTACCACCACCATAACCGGACTGTCAATTTCCAATATTACCCAGATTTCCGCCAACGCTGCCTTTACCGATGCCACTTCAGCCTCATGGAAATATAAGCTGACAAAATTTGACGGAACACCGGTCAGCAGCGGTACAACATCAACCCAGTCCTTAAGTTTGTCAGGCCTTCAGCCGGGTACCTATTATCTTTTATCCGTCGGGACCGACTGCTCGGCTGGTTACCAGAGAACCCAGCTGTTTTTAACGGATGCCGACTGGTGCGGCGGAGCTGTATTTACGGATACAGGCGGCCCAACAGGAAACTACAGCGATAATCAGACGATCGTCAAGACCTTTTATCCAAGTTCGGGAGCGCTGACCATGAACTTTACGGAATTCGGCCTTGAGCAGGGCTATGATTTGATGTACATTTACAACGGTCCGTCCACCAGTTCACCGATGTTTCCCAATGGGAATGGCTTAACGGGAACGGTCTTGCCGGGAAGCTTTACTTCCACCCATCCGTCGGGAGCCATCACGGTACGGTTTGTTTCGGATCCTGCCGAGAACGACATCGGCTGGAAAGCCGCTTTTTCATGCGCGGTGCTTGCCGTTGAAGAGGTGAATCCCAAAGATAATTCCGTGAGCATTTATCCGAATCCGGCAAAAAATATCCTTACGGTTTCTGCTAAAGAAAATTTAAGATCATTCAGGATCTATGACGAAGCAGGCAGGCTTATTAAATCGGAATCTTTCTTAAAAGGAAATACCGTTGAAGTAAATATTTCATCCATGCAGACCGGTAACTATATAGTAACCGTAGAAACGGAAAAACAGACGATCACCAAGAAACTGATCAAACAATAATCTTAATGAATCTATAATAAAAGCCTGATTTTGTCAGGCTTTTTTAGTAACTTTACAATAGAAGGCGGGACTTTATGATTTAATTTAAATCCTAAAACGTTTGATCTGTTAAAATTTGTTAGAATTCGGCTCGGGATTTGCTTGTATTCAGCAGAATAGTTTTAAATTTGCAAAAAATTTATTTAAACAAATGACAAACCCTTTATTTTACGCAAAAATCCTTTTGTTCGGAGAATATGGAATCATTGAAGATTCACAGGGTTTGACGCTGCCTTATAGCTTTTATAAAGGCACCCTCAAGTTCTCATCACTGGATTCGGAATTTGAAAAAAAATCCAATCAGCATCTTGTAAAATACGCAGAATACCTGCAGAATTTAGAGCTTCCCGAAACTTTTGAGCTTAATGTATCCGGGTTTAAGGAAGAGATCGCCGCAGGATTATTTTTCGACAGCAATATTCCCCAGGGGTACGGGATAGGAAGCTCCGGTGCTTTGGTGGCTGCGATTTTTGAGCGGTATTCCATTTCAAAGCATGACCCTGAAAATATTTCCAAAGAAGAACTGAAAAGCCTCCGTAAGGTTTTCGGTCTTATGGAAAGCTATTTTCACGGGAAGAGTTCAGGAATCGATCCGTTGATCTGTTACATGAACCTGCCGATCCTTATCGAAAGTAAAGAAAGCGTAGACCGCGTAGCCATCCCGGCAAGTGAAGCCGGAAAAGGAGCCATTTTTTTAATTGATTCCGGGATGATAGGAGAGACCGGGCCGATGGTCCAGATTTTCTTTGAAAAAATGAAAACCGAAGGATTCCGCAAAACCCTTAAGGAAGAATTTATCCGTTATAATAATGCCTGTATCGATTCGTTCCTTAAAAAAGACATGAATCCTTTTTTCAGAAACCTGAAAAAACTTTCCTATTGGGCGTATGAGCATTTCCGTCCGATGATTCCGGAAAGCTTATTCAATGTCTGGAAAAAAGGGCTGGATTCAAATGCTTATTATCTGAAGCTTTGCGGAAGCGGCGGCGGCGGCTATATTCTAGGGTTCACCAAAGATTACGAAAAAGCGGAGAAAATGCTCGACGGCTTCCAGAAGGAAGTCATCTACAGATTCTAAAAAGTTGTGAATGAATTCTGAAAAAGAAACCTTCCAACAGAAATTTAATATCCCGAAATCTTTATTTTATAGATTTTCACAATTCGTGGGCTTTCTTCTGGGAGCTCGCTTTTTTATTGCCGTTCTGCTTACGTTCGCACTCTATGTTTCAACATTTTTTCTCTTCAACCAGGATGAAAATTTCAGGAAATTCGTTTTTGATTTTAAGGTGCACGGCATCATTTTCTGTACGGTGCTTACCATTTTTGCAGGAGGGATCATCAACCAGTTTTATGATTTTGAAAAAGACCATCTTGTAAAGCCGTTCCGGACCCGGCTGCAGAGTTTCATTAAGCAGAAATATTTCCTTTATGTTTATCTTTTTTTAAGTATGGTTTCGCTGGGAGTGGCAGGGCTGATCTCTTACCGGGTTTTTCTGTTCTTCGTGGTCTACCAGTTTTTTATGTGGTTTTACAGTCATAAGCTCAGCCGGATGCTGATCATCAATAATCTTACCTTCGTCAGCCTGACCCTGTATCCTTTTTTCGGAATGATGGTGTATTACGAAACGTTCTCAAAAAAGGTATTGCTGATGGCCGTTTTCCTCTTTATGATTCTGCTGTGCATCGATATTGTAAAAGATACGTTGACGAAAAGCGTGGACAAGGCCTTTGGCTATACCACCATTCCCAACTATTTCAGAAGTAAAAACACCAAAATTATTCTGGTTTCCCTTCTCATGATGACCATGGGCGTTTCCATGAAGCTGATTCTGAGAACGGGAATTTCCGGTTTTATGGCTTATTATTTCACAACGGGCTTATTTGTTTTCATCTTATGTGTTTATCTCCTGCTGAACCATACCAGAAGAAATAATTTCATCACCCTCAATATTTTAAGGTTCTGGGTTTTCATAGGAATTATTGCCATGCTTATGAATGGTCTGGAAGGTAAATTGTAGAAAAAATTCTTTAGAATACCTTATCCTTTTATTACCTTTGCAGAACCTAAATTTATATACAAGTAATGCCCATTTTTAACGATACTCAAGTAGCATTTGCAGATAAATCTGATGCACAGTTAAGAAAAGCGTATTGGATGTTCAAGATGATCGAGCAGCCTTCCCTTACAAAAGTCGGAACTTCCGTTCTTAATTTTACCGTTCATAATAATTTCCCTTTTGTTACCGGAATTGTAAAGAACACTTTGTTTGAACAGTTCTGTGGAGGGGAAACCCGTGAAGAGAGCATGAAAGTAGTCAAGCAGCTTTTCAGAAGAGGTGTGGGAAGTATTTTCGATTATTCCATTGAGGGAAAAGAAGATGAAGCTACTTTTGATGCAGTCTGCAAAGAGATCAAAGATATTATAAAGTTTTCCGTAGGTAATCCGGCCATTCCTTTTATTGTATTCAAACCTACGGCTTTCGGAAGGATTGACCTTTATGAAGCTGTCGGTAAAAATGCAGAACTTACGTCGAGCCAGAAAGAGGAATGGGGAAGAGTTGTTGAGAGATTTGATGAGGTATGCAGCCTTTGTCATGAGCATGATAAGAAGGTAATGGTGGATGCTGAAGAAACCTGGATGCAGGATGCGGCAGACCATTTGTGTGAGGAAATGATGGAGAAATACAACCGGGAGAAACCGATTGTCTGGAATACCATCCAGATGTACAGAACCGGAAGATTGGAATATATGGAAGCCCACCTGAAAAGGGCAAAAGAAAAAGGGTATTTCATAGGCTATAAAATCGTCCGCGGTGCTTACATGGAAAAAGAAAGAGCCAGAGCAGCGGAAAAAGGATATGCAGATCCGATACAGCCAACCAAAGAAGCTTCCGATAAAAATTACAATGCGGGAATCGACTTTGTAATGAATCATCTGGATAAAGTATCCGCCTTTTTCGGTACGCATAATGAAATTTCCTCTGAGCTGGTGATGGATAAAATGAAAGCCGCAGGACTTGAGAACGGCAATCCTCACATTTATTTCGGGCAACTCTACGGAATGAGCGATAATATAACTTTTTATTTATCGGATAAAGGATATAATGCAGCAAAATATCTTCCGTACGGCCCTGTAAAAGATGTTGTGCCTTATCTTACCCGAAGAGCACAGGAAAATACTTCTGTTGCCGGTCAGACGGGACGCGAGTTAGGATTGATCCGGAAAGAACTGGACCGCAGGAAAAACAGAAAATAAATAGAATGCCTGTCATTCTGAAAGCCTCACAAATAAAATGTGAGGCTTTTTGTTTTATTTCGATTTTTCCGGATTACTCTTCAGCATTGATATTTACTATCTGAGCGTTTAAACTTTGAAGACAGGAAATTGTTTATTTAATACGGTCGTTCGCAAGTATTCATTGATAATAATAATCTGATATTTCACTTATGTTATAAATAGTATAAAAAAATAAAGTTTTTATTGTTAATTATATTTGAAATTTATATATTTGATAGATAATGATAAAACATATAACTATAAAACGGCTATCTGGGATAAAAACCTTAAAAATACCAGTGCTTCGTTAGTTACAATAAAACTCAAAGCACTATGCTGTAGTTTTCTTCTTCAAATATTTTTTGACCTGATCATTTTTTTGATCAGGTATTTTTTATGGTTCAAAACTCTCAAATTTTCCATTATCATAAAAAATAACAATACGCTTGATTTTACTTTGTTGATTTTCAATGGTTTGGCTTGTAATCTGGTCATTAGATTTTCCTAATGGCTGAGAATCCGTTATATTTTCCTGTACCCGGCTTTGAGACGGAATATCTGATTCTCGTGACCTTATTTCCGGCCCGGCTGTTTCCGGTTGCGAAGCTTCCGGATTTTCATCTCTGCTTATTAAGTCGAACAGATCGGGTAGAGAAGCAGGCTTGGGATTTCCGGGTAAAGAATTTTCTACAGGTTCTGCAGGAACAGGTTTTTCTTCCGGCAGTTCCGACTTCAGCATTTCTCCCTCGCCGGTTACAAGCCAGTCCCAGAGAAGTTCCGGAAACCGAGATTTTATTTTTATGATAAATTCAAGAGACGGCTTGTTTCTGCCGGAAGTAATATGCGAAATGGATGAGCGCTGGACATCGATCTCATCGGCAAATTCAGAAGGAGTCAGCCCGGAATATTCGATCACTTTTGAAATTCTCTCGTTTAAGCTCATAAAATTGTATTTAAATGATGTTACAAATGTAAACAAAAGAAGTTACAAATGCAAATCGTGCTGATATACAAATGTAAATAATCGCTAAATACATTTGTAAACTGTATAAATTGCTATAAATCAATGCGTTTATACTGAGGTAAATTATGCTTCACTGATTTTACAAAAGTTTATTAACAATACATACTTAAAATCGGCCCTTTTAAATGCAAAATCGTCGATAACTTATTGATAAGTTATGTTCATTTAAACCCTGAATTCTTAAGAATACGGTTAAATTTGCAGCAGTCAGGACTAACATACCTTACATCTATATAATATCGATAGAAGGGATGAATAAATGTCCTTACAAAGCGTGTATAGCGGATTTAAGTCTGTAACAACAATCTATAAAAGACCTTCTGGGTGTATTTGGAACCCTTTTTGTAATATTTTATCTAAGAATATATACTTGTACAGCAAAATCCTGTTTTACATTATTAAATCCTTAAGACAGCGGCCGAACTGATACAAAACCACCGTAAAATTATTCATAATTTACATTTGTATACGGTAAAAAATTTAAAGTTTTCCTCAAGTTATTTGTTTAAATAAATTATCCTGATACTTCTGATAATATAAATTTATACACTTAAAGCAATATTGGTATTTTAGTTTAGTTAAAACATGTAAATAACTGAAATATTGATTATTAAATAACCTTAATTGTATTATTATCAATCCACAATTTTATCAACAGACATTTTGGCAGTAGATTATGTTTAATAGATAACAAATGTAAATTATTATTTTTTCTTAAAATTTCAGTAAATTTGACTATTGTAAATTATCTAGCAATGAATTTTGAACAGATCTATTCTCCAAATCAGTTTTTTCCAAACCGGTATATTTCCCCTGAAAAATTATTTTGTTATCTACAGGAAAATCTCGGCGATTATATTCAGGAGATCGGAACATCTTATTTGGGAAAACCTATTTATATGTTGACTATCGGAACCGGAAGTATTCAGGTTCTTGCCTGGTCGCAGATGCACGGGAACGAATCCAATGCCACCCATGCCATGCTCGATCTTCTGATCAGTCTGGATAAAGTCCCTGAAATGAAGAAAGAATTTTTTGAGAAAATTACTCTTGATTTTATTTTCATGCTGAATCCCGACGGCTCTGAAAAATGGACCCGGCTGAATGCAGCGGAAATTGATCTTAATCGTGATTTTCATAACGAAGCCAGTACCGAGATTAAATTTCTTAAAAACATGGTGGCTAAAAAAAAATATGATTATGCCCTCAACCTTCATGAGCAAAGAACGATTTTTACCACCGACGGCATTCATCCGGCGACGCTTTCTTTTCTGGCACCTTCCGAAAATGCGGAAAGAACGGTAACCGAAAACAGGAAAAAGTGCATGGCCGTGATTGCAGCAGTTTATCATCGTTTAAAAGAAATGATCCCCCATCAGATCGGCAGGTATTCCGATGAATTTTATCCTACGTCTACCGGTGATAATTTTATCAGGGCAGGCATGCCGACGATTCTGTTTGAAGGCGGACATTTTGTAAATGATTATACGAGACAGGAAACCAGGAAATATTATACAGTTGCCCTGTATTATGCCCTGAAAGCAGTTTCAGAATTAAATTCCGGAACGGCAGGCTGGGAAGCTTATCTGCAGATCCCCGAAAATAAGGAAACCCATTACGATATTATTTACAGGAACGTAAAACTCAACACCGGACATGAATGTATTCTGGATATTGCCGTTCAGTACCGGGAGATTTTCGAAGAAGGGAAGGAAGAGATCTCCTTTGTCCCTTTTGTGATGGAAGCAGGAGAGGTAAAGGAGAAAAAGGGTTGGCTGGAAATCGAATGTACCGGAAAGAAGTTTGTCTGCCCGACCAGATATCCGAAACTGGATGCCGAAGTGAATTTTATAATAGAAGACTAAAAAAAGCGGAGCATGTGTCATGTTCCGCTTTTATTTTATTAGTCAATCTTTTCAGTTCTTAGTTCACCACTTTAATCCCGTTGGCTACAAACCTGATTTCCTCTTTCGGGCTGGTGATGGCATCGATTTCCGCTTTCGGCTTCTTGGCATCCTCAGCGTAATGTTTCTGCTCGTCTACGGAAGTTACTTTTCTTTCAGCCGTTCCGTCCATAACTACCGTCTTGCCTTTCAGAGCAGTCGGAACAAAAAACGCATAATCCTTCATTTTAACGAAAAACTGGGAATTATCTTCCGTTTGGATGGTCAGCCAGCAGCCTTTTTTATCGCAGACATCCGTTACTTTTCCTTTTACCGCAACGTTTTCTGCTTTTTTATTTTCTTTTTTAAGCTTTTTGCTCAGCTTATCCACAGAGATTGCTTTGGATTCGGTATTTGAGGCCACACCGCCTCCGTAGACATCCCCGACAAGTGCATTCCCTGCTGGCGGACCGAATTTTTTTGCTTCCTGGGCAAAAGCTAATGATGAAGCACTCATGGCTGCGGCAAATAATATCGCTTTGAATTTCATTTTTAATATTTTTTCAAAAGTACTAATAAATTCCGAATCTCAAAATCGTTATAAGCTTGATAAAAAACAGGCTTCGGATTCCGGTCTTTAAAATCATTTTATAATCAACACCATGAATTGTAGTATTGACACCAGACACTTTTTCCATCGGATCCTAATTTTAAATCCATTAGCTCCATCAGCTGTTTTTTCTTTTGGAGCTTAATCCCGCTTTTCGTTGCAATCTTTTTTTTCAAAAAAGGATTTCCACTGCAATCGGGGCTAGGAGGGCAGCTTTGATTTCAAACATAATTTTCCGATCCGGCCGGGATTATATCTTGGCAGGAAAACTTCCCGTAGCCTGCTTTTCTTTTCAAGTCCTTTAATTTCAAACGGAATAAAAAAACATGCTCATATTTATTTATATTTGGAATCTATATTCAAATATGCAGAAAAAACTAAAACTTTGGGATGCCATTATGCTGGTAATGGGATCGATGATCGGAAGCGGGATTTTTATTGTATCCGCCGATATGATGCGGAACCTCGGTTCGGGATTCTGGATGATTGCCGTCTGGGTCATTACGGGAATCATGACGGTAGCCGCTGCCATTAGCTACGGGGAACTCTCGGCGCTGTTTCCGAAAGCAGGCGGACAGTATACCTATCTTAAAGAGATCTTCGGCAGAAGGATGGGCTTTCTTTACGGCTGGGGGCTCTTCACGGTGATCCAGACCGGGACCATTGCAGCCGTAGCCGTAGCCTTCGGAAAATTCACCGCTTACCTTATTCCGTCTTTAAATGACGCGGCTCCGATTTTCCGGAGCGGGGAATTCATGATCACCTGGATTCAGATTTTAGCCATCGCCGTTATTATGATACTTACTTACATCAATACCCGGGGGGTTGAAAGCGGAAAGCTTTTGCAGAATATTTTTACGGGGTCAAAGATTCTGGCATTGCTGGGGCTGATTGCTGCCGGATTTGTTTTGGTCGACTTTTCCCATCTGGCGGAAAATTTCAGTTTCGGCTACGATGCTTTCAGCAACCTCAAAAAAGATCCTTTGGGAAATTTCCTTAAGGAAGGCTGGGAACCGATCGGTGGAATGACTTTGCTTGGCGGAATTGCCGCAGCAATGGTGGGTTCCGTTTTCAGCTCCGTCGCCTGGGAAAGCGTAACTTTCGTTTCCGGGGAAATTGAAAACCCGAAAAGAAACGTCGTAAAATCAATGATCTACGGAACCTCAGCGGTTATGATTTTATATATTGCCGTTAATTATATATACCTTAATGCGTTAGACCGGGATTCCATTGCGTTTGCCGGAAACGACAGGGTAGCGGTGGCTGCCTCACACTTTATTTTCGGAAGTGCGGGAACGGCTATTATCGCCGTACTGGTGATGGTATCCACCTTCGGGTGCAACAACGGGCTGATCCTGGCGGGAGCGCGGGTGTTCCAGACCATGGCCAGAGACGGAATGTTCTTTAAGCAGGCCGCACAAAACAATAAAAATGAGGTGCCGGCCAATGCCCTCTGGATGCAGGGCGTCTGGGCTTCGCTGCTTTGCCTGAGCGGGCAGTACGGAAACCTTCTGGATATGATTTCTTTTGTGATCGTTTTATTTTATATGATTACCGTTTTCGGGGTTATCTATCTGAGAGTTAAACAGCCGGATCTTGAAAGGCCGTACAAAACATGGCTTTACCCTGTAACCCCGGTTATTTATTTACTGATCGGAGCCGGTTTCTGCATTTTACTGCTGATCTACAAACAGCAATACACCTGGCCAGGTTTTCTGATGGTCCTGCTGGGACTGCCGGTCTACTATTTCATCAATATGAATAAAAAAACTGAATAATTTCAAAGCTGTCCGTATCGGGGCAGCTTTTTTTGATTCATGTTGGAAAGCGCGAAAGGCTTTCAAGTGTTTTGGTGGAGAGGCGAAAGGATTTTATCTCCGGTAAAATTGAATGCTGCCGATTTTGAAAAGAATAAAATTTCAGAGATAAGTAGTGGCAATATTAAAATTTGACAGCGTCAAATTCTTTGCGTCTTAAAACGCTGGTATTCTAAAGAAGAAGCTGCGCCTTTGCGCATCCCGACAACACCTCAAAAGTCTGAAGAAAAACCTTCACCGCAATTCTCCTCCGATCCGGAAGGGTGGCGAAAATTCAGCAATAATTTTTGACGGGGTGGCCTTTGAAAGTGAATAGTCAATGGTCAATCCGCTGCGCTTGTCAATTTTTCCAGCTATAAAAATTCACTATTCACTTGCAAAGCAAAATTCACCATTCGCTATTTCCCCGATAAATTTTCCTTTCCGCCATTCTTTTTCTCAGGGAAAATGATTAAATTGGTATTTCTTTTTCAGGTAAACGGGAATTGCGAAGAAAAATAAAGAAGTTGATATCATGGATACACCAAATTACAGAATGCCCTTTGTGCCGGCAGCACTCATGACGGAAGGGGGAAGCATCAATACCTGCGACATGGGGGAAAGTATTGCCCACAATATCATGCTGCTGATTACGACCAAAAAAGGTGAAAACCGGTATGATGACCACTACGGAAACGATGTCTGGAACCTTGAGTTCGATAACGGGGTTACCAGCGCAGTCTGGGAATCCGTTTTCATAAAAAGCCTGAAAAGGCAGATCCAGGAATACGAGCCCCGGATCGTACAGCCGCAGATCGATGCACACGTCCAGATCGTGGAACATAATTACGATACCAAAGAACACACGGAAATCAAGAAGAAAGTAAAGATTGCCATCAATGCCAAAATGGAACACTCCGGGGAACGTTTCAGTTTTTCCACTGAGCTTTTCCTCAGCCCGATGTCGATCGATTAATTTTCTCAACCCATAACCACCACTCACCATTTATGAATTTAGACCAGAACATCTATTCCAAAGAGTCCGTAAAAGCCAGAATGCTTCAGAATGCGACCAAAGTATGGGGCCTGAAAAGCCCGCAGTCGCTGGATCCTTTTGTGAAATTACTCATTGATGCCTTCAGCACGGAAGTTTTTAAAGCCAATAACGAGATACAGACGGTGAATGCCCGGATCCTGGAAAAGCTGGCCAAGCTGCTGACCCCATCCATTTATACCCATCCGATTCCTTCCCACGCCATTGCCTTTACCCAGCCCTATGAATCATCGGAAATGCTGCTTGAGCATACCGAATTCTTTTTCAGGAAGCAGATGACCTCCACCATAAAATCGGAATCGGATAAGCAGATCAACATTCCCTTTACGCCTGTAGGCAACATACGGATCAATAAGGCACAAACCTCTGTTATGTTTGTCGGAAATACGTGTTACGGAATAGACGAAAGACTCAACAAAATCCCGATCGCCCGATTCCAGGGAAGGCCGGAAGATTACCGGAAAGTAACGATAGGCATCGACGTTTCGAAATACAGCAACGAAACCTTTCCTAAAAATCTAAGCGTCTACTGCTCGAATCCTGCTTTCGAGCATCTTGATTTTACTTACAAGCTCCTGCCTTACATTACGGTTTCCAGCAACGGAAATCCCCTGTTTGTAAACGAGGGTCTGACCTACTACAAGGGCAGCCAGCCCGACGGCTACGAACAGATGTTCCGGGAACAGTCCATCCAGAATAAAATCATTGAGGATGTAAAAAGCATTTACCATCATAAATTCATCGAGATCTCGGGAATTTCAAGCGCCCTGTTTTCCGAAGCGGGAAAACTTCCGGAAAATTTGGATTTCGTGGATTACAAAGAGGAAATCCTGAAATACATCGAAGAAAAAAGATATCTATGGCTGACACTGGAATTCCCGCCTCAGTTCTCTGCAGAGATCCTGGATAATTTCTCTTTTGTCCTGAACGCGTTTCCCATCTACAACCGGGGCTGGAAAAAAACGGAGTACAGCCTGGACATCATGGGGAACAATATTCCGCTGGTTACGGACGAAGGCGAACATTTCCTGTATGTCGATGAGGTGCAGGATGGTGAAGGAAGAAAGTACACCGAAATTCCTTTTACCCCGAATGACGATCTGAGAAAAGGATTATATACCGTCAGGAAAGGAGGAATGGAACGGTTCACCAACCGGAACGCTGTTGATATGATCGCCAACGTTCTTGAACTGACACGGGATGAGATCGCTGCCTTTTCCCTGCTGAACAGGGATAATGTAAAAGGCGTGCTCAGTGAAATGTCCGACAAGATGAAATCGATGGTGCAGAAAGTAAACAATGCCAAAAGAAACGTGAAGCAGGAACTGAACTACGTAATTATGGAGCCGGTGGATAAAACCGACCATACCTACGCGGCATTCTGGATTACCCACGCCACGCTGGCCAACCACCTCCGTCCGGGAACGGAACTCTCCAACCAGATCAAATCCCAGACGCTGATACTGCTGACCGAAACCATCGGCGGAGCTGAAGAGCAGAAAGGAACCGACAGCATCCAGGCTTATAAATATGCCCTGACGACCCGGGATAAAATCATTTCCCTGGAAGACGTAAAAAATTATTGCCGGATGGTTTTGAAAGATGAACTGAAAGAGGTGAGGGTAACCCGCGGAACCATGATCAGCAACAGACCGAAAGAAGGATTTATCCGGACGGTGGATGTGGACATCGTCCCGCAGAACTATGCTTTCTACGGAAGGGCCTACTGGGAAAATATGGCGAACGTTCTCCGGAATCAGATCATCTCAAAAGCCATCGATGGAATTGAGTACCGCGTTAAAGTGACCAATGAAGATCTGGATTTTAATTAATTTTTTTAGCCATTGGGATTTTTGAATATTCTCACGCAGATTTTGCAGATGACGCAGATTTTTTAATCTGAATGATCTGCTTAAAAGCGGAGGGAGATTTAAAATGGATTTGAAACATTAACGTTTATTGAAAGGTTTAGAAAGATTAAGAGGGAGCTTTGCTTTAAGCAGTCGGCTGAATAAAATCTCTGATTTTACCTTAATAAAAGCCTGACCTCTGACTATCTCTTAATTTGACAGACATAAAAAACTTCCAGTCTCCAGCTTTTCTCTTCCGGCCCATTGCTTTTGATGGTTCAAAATATGGCATGGAGTTGGAGCGGATTTATTCTGCCTGTTAACCGGTAGTGCAAAACCCTTTTTCAAACCGTTATAGATGACCGGAAAGAAAATGCAGAGGAATGAAATCCCGATATAAAAGGATAAATTCCTAACACTTTTTAACACCGTAAATTCCATAAAATTCCGTAATTTTGCACAGCGTGATTTTCAGGTAAAATCGCCCCAGATTATGAGTAAATCAACAGAATATATTGAAGTTTACGGAGCCCGTGAACACAACTTGAAAAACATCAATGTAAAAATCCCGCGCAACGAACTGGTGGTAATTACCGGTCTTTCGGGAAGCGGAAAATCGTCTCTGGCTTTCGACACTATTTTTGCGGAAGGCCAGCGCCGGTATATCGAGACATTCTCAGCCTATGCAAGACAGTTCCTGGGCGGACTGGAACGTCCCGACGTCGATAAGATCGAAGGGCTGTCCCCGGTCATCGCCATTGAACAGAAGACCACCAACAAAAACCCGCGTTCGACCGTTGGAACCGTTACCGAGCTTTATGATTTTCTCCGGCTTCTGTTTGCCAGGGTTTCCGATGCCTATTCGCAGACCACCGGAAAGAAACTGGTAAGCTACACCGAGGATCAGATACTGAGCACCATTAAGGAGAATTATAAAGGCGAAAAGATCATGCTGACGGCACCGGTCGTAAGATCCAGAAAAGGGCATTACCATGAGCTTTTTGTGCAGATGGCCAAAAAAGGCTACAGCCAGGCCAGGATCGACGGGGAGCTGCAGGATATTGAATACGACCTGAAACTGGACCGTTACAAGACCCACGACATCGATATCGTCATCGACCGCTGGATCATCGGCGAATCGGCTTCTGAAGGCCGAATGGAAAAATCCCTGCGGACGGCTATGGAAATGGGGGAAGGGCTGATCGGTATCCAGAAGCTGGGAAGCAAGGACATTGAATATTTCTCCAAAAACCTGATGGATGCCGAAACCGGACATTCACTCGCTTTGCCGGAACCGAATACGTTTTCCTTCAACTCTCCGAAAGGAAGCTGCCCGAGCTGTAAAGGACTGGGAACCATCAAAAAGATCAACACCGATTATTTTGTAGAGAACCCGAAGCTATCGATCAATCAGGGAGGCCTGCTGCCGCTGGAAGACCTGAAATCCAACAAATGGATCCTGGCGCAGATTAAGAACATCCTGGAGATCTTCGGCCTGGGAATGGCAACGCCGATGAAGGATGTTCCGGAAGAGGCGCTGGACTATATTTACAACGGCTGTCACAAGGAATTTAATAAAGACCTTAAATACGCAGGCATTACCAAAAAAATAAAAATCAGTTTCGACGGCCTGATTTCTTTCATGGAAGAAATTATCGAAGAAAGGGAATCCTATGAGGCAATTCTGCTGGAAAGGCATTTTACCACGGAAGAAACCTGTCCGGAATGTAAAGGCACCCGTCTTCAGCCCGCAAGCTTAAGCTTTAAGATCGACGGAAAGAATATTGCTGAAGTCAATGCGCTCAGCTTGATTGATCTGAAAGAATGGCTGGCTGACATTAAAGATAAATTCTCCGAGAAAAATGCGATCATCGCTTATGAAATTTTAAAGGAAATCGAAACCAGGCTTCAGTTTCTGCTGGATGTCGGGTTGGATTACCTGAGCCTGAGCCGGAGTTCAAGGACGCTTTCCGGGGGAGAATCACAGCGGATCCGTCTGGCCACACAGATCGGGTCGCAACTGGTGAACGTTTTGTATATCCTGGATGAACCGAGTATCGGGCTTCACCAGAGAGACAACGAGCGGCTGATCAATTCATTGAAAAACCTCCGCGATATCGGAAACTCCGTCCTGGTGGTGGAACACGATAAGGACATGATCCTGGAAGCTGATGAGGTACTGGACGTTGGTCCGAGGGCCGGGAAATTCGGGGGAGAGATTTTATGGCAGGGGAAACCCAAGGATCTGGTCAAAGCCGATACCATCACGGCCCAGTACATCAACGGAAAAAGAAAAATCGAAATTCCTGCGGAGAGACGCAAAGGAAGCGGAAAACATATTATCCTGAAAGGCGCAACAGGAAATAACCTTAAAAATGTAACCCTCGATATTCCTCTGGGGAAACTGGTGGTGGTTTCCGGGATCTCCGGAAGCGGGAAGTCTTCCCTGATCAACGGAACCCTGTATCCGATTCTGAACAAACATTTTTACAGAGCGGTGCAGGAACCCCTGCCTTACAAAAAAATCGAAGGCCTGGAACACATCGATAAAATCGTGGATGTAGACCAGACGCCGATCGGAAGGACGCCGCGTTCCAATCCTGCCACCTATACCGGGATGTTTACGGACATCCGTAACCTTTTTGCAGAACTGCCGGAATCCAAGATCCGTGGCTACAAGCCGGGGAGATTTTCTTTCAACGTGAAAGGCGGAAGATGCGAAACCTGCCAGGGCGGCGGTCTGAAAGTCATTGAAATGAACTTTCTGCCGGACGTGTATGTCCATTGCGAAACCTGCAACGGGAAACGTTTCAACCGGGAAACCCTGGAAGTCCGTTACAAAGGAAAATCGATTTCCGATGTCCTGGATATGACGATCGATGAAGCGGTGGAGTTTTTCCAGCCGATTCCGAAGATCTTTTCAAGGGTGAAAACGTTGCAGGATGTCGGGTTGGGCTATATTACCATGGGGCAGCAGTCCACCACGCTTTCCGGAGGGGAAGCCCAACGGATCAAGCTGGCCACCGAACTGGCCAAAAGACAGACCGGAAATACCCTGTACATTCTGGATGAACCGACTACTGGGCTTCATTTCGAAGACGTGAAAATCCTGATGGATGCCATCAACAAGCTGGTGGAACTCGGAAACTCCTTCATCATCATCGAACACAATATGGACGTCATCAAACTGGCCGACCATATCATCGACGTCGGTCCCGAAGGCGGAAAACACGGCGGCCAGATCGTCGCCCAGGGAACCCCCGAGGAAATCGTGAAATCGAAGAAAAGCCTGACAGGGAAATTTCTGAAGAGGGAACTGGAGTAATATTTTTCAGATGATAAGATTAGCACAGAAGGATGGGCGGAATTCAAAATATTTTGAAATTCAGGAAGACGGAGTTTTTGTAAAGAACAATTTTGCAAAGGAGATTAGTGAATATAAAGTTTATTTTCCGGATATTCAGTTTGACGAAACGGTATTCAGAAAAAGCAAAGATCCGGTACTGATCGGAATCGTCATTTCAATGCTTATTAATTCGATATTATTCACCATTTATATCAATGAAAACTACCAATTTTCCCAGACCATAGGAATGGTCGTTTTCATTATCGCACTTTTACCTTCTCTGATAGTAACGGCATTATGCAATAATGAATTCCGTAGAGAAAATGCCAAGCGTCTTGAGGCCTCCAAACCCTTGGTTTTTTCTTATGCAAAGAAAGAAATGTCACAGGTCGATACGTTTATTGCACAAATAAAAGAACATAAAAAGCAGTTTTTCTTAAAAGAATATTACCGGGTAGATAATCTGATTCCGGTTCATACCCAGATCAGCAGAATTCATTGGTTGTATGAAATGAAATACATTAATGAAAGCGATGCAAAATTTATCATTGGTGAACTGGAAAACAAACGTATTATTGAAGGATTTTAAAAAATTGACCTAACTATAAAAAGGAATTTGTAAATACAAATTCCTTTTTTATTTTTATTAGCCGGAAACTTAATCACCATGAAAAAACTCATTATTTCAAATTTTGTTTTTCTTCTCTTTCATACGATTATTTAAGTGAATGCGGGTAAACAGCCGATACATTGATTTTCTCAGTCTACAATACCTTGAATTTCCCAGGGCTAAATAAGCATAAACAAGTATTAATTTTAAAGTTGATTATGCTATAATCCGTTAAATTTAAATTCCCAATATTAAATTTTCACTTATTTCATCAAATTATAACTCTGTAAATCAATATTTTAAATTTTAATGTTAACTCAATGTTAACTGAATGTGAATTTAGTATGAATATTTTTAATAACTTTGGTTAAGAGATAAAAACAACTGTAATAGAATACTTAAAACCAAAACGTTATGAAAAATAAAATTCAGATAGGCATCGTTTCCCTTTTTCTTTTCGGGTTAATGAACATGATGAATACCGTAAAAGCACAAACCGTTACCGATAATACCATCCAGGAAGTTCAGCTCAGCAAAAGCGATACGTTTAATGACATAAGATCAAGGTTAATCAATAATTTCGATTTTACCAATACCGACTATAAACAGGGAATGGTGAACTCCATCGTTAAGTTCGATATTTCCAAAAAAGGAAAAATTGTAAATGTTCATTCCAGCGGTGACTGCAAAAGCGTCAGCAAAGAGATTGAGGCCGTTTTAAGCGAGCTTGATTATAAAGTGGACCGCAATAAACTTAACGAGAACCTGGTGGCTTATACTTACGTAATGCCGGTGACTGTAGAAATCGACAACCGATAAAAAAACATTCATAAAATTTTATACAAGGCCATGCAGATTCTGTGTGGCTTTCTCTTTGACCTGTATTGTAAAATACTCAACAAAACGGTTTGCGGCGAAGTTCCGATTGCACAATGCCCGTAAAAGTAAAAGGTTGCCGATGGGCAGCCTTTCCTTTTATTTTCTGAATTCCGCTCGGAGGTCATTCAGTCTTGTCTTCAGATCCTTTACCTGTGCGATTTTATCAAAAGTGATATTATCGATTTCCCAGCCGGCACCCGAAGGATGGATGAGGTGTACGTTTTCTTTCCAGGTCATTTTCGGAGCGACGTCCGTATTTTCAAATTCAATCACGGCATCTGCCGTCTTTACATTCGGTTTTATCGTCCGGATTTGGACTGACCTGACCTGATATTTCGTGTAGCCTTCATACAGGCTGGTAAAAACCGATCCTTCCAGAATCAGCGGCTTATCGTCAGGATGGGCACTTTTCTTAATGCGTTCGATATCCTTCTTAGAGGCATTTACGATTTCTTCAATCTCCTGCCGGATCTGCGGTGTGAAAAGCTCCCGGGCAACCGGCTGGTTATAAAGGGCCTCAGCGGACCGGCCGTATTGGCTGTAAAATTTTTCAAGCACCCTGGTCACTTCGGCATCGGGTTCCTGCGCCTTCAGGCCGGAATCGTTTTTCTTACAGCTGAAAAGAAATAGGAAGAGGCTCAGATAGATAAATAATTTCTTCATGGTCTGTTTTTGGATTGATTGTTAAAAGTTAAGAGTTTAAAGATCATAACGCTGAATCTTTTTTATTTTCAAAAGTAAATAAAATTATGCACAGTATGAGACTGTGAAATAAATCTTTTTTAAATCGGAACAATATATATTTCTTACCGGATGACATATTTTTTGAATATCGTAAAAAATATGGCTGCAGACTTGGTGCAATTTATGTTCAGGGATATTGCAATTGATTTTCCGTTGAGGAATTAAACAATCAAATATCATTAACAATTATGAATTACGAAATAAGAGAAATGCTGCCCGAAGATGAAAGCCGGGTTCTGGAGATTTTTAAACAGGGAATCGATAGCGGAATTGCTACTTTTGAGACCACCGTTCCTTCCGATGAGGTCTGGGATATGGATTACCTGAACGACTGCAGGTGGGTACTGGAAAACGAAAATCAGGAAGTCGTAGGCTGGTGTGCCCTGAGACCCGTGAGCAGAAGGGAGAGTTATAAAGGGGTAGCGGAAGTAAGCATTTATTTTCACCGGGAATACCAGAACAGAGGACTGGGCTCGGTTTTGCTTAAAAAGATGATCCTCGATAGTGAAGACCACGGTTTCTGGACTTTGCAGACGAATATTTTCCCTGAAAACGAAGGGGCACTAAAAGCCCACCTGAAAAGTGGTTTCCGTATTGTAGGGACGAGAAGCAGGATCGGAAAGCTTAACGGTAAATGGAAAGACGTTATCATGCTCGAAAGAAGAAGCGAGAAGGTTTTCTGAAATTCAGAAAAAATAATAAAGTTTCTTAAAAAATAAGAAGTATGTATTTGTAAACCTTTACTGGCACTGCTATTGCTGCATTTTATCATGAAATTTGAAAATAATATATTATGAAGATGCTGACTAAAATTTTAGGATTACTTGTCTTTGTTTTTTCCCTGGCCTATTACCAGGCTGCCACGGTTCAGTGGGGGCATGGCCGGGGCCACGGACATGGCCATGGACCGAAAAAACACCATTACCACAGACCCCACAGGCCACATTACAAAAGCGTCCGGTACCGCAGGCCACCCGGCCATTTTTATAAGAGGCCGCATTACAGGCCTGTAAGACAAAGATATTATACAAGGCCTCAACGGGTTTATTACAGCCGCCCTGTGGTGGTTGTAAGACGCAGATAGAGACACCGGCACTGGACTTGGGTCAGTGCTTTTCTTTTGCTGAATTTGTGGTAAAGAACGACATTGGCATCTGCATTGATTGGTGTATACCGAATCAAAAATAAAATCATATGAAATCTTTACTGAAAATCTTCGGAGCGTTTGTCCTGGCTTATGCAACCAGTGCATGCCATCCGCCGCCAAGACCTCCGAGACCGCCACAGCCCCCGAAAAGGCCTCACGGAATGATCGAAAAAAACACGGATGCTGCTAAAGCAGATCTGATATTTGAAAGGAAATCGATGATCAAGAAGTCGTAGCTTATGAAAATCCCCGGAGAAACACTTTCTCCGGGGATTATTTTATTAGCAGTGCAGCCTTCATCTCAGCCTCAGCCTTTTACATTTTCAGCTTTTTACATTTTCAGCTTTTTGGGGTTCAGCAGGGTGTTGAAAATCATGACTTCCTGCCCGAATCTGGATTCAACCCTTTCTGCGATATTTTCCATTTCGCTTTTAATGAAATCCTCCCTCACATCATCGGTATCAAAAATAAGAAGGAGATTGTAATTTTTACCCTCTTCAATATAATCGCTGTGCACCTCGGAGAGCATATACTGGCTGACATCCATCAGGTTTTCCGTCATCAGAACCAGGGTTTCGTCCACATATTTTTCCCATTCTTCAAGCCGGTTTTTTGTACAGTGAAAAGTTATACTTAATACGCTCATGTTTTTATGAATTTTTAAGATTCTTTAGATAAAATTTACCGCAAAAATCGGCAAATTTTTCGTAAATTAGCCCGTTATTAAAAAAGGGGAATAAATAATTTTCAGACGTTCCGATAAGGGTCTGAATATCATTATAATAAATTTGTTTATGCAAAAAGAAGGAGAAAGACTGATTCCTATCAACATTGTTGATGAAATGAAGTCGTCTTATATCGATTATTCGATGTCGGTTATCGTGTCAAGAGCGTTACCCGATGTAAGAGACGGCTTGAAACCTGTTCATAGAAGAGTGCTTTACGGTATGTATGGATTAGGGGTTTTTTCTAATAGAAAATATCTGAAATCCGCGAGAATTGTTGGAGACGTTTTGGGTAAGTACCACCCGCATGGAGACTCCTCCGTATATGATGCCATGGTAAGAATGGCCCAGGACTGGAGCCTTCGTTATCCCCAGGTAGACGGGCAGGGGAATTTCGGTTCCATGGACGGTGACCCGCCGGCAGCCATGCGTTATACCGAAGCAAGACTGAAAAAGATTTCCGATGACATCCTTTCCGACCTGGACAAAGAAACGGTAGATTTCCAGAACAACTTCGACGACAGTTTACAGGAACCAACGGTTCTGCCTTCTAAAATCCCTAATCTTCTGGTAAACGGAACCTCCGGTATTGCCGTAGGGATGGCGACCAATATGGCGCCGCACAACCTTTCCGAATCGGTAGACGCGATCTGTGCCTATGTAGACAATCCCGAAATTACCATCGATGAGCTGATGCAGCACATTATCGCTCCGGATTTCCCTACCGGCGGAATCATTTACGGTTACGACGGGGTGAGGGATGCTTTCCATACCGGAAGAGGAAGAGTAGTGCTTCGGGCTAAGGTGGCCTTTGAGGAAATCGGAAACCGGAACGCGATCATCGTTAATGAAATTCCGTATCAGGTAAACAAAGCGGAAATGATCGCCAGGACCGCCGATCTGGTGAAAGACGATAAAATCCCGGGAATTTACGAAATCAGGGACGAGTCCGACCGTAGAGGTCTGCGGATCGTTTACGAACTGAAAAATGATGCGATTCCTAATGTAGTCCTGAACTTATTATATAAATATACTTCACTTCAGACTTCTTTCAGTGTAAACAACATTGCTTTAGTCCACGGAAGACCGGAGCAGCTGAACCTGAAAGACATTATCCACCATTTCGTGGAGCACAGGCATGAAGTGATCGTAAGAAGAACGAAATTCGAGCTCAGAAAAGCAAGGGAGAGAGCACACATCCTTGAAGGATTCATGAAAGTGATCGGATCCCAGGATTCTCTGGACAAAGCGATTTCAATCATCCGTCACTCTTCCAACCCGCAGGCGGCGAAAGAAGGGCTGATCGAAGCATTTGAGCTTTCCGAGCTTCAGGCACAGGCCATCCTTGATCTCCGCCTTGCCCGTCTTACCGGCATGGAGCTGGATAAGATCCGTGATGAATACGATACCATCATGAAAGAAATTGAGGATCTTGAAGACATCCTGGCCAATGAGCCGAGAAGATTCCGGATCATCAAAGAGGAATTGATTGAAGTAAAAGAAAGATACGGCGACGAAAGAAGAACAGAAATCGATTATTCAGGCGGTGAAATGTCTATTGAAGACATTATCCCGAACGAATCGGTAGTACTTACCATTTCCCATGCCGGATACATCAAAAGAACTTCGCTTTCCGAGTACAAGATCCAGAGCAGGGGCGGCGTAGGAAACAAAGCGGCCACCACCAGGGATGCCGACTTCCTGGAATATATCGTATCGGCGACCAACCACCAGTATATGCTGTTCTTTACTGAAAAAGGAAGATGTTACTGGCTGAGGGTATTTGAGATTCCTGAAGGTTCCAAAACGGCAAAAGGAAGAGCGGTACAGAACCTGATCAATATTGAACCTGATGATAAGATCAAAGCATACATCAGAACCAACAACCTGAAAGATTCAGAATACGTGAATCAGATGAGCGTAGTGATGGTTACCAAAAACGGAACCATTAAGAAAACGTCTCTTGAAGCTTATTCAAGGCCTAGGGTAAACGGGGTAAACGCCATCGAAATCAGGGATAATGACCAGTTGCTGGGTGCTTACCTTACCAACGGTACCTCTCAGATCATGATCGCGACCAAAAACGGAAAATGTATCCGTTTCCCTGAAGAAAAAGTAAGGGAAGTAGGAAGAGGATCCATTGGGGTGCGCGGAATCAGCATGGATGAAAATGACGAGGCAATAGGAATGATTGTGGTGAACGACCTGGAAACCGAAACGGTGCTTGTGGTATCTGAAAAAGGATACGGTAAGAGAACGGCCGTACTGGACTACAGGGAAACCAACAGAGGCGGAAAAGGGGTCATCACCCTGAACATCACCGAAAAGACCGGAAACCTGATTGCCATCCAGAACGTAACCGATGAGGACGGGCTGATGATCATCAACAAATCCGGGGTTGCCATCAGGATGAATATGAACGAAATGAGGGTAATGGGCAGGAATACCCAGGGGGTGAAGCTGATCAACCTTAAGAAAAATGACGAAATTGCAGCGATTGCAAAAGTAGAAATGGATAAGGAGGTAGAGGAAGAAATTACCGGTGAAGAGGTAACGGAACCAATCGCTGAAGGCGAAGCTGAAGTCGTTACGGAACTTTTCCCTGATGAAAATGCGGGAGTACAGGAAACGCAGCAGAACCCTGACGAAGAAACCGAAGGCCCGGATGCTGAAGAAGAATAAAAAAGAATATCAATTAATTTAAAATAGTGATTATGAAAAAGCTGATTTTAGGTATGGCTTTCGTTGCATCTGCCTTTGTTTTCGGACAGAAAGATGATGTAAACGCTAAGCTGCAGGAAGCCAATAAAGCTGCAATGGACGCATACAATGCGAAAAATTACGCAGTGGCGGCTCCTAAGTTTATGGATGTTTATAACCTCCTGAAAACAAGCGGACAGGATAATAAAGTATATATGTATTACTCAGGATTGAATTATGCGCTGGCTAATGACATCCCTCAGGCTACAAAGATATATACGGACCTGATCAATTCCGGATATACCGGTGTTGAAACCACATATACGGCCAAAGACAACAAAACAGGACAGGTGGCCAGCTACGATAAAAATACCTGGGAACTTCTGAAGAAAACGTCATCAAAAGATTATTCGGATTTCAAGACTGAGCAGTCGCCAAGCGTTGAGCAGGACTTATACGAAACACTGTCTACTTTGCTGATCAATGCCAAAAAGAACGACGAAGCTTTAGCCCTTATCGAAAAAGGACTTGCTAAATTCCCGAACAGTACCAAGTTGAAAGAATATCAGGGAAGCGCACTTTATGCATCCGGAAATACGGATAAATTTATGCAGAACCTGAAAGAGCAGTTGGCAAAGAATCCTAACGATGCCACCAACTGGTATAATTTAGGCGTATTGCAGGCAAAAAATCCGGCGACGGCAAATGAGGCCATCACTTCTTTCCAGAAGGCCATCGAGCTGAAGCCTGATTTCGCAAACGCTTATCAGAACCTGGTCTATGCAGCCATCGGTGATGATGAAAAAGCAGTAACGGAAATTAATGCTTTGAGAAAAGCAAAACCGGACGATGCTACCAAACTGATTGAAGCTAGAAAGGAGCGTTTCAACAAAGCCATTCCTTATGCTGAAAAATGGTATCAGACGATGCCAAGTGATATCAATGCCGTTCAGACCCTGAAAGATATGTATAACACGACAAGGAATACCGCCAAATTCAATGAAATGAAAGCTAAGGAAGCTGAACTTCAGGCCAAACAGCCGGCGAAATAATTTTCGGGATACCAAAAGTATATTTTAAAAACCGGAGCAGCCATGCTCCGGTTTTTATTTTAGGTTCAAATTTCAAGGTTTAAAGTTTTTCAACTCATAAATTGGGTTTAAGTATTCTGATCAGTTTGAAGATTGTCAGCCTTCATAAAATTCTGTGGTCTAGAACAAGTCGAAAAGTTTATACCAAGCCTGTTGAAACAGTGTAGTGAAACTTAAAAACAGCAGTAATAAACGAAATCTTCATTCAGGCAGTTAAATATTTAGAGTAAGATACAAACTCTCAGAGAGCTTCCACAAGTGAAACAGCTCTGTGAAACTTAAAAACAGTTAGCAGTTAAAAAAATCTCAGTGGACTTTGTGTTTATACAATCAAGCATTTAGAGTAAAATACAAATTCTCATAGAGCTCCTGTAAATGAAACAGCTTTGTGAAACTTAAAAACAGTTAGCAGTTAAAAAGATCTCCACACCCTCCGTGAGGCAATCGAGTATTTAAAATAAAGTACAGACTCTTCGTGAGCTCCTGTAAGTGAAACGGCTTTGTGAAACTTAAACGTTTCGCATCCAAAAAAAACTTCGCGCCCTCCGTGTTCAGGCAATTGAGCATTTAAAGTAAAAATACAAACTCTAATAGGGCTCCTGTAAGTGAAACGGCTTTGTGAAACTTAAACGGTTCGCATTCAAAAAAACTTCGTGGACTTTGTGTTCATACAATCAAGCATTTAAAGTAAGATACAAACTCTCAGAGAGCTTCCACAAGTGAAACAGCTCTGTGAAACTTAAAAACAGTTAGCAGTTAAAAAGATATCCGTGCCCTCCTTGTTCAAAATCCTGTATTTCAGATGAAGACAAATTCCATCTCTAATTTTATTCCCTGAAACTTTCTCAGCAATCATTTGAAGCTGAACCTGCTCAGTCCTTCATCCGGCCCCCTGATCATCCAGCATGAAAAAACCGGAAATTTTCCGGAGGAATCCCCTGAAATCCATGTTAAAATTCTTTCCAATTCCGTATCTTTGGGAAAAATTTTTACAAAAATGATCGAGTGGAAAACCGCCGGAGAATATGAAGATATTACCTATAAAAAATCCAATGGCGTAGCGAGAATCGCTTTCAACAGACCTGAAATCCGTAATGCTTTCAGGCCCAAGACGACTTCGGAATTATACGATGCTTTTTACGATGCTTACGAAGACCCTTCCATCGGGGTGGTGTTGCTTTCCGGAGAAGGGCCGAGCCCTAAAGACGGCGGCTGGGCATTCTGCAGCGGGGGAGACCAGAAGGCAAGAGGGCACCAGGGATATGTAGGAGAGGACGGAAGACACCGTCTGAATATCCTTGAAGTTCAGCGGCTGATCCGTTTTATGCCGAAAGTGGTGATCGCGGTGGTACCGGGATGGGCCGTGGGCGGAGGACACTCGCTTCATGTGGTTTGTGATTTAACCTTAGCCAGTGAAGAGCATGCTATCTTCAAGCAAACCGATGCGGATGTCACCAGTTTCGACGGAGGCTACGGTTCCGCTTACCTGGCGAAAATGGTAGGGCAGAAAAAAGCCCGTGAGATTTTCTTTTTGGGCAGGAATTATTCTGCTCAGGAAGCTTTGGAAATGGGAATGGTGAATAAAGTCGTTCCCCATGCCGAACTGGAAGATACCGCTTACGAGTGGGCCCAGGAAATCCTGGCCAAATCCCCGACTTCGATCCGGATGCTGAAATTCGCCATGAACCTTACCGACGACGGAATGGTGGGGCAGCAGATTTTTGCCGGTGAAGCAACACGTCTCGCCTATATGACCGACGAAGCCAAAGAAGGAAGGAACGCCTTTCTGGAAAAAAGAAAGCCGGACTTCGGAGAAGACCAGTGGATATCGTAAAAATATAAGTAATGAGTAATCGGTAATGAGCAATTTTTTATTACTGGTTACTTATTGCCCATTACTCAAAAAATTATGACAGATTGGATAAAAGCCGCAAGGCTCAGAACATTGCCGCTTTCCTTAAGCGGAATTATCATGGGATCTTTTATTGCCCGGTGGCGGCTGTACAATGAAGGCGGAACCTGGGACTGGCGGATCTTTGCCCTCGCCCTGGTGGTCACTTTACTTTATCAGGTGCTTTCCAACTATGCCAACGATTACGGCGACGGAATCAAAGGGACGGATACCCAAAGGGCAACCGAAGCTGAAGCAAGAGCCGTAGCTTCCGGCCGGATTACTGCCGGACAGATGAAAAATGCGGTGATTTTATTTTCCGTATTGTCTTTTGCAGCCACCGTTGCACTCTTGTATCTGGCGTTTGTGCCGGATTATATGAATGAATTTTATATCTTCATCGGTCTGGGGATCGCCTGTATCCTGGCTGCAATCGGCTATACGGTAGGGAAAAAACCATACGGCTACATGGGCTTGGGAGATATTTTCGTCTTTATTTTCTTCGGCCTGGTTTCGGTGTGCGGAAGTTATTTTCTGTTTACCAAATCGTTCAGCTGGGATCTGCTGTTGCCGGGAGCGGCCATCGGAATGATGAGCATGGCGGTGCTGAACCTGAATAACATGCGGGATATCGAAAGCGATAAATTATCCGGGAAAAACAGCTTTGCGCTGCGCATCGGCTTTAAAAAAGCGATGATTTACGAAATGGTGCTGCTTAATCTTCCGCTGGTTTTCATCCTGATGTTCTTAGGCGTCAACGGTTTTTTCCAGACGCAGAATTACTACGTTTTTATCGTTATGATCCTGATGCTTCCTTTAATGAGAATCAGAAGAAACATTATGACGGTAAAGAACCCGAGAGAGCTTGACCCGTTCCTGAAGCAGGTGGGAATGATCACCCTGATGATCGCCGTTCTTACGGCAGCCGGACTTAATCTATTCCATTAATTATAACGAGGGGGCCGGCAAATGAGGAATAAAATCGATAAAATGGCTTCTTATTTATCGGTAATTGCATCCGTAGTTTTTTTCTGTGTTTGATTTACGGCTGCAACTGCCGGATATCAGCAAAAGTAGAAAGTGTTATAACTCCATAAATTTTAAATCAATTAAAAATGAAAATACAATATTTAGGACAAAACTGTTTTTTGTTCACCTATAAAGACAAAACGATCTTATCCGATCCTTTTTACAATTACAAAAAAGCCGAATCCGGATTTGATATTGCTGCTCAGAAAATCGACTATATTTTACTGACGCATGCACATGGAGACCATATTGCTGATGTGGAAGAAGTGCTGCAGCATCATCCCGAAGCAAACCTCATTGCCGTTCCGGAAATCTGCGGGTATTTTAAAAACGCTAAAAATAAAGACGATGTGAATTTAGGGGGATCGGCAAAAATCGATGATCTTGAGATTTCCATGGTTCCGGCCCATCATACAAGTTCGTTCCCGGACGGAAGCTACGGCGGCGTTCCCGTAGGATATATTTTCAGGCTTCCTGAAGGCAGAAACCTGTATATGGCAGGAGATACCGGTGTGATGGCTGATATGGAGCTGTTTCCGAGGTTATACGGAAACTTGGACCTTTCTATCCTTCCGGTGGGGAGTCATTATACGATGTGTCCGGAAAAAGCAGCTTTTGCAGCAGCAGAATTATTAAAGACCCCGAAGGTGATCGGATGCCACTTCGATATTTTTCCTGCCATCGAGATCAACCATGAAGATGCAATGAAGCATTTTGCAGATAAAAACGTAGAACTTGTTTTACCTAAGCTGGGTGAGGCGTTCGAATTTTAAATAAATGTTGAAAGGTAATTTGAAAATGGAAATGATGAAGGGTTTAAAAACAAAAAAAGATAATTCTCAAATTACCTCTCTTCACTTAAAACCAAAAAAAAATGGCAAGCTACCTAAATCACACCGCTACGACCAATTACCTTTGCTGCGTTCCCACCCTGGAGGATTCTCAGGAGCTGGTTGTTTAGGACTTGCCGTTGCAAAGGTAGGAATATTTTACAAAATTCAAAACATTATTAGAGAAAATTAACTGAAAAAACCGGCTGCCGGCAGTAGTTTGCTGAAATTCAGCCTGATAATTTTTCAAAAATTTTCTAAAAATTTAGATATGACGAAAAGCACTTCCACATTAGGAATTTTACTGTTTGGCGCTACGATGCTCGTTTTTTTCGTGGTGTACTCCTTCTTCTCAGGAGTTAATTATTTTGATATTTCGCTGAAAGCCAATGCTTTCGTTTTGCCGATTATTTATGCCGGAACTGCATTCTGGTCGGTGAAATCCTATTGGAGCAGCCACCGGGTGGTAAGTTTTAAAGATGCTTTTAAAAGGGCATTTGTTCCGATGTTTATCGGAGGTATTTTATCCGTTTCCAGCATTTATTTATTCTTAAATTTTGTGGATACCGATGCCAAAAAACTGCTGAACTATCAGTACGTGACACGCCAGAAGTCTGAAATGGACAAGGAATATCAGTCGGCAAGAAAAATCCTGAAACATCAGAAAGATATCGACGAACTCGACCAGAAGTACAAAGAAAGGCTTCCGAGCTTCTCACCGGATGCCGTTAAGGGAAAAGATATGCTTACGATCAGTCATTTTTCAGGATATTTTGCGGCAATTCTTATATTTTACGTAGTTTTGTCGTTGTTTTTCGGAGCGTTTTTCAGAACGAAAACGATCTATCAGGAAGAGCAGAATCAAGAATAATTTTTTATTGAAATTAAATGAATTTATCTATAGTTATTCCGTTACTGAACGAAGAGGATTCTTTAGAAGAACTTTTTTCAAGGATTGATAACGTGTGCCGGTTTAACGGTTTATCTTATGAAGTCTGGTTTGTCGATGACGGAAGTACGGATTTGTCGTGGAGCATTATTGAGAACCTGAAAGTTCAGCACCCTCAGATCCACGGGATTAAATTTTCCAAGAATTACGGAAAGTCACAGGCGCTTCATGCCGCTTTTGAACGCACAAACGGCGATGTGATCATCACCATGGATGCTGATTTGCAGGATTTTCCGGAAGAGATACCGGAACTTTACGCCATGGTGATGAATGAAAATTACGACATCGTTTCCGGCTGGAAAAAGAAGCGTTTCGATAACGTGATGACGAAAAACGTTCCGTCCAAGCTGTTCAATGCAGCGGCAAGAAAGGTTTCCGGCGTTTACCTGCACGATTTCAACTGCGGGTTGAAAGCATATAAAAAGCAGGTCGTGAAATCGATAGATGTATACGGAGACATGCACCGGTACATCCCGGTTCTGGCAGCCAATGCAGGATTCCGCAGGATTACGGAAAAAGAGGTTCAGCACCAGGCCCGGCCTTACGGAACTTCTAAATTCGGGACCGAAAGGTTTATCAGGGGGTTTCTGGATCTGGTTACCCTTTGGTTTGTCAGCCGTTTCGGAGGAAGGCCGATGCATTTCTTCGGAGCCGTAGGAACCTTGATGTTTATCGTTGGTTTCCTTTCAGCACTCTGGCTGGGCCTTTCCAAGCTGATTGATGTGGCCAGGGGAATCTACGGACACCTGATTACCAACAATCCATGGTTCTTCATTGCATTGACTATGATGATTATGGGAACCCTGCTTTTTATAGCCGGATTCTTAGGGGAAATGATTATCCGGACGAACCGGGAGCATAAGAATTATAATATTGATGAAGTGATTTAACATGAAGAATATTTTTTACGCCGTAATGGTTTTTGCTCTGGTTTCCTGTGGAAAAGTTTCCCCGAAAGGAAACATCGAGCGGAAAGATGTGGATGTCCCTGAATTTGTAAACCTTAATCTGGAAGGAAAATTCCGGGTGTTCTATGCAAGGGGAAACAAAAATTTCGTGGAAATTGAAACCTATCCGAATGTTGCGGATAATCTCGATGTTGAAGTGGATGATAAAACGTTAACCATCAAAGAAAAACGCGGAACAAAAGGGGTGGATTTCTATAATGTCACCATTTATTCCAAATATAACCTTGAAAAAGTGGCCATTTCAGATTCCGTAGAAATGAATATTTCCAGTGAAATTAAGACTGATAATTTTAAGCTTAATTTAAAGAATTTTGCTACTTTTATGGGTTCGGTGAATACCAGAAGGGCAGAAGTGGAAATGCTGAACCGCAGCAGGGCCAACTTTCTCGGGCAGACCAAAGATGCCGTCATCAAAATTTCCGATACGGCCAGCCTGATCGCTCCGTACTGGAAAATTGAAAACCTGAACATCGATTCCAAAAACGGAAACTACGCGGAAGTAAATGTAAAAGATTCCCTGAAAGGACACGTTCAGAACACGGCAAAATTCACTTATTACAATGATCCGATCCGGGCATTTAAGATAGATAAAGATACTAGGGTAGAGAATAAAAAATTGGAGTAATTAGAAATTGGAGGAGAAAAAATATACAGCATATAGCATTAGAAGCTTAGAAGGAATGGAGCATGTAAGGCTTCGTCCTCATTTATATTTTGAAGATTGTTTCATGGAAAACAATTTAAATTCTCTTATTTTTGGAGCCCTTTGTCATGCAATTGATGAGTATTTTGACAATAATTGTAGCGAAATAGTTGTTAATGCTATTACCAATTCATTATATATAAAATATGATGCAGGAATGTCTCTGGAAAAATCCTGGGATCTGACCATAGCAGAATGTATTATGACAAGAATCGGAGCATGCAGCAACGAGAAAAAGCATCTTGAAGTCGGTGATGAATTTTGCCGTGTCGCAATGACTGTTATTAATGCTGTTTCAGATAAATGTGAATTAAAAACCGTCTGGAACAAAAAGTCCGGGCATTTTATTTTTGAAAAAGGAAAAACGATCTTTAAAGAATTTTCAGAATCTGATTCATCCGAAGAATTCACAGCCATCAGCTTTGAGATTAACAGGGAAATTTTCGGCGATTCTATCTTTGATCGGAATGATCTTGAGTTAAAAATCATTGAGTTGAAAAAAAAATTACCGGACTTAAAAATTGAACTTAAAAATAATAAACAATAAGGCTTGAGCGGCGTTAGAGATTTAATTATCCAGCACAATCACCTCACAAAATAAACTGTACAAATACAAATATGACAACATTAGAAAAAGCAAAACTTTGGTTGCACGAATCATTTGATGAAGAAACAAGAAGTGCGGTACAATTATTAGTTGACGGCAATTCGCCGGATCTGGAAGACTCTTTTTACAGGCCGCTGGAATTCGGAACGGGAGGGATGAGAGGAATCATGGGCGTAGGAACCAACCGTTTAAATAAATACACGTTAGGCCAGGCAACGCAGGGACTTGCAAACTACATGTTAAAGCAGTTTCCAGGTGAAGAAATTAAAGTGGCTATCGCCTATGACGTGAGAAACAACTCCAAAGAATTCGGAAAACTGGTAGCCGATGTGCTGACGGCCAACGGGATAAAAGTGTTGCTTTTCAAAGACCACCGTCCGACGCCTGAACTGTCTTTCACGGTAAGAGACCGAAACTGCCACGGAGGAATCGTACTGACGGCTTCCCACAATCCGCCGGAATACAACGGTTATAAAGTGTACTGGAATGACGGCGCCCAGATCGTCCCGCCGCATGATGAAGCGATTATTGCCGAAGTGCTTTCCGTTCAGTTCGATAAAATAAAATTCAACGGGAATGATGATCTGATCGAATGGATCGGAGAGGAGCAGGACGACGTCTACATCGATGCCTGTATCGAAAATTCAACCTATCAGAATGTAGGAAAAGAAAATTTAAATATCGTTTTCACTTCTATCCATGGAACGACCTATACCACGGTTCCTAGAGCATTGGAAAAGGCCGGTTTCAAGAAGATTGATCTGGTGAAGGAGCAGATGATTCCGAGCGGGAATTTTCCGACCGTTGATTCCCCGAATCCCGAAGAACCGGCAGCCCTTGAAATGGCGATGGATCTTGCCAAGATCACCAATGCCGATATTGTTATCGGAACAGATCCTGACGGAGACCGGTTGGGGATCGCGGTAAGAAACCTGGACGGTGAAATAGAATTGCTAAACGGAAACCAGACCAATACGATCCTGACTTATTATATCCTGAACGAATGGAGAAAGCTGGGCCGCATTACCGGAAAAGAATTCATTGGTTCTACGATTGTAACGTCCGATATTTTCTTTGATATCGCCCGGAAATTCGGTGTACAGTGCAAAGCGGGATTAACCGGATTCAAGTGGATCGGGAAAATGATCCGTGATGTGGAAGGAAAAGAGAAATTTATCTGCGGCGGAGAGGAGAGTTTTGGGTTTATGACGGGTGACTTTGTTCGGGATAAAGATTCGTGCGGAAGTATCGTCCTTGCCTGCGAGATTGCGGCCTGGTGCAAAGCCAACGGCAGAACCATGTATGATTACCTGATCGAGATTTACCAGGAAACCGGAATGTACTACGAAGGCCTTGTGAACCTCGTACGGAAAGGAAAAGACGGAGCGGAAGAAATCCAGAACATGATGAAAGAGTTCCGTGAAAACCCTCCGAAACAACTGGCAGGCTCGCCGGTAGCAGAGGTAAAGGATTTCAAGGAGCAGACCAATTTCATCGTTTCCAAAAATGAAAGGGAGATCATGAATGAAATTCCGAAATCCAACGTGCTGATCTATTATACCGAAGACGGTACCAAAGTCTGCGTAAGGCCTTCCGGAACGGAGCCGAAGATCAAATTCTATATTTCCGTAAAAGAAGATCTTACTTCCGCAGCTGATTTCAGGGATAAGCAGAAATCGTTGGAAGAGAAAATCAGCGAGGTGAAAAATGACCTGCAGTTAACCTAAGATTTATTTAAATCGCAAAAGTCACAAAAGACAATTGTCATAAAATATTAAGTAAATGCCCGAAATTATCAGAAGATAAAAATCAAAGATTTTTTAAAGACTTTTATATTCTTTTAATTTTTATGATAATTAACTTTAAATCAGTACTTAAATCTTTTGTGACTTTTGTGGTAATAAAAAATTTGCAGATAAAAATGTAGCAATATATCCGTCCGCAGTATACCAGTGACTGCTCAACGGTTATTGTTTAATTAGTAATATTAAAAATAAAAGTAAAGTGAAAGTTTCAAAATTAGCGGCGAACCTGATCGGTTCTGAAATTGTAAAAATTGGTAATGAAGTAAATGATCTAAAGGCAAAAGGAGCGGAGATTGCCAATCTTACGATTGGGGATCTGAATTCCAATATTTATCCGATTCCTGCCCGGCTGAAGGAGGAAATTCAGAAAGCTTATCAGAATAACCTGACAAATTATCCGCCTGCGAACGGACTTTTATCTTTAAGGAAAGAAGTTTCCAAAGACTTAAAAACAAGATGGAACCTGGATTATTCACCGGAGGATATTCTGATCACGGCCGGCTCAAGACCCCTGATCTATGCCGTATACAAAACCATCGTCGATGAAGGGGATAAGGTGGTATATCCGATTCCTTCATGGAACAACAACCATTACGCGTATCTTACTTCGGCTGATGCCATTGAGGTGAAAACAACGCCTGAAAATAATTTCCTTCCGACGGCGGACGATCTGAGACCTCATTTGTCCGGAGCGGTTCTTGTAGCGCTTTGCTCACCGTTGAACCCTACCGGAACGATGTTTACCAGAGAGCAGCTATCGGAAATCTGCGAACTGATTCTTGAAGAGAACAAAAAGAGAAGTGAGGACGAGAAACCGCTGTATCTGATGTATGATCAGATCTACTCAAACCTGACATTTGGTGCTGAACACGTAGACCCGGTTTCCCTGTTCCCTGAAATGAAGGAGTATACGGTGTATATCGACGGGATTTCCAAATGCCTTGCCGCAACCGGTGTACGTGTGGGCTGGGGATTCGGTCCTGCCCATATCCTGGATAAAATGAAAGCGCTCCTGACGCACGTGGGCGCCTGGGCACCGAAACCGGAACAGGAAGCCACGGCAAAATATTATGAAAACCCGGAAGAAGTAAATGCTTTTGTTGAAGATTTCAAAGGAAAACTGGAAACCAGCCTGAAAGTTCTTCACCAGGGAATCCAGGACCTGAAAGGAAAAGGACTTGCCGTGGACAGCATCGAGCCGATGGGTGCACTTTATCTTACCATCAAACTGGATTATATCGGTAAAAACAAGCCTGACGGGACGGTGATTGAAAATTCTTCTGATCTGGTCTTCTATCTGATCAATGAAGCGGGCGTGGCTTTGGTTCCGTTCTCTGCTTTCGGAGAAGAAAAATCCGAGCCCTGGTTCAGAGCTTCCGTTGGAGGATTGGCCACGGAGGAAATTTCAGCCATGATGCCGAAGCTGGAAAATGCTCTGAACGCTTTAAAATAATAAGTAAAATATACCCATTTAACAGTGTAGCAGTTCCTAATTGTTACACTGTTAGATTTTTAAACTGTTATATTGAACTATGAAAATCATTGCAGTAATACCCGCACGTTACGAAGCCAGCCGTTTTCCGGCCAAGCTGATGCAGCTGCTAGGAGAAAAGACCGTCATCACGACAACTTATCAGAATGTAGTGGAAACCGGTCTGTTTGATGAAGTTTTTGTCGCTACGGATTCGGAAATTATTTTTGATGAAATCGTAAAAAACGGCGGAAAAGCGGTAATGACCGGACAACATGAAACGGGAAGCGACCGTATTGCAGAAGCCGTACAGCCTATCGATTGCGACATCGTGATTAATGTTCAGGGTGATGAACCTTTTTTAAAATTAGAGCCTTTAAAGCAACTCATCGAAGTTTTCCGGAACGATGACAATCAGGAGATTTCCCTGGCGTCTTTAAAAATAAAGCTTTACGAAAAAGAAGAGATCGAAAATCCTAACAATGTAAAAGTAATTACCGATAACAACGGTTTTGCGTTGTACTTCAGCCGTTCGGTTATTCCTTTTCACCGGGAGATTTCTTATGAGGTGGATTATTTTAAGCATATCGGCGTTTACGCGTTCAGGAAACATGCACTGATCCAGTTTTCAAAGCTGGAAATGAAGCCTCTGGAAATTTCCGAAAAAATCGAGTGCATCCGCTACCTGGAATACGGCATGAAAATCAAGATGATAGAAACCAATTTCGTTGGCGTAGGCATCGATACGCCGGAGGATCTTGAAAAGGCCAGAAAATTAATTTGAAAATTTGCCAATCCTACAATTTGAAAATATATTTTTAATATTTAGGAACTAAGGAGTATTTTCTTAATAAACTTAATTTAAATCAATCCATTGATTTCTTATTTTTTATCCAGTTTAATAAACTAAACTTCTTAATGTTAAAAATTAAAAATAGATTTCGCTTGTTTGCATAACCATATTAGGTAAGGGTCTATTAAGCTATTGAGTAGAATCTAAACAACCTCTTATGTTTTCAAATTATCTCAATTTCAGATTTTCAAATTAAAAAAGCCTTATATTTGAATTTATAAAAAGTATTAATGAAGAAATTACTGTTGGCATTTATTCTGGTATGCTCCCAATTATGTCTGGCTCAGACGGCAAAGGAAATTATTGATAAAAATATCGAACTGTCCGGAGGACTGACCAATTGGAAACTGCTGAATTCCGTGCTGCTTCAGGGAAAAGTAATTCTGGGAGTGAAAGACGAATACCCGATCAAAATTTACCAGCAACGTCCGAATCTTACCAAGACCGTCATCACCATCAGCGGAAAAGATACGGCCATTGAAGGCTACGACGGATCCAAAGGCTATGCAATGAATTATGCAACCAATAAAGTTCAGGAGTACACAGAATATGTTCCGGAAAGCTTTGATAATGATTTTATCGACTGGGAAAACAAAGGTTTCGAAGCGAAATACCTGGGGAAGGAAAAAATAGGAAATGTTTACTGCCATAAGGTGGAACTGACAAAAAATGTCAATAAAAACATCTATTATTTCGATACCAGGAGCTACATGCTGCTGAAAGAAGTGAAAAAAGATGAAACGCTGATGTATTCTGATTTTAAAAAAGTAGGGAACTTATCCATGCCGTTCAGGATCGAATCTTCCAGCACCAAAAAAGACGGCGATTACGTGATGCTGATCAACAGGATCGACATCAATAAAGTATTTCCGGCCAATATCTTCAAATTTTAATCAAAAAGAATTAAATTTAAATTATGAAAAAATTGTTTTTAATGTTTCTTTCGGTGGTTGCTTTTTTCAACAGCTGCGCCCAGAAGAAAAGCGATGCCTCTAAAGCCAAAACCAATGAACTTATGGGAAAATCAATATACGATTTCAAAGTAGATGCCCTGGAAGAAGGGAAGCAAATCAACTTTGCCGATTTTAAAGGAAAGAAAATCCTTATCGTGAATACCGCTTCGGAATGCGGATTTACGCCGCAGTATGCCGATCTTGAAAAAGTAGCTGAAGAATATAAAGACAAACTGGTGGTGGTAGGTTTCCCTGCGAATAACTTCGGAGGTCAGGAACCGGGCAGCAATAAAGAAATCGGGGCTTTCTGCCAGAAAAACTACGGGGTAACTTTCCCGATGGCCGCCAAAGTTTCCGTGAAAGGCAACGATACGGCGCCTATTTTTAAATACCTAACCGAAAAAGAGCTGAATGGTGTAAAAAACACAACCATCCTCTGGAACTTCACCAAATTCTTAATCGACGAGAACGGAAAGCTGGTTGATTCTTTTGTAAGCACTACCAAACCGACGGATGAAGCCATTACGAAGTATTTGAAATAAATAGTAAAAAACATCGTTATAAAGTGGATCTTTATCCACTTTTTTAATTTTAAACCATGAAAAAACTATTAATCATTTTTATTTTGTTTCTTTCTGTTAAAGGATTTTCACAGGATTCTTATTTTTTAGGAAAGACGAACTATTGTACCCCACAGGATGCCAATTCAAAGAAAGCTTTTGAAACTGCATTCTTAGCATTGAATTATCCGAAATATTATGGCGGAATCACTAATTTATTGCTGAAGATCGGGGAAAAGGATCCGAAATACTGCGATGCGTATTTTATGGCCGGATATTTCTTCAGGCTACAGGATATGCATAAAGAAGCATTGGCTGCCTACTACATTGCCGATAGTCTGGCTCAGAATAAAGCACCGATCTTCAAGCAAAATCTGGCCATACAGTTTATGAGATTCGGAAAAGCAGATGAAGCCCGGAAAAAATATGAGGAGATGGTGAAATACTTTCCGGAAAACCCGGAAGGATATTACGGGATCGGAAACACATCAATTGTCATTGGAGATTATGAAGAAGGCTTAAAAAATCTGAAACACGCGGAAGAGCTCTACAAAGTTTCGGGAAAAGTAAAAGATGATGTGGTTTATATGTACGGAATGCTGCATACCCTGAAAGAAAACTATGAAACGGCTTTGCCTTATTTGGATGAAGCTTATTCCACCTACAAAAAAGATGATGGTTATCTTTCCGTTTATGCATTGGCATTGATAAAAGTTGGCAAAATCAAAAATGACGAAAAGCTCATTAAGAAAGCCCAGAAAACATACGAAAAAATAAAAGATAAAACGATTGCCGATGAAATCAGGAAAAAGCTTAATTCTGAATTCAGTTAAATTTGAAATAGAAACCGTGTTATAAAGTCTGGAAGAGGGATGTCGGATGCTGGAGTTAACTTTGTTTAAGATACTTCAAAGAGTGATTCAATGGTCGTGTCTCACGAGCTGCTGAAAACGTAATAAATAACGTAAACCCGAATAAAAATCCGGATTAATACGTTGGAAGATGGAAGCGGGAAGTTCCTGATGTCAGAAATACGATCAAAGATCCTGATGATCAAACGAAATCTTTCATGATCTTATTAAAGAGAATCCTATTGAAAGTCCTGACTGAATTCCCTTCAAATTATATTGTTTAAACGCTGTTCATTAAAAGAGTAGCGTTTAAATTTTACGACCACTTTCAATTCACTATTTACATTTGCCTTTTTACTAACCGTTAGTTTTCTCTGCAAAACAGAAAATATTTCCAAGTTCGATGCTGGAATAGCCGTTGCTTTTGATTTTTGAGGAATTAATCATGGCTTTGGCAAGAACGTCGGTAGGTAACGGCTTCTGGCTTTCCAACAGTCCCAGCCGGTTGGCAAATTTGATGACCCGGCTGCCTAAAACCTCTCCCGGACGGTTTGAATCCTTACGTTCCAGCATCCCCGGTTTAAAGATGGTAATTTTGGTAAAATGCAGCTGTTTCACCGCTTCTTCCAGCTCACCTTTCATCTTAGAATAGAAAATTTTAGATTTCGGACTGGCTCCGTATGAAGAGACCAGGATATAATCATCCACGTTATTTTCTTTTGCTGCTTTTGCAAACTCATACTGGTACGCGAAATCGACCTTCCGTTGGCCTTCCTTGCTTCCGGCTGCCTTCAGAGTGGTTCCGAGACAGGAAAAAACAACATCGCCCTTTACTTTACTTTTCCATTCTTCAGGCTTGTCGAAATCCACTACATTCACTTTCAGTTTATTATTCCGGATGTTAACCGGCTTTCTTACAAAAACATGAATCTCATCGAAATCCTGATCCTGTAGCAGCTGACTGACCAAATCTTTTCCTGTAGCGCCCGTGGCGCCGATCACTAAAGCTTTCATATTCATTAAATTTAAGGTGGTGATGTTTCCTTCTTAAATTTACTAAATTTGACCTGAAGTAAAAAATATTATCTCTTACAAATCATTTATTACCCATTATTCATTACCCATTACTTATACTATAAAATATGGATGCCAACGAAATATTAGATTATTGCCTTGCTAAACAAGGAGTGACGGAAAGCTTTCCTTTCGACAATGAAACGCTTGTGATGAAGGTTGGAACAAAAATGTTCCTGCTGATGTCTCTGGAAAGGCAGCCGCTGCAAATCAGCGTGAAAACGGATCCGGAATGGAGCAGTGAACTCCGTGAGCAATATCCTCAGATTACCGGTGCTTATCACATGAACAAAACCCACTGGAATTCCGTATCGCTGGACGGCTTAAAAAAAGATTTGATTTTTCAGATGATCGATCATTCGTACAAACTGATTTTTAAATCGCTGACTAAAAAAGCGAAAGAAGAAATAGAAAAATCCTAAAATAAATTTTTCGTAAAAAATCAGGCTGAAAACAATTAATTTTTATTAAATAATTGCTTATAGTTACCGCCACCAACTCATATTGGCTCTTCAACCAATTTAGCATGAGATTAATATAAATCTAAGCACTTACGGTTTAGTGAAGTTAAACTATAAGTGCAATTTTATTATAAAACATAATCTTATGTACCATCATAAAAAATTACTTCCGCTATTTATTTTATTTTATTTTACAGTTTTTTATCTTATACTCAATTATACGGCCAGGATTCGTTACGGGGTGAATTTACATATCAATTAAAAGCTAAATTTGATATCCGAAGTGATAACAGATCAAAAGAACTTTTCTTATTACAGGTAACAGACCGTAAAGCGTTTTTTGCGAGTACCCTATCTCTAAAAGGCGATTCGGTAATGGAAAATTCAGGAACTACAACAAAAAATCCGGATGGAAGTGCAACGCTTGGCTGGAAAAAAGGAATTGTGATTCCAAAAACAAATTTGTCATTTACTATCATACAATCAACTGAAAACGTGCAATTTTTTGATTATGTAGGAATGTCGTTACTCACCTATAAAGAGCCCGTAATAAAGAATTGGAAACTTGTAGATGAAGCAAAAGTAATCAATACCATCAATTGTAAAAGGGCAGAAGTTACTTTTAAAGGAAGAAACTGGATCGCATGGTATTCCCCGGAAATTCCATTTCCGTATGGTCCTATGAAATTCAGCGGTTTACCGGGATTAATTATAAAAATAACTGATGACAAGCGAGATTTTGATTTTGAGCTGATCAAATCTCTGCCTAATTCTCAATTAAAAGATAGGTTAGTAAATATCAAGAAAGGCCGTTATACTGATGCTGTTGAAACAACACAGGCGAAATTGAGGCAAGCACAAAAAAGTGCTGATGATAACGCAGCTGGTCTATTGGCAAGCTATGGAACCACAATTATAAAAGGGCAGGAAATAATAAGGGAAAGAGAAAAGCAAAAGGGAGAAAATAAAAAGTATGCAAACCCTCTTGAATTAGAAAACTAAAACCATAAAAATTGTATAAGTCTATTTTAAAACAAAGAATTCCTCCGTCAGCCTTTTATCTTCATCCAGTCTTTCAATCAGTTTTTCGAGACCTTCGAACTTAATTTCGTCATGAAGGAAATCCCGGAATTTCACCGTGATTTTTTCGTTGTAAATATCGCCGTCAAAATCGAGGATATAGACTTCAACGGTTAATTTTTCTCCGTTAACGGTAGGATTGGTGCCGATGCTCAGCATGCCTTTGTACTGCTGATCTTTAATGAAAACTTCAACAATATAAGCCCCTTTTTTCGGCAGAAGCTTGATGGGCTCGGTCTCGATGTTGGCTGTGGGATAACCAATAGTCCTGCCGATCTTTTTTCCATGCACTACCATTCCCGATACAGAGTAGGGATACCCCAGCATTTCATTGGCTTCCCGGATATTTCCCTCCAGAAGGGCTTTCCGGATCTTGGTAGAGCTGATGTTGTTTTCATGGATATTGATGGCTTCCATCTGTTCCACCTCAAAATCAAGTTCCTGAGAAAGCTTTTGAAGCAGTTCGAAATTTCCGCTTTTATTTTTCCCGAAAGAATGGTCGTAGCCGATAATCAGGTATTTTACATGCAGCTGGTCTACCAGAATCTGCCGTACAAATTCTTCACCGGTCAGGTTCCTGAATTCTTCATCAAATTCTTTCAGGAATAAGTTTTCAATGTTGTATTTTTCCATTAAAAACGTTTTTTCCTCAAGGGTATTCAGCAACTTCAGGTTTTCAGACGGGTTAAAGACAAACCTCGGATGTGGCCAGAACGTAAGTATTGCAGTTTCCAGATGATTCTCCGCACCAATCTTTATCAGCTCATCGATGATGCTTTTGTGGCCGAGATGAACCCCGTCGAACATGCCCAGAGACAATGCCAGGGGCTTTTGAGAAGTGTATTCGCTAAAATTCCTGAAAACTTTCAAACCGGAAAAATTTTGACTGCAAATATAAGCAAAGTAATGTTATCATGTAAAAGTGTTTCAATGAAACAATATAACAATGTAGCAATGTACCGGTGCAGCGATATAGAGTTGGACGGCTGCAGATCCCGAAGTCTTTTATAATAGTCGTTTAATACCAGGTCTTTCCGTCCTTCTAACCTCATTGGTAAACTGTTAAATTGGTATATCGTTACATTCATCAAAAAGTATGATAAAAATCTGTTTTTTACCAATTGCGGGTTAATGAAGAATCATTATATTTGCACCAAGAAAAAATTTAGCAATGGCAAACCAAATTAAAGGTAAAATTTCTCAAATTATCGGTCCGGTAATCGACGTTGTCTTCAATGATGTGGAAGCAATTCCGGCAATCTATGACGCGTTGGAAATTACAAAAGAAAACGGTGAAAAAGTAGTTTTGGAGGTAGAACAGCATATTGGCGAAGATACAGTAAGATGTATTGCAATGGATGCTACTGACGGTCTTAAAAGAGGGCAGGACGTAATAGGATATGGTAATCCTATCGTAATGCCGATCGGTGAGGCGGTAAACGGAAGACTTTTCAACGTGGTTGGTGATGCTATCGACGGACTTCAAAATATATCTAAGGAGGGTGGTCTTCCTATTCACAGACCGGCTCCGAAATTTGATCAGCTTTCAACTTCTGCAGAAGTTTTATTTACAGGGATTAAAGTAATCGACCTGGTTGAACCTTACGCAAAAGGAGGGAAGATCGGTTTGTTCGGTGGTGCCGGTGTAGGTAAAACGGTACTGATCCAGGAGTTGATCAACAATATTGCAAAAGGACACGGAGGTCTTTCGGTTTTCGCCGGTGTAGGGGAAAGAACGAGAGAAGGAAATGACCTTTTGAGAGAGATGCTGGAATCAGGAATCATCAAGTATGGTGACGATTTCATGCACTCTATGGAAAACGGGGGCTGGGATCTTTCCAAAGTAGATTTGGAAGTAATGAAAGATTCTAAGGCCGCATTCGTTTTCGGACAGATGAATGAGCCGCCAGGTGCAAGAGCGAGAGTAGCCCTTTCCGGTCTTACCCTGGCTGAATACTACAGAGACGGTGGAGAAAGCGGACAGGGGAGAGACGTACTTTTCTTCGTAGACAACATCTTCCGTTTCACACAGGCCGGTTCTGAGGTGTCTGCACTTCTGGGACGTATGCCATCTGCGGTAGGTTACCAGCCGACCCTTGCTTCTGAGATGGGAGCGATGCAGGAAAGAATTACTTCTACGAAAAACGGTTCCATTACTTCCGTACAGGCGGTTTACGTACCTGCGGATGACTTAACTGACCCGGCTCCGGCAACAACATTTGCCCACCTGGATGCAACAACGGTATTGGACAGAAAGATCGCGTCACTGGGTATTTACCCGGCGGTAGATCCTTTGGCTTCCACTTCAAGAATCCTTGCTCCGGAAATCATTGGTGAAGAACACTACAACTGTGCACAGAGGGTAAAAGAGATCCTTCAGAGATACAAAGCGCTTCAGGATATCATCGCCATCCTGGGTATGGAAGAACTTTCCGAAGAAGATAAATCCGTGGTTTACCGTGCGAGAAAAGTTCAGAGATTCTTGTCTCAGCCTTTCCACGTGGCAGAACAGTTTACAGGGATCCCGGGATCATTGGTAGATATCAAAGATACCATCAAAGGTTTCAACATGATCATCGACGGAGAGCTGGATCACTTACCGGAAGCAGCTTTCAACCTGAAAGGAACCATCGAGGAAGCGATCGAAGCCGGACAAAAAATGTTAGCTGATAACGCATAATAATGCTAATTGCTGATAGCCAACAGCTATTAGCCAAAAGCCAAAAGCAATTAAAATGAATATAAAAATTTTAACACCAGAATACGTAGTTTTTGAAGGGGAAGTAGACTCTGTATTGCTGCCGGGAAAAAATGGTGAATTCCACATCATGCAGAACCACGCAGGAATTGTTTCTTCTCTGGTTGGTGGTAAAGTGAATTTGTATGCCAAATCAATCGACGAAGCCTACTCAAAATATTTTACCAAGGAAAATGAGAAAGATTCGGTTTTTTCTTATCCCATCAAAAGCGGTGTTGTAGAATTTAATCATAATAAAGGAATTATCCTTTGTGAATAATTAAATGAAAAGCTAAATATATTTTCAAGAAAGTGTAACTTTGTTACACTTTTTTTTATGCAGTAAGAATCCGGTTTTATGTTAAGAAGTTTAATCATTTTATGTATGGTTTTCGGTCTCTTTTTTCAGGCGCAGACCGTTAAAATTAAAAGAGGGATTGTACATCTGGAAGGGGTTCCCGTAGCAAAGGTTTCCAACAAAGGAAATGTTTATACCTTTCTGGATCTTAAGGAAACACCCATTTACACCATGGAGTTCGAGGATAAAAGCATCGTAGATTCGGTCCGCGACAGCTACCTAAAGCTCAGACGGGTTTACAACCAGGACAAAACACTTGAAATGGATTATATTTCGCCGTCTGCATTTTCCGGGGAAGAGAAATCAGCGGCCTATACCTCAGTCAAAAGCCTGAAAATCATTGACGAAAGGGGAATCAACATCAAAAATCTGGATGAAATTTTCAAAAATTCACCCAAGAGAAAGCTCGATACCAAAACAAAAGAGGCTTATACCACAAGGACTAAGATCGATAAACTGAATATCACCGTAAACAATGTCGGGGAAATTTTAAGCAATGGGAAACCCGTAGGCTATTTTACCAACCTTCCGGTAAGCTTCGGAGCAGACGATACGGTTAGCGATAAAACATTCGTCGATATCGAAATTTACGATGCCAACAGCAAATACATCGGAAAATACATTACTACCACCAAGCAGCTGAAATCGTCAGGCGGAAAAACCTTTACGCTCTACCGCGAAATGTCCGGACGGGCATCGATCCTGAAATTCCCTACTTACAAAGCTATTGCAGAAAGGATGGCCATCATGGATCCTAACTTTATCAAAAACCAGGAAAAAGTAATCGTTGGGGAGGTAACGAAAGATGGGGTGCAGAAGTAAATTGTTTTACCTTTCAAAGAAATGAACAGTAAGTTTGTTATTCCGGTAGGAATCTCACTTTGCTTTCTCCATGCTAATCTCTAATATGATGTTTGGATCCCTGCGGGATGACAAGCAGAGTGTAAAATAAAGATATGGCATTAAAAATAACCGCTGAGTTTGTCATTCCGCAGGAATCTAGACCCTGACCTTTCCATTAACCTTGCCGGATTATAAGTTTTTAAAAAATCTTTTAGAAAAAATCCCCAAAATTTACAAACTCAGAATCACCCCGTTTTCTTTCAGTTGCTGCATGGGCCTGGAAAACCAGAAGAGTTCAAAGTCTTCCATTTTTTCTTCAAAATTGTCCTTAAGTTGCTGAAGGGTAGGCTTTTTCTGATTTTCAACAGCATTTTCTTTAAACGTGTGCATCAGCCATTCGGCCTCCTGCTGCTCCAGGTCTATGCTTACAATATTGGTTTTTAAGTGCGCTGTAATTTTCGTGTACGGGTAAACGGACTTCTTTTTTGTTTTTACGCGATTCTCAGCGATTACATTTTCAGTTAAAAAGATGATTTTCGAGTTGCCTTTAAATTTAAAATCCTCTTCTTCGAGAAGACAGTCATGAATATAATCCGGATGGATGGTTGTTCCCGGAATTTTAAAATCAAACCATTCCTGAAGCGGAAGTTCGAAATTAATTCCGTGCATATAATTGAACAGAGACTTCTTCAGTCCGAAACTGAACTTGCTGTGATCGATTCCGGTTCTGTCGGTAAAATCTATATCATTGTTGGCAAATAAAATTTCCTGCTTTAGCGGAGTAACGCCAAATGATTCGGGATTCAGCCCGACCGGTGAATGCGCGGTCATGGCAAACTGATGCCAGAAGGCACTTTGTAAAATTCCCATCTCAAAAAGCTGCCGGACCATCTCCATAGAATCCACCGTTTCCTGAATGGTCTGGGTAGGATAGCCATACATCAGATAGGCATGGATCATAATTCCGGCCTCCGTAAAATTCCGGGTGACTTTGGCGACCTGTTCAACGGAAATCCCTTTATCAATTAATTTTAACAGACGGTCACTTGCCACTTCCAGTCCGCCGGAAACGGCAACGCAGCCTGATAGTTTTAAAAGAAAGCACAGATCTCTCGTAAAGCTTTTCTCAAAACGGATATTGGTCCACCAGGTAACGACCAGGTTTCTCCTGAGAATTTCCAGGGCTACTTCCCGCATCAGGGCAGGCGGTGCTGCTTCATCCACAAAATGGAATCCCGTTTCTCCCGTCGACTCAATCAGTTCTTCCATCCGGTCAACCAGGATTCTTGCAGAAATCGGTTCGTAGATTTTGATGTAGTCCAGCGAAATATCGCAGAACGTACATTTTCCCCAGTAGCAGCCGTGTGCCATCGTGAGTTTATTCCATCTTCCGTCGCTCCAGAGGCTGTGCATCGGATTGGCAATTTCGATCACGGAAACATATTGGTCCAGTTTCAAATCGCTGTAATCGGGAGTTCCGATATCGGCCTGTTTATAATCGTGCCGTACCGAATTGTTTTTATAAACCACCGTACCATTCTCTATTAAAAAAGTTCTTTTAAACTGTGGTGTTTCCATTTCATTTTGTCCGGTACGGAAAACATGTTCATACAGCAGTTCCAGGGGAAGTTCTCCGTCATCAAGGGTAATAAAATCGAAAAAGTCAAATACCCTCCGGTCTTTTATTTCCCGTAATTCCGTATTCGGAAAACCGCCGCCCATGGCCGTTTTGATGTGCGGATAATGTTCTTTAATGAATTTGGCACATCGGAAAGCCGCATATAGATTTCCGGGGAAAGGGACTGAAAAGCAGACCAGCTTCGGCTGTACCGTCTCCAGTTTTTCCTGAAGCAGCTGTAAAGTAAAATGATCGATGAACGTTAAATCGCCAAGTATTTTTGCATAGAGTTCGTCAAATGAATTCGCACTTTTCCCCAACCGTTCGGCATACCGGCTGAACCCGAAATCAGGATCTATGTTTTCGACAATATAATCGGAAAGGTCTTCCAGGTACAGGGTCGCCAGATGTTTGGCCTTATCCTGCAATCCCATATTTCCGAATGCGAATTCCATATCGTCCAGCTGATTGAACCGCGAAGCTTCCGGAAGAAAATTCATCGAGCAGATCTGTCTGGCCAGCGTTGGTGTTTTCCCCTGAAGGAAACGGATAACCTGATCGATCGTCTTGATATATTCGTTTCTTAGAGTAAAGATCCTTCGGGCATTTTCCGAAACATTCGGTACATCCACATCCTTTTCAAAAACTTTCCGGAGCCCTTCCTTTGAAAATAAAGCGAGAATAACCTCAATTCCCAGATCCGTCTGATGGCTCGAGATATTCCTTGTATTCAGAAAACCTTTAATATAAGCTGTAGCGGGATAAGGGGTATTAAGTTGGGTAAAGGGTGGGGTGATAAGAAGCAGATCTTTCAACAGAAATTTTCTGCAAAGTTATTTCAAATAATTTAAATTTTACAATTTCTGCAGACCTTATTTCGGATTCCCGGAATTTCTTAAAATATTTGATTTTTGAGATTAGTAAAGTCGTCATCCGTTTTACTTCTGTAGATCCTCTCGTCATGGTGATCCGTAGAAATTAATATATTTATTTTATTAATTATTTAATAAAAAATTAAATAAGATAAAATAATTTTAAAATAAATGGATTAAAATTGATATTATTTAAAATAAATGCTTAATATTGTGTATATAATATTTCATTAAATATTGATTTATTAAGTCTGTACAATCAGTGATTGCTGAAAAAAATCTACATCGCAGTGTGTAACTGATCAAACCAAAAGAAAAGATTTATAGTTAATAGTTGCATTTTACAGACGAAAGCAGACGGAGCTTAATCCGGTAAATTAATAACAAACTCAAATTTTAACATCATGAAAAAATTTCTTTTTACAGCTGCTCTTGCAGCTACGGCATTCTTTGTACAGTCAGGTACAACAGTAAACGAAACGGCTACCCATGCTACAGCTGCATCAAACCGGAATATTGAACGCCTGGACCTTCAGGACAACATGGTTACTTCTCCGCAACCTCTGTCTCAGCAGGAAATGGCAGCAAAAAAACTTGTTTATCTCGGATTATATGATGTTTACCTGAATGGAAAATATATCGGCAGATATCATGTATACCAAATTGTAAATTAATCTCCTATCCTTTAAAAAAAGACTGGCATGGGATTCCATGCCGGTTTTATATTATTTAGACCTATGAAGAAAATGATACTTTTATCAGCCCTCATATTATTCTTTAGTCCGAAGGCACAGTTTTTTATGATACAATATGAAGAACGGGCAAATATTGAGAACCAGCTTAAAGAGGTAACCGATCCTCAAATCAGAAAAGAAGTATCCGCTCATTTGTCGCAGCCTCGGAATTTTACTCTCTATTATAATAACGGAACCTCCCTGTATATTCAGAACAATGAGCCGATCCGGATCAGCGGGTGCAGCCTTTCAGAAATAAAAAATACCAGGGAAGCTTTTATCAGTCAGAATGTCGGAGGATTATACAAAAATCAGGCAACCAATGAATATGTAAGCGAGGCGGATATTTTCGGGAAGAAATTGTTGGTGATCGATCAGCTGCAAAAATACAACTGGAAATTTTCTGACGAAGGACGGACGATTGGGCGATATCCGGTAAAAAAAGCAAATGCCGTGATCAACGGTGAAAATGTTACCGCATGGTTTACCGGAGAAATACCTGTGAAAGACGGACCCGGCGATTATTACGGGCTGCCGGGATTGATTGTGGAGCTGAACACTTTCGATAAGGATTATGTAGCGGTGGATATCCGGAAAACGGATGCCGTATTGAATATGACAAAACCATCAAAGGGTGAGCCGATCAGCAGAGAAAACTATGACGAAATTCTGAATGAAACCATTGGTCAGCTTAAAAATATGAGCGCAGCTTCCGGAAATTAGCCTATATAAAAAAAGAGACTGCAAAACAGTCTCTCCATTTATATCTTTATTCCTGAAAGATTAAATCGCTTTAAAGCTTAATCCCTGTTCTTCCAGTAATTTCTGCTCCTGCTCCTTATAGTGGCCGTTCACCAATTTATCATGAATCGCTTCAAAAGCCTCCAGGGTTTCATTGATTTCCGCATCCGTATGGGAAGCGGTAGGAATCAGTCTTAAAAGGATCATCCCTTTTGGAATGACCGGATACACCACTACTGAAGTGAAGATCCTGTAATTTTCTCTTAAATCTTTTACCAGAAGCGTGGCTTCTACAGGAGTTCCCTGCATCATCACCGGAGTTACGCAGGTATTGGTATCACCGATGTTGAACCCTCTTTCTTTAAGTCCGTTCTGTAATTTATAGGTATTTTCCCAAAGCTTGGCTTTGATTTCCGGTCTTGTTCTTAAAAGTTCCAGTCTTTTCAATCCTCCGATAACCATGGGCATCGTTAATGATTTTGCGAAGATCTGTGACCTTAAATTAAATTTCAGGTACCGGATGATTTCTTTATCTCCCGCGATGAAAGCTCCGAAACCGGCCATCGATTTGGCAAAAGTAGAGAAATAGACGTCGATCTGGTCCTGGCATCCCTGCTCTTCACCTGCTCCGGCTCCCGTTTTTCCAAGGGTACCGAATCCGTGGGCGTCGTCCACCAGTAATCTGAATTTGAACTTTGATTTCAAGTCGCAGATTTCCTTTAGTTTACCCTGTTGTCCTCTCATTCCGAAAACTCCTTCAGTGATGACCAGAATACCGCCTCCGTTTTCCTCAGCAACTTTGGTGGCACGCTCAAGGTTTTTTTCAAGGCTGGCAATATCGTTGTGCCGGTACGTGAATCTTTTTCCGGCATGGAGTCTTACCCCGTCAACAATGCAGGCGTGGGAATCCACATCATAAACGATTACATCATTTCTTCCTACCAGGGCATCAATCGTGGAAACCATTCCCTGATAACCGAAATTCAACAAATATGCAGATTCCTTCTGAACAAAATCAGCCAGTTCCCTTTCCAGCTGCAGGTGCTGTTCGGTTTCACCCGACATGGCTCTGGCGCCCATCGGATAGAACATTCCGAATTCCGCCGCTGCCTTTGCATCCGCTTCAAGCACTTCGGGGTGGTTACACATTCCCAGATAATCATTGGCACTCCAGAAAATGACTTCTTTACCCTGGAACTGCATCCTCGGGCCGATCGGTCCTTCTAATCTGGGAAAAATGAAATAGCCTTCGCCGTAATCTGCAAACTGTCCAAGAGGTCCTGGATTTTCTTTTATTCTGTCAAAAATATCCAACATTTTATTAATATTTTAAGTAAAAAAGCCTTTTGTAATCACAAAAAGGCTTGGTTTGTATAAATTTATTCTTTCCTTATTTGATGAACTCGGTTTTAAAAACTTCATCGTAATTGTGAACACAGTTGTTGACGAAACCCTGCTCTGCCATCCATTTATCACTGTATACCTTGGTAATGTATCTTGAACCGTGATCAGGGTAAATGAGAACCACGAAATCATTTTCAGAAAATTCGTGAGACTGGCTGTACTGTATTAAACCCTGGGTAACGGCACCGGTGGTATAACCGCCCATAATGGCTTCTTTCAAAGCGATTTCCCGGGTTCTGTAGGCAGACATTTCATCATTTACCCGTACAAATTCGTCCACTTTATCAAACAGAAGGGCGGAAGGAATTAAATTTTTTCCCATTCCTTCGATCTGGTAAGGATGAACGTCTTCTTTATGGATTTCTCCGGTTTCATGATAGCTTTTCAGGATGGATCCGTCTGCATCCACACCGATAATTTTGATTAAAGGATTCTTTTCTTTTAAAAATTTAGCCGATCCCGACAAGGTACCGCCTGTTCCCGTACAGGCGAAAAGGTGGGTGATTTTTCCCTGCGTCTGTTCCCAGATTTCAGGACCTGTGGTCCGATAGTGGGCATCGATATTCAGTTCATTAAAGTACTGGTTGATGTAGATGGAGTTGGGGGTTTCCGCAGCGATTCTTTTGGCTACTTCATAATATGATCTCGGGTCATTCGCCGGAACATTCGCCGGACAGATATATACGGTGGCTCCCAGTGCTTTGAGATAAGCAATCTTCTCCGGCTTCGTCTTATCACTTACGGCAAGAATGCATTTGTATCCTTTGATAATGCAGACCATGGCGATAGAGAATCCTGTATTTCCGGAAGTGGTTTCTACCACAATGGAATCTTCTTTTAATAAACCTTTGCTCTCAGCGTTTTCTATAATGTGAAGTGCGATTCTGTCTTTAGTGGAATGTCCAGGATTATATGATTCTAACTTGGCATAAACGGTTGCAGGAATATCTTTCGTCACAGTGTTAAGCTTCACCATAGGAGTGTTTCCTATTAGGCCAAGTATATTATCGTAAACATTACTCATTATTTGTCGTTATTTTTCAATAAAAATCTGTCGGCAAAAATACAAAAAAATAAATTCAATTTCTAAACTTTTGTTTGATTTCTGAAATCTAAAATAAGTAAAATTTATTTTGTCTGTATGATCCAATGATGAAACTTTTCAAAAACTGAGCCAAAACCTTTAAATTTTGTTAAAAGCCCTCTAAAATCATATAAAAGCCTTATTTTCGCGTAATTGATTTAATAATATGAAAAATTGGACTTTTAGGCAATGGAACACCCTGCTGGGCTGGGTGGTTTTCGCTATTGCATTCATTACGTACTTGTCCACCATAGAACCGAACTTTAGTTTTTGGGACTGTGGCGAGTACATTTCCTCAGCGGTGAAACTTGAAGTAACGCATGCTCCCGGAGCAGCATTATTCCAGATTGTGGGTGCCGTGGCAGCCATTTTTGCTTTGGGAAAAGGCGAAAATTATTCTATCGTCATCAACGCGATGTCTGCCCTCTTCAGTGCATTTACCATTCTGTTTCTGTTCTGGACGATTACGCATCTGGTAAGAAGGCTTCTGAACAAAGACTTTGAGGAAATTACGAAACATCAGGAGATTTCCGTTCTTTTTGCAGGAATGGTGGGCGCTTTGTGCTTTACCTTTTCGGATACCTTCTGGTTCTCTGCGGTAGAAGGGGAAGTATACTCGATGGCCTCGATGTTCATTGCACTTTTGGTCTGGCTGATCACCAAATGGGAAAACGAGTACCAGCAGGCAGGCAATGAGCGTTGGATTATTTTGATATTCTTTATTCTCGGCCTCTCCGTGGGAGTTCACATGATGTGTATGCTGGCGATTCCTGCGGTATGCCTGATCTATTATGCGAGAAGCTACAAATTTACCTGGAAGAACTTTCTTTGGGCAAACGTTATCACCCTGCTGATTCTGGCTGTTGTTTTTAAAGGGATTTTCCCATTCATCATGGCGATGTTCGGGAAGCTTGAAATTTTCTTTGTCAATGGTTTGTCGCTGCCTTTCCATTCGGGAACGATCGTGGCATTTATCCTGATGATCGGCATCTGTTACTTCCTGATTTCCTATGCCCGGAAGATGAAGAAAAACATTTTCCAGATCATTGCCTTATCGGTTGTTTTTATGATGATCGGTTTTTCATGCTGGATGGTGATCCCGATCAGGGCCAATGCCAATCCTCCGATGAACCTTAACGATCCGGACAATGCCATCGGCATGCTGGATTATTATAACAGGGAACAGTACGGTGACTGGCCGACGATTTACGGACAGAACTACACGGCTTTCCTGGATGCCAACGGAATCGATAAAAATGAAGACGGAAGTTTCAAGACCCAGAAGACGGGAGAAATTTATGAGAAAAACGATAAAACGGGAAGATACATCAAGACCGGAGACCGGTTCAACTATGTGTTCAATAAAGCGCATGTAGGCTTCATGCCGAGGATGTTCAATGAAGACAAGGACGTCATGGCCAACTATATCTCCATGTACGGAGCACCCGATTTTACCTTTAATTATGCCAATGAAGATGTGGCGGACAGCCCTGAAGCAAAGCAGATTTTTGATGAATTACGGAAAAAATACGAAGACGGGGCAATTACCGCAGCCGACTATTTAAAAGTAAAACCCTATAACCTGATCAATGTTCAGAAGCCTTCTCTGGGGCAGAACCTTGATTATTTCATTACGTTTCAGAACGGATACTATTTCGTCCGTTATCTGATGTGGAACTTTGTCGGCCGTCAGAACGACCTTGAAGGGAATATGGAAAGCACCAGAGGAAACTGGATCTCCGGAATTCCTTTTATCGATAACGCTTTGTGGGGGAATCAGGACAAGATGCCGTCGAAATTCAAGAATGAAAGTACGGTTAAATTCTTCTTTTTACCTTTAATTCTAGGACTGATCGGATTCTTTTTCCAGCTGAACAGAGACTTCGGACGGTTCTACGCAATGCTTTCGATCTTTGTATTGATGAGTGTAGGGATTGTTTTTTATACCGGGGTAAAACCTTTCGAACCGAGAGAAAGAGATTATGCGATGGTCGGTTCGTTCTACGTTTTTGCCATCTGGATCGGCCTGGGTGCCGGTGCCATTCTCTGGTTTTTACAATCTAAAATCAAATCCAATGCAGCCAATCTGGTCGCCGGTGTCGTTCTACTGGGCGTTCCGTTTATGATGGGCTTCCAGAATTATAATGTCCACAACAGACACAACCGGTATACCTCTTATGATTACGGGTATTCGGTTCTGAAATCTCTGCCTAAAGAAGACATTCTATTTGTGTATGGGGATAACGATACCTATCCGGTTTGGGCGATCCAGGAGACGGAACAGTTCAGGGACGATGTGAAAGTCGTAAACTTTACCTTGGCTTCAACCCCGTGGAATATCGATCAGGTGAAAAGAAGAACCTACAATGCGGCACCGGTTCCGGGAGTACTTACCCACGAGGATTACAGAGACGGCGTGAACGACCAGATCTATATGATGAAGAAATCGGATTGGGAAGGGCTGTTCTCCATGCTGAAAGAGCAGGGCGCACCGCCAACGGAATTTGCAGAATTCAGAAAATACCTGACGCAGGATTCCATGACGATGAAACAGGCTGTGAGCTTCCTGAAATATTCGTCTCCGGCAAAGAATGAACTGTTGAAAATGTATTTCGGAGAAGAGAAATATGAAAAATACAACATCTTACCGGTGAATAAATTCATCCTGCCGGTAAATAAGGAAAATGCCGTGAAGTCAGGAATCATCAAAGCGGCGGATCTTCCGGATACGGTGAACCAGATCATGATTAGCTATAAAGGAAATACCTTATATAAAAATAACCTGATCATGCTTGACGTTCTGGCCAACTTCGACTGGAAAAGGCCGATCAGCTTCTCTTCAGGAGGGATCTACGACAGTGAAAACATTTTCTATCTGGATGAATATCTTCAGTTTGACGGGTTCAGCTATAGGCTGGTTCCGATTCACACGCCGCAGACGCAGAACGGAGATATGGGAAGGGTAGACGGAAATTCCCTTTACAATGTCGTGAAAAATTTCAGATGGGGGAACTTCAAGGATCTTGACAGCCATTTTGATGAAACGGCAACATCCAACATCATGAGCTACAGGGCTTCTGCAAGCAGAGCTGCCGCTGCTCTGGCAACGATGGGAGAAAAAGGCAAGGCATCCGAATTGCTGGACCTGGCTTCCAAAGAAATTCCGGCGCAGAAATATAACGATCCGCGTTCCCTAAGCTCCATGGTTTACGGGTACATTGTTTCCGGACAGGAGAAGAAAGGCCTGCAGCTGGCAGAAATCCTTAAGAAAGGAATCTTCGACGAATATGATTATTATATGAGTCTGAGCAGAGCCGATCAGAACTATTTAAGGAGACAGATCAGGACCAAACCGATGGAATATTCGCTGGTGGTTTCTGTTGTAACAGATGGTTATACAAGAGTCGGAAAAAAAGACAAAGCGTACGATTACCTGGTAAAATCCATTGAACCGATCGATAAGAAATTCAACGGATTTATTGAAAATCTTAAAGAAATGGGCAAAGAGAAAGCCATGAAAGAATCGGAGCAGGTACAGAAGATCACACCGTTCTACCAGTATTTATTCGATGTGATGGAGCCTTTTGATTCCACGTATTCGAAAGAGAAGGAAGCGCAGATCACCAACTCGATTATCAAAGCAACCCAATAAGTTTGAAATTTTTGAATTTAGCGGCAATATTAAAAAACGGAACTTCGGTTCCGTTTTTTTGTTTTGGGATTTGATGAATTTTAAGATATATTTGCCTGATTAAAGAAGCACAATGTCAGAAACGAAAAATAACAAATTCCCTCTATACGCTGTCCTGGTGACTGTCGCTTTCAAACTGTTGTTTTTACTTACGAATTACATCCAGGAAGATGCCTTCATTACCTGGAGGGTTGCCCAGAACCTGATGGATTACGGTGTGATCGGTTTCAACGGACCGGTAAAAATCTCTGCCTCCACGACGCATCTTTATGTTTTTGTTTCTTACCTGTTCAATGTCATTTTCGGAAAAGAGCACTTCATGGTTCCGCTTCTGGTTTTTAATTCGGTCCTTTTTACCATTGGCAGCTTATTCCTTTCGCATCTTTTACTGAAGAATAATTGGCACAAAGCCATCTTTATCTTTCTGATCGGCATTTTACCGCCGGCCATCAAAGTTTCTATCCTTGGAATGGAGTACGGTATTCTTTTTTTCCTGGAAATGGCTTTGCTGTATTATGGCTTGTTTAAAGGTAAAAAATGGGCGCTCATCATCTTCCCTGTACTGATCCTGTTTACCAGAATCGATACCGTGATCTTTTTAGGGGTTGTATTTCTTGTGGATATGTCATGGACCAGGAAAATCCGGTGGATCTATATTCTGGGATGTATTGCAGGCATTGCCACAACGCTTGCTTTTAACTGGCTGTACTTCGGGGAAATCGTCAACAATACCATCGTCGCCAAAAAACTGGCCTACAGCAAACCTTTCACCTTTGAGCAGAACCTGGATTATTTCAGGTTAAACTTCGGGAATTTCTGGGGAATGCTGAAGGTACCCGGAGATTTTAATCCGGTAACCGTCGTCATCCTGATTTTTGAGCTGCTGTGCTTTGTTTACCTGATCCGGCAGAGAAATAAAAGAAATGTCTTTCTCTGGACCATTTTTATTTTCGGATGGGTGAAGCAGCTGGTTTTCCTTTCGCAGAAAAGCCTGTTCGATTGGTATTACTGGGTGCCGCAACTCCTGCTTTTTGTTCCGGTCCTGATTTTTGTTCTGGAGCAGAAAGAAAAAAGAAACCTTTGGCTCTCTTTACTGACGGTCATCTATATTATTCCGATGCTTGCCTTCCAGACCATCCATTCCATTGCCACCGGAAACGGGGAATGGAATTACCGGAGGACGATCGGGTTATTTTTAAACGGGTACGAAAAAGACAAAAACCAGTGGATCTTCCTCGAGCCTGCCGGTTATGTGCCGTATTTTTCAGGCTTAAAAACCATTGATGAAGTAGGCCTGGTGGATAAAGAAGTGCAGGAAGAAATTAAAAGGGACAAACCAAATTTCTGGATCAATACCTTAAAGAACCGGAAGCCGAAATACCTGCTTTCATACGATGATCTTTTTACCTCGAAAAATGCAGGATACCTTAAAGCCCACTATAAGCTCATCAAGGAATTCCGGGTAAAAGACCATCTGAAAAGCGACAACAAAATACTGGAAAAGATCTACATCCTCAAACCCTCCGGAACGGATTACAATCTTTACGAAAGAACCGATTAATTTAAACAGCAGCATAAAAACCCCCAAACCCTCCAACTCTCACCCCCCAACTCTCCAACTCTCCAACCCTCACCCCCCCAAACCCTCCAAACCCTCCAAACCCTCAAATCCCCTAACTCTTAAACTCACCAACCTCAACCCTCCAAATCAAAACCCATGAAATACTGTGCACTTCTCCGCGGCGTAAATGTAAAAGGAACCAATATGAAAATGGCGGAGGTCTGCCAGGTGTTCAAAGAAGCCGGGATGCATGAAGTGTCTTCGGTACTTGCTTCAGGGAACATTATTTTTTCCTCGGATCAGAAAGCGGACGACTTAAAAAAAATCCTTGAAAAGGCGATGTCCGGACATTTTTCGTATGAAGCGTTTCTTTTCGTAAAATCACAGGAAGAAATACAGAATGCCCTCGACAATCATCCTTTCGAAAAAAACGAAGCGCTGCATTCTTATATTTTTACCGGAAATAAAGGAATAGACGAGACCTTAATGCAGGAATTTGAAAATGTTCCCAAAGCTGAGAAAGAAGCGGCTGAAATTGCGGATCACACCTTTTACTGGCAGGTGCCGAAAGGGAATACGCTGGATTCGGCATTCGGGAAAATTTTAGGCCGGAAAAATCTCAAAGACCAGTTCACCAGCCGGAATCTAAATACCTTTGAAAAAATCCTGAAGAAATTCTGATTATCTTAGCTGGATGAGGGAAACCGGATGCCGGAGGTCCCTCACAGTCAACGATAGACATACCGGCAAAACGTGAGTTTAAAATCCAACACAGCGTCTGTCATTCCCGTAGGGAATCTAAGCGTAGTATTAGAGAAACGTTTAGAAAGATTCATGTTTGGATGCTTTGCAAATGCTTTAACCACAGATCTGCACAGATTTTCACAGATCATTTTACGCAGCTTCGAGAGCCTTAGCCACCGGGAGGTCAAATTGCTCAAAATAGGGCAATCAATAAAAATCTTTGATTTTTAAATCTGATGTGTTCTAAAATGTTCTCAAAATTTTCGTCTAAAAATCTAATGTGACTCATGTGTTAAAATTCTCCCACAGACTGTACAGATTTCACAGAGGGTTGTGCGTATTTTTTATGTATTAAAGCTTTCTTTAAATACTGACCCGCTAGTAATCAGCTGAATATGTTTTTAATACAGTCGAATTCAATTTAATGTTAAAAGTAAAAGGTAAATTCAGACAGGCTTTTAGATCATAACAAATCATTTTCTTTGATTATTAAAACCTGTAAAAGTGATATTGCTAAAAATCAACTTCCAGCATCCCTCTTCCAGCCGGTCAAGCAGATGATGGGTAAATAATTTCGCATTTACGAACTTTTCAGTATTTTTACTGAACTTTTAATTACCATAAAATGATTCAGTATTTAGATAACATCCACCACAAAGATTCCAAAAACTTTTTCCTGATCGCCGGGCCATGCATCATCGAAGGCGAAGAAATGGCACTGAAGATCGCTGAAAAAGTGGTGGAACTCACCAACAAATACAACATTCCCTATATTTTTAAAGGAAGCTTCAAGAAAGCCAACCGGAGCCGGGTAGATTCTTTTACGACCATCGGTGAAGAAAAATCGCTTGAAATCCTTAAGAAAGTAGGAGAGACCTTTAATATCCCAACTACAACGGATATCCACGAAAATGAGCATGCGGCTCTGGCAGCCCAATACGTAGATGTACTTCAGATTCCGGCGTTCCTGGTTCGCCAGACCGATCTTCTGGTCGCTGCGGCCCGGACCGGAAAATGTGTTTCCCTGAAAAAAGGACAGTTCCTTTCCCCGGAATCGATGAAATTCGCCGTTCAGAAAATTACGGATTCCGATAACCCGAGAGTAGCCATCATCGAAAGAGGGAATTCTTTCGGATATACGGATCTGATTGTCGATTACAGAGGAATTCCGACGATGAGAAATTATGCACCCGTGATTCTGGATGTCACCCATTCTTTACAACAGCCCAACCAGAGCTCAGGAGTTACCGGAGGAAGACCGGACCTTATAGAAACCGTGGCCAAAGCAGGAATCGCTGTGGGTGCAGACGGGATTTTCATTGAAACCCATCCTACCCCTGAAACAGCGCTGTCCGACGGTGCCAATATGCTTCGGCTGGATCTGCTGGAAGACCTTTTACAGAAATTAACCCGCGTAAGAGAAGCTATTTTATAGTTTATCCGCTATCAAAAAAAAGCTTATCTGAATTTTAACACCGCTTTGAATCGACAACCGTTTTTCCTTATGAAATAATTCCGAAAAAATGAGGAATACTGCTGGAAACTGATGATTGTAAATGTTAAAGAAAGTTTAAATAAGTTAAAATAAAATTTATATATTCACGTTTGAAATTTTAAAGCATTTCTTTTGAAAAAACTAGTTTTACCACTGAGCCTTCTGGTTCCTGCATTAGTATTCTCCCAGGTACGGAAAAAGAAGGATACCTTGAAAACCGCAAGCATCGAAGAAGTTGTTTTCCAGAAAAAAGCAACGGGAAGCACCAACGATATGACGGCTGTAAAGATTTCGGCTAAAGATGCAAGGAATGTGGCCAGTATCTCCGGAGGAATCGAAGGAATTCTGAAAACCTTACCTTCCGTAAACTCCAATACGGAGCTTTCTTCACAATATATGGTTCGTGGCGGAAACTATGACGAAAACCTGATCTACATCAACGATATTGAAATCTACCGGCCTTTTCTGATCCGGAATTCCCAGCAGGAAGGGCTGAGCATCATCAATCCCGATATGGTTTCTACCGTTAACTTTTCGGCCGGCGGTTTCGAGCCCAGATACGGCGATAAAATGTCTTCGGCACTGAATATCTATTACCGGGAGCCGGAAAAATTTGAAGTGGCCGGTGAAGGAAGCCTGATCGGCGGACGGCTGACGACCGGTTTTGCCGCAGGAAAAGACGGTGACGGAAACCGGAAATTTACCGCCTTGTTTTCCGGAAGATACCGCAATACCAATCTTGTTCTCAATACATTAAAGGAAGATACCGATTTCAATCCGAAATATATGGATTTCCAGACGTACCTCAATTATCATTTCAGCCCGAAGCTTACCATGTCGTTCATCGGATACTATTCAAAGAACGATTATGAAATGATTCCTAAGGAAAGGAGCATTGATTTCGGTTCATTACAGCAGCCCATCAACCTTACCGTGAATTACGGCGGCCGTGAGGACGACAAGTATAAAAATATGATGGGAACCTTCTCCCTGAATTTCAAACCTTCGGACAAATGGCGGTTTACGCTGGATGCTTTTGCCTATCAGAACCGGGAGCGGGAATACTATTCCATTGCTTCGGCATATGTGCTGCAGACCTTCGATCCGGTAACGGGAGCTCCCGTTACCTCCTACGATACCGGCGGCCAGATCGAGCATGCCCGGAACGACCTGTTTGTGAAAACCTACGGTACCCAGGCCAGAGCCCGGTTTTCGCCCAACGTAAATACCGATATCGAAGTAGGGTTCAAATATGAAAAAGAAAACCTGAAAGATCTGACCAACGAATGGAAACTCGTAGACTCTGCAGGGTACAGCACGCCGATTCCGGCGATGCTGGATCCGAGGAATCCGCCGGACCTCGCTTTGTACTACAGCATTTCAGGAAAAAACGATATCCAGCCTACCCGGATGTCTGCCTACGCGCAGTATTCGCAGAAATTCTTCTGGGGAAGCAACAAAGTATTTTTAAATGCCGGAGCAAGGGTAGCCCATTGGAGCTTTAACAACGAAACCATTTTCTCTCCGAGGGCACAGTTTGCCATCAAGCCGGACTGGGATTCCGATATGCTGTTCAGGCTTTCGGGAGGGATCTATTATCAGGCTCCCTTCTATAAGGAAATAAAAGACCTCGACGGGAATTTTAATTCGAATATTAAATCCCAGCGTTCCATTCAGGCAATTCTGGCCAATGATTACGAATTTCAGATGTATGACCGGCCGTTCAAGCTGACTACGGAATTGTATTACAAGAAAATGGATGACCTGATTCCGTACTTTATGGATAACGTCAGAATCCGTTATTCCGGAAAAAATAATGCAACCGGATCGGCTTACGGGATCGATACGCGCCTGTTCGGGGAATTCGTTCCCGGCGTTGATTCCTGGTTGTCGGCGAGTTATGCCAGGGTATATGAAAATATCGACGGAAGAGGGGATATCCCGAGACCTACCGACCAGAGACTCCGTTTTGCCATGTTCTATCAGGATTATATGCCTAAATTCCCCAAAATGAGGGTCAACTTAACCCTGGTTTATGCCATGGGATTGCCTACGGGATCGCCGATCGTACTGGATGAAAACCGGAAAATCGATTATTTTGCAGGCTATTCCTACCAGAAAACGCTGCCTTCCTACAAAAGGGTGGATCTGGGACTGTCCTACGCATTCATAGAGCCGAAAGAAAAAAACAGCGCTTACGGATTCTGGGGGAATTTTGACGAACTGACGCTTGGCGTACAGGTTTTCAACGCTTTCAACATCAGGAATACGGTAGCCAACCAGTGGATCACCGATGCCAACACCAATCTGATGTATCCCGTTCCGGTTCGTCTGACCGGCCGTTTTTTCAATGTAAAGCTTGAATTCAGAATCAAATAAAAAGTTAAATAATAGGCAGGAAGATGGATGTTTTTGATAAAATATTTCAACTTTGACAAAGTTTTTCCAAATCTATTTCAAATTAACAATACCAAAATAAACTCCCGACAGCCGGGAGTTTTTCTTTTTCCGGATTTTATAAGAACAATACGTAATTTTATAACAGAGATACCACGGATAATTTCTAACTTTGTTCCCGTGAAGAAGATTCTTGCCATATTGTTCTCTGTTTTCTACTTCGGATTCTCTTCCGGGGCGGTCTTCAATGTTCATTATTGCATGAATGAGTTGGCGTCTTTGAGCCGTAACGCAGAAGACGTTTGCAGCAAATGCGGCGTCAAAGCAAAAAAAGACTGTTGCAAAACGGAGATCAAAGTTGTAAAAACTGACGATTCCCAAAAGTCGGATTTCCTAAAAATTGATTTTCTAAAGCAAATTAAGGAAGTTTCCCGGCAAGGGTTTTTTATTACCGACCGGTATTTTTCCGACTCAAAATTTACTCAGATCAGGATCAATGCACCGCCTGAAATCCGGCCTGTCCCCATTTTTATTACCCATTGTCATTTTAGGATTTAGAATCCGTCAGTCGTTTAAGTGATCTGCTAGAACAGCAGCATCCGTGAAAATCTATGCAATCCGTGGGAGATTATCAAAACGACACGTTCTGTCGCATTATGCGATTTTTTTAAGCCTTTATTAAAAATTAATCCTAAAATTTAAAACAATGAAAAAATATATCATCACCGCAATATTCTCTTTATTCTCAATCATTTCCATCTCGGCGCAATCTAAAAAAGATGCACAGGTTTCCAGGCTGTACCAGAATTACATCGCTATAAAATCTGCCTTAGCTTCCGACGATGCCGATAAAACTTCAAAAGCGGCAACCGAATTCATTAAAACCGCTTCAGCTATCGATTATAAGAAAGTGTCGGAAGGAAACCTGGATACCCTCAGAAAAGATGCCACTGTAATTTCAGAAGCCAGAAGCATTAATACCCAAAGAGAAACTTTCATGAATCTTTCAGACAACATGATTGCCCTCACCAAAGAATTCAAAGTTTCTGAAAGCCCGGTTTACGTTCAGTATTGCCCGATGGCCGACAGCAGCTGGCTGAGTGACGAGTCAAAAATTGCCAATCCTTATTACGGAAAATCCATGCTTACCTGCGGGAATGTGAAATCAACCATTAAATAAAATTCGGTGTCTTATTTAAAATAAAAGAGTTGTAAAGTTTGAAAGGGGCTTGCAGTTAAGGACAGATGTCTTTACGAAATCTCTCACTTCGAAAAGGAGTTTAATTTTTAATGCCCATCCATTCAAAATTTACAACATTTATTAAACTCATTTAATTGCAAATCGCAAATCTGGATCATCGTAGTATCGGGATAAGGGATCGCTTTTTGGGCTTATAAACAGGCTCACTTATACTTGACGTGAATTCGATAGTATTCAATTTATTACCAGTTATTTAAAATAAATTATCAGAAATTTTACATAGGGTTTTTTATCCGCGAATAACATCATTTGATAGTTCACGCTGTTATCGATAGATTGACAGAAGAAACTTCCGGCATCCAGCTTCCCACTTCCAGCCTTGTAACCCGGTTTCTTATCCAGGTTCAGGTTATGTTTAATAAGTATGATTGTCTCTTTTGCCTTTGTAGTTAAATATAAAATCAAGGAATAGTATGAAAAAATTCATCTTGTTTCTGTTGCTCTTATGTTCTGTTTTCAGTTTTTCACAAACTGCAAAAACCTATTTTACCTGTCCGATGCATGCGGATATCGTGTCATCAAAACCGGGAGACTGCCCGAAATGCGGCATGACACTGGTAAAAAAGACGGCTGTGGTTAAACCCGAAACGCTAAAAAATCCGAAGTCCGGGCCGGCCGCGGAAAGAAAAATAAAGACAACGGAAGTTAAAAATAAAGCGGCTGAAAAACCGGCATCGAAAAAAGAGGCCTCTGCCGAAAGGGCTGCCGATCCGGTAAATAAAATACGGAAGGAAACATCATCGGTCTCAAAAACTGAACCTCAGGCGCATGTTCAGCATCAGAAAGAATATACCTGCCCGATGCATCCGGAAGTGATTTCGGGGAAGCCGGGAAAATGCCCCAGGTGCGGAATGGATCTTGTGGAAACCGAAAATCACTTTGAGCCGGATCCTGAACCTGACTCCAACCATTCTGCTTTAAAAAAGAATACGGCAAACGGCAAAGTAAGTTTCGGCGGCAGAACCGTCCGCTATGATTTGTATGTAAAAGATACCCTCGTTAATTTTACCGGAAAAAGCCGTCGGGCCATTGCGGTTAACGGCAAGCTTCAGGCACCGACCTTGTATTTTACGGAGGGCGATACCGCCGAAATCTACCTTCACAACAGGCTGAAGGAAAATACGGGTTTCCATTGGCACGGAGTCATTTTGCCCAATGAATTTGACGGTGTCCCTTATCTGACCACCAAGCCGGTAAAACCCGGAGAAACACACCTGTATAAATTCAGGGTTTCCCAGAACGGAACCTATTGGTATCATTCCCATGAAGGGCTTCAGGAGCAGATCGGCATGAACGGGATTCTGGTTTTCAGAAAAAGGGAAGGAAATACCGGCACGAATTATACCCGTGAAATTCCTGTCTTACTGGGAGAATGGACCGACGAAAATCCGAAGCAGATCGCGCGGCGGCTCCACATGGCCAACACCGATTGGTATGCCATCCGGAAAAACGCGGTGCAGAGTTATGGCGAAGCGCTAAGATCCGGAAATTTCGGAACCAAGCTGCTGAACGAATGGAAAAGGATGGAGGCGATGGATGTGAGCGATGTCTATTACGACCGGTTTCTCATCAACGGGCAACCGGGTTCAGATTATGCAGACTTAAAAGCTGGAGACAAAGTCCGGTTAAGAATAGCCAATGGCGGCTCCTCAACGTATTTCTGGCTGAATTTCGGCGGCGGGAAAATAAAAGTGGTGGCCAATGACGGCAATGAAGTGGTTCCTGTAGAGTTCGACCGGCTGATCATCGGGGTTTCCGAAACTTATGACATTGAAGTTACCCTTCCCGAAAATAAAAGCTTTGAATTCCGCGCTACTTCTGAAGACCGGATCGGGCATGCTTCACTCTGGCTTGGTTCGGGAGACAAAGTAAAGGCTCCGGATCTGCCTCGGCTTATGCTTTTCGAAGGAATGAAAATGATGAACGGCATGATGAGCATCAGCGGAAATATGAAGCCGATGAACATGACCATGGGCAACCAGATGATGGATATGAATGAAGTAATGTATCCCGAACTTTCTGAAGGCCAGCGGAAAATGACCATGAACCACATGAATGAAATGATGGGCATTCAGCAAAAGGAAACCGGCAGGGAAGGCCATTCCGAACATCCGGAAATGAATATGGCGGAGGAAAAATCAATTAAAAGATTATCCTACAACATGCTGAAATCTCCTGAAAAAACCATTCTGCCTACTGAAAATGTACGCGAACTGAAGTTTACGCTGGAAGGGAATATGAACCATTACCTGTGGACCCTGGATAATAAAACCGTGACGGAAACCGACAGAATTCTGGTAAAGAAAGGAGAAATCCTCAGAATTACGATGTATAACAATTCGATGATGCGCCACCCGATGCACCTTCATGGCCATGATTTCCGCCTGATCAATGCAAAAGGGGAATATTCGCCGCTGAAAAATGTCGTGGACATCATGCCCATGGAAACCGACACGATTGAGTTTGCCGCCAACCAGGACGGCGACTGGTTTTTCCACTGCCATATCCTGTACCACATGATGGCAGGAATGGGAAGGGTCTTCAGCTATGAAAATTCAAAGCCGAATCCGGAATTGCCAAATCGGAAGCTGGCCTGGAAAAATTTTATGAAAGACAACCGGATGATCAGCTCTATGGCCATGCTGAACGTCAATTCCAATAAGCTGCACGCGGAAACCATGACGATGTTCGGACCGAGATGGGCCAACCTGAATGAATTTCACTCCAACTGGGATTTCAGCCACTTCGGCGGAAATTTCAAAGCGGGAAGGTTTCTGGGAAAGTTCCAGTGGGCGTTGCCTTATGCAGGGTTTAGAATCCAAAACAACCATGAGATCATGGAACGGCAGATGGCAGAAGCGATGGGCATGGTTTTCCACAGCCGGAAAACATGGTTCGGACAGCAGAAAGCTTCAAAGACCGGAGGCGCTGTGATCGTCGGAGTACAATATGTATTGCCGATGCTGATCACCGCTGATGCAAGCATCGATCAGAACGGAAAAGTCCTGCTGGAGTTTCAGAGGGAGGATATTCCGGTTTCAAGAAGATTAAGAGGGAATTTCAGCCTGAATTCCGACGGGGAATTTTCAACGGGTCTGCGGTACATCGTTCAGAAATGGCTTTCGGTATCCGGAAATTATGATAACGAAATGGGCTGGGGCGCCGGAATTACTTTGATGTACTGATGTGCCATCCAAACCTTGTAGGTTTCCTAAAACCTATGAGGTTTTGTCAGTAAAAAAACCAGCTGTCCGAACTTTTCGGACAGCTGGTTTTATTTTAAGAATTGTATGGAAAATCTCCCGGCTAAACAGATTTAATTCAAAACCTCATTGATCTTCGGATATTCCGAGATCTTTCTGAATACAAACCGGTTGCTTTTCTGGAGCTTTTCAATAAAAAGATCCAGTTCGTTGATGGAATCTCCATCGTTCAAATATTGGTCATGCGTCAGGAAGACCAGGTGCCTCGATGTTTTTTCAAGATCGTTGAAGAAAATACTGTCTACTTTTTTCAGCATCTCTTCATGTTTTCCCTTTAGCGCCATCTTATCGGTAGGTTTCCATTCCAGATCCCAGCCAACCACTTTATAGCCGGCCTGTTTCAGCTGGTCGGCAGCTTCTTTGGAGCTTTTGAGATCGGTTACGGTAATCGTGTTCAGCCTCCAGATATTCCTTCCGGGAGTCCTGGCGATCCGGTCGTAAAGCTTTAAACTGTCTTTGGCGGTATCGAAATCATGAACCACGGCTGCCGGATTTCTGTAAAAGTCGGTATAGCGGTTGTGGGCATGCGTAAAGCTGTGGTTGGCCAGTTCTACCAGCTGATCTTTTCTCAGCAATTCGAGATCCTGCTGTTGTTTCTTGCTTCCGTATACATGTTTGCCCACCAGGAAGGCGGTAGCGCATACGTTTCTTTTATGTAAAATTCTCAGGAGGTTTTCCGTTCCGCGGTTAGGGCCGTCGTCGAAAGTAAGATAAATCACTCTTTTATCGGAAGGAAATTTTTCATCATTGAGTTTGGGGACAATTTTTGCGACGGGATGGTCTTCGGGAATCGGTTTTCCCGGTTCTTTTTTGTCTTTTTTCTGGTTACAGCCGGTGAATAAAATTGAAGTTGCACTCATCAATGCAAGCATCCCGAGAAAAGTCTTTTTCATAGACTTTTCTGCAAAAGTTTTTGTCATAAAAGGTAATGGAGTTTTGTTGTTAAAAATTGTTAATTTTTCCAAATATTTCTTAACAAAAATCATACCGGTTCTGGCCTTAAAAACGACTTTTAAGATAATTTTAATAACTTATTTTCAGCCCGTTATTTTTCCAGCAATTCTTTTAAGTAAAGGGAATTTTTAATGGCTGCCGTTCCCCAGGTATTGTTGAAAAAGATAAATGACTGATGCTTAAGATTGCTGATTTTTTCAGCCAGATTTCCGATGAATTCTTCGCTGTATTCCGATTTGTAAAGGACGGGTTTTCCGTGAAGCCTGTAGTACAGCATGTCATCATGGCTCACAATGACATCTTCCGGCAGATTGCCGGGAAAGCTGACCCCGGAAAAAATGACCTGATTTTCTCTGAGCAGCTGAAAGATTTCCTTCCGCCACCAGGATTCGTGACGGAACTCAATGACGTTGACATAGCTGAAATCCAGATTATTTAAGATTAAATCGATATTTTCAGGGCTGTTTTTAAATGACGGCGGGAACTGGTACAGAAATCCTGAAAGCTTTTCCTGCAGGTGATTTTGGATGTGGATACAAAATTCTGTAATTTCGGTTTTACATCCTTCCAGCCGTTTTTCATGAGAAACGGTCTTCGGGATTTTTATGAAAAACCTGAAATCCTCCGGCGTTTCATCCGCCCATTTCATTAACGTTTTGGCCGTCGGTTTCCGGTAAAACGTCGAATTGATTTCTACACAGTTGAATGCCTGCGAATAGAGCGTCAGAAAGTCTTTGCTTTTGACATCTTCAGGATAGAGCGAACCCTTCCAGTCATTGTTATAAAACCCCGAACAGCCGATATAAAGATTTTCTTTTTTCATAGTTTAATATTTGATGGTTTAAATTATCCCACAGATTTCACGGATTTTCACAGATGATTATGAATATTTCAGCGTGTTAAAATACCTTTCGAACAGCAAGCCAAGTATTTATCTAACGGCACCAAAAAAATCATAGATTTTTTTCTTTTGTGTTCTGAAATATCCGCAAAACGGGAAAATCTAAATCTCATGTGACTAATGTGTTGATGCTTCGTTAATTGGTAAGATTTAAACAGTTTATTCCACAGGTTTAACATTTAAATCAACCGAATTCAGTCTTAAAGAGTTCAAAATCACGGATAAAGAACTGAAGCTCATTGCCGCCGCCGCAATCATCGGAGATAACAGGATCCCGAAAAACGGATACAATAATCCTGCCGCAACCGGCACGCCCAATACGTTGTAGATAAAGGCAAAGAACAGGTTTTCCTTTATGTTTTTCAGCAGCTTCTCACTGAGGAGTCTGGCTTTTGCCACACCCAGGAGGTCTCCTTTCAGCAATGTGATTTCAGCACTTTCAATGGCGGCATCCGTTCCGGTTCCCATTGCGATTCCGATGTTGGACTGGGCCAGGGCGGGAGCATCGTTGATTCCGTCACCGGTCATGGCTACCACTTTTCCTTCATGCTGCAGTCTCTTTACTTCGTTTAATTTATCTTCAGGCAGGCAGTTGGCTTTAAAATGCTTGATTCCCAATGCATCGGCTACGGCTTTGGCAGTATGTTCGTTATCGCCCGTCATCATCATGACATCGATCCCTTCTTCCATGAGTTGCTGAACCGCTCTTTTGGAGCTTTCCTTGATTTTATCGGTAAAGCTGATAAAACCGAGCACTTCCTGATCCTGTGCCACATAGGAAATCGTGTGGGCTTTCGACTGTACTTCAACGGCTTTCTGTTTCAGGATTTCCGGAATCTGAATCCGGTGTGAGGTCAGCAGGCTTTCATTTCCAAGATAGATTATTTTTCCAGTGCTGTTTCCTTTGACGCCTTTCCCGGAAATATTCTCAAAATCCTGTACTTTTTCAGCGGAAATATTTTGGTCTTTTGCTTTCTGAATAACGGCATTCGATAAAGGGTGTTCCGAATTCTGATTGAGGGAGTAAGCCAGTTTTAAGATCTTATCTTGGTCGCCATTTAAACTTTCAATATGTTCAACCGATGGTTTTCCTTCGGTCAGGGTTCCCGTTTTATCGGTAATCAGGACATTCACTTTATTCATCTGTTCAAGGGCTTCGGCATTTTTAATTAAGATCCCGTTTTTCGCCCCTTTCCCGATTCCTACCATTAAAGACATCGGCGTAGCAAGACCCAGTGCGCAGGGGCAGGCCACAATTAAAACGGCAACGGCATTGACGAATGCAAATAAGGTCCGCTGGCCTTCCGGACCAAAGAACTGCCATAAGATAAAGGTAAGAACAGCAATACCGATGACTGCCGGAACAAAAATTTTAGCAACTTTATCCGTCAGCTTCTGGATCGGGGCTTTGCTTCGGCTGGCTTCATTCACCATCCTGATGATCTGGGACAAAAGGGTTTCATCACCTACTTTTTCCGCCTTCATGACGAAGGTCCGGTTTCCGTTGATGGTTCCGGAGGTTACCTGATCAGCAACTTTCTTTTCAACCGGAACCGGTTCACCCGTAATCATGCTTTCATCAACCACCGAACTTCCTTCCGTGATTTTTCCGTCCACCGGAATTTTCTCACCGGGTTTTACCCTTAAAAGGTCACCTGCCTTTACCTGGGAAAGCAGGACTTTCTTCTCCTGTCCGCCGACGATAAGATGGGCTTCGTCAGGAGAGAGGTTCATCAGCTCGCGGATGGCATTTCCCGTTTTTTTATGAGCCGCCGCTTCCATCAGCTGTCCCAGGATCACCAGGGTCAGGATAACGCACACCGCTTCAAAATACAGAGGGATTTCATGGTGGTTTCCCCGGATTTCATGAGGAACGATATCCGGGAAAATCAAAGCGGTTATACTGAAAAGGAATGCCGCCGCAACCCCAAGCACGATCAGGCTGAACATATTCAGGTTGCGGGTTTTAAACGAAACCCAGCCTCTTTTCATCAGGAACCATCCGGAATAAAAAATAACGGGCAGCGAAAGGATCAGCTCGATAAAACCCTGCGTCTGATGGGAAAACGGAAAATCGATCAGCATTCCGCCCATGGAAAGGATAAACACCGGAATGGTAAAAGCCAGTGAAATCATCAGCTTTCTTTTCAGGATGTTGTAAGTTTCGTCGTGCCCGTCCTCTTCTTTATCCGGCATCCTTACCAGATCCATCCCGCAGATGGGGCAGTCCCCCGGTTCATCCCGGACGATTTCAGGGTGCATCGGACAGGTATATCGGGCCGCTTTCTTTTCCGGGTATTTCACGAGATCCATTCCGCAGACCGGACAGCCGACATTGCTGTCATACACTTTATTCCCTTCACAATACATCGGGCAATAGTATTTTCCGGCCATTTCATCAGTAACTTTTGGCGTTTCCTGGTGAGGCTGGTGGTGATGGTGATGATGAGAATGCTGGTGGGCATGCATTCCGGAACGGCCGACCAGCTCTTCGGTAATTTCTTCCAGATGCATGTGGCAAACGGGGCAGTCGCCTTTTTCCTCATACACTTTATCTCCTTCACAGAACATCGGGCAGTAATAGTCTCCGGTATGGTCCTTAAAATTTTCAGGAAGGTGGGTTTTGGAATATGCGGGTTTGAAATGCGGATCTTTGGCGTGCTTTTCTTCGATCGGCACCAGGTACATGTTACAGACCGGGCATCTTTTCCCCTGCTGGAAATACACTTTGTCGCCTTCACATTCCATAGGGCAGTAATACACCGACGACGGTGAAACGCGGTCCTGCGGCTTTACGGATTCTTTCCCGGCAAGATCCGGGTCTTCAAGCCTGTAATTTCCGGCTTCTTCAAGGGCTTTATTTAAAATATGGAGATCGGGCTCCCGATCAGAGGTAATGGTTGCGGTATGGGTTTCCGGATTAATGTCGGCTTCAATGCCTTCCATGCCGTTCAGCTTTTCAGAAATCTTTTTCTGGCAACCCGAGCAGCTCATTCCGGTAATGGTATATTTCTTTGTCATGATCCTTCTGATTTATCGTACAAATTTCCGGTATATGGCCGGAAGCCTGTTATAAATTTAAGGATAATCTGTATAGAATTTGGTTTTTTTTCGAGTTTTAGGGCTGTTGGCTGGAGAGGTGTAGGGTGGAAGGGTTGTAGAGTTAGAGTATAATGGCGTTGGAGAGGAATGAGGTAATAGAGAGTTTTAGAGTTGGAGAGTAATAGAGCAATAGAGTAATAGAGTAATAGAGTAATAGAGTTGGAGCGTAACGGAGTTACAGATTCTGATTCGTTAGCTATGATCTTTTTTGATTTAAAAGCATGTTCCGGTAAATTTGATATTTTTTATTTAAAAAATCGTCTATCGCTTATAAATATCTGACATCATCCAACCTTAAAATCCTGGTATTCTGAAACCCAACGACACCCCAACTATCAGCCTATTATAAACTTAAAATTTTAACCCTTAAACTCTCAAACCCGTCAACTCCGAAACCCTTAAACCCCAAAGACACTCAAACCCTCCAACTCTAAAACCCTCACACATGGTCCAGCGGTTTCCGGTCGTGAATTTTCAGCTTCCTGAATTCGGTAGGCGTAAAGCCGGTAACGTTCCTGAACTGGGAAGACAGGTGCTGAACACTTTTATAGCCGAGCTTTCCGGCAATTTCCGTCAACGTGAATTCGTTATACAGGAGGAGTTCTTTTACCTTCTCGATTTTCTGAAGGATAAAAAACTGTTCGAGCGTCGTATTTTCGTTTTGTGAAAAAGCTTTGGAGAGCGCGCTGTAATCTTTATGGAATGCCGAACCCAGAAACTCGGACAGCCGGAAATCTTCCGCAATATCCAGTCCGCTGATTTCGGCGATGATCAGATTTTTTATTTTTTCGGTCTGCTGCCTGGCGGAATCTTTTATCCTTTCAAAACCTGTTTCTTCAAGCCGTTTCTCCAGAAGCTCCAGCTGTTTTTCAGAAGGTTCAGATCCGGTTTCCGCTTCACCGAGAATAACGGATTTCAACGGCACACCGGCTTCATGAAAAATAGACTCTACTGCAGCAATGCATCTGCCGCAGACCATATTTTTGATGAAAATTTTCATAACGGGCTTTGGTTGCTTAAGCGGTTTTTTACAAATTCCACTTTTGTTTTACCGTGGGGAGCAGGATTTCCGCTTTCGTCAAGATTCACCATCACGATTTTGTCTACGGTAATGATGGTCTGGTGGGTCATTTTGTTCCGTACTTCGCATCGAAGGGTGATCGAAGTAGATCCGAATGCCGAAACCTCAATCCCGATTTCGATAATATCGCCCTGCTTTGCCGAACTTACAAAATTGATTTCGGAGATAAATTTGGTAACTACTTTTTTATTTTCAAGCTGAATAACGGCGTAAAGGGCAGCTTCTTCGTCGATCCACTGCAGCAGACGGCCTCCGAAAAGAGACTGGTTCGGGTTGAGGTCTTCCGGTTTAACCCATTTTCTGGTATGATAGTTCATAGGTAAAATTTTATAGAGCAAATTTAACTCTAAAATCCTGTTCCGTCAAAAAAATCAGGATTCAGTAAAATAAAGGATTTAATTTATAGATTCAATAATCCGGGGTAAGAAAGTTGAATGTTTATAAAAAAGATCTTATATGCTTACGATTCCTTTCTATGTAGGGAATCAGGTGCCATATTAAAATAATTTTGCTGAGTTAAGGCTAAATTCCTGAAAATAATCCCTTTATTTTACCTTATAAATTTACAAATCCCATTATTTTTAGTAATTATTTATCAATAATTAATGATAAATTAATAATTTTTAACAAAATAATATTTTGATTGAAAAATTTATTAAAATAATTTTAAAAAATGCTTGGTTATGAAATTATTAATCGTATCTTGCACCTGTATTATAGCTGGAATCAATATTTGTTCATTCTTTATGTTGTTTTTCCTTTATAAACCAAATCATTTTTAACTTATTTAATTTTATTAATCAAGATGAACATTTTTGTTTCAAACATCAACTACGCAACTAAAGATTATGAGTTGCAGGATTTATTTTCAGAATTTGGAGAGGTTTCTTCTGTAAAAATTATTACAGACAAAGAAACCGGACGTTCAAGAGGTTTCGGATTTGTCGAAATGGAGGACGCAGAAGGACAGCAAGCTATTGAGGCTCTTAATCAGAAGGATTTTAACGGAAAAACCCTTAATGTTTCAGAAGCCAAGCCAAGAGAAGAGAAGCCAAGAAGAACTTTCGGTAACAGCGCCGGAGGTGGAAGAACCGGTGGCGGTGGTTACGGTGGCGGAAGCAGAAGCGGCGGTGGCGGTGGCTACGGCGGTGGAAGCAGAAGCGGCGGTAGCGGTGGCTACGGCGGTGGAGATCGTGGCGGAAACGGCGGCGGCGGAAAACGTTGGTAAAAAATATGGCGGCTCTTTTTTTTGAGCCGCTTTTTTTATGATATTCCGGATTATTTATTTCGGAAGTTCACAAATAAAGAATAATCCTGTCTTAATAGACAGGATTTTATTTTTTAATTTAAATTTAATGTGAATTTGAATTTGAAGATATTCAGGATAACACACAAAAGCTGGGAACCAGTCAGAAAGTTTAGTCAATCTGAATGAACTGGAAGAAGTCTATGTCTTTCACTCCACTCAACCTGATTATCATTTTTCAGATGTTTTAAATTGAGAATCATCCAAAAACGGAGTCTGTAGAATAGGGGATTTACAGGCAAATTGAAAATAACAGTAAGCTTATTCCAAGAGAGAATTTGATATTCTGTCAACTGTAAATTTCCGGCACCCGGCCTCCCTCTTCCAGCTCTATTTTTCCTTCTTCTTTTTCTTCTTTTTATCTTTCTCTTTCTCCTTGCTTTTCTTCTTGTCCTTTTTAGGATTCAGGATTTCATCGGCATATTTAAATTCTTCGATGACTTTTAAAGGTTTGATTTCAACCACCGGATTGAATTCCGTCAGGTCTTCTTTTGAAATAAACCGTTCATGGAGAAGAAAGCTGACAATTTCCTTTCCCGAATCATGGAAAAAATGATGCACCAGCTCCTTCAGCAGGAATTTCCGGTATTCTTCCATGGGCAGGACGACGCTGTATTTAAAGATTCTTCCTTCTTTTTCGGTAGCGAGATATCCTTTTTCAACTAATATTTTTAAATAGGTAGAAACGGTATTCTGATGTGGCTTCGGCTCAGGATGCTGTTCCATAACTTCCTTCAGGTAAAAGGATTCCAACTTCCAGAACAGCCTCATTAAATTTTCTTCCGCAGAGGTAAGATGGTTGATTTTCATAGTGAATGCTTAATGTTGAAACTGAATATTGCAATAAAGGTAAAGAAAAGATACTATAAAAGCAATTCCGGCCCCCATGAATACTTCATTCGGGGTATGCCGTTTCAGAATGATCCGGGTGATTCCTACCAGGATGGCAATCGCCAGCCAGACCCATCCCATGGTTGGATTTAAAGCAAAAAATAGAGCCGCTACAAATACGTTAAAAGCCGTATGCATAGAGCTTTTGATGAAAAAATTACTGATCTGCAGCGCAAAGAGCAAAATCAGGATAAAAAGCATCACCAGATCTACATAGCCGTTCTTAAAATAATTAAAAGCAATATAAAATACCACGCAGGTGGCGATGAATATATACAGGCTTTTCCGCTGTACCCTGTTGGAAACGTCCATATTGGTATACCGTCCCGTTTTTACATTCCATACCAGCCAGGCCATTACCGGGGCAATGATGATCAGCAGGATGGGAAGGAAGTACAGCACCGAATTCTTCAGCGAATATTTCATGAAACTCATGTAGGCGAAAAACAGGAATAAAGAGAGCAAAGGATTAAAAAAATCGGAAATGATTTTTGATGTTTTATGTAGTAACGGAGACTGATTTTCTTCCATATTTAAGTTTGACGGTGTAAATATAATATTATAACTAAAAAAACAATGGGTAGGTATACAATAAAAACGAAGTTTTTTTTATAATTTTGCTCAACTATTTCATTATAATTAAGCAAAGGCTAACACATGAAAGAATTTTCTAAAGAGGTATACCTGAAGTGGTATGAAGATATGACAATGTGGAGAAGGTTTGAAGACAAATGCCGTTCTCTTTATCTAAAACAAAAAATCAGAGGGTTTTTACATTTGTACAACGGTCAGGAAGCGATTCCTGCAGGGTTTACCCATGCAATGGATTTAACCAAAGACAGTATGATCACTGCTTACAGATGCCATATCCATCCGATGGCGATGGGAGTGGATCCGAAAAGAATCATGGCCGAACTTTGTGGTAAAGCTACAGGTACGTCCGGAGGGATGGGCGGATCTATGCACATCTTCAGCAAGGAGCACCGTTTTTACGGAGGGCACGGGATTGTAGGAGGACAGATTCCTTTGGGAGCCGGGATTGCCTTTGCCGATAAATATTACGACAGAAAAGCCGTAAACATCTGCTTCTTCGGAGATGGTGCTGCAAGACAGGGTTCATTACATGAAACGTTTAACATGGCGATGAACTGGAAGCTTCCGGTAATTTTCGTTGTGGAAAACAACCAGTATGCAATGGGAACTTCTGTAAAAAGAACCGCCAACCATGAGGACATCTATAAATTGGGATTGGGTTATGAAATGCCTTGTCTTGCCGTAGATGCCATGGATCCTGAAAAAGTGGCTGAAGCAGCTTATGAGGCGATCGAAAGAGCAAGAAGAGGGGACGGGCCTACTTTCATCGAAGCCAGAACCTACCGTTACAGAGGACATTCGATGTCTGATGCCGAGCCGTACCGGTCTAAGGAAGAAGTGGCCATCCATAAAAATGATGACCCGATCGAGCTGATCAGACAGAGAATCCTGGCGAACAGCTGGGCTACTGAAGAAGAGCTTGAAGCGATGGATAACAAATCAAGGGATTTCGTGGAAGAATGCATCGAGTTCATGGAAAATTCCCCATATCCGGATGCCGAAAAGATCTACGAGTATGTATATGCTCAGGAAGATTACCCGTTCTTAGACAAATTAGAAAACTAAAAAAATAATGAGTCAATTTGGGAATCTGAAAATTTGAAAATGAGATCTATACATCCTTTTTTAATTTTCAAATTAACAAATTACCAAATTTTCAAATTAAAATAAATTATGGCAGAAGTAATTACAATGCCACGTCTTTCCGATACAATGACGGAAGGGAAAGTGGCTAAATGGCATAAAAAAGTAGGAGATCAAGTAAAGGAAGGTGATATTTTAGCTGAAATTGAAACCGATAAAGCCGTTCAGGACTTCGAATCTGAAATAGAAGGAACCCTTCTGTATGTAGGAGTTGAGGAAGGCAATGCCGCTGCAGTAGATTCTGTATTGGCGATTATCGGGAAAGAAGGCGAGGATATTTCCGGATTAACCGGCGGTGAAGCTCCAAAGTCCAACGATTCCGAAGAGAAAAAATCTGAGGAAGACCATAAGACGGAAAACAGCGCAAGCAGCATAGAACAGGCTGATGCTGAAATTCCTGCAGGCGTGGAAGTGATTACGATGCCTAGACTTTCTGATACGATGACGGAAGGAAAGGTGGCAAAATGGCACAAAAATGTTGGGGATACCGTAAAAGAAGGAGATCTTCTTGCAGAAATCGAAACCGATAAAGCCGTACAGGACTTTGAATCTGAATTCAACGGTGTCTTGCTGAAGCAGGGGGTTGAAGAAGGCGGTGCCGCTCCGGTGGATTCCGTTTTAGCTATCGTAGGACCGGAGGGAACAGATGTTTCATCGGTAGGTGCTCCAAAGGCAGCAGGTTCCTCTTCAGAAAAGCAGACCGAACAAAAAACCGAACCGAAAAAAGAAGAAGAAAAAGCAGCTCCTGCTGCTGAAGCCTCATCTTCAGACCGGGTAGCAATCTCTCCACTAGCCAAGAAAATGGCCCAGGATAAAGGGGTAGACCTTCACAGCATCCAGGGTTCAGGAGAAAACGGAAGAATCGTTAAAAAAGATATCGAAAATTATCAGCCTTCTGCCGGAAAACAGGAAGCTTCTGCTCCTGCGGCAGCTCAGGTGGCTCTAAGCTTCGTACAGGGTGAGGATACCGAGTCCCAGAACTCCCAGGTAAGAAACGTCATCGCAAAACGTCTTGCCGAAAGTAAATTCTCTGCACCACACTACTACCTGATGGTAGAGATCAATATGGATAAAGCCATTGAAGCGAGAAAAGAAATCAACTCTTTACCGGATACCAAAATCTCTTTCAACGATATGATCATCAAGGCAACGGCAGTGGCATTGAGAAAACACCCGCAGGTAAATTCAAGCTGGGCCGGTGACAAGATCATCCACCGGGGGAATATCAACATCGGTGTGGCTGTAGCGATCCCTGACGGACTGGTGGTTCCTGTTCTTAAGAATACCGACCAGATGAACTACACCCAGATTTCCGCAGCGGTAAAAGATATGGCCGGAAGAGCGAAAAACAAAGGCCTTAAAGCCAATGAAATGGAAGGCTCTACGTTCTCTATCTCCAACCTGGGAATGTTCGGAATCGAAACCTTTACCAGCATCATCAACCAGCCGAATGCGGCCATCCTTTCCGTAGGAGCCATCATTGAGAAACCGGTTGTGAAAAACGGGCAGATCGTAGTAGGAAATATCATGAAGCTTTCCCTGGCGTGTGACCACCGGGTGGTAGACGGTGCCACAGGCGCCCAGTTCTTACAGACTTTAAAAACGTATCTGGAAAGTCCATTAACTTTGTTGCTGTAATTTCTGAATAATGTTTTAACCCATAGAAAAAGTTTACCGGATTCCGGTAAACTTTTTTGTTTTTATAACATACTAATGTAAATTTGACTATAATTAGTTTATATTTATTTAATTAAAATCATAAAAGCAAAGCTTTTTCAATCAGGATTTTAATTAAAATTCTTTTTGATAAATGATAAAAGATTTCAGTTGATGATCAATCTTCTTTGATTGTATTTTTGACAACAGGAACTTCCGGCATCCAGCTTCCTTCTTCCTGCCTTTTGGCCTGTTCTCTCCTTCGAGTTCACATTGTACTAATATACCTGATTTTCATCACCTCATGACACTTAACCGGCAAATCCTCCTTACCTTTAGATAATGAAGATGATAAAACTGAAAATGGATAAGCAGAATATCTTTCTGCTTCTGCTGGTCACCATGGTTATTGCCGGCAAAGTAATCCCGTTCCGGGACGGGTATAATCAATATTTTAATCTGTCCGCATTTATCGACTGGGGAATTGCCGCCATTTTCCTGCTGTACGGGCTGAAGCTGAATATCAGGGAAATTGTAAAAGATATTTCCAACTGGAAACTTCACCTGCTGGTACAGTTGGGAACATTCGTAATTTTCCCTTTGCTGGTTATTCCTTTTTATGGATTGGTAAAAGACTCTGCCTATTTTATTACTTGGCTTTCCATATTTTTTCTGGCCAGTCTTCCTTCCACGGTATCCTCGTCGGTGGTGATGGTTTCGATTGCAAAGGGAAATGTTACTTCTGCGATCTTTAACGCTTCAATATCGGGAATCATCGGTATTGTGATGACGCCTTTGCTCATGAGCCTGTTCATCGAGCCGGACCAGGGAAATGCCGATAATTCCGGCATCATCCTGCAGCTGCTGCTGAAAGTGCTATTACCTATTATTCTAGGTCTGCTCTTAAATCCGTTATTCAAAAATTTAGTCACAAAATACAGTAAGGTTATTGCCGAATTTGATAAGCTGATCATCCTGCTGATCGTGTATGAAAGTTTCTCGGAAGCTTTTATACAAAATGTTTTTGCTTCGGTTCCGCCAGCGGTGTTCATCATTATTGCCGCCAGTGTCATTATCCTGTTTTTTTTAGTGTACGAAATTTTAAAACTGATCGCCGTGAAATTACATTTCAAAAGGGAAGATGTCATTACCGCAACATTTTGCGGCTCCAAGAAATCCTTGGTTCATGGAAGTCTTTTCGTCATGGTGCTGGGAATTCCCGAAGACCGGAAGGTGCTGTTTCTGCTTCCTGTGATGATTTACCACAGCTTTCAGTTGTTTTATGTGAGCTGGCTGGCCAACAGGATCGAGAAAAGATCACGTCCCGAAACAATATAACTTTATAAATCCCGCTTTAGTCCTTTTCAGATTTAAATCAATTCACTATTTTTGAATCATGATTAAAGCGAGGAATATCCATAAATTTTATGGGAATTTAGAAGTACTGAAAGGGGTTGATATTCATATCAAAACAGGGGAAGTGGTATCCATAGTCGGGGAATCCGGGGCGGGGAAATCCACACTTCTGCAGATTCTGGGAACCCTGGATCAACCCACCACTTCCGGTAAATTCGATACGGAGATTTCCATGGCAGGAGAATCCTTTATCAATATGAACGACCGGCAGCTCTCTAAGTTCAGAAACCAGAATATCGGTTTCGTATTTCAGTTTCATCAGCTGCTCCCTGAGTTTACCGCGCTGGAAAATGTTCTGCTCCCGACAAAAATTGCAGGACTGAACGAAAAGGAAGCGGTGGAAAAGGCCTATGGCTTATTTGAAGACCTGAAAATCGAACAGAGGCTCCACCATAAGCCCAACCAGCTATCCGGAGGGGAAGCCCAGCGGGTGGCCGTGGCCAGGGCTTTAATCAATTCGCCTAAAATCATTTTTGCCGATGAACCTACCGGAAATCTGGATTCCAGAAATGCAGACGATCTTCACCGGCTGTTCTTCGATCTCCGGGATAAGTACAACCAGACTTTTGTGATCGTAACGCATAATCCGAATCTTGCGGAAATCACAGACCGGAAACTGGTGATGAAAGACGGACTCATCATCGAATAAAAAACAGCACAAGTGATGAAACCCTTTATTTTTTTAATTTTAATCCTATTTTCCTGTTCGAAAACTGAATCTCAGGTTTTAGATTCCCGCAGTGATTTGCCGGAATCAAAGATTTCAGAGATCAGAAATTTTATCAAAGGAAAAAATTATAATCAGGACCTGGCGGTATTCATTAATTTCAGAATCCATTCCGGGAAATACCGGTATTTTCTGTATGATCTGAAAAACAATAGAATCATACAGAAGGCCATCGTCGCCCACGGTGACGGTTCAGTCAATAAAAATTCATCAGCATTAACGTTCAGCAATATCGACGGTTCGCACCGGTCGTCTTTGGGAAAATACGAAATTAAAGAAAGCTATACCGGAAAATTCGGGAAGGCTTACCGGCTGGACGGCCTGGATGAAACCAACAGCAATGCCCGGTCCAGAGCCATCGTGCTGCATTCGTATGATGGTGTGCCGGATAAAGAATCATCCCGGCCGGCCTGTTTCAGTTTTGGCTGTCCCATGCTCTCAAAAAAGGCATTTAACGAAACGGCAAAATATATCGACCCATCGGAAAAAACCATAATTTTATACGCTTTTTATTAAACTGAATAATCCATGAAAAATATTTCTATTCTTGCTGCAGCATGCCTGATGGTAATGGCCTGTCAGAAAAAAGAACCTCCGAAAGAAAACCTCGCTCTTAATCTTCCGAAGGGGTTTGAGCAGACCTTAGTTTACTCTTCTTCTACGGAAGGCAACAACAACGGAGGAATGAATGAAACAACCGAAGTGAAGTTTACGGTGGATTCCGTAGATAAAAGTTCCAATTACTACATCACGGGTGAAATTATGAGAATGACTTTCAACCAGAAAATGTTCGGGGAGGAAATTCATTTCGATTCACGGGAAACTTCCGGCGCTGATCCTGAAATCAGCGGAGATCTCAAGCCGATGATCAACAATCCGTTTACCTTTAAGATTGATAAATTCGGTCATATTCTCGAAAAGCAGAAATTCGTCATAGAGAATGCAGACGGAAGCAGTCTAAGCCAGTATAATATCATCCCGTTTGCCTTTCCACAGGAATCTGTGGAACAGGGATTTACCTGGGAAGTGGATACCTCCAATCCGATAACGAAATCCGTTATGCCGGTGACCAGTAATTTTACTTATAAAGGGACTAAGGAGAACAAGGTGGAGTTTGCCATCAATTCTACCATGAAGGGGATGGAAGGGATGATGAAAGATACGGATATCAAAGGAATCTATCTTTTCGATGCCAAAACAAAGGCTTTACTTTCAGCCGAACGGAATATGCCGGTTCAGATCGGTGGCGGTACGGCAACGTTTACCATCAGTCCGAAGATCAAAGGTTTTTAATCTGATTTGTATGGCCATTAAATTTTTAGCGGAAGACGACAGACCAAGGGAAAAATTTTTACTGAAAGGGATCAATTCCCTTTCAGATTCGGAATTATTGGCCATTATCCTGAGAAGCGGAAGCCGGGAAGAAACGGCTATGGAGCTGGCACGGAAAATCCTGAATTCGGTAAACCATAGCTGGCACCAGCTAAGCCTGCTTTCGGTGAAAGATTTAATGAAATTCAAAGGGGTCGGAGAGGTAAAGGCCATCGCCATTGCCACGGCGCTTGAAATCGGCAGACGGAGAGCAGCGCAGGAAGTGCCGGAGAAATTACAGATCGCGAGCAGCAATGACGGGTATCAGATCCTCAGGAAATATCTGTCGGATCTGAGGACTGAAGAATTCTGGGCCATTTTCCTGAACCAGAGCAACCGGTTGCTTCATTTCACCCAGCTTACGCAGGGCGGGATCAACCAGTCGATTGTCGATGTCAGGATCTTATTCAAGACCGCTTTGGATCACTATGCCACGGCCGTTATCATTGCCCACAATCATCCTTCCGGAAATCTTAAGCCCAGTAAGGAAGACCTCGAAATTACCCGGAGGATCAGGGAAGCCGGAAATATGCTGAACATCCAGCTTCTGGATCATCTGATCATTACCCAGAATTCCTATTTTAGTTTCTCAGACGAAGGATTGTTATGATTAGAAGATTGAAATACCATGAAATCGATTTCGATAAATATGCGGCATGTCTTGAGCACTCGGTACAGAAGAACTGGTATGCCCGGAAAGGCGTACTGGACCAGCTTTCCGGGAACTGGCATATTCTGGTAGAGGGAGATTACCGGGCGGTGATGCCTGTTCCTGTCAGGAAAAAATTCGGTCTGAATCTCGTGGTTATGCCGCTTTTCTGCCAGCAGCTGGGGGTTTTTTCAAAGGAAGATGACCCGATAGTCAATGACCGCTTTTTAAATGTTCTTAAAAAAAAATATACCGTTTTCTCGTATGCCTTCAATCATCGGAATTCCTTTTCGGAAAATTTGGTGAAAAGAAAAAATTATATTGTTCCGGTATCCGATTATACTGTTCTGAGGAGAAAAAAATACTTCAAAGGAAGAAAATCCACTGCCAAATGTGCCCAGCATCTCATTTATAAAGAAATCCAGTTTGATGAAGCGCATTTTTTTTTCATGCAGAAGAATTTCAAAGGTCTGAGTAAGGAGGCGGATGTGGAGAAGTATAAAAATTATTTAAATTTCCTTTCTGAAAACAATTCCCTGAAGCTGGCAGGTGCCTACCTGGGAGAAAGGCTCATCAACATCACCGTATTGATCGATGAAGCGGATCAGTTGTCTTTGCTCGGGCTCATCAATGATGAAGCGTATAAAGACGAAAACGGGCCCTCTTTTCTCATTGATAAAATTTTAAGCCTGTACATTCACGAAAAGAAATTTAATTTCATGGGAAGCAACATCCGGGGGATCGAAGTTTTCTTCAAAAGTTTCGGGGCAGTACTCCTGGACTATCCGGTTTGGGAAAATAAAATATTGAAAAGATTCTTTTAAGCTGCCTTAAAGTTTTATTGTCGAATTTTCATAGATAGATTAAGAAAATATTAGTAATTTTGCTACCTCAAATTATGGCTAGTTTTTCAGGATATTTACCTTATGCTTTTGCATTGATTATCGCAATACCTTTTCTGGTTTTGCTCCGGCAGTTTGTTTTTACATACATCAGACTCAAAGAACAGGAGATCCGGCTTCTTTCCGTGAAATCAAATTCGGAAAATAAAACCCAGTCCTACGAAAGGATGACCCTGTTCATGGAGAGGCTGAAACCTTCCAACCTGATCCAGCGGTTCGACAAAGGCCTGGCTGCCCATGAGTTTATTTTCCTTACCGAAAAAGCAATCAATGAAGAATTTGATTATAATGCTTCCCAGCAGCTGTACATTACCAGAAGTTCATGGCAGAATATCGTGGAATCCAAAAATACAGTCATTGCTCTGCTTCACAAGACTTACGAAGAAGGAAACGGGAATATCAACCTCGACGAGTTCAAAACCATTCTCCTGATGAATTATATGGAAGGGGAAGATTATATTTCCATGACCATTGAAGATCTAAGAAAAGAAATTATCATAATAGCTTAACTAAAAAAATAAAAATTTAAATAAATGATTCCAAATTTTAAAGCACATCCATGGCATGGAGTTTCTGCAGGAGAAGATGCGCCGAATGTTGTAAATGTTTTCGTGGAGATCGTTCCTTCAGATACCATTAAATATGAAGTGGATAAAGAAACCGGATTTTTGAAGGTAGACCGTCCTCAGAAATTCTCCAATATTATCCCCGCATTGTACGGTTTTGTTCCTAGAACCTACTGTGATACCGCCGTAATGAATCTTGCCATTGAAAGAGGTGCCACGGACGTTAGCATGGGAGATCATGATCCGCTGGATATCTGCGTACTGAGCTCACACAACATCCACGCCGGCGGTTTGCTGATGGAAGCTATTCCGATCGGAGGCTTTAAAATGATCGACGGAGGTGAAGCGGACGACAAGATTGTTGCTGTGATGATAGGGGACCATGCTTTCGGACATTTCAGAGATATTTCAGAATTGCCTGAAGCGGAAGTGAAACGATTAATGCACTATTTCCTGACGTACAAAAACCTGCCGGATGAGCCTGCCAAATGCAGAATCCAGGAAGTATACGGTGCGGAACATGCCAGGAAAGTGATCCAGGCATCCCAGGAAGATTATCTGAACAACTACGGAAGATAAGAAATCCGTTTTTAAATAAATAGTAAAGGATAAATGAAATTTTCGTTTATCCTTTTTTTATTTAAATATCATCATCGGATATTTCTAAGGGTGGAATATCTGACAGCAATCATGAAATACGGAAAATAACCCGCAGATAAAGCAAATTTAAATAAATTTTAAGCCTGCAGGTTCTTCGTTTTATTTCAAAATAAATAAATTTGTAGTACAAAAGTTTATACAAAATGTCGAAAAAAGCAATACTAGCGATCCTTGACGGATGGGGATTGGGGACCAATCCTAACGTTTCAGCACTGGATAAAGCAAACACCCCTTTTATAGATAGCTGCCTTAAGAATTTTCCGAACACCACGCTGGAAGCCAGCGGGCTTGCGGTAGGGCTTCCTTTCGGGCAGATGGGAAATTCCGAAGTAGGGCACATGAACCTGGGAGCGGGAAGAGTGGTATACCAGAACCTGGTAAAGCTGAATATGGCGGTGGAAAACGGGTCGCTGGGCCAGCAGAAAACCATTCAGGATGCTTTTGCTTATGCTGAAAGAGAAAACAAAAAAGTACATTTCATCGGCCTGGTTTCCGACGGAGGCGTACATTCCCATATTAACCATTTAAAAGGGCTTCTGACCGCTGCCCATGAATTCGGGCTTCACGAAAATGTTTTTGTGCATGCCTTTACGGACGGCCGCGACTGTGATCCGCGCTCAGGAAAAGGATTTATTGAGGATCTTCAGGAGCATATGGAAAAAACCGTCGGAAAACTGGCCTCGGTAGTCGGAAGATATTACGCGATGGACCGTGACAAAAGATGGGAACGCGTAAAAATTGCTTTTGATGCGATGGTGGAAGGGGTAGGCGCACAGACAACAGATGCCCTGCCGGAAATCCAGAAGTCGTATGATGAAAACATTACCGATGAATTCATGAAGCCGATCATCATCATCGATTCCACAGCCACCGGAAACGTAGTTCCGGTAGCGAAAATCACCGATCATGATGTCGTGATCTGCTTCAACTTCCGTACGGACAGAGGCCGTGAGATTACGGAAGTACTTACCCAGCACGACCATCCGGAATATTTCATGCGGAAGCTGCCGTTATATTACGTTACCCTGACCAATTACGATAAAACCTTTGAGAACGTTCACGTGGTTTTTGATGAAGAAGTTCTGCAGGAAACGATGGGAGAGGTTCTGGAAAGAAACCAAAAAACGCAGATCAGGATTGCGGAGACGGAGAAATATCCTCACGTTACGTTTTTCTTTTCCGGAGGCAGGGAAGAGCCGTTCAACGGAGAAAAAAGACTGCTTTGCCCGAGCCCGAAAGATGTCCCGACCTATGACCTGAAGCCAGAAATGTCCGCTTATGATATTACGGACGCCATTTTACCTGAACTGGAACATGAAACGGCGGATTTCATTTGTCTGAATTTTGCCAATACCGATATGGTAGGACACACCGGTGTCTTTGAAGCTGCCGTAAAAGCCGCCGAAACCGTAGATCAATGCATCGAAAAAGTGGCAACAACAGCCTTTGAGCACGGATATGCGGTATTTATCCTTGCCGATCACGGAAACTCCGATGTGATGATCAATCCGGACGGCTCACCGAATACGCAGCATTCCACCAACCTTGTTCCTTTTATTGTCATGGATAAAGACAGGACCTGGAACCTTAAGCCGGGAAAATTAGGAGACGTTGCAACAACTATTCTTAAAGTTATGGGAGTTGAAGCACCTGAGATTATGTCCGGAGATATTTTAGCCAGTTAAAAAATTCAACAATATAATACCACAATTGCCGTTATGATGTCCATAACGGCATTTTTTATGACGAATATCAGAAGAATTAACATAACATTATGTCTTAAATAATAAAGAAAGCTTTAACTTTGTCATTTAATCTAAATTCTAAAAATGTATCAGCAGCTCGTAAGAAAAGAAGTAATGGGAATTTTGGAAAAGGAAGTCGGTTCTTTTCTGGATAAATTTTTAACGCCAATTGAAAAAATCTGGCAGCCTTCCGATTATCTTCCGGATCCTTCCAGCGAGAATTTCAAATACGATTTAGAAGAAATCCAGACGTTTGCAAGAGAAATGCCGTACGACCTTTTCGTAACCCTGATCGGCGACTGTATTACGGAAGAAGCTTTGCCTTCTTACGAATCGTGGCTGTTGGGGGTTGACGGGATCGACCAGGAAAAGAAAGAAATCGGCTGGGCTAACTGGATAAGAGCCTGGACGGCAGAAGAAAACAGACACGGGGATCTTCTAAGCAAATATCTTTATCTTTGCGGAAGAGTAAATATGCGTGAAGTTGAAATTACTACCCAGTATCTGATCAACGACGGTTTCGATCTGGGAACCAGCATGGACCCATACCGTAATTTTATCTACACCAGCTTTCAGGAAACGGCTACCAACATCTCTCACAGAAGGGTAGGTACCCTGTCCAAGCAGTGCGGAAACGGGAAACTGGCCAAAATGTGCGGGGTTATTGCTGCCGATGAAGCAAGACACGCAAAAGCATATAAACATTTCGTCGCTAAAATCCTGGAGATCGATCCTTCTGAAATGATTATTGCCTTTGAAGACATGATGCGTAAGAAGATCGTAATGCCGGCCCACATGATGAGACAGTCCGGGCAGAAAGCAGGAGAGCTCTGGGGACATTTCTCTGATGCGGCGCAACGCTGTATGGTATATACCGGACAGGATTACATCAACATCATGAAAGAACTTCTGGACGAGTGGAAGATCGAGCACGTTAAGGGACTGAATGAGAAGGCGGAAAAGGCACAGGAATACCTGATGAAACTACCGGCCAGACTTCAGAAAATTACAGACAGGATATCAACACCGGATCTGCAGTTCCAGTTCAACTGGGTGAAAAACTAGTTTTAAAAATAGTTAAATAATAAAGTTAAGAGTGCTGAGTATTTTAGCACTCTTTTATTTTTGTATCTTTGCATCTCAAAAATATTCAATATGATGAATAACAAGAAAATTGCCGTAGACTTTGACGGGACGATTGTTGACGATGCTTATCCGTCGATCGGCAAACCAAAAATTTTCGCCTTTGAAACCTTAAAAAAACTTCAGTCTGAAGGATACCGCTTGATTTTATGGACGTACAGACATGGGAAAACCCTGGATGAAGCCGTAGAATTCTGTAAAAAAAACGGAGTTGAGTTTTACGCCGTGAATTCAAGCTTTGAAGGAGAGGTTTTTGATTTTGCCACCCAGTCGAGAAAGCTGGATGCAGACTGGTTTATCGACGACAGGAACCTGGGCGGTTTTCCGGGATGGGGAGAAATCTATAACATCATCCAGGAAAGAATAGAATTCAGAGTGGAAGGAAAAGAAGTCCTGGCCTATTCAAAATTAAAAAGAGAAAAGAAAAAAGGATTATTCTGGTAAAGATAATCTGATAATGTATCAGTGTAACGACCTATCGGTTTTTTAGTTCGTTATTGTTACATTGCTAGATTTATAAATTGTTACATTATTTTATGATTCAGTTAAAAACAATAGACGAATTGCGTCTGATGAAGCAGAGTGCCCAATTGGTTTCCAGAACATTGGGAATGCTGGCAAAGGAAATCAAGCCGGGAATTACCACTTTGTATTTAGATAAATTAGCACACGACTTTATCAGGGACCACGGTGCGGAGCCTGCCTTTCTGGGATACGGAGGTTTTCCTTATTCCCTGTGTATTTCTCCCAACGAACAGGTGGTACACGGTTTTCCGAACAAAGAAGAAATTAAGGAAGGCGATGTGCTTTCTGTAGATTGCGGGGCGATCTTAAACGGTTTTGTAGGAGACCATGCCTATACTTTCGAGATCGGTGAAGTAAAACCGGAAACGAAAAAGCTTCTGAAAGTGGCCAAAGAATCTCTGTACAAGGGGATTGGGCAATGCGTAAGAGGAAAAAGGATCGGTGATATTTCCCACGCCATACAATCGCACTGCGAAAAAGAAGGATACGGGGTTGTAAAAGAACTGGTAGGCCATGGGGTAGGCAGGCAGATGCATGAAGACCCGCAGGTTCCCAACTACGGCAGACAGGGTAGCGGAAAAGTAATCAAGGACGGTCTGACGATCGCTATTGAACCGATGATCAACCTGGGTACCGAAAAAGTGAAATTCCATAATGACGGATGGACGGTAACGACGCTGGACAATCAGCCATCGGCCCATTTTGAACATGATGTGGCAGTCATCAACGGAAAACCGGTGCTGCTTTCTACTTTCCAGTACATTTATGAAGCGCTGGGAATAACGAGCGATGAAGAAAAAGCCTTCCAACTGGATTTTTAAATGAAAAAAGTTACCAAGCTTTTACTGAATAAAATTCCCCGTCCGGTGCTGATCAAGATGAGCATCTGGGCGCGGCCGCTGATTTACCAGTTTTTTAAAGGCGATCAGTTGGTTGATCCGATCGACGGAAGATCCTACCGGAAATTTCTTCCTTACGGATATGGCAGCCAAAGGGAAAATGCCCTTTCTCCGGGAACATTAAGCCTGGAGCGGCACCGCCAGATGTGGTTGTATCTTCAGAACGAAACCGATTTTTTTATTAAAAATTACAAGGTTCTGCATATTGCACCTGAGCAGGAATTCTTGAGAAAGTTCAAGAAAATGCGGAATCTGGATTATATTTCAGCCGATCTGTATTCTCCGATTGTCGACGTAAAAGCCGACATTCTGGATCTTCCGTTTGCCGATGAAAGCTTTGATGTGGTTTTCTGCAACCATGTGCTGGAGCATATTGAAGATGATGCCAGGGCAATGAGCGAACTGTACAGGATCCTGAGGCCGGGAGGCTGGGGCATCGTACAGGTTCCGATGAAAAATTCGTTGGAAAAGACCTACGAAGATTTCACCATCAGAGATCCGAAAGAACGCCAGAAACATTTCGGGCAGTACGACCACGTGCGCTGGTACGGAATGGATTACTTCGAACGTCTGAAAAATGCAGGGTTTGAAACGGAAATCAACTTTTATTCGCAGACTTTCCCTGATGAAGAAATCAAAAAATACGGACTTAGGAAAAATGAAATCTTGCCGGTGATCTATAAAAAATAAAAAGGATGCTTTCAGTTACGAAGGCATCCTTTTTTGTGTATTCACAGATAATCTTTTGGTTGGACTCGACTCCGCTCAGCCAATGGAATATAAAGTTTACAGAGAAATGTTTCTGCATATCGCTGAAAGGTTCACAAAGCCATATCACTTATAAAAGACCGCAAAAGATAATTTCAATCCTCCTCAGCCATAAGCTGAACTTAAATTCCAATGAAAAGCTTATAAAAACCCAGAGTTTATTCTTTACTGAATTTCTGTGCCGGGATATTTTCAGAATGGATCATATAGATTCCCTTGGTTAAATGGCTGACGTCTATTTTCAGCCCCGTACTTTCACTATGGGTTTCCATCATCTTTCTGCCTGAAAGATCATAAATTTTTACAGTAGAGCCTTTGATTAACCCTTCCAGATTTAATTCGTCCTTTACCGGATTCGGATAGATTGAAAACGGTTTTTTCAGAAGGTGATCCCGGGTTCCGAGAAAGCCGGAATTGTTGTAAAAAATCTGGTCTCCGTTATCAGCACGGGTAATGATCAGCGTTTTCAGCGTGCCTGAGGTAAGGATCTGGTAGCTGAATACAGCACCCGTACCGGAATTGAAATAAAAATCACAGTTTTTCTGATCATAAGCCTGTGCCGCTGCTGCATTGGTGCCGTTATACATGGCCAGCGTACATCCGCCAGCCTGACGGGTAAAACTGTCTGAGGTCGGAGAAAAGGTGATGTTGGAGCCGGCAGAATTATAATACCTGGACTGGAATCCGTAAGCCGATGCCGAGCCCGTAAATACCGAAGTGCCTATCGTCACCTGCATCGGCGGGCTGGTTGTGGTCTGGCCACTGATAACCATTTTGGAGATGTACCAGTTGTTGCTGAATAGTTCCGGGCTCTGCGCTGACAGAATACCGCCTGAAAACAAAAAGAATAATAGTTTTTTCACGGGTTATAAATTTTCCCAAAGATAAGGATTAAAATAAATAAAAACCGTTTCCAGCAGGTGAAAACGGCTTCGCTATAAAGCATGTAACAAGATTAAATTAGTATTGATTACGGGGTTACCCGTTTTTTTATTTAATGTGAAGAAACCGCTTTCAGCCCGATCACGGAACCGATAAGCGTCATGATAAAGAATATTCTCCAGAAAGTGACCGGGTCTTTAAAGAAGAAAATCCCCATCAGGGCCGTTCCTACCGCACCGATTCCCGTCCATACGGCATAAGCCGTTCCGATAGGCAGGGTCTGGGTAGCCTTGATCAGCAGGAGCATGCTCACCGTCAGGGAGATCAGAAATCCCGCAAACCACAAATACATGGCTGTTCCCTGGGTTTCTTTTACCCTTCCGAGACATGATGCAAAAGCAACTTCAAATAAACCTGCAATAACCAGGATGATCCAATTCATTTTACTGATGTTTCTCCCGCAAAGTTCAGGATTTAAAAAGGATTAAAATTTTACAATTGTTAAAAAAGAGAAAAGATCATCATAAAATCCCCGAAACTCATTACTTTTTTACTCACTCTCACTCTCACTCTCACTCTCACTCTCTCACTCTCACTCTCTCACTCTCTCACTCTCTCACACTAACACACTTACACTCCCAAAACCCTCACATCCTCAAACTCCCTTCATCTCCGCCCGGATCCGGCTCAAGCTCACCTGCGCAATGCCAAGGTAAGATGCGATATGCCCCAGCTGAACCCTTTTTAAAAGATCGGGTTTGTTGCGCATCAGGTCCTTATACCGTTCCAGCGCGGTTTTGAACTGTCTAGAAATAATCAGCTCTTCGGTTTTTACGAGTTCCCGTTCGGCAAATTTACGGCCCCAGTTTGCCATATGAATGTCTTCATGGTACAGCTGCTGCAGATCCGCGGTTTTCAGCCTGTAAAAGTCGCACGGTTCCAGCAATTCTATATTTTCATACCCCGGATTGTTCTCCACATAACTTTTCATGGAAACTACCGGTTCGCCTTCGCTTCCGAACCAGAACGTGATGTCTTTGTCTTCTGCAGAAGCATAGGCACGGACGATTCCTTTTTTAATAAAGTATACAAACGGGATTACTTTACCGGCTTCCATCAGGCAAAAATTCCTGGGTAATGAAACTTCCTCAATCGATTTCTTAAGGCTTGCTTTTGATGAATCGGGAAGTGGGTAGATGCGGTCAAGAATTTCGTCAAGGGTCATAATGAATTAGTCAAAAGCTCAAAAATATCAGTTTTCTCTCATTAGATGAAACAATAGAGCACTAATACTCAATTTATTTTAAAAAATATTAAAATATTTAAGAATAAACGTTTAACCAAAATATGTAAATATCCTGGCCGGCTGTTCATATTAAATTAACAATAAATTTAAATAAAGGAAAAATATCTATACAATTGTATATTAATGAGATTGTTAAGGGTTTTAAGGCTCTGAATTTAAAAAGGTGCGAAAATACAATAATTTTTATATCAGCCCAAAAAATCAGGCTATTGTTTTATATGCTTTTTATGAAATATTTTTGTTCCTGAAAATAACTGTATGAAAAGAGCTTCCATAAAAGACATAGCCAGAATTGCCGGTGTATCCGTGGCAACTGTATCTTATGTCCTGAACAAAAAGGAAGGAAGCCGGATAAGCGATGCAACCAAGGAGAAAATCCTGGAGGTTTCAAAGTCCATCAATTATATTCCCAATAAAATTGCCAAAAGCTTAAAAATGAGCAAGAGTAAACTGATTGGCCTTATCGTTGCAGATATTTCCAATGATTTTTATTCCAACATTGCCCGCAACATTGAAGACGAGGCCATGAAGCTCGGGTACACGCTCCTTATCGGAAGCTGTGACGAAAATCCTGAAAAATTTAAGAAACTGACGGAACTTTTTTCCGAACAGCAGGTAGACGGAATGATCGTGGCTCCGGTGGTGGATTCCGATGAAGCCATCAATAAGCTGATTGCCGAAGAGTACCCGATTGTGACCATCGACCGTTATCTGAAAAACATCAGTCTTCCCGGTGTGATGATCAATAATGCCGAAATTTCGGCACACGTTTGCGATCAGCTGACTGAAAAGAAGTTTGATGAAATCATTTACGTAGGTTACGATACCGGACTTCCGCATCTGCTGGACCGGCAGGAAGGTTTTGAGAAAAGAATTAAAAAATCCGGGGTTGCGGTAAAGAAAGTTCTGATCGGCATTCAGAATATTACGGAAGAGATGAATGAAAAGCTGAATGAAAATATCGACCTGAAGACAAGAACAGCCATTTATTTCTCCAGCAATAAGCTCGGCATTGCCGGACTGAGATACCTGAATGATCATCAGATCCGGGTTCCTGAGCAGGTCTCCGTCATTGCGTTTGATGAGACGGAAGCCTATCATCTGTTTCCCACCGATATCAGTTTCGTACAGCAGCCGCTGATCGACATGGCAAAGGAATCCGTCAGGCTTCTGGATAATCAGATCAATCATTACATGCCGGCCGGAGAACGGATTACACTGCAGGCAAAATACATGGAACGGAATTCCGTACAATAAAAAAATTTAATAGTTTAATTAAACGTTTAACCTTATGATAAATAATAAAGAACCTTATGTAGTATGTTTCGGAGAAGTGCTTTGGGATATTTTTCCGGAGGGCTCCAGGGCAGGAGGCGCACCGTTCAATGCCGCTTACAATATCCATCAGATGGGCACCGGTGTAAAGATGCTGAGCAGAATAGGAAACGACGAATTGGGCCATAAACTGGAAGACCGGATCAAAAGCTGGGGTATTACCACCGAATATATCCAGGTGGATGATGAAAAGCCGACAAGCACGGTACTGGCAAAAATCGATCAGCACAATGAAGCAACGTATGAAATCATCAACCATGTGGCCTGGGATTACATCGAATTGCTGCCTGAGCACAAGGAATTGGTATCCCATGCGGAAGCATTTGTTTTCGGAAGCCTGTCTGCCAGAAACGAAAAAACCAGGGAAACCCTTCTGCAGCTGCTGGAATATGCAAAACTGAAAATTTTTGACGTGAATTTCAGGCCGCCTTTTATTGATGTCGATTTAATAAAGACTCTTCTGCATAAAGCCGATATCGTAAAAATGAACAAGGCGGAAATGCGGGAAATTATGGCGTATTTCGGCGAAGAATACAGAAGTGAAGACGAAAGTGCGGCGTTTATCCAGGATCATTTTAATATCGGTGAAATCGTCCTGACCAAAGGAAGCAAGGGAGCCCGGTATTTTGTCGGAAACCAGAATTACGGATTTTCGGCGGTACCCATCACTATTGCAGATACGGTAGGCAGCGGGGATGCATTTCTCTCGGGATTTATTTCAAAAAGAATCAAAGGGGAAAGCCCGGAAGAGATCATGAACCAGGCGATTTCCTTAGGCGCGTTTATCACTTCAAAGCCGGGAGCGTGTCCGGAATACGATCAGTCTGAATTTAACAACTTTAAAGTCCAGCATACCGTTTAGTAAGCGGTAGGTCCGGGATAAGATAAATTTTATCTTTCATTTTTCATTTTTCCTGTAAAAGCAGGGACAGGGTATCCTATGCTTTACCGGAACCTTATGATCCCAATTCAATTATCATTTAATCTGTAAAAAACATACTTATGAAATCGGCAAAATTTACCGAAAAGAAGTACCTCGTGGTACTGGCTTTTGTAACTTCACTGTTTTTTTTCTGGGCGATCGCCCTTACGATGGGTGACGTTCTGAACAAACATTTCCAGAATGTCCTGCATATCTCTAAATCCGAATCCGGGCTGGTACAGCTTTCCATTTTCGGAGCTTACGCCCTGATGGGAATTCCCGCCGGGCTTTTCATGAAAAAATTCGGCTATAAAATGGGCGTTATTTTGGGCCTTGCTTTATTTGCAGCAGGCTGTTTCCTGTTTGTTCCGGCGGCCAATACAGCTTCCTTCAGTTTTTTCAGGGTCGCTCTCTTTATCCTCGCTTTGGGGATGGCCACCCTGGAAACCGTAGCCCACCCTTTTGTAGCATCGCTCGGCGATGAAAGAACAAGCGACCAGCGGGTCAACTTTGCACAGTCTTTCAATGGGCTGGGCGCCATTATGGGACCTTTACTGGGCGGATTCTTCATCTTCAGCGGAACCGGGGGCGATCAGTCGCTGGACTCCGTAAAAACGCTTTATACCTGCATCGGGATTGTCGTACTTGCACTGGTGGTTGTTTTCTCCTTTATTAAAGTTCCGGATCTGAAAGACCCGCATGCCGAAGAAACGGAAATCCTTGAACATGCCACCGGCGAAGACCATCATCATGACCAGGTCAACACAAATGCACCGCTGTGGAAGCAGAGACATTTCGTATTTGCCGTGATCGCGCAGTTTTTCAATATAGCGGCACAGGGCGGCACTTGGGCATTCTTCATCAATTACGGAGTGGAAAAGATGCACCTTCAGGAAACGCAGGCTTCTTATTATTTTTCGCTGAGCATGGCGATGATGATGGCCGGAAGATTCATCGGGACCTTTCTGATGCGGTATATCGCTCCGAATAAAGTCCTTACCATCTTTACGGCCTGTAATATCGTACTCTGCCTGATTATTTCCCAGAGTTTCGGATGGGTTTCCTTTATCAGCCTGATTCTGCTGAATTTCTTCCTGAGTGTGATGTATCCTACCATTTTCAGTTTAGGATTAAAGAAACTGGGCGGGAAGGTTCATCAGGCCTCTTCATTCCTTGTGATGGCGATGTTCGGCGGTGCGTTTTTCACACCGATCATGGGTAAAATTGCCGAAACCGATGTTGCCCACGCTTATTTGCTGCCGATTATCTGCTATGTCATCATCATTTTATTTGCCGTAAAATTTTACCGGCCAAAAACCTTAAAGTAAAATTAAAATGATCAAAAAAATATATTTGAAAGGCTGCCTGCTTGTGCTGATGATGTTCAGCGGGGCAGCCTTTTCACAGATTGTTATTACCAACCAGAAGTTCTCATTCGGGACGACCGGGAGAATCGGGGCAGGTTATTCCCCGAATGCAGACGGAAGAACAGGTAGGCAATTGAATCTTAATAATCAGGGTTCCCTGGGCGGACGGATGGATCAGGGCGATTATGTAGATTTCCTGCCTGCTTTTCATTTTACACCGGTGGTGGGCGACAGTGCGAAGAAAACGAAGATCGACATGCAGGCCAGGCTGAGCTTCTATTCCGGAGGCACCTTCCTGGGAAACGTTGATACCAAATCGAACCAAGGCATGATCGTGGCTTTGCCTGAAGCCTTTGTGGAAGCACGGAACATCATGGGCAGCGACTGGGATGTCTGGGCCGGTTCACGCTGGCTCCGCTTCGACGATGTACATATTGCAGACTATTTTTATTTTGACGACCATTCGGCAACAGGCTGGGGCGTACGGCATAAGAACACGAGGTTTTCCATGTTTTTCCCTGCCGCCATCGATACGGCCGCGAGCAATTCAACCCCGTATTCTTATACCAACGTCATCAGCGGAGGAAAGAACCTGATCTACCGCCAGCGGGAAGTGTTTGTCCTGGAACAGACCGTTCCGTTTAAAAACAATAACCATAAAATAAAATTGCTGGCTGAATTCCACACGGTGGATAAATCCGGGAAAAATTCGGTAGAGCAGTATCCGGCAGACCACGGCTGGGTGTTGGGCGCAAAATTAAGTTCGGCGCTTAAGACGGCATTGCCCGGTTCCTTTAACCAGATTTCCTTCCGTTACGGATCGGGAATTGCCAACGGCGGCGACAGCGGAAATACCCAGACCTGGAGAACCTACGGGGCTCCCGATGAATCGACAGGAACTTATCAAGGCGCTTATTCCCTGACGGCGGTCGAACATATCCTGCTGAACCTTTCCGACCGCTGGTCAGTAAACGGGTATGCCGTTTACACCCGGAGCAAAGGCGGTGCGGACAGCGATAAAGCCATGGATTATTACAAACGGGAAATTTTTAATAAAAAATCTGAATTTAATACCGGCCTAAGAGCCACTTATTATTTCAGCAACTGGTTCCATATCCTTACCGAACTGCATTATGCCCAGCGGAAAGACGGCAGCCAGGATCCGGCTTCGATGGTAAAATTCGTACTGGCACCGACGATTGTCCCTACGGCTGAAAGAAGTGTCTGGGCAAGGCCGCACCTCCGGTTTATTGCTGAGGTTTCAAGATACAACGATCAGGCGATGAACAGCCTGTATTCACCGTTTCTTCAGCAGTCCGGAGCCAAAAGGTTCGGAACCTATCTGGGCGTAAGAGCGGAATGGTGGGTATTTTAAAAACTTTTTAAGCCGGAATTAATTTTTAAAAACTAAGGAATTAAGATCCTTTTATCTCTAAAAATCAATTCTTTGACGGCCAAAATTTATTTACTGAAATTAATTTTGCAGAGAAAAAGTTTCTTGTCGAAGTAAAGAATAAACAAAGTATATTTTTATTAAGAAAATGAAGAAAAACAACGGAGCATTTTCTGAATTAAAAATTTAAACAGACTCTAAAAAAGTTAAAACAAAATTAAAAATGAATATAAAATTCGGAGCATCACTGCTTTCATGGATCACGCCGGTCTGGACTCCCGAAGCCGGAAAATATGCAATCGAAAAAACAGCTCAGGCCGGATTCGACCTCATTGAGATATTGCTTCCGCCCTCCATGGAATTTAATGCCAAAGAAGTGAAGCAGCAGCTTAAAAATAATCAGCTTGGGGTCGTCTGTTCCCTGAATCTCCCAAAGGAGGCGCATATCGCTTTTTATCCCGAAGCAGCCGAAAGCCTGATCAGACAGGCCATCGACAAAACTTCCGGACTGGAAACCGATTTCCTGGGCGGCGTTCTGCATGGGGGAATCGGGGTTTTCTCCGGAGATCCCTTAACGGATGCCGAGGCAGGAATCATTACCCAGGTCTGGAGCCATATAGCAGATTATGCCAAAGAGAAAGGCGTGAATATCGGAATCGAGCCGATCAACCGCTATGAAACCTACGTCTGCAATACAGCGGAAAATGTGCTGGATCTGATTTCAAGAACGGGAAAAGATAATTTATACCTTCATCTGGATACCTTCCACATGAATATTGAGGAAAATAACTTTTACGATCCGGTTGTCCTCGCCGGGAAAAAGCTCAGGCATATCCACATGACGGAATCCCACCGGGGAATGCTCGGCGAAGGGACCATAAACTGGGATCAGCTGTTCACCGCTTTAAAAGAGATTGATTTTGAAGGGAATCTGGTGCTGGAAAACTTTTCCTCTTCGGTGCCCGGTATGCAGCAGATGGTTTCTTTATGGCAGAAATCACCGCATGATGCCGATGCCCTTGCAAAAGGCAGCCTGGATTTCATGAAAAGCCGTTGCCTGTAAAATTAAGCAGAAAGATAAATGATAAAAGCCTCTTCCAGGTTTTGGAAAGGGCTTTTCGGTTTAAGTCTTCAGGATTAGCCGAAACCGGTTTAGTTTTATTAACTTTGCAATTCTTAATATTATTTTATGCACAAAGCAGGATTTGTAAATATCGTCGGAAAGCCGAATGCCGGTAAATCGACCTTGTTGAACCAACTGATGGGAGAGAAGCTGGCGATTGTAACCCAAAAGGCTCAGACCACCCGGCACCGGATTTTTGGAATTTATAACGAGGAAGATTTGCAGATCGTATTTTCCGATACGCCGGGCGTACTGGATCCCAAATACGGATTGCAGGAAAAAATGATGGATTTCGTAAAGGATTCCCTGCAGGATGCAGATGTTTTCCTCTTCATCGTAGATGTAACCGACAAAGCCGAACCTTCCGAATTTCTGATCGATAAACTGAATAAAATTCCGGTCCCTGTTTTATTGCTGCTAAATAAAGTAGACCAGACCAACCAGGAAGGCCTTGAAAAGCTGGTGGAAACATGGCACGAGAGAATTCCGAAAGCGGAAATCCTTCCCATTTCCGCCCTGAATGCCTTCAATACCGATATTATCCTTCCGAAGCTTAAATCGCTGCTGCCGGAAAATCCGCCGTATTACGATAAAGACCAGTACACGGACAAGCCGGAACGGTTCTTCGTGAATGAAGCCATCCGTGAGAAAATCTTATTGAATTACGAAAAAGAAATTCCGTATTCCGTAGAAGTGGTAACGGAACAGTTTAAGGAAAAAGAAGGCATTATTTTTATAGATTCCATTATTTATGTGGAAAGGGATACCCAGAAAGGGATCATCATCGGCCATAAAGGGGAAGCGATAAAAAAAGTGGGAACCGAATCGAGGATCGACCTTGAAAAATTCTTTAACAAGAAAATCCACCTGAACCTTTTCGTAAAAGTAAAAAAGGACTGGAGAAAGAACGACAGGGACCTGAAAAATTTCGGCTACCGGTAGACTAAAAAGGGCCTGAAAGCCGTTGTATTAAAAGATTTTTATTATCTTTAATTTTAAATCTCTTTCAATGAACTACACAAGCTCAACAAATTCTGATTCGGTGGTAAAGGATATGGCGTTATTGGTGGTGAGGGTATTTATAGGTTTTGCCATGCTGTCCCACGGATTTCCCAAGCTGCAGATGCTGATCGACGGAAAAAGCGATTTCTACAATTTTCTGGGGATGGGTCCGCAAATATCTCTCGGACTGACGGTGTTTGCTGAATTTGTCTGTTCCATCTTTCTTATTCTTGGGCTTTTCTCAAGAATTGCATTGGGGTTTCTGATATTTACGATGGTCATTGCCGGATTTGTAGTGCATGCAGCAGACCCGTTTGCCAAACAGGAAATGAGCCTGGTATACCTGGCCGTCTATCTTCTCCTGATGGTATTCGGAGTGGGAAAGGTTTCTGTAGATTATATGATCGAAAAACGGAAAAGAGCCAACGATTGGTAATCCAGTGTAAGATATAAATAAAAGAGCGGTAAAATTTACTGCTCTTTTTTGTTGTCCGGCTGAACTTTTGGCTCTGGTAAGATTTATCTTTGGATGGATAAATAAACCTAACGGGTTTCAAAAACCCGTTAGGTTTGTCTATCTATCTTATTATTAAAAGGTTTTTTGTTTGATTTCAAATCTTTTTAAATTAACCCTAATACCGATCAAAGATCCAAAACCTACAACCTTTTTGCCAGCGCAGTAAAATTCATTAAATTCGTGCAAATCGAAATTATTATGAAGATAAAGTTAACCATATGCCTTCTTGCGTTTCTCAATTTCTATGAAGCACAGGAGAGCATTACTTACCAGAAGCCATCTGCGGAGATTCTGAAACTGGCAGATTATGAACGGCCGCCGAGTGTTTTAATGAACAGCAAAAAAGACTGGGTCGTTTTCAGCTACCGTCCGACTTACAAGACGTTGGAGGATCTGAGCCAGCAGGAAATGAAACTGGGCGGATTAAGAATAAATCTCGTAACCAATATTTCAAGCTCGATGACCTTCGTCAATGATCTGAAGATCAGAAAAATAAACGACAGAACGGAAGTTCAGGTTACGAATTTACCGGCAAATCCTAAAATCGCCTATACTTCTTTTTCACCGGACGAAAAAAAGCTGGCCTTTACCAATACTACGAATAAAGGAGTGGAATTATGGATCGTTGATCTTGAAACGGCTGCCGCTAAAAAAATCACTTCCGATAATTTAAATGCGAACCTCGGAAGCCCGTACCTTTGGTACAAAGATTCCCAACATCTGCTGATCAAAACCCTGCCCGAAAATAGAGGGACTTTAATCGATGCCGGCAAAGACCTTCCTACAGGCCCGATTGTATCGACCGCCGACGGAAAAGTTTCGCAGAACAGAACCTACCAGGACCTGCTGAAAAATCCTCAGGATGAAAAGAATTTTGAAATCCTGACGGCTTCGGAAATTTACAACGTGGATCTTAACGGCAGTTTAAAAAAAGCAAAGGATCAGGATCTGTATTCCGGACTGAGCTTTTCGCCGGACGGAAATTACCTGATGGCGACAACGATTAAAAAACCATTCTCCTATATCGTCCCGTTGAGCCGGTTCCCGATGACGACCACCGTTTACGATATGAACGGAAATACGGTAAAAGTGGTGAACGAAATTCCGCTGAATGAAATTATGCCGAAAGGTTTTTCTTCCGTACGCACCGGAAAAAGGGATATGGGCTGGAGAAGCGACAGGCCGGCCACGCTGGTTTATACCGAAGCGCTGGACGGTGGCGACCAGTCGAAGACCGCCGATTACCGGGATGAGGTCTTTACCTGGGAAGCACCTTTCAGCAATGCACCGGAAACTTTTTTCAGAACCAGGCAGCGCTATGAAAACGTAAGCTGGACGAATGACCATTACGCCATTGTTTCGGAAGGCTGGTACGATACGAGAAATACCACCTCTTATCTGGTAGACCTGAACACCGGAGAATCGAGAGTTCTGGAAAACCGGAATTATCAGGATATCTACAGTGATCCCGGAAATTTCAATACTGCCAAAAACCAGTATGGAAGATATGTTGTGGATATCAGAGGCGGGAAATCTTACCTCATCGGAGCAGGATTTACCAAAGACGGGCAGCATCCTTTTCTTGATGAGATGGATATGAACACCCTAAGGAAAAAGAGGCTTTACACTTCCAGTCTTAAAAACGGCAAGGAAGAAATCATCGATGTTCTGAATCCTTCCAAAGGTGAGGTGCTTACGATCCAGCAGTCGTCCAGCCAGTACCCCAACTATTTTAAAAAGAACATCAGGTCCGGGAAAGCGGAAGCGGTAACCAGCTTTGCCAATCCGTTTGAAAGCATTAAGGATGTTTATAAAGAAGTGATTACTTATAAAAGAAATGACGGAGTAACTTTAACGGGAACGCTTTATCTTCCTGCCCATTACGACCGCAAGTCAAAAACGGAAAAGCTGCCGTTGCTGATCTGGGCATACCCTACAGAGTACAAAGACAAAAATACGGCAGGACAGAATAACCAGAACCCGAATGATTTTACGTTCCCTTCGTACGGTTCTTTTGTATACTGGACGACAAAAGGATATGCCGTGCTTGATGATGCGGCATTTCCGATCATCGGTGAAGGGAAAACTGAGCCGAACGATACTTTCATCCCTCAGCTGGTAGCGAATGCGGAAGCGGCCATCAATGCGGTAGACCAGCTGGGTTATATCGACCGTAAAAAAGTAGCCGTGGGAGGACATTCGTACGGTGCTTTCATGACGGCCAACCTGTTGACGCATTCCAAACTGTTTGCCTGCGGAATTGCCAGGAGTGGTGCTTACAACCGGACCCTGACGCCATTCGGTTTCCAGAGCGAGCAGAGAAATTACTGGGATGTTCCGGAAATTTACAACACCATGTCGCCATTCATGAACGCCGACAAAATGAAAACGCCTCTGCTGCTGATTCACGGAGATGCCGATAACAATCCCGGAACATTTACTTTACAGACCGAACGTTACTTCCAGGCCCTGAAAAACCTGGGCGCCCCGGTGAAGATGGTGCTTCTGCCGAAAGAAGCCCACGGCTATGCTGCCAAAGAAAATATCCTGCATCTGCTTTGGGAACAGGATCAGTTTCTGGAGAAATGTCTGAAAAAATAAATGCTGAAACCCACTCTTTGTTTGTGAGTGGGTTTTTTGCTTTTTTACTGTTCGGATATTTCCATATGCTTGTCTGATACTATGTTTAGATCCCCTGCGGAGATGACAATGAGGGCATAAAATATATTAATAGGATTATAGCTTTTTAACCAAAACGTTCTGTACCTTTTGTCGTTCCGCAGGAATCCAGGCACGAATCTTCCATATGCTTATTCAATACTATGCTCAGATGCCTTGCAGGAATGACAGAAGTGATGGAAAAGAAACTTAGCTTGAAAAACTAAACGTCCGATTGTCATTCCATAGGAATCTATACACGAATTTTTCTATGCGAATCTCTAATACGATGTTTAGATTCCCTGCGGGAATGACAAATAGAATGTTGAGTATTGTAGCAATCAAAAAATCTGCGGCATCTGTAAGATTGGCGTGAGACAAAAGCTCGGCTTCGAGATCGCAACTATTTCCTCAGGAATCCCATGCGCTTCTATAAGACTATGTTGAGATTTCCTACAGGATGACAATTACGAGGTTTAAATCACAAATAATTCAAAATCTCTTTGGTATTTTTACATTCCATAAAACGTTCATGTTCCAATTGGAAATCATGCTGCTCATGGGTCCAGGTAACATGATACGGAATATGGGCGGCAAAACCTCCGATTTCCAATACCGGCAGGATATCTGATTTGAGGGAGTTTCCCAGCATGAGAAAGTGCTCCGGTTTGCAATCCAGGTGTTTCAACAGCTTCCGGTAATCACTTTCCTTTTTATCGCTCATGATTTCAATATGGTGGAAATAATCCTGCAGTCCGGATTTTTTGAGTTTCCTTTCCTGATCCAGCAGATCGCCTTTTGTGGCAACAACCAGCCGGTATTTCCCCTTTAAGCTATCCAGGGTTTCCGGTACTCCGTCCAGAAGTTCAACCGGTTTCATCAGCAGTTCATGACCGATTTCAATGGTTTTGCTGATAAGTTCTGTGGAAATGGTAGGGTCCGAAATCCGGCAGAAGGTTTCTATCATGCACAGCACAAATCCTTTGATCCCGTATCCGTACAGATGAAGGTTCTGCATTTCGGTTTTAAAGAGTTCCTGAGAAACGGAATGCTGCGGAAGGTAGCCTTCCAGCAATGCACAGAACTTGTTTTCCGCCTCCTGAAAATAGGGTTCGTTGATCCAAAGGGTATCATCTGCGTCGAATGCAATGGTAGTTATCGAATTATTCATATTCTGTTTACTTTAGTTTTTGTATTTTTCTGCCGACAAAATTCAGTATAAAAAATAAATCAGAAAAGGACATTTGTCCCAACCGGAAATATGTTACGTACCAATCAGCCATTTTTAGAATATCTGGAGCAGCTCTACACCAGGCAGGATCATCAAGGGAATATTGTATTGAAGTCTTTTGAAAAAGGGGATAAAATATTAACGCAAAATGAAATTTCCACAAAGATCATGCTCGTGAAGAGCGGGATTACCAAATGCTATTTCGTGGAAGAAAACGACAAGGAATATATTGTCGAATTTCTCGGAAAAGGAGAGATCGTCGGCGAGATAGAAGTCATTAAAAATGTTCCCTGCCTCTGCAGCATTGAAGCCATTACGGAAGTGACCGTTTATTCCATGTCGATCCCGTATTTTCAGTCACTGATCAAAAATGACCTGACGCTGAACAACCTGCTGCTGGATGTTTTTGCCGAACGTATTGTCAATACCTCAAGCCGGGCTTCCTATCAGCAGCTTCACACGACAGAGCATACTTTGTCCCAGCTTCTGGAAGTAAAATCCAAGGAAATGGAAATCTCCAAAGAAGACATGGCCGCTTATCTCGGGATTACCGTAAGAAGCCTGAACCGTGCGCTGAAAGAGCTGCAGGAAAATAATCCGGAGGAATAGGGTATAGGCCGCTGGAAAATCTTCGCGTATCTTTGCATAAATGCCGATATCGATGGAAGAACTGAAATTCAGGAATGCAACACTCGAAGATTTACCTAAAATTGTAGAAATTTACAATTCAACGATTCCGTCCCGAATGGTTACTGCCGATACGGAAAATATTACCGTGGAAAGCAGGATCCAGTGGTTTCATGAGCATACGCCTGACCGAAGACCGCTCTGGATGATCGAAGACCGGCAATGCGCCGTAGTGGGATGGGTCAGTTTTTCTTCGTTTTACGGAAGGCCGGCCTACAATGGAACAGTGGAGCTCAGCATTTACATGGCTGAAAATTCCCGCGGAAAAGGGTACGGAAAAAAAGTCCTGCAATACTGTATTGATAACGCACCGGAATTTGATGTAAAGACGCTATTGGGATTTATCTTTCTGCATAATGAACCCAGCCTGAAATTATTCCGCCATTTCGGTTTTGAAGATTGGGGCGTATTTCCGGATGTTGCCGTGCTGGATGGCGTGGAGAGGACGCTGGTGATTTTGGGGAAACGAGTTATTGTTTAAACAGGATAATTTTAAATTTAAATAATTCTTTCTTATATTTGTATTAATTACGAGATGAAAAAATATCAAAAATGATACAGGAAATTTTAAATTACAAAAAAATAGTAAATGAAATAGATTCGCTCATTAATGCAAGCCCTTATAAAAAGAATTATCTTATTGATAAGACCGGAATTGCGCCCGCTACGTTTTACAGAAAACTGAATGCCCAATCTTTTACACCGGATGAGATGCTGGTTTTGGCTAAAATATTATCCCCTCGTGAAGCATTGCTGTTGGAACTCGAGCAGTCTGAAAACGATATTGAGAACGGAAGATATCGTGAACATACAGAAGTGAACAAAGAATTACGTGAGAAATTCCTTTAGATGGTCCGGATTCTGGAAGTTGTTCCAAAAGGCTACCAAGTATATCTTTTCCGGTCTTATGCGGTAATACAAATATATTTGTGGAACAATTAAATATTTTCTGTAACGGATATGGTCATCAGAAATGCTACCCATAAAAGGATATATCATAATGTTGGATATAGCTTGATCAACCTTATCCATAAAAGTCCTGATTTCTTTCTTTGACCAATATTCCGAAAGGTATTCCAGATTATCCTTATAAGACTTTTCAGCAGTTTCTGTCCAGACAACTGTTCTCATCATTTAAATGTTTATTTAAAAATAGGAAAAATTTTCATACAGGAAAATACCAATGCATACAGACTAACCGGAATAAAAAAAATAAAGCGATCTTGAGGGACCGCTTTTATATTATACATTCTGCTTAATTTTTCTCGCAGACAAATTCAGGAACCGTTTCACCAGCATGACTGCCGAGATGGTCAGTCCGAGTCCTAAAGCGATCCACATTCCGAAAGCCCCCATTTTCAGTGTGAAACAAAGAAAATACCCCAGAGGAATGGTGATGATCCAATAGGCAATGAAGGTATAGATGGACGGGATCTTTACATCCTGTAAACCCCTGAGCATTCCCAGGGCCGTTACCTGGATACCGTCCGACAGCTGGAATAAAGCGGCAATGATCATTAATTTAGCCGCCAGCTCAATCACTTCAACTTCTTCTTTTTTGGTAAAGAATGTGGGGAGGATATTCCGGCCGAGAACAAAGACGATCCCGCAGATGCACATGAAGATAAAAGCGATCTTCAGGTTATTGATCCCTACTTTCCTTAATTCCACAAAATTCCCTTCGCCTACCTTTCTTCCGATCATAACCGTGGAAGCGACACTGAAGCCGATACACAGATTAAAGGTAAAGGAAGCCATGCTCAATGCGATCTGGTGGGAAGCGATATCGTGTGCCGAGATCAGGCCGCAGATAAAGGCTGCCCCGGCAAAAGCCGTCACCTCAAAGAACATCTGCAGGGCGGTCGGGAATCCCAGGCGGATCATTTTCTCGAATACGGCTTTACTGAACACCTGCATCTTCAAGGAAAACTCCTTGATATATTGTCTCGTTTTCTTCTCCTTTAATAAAACAAAATAGAGGAACACCACCATAAAGATCCGGGCAATCAGGCTGGCCAATGCCGAACCTTTCACGCCCATCGGCGGCAGACCGAACAGTCCTTTAATGAAAACATAATTCAGCACGATATTGATGACGTTGGCAATAATCGTAGCCTTTGTCACCCCGATTGTGTAAGATAATCCTTCCGAAACTTCCCTTAATGTCTGGAAAGCCATAAAGGGAACAATACTGATGGCCATGATCGTCAGGAAATCCACCGTATCGGGAATAATCTTTTCCGGCTGTCCCGACTGGTACAGCAGCGGCATTCCCAACAGCAGGATCCCCATCAGTAAAACCCCGACCGTCATATTGATCACAAAACCATGACTGAAGACCGAATTGATCGTCCCATGGTCGTGCCGGGAGTGTGCCTGGGAAACCAACGGCGGAATGGCAAAAGAAAAGCCGAGCGCCAGAACAAACATGGAGAAAAATACGGCATTTCCCAATGAAACGGAAGCCAGGGCATCGGCACCCAGCAAATTTCCTACAATAATGTTGTCAAAAAGGTTTACTGAAACCTGTCCTACCTGCGTCAGCATCACCGGGAGTGCCAGGGTAAGGCATTCTTTCGTATAGTTTTTATCTAAGAAGTTCATCATCTTTTAATTCATCGAATGGTTTATTCAAAAAAAATTGCAGTAACCAGGTACTGCAATTTTCATAAATTATTTAAAGTAATAAATATATTATTTCCTTACAAAACTTGCAACATCATCAGCGGAGACGGTAGCTCCTCCTAAAATAATCAGCCTTTCCACAACGTTTCTCAGCTCCCTGATGTTCCCGGTCCATGAAAGGGCCTTTAAGGCCTCAATGGCTTTGTCATCGAATTTTTTCATAGCCGTACCGTGCTCATCGGAGATGATCCCGGAAAAATGCTCAACCAGCAGGCTGATGTCTTCTTTTCTTTCATCCAAAGGCGGAACATAGATCTCGATCACCGAGAGCCTGTGATAAAGGTCTTCCCTGAATCTTCCGGCTTCGATTTCCTTCTGCATGTTTTTGTTGGTGGCTGCAAGAACCCTCACGTCAACTTTTATTTCCTTATCGCTGCCTACAGGGGAAACTTTACTTTCCTGAAGTGCCCTCAATACCTTGGCTTGGGCAATTAAGCTCATATCGCCGATCTCATCCAGGAAAATCGTACCGCCGTTGGCCTGTTCGAATTTTCCCTGCTTGTCTTTGATCGCTCCTGTAAAAGATCCTTTTACGTGCCCGAACAATTCGGATTCGATAAGTTCGGAAGGAATAGCAGCACAGTTTACTTCTACCATCGGACCTCTTGCGCGGTCACTTTGGTTATGGATGGCATGGGCCACCAGCTCTTTTCCCGCACCGTTTGGTCCGGTAATCAAAACCCTTGCATCAGACACGGCCACTTTCCCGATCATCTCCTGGATTTTTTTCAGGCCTGCCGATTCACCGATCATCTGGTACTTTTTGTTTACCTTTCTCTTCAGCGTTTTGTTTTCGGTCTGAAGGTTTTTGTTTTCTTTCTTCAGCGTTTCTTTGGCTAAAGCATTTTTTACACTGGTAATCAGTCGGTTGATATCAATCGGTTTGGATATGAAATCATAAGCCCCTTCTCTCAGGCAGGAAACGGCGGAATCGATATCCGCATGTCCTGAGATCATGATAAAGGTGGATTCCGGTTTTAGTGCTAAACTCTGTTTTAAAAGTTCAGTCCCGGAAACCTTAGGCATTTTGATGTCGGAAATGATCAGTGCGAAATCTTCTTTTTCGATCTGCTTATAGCCTTCAAGTCCGTCTTCGGCAATTACAAATTCATATTCGGTAAGTTCGTCGGAAAGGATACTTTGGAGCACTCCTGAGATTGCTTTTTCGTCTTCTACAATAAGGATTTTTTGCATAGTTGCAAATTTAGATTTTTTTGATTGAATTATTAGCAAAAACCATACCTAATCCACTATTGGGAATAATCCCTTCTCCCGAAAATGGCCGATCCTACGCGGATGGAATTTGCCCCGCATTCTATAGCCACAGGGAAGTCATCACTCATACCCATCGACAGGATTTCCAGCTTTTTCAGTTGATTTAATCCGTCGAAAAGTTTTTTCAGGATCTGAAATTCCTTCCTGATCTGGTCATGGTCATCGGTGAAGGTGGCCATTCCCATTAATCCTGTGATGCTGATGTTCCGGAATTCTCCGCTCAGATACCGTTCAAACAAATCTTTCGCTTCACCGGTTTCCAGCCCGAACTTGCTTTCTTCCTCAGCAATTTTCACCTGAAGCAGAACATTGATCGTACGGTTGTTTTTCTGCGCTTCTTTATCAATTTCGCGGATCAGCTTTTCAGAATCCACACTCTGGATGGTATCGATGAATCCGGCGATGTATTTTACCTTATTGGTCTGAAGATGCCCGATGAGGTGCCACCGGATATCTTTCGGAAGGAGCGGGTATTTCTCCGTTACTTCCTGGACTTTATTTTCCCCGAAAGCCCTTTGTCCAAGATCATAAACTTCCTGAATGGCCGAAACCGGATGGGTCTTTGAAACGGCAACCAGCTCTACCCCTGAAGGAAGCTGACTTTTAATAGTGTTGTAATTTTCCTGAATGCTCATACCTGCAAATTTCGGATTTTTAAACCAATATTTTAGCATGATTGATTATTTTCATAAATAGTCGGGTGAATAAAATAAGGTGAATCCGGTGGTATTCAATTATTCTTCAGCGGGGAAATAGGAATTGCTTACTATCATTTTTAGCCATAACATAGACAGAAAGAACATCCGCCCTCCAGCTTCCTTCTTCCAACCTGTCACATCTCCAGTTCCACCACCCGTTCCACCAGTTTCCGGTTGAAATGCTCCGGAATCATCCGCATGATGAAATTCCGTAAAGCGGTTGCTTTTTCCCAGTGGGAAAATTGCCCGATCTTCCGGCTGGTATGGACCACATAATCGACTTTTTTCCTTCTGATTTTCTGATAATCTTCAAAAACCCGGTTGAAATCATCTGAATGTTCCAGCAGTTTTCCGATGATGTAAGCATCTTCAATCGACTGGCAGGCACCCTGACCGAGATTCGGGGTGGTGGCATGGGCGGCATCGCCAATGAGACACAGGTTTTCTGCATACCATTCCGGGATGGGGGCCAGGTCGGTAAGCGCATTCAGGATTGTATTTTCCGGAAGGGTAGCCTGGATCATATCGGTCATCATCGGATGAAAGCCGTGAAAATTTTCTGCAATGGTGTGGTAACGCTTATGCAATTCCTGATTGATAACGGCATACCAGTATATTTTTTTGCCGGTCATCTTTACAAAGCCGAAACGTTTTCCCTTTCCCCAGGCTTCCACGGCTTCGCGGTGGTATTGCTCCGGTAGGTCAAATTCGGCAAGCCCGCGCCAGCAGATCTGTCCGGTATCCCGTATTCTTCCGGTCTGCAGGATCTGCGTCCTGATTTTTGAGTGGATCCCGTCGGCACCGAAAACGATCCGGCTTTCAATCTCATTCCCGTTTTCAAAACGGAGCCGGTAATTTTCTTCTTTCCTGATCTCAGTCAGAGAATGCCGGAGGTTTATTTTTTCAAAACCGATGTTTTCAGCCAGAATCCTCTGAAGGTCGGCCCGGTGGATGGCGACGTTGCAGGAATTGTATTTCTTTTCCAGTGCAAGAACGTGGGTGGTCGAAATATTTTTCAGGTGCTGATCGGTTACCGAAACACTGTGGATTTTATGACCGGCTTGTTCAATCTGTTCTTTCAGTCCCAGCTGATCGAAAATCTGCATGGCGTTGATGGCCATCATGATTCCGGAACCCACCGGTTTTATTTCCGGGGCGGATTCGTAAATCTTAAAATCCAGGTTGCGCTGTTTCAGGATATTTGCCAGGGTTAAACCTCCGATTCCGGCACCGATGATGGAAATGGGATTCATTATTTTACATTTTTCAGAACGTTCAGCAATTGATTCTGTTTTCCGATGAAATGCTCCAGGCTGTCGGTCTTCAAAGGATGGGCATTTTGGTATTTTTCGATTTCGGGAAGGGTTTTTCTGATTTTAAATACGGTATACAAATTATTGAGGGTTTCAGTATTTTTGGAAATCCGGGAAATCAAGGTCTTGATATTCTTTACTTTTAAATCGTATTTTTCGGCACTTGATTTAATCTGGTTTTCAACCTGATGCTTCAGAAGCGAATCTGTTATGCGGTTACTCTTACTCTTGGCATCACGATAATAAGTATCGGATTTAATGAAAATGTTTTCGTACCGGTGAATAACTTTCGATTCCTCTTCATGGGTTTTTAGAATTTTATCGTCAAGAGCAGATAACTTTTTATCTTTTTTAATTAACTCAGAATAAATCTTATCAATCATATTGTCATCATACCGGCTGCCCTCAAATGAACCTTTGAGTGATGAATCTGTATTGGCTACTGCATTTTCAATCAACGGTTTGTTTTCAGATCTGTTTTCTCCACAGGAAAAAATGAATAAAGAAAGGGTAGCGGTAAGTAATGTTTTTTTCATGATTATGTATTTAAAGTTTAATTTTTATTTCTGAATAAAGAAATTGATAGAGATTATTCGTTTCTTTATGGAATGTTGAAGATAGTTTAAAATTTTAAATGTCTGAATCATTCTGCATTAAAATCTTTGGTAGAAGGTATATTCTCACAATAAAAAAAAGAAAGATGAATACTGACAAAAATAAAAGAGACCGTCCGGAAACCATCTCTTTATTTCAGATATTAAGGTGAACTTCCGGCATCCCGCACCCTTCTTCCAGCCTATATTACTCCATTAATTTTAACTCAAACCCCGCTATTCATATTTGGAAAAATCAACGGCAAATATACACCGGTTGACCTGGCTTCCGTTCTGTGCGCCGGCATTAGGTTCGAATTCGGTCAGGCTCCACAGGTAATTGTATTGGGATTCATGATAAAGCGATTCCGCTCCGTAGGGCCATCGGTAACGTACCGTATCATCAGCACCATCGGTATACCGGGCCAGCCTGGCATTCGATCCGTAAGAATTACTCGGAGATCCGGTACAGGAAAGCCAGGTCCGGTTTCCTTTTCTGAAGACGCCCTGTATTCCGTGGGCATGGTTGTCGGTGAACAGGCTGTTTTTGGGGGCTACCGATACAATTCCCGTATTCTGCAGTGTTCCGTTTGTATCCACAGGAAATCCGAAGACTTTAGGTACGATGGAAGCATCAGCGATGCCGGAATAGTACTGGCCGGTCCAGAACTGGGTTCCTTCGTCATTGACCTGGATCGTAGAAAAAGGACTGGCATTGTTGATTTTCTGATAGCCCGTCTGAGGCAGGATATACCGGTAATTGAAAGCGAATAAATTACCGTTGGAATCTTTACCGCACTTATCATGGTTAGCATCGCCGGTGCTTACTTCGACTATTTTATTCAGATCGAATACACGGACTCCCAAGTTTGTACTGCTGATATAGAGTTTGCCTTTAAAATAAGCCATCCCGCCGGCATGTACGTTCAGCGGAGCATAAGAACCGTACTGGGAGTAACCTGCCGGGTTGGCCGGAAGATCGGGCTGCACCAAAAGAATATGGCGATAGGTAAGATAAGTACCTGAACCCGGACTGATGTCTATCAGCGTAATGCGCGAGCCTTTGAATTCTGCTTCACCTTTGGCATACCAGCTCACCAGAAGATAGCGGATCCCGTCTTTGCTGAATCCTGCAATTCCCTGCGGTCTCCAGAGCGGAGTCGTTTCATCATCGGTATTCCAGCGGATGCCTCTCACTCTGTTTTCTTCGGGAATATTGAATCCGTAGACTTCGGTGTAAGCATTTCCGCCGATAGCCTGACGGTTTTTATCGATCTGTGACGGGTTTAAAAAGCTGAAACCGGAACTGATATAAGTGCCGGTATCCGTATAAGCATTTACGCTTACCCCTGCATCCGCAGATATTCTGCCGGTTGTGGTTTTTAAAGATTGTTCTTCTTCCGGTGGGGTCAGGGCATTGTTCTGGCATCCGACCCCGGTCAGGGCACACAAAAGCATCCATCCGGTAAATTTTTTCTGAATCATAACTAATAATTTACAGTGTTTTGAATTGGATGCGAAACTATAGGATTCTTATCTTACCGGGATTTCGTCCGGGTTAATTATCTGTTAAATTTATATTGTAAAAAACAGGAATTGAAAATAAACTGATGTCAAATATCTTTCTCAAGATAGTTTTCTAAATCAAAGCCGGTGTCTTTTAAATTGATAAATATCTTATCATTGATCTTGAAGGTGCCCCGCATTGCAAATCCTGTGATTCTGATCCGGTCCTCAACTTTCGTTTTGGAGATGTAGTCTACTTCTTCCCAAACATAAGGGAACTTTTCATGATTGCCGATCCGGCTTATTTGCAGGACCGGTTGGGCCTGTCTGAAGAGACTGCTTGTAATCAGTAAAAACAGATGTTCATTAAAGAAAATGACATCCGCCTTATTCATCTGATGTTTGTACGGCATCTTGCCGCTCGTCTCAATATAAAATCCTTTCCCTGCAGAGACCGAAAAAAAAGTTCCTGCTTCCTCTTATAGTAAAGATGAGAAACCAGATTCCTGAAAATAACCAGCAGGATAAATCCTCCGATAAAAAAGCAGAGTTCATTCATTGACGAAAATTTAACGGCAAAATAGTCAAAGATATTTAACCTGAATAAAATACACACCAAATTTTAAAAATCTTTGATTTTTATCTGATGTGTTCTAAAATGATGCGCAAACAAAAAAAAATCGCTCTGTGCCTCATGTTTTAAAATAAGTAATCAACATTTTTGGACATAAAAAAACGGAGCCTGAAAATCAAGCTCCGCGTATATATGTTCCGTTAAAAATTTACTTCCCTAAGTAAGATTTCAGAATCTTGCTTCTGGTGTTGTGTTTCAATCTCTTGATCGCTTTTTCTTTGATCTGGCGGACACGTTCTCTCGTAAGGTCGAAAGTTTCACCGATTTCTTCCAGCGTCATCGGGTGTTTCCCGTTCAGTCCGAAATACAACCGTACCAGATCCGCTTCTCTCGGCGTCAGGGTATTCAATGCCCTCTCGATTTCAATCTGAAGCGATTCCAGCATGAGGTCTTTATCCGGGCTCGGAGACTCTCCTGAACGCAATACGTCGTAAAGATTGGAATCTTCCCCTTCTACCAAAGGCGCATCCATCGACAGGTGTCTTCCGGAGTTTTTCATCGATTCCTTGATGTCTTCTTCACTCATATCAAGAACTTCAGCCAGTTCTTCCGGGGAAGGTGGTCTTTCGTTTTCCTGTTCAAGGTGCGCGTAAGCTTTATTGATCTTGTTGATGGAACCGATTTTGTTCAGTGGCAATCGTACAATCCTCGACTGTTCTGCCAAAGCCTGTAAAATCGACTGACGGATCCACCACACCGCATAAGAGATAAATTTGAAACCTCTAGTTTCATCATACCTTTTTGCCGCCTTCATCAGTCCTAAATTCCCCTCATTGATCAGATCGGGTAAAGAAAGACCCTGATTTTGGTACTGTTTGGATACGGATACTACGAAACGAAGGTTGGCTTTTATCAGTTTTTCCAGTGCTGCCCTGTCGCCCGCACGGATCCTTTGTGCCAGATCTACCTCTTCGTCCGCAGTGATCAGTTCCACTTTACCAATTTCCTGCAAATACTTGTCTAATGAAGCAGTTTCCCTGTTGGTTACCTGCTTAGTGATTTTTAATTGTCTCATCTATTTTATCCTCAAAAAAGAGTTTCTATTATATTATACGTAGGAAACATCAAAAAGGTTACAGCAGTTACAGAAATTTTTTATTGAATTAAACTTATTTTCGGAAATAAGTTGTAAATTATGGCTCTCACGACACGCAATACCGGTTTTGCCGGAAATTATATTTACCCGTCCACCTTTATTTTTCAGAAGCTTGATCCGGCTATCCGCTATTACTCCTCGCGCCGCCGCATTCCAACCCTGCTGTGGGGTAGCCGCTTCTATCCGGGCTAGGGCAGTGGTCTTTAAATTTAATTTAAGCCGGTAATTTCACGTCAATAGTGAATCCCGCATTTCCGGTGAATCGTAAATTTCCTGATATTTAATGAAGGGAAATTAACTATCTACCATTAACAATTGATAATTCACTCGCATAGCAAAATTCACATTTCTAAAACCACCCCGTCAAAAATTCTGAAAGAATTTTTGCCAGCCGTCCATGGGAAGGGGATGCAATTGCCTTTGAATAACAGGTAGTTATATTTTTTAACCGGATTTTTAATTCTTGACGAATGACAAAATTCACCATTGACAATTCCTCTAACAAAAAAAGCGGAACCGAAGCGCTGCCCTGTCTAAACTTAACAGTAAAGAAATTGACCATTGACTTGCGAAGCAAAATTCACCATTGACCATCAAAAAAGCGGAACCGAAGCCCCGCCTTATATAATTTAACGAACAGTAAATTCACCATTCACTATTGACCATTCACCTTAAAAAAGATCGTTCAGCCACTTCGCCAGTCTCAGTCCTCCGTAAAGAAGCTGTCTTTCCATCGTATCGTTGAATTTATACTGGTAATCGAAGGACAATTTGGAGTCATTAGGAGTCTGTGCATAGATTCTGTTGGCGATTTTATGGGAGTCGTACAGCCAGTCTTCCAGCGTTCCTGTCTGGATCTGCTTTACTTCGTCATCGGTTTTAATGTCCAGAAGGTTGGCATATTCCGTATAGCTGTATTTCTGGGAGTCTACCAGTTTTCCGTCCCACACCGAATGCAGATTCGTTTTTTCTCCGAAATAAGTAACATTGATTTTATTTCCGCCCAGATCTTCCGCTCTTCCCACATGCAGCGGCTGAGCCAGGTCGCCCATGATGTGGATCAGGAAAATCAGTGCGATCTTGCGGTCTTTTTCAGAAGTTTTCGGATCTTTCAGCTGGCTGGATAAGGTTTTGGCCTGGGTATATAAACTCGGGCCGGCCTGTGCTTTCAGTTTTTCTTCAAACACCTTGAAATCCGTCTGCGGATCGATATTTACGTAATGCCAGGCTGAAGCCTGCTTCCAGGCACCGGTGGTATCGGATTTAATGAAATCCGGCCAGTTGGCCCAATACGCCAGGCGTTCCCTTCCCATCATTTTTTTGATCTCCCTTCTTGCCTTTCCGGAAAGGTGGTGTTCTGCAATTTCTGCAATAATCCGGTGTCCCGTCAGTCCCCATGCATACGAGTACAGTGAAGAAGCCATAAAGGCCAGAACCAGGATTTTAGAATACATACTTTTCATTGTAATAACATTTTCAGGGGGCAAAGATACGGTTAATTTTAAGGCTGGGAATAACGTTGGCAGGAGGAGCGTAAAAATTAATCAAATCTTAATTTCATTTTTGGGTAAAGGTAAAGGTGGCGGGAATTACTGATCTTTTTGTCTTCTCCTTATCCTCAATCTTATACTTATACTTAGCCTTATCCTCAGCCTTATTTTTTCTTTTTCTTCTTTTACTCACAATTATTTACTATTTTTAGGAGAAAATTCATTGGAAAATATTTTTTCAATAATTTGAGATATACTATTTTTACACGTCAAAATCACAGCAAAGACCATGTATGAGAATAATATTGTAGACATGCATTACAATAAACTGCAGACCGATTTCAAGGCGGAAGCAGTGGCCGTAAACCTTTTAAAATACCATAGGGCCGTAAGCAATATTTTTATAGACCGGATCGGAATCAATGACCGGGCTTATCTGAAGGATATCAAAAGCATTTCAAGCGATTACCTGGGATTTGATGAAGAAGTCTTTACCATTGAAACCTACCGGGAAGGAATTTACGATTATCTTCCGGAAGGTCTTTTTCATCCTCCGTCGTTAGGCGCTTCCCGTAAAAATGTGGATACCGTGGTGCGGGAAATCCGCAAGCAGAAAAGAGTGGAAGAGGATGCACGGAAATTTTTCAAGCCTTTCGAGCTGGAAATATTCTTTACCGAGATCAGCGCTTTGCTGAAGGAATTCGATTTTGATATCTCCAGCGATACCGGTGCATTGCTGGATATCGTGAGCGAATTATGGCCGCTGATCCGGAAGCTCGATATACAGAATGCCTATATCTTTATTTATATCTTACCTTTTTTTCACCAGATCCGGGGCGATAAAAGCTGGTTTGAAAGATGCATGACTGCATTTCTGCAGATTCCCGTAAAAGTTACTTTTGCCCCGAATGTGATCGACAGGGTAGAAGAGGAAGACGATTCCATGCTGTTGGGCAATTCGAGACTCGGGGTTACCTATATCCCCAGTGGAGAACATATGGACGGACAGCGGAACTGGGTGGTAAACATCGGGCCGATCCCGTATAAAGAAATGCAGAAATATATAGACGGAAGCCCGTTCAGGGAAGTACTGAAAGCCATGTACGATTATTTCCTTCCGGTAAGCGTTGAAATAGAGGAACAGTTCGTTACCGAGAAAAAAGAATATTCTTTTGCCCTTGAAGATGACGAAAGAAATGCAAACAGGCTCGGATACTCTACTTTCCTGTGAAAATTTTAACTATATTTACATTCACCAAGAAAAAAAATTAATTCGAAAATCAGATGGAAGTTTCGTCAGTAAAAGGAATCTTTTTAAGGTATATCATGATGCCTTTATTCGCCGTAATTATGATGGCTGTTTTAGGAGTAATCAGAAGAAGCCGGCCTGCCATAAAGATTAAAACCATAATCATTTATTTTCTGCTGTGCAGTCTGTGCCTGGCTGTTCCGGGAATTTTCGGGTTTACCGGTAATCTCTTTAACCCGTACTGGTACCTCATCGCGCAGATCGTATACCTTATTTTAGGAATCGTTCACGTCAATTTATCAGACCGGTATTTCAAAAAGCACTTTACGTCCACGACAAAAAGTTTTTTATTTGAATCGATCCTTACTTTAACCTGTATCGGATTCGGAGGGTATCTTTTTTACCTGATCTTTAACTGGATGAGCAAAGGAACCGGTTATCCGGTAATGGCAGCAACCAGCCTGTTTATTTTCATGGTGCCGCTGGTGTTTCATTACTGTTATGTACAACTCATCAGTATTCCCGTTGACATTTATAAAACATGGAGGTATTCGCCGGATCAGAAACTGCCTGACTTTGAAGGTGCCGATTTCGACCGGCTGATGGTTCTGAATGTTGAACTGAGTAAAAACCTCGAAGAGGCCAACCGGTTCAGAATCAAAGCCAAGACCCTTCCAACGGGAGTTACCTTCGGCGACTGGTTCTACCGGGTGGTTGACGATTACAACCATAAGAACCCGAACTCAGTAATCCACCTGACCGACGGGACACAGGAACCTTTTTACTGGATTTTCTACACCAAAAAGTCTTTTTTCAGCTTCAGGAAATATATTGATTTCGGACAGGACATCACCGAGAACAGGATCCACGAAAATGATGTGGTGATCTGCAAAAGAGTGATCCAGCACGAAGAAGAAGGAATCAGAAGAACACAATCGCACACCGTTTAAAAATATTGAATATGATACAGCCTATTAAGCATTTTGCCATCAATTGGGTTGACGGGATGAAAGTTTCCCAGAGACATCTTAATGACCAGGATAATTTTTTAATCGATACCATCAGGGATTCCAACTCATTGGGAATTACCAACTATAATTACGGGCTTTTGCCGATCTCCAGCGAGTTTACCGACCGGACTATTTTTGATGTCCACAATACGGCCACCAATGATGTCCAGCTGGTAATCAAGCGATGCAGTGCCGTAACCATGGCCGGTTACCGGATTGAGCTGATCGACAGGAGAGTCAGCGTCAAATCACTGGCAAAATCGATGAACGAAGAACAGGCAGACGGAGAATATTACATTCTGATCTCCGTAAATCCTTTCGATAAAGTGCCGTTCGGGGATATTGACCCGGAGGAAATTCCGCCGCGCCATCCGAATACCCAGTCCAACCACCATCTGGAACTGCTTCCGGTAACTTCGCTGAACAGCAGCTATTCGGGAGGAAACTACCTGATTATCGGAAAAGTAGACCTGAAAGGAAATATTGCGCAGGTGGATTCCAACTTCATTCCGCCGTGCACCTCCATTCAGAGCCACCCGGCACTGCTGGATTATTATAACGTCTTTGCAAAATCCGTCGGAAATCTGCAGCAGTATGCTTTCAAGATTATCCAGAAAGCTTCCCATAAAAACCAGAATACGGCGCTGGCTCAAAACGTGAAGTTTTTGTGCAATACGATGATCAACACCTTCGGCGATATGTATTTCCAGTTCAGGAATATCACGCCCTATCAACCGCCGGTTTTTCTGATAGAACTGTTTGCCAAACTCGCTCTCCGGATGTATAATGCCACGCAGGTGCTCGTTCCTGCCGAACTGGAAGAAATGCTGAACTACAGTCTGGAATGGAGTGAAATTGCACCGCACACACTTCTGAACCAACTGTCCATCGTTGCCGAAACGAATTATGACCATCATAATTGCGGTGAGCCGTTTCTCTACATCCAGCAGATGCTGAAGAGCCTGGAAACAATCTTCGCCAAACTGAGCGAGCTGGATTACATCGGCCAGCGAAAAGAGAACATCATCGTTAACGAACAGGAAGTATCCAACAACAGCAATCCGAAGAGAGGCTGGAGTGTTCTCGATTAATTAAAAAAATGTATTTAAATATAAATCCCGGAGTTATAATCCCGGGATTTTTTTTGGAAAACGCCAAAGCGCAAAGCATTTTGAATACTGTGCGTGGATAAGGGCGCAAGATTTTTATCTTTGATAAAATTTATAGCTGTATATTTAAGTAGCTGATAGCAATTAGTTTTTTGCTACTGGCTTTACATTCAGAATTTTAAAATTTAAAAACGTATTATTAAATTATTTAAAGTACTTAAATGTTATCAAAATCAACAGTATAAAAATTTGACGTCGTCAAATTCTTTGCGCCTTATAAAGTGAAGCATTCAAAAATCTTTCGCGTCCTTGCGATTTTCTAACAAGACACTAGATAATAAGCTTCCGAAATCGGCGAAATACGAAAAAAATCAGTAACATTATACTTCAATACAATACCAATGGACATCGATAAAATAAGACGGGAGACCCGTGGCCTGGAAGACGGCAAAATTTTTCTAAACAATGCCGGGTCTTCGCTGATGCCGGAAGAGGTAACTTATGCAATGACTGACTACCTGCAACTTGAAGAATACTCGGGAGGCTATCATGTGGCGAATGTCAACGCCCATGTTCTGGAAGAATTTTATGAGGAAACCGCGAAGCTGATTAATGCCGGAGCCCATAATATTGCTTTTGCCACAAGCGCTACAGAAGCGTATGCCAAAGCTTTATCAGGTATTGTTTTTAAGGAAGGTGATGTCATCATAACCACGTCAGACGATTATATTTCCAATCAGATCACTTTTATTTCGCTGCATAAAAAATTAGGTGTTGAAATCATCAGAATGAAAAATCTTCCGGATAACGAACTCGATTTGGAGCATCTGGAAACCCTCATCAGAGAACATCGCCCCAAACTGATTGCCGTAACGCATATTCCGACCAATTCCGGACTGATCCAGGATGTGGAAGCGGTGGGGAAAATCTGTCGCAGACATGACATTTTGTATCTGGTGGATGCCTGCCAGTCAGTTGGGCAGATGGTGGTGGATGTCGAAAAAATCGGTTGTGATTTCCTGACGGCTACCGGAAGAAAGTTTCTGCGCGGGCCGAGGGGAACGGGATTTCTTTATGTTTCAGACCGTGTTCTGGAACAGGATTTTGCGCCGCTTTTATTAGACATGAGAGGAGCAGACTGGACCGGATATAACGATTACGAATTGTTCGGAACGGCAAAAAGGTTTGAGCACTGGGAAATATCGTACGCTTCCATGCTGGGTTTAAAACACGCCATAAAATATGCAAACGATATCGGAATGGATATGGTGGAGAAATACAACCGGGACTTGTCCCGGAACCTGCGGGAAAATCTGAAAGACAGCAGTTTCAGCGTTTGGGACTGGGGCAACCGGCTGAGCAGCATCGTGACTTTCTCAGGACCCGGCGGCGATCTGGAAAATATCCAGAAGGTCCTGAAAGAAAATAACGTGTACTTTTCAGTAACCTACAAAAATTCCGCACTGATCGATTTCACCAACAAGAATATCCACGGGATCGTACGGCTCTCGCCTCATTATTTCAACACGATGGAGGAAATAGAGAAGGTTTCCGGATTATTGAAAAGCAGTTTAAAATAAGTACATTAAGAAGAAAGACTGATAACCCGGTAGTTTCGGGAGCCACAACTACCGGGTTATTTTATTAACCACAGATCTGCACGGATTTTCATGGATGGTTGCGTATATTTTTTCATACTGCATAAATATAATACTCAACATGTTAAATATAGCTTCGGATAATCTCAGCCACCGGTTTGCCATTTCTTTGGGGTAACCTTAGTCACTAGTTTGTCATTGACTTCGTCGAATCTTCGATTTCCGTAGGAGTCTAAATATGGTATCAGCAGTATGTGCAGATAAAGGATCAATTGTCCATTCACAGACGATTGCATTGCATTAAAATGCCTTTACAATCAAAGATTATTTCTTCACCAGTATTATGTCTGTTGCTTTACGGCTCAGGATTTCCTGTTTTCCATCCACTTCAACGGTAAACGATTTGTCGAAGCTTTCAATCTTAAGGATGTTGATCTTTTTATTCAGCAGTAGATTTCTTTCCGTGAGATAATTCAGAAAAGCATCATCGGAAACGGTAACCGAAGTAAAAATAACGGTTTCTCCGGCTTTACAATGGCTTAGTTTCTGCAGATCCTGTGCGATGATATTACCGTCCTTATCCGGAATGGGCTCACCATGCGGATCAAATTTCGGATAGTCCAGGATTTCATCCATCTTATCGAAGAAAACGGTGGAATGCACATGCTCCAGCTGCTCGGCAATTTCATGGACATTTTCCCAGCCGAAATTCATTTTTTTTACGAGAAACATTTCCGTCAGGCGGTGTTTCCTTACCACCAGCGCCGCTTCGCGGCGGCCTTTCTCCGTCACTTTTAAGGGCTTGTAAGTTTCGTAAATCACCCAGTTTTTCTCGGCAAATTTCTTCATCATGTTGTTAACGCTCGGCATTTTTACGTTTAAAAATTTGCTCAGCTCGTTGATCGTTACCTTTCCTTCATGGTCCACCACGTGAAACAAAGCCTTCAGATAGTTTTCCTCTGTTAATGTTGTCTTCAAAATGTTAGATGCTATTCGGGACAAATCTAACAAAATATTGCCAATAAATACGGATGTTCCGGTTAACTTTTTTTAATTTTGCCTCATGAAATTCTCATTCAAAAACGACTATTCGGAAGGGTGCCATCCTGACATTTTACAGGCACTTTTAGAAAATAATCTCAATCAGCAGGCGGGCTATGGAGAAGATGAATATTCCCGCGAGGCCAAAGTTTTAATCAGGGAAAAGATGAAAAGCCCGGATTCCGACATCTATTTCGTTTCGGGAGGGACACAAGCCAACCTTATTGTTATTTCTTCGGTCTTAAGGCCCTATCAGTGTGCGGTTTCTGCATCAACGGGACATATCTTGAACAATGAAACCGGAGCCATTGAAGCGACAGGCCATAAGATTCTGAGCATTGAAAAGGTAGATGGAAAATTAAGGCCGGAAGATATGGTCCCGGTACTGGAAAGCCATCGCAACGTCCCGCATCAGGTGATGCCGAAGCTGGTCTACATCTCAAATTCCACGGAACTGGGAACCGTTTATACTTTGCAGGAACTGGAAGATCTCTCGGCATTCTGTAAAGAAAACGGTCTTTATCTTTTTATGGACGGAGCCAGGCTGGGGCATGGGCTTAGTTCGGAAATCAGTGATCTGACACTGGAAAAAGTGGCTGAGCTCACTGATGTTTTCTACTTAGGAGGAACCAAGAACGGTGCATTGATCGGGGAGGCCATCGTGATCAATAACCCTGCGCTGAAGCAGGATTTTGCATTCAATATCAAACAGAAGGGCGCTTTGCTTGCCAAGGGCCGGCTGTTGGGAATCCAGTTTCTGGAGCTTATGAAAAACGATCTGTACTTTGATCTGGCAAAGCACGCGAATCAGCAGGCCATGAAGATGAAAAATGCCATGAAGGAAAGGGGAGTGCAGTTCTTATCCGATACTTATACCAACCAGATTTTCCCGGTCCTGAGCAATGAAGTAATCGAAAAACTATCGGAAAAATTTGAATTCTATGTCTGGAAAAAGATCGATGACCGGTTTTCTGCCATCCGCCTGATTACTTCCTGGAATACGGGAGATGATCCTGTGAATGATTTTATAGAAATTATTAAAGAAGAAGTATAAGACAAAATGCAACCGGAAACAGTTGCATTTTGTTTTTATATCGTTATTATTGCACAGATCTCTATTTCAGCGCATTGGCAACCGTCGTGCAGTCTGCCGTTTTCAGGGTTCTTCCGCCGGTATATTTTATTTTCTTTTCGTCGGCATATTTGGTTCCGGTCTCTGCATCTCTTTCACCGATTCCTTCGCTCAGTCCGTCTTTGGTCTGAAGAAAATAAAGGTCATTTTTGTTTCCTGTCTTACCTTCGGAAGCAAAGGTGTAGGTAAGTTTCAGCGTGTCTCCGGATTTAAAGCCCGTCAGGTCTCCTTTATTGCTGTCTTTTTCACTGTTTTTATTGGCCATCTTTCCGGTAATGGTTCCGAGGTTATCGTCGATGCTTACAAAAATGGTGTCTTTTCCGGTAACGCCCATGTAGCAGAATGATTTCGGGCCTAAAGTATCCGTCACTTTCTCTGTAGCAGCCGTTGTATCCGCAGCAGCCGGCTCAGCAACCGGAGCTTCTGCTTTTTTGTTGCAGTTCAGAAGGAATACAGACAGGGTACCCAATACAATTAATTTTTTCATATCCTTATTATTTATCAGATTTCGCTGATGCTAAAATAACAATTGTATTTTTATACAGGGGTAAAATAGTCTTAAATAAAAACTAAATTTTAAAATTCAGTCATTGGGACCTTTGCCTTCAAGAATTGACGGAATGTATTTTTCAATGCGTGATTGCCGGGTTTTGGGTTGCTTGGCAGATGAAAAATAAAGCAGGTAAGCCCGCTGTCTGCCCGGTGTCAGGGCATCAAAAGCGGTTTTCAGTTCAGCATCGGTTTCCAGTTTCTCCCGGAATTCTTCGGGCATTTCAAATGCCGCAGCAGGTTTCAGTTCCACTTTAATGCCTGATTCCTCCGTTTCAACGGCGTTAAAAATATATTTACGGATCACATTCTCGAGATCAGCGATCTGCTGAACATCAGTAAAGCGAATCTGCCTGGCCGACTGCACATTTTCAGTCTGTTGCACGAGAAGATTTGCCGGATCTTTCATCAAAGCACCTTTAAAAAAGAGTAGGGCGCAATAGTCTTTGAAGCCGTGGATCAGGAAAATATTCTTTTTCTGAAAGGTGTAACACGGGCAGCCCCATTTTACATCTTCCGTAAGGTCTGTACTTAATGCAATAGTCCGTAATTTCCCAAAGGCGGACTGCCATTTTCCGGGTTTTTCAAAGAAAAAATCTGCTTTCGGATTCATATTATTCATTGATTATCTTTAACTTAAACTATTTTTACAGCCTTAAAAACCATCCTGTTTGATTCTTTTAAAATACACCAAATCAGGGAAATGCACAAATTCTGAAACTAAAATTAAAATATAAGTTTTGAATTTTGACGTATACAGTTTAAGCTGAGTAATTTGATAATCAGTAAAATCGTTTATACCAAGTATTTATTTGGTAATTGATTTAATAATTGAATGTGCCAAAATTAATTTGATCTGCAGACCAATTTTAAATTTTAAAAATTCCCGCAATCCACAATGATTTTTTTGTCTGAATATAATCTGATCACAAATTATAATTGAAGTTTAGAAAAGTAAAACAGAAGTACGAGACTGATTTTCAGGGCGTTTAAGGCGGTTTTATCTAAGCCAGATAGCTAAGGTTCTTACCGGATTCCGACGCTGTAAAAAGCCTTTAAATCAGGTCATTAAAATCTGCTGTTTTCAATTTATTAAAAATCCTATAATTTATATTATGTTAAATTGGATTTATTTCCGGACTCACATCCCGGAGGTTTTTCATCTTTTACTTATGAGACAATTTCCGGTTGATACAGTCTTTTTTGTCTTTAAAAATTAGCCGCTCCCTGAAACATTTCGTATTTTTGCTACCCTAATCTTTTTAAATGTCAGTTTTTTCAGAAAATATCAGGCTTTTACGTGCTACCCTCGGGAAAACCCAGCGCGAATTGTCTCAGCAGATCCAGATCACCTCTTCCCGGTACAGTTCGTATGAAAACGGAAAGTCGAAGCCTCCTGTCGATGTGCTGATCAGGATTTCCAGAATTTTTAATGTCAGCATTGATCTTTTGCTTTCAGTGGATTTAACGAAACATTCCCTGAAAGATATGCTGAAGCTTCCGGATAACCGGATCGTATTGCCGGTTGTTGTGGATCACCAAGGCAACGAAAGCATTGAAATTGTTCCGCAGAAAGCGACTATGGGCTATCTCCGCGGTTACAGCGATCCCGATTATATTGAAAGCCTGCAGACGATTTCGCTGCCGTTCCTGAAAAACGGGAAATTCAGGGCCTTTCCTGCGGATGGTGATTCCATGCCGCCGTTTAAGGACGGATCATTTATTATCGGAAAATATATGGAAGGAATCAACGATCTGAAATCCGGTAATACCTATGTTTTCATTACACTGAATGACGGAATTACCTATAAGCGCCTCAGGGCCAAGAATAAAACGTCTCTTACCGTAGCTTCAGACAATACGTTTTATGAAGCATATGATATCCCCTTGAACGAAATCGTTGAAGTCTGGCAGTATGCGACCGGAATTTTTCCGGAAAGTTATTAATGATAAGATTTATTTAAAGTATAATAAGCCACAGATCTTTACCGGATTCGTGGCTTTTTTGTAATATAAAATAATATGTTACACGGATTGATTTTAAGCCGGTATGTGTCACTTCTTCCCTTTTTTATTAAACTTTCAGAAAAAATTGAAAATTATTATTTTAAATTGATCCTGTATTAAGCAGTCCCTTTGAGACTTTAATAATATAAATTCGGCCCTGCTGAAAAATAAAAACAAGACCATTTACTGAGGATTGAATAAGAACTTTCTCTGGTAGGATGAAAAAATAGTTAGTTTGATGATCAAGACCTTAATCGTATTTTTTACAGGAGAAACTTCCAGCATCCCTCTTCCCACTCCTCCTTCAACTCCGCTTAATTCAACAATTCAGTCCGTCAGGGGAAATCCGGAAACTATTTATTAACTTTGTTTAAATAATCCAATAAAATAAAAGGATGTCTATTACAAATGAACAGGAATTGGCCGGAATGCGGAAAGCCGGTGAGGCAGTGGCCTATACGTTGCGGGAAATGACAAAATACGCCCGGCCCGGCATGACGACCAAAGACCTTGATGAATACGGAGCTTCTATTCTCTCGGATTTCGGTGCCCGGTCTGCCCCCTACCTCACCTACGGATTTCCAGGCTGGACCTGCATCAGTGTAGGAAATGAATTCTGTCACGGAATCCCTAGTGAATCAAGGGTCTTGCAGGAAGGCGATCTGATCAATATTGATGTGTCGGCGGAACTGGACGGCTTCTGGGCCGACAACGGGAATTCCTTTATTATCGGAGAAGATATCCACCGGCACCGCAAACTTGTCGATGCTTCAAGAGATATCCTGATGAAAGCCATTGCTCAAATTAAAGGCGGCGTAAAAATTGCCGATATCGGCGGACTGATGGAAACCGAGGCGAAAAAAAGAGGTTTTAAAGTCATAAAAAATCTCGGCGGCCACGGGATCGGCAGAAGCCTGCATGAAGAGCCGGACGAACTGATGAATTACCGGAACCGTTTTGACGGCAGGAGATTTAAAAAAAATTCGGTGGTCGCCATTGAAACGTTTATTTCTACGGCTTCCAGCATTGCCGTTGATCTGGAAGACGGCTGGACGATGGTCGGAAACAAAGGCGGATTCATGGCACAGCATGAACATACCCTTCTTATCACCGATGAAAAACCGATTATTTTAACAGAGATGAACGGAATATTGAACTGATCACAATAAAAACACCTTCCCAGCCATACTGAGAAGGTGTTTCAATAAATATAGAGTCTGCGATATTAATCTTTGTACTCGCTGATTCCTTTAAACTGATGGTAAGAATCTTTAATATGTTTCAGATGTTCGGAAACGATGGGCAGACTTCTTTCACTTAGTTTTCCGCTGTCGATGGCATTCTGATATGCATCAATGGCCGCTTTTTCACCGAAGATTACATTTCCGATGGTCGACTCTTCCCTGTTTCCAAGCGTAAAGGAATTTTTAATATCGATCCATGCTCTGTGTAACGCCCCGGCAACCGACGGACTGTCTTCCGCTTCACCGCCGTCTTCCGTAATCAGATTGATGAGCTCGTTTTTCATCACCTTGGTCAGGGAATTCATTTTTGCATATTCCGGTTTTACATCGGGATAATTTTCCCAGACCTTCCCTTCGACTTTTCCAAAACCCTCAATACGGTCGTTGGTAATGTGCAACAGGTCATTTAATACGGAGATTTCTTCCTGGTTTTTCATAATTAAATATTTTGTGATGCCGGAAATGGTGCAAGAACCATACCTTCACAACGGAAAACCGCTTTTCGTGGTACCTAAAGACTGCGGAGAGAAAATTTCCATACTGCTGTTTTCTTTTTCCTGCATTTCATCCGGAATTTATTTAATTTAACAGAAATATAACCCGAAATTAGGCTCTGACCGCCCGGTCAGGAAAAAGAAAATTGTACATTTATTCATCTAAAAAATAATTAAATTCATGACTATTTCACAAGAAAATAATCCTCACCGGATTGAAGCGGTCTTTTTTGATATCGACGGAACCCTGATCAGTTTTAAAACCGGAAAAATCCCGGAATCAACACAGGATGCTTTAAAAAAGCTCCGCGAAAAAGGAATCAAGGTTATTGTGGCCACCGGAAGGTCGATCAATTCCCTGCACCACATCAGCCACCTGGAATTCGACGGTTTCATTACTTTCAACGGTGCCTATTGCGTTACCGCATCACAGGAATTGATCTCCAGAAATACGATCGACCGGGCAGATATTCAGAGCCTGATCTGTTATGCCGGAGAAGCACCGCTAAGCTATTCGCTGATGTACGAAAACAAGGTGGAGATCAACGATGCCACACAGGAGGTCGTCGGGATGTATGCCCACATCAACCTTCCCGTACCGCCGGTTCATGATAAGGAGCATATCGATATTGAAAATGTGCTGCAGGCCAATATTTTCCTGCGTCCTGAAGCGGAAGCCGAATTTATGCAGACAGTAATGCCGAACAGTATTTCCTCACGCTGGACGCCGCTTTTCGCCGATGTAAATGCCGGTGGGATTACGAAGCAGCTGGGTATCGAGAATTTCTGTAAACATTTTGGAATCGATACGGCCGATACGATGGCTTTCGGAGACGGAGGCAATGACATTACCATGCTGAAGTTTGTAAAAATAGGCGTTGCCATGGGAAATGCAAATGATCAGGTAAAGGACATTGCTGATTTTGTGACTGGTGAAGTGGATGAACACGGTATAGAACAGGCACTTATCCGTTTTGGGCTGCTGTAATATTTTTAATGGAAATCCGGAATCATTAGGCCCCTTATTTTTTCTGTGGTATCTGTTTTAACATTTTTTTAAAAAAAAGGCACAGTATATGTATATCTTAAATCAAATCACTTAAAATTTTTAGTTATGAGAAGTATATTATGGTTAGTCGCAGTTATCTGTATAGTAGTGTGGCTTTTAGGAATGTTGGGTATCGTACCTGGAATGGATACAGGCTATTTAGTTCACATCTTGCTGGTTATCGCCATCGTTGTGGTTCTTTATAATCTGATCTCAGGCAGAAGACCCCTTGATTAGATGAATGTTGAAGCAGAAAATAGAAAGCTGGAAATTTTGTTTCCAGCTTTTTTGTTGTAATCATTACGGATATAAATGCCTTTGATACATAAGGCATATCAGACTTTAAAAGTATATGCAATCATCCGGCTTCCTCATCCAGCCTGGTTTCTTCAATAAAACAGGCAAAATCCGTGATAGATTAATCGTCTTTTATTTTTTAGCAGCAGTAGCTCCCAGTTTTGCTTTTACGGCAGGGGTGATATCTTCACCGCCATCCATGTAAGCAATATTGCTTCCCTGGGAACTGGCTACATCAAATACATAAGCCAGTCCTTTTTCCTTGGCTACGGCAGAGATGGTTGTAGCTACTTTCTGCTGGATCGGGGTAAACAGTTCCGTCTGTTTCTTGCTGATATCCTGCGCTGCTTTGGTCCTGGCCGTCTCAATATCTTTTCCTAAAGTCTGAAGCTCGGTCTGTGCAGCCGTCAATTCCTTAATCACGGCGTCCTTATTGGCTTCACTGATGGTTTTCTCTTTATCCTGGGCTGCTTTCAGCTTGGTCTGGTAAGTGGCAATCATCTTTTCGATGTCTCCCTGTTTTGTCTTGGTAAAGGTATCTAAGGAAGCTTCCGCCGTTTTGGCGTCAGGAAGGGTGTTGAATACCTCGTCGGAGTTTACGTGTCCTATTTTCTGCTGTGCATGAACCAGGTTTGAAGTCAGGAAAAGTCCTGCGGCCAAAGAAAATGTTGTGATTAACTTTTTCATCTTATTAATTATTTAAAAAATTTTCTGTTTAAAGTCAGCAAATATAATGAATATAACTACATACCTAGTTATAATGGGTAATTATATAAAAAAGCCCGGATAAAATCCGGACCTGAGTTGAAAGAATTTAGCGATCTATAATAGAATAAACTGTGTCGGTTATTAAAAATTGTACCGGATTCCCAGTTGTCCCTGGAATCTTGAGGCAAACTGATCGATCGTATACGGTAATCCCGGGGTTTTGAAGTTGTACACCGGATCTCCTGCTGAAGGCTGACCTGCCGCTACGTTTCCTACTTTCGTCAATCCTACGCTGGATGTGGAGTTGAAAGTATTCGGTACAAAGTACACTTTTCCCCAATCCTTATTCAGCAGGTTGGTTGCATTGATAATGCTGAATGAAATCTGAAGGGTATTTTTTGATTTTTCATTTAGCCGGATCTCATCCATGATCCTGAAATCCGCCTGGATGTTCCATGGGGTGAAATCACCGTTTCTTTCGGTAAACTTTCCTCTTCTGCTGTTCAGATATCCGTTTCCGCTGATGAATTTTTCATAATCCGCCACCTGCTGTGCGGTAGTCACCAGGATATTCCCCGATGCATCTTTTACCGGAGCGATATATTTTGTTGCTTCAGCCGTATCCTTAAAGATATAGGCCAGTCCTGCCGCCTGTCCCGTATTGGCGATCGTACTGTTTACAAATCCCCAGGAGAAAGGGTTTCCGGACTGTGCATTGAAGTAGACGTTGGCTGACAGCCTGTTCGACTGGGAAAGCGGAACGGAATACCCTAAGTTGGCCACGATCCTGTTTTTGATCGCAAAGTTGGAAGTCGTCAGTTTCGGGTCATTCGGGGTTAAAGACTGGTTCATCTGCCAGTTGCTCTCCATGGAATTCCGGATTCCGTTGGTAATATCCTTTGCATCACCATAGGTATAGGCTACGAAGAAATTCAACCCGAAACGATAAGCTTTGGAAAGCTGGGCCGTCAGGTTGTAACGGTATCCTTCTTTCGTATTGGAAAGCATATAGGCATTGGAAAAATTGCTATTGATGTTGGTGGAATAAACCGGCATTTCATGGTTCGTATCATAGCTGTAATACGATACGTTATCCGTTTTATTCACCTGCTGGAATTTCAGGTCGTATAGAACTTTGGTGTAAATACCTTCTAAAGTAAATTTATATCCGGAGAGGGTATAATCGAAGGCCAGTGAACTTCTCCACACCCGCGGCATCTTAAAATTATTGTCAATCAGATCCACCTGTACTTTGGAAGAGTTCTGCCATTTCGGGAAGTTCCCACTAACCAGAGGATCTCCGTTAGCGGCCAGCTGTCCGGCTGTGGGTGCATTGTAATCGTAACTTCCGAATCCTACCCCGTCATTGTAATACGCATAGCCGAGCCATGCAAAAGGAATTCTTCCCACGAATATCCCGGATCCTCCTCTCATGACCACCGACCGGTCCTGGGTAAGGTCTAAATTAAATCCTAATCTCGGAGAAATCGTTGGTTTGTTCAGGCAATCGTTGGTAAGATCGCCTAATTTCGTATAGGTATAAGTATTTCCGTAGTTCGGATCTGCCGGCGAACTTGTTACTTTAGGGCTTAGTACCGGTTTGTCCGGAAGATCGGTATAATCCACCCTTACTCCCGGGGTCAGTCTCAGCCTACCCCAGTTGATTTCATCCTGGAAATAGGCGGATAGAAGATTTACTTTGTAGTGGGCGTAAGGATTATTGAATAAGCTTTGTCGGTCCTCTCCTGCCAGAGAATACGTTCCTCTGATCCTTGCCGGATTCGAATTGTAGAAGTCGTTCAGGCTCTTATAGGAAATTCTTCCGTTCAGGGCATTGACGAAACCGTAATCGATGTCGTATAATTCATTGTGGGTGCCCAGCAAAAAGGTATGGTGTCCGGCTTTATAGGTCAGGTTATCGGTAATTTCAAAAGTTTTCTGTTTCATATTGAAAACCGTTGCCTCCCGGTCGTTTCCAAGGAGAATCGTTCCGCCGTTGTAAGCGATTTCTACCTGCGGGAACATCGCATTCTGTGAAGTAGGATCCCTGTAATCGTGGATGGATGAATATCCTAAAACCAGATTGTTGTTCAGCTTATCGCTGAAACGGCTTTTCAGTTCTAAAGTAGTTGTGGAAGAGGTATTTTTCTGTACGAAATCCATGCTCGAAAAACGGAAGTTGGCTGCGTCCCTTTCCAGGTTGGAAGCATGGGAAAATACCGTATTGTTTTTGACGGATAACGTATGCTTATCGTTGATTTTCCAGTCCAGTTTATTAAAGAGCTTTGAGCTTTCGGAAAAATTGGTGTACTGATCATAGGTTCCTGCATTGAAACCGTATTTGGTTCTTACAAAATCGGAGATCTGCTGTGCTACGGTACCGTCTACCAGAGACCCCTGATCTCCGGCGTTATAAAAAACCGGGTCCGTTCTTTTCGTATATTCCATATTGGTAAATAAGAAAAGCTTATCCTTGATCACCGGAAGACCTACTCTTCCGCCATAAATGAAATCGCCGAATGAGCTTGGCATTTTGGAGTTGTCACCTACTCTGTTTTTCCCGGTAATGGCGGCATTTCTGCCGTAGAAATACATGGATCCCTCAACATTATTGCTTCCGCTGCGGGTAACGGCATTGATGCTTCCGCCCAGGAAATTCCCTAACTTTACATCGTAAGGCGCAATGTAGACCTGTACGTCCTGAATGGCATCCAGGCTGATGGAATTGGAGCGTGTGCTGCTTCCCGGCATTCCCGAGGTTCCGGTCTGTCCGCCCAAAGAAGGGCTGAATCCGATCGCGTCGTTATTGATAGAACCGTCAATGGTTACATTATTATACCTGAAGTTGGTTCCGTTGAAGGAGTTATTGGCACTCTGGGGAACGAGCTTCGTCACATCCTGGATGCCGCGATTGATATTCGGCAACCCTGAAATCTGTGCCTGACTGATGCCCACGCCGAATTTTGCAGTAGCAGTTCTTTTGGAAGTCAGCTTCACTTCATCAATCATTTTTTCCTTGCTGTCCAGTTCTACCACCGGAAGATCGTTGTTTCCCAGGGAAAGCTGCACATTGTTGTTGGAATATACGACTTTTGCACCGTCGGTTACCTCTATGGTATACGGTCCTCCGGGCTGCAGGTTGTCCAGACTGAACTGTCCGTTCTTATTGGATTTTGTTTCAAAACTGCTGTTGGTGGGAACGTGGGTAACTTTGATGGCCATTTCAGAAGAGGTTCCCCGGAGTCTTCCGAAAATTTTAGAACTGGTCTCCTGCGAAAAAGCGAGGCTAAAAGATAATAATGCAATTGCACAGATTATTTTTTTCATTTTTTTTGTACTTCAAAATTGTATGGCAAAATTATTCAGAAGTGCATGCTCATCCCGTTAACATACAGATAACATTCCGTGAAAAAATATTTAACATTTTCTTAAAAAAAAATTAAAAAGTTTTGCTTGGATATATGATTTATAGTGATTCCGGAGGTTAAAACTATCCAAAACCTGCTGTAGATCGGCATTGGAGTTTTTAATTTTAATTTAATTTTTTTTTAACCCTGCGTTCAAATCCCTAAGCACAAAAAAGCCTCCCGGTAAGGAGGCATATTGTCACTGTGTTTTTGATTAATCAGGAACCTGTGCTTTCTCGTAAACCAGCCCCTGCGACTGCAATTCTTTCCAGAAATCTGCCGGGATATTCTCTTTCAGCGCTTTCACATTATCTTCCACCTGCTCCGGTTGACTGGCTCCCGGAATAATGGAAACAAATTCATCGGCAGCAAGCACAAACTGTAGGGCGGCATGTGTAATCGTGGTCCCGTACCGTTTCGCAATTTCAGCAATTTTATCCCGTTTTTCCGTCATGCCTTTCGGGATGACGTCTTTATAATTAAACCGGGGTCTGCCGTTGATGAATCCTGAATTGTAGCCGGCTCCCGAAACCAGTTTCACCCCGGCTTTCTTCACGGCAGGAAGTAACCGGTCTACCGCGTCCTCATGGTCCAGGATCGAGTATTGGGTCGCCGAGAGGCAGATGTCCGGATCGGCAGAATCCAGGCAGTCGAGGATCGGCTCTATTTTGTTTACGCCCATTCCCCAGGCTTTGATGACTCCCTGATCACGCAGTTCCGACAGTACCTTAAAAGCACCTGCCCTTGCCTGTTTTAAAAAATAATCATAGCGGTCGCCCACCTGGTCTTCTGAAAGGTCATGGACGTAGACAATATCAATATGGCTGAGTCCTGTTCTTTCCAGGCTTTCTTCAATGGATTTTTTGATGGCGTCTGCGGTATAATTATGTTCAAAATCGAAGGGTAAAGGATCCTGCCACATCGTCGGCGGAACTTCATCTTTATCCACTTCCACAAACAGCCGCCCTACTTTGGTCGACAGTACAAATTCGTCCCGGTTCTGCCCGTGCAGAAAATTTCCGAACCTTCTCTCGCTTTTCGTAAGGCCGTACCAGGGAGACGTGTCGTAATAGCGGATTCCCAGATCCCAGGCTCTCTGCAAAACTTCATACGATTGTCCGTCGGTAAGGGCTTCAAAAGCAGTTCCAATAGCAACTCCTCCTAAACCCAGCTGGTGTTTTTCCGTTAAAATGTCTGATTTCATTTTATTATATTTTAAATTTGGTTGGGATGAAGGATACAAACATCGTGCAGGGAATTCAGGACGTGCGGTTTAATACTTTGTAATAAATACCACAGGGTTCTCTTTTGGCTTTATTCTTGAATCGGATAAGTTACCACTTGAATATTAATTTTATGAAAAAGCACATCGTAATCGTAGGCGGAGGTTTTGCGGGCATCAACCTGATCAAATCCCTCGTGAATGACAAACGGTTCAGAATTACCCTGGTCGATAAAAACAACTATCATTTTTTTCCGCCGCTCATCTATCAGGTGGCCACTTCATTTATCGAAGCTTCCAATATCAGCTATCCGTTCCGGAAGATGATTTCCAAATACAAAAATGTTAATTTCCATATGGGGAGCCTCGTGAAAGTAGATCATGAGCACAATGCCATTGAGACGGATCATGGCATTCTACAGTACGATTACCTGGTTCTGGCGATGGGTACGGAAACCAATTATTTCGGAATGGAAAATGTAAAGAAATGCTCCCTGTCGACGAAAACCATTGACGAAGCATTATATCTCCGGAATTATATGTTGCTGACCCTTGAAGAGGCGGCACGGAATAAAGACCTTAAAAAAGCCCAGAAATTACAAAATATCGTTATTGCCGGAGGTGGCCCTACAGGCGTTGAGCTTGCCGGGATGATTGCCGAGATGGGCAGCTATATTGCTGAAAAGGAATATCCGGAAATCAAGCTGGGCCTCTCCAATATTTACCTGATCGATGCGCTGCCGACCCTGCTTTCGCCGATGAGCAAAACCGCACAGGAAGCAGCTCATGAAAGACTTACCAGATTAGGCGTAAAAATCATACTGAATGTGGCGGTAAAAGATTATGTAGACCAGAAAGTAATTTTAGCCGACGGGCGCACCATCGATACCGAGACCCTGATCTGGACCTCCGGCGTCATCGGACGCGAAGTTCCCGGACTGCCTGCAGAAAGTATAGGAAAAGGAAGAAGGATTCTTGTGGATGCCTACAACACCGTACAGGGAATAAAAAACATTTATGCATTGGGCGACATCTCCCTGCAGCTGACGGATGAAAATTTTCCGAAAGGACATCCGCAGCTGGCCCAGGTGGCGATTCAGCATGCTGTGAATTTAGGAAAAAACTTAAAGAGAATTGAGGAAGGGAACGTGCAGATTCCTTTTAAGTATAACAATAAAGGAAGCATGGCGATCATTTCAAAATTCGATGCTGTTGTAGATCTTCCTAAATTTTCCTATAAAGGTTTTATCGCATGGCTCACCTGGTTGTTTATCCATATCATCCCACTGGTTACGTTCAGGAGCAAGGTGCGTCTGGCATTCAACTGGTTGAGGCTTTTTATTACCAATAATCCGTCCATCAGGCTTATTTTACGTCCGAAAAAAGAAGCCGGACCATACGAACCGTTTTAAAGTTCATGATATATTTCATAAATTTACAGGGCCGTAGCAATTCGGTTACGGTTAAAATTTCCTGAAAGGTGAACATTCACAATAAAAAAAAGTTTCTGAGCTTCCTGAAGTTCAAAAGAGACTTTCAGAAATATGGACTGGAGAAAGCACGCAGTTACGAAATCATTCTCCACTGGCTCAACAACAGGCTCAGTCGCAATCAGTTTCTCGTGTTATCCGGAATCCTGGTCGGTTGTTCTGCCGGACTTGCCGGGGTATTGCTGAAAACCCTGGTACACAACATTCATCATTTTATTACCACAGAGGTTCATTTCGAATACCAGATTCTATTTTATGTGGTGTTTCCTTTTTTGGGAATCGTACTGACGACCCTTATTGTCCTGTCGATATTCAAAGGGCAGGATCGCAAGGGAATCGGTGTTATTCTTTATGAAATCGCCCAGAATTCCAGTATTGTTTCTTCGGTAAAAATGTATTCCCAGATCGTGCAGAGTGCCGTTACCGTAGGATTAGGAGGTTCTGCCGGGCTGGAAAGCCCGATTGCCGTAACGGGTGCCGCTATCGGATCCAATTTTGCCCAGACGTATCGTCTGAGCTATAAAGAACGGACCTTATTGCTTGCGGCAGGTGCCACGGCGGGGATTGCTTCCGCTTTTAACGCCCCGATTGCGGGGATCATGTTTGCCTTTGAGATTCTGCTTACAGGAGTGGTCTTCACCGATTTTATTCCTTTAGTGGTCGCAGCCGTCTGCGGAAGCCTCTTATCCCGTATCCTTCTGCAGGAAGATGTGCTTTTCAGGTTCTATACCCGTGAAGCATTCAATTATAAAAATGTTCCGTATTACTTTATCCTGGGCATCATTACCGGATTATATGCCCGGTATTTTGTCCTTGTTTCAAAAAAGGTCGAACATTTTATCAATGGGCTGAAGATGTCACGGCTCAGGAAAGCCATGTTCGGAGGGGCCGTCCTGTCTTTGCTGTGTGTGCTTTTTCCGCCTTTGTTCGGAGAGGGTTATGATACGGTAAAAGCTTTTACCAACGGAAATACGCACAACATCATCCAGAACAGCTTTTTCAGGTATTTTGAAATTAAAAATTTCACGATCATCATTTTCCTGGTGCTTGTGTTATTATTGAAGGCTTTTGCTACCTCTTTTACGATTTTCAGCGGCGGGAACGGCGGGAACTTTGCTCCTTCGCTTTTTGCCGGCGGAACGGTAGGCTATCTGTTTTCCATCATCTGCCAGCAGATCGGCTTTGCAGATGTACCCGTTACCAATCTGGTGCTCGTCGGGATGGCCGGCGCCATGAGCGGGGTGATGTACGCTCCCCTGACTGCCATTTTCCTGATTGCCGAATCCAGCTTTGGGTATGACCTTTTTATACCGTTGATGATTGTGTCCATCATCTCCTACCTGATTGCCAAATGGTTCTCCCCTATTTCCCCGGAACTGAAATCGCTTGCCGACCAGGGAAAAATTTTTACGAACAAGCACGATAAAAATTTATTGTCTTCCCTGAAAACGGAAGACTTTATCGACCGCTATTCACAGTCTGTGAGTGAGGATGCTCCGATTGCGGAACTTTTTGATCTTGTAAAGAACGGAAGCAAAAATATCTTTGCGGTGGTAAATGGTGAAAAAGTACTGCGCGGAATCCTTACGCTCGATGATATCCGCCCGTATCTTTTTACGAATACCGAAGTATCTGTGAGCATCAGCCAGATCATGAAGGCTCCTCCTGCGGTCATCCATCCTGAAAACCAGCCTTTGCAGATCCTTCAGATTTTTGATGATACCGGTGTATGGAATCTTCCGGTAGTGAATGAAGACAATATCTTCATCGGCTTTATTTCGAAGTCTACGATTCTGATGAGCTACCGGCAGTTGCTGAAGGAATACTCGGAATAAGATACAATTTAAATAAAAGTAAAATCCGCTCAGAAATTTTTCCGGGCGGATTTTTCGTTTGTGAAAAGTAGGCATATTCATCCGAGCTTTTTTTCTGAATCTGCGTTATTTAAAATAATACTTTGAGAACATTTGCAAATTATGCTTTGAGAGCTCTTATAAGTGGAACGGCTTAGTGAATCTTATGGCAGCAGTATAGAAAAAAATCCCTGTGTCCTTAGTGTTCAATAGCCTAAACTACTGTTATCTCAAAAGCAGAATTGCGGTTAAGGATTTTGCCGGATGTGCTTCTGATTAAAGTTTAGCCATAAAATCCGTTCATCTTTTGTTAATGGTCAATTCCTTCGGGTTAATGGTGAATCTTTCTTTATTTGTTTAAATTCATTTGCAAAGCAAAATTGACTATTCACCATTCACTTTAAAAACCACCCCTTCAAAAATTCTTAGAATTTTCGCCACCCCTTCAAAGGAGTGGAATTGCGGTTAAGCTAACTTTGTCCGGATTTTTGATCAGGTCGATACCGAATATTGTATTTAATCCTTAAATTTGGCTCATGCGAAAGAATTTTTATTTCATCATTTTATCATGCTCTTTGATAAGCTGTTATACGTATCAGGTCAAAAAACCGGCAGAACCTGTTGCCGAGAATCAAAAAGCTTCTCAGCGAAACGGGGAATCTCCTGCCTCCACTGCTGCGATGCAGACGAAAAATGGAAGAAACGAATCTCAGAATATCAGTCAGCAGGCACCTGCGCCGGTGAATATTCAGCAGAAACTTACGCCCAACAAAAATGTTAAGATTGATGTGGACGGAAAAAGCTATAAAGTTATTGTAGAACGTTGGGAAAGCGACAGTCTGGTTGCCCACCCGGTACATGATCCCAAAAGGATTCTGAAATTTCACAAGAATCAGATCAATGCAGACAGGATTGCCGAAAAACGTTTTTCACAGCCAATTGCCGATATCATCACCATTCTTGCTTATACGGGTATCGGGGTGGCGATCTGGTATCTGGTACACTAATGCTCTACAATCTTCCGGCTTCCGTTTTATAAATACAGGAAGGCCCGATTCCGGAGTCCGGTTATGAATAATAAACTCCATAGGTTTTCTAAACCCTGTCCTGTGAGGTTTTAAATAATCTGCTTCATCTATCTGATCATGCTTTCAAAAAAGAAGTTTATAGAATAAATTCTTCCTTAAATATCCAATAAAAAAGATCAGCCTTTGAAGCTGATCTTTTATTTATATAATTAGATTTATCATCTTAAATTTCTCCCATCACATACATATTTTCCATCGTCGGGACCGGGCTGCCGCCCCGCTTTTCCAGGGTAATGGCAAATGCCTGTGCTTTCGGAATGTTGGCCAACGCAATTTTGCTGTCTTTCTCTTCGGTATACATTCCGGCATCTACCGGTTTTCCGTCGGCGATCGCCCAAAGCTGATACTGCATGCCTTCCGGAGCTTTCGGCAGCTTCTCTGCATCTACATAGACTGCTTTAGTCTTCGTGTCCCAAAATACCATGGCTTTGGAGTCCGCATGTTTTTCTACACCTTTCAGCATCACCATCTTCATGTCGGGGTTGGTTACCATTTCCATTTTCCGGGTCATCTTCTGCATCGCGAAATCCTGCGATACCTTTTCAGCCTGTATTCCGGCGATTTCTTTTTTCGTCTGTGACTGCTCGTTTATCCAGAAAAGATTTCCGGCAATACTGATCAAGAAAAGAACCGATGCCGCGATGGCATAAGTTTTCCAATTGCTGTTTCCCTGAATCTTGATTTCCTCCTGCGGTCTTGCAGCAGGAATATCCATGGCAAACACCGTTTGTTTCTCTGCAGCAGGCTGCTCCTGCTGTATTTTGTTCCAGATTTTAGATTTTAAATCCATTGGAGGCGCTATAGCCTGTACAGTGGCCAGATCTTCCAGAGTTTTCTGCGTTTCTTCGAAAGCGGCCTTTACTTCTGCATTGTTCTTCATCACACACTCCAAAATCCCTGCTTCTTCTGAAGAAGCAAGACCTAGAATATAGGATTCTATAATTCCGGATGATATGTACTCTTTCGTATTCAATTTATTGATAATCTTTTAGCAAATCTTTTAATTTCATCAGCGCATTCCGCATCTTGGTTTTTACCGTACCCAGCGGCATTTTCAGTTTTTCAGATATTTCATTCTGAGTGTATCCCTGATAATACGCCAGGTTGATAAGTTCCTGCTTGTCAGTTTCCAGATTCTCCAGGACCTTGCTGAATCCGATAAAATCGGAAGAATCATTGGTCGTTGAAAGCTCTGCAGAATCATATACGAAATCGGGAAGCGATTGGTTTTTAAGTTCGTTCTGAAAACTTCTTGATTTTAGGTAATCGATCGCGGTATTCCTTGCAATATTGATCATCCAGGTGTAAAAACGCCCCTTTGTCGCATCATATTGATTAATGGAATTCCAGATTTTCACGAAAACATCCTGAATGATTTCTTCAGTATATTCCCGGGACTGAACGATTCGGAGAATAACCCCATACAGCGCACCGGAATAGTTATCATACAGATGATGAAAACCGGTTTCGTTTTTATCTTTTAGTAAAACGATAAGCTGCTCTTCCGAATAGTTTGTTTTAATAGTGGATATTTTTGTTTCCAAATGTAGTAAAATAAAGTAAATAACAAACAATTTTAAAGCCATATTGTTCAATATTCCAAAAAATCGTTAAATCATTAGAAAAAAATTATGTTTAAGAGCCGATTAATGGTAAAATATAAATAAAAAAAGCAGATTTCATGAAAAGACAGAAAATTAATATGCTGAAAATCAACTGTTTAATATTTAATCCTGTTTTTTTTTCTTTTTTTTAAATCTGAAACAAAACCGCTGTCGTAAATGAAGTCAGAACACATTCAAATACAACATTGAACTTAAAAATCAGAAAAATGAACACAAGATTAAAAATCACTGCCTTTGGAATAGCAATTCTTTCTTTCGCTTTCAGCGGAACGGCAGCAGCTCAGCAAATGAAAGAAAAAACGGTAATGGTGGGCGGTGCTCCGATGTACCCTTCTAAAAATATCATTGAAAATGCGGTAAATTCAAAAGACCACAAAACATTGGTAGCAGCAGTAAAAGCTGCAGGATTGGTAGAAACACTTCAGGGGGCGGGACCTTTCACCGTATTTGCCCCGACAGATGCGGCCTTCGCTAAACTGCCGAAAGGAACCGTAGACAACCTTGTAAAGCCTGAAAATAAGGCTATGCTTACTAAAATCTTAACCTATCATGTACTTCCGGGAAGATACAGTGCCAAGCAGATCTGGGCAGAGGTAAAAGCCGGTAACGGAAAAGCCATGATGAAAACCGTAGAGGGCGAAGAACTGACGTTCTGGGCTAAAGGGAAAAATCTCTATGTAAGGGATTCCAAAGGAAATGACGCAAAAGTAACGATTGCTGATGTAAATCAGTCAAATGGTGTTATTCATGTAATAGATACGGTGTTGATGCCGTAATGGTTTCTTAGTTTAAACAGCATAAATTTTTTTATGCTGTTTTTCTTCTTTTATCAGTTTTATACTAACGCTAAAATAAATAATATTATGAAAAAAACGATCAATGTGTCTAACCAGGGAGCAACCCTGGATACAGGCAGAAGAAATTTTTTGAAGCTGAGCGGTGTAGGTCTTGCCATGGCCGGCCTTACTCTTATCGGTTGCGAAGATAAAGAATTCGAATTCGTAGACGTGAATGTTTTCGACCTTGGAAAAGGTGATGTAGGCGTTCTGAATTATGCGTATGCCCTGGAACAGCTGGAAGCTGATTTCTATACCAAAGTGGTAAATAACTTCTATTCCGGGATTTCAACTGCCGAGAAGGAAATTTTTACCGATCTGTATCATCATGAGGTCATCCACAGAGATTTCTTCAAAGCGGCCATTACCGGAGCTACGACCAATGTATTGCCTACGCTTGAGTTCCAGTATCCGAATGTAAATTTTAACGACAGGAATTCCGTACTGGCTACGGCTAAAGCTCTTGAAGATACAGGGGTAGCGGCTTATAACGGTGCAGGAAAGTACATTACCAATCCTGATTATCTTGTCATTGCAGGAAAAATCGTTTCCGTAGAAGCAAGACATGCTTCTGCCATCAGAAACCTGATCAATCCGGGAACGGCAGCATTCTCAGGCGATGACGTGATCGACGCTAACGGACTTGATCTTGCTAAAGAGCCAAAAGATGTGGTATCGGCAGCCGGAGGATTTTTCAAAACGCCTTTCACTTGGAAAGAACAGGGAATCGGTTAATTATTCACTTCAAAAAATTACATTATGAACATTCTTAAATTACTAGATAAGCTTTCTGACGATAAATTTTTCACAACAGAAACCTCAAGATTAGAAACGCTGACCAATATTTCATCATTCGGTAAAAAAGCAGCCGTTGCTGCACTTCCTCTCGGCCTTGGTGCTTTAATGAGTACACCGGCCAAAGCGGAAACCCTGGATACCCAGAAAAATGCCACTTATTTCAAAAGTACATTGTCGGATGCTTTGCAGCTGGCTCTGACGCTTGAATATCTTGAAGATGAATATTACAGAAGAGGACTCAATACATCAGGATTGATCCCAAGTGCAGATAAAACCGTATTCATGCAGATCTCCAAGCATGAGTCCGCTCACGTAACTTTCCTTAAAAATACACTTACTTCATTAGGGGTAACACCGAATGCAAAACCGAATTTCGATTTTTCGGCAGGAGGAAATTTCTCTCCTTTCACAGATTACAACCAATTCTTAACTCTTGCCCAGGCTTTTGAAGATACCGGCGTAAGAGCTTACAAAGGACAGGCGGGAAATGTAATGTCCAATAAAACCGTCCTGCAGGCTGCCTTACAGATTCACTCGGTAGAGGCAAGACATGCATCCCAGGTAAGAAGGATGAGAGCCAATAAGGGCTGGATCGAACTGGCCAATGGCGGAAATATGCCTGCAGCTACCAATCCGGTATACGCGGGAGAAGATAATGTAAACCAGGCCGGTTTCAACACAAGTACTTTGTTCGGGGCAGCAGCAGGTTCTGCAGCCTATGACGAAATTTTAAGTGGTAGCGACGCTCAGACAATTGCAGGATTGTTTATTGCCTGATCGTCCTTAATTTTAGCTGTTTGTCCCCTTCTGTTTTCAGGAGGGGATTTTTATTTAACATGAACCTGAGCATATTTAATTAAAAGATAAAGCTATTGGAAAAATTTTGTCAAAGTTCAGAACTTTAACAAAGTTGAATTAACGTATCTGTTTCAATTTAACAATTCCAATTTTAAATAGAAATTGCCACCGAATTATTCGTTTTAGCCATGGAACGAAAATCAAAGATTTGACTTATCTTTTATTTATCTTATTAAAGGAATTAGCGAACTTCTTCGGGGTTTTTTAAAAACTTTTGTAAGCTTTTCCATTCAGCTTATTTACACATCATTAATATCTTCTGTTTCTTTTGTGGTTACATTTTTTCCGGTATTTTAAACGGATCTGTATAAACAAGGTTTAGCTTCGAACACTATTTTTTTGATCGGGCGACAAAAAATTTAGTTTAATCATTGGATTTTCATTATCAAAATTAAGTTTACGGTTTAAAATTTGATGGATAATCTGCATGGAAATAAGAAAATTAAGGTCTCTTTTTTTTAAAAATAAAAGGGCTGTAAGTACAGATTCCGTACAGGCAAGAGACGGGATGAAGGTCTTGATAATGGGTATTTTCGCCCTGTTGGTGCTAGGACTCTTCACAAGTTCAGAGCAGCTAAATGCAGGATAGTAAAGATTACCGATAAATTTTATCAATAACAATGGTAGGATGGATCAGATGATAATATTTTTACTATATTTGTGTATCGAAATAATTTTTTTTCATCATTTGTGTTTTTTTAGGCTCCTATTCGTAGGAGCCTTTTTTATCTAAGTTACCCTTCTTCTGTTACTTGCTGCGACCCAGTTTTTTCTGCCGCATTTTTTGCAGGTTCCTGCACTGCCGGATGACTTTTCTTCAGTATGCCCGCAAAAGGTACAGGAGTAATGTCCTTCTTGAACAATATCTTTCAGGGGATGGTCCAGGGAGCCTGGCATCGTAGGTAGACCGTATTTTACTTTGTCATCTTCGTAAAAGAATACACTGATTTCCCCGGAACTTTCTTCAATGGCTTTTTCTACCTGACCCAGATGGGAAACCCCGTTTAATCTCAGTTCAGCAAAAAACTCATCGCTTCCCAGATTTTCTTTCTTAAAGTTTTCGATAGAAAATTCGCCGTCATCGATCAGGCAGATGGCTTTGCCTTCGATAAGCTCTTCAAGTTTTTTATTTTTTGCAATCAGATAAGTAACTATGGTATATAAAAGAATAATAACCATAAAAACAATGATCGAAAAAATAAGGCCGACCTCTTTATAGAACATCGGATCTCCTGCAGCAGATCCCAAGCCGATAATTACCACAAGCTCAAAAATAGACAGCTGCTTCACTCCCCTTTTTCCCAGTATCCGCAGTCCGATGACAATGGTAATAAACATGATTACGGTGCGGATGACGATTTCCAGGATAAAAGGCCAATCTTCCTGGCCCATCAGCAGTTCCTTCCAGTTAAATTCTAAGAGCAATAGGGATAGCATAGTGGTTGTTTACGTTCCTGGTGTCAAAAAATACGCCAAGGCCTGTAGTTATTATCTATTAAAAAAGGCAACAAAGCAGTAACCCTTTTATCTGAAACGGTTACTGCTTTGTTTTTTAATCCATTCTTCCCGGAGAATAGCATAAATCAGGTCATCCACCCATTTATTTTTCCAGAACAGACTTTTAACAAGATGACCTTCTTTCCGCAACCCGATCCGTTCCATCAACCTGACGGATGCCCGATTATCCGGATCAACGGATGCCATGATCCGGTGTTTTTGCAGGTCATTAAAAAGAAAGCCGACCAGCCCTTCCAATGCTTCCGCGGCATAGCCTTTTCCCCGGCAATTTTTATTTAAAGTAATTCCCAGTTCCACCTGCAGATTTTCATCGCCGAAAAAATGAATTCCAATGTCACCGATGACAGCCATTGTTACCTTGTCCGTAATCAGCACCTGATACCAGCTTTCCGGATAATTGAATTCTTTGACATTTTTGCCGATAAACTGTTCCACCTCTTCCGGGCTTTCAGGAATCCAGCTTTGGAATTTATTGGCTTCCGCATCTGAACGGTAATCAAAGATCGCCTGTTTATCGTTGTAATGGATATCCCGTAAAAGTAATCTTTCTGTATGCAGTTGCTTGAACATCTTCTAATTTTACACAAAAATAAGGCTTTTATCGTTTGGCAATTCAAGTTCATCAAGAACTTCCGTAATGTTACGGTATACCACATCCAGCTCTTCCGGTGTAATGCAGTAAGGCGGAACCAGGTACAGTACATTTCCCAAAGGCCGGATGATCATTCCTCTTTTTAAAAATTCCCTGTAGACTCCTTTTCCGGTTTCATTGAAATAAGAAGTCCTGGAATCACTTTTTATTTCCCAGGCCAGAATCGTTCCTGTCTGCCTAACGTTTTCAACCTTCGGATGCTGCATCAGGAGTTTTGAGAAATCTCGGTGCTTTTTACCGATCATCCCGATAGCATCCAGGGTTTCTTTTTTCAGTAAAAGTTCCATGCTGGCTAATGCTGCCGTACAGGCCAGTGGGTTTGCCGTAAAAGAATGCCCGTGAAACAAGGTTTTATGATGATCCTCCGACAGGAAGGCATCGAAAATCCGCCGGGAAGCGGTGGTGATTCCCATAGGCATGGTTCCGCCGGTCAGCCCTTTTGAAAAGCACATGATATCCGGCTGCTCCTCGAGGTAATCTGCAGCAAACAACTTTCCCGTCCTTCCGAAACCGGTAAATACTTCATCCTGGATCATTAAAACCTCATTTGCCCTGCAAAACCTCATCAGTTCCGATAAATCTTCGGGCGTATGCATCAGCATTCCTGCTGCGCCCTGCACCAGAGGCTCAAAGATAAAGCAGGCCCATTCCCCTGAATGTTCCTGAATAACCGATTTGATTCTGTCCAGGTTTTCCCGGGTCGGCGGATCGATAAAAACAACTTCAAAAAGCATTTCGCCGAACGGCTGGGTCCAGGCACTTCTGCCGCTCACCGACATCGCTCCGAAAGTATCGCCGTGATAGGCCTGTTTAAAAGCAAGGATCCTGGTCTTTTTCTTCCCCTTGTTAGAGGCAGACTGGATGCACATTTTCAAGGCCACTTCAACGGCGGTAGATCCGTTGTCCGAATAAAAAACTTTTTCCTGATTCTCCGGCAGCAGATGCAGGAGATTTTCGGAAAGCTGTACTGCCGGCGCATGGGTAAAACCGGCAAAAATAACCTGCTCGAGGGTATGCAGCTGTTCGGAAACCCTTTGGGCAATATAAGGATGGGCATGGCCGTGAAGCGTTACCCACCAGGAGGAAACCGCATCGATATATTTTTTACCGGTATCATCATAAAGATAAATACCCTGCCCTTTTACAATAGGAATAGCATGAGCAGCAGTTTTCATTTGGGTATACGGATGCCAGTTAACGGCACCATCACGTTCAGATAGGTTCATGAAGAGATATTAATGGATTTTTGGGTTACTTTAACAATAGTTTATTAATTTATCGACAGCAAATAAGTTGATCAATAGTAATTCAGAGGATCGTATAAACAATAATTCCGATATTAATCTTAAATCAGAATGGTGCATGAGAAATTTAAATAGAAGTAAAAATTAAATTTCTATTATTAAAGCATGATTAAATAAAAGTTGAATTAATTCTTTAAAAATTGACCATTCATCTTTGATATTTATCTCGCTGCATCGGCTTCAGTCCCAGGGTCTGAAACAGCTGAAGGTCTTCTGAAACACCCGGATTCGGGGTAACCAGTAGCGTTTCCCGTTCTCCTGTAAAAATTGAATTGGCACCGGCCATAAAGCACCAACCCTGCTCAAAATCAGTCATTTCAATTCTTCCTGCACTGAGGCGCACCATGGAGGAAGGCATGATGATTCTTGCGGTGGCAATCATTCTTACCATTTCCCAGGTATTGGTTTTTTCATTGTCCTGGAGCGGTGTGCCGGCTACCCTGGCCAATGCATTGATGGGAACGGATTCCGGATGTTTCGGCATGTTGGCAAGCGTTAAAAGCATAGATATCCTGTCGCGGTGTGTTTCCCCTAATCCGATGATGCCTCCTGAACAGACGGTAATTCCGGCATTCCGCACATTGTTAATGGTGTTGATCCTGTTATCAAAAGTACGGGTCGAAATAATCTCTTCATAATACTGTTCCGAAGTATCCAGGTTATGGTTATAGGCATATAAACCGGCTTCCTGCAACCGGCGGGCCTGTTCTCCGGTAAGCATTCCGAGTGTACAGCAGACTTCCATGCCGAGTTCATTAACGCCTTTTACCATATCGATCACCCGGTCGAAATCCCGGTTGTTTCTTACTTCCCGCCAGGCGGCAGCCATACAGAAACGGGATGATCCGCCTTCCTTTGCTTTTTTGGCGTGTTCAATGACCTGTTCGGTTGGAAGCAGGGCCTGAACTTTGATGTTGGTATGGTAGCGGGCCGCCTGTCCGCAGTATGAGCAGTCTTCCGGACAGCCTCCGGTTTTTATGGAAAGCAGCGTCGACATCTGGATCTCTTCCGGATGATGCCATTCCCGGTGAACGGTAGCTGCTTTATAAATCAGTTCTAAAAGCGGAAGGTTATAAATTTCCTCGATTTCTTCTTTGGTCCAGTCATTTCTCAGGACACTTTTACCGGTCGTCATCATTTTTTAATTGTTTTGTTATATATTCTATATTTTCTTGGGTCAGGTTTTCCATATCCGGAATTCTGATGATTCCGGTCCCGGATTGAATATTCCCGCAGATGATCTTCTCCGTATCCGGCGGAAAGTTTCCGTTGAGGATTATGTATTCAAGTTTGATTTTTCTTTGTGCCAGCGCCACCATTGAAAGCAAGGTATGATTGATGCAGCCGAGATAATTCCTTACGACAAGAGCAGCCGGGATATTCAGCATTTCAATCAGATCAATCATGTACTCCTGATCGTTTAACGGAACCATGAGTCCTCCCGCTCCTTCTACGATGAGATGATTTTGGGTTTCAGGAAGCTTGATTTTTTTTAAACTAATCGTAACCCCTTCTTCTTTTGCCGATTGATGCGGTGAAGCCGCTAATTTAAAACGGTAAGCTTCCTCATAGCAGAAGGTAATCTCACCGGTCCAGCTCCTGATCTTCATCGAATCTGTAAACTCCAGGTCCCCCGATTGAACCGGTTTCCAATAGTCCGCAGTGAAATATTTAGTCAGTACAGCTGAACATACTGTTTTTCCGATTCCCGTTCCGATTCCGGTAACAAAGAGTATCTTTTTTTCCGGTTCTTTAATTTTTAAATTCATTGCATACATGTACGCTGTTTCTTTTTTTTATATTCTGCTTTATCAAACTTCTATCAGTTCTTTAATCATCCCGGCCAGACCTCGGATCTCATCGTTCGCATTAAAACTATGCAGGCAGATCCGCAGTCTTTCCGTTCCTTCTTTTACGGTAGGACTGAAGACGGCATATGTAAGAAAGCCGTTTTTCAGCAAAGACTTATTTAATGCCTTTAGCCGCTTATTGTCAGGTACCATAATGGCCTGGATCGGGCTGCACGCAGCAGAAGGACCCGCCAGTGGTGTATCACGGAATAACCTGATTTTCTGCTGAAGTCTATCGGATAATTCCTGATTGGCTTTTAAAAAATCATATCCTTTTCGGATGCTCATCCACAAAAAATCATGAGCGGCGGTGGTATAGATAAACGGTGAAGCAAAATTTACGAGATATGATTTAACCAGGGTATTCGTCAGAACTGCGGCCCCGTGGGTTCCCATTGCTTTTCCGTATGTGATTACAGTTGCGAGAACCTGATCCTGCAGTTGGTTCCGGTCAACCAGTCCATGTCCGAATACACCAAAAGCGTGGGCCTCATCCACGATCAGTCCGGCATTACACCTCCCTGCGATCCCGGCAATTTCTTTCACCGGTGCCATATCTCCGTCCATTGAATACAGGCTTTCGATGGCAATGTAGCAGGTTCCGGGCTGTCTTTTTAAAATATGCTCCAGGTGATCACAGTCGTTATGTCTGAATTTCAATTTTTTGGCATTCGACAGTTTGCAGGCATCATGAACTGAACGATGGATCTGTTCATCCACAATAACGGTATCATGACGTGTCGGCAATGTGGAAAACAAGGCAAGATTTGCATGGTATCCCGACGGAAAAACCAGGGCTGATCCGTAATGATGTTCCTGAGCAATAAACATTTCCGTTTCCTCAACGATCCTGCTGTTTCCGCTGATCAGCCGGGAACCCGTGCTTCCCGTCAGTAATCCGGGATCTTCTGTTGTCATTTTCATCAGTATATTTTGAAAATCTTTATTTCCCGCCAATCCCAGATAGTCGTTGGAATAAAAATCAATTCCCTCTTCTTGGGGCTTCAGTGTTCTCAGGTTTCCGTTCAGTTGCCTTTCTTGTAATGCTTTCTGAAAATGCGTATGGCTAAACATGATCCGATAACATAATTTCTTCTGAAACAGCCATTATCCATTGTTGATGGAGTGTCTCTTCAATATCCAGAATAACCTCAGCATGCCGCTTCCAGTCTTCAGAAAAACCATCCAGCTGATGAATCATTTCTTCAAGATGCCCTTCTTCTTCCAGGATAATCGACTTTACCATAATTTTTGAGGCATGTTTTGTGAGTACATCCTGATAAACCGGATACAATTCATCTGCCCGTACTTCAATTGCATATGTCACAAAAAGATAAGCTGCATATTTCAATGCTTCTTTTGAAAGCCGGAATTGCTGCTGAAGATAACGGCAGGCTTTCATATCCAACGCATGAAGATATTGTCTGGTTGCCAAAGGGGATAAAAGCTCGTTATTTTTGTAGGTAGTACAGATTTCAGGATTTATTTTTAAAATCTGCTTCTTCAGATAATAGGCATGGCGGTGTTCTTCTGCCGCATGTTTCAGCTGTATCAGATTGACTTCCGACGGATGTTCACAAGCCGAAATTTTCCGGGCTCCTGCATTTTCCATAAAAGAAAGCGTATTCAGCCATTTTGCATGGATCAGGTTGTCTTTTATAATACTTTCCATGAGGATGTATAATTCCATTTTTCAGTTTTGTTTCAAAAGTAGTATATTGCCGGATGGTCATATGGTGCCAGTTTTAATATTATGGATAGTCCGGTTGAAATTCCTTACCAGAGTTTTATTAAAATCAACAGAAATTCTGAGATTTCTGTATATATGCAGATTGCAAATCAGCTGATAAATGCAATCCAACGGGGAGTCCTGCCTTTCGGGACGAAGCTGCCCGGAACACGGGCCATGAGCCGGATCCTGGAAGTACACCGAAATACCGCTGTTTCAGTCTATGACGAGTTGTTTGCACAAGGCTGGGTTGAAAGTTTTCCCAACAGAGGAACTTTTGTGATCGGAATAAATGAAACACGCCCTTCCGGAATAAAAACCCTTCAGCAAAGCCATCTCGAAAATTATCCTAAACAGACGGGTTTTTCTTTTAAAACGTCCAATATCTTAGATAATCCTTTTGAGCGGTCCCTTTGCGAATATTGGTTTAACGACGGCATTCCCGATATCCGCCTGACCCAGATCGACCAGCATTCCCGGATTTACAGTTCCATCTTAAAACGGAAAGCCCACAAAACCGGACAGTACAACCAAGACGGAAGTGAATTTTTCAAATACCATCTTTCAAAATATTTAAACCTTTCGAGAGGGCTGCTAATTTCCGAAAACAATCTTTTGATTACCAGAAGCACGGAAATGAGCATCTATATTGTTTCCGAAATCCTTTTATCAGAGGGCGATACGGTTCTGGTCGGTGAGCTGAGCTATTTCTCCGTTAATATGATTTTCCAGAAAGCAGGGGTAAAAATCAAGTCCGTCCCGATCGATCGTGAAGGCATCAATGTGGAGGAAGTCCGCAAAATCTGCCAAAGGCAAAAAATCAGGATGCTGTATCTTACCCCGCATCATCACTATCCTACTACAGTGATGCTGAGTGCCCAGCGGCGGCTTGAACTTTTACAGCTGGCCGAAGAATTCGGTTTTATTATCCTGGAAGATGATTACGATTATGATTTTCATTATGACAAAAGCCCGATCCTGCCACTTGCCAGTGCTGATACCAACGGCATGGTGGTTTATATCGGCTCCTTCGGAAAATCTCTGGCTCCTGGATTCCGTACCGGATTTATTGTGGCTCCCGGAAACCTGATGGCGGAAATGCGTAAATACCTAGGAATCATCGACCGTCAAGGCGATATTCTGATGGAGCATGTATTGGGGGAAATGATTGCTGAAGGAGAAATCAGCCGGTATTTAAAAAAATCACTGAAAATTTACCGGGAAAGAAGAGACCGCTTTGCTGTACTGCTTCAGGAAAGCCTCGGCAGTCTTCTGCAATTCGAAAAACCTTCCGGCGGTCTTGCCCTATGGCTGGAATGGCAGGCTCCGGTGAATCTTATGCAACTGGCCAGGAACTGTGCCAGGAATAATCTTTTTATTCCCAGAACCTTATTGTATCAAAATAAAAACCTGACGGCCATGCGCCTGGGTTTCGGACACCTGAATACGGAAGAAACGGAAAGATCCGTAGAGATTTTGTCGGAAACGGTAAAAGTGATGGTCTGACTATAATTGAGATTTAATTATTCAGCTATCATTTTTTAATCGTAAAAGCTAATAAGCTACACAAGCGCCTGCTGTTTCATCTTATTAAATAAATTTAAAAATCCATTAGCTAAAAAAAATGCCTGTTCGGCAGTTAAATCAGATAGGTTGAAAATTGGAGATACAGCGGATTTCAATAAGGGGTAAGGATGATTCGTAAAGGCTTACGAAATAAATTATTGAGAAATGAGATTAATGGGAATATTATAGAAAAGACTGCCCGGGGTGGGCAGTCTGCTTACCTGTAAAGATAAGATGATCAGCTTTTGATAAATCTTGTTGAAGCTTTTCCAATCTTGATCAGGTAGGTTCCATTAATTAAAGTACCCACCTGTAAACTCCCTTTCTCGAGTTTTCCGGAACGGATAAGTTTACCACTCATATCAAAGATACTGTATTCTTCATCAGTCATGCCTGAAATATGCAGAATATCGCTGACTGGATTCGGGTATAGTTCCAGAGATGTGGCAGTATCCGGAGTGTTTGTTTCTATTGCCATATGATTCGCACTACCCGTTTTTCCTGCTGTCGATGAAACGATATTCGTAGTAACACTTACTACGTTACTGGAAGGAGAAATATTTCCTGCGGCATCTTTTGCTTTTACGCTAAAGCTATAGGTAGTGGAAGGAGTAAGGCCGACTACATTACAGGCAGTAACGGGAGTTGATCCGATTAATGAGGATCCGTAATATATATCATAGCCTGTTACAGCTACATTATCCGTTGCTCCGGACCATGAAAGCTGAATAGTGGTAGACGTCTTTCCTGAAGAAGACAAAATAGGTGCTGTGGGTGCAACCGTATCCGATGAAACGGTATTCGTAGTGACACTTACTACGTTACTGGAAGGAGAAATATTTCCTGCGGCATCTTTTGCCTTTATGCTAAAGCTATAGGTAGTGGAAGGGGCAAGGCCGACTACATTACAGGCAGTAACGGGAGTTGATCCGATTAATAAGGATCCATAATATATATCATAGCCTGTTACAGCTACATTATCCGTTGCTCCGGACCATGAAAGCTGAATAGTGGTAGACGTCTTTCCTGAAGAAGACAAGATAGGTGCTGTGGGTGCAACCGTATCCGGTGAAGCAATATTCGTAGTAACACTTATTACGTTACTTGAAGGAGAAATATTTCCTGCGGCATCTTTTGCTTTTACGCTAAAGCTATAGGTAGTAGAAGGAGTAAGGCCGGTCACGGTATAGGAGCTTGAAGCGGTAAACCCGATCTGTGTGGAACCCTGATAAACATAATATCCTGCAATTCCAATACTACTCGTTGCTCCGGACCATGAGAGACTGGTGGAGGTAGAAGTTGTTCCGGAAGCAGAAAGTACAGGCGGGGACGGTACATTGGCCGCTTCTGTAACCGTAATAGCGGCATTATTTACATCAAAGAAAATATGGTTGGAGCCTTTTACCATGATTCTTCCGGTTGTCGTAGGAGCATCAGGAATGGTTACGGCCTGGGAACCGTCATTCGGGGTTGCGGCGAGTAAGGTTGTCCATGTGACTCCTGCATCCTTGGACCAAAGGATGTCTACGTTCGCCGCATTGATGCCGTTGGATGTGGTTCCTGCAACGTTCCATGTGATAGTCTGTGAGCTTCCTCCTGGATAGGTAACAGCAGAATTCTGCGAGCTTATGCTAAAAGGGCCTGCCGTTCCGTTTACCGTAATGACAGCATCGTCGGAATTATTCCCTGAACCTCCGGCCCGGTTATCGCGTACGGTAAATCTGAAATTATACGTTCTGGCAACATCTGATAAAGCCTCTACAGTAATTTCCAAACCGCTGGTGGTAGTGGCTCCGGTAAGTACCGATGCCATTCTCGGAAAATACCGTACCGGCGAAGTGGTTGGCGTCCAGGATCGAAAAGCGGGGCCGGAAGCTTTTGTGGCACTGGCGGCAGAATTTGCTCCTATCTGAGAGGATGAGGCATTGTCGAGCTCCTCCCAGATATAAGTCAGAGCATCACCGTTGGCATCGGCTCCTGTTCCCGTAAGCATAAAAGGCGTTCCTTTCGGAATGGTATAATCAGCACCGGCGTTGGCGGTAGGGATGGAATTTCCTGTATTTGTGACTACGGGACATGTTTTGTTTTTGATGTTATTGGTAATCTGCTGGATGCTGATGGCATGGAAAAAAGCATCGGCATGCTGCTGTACGTCCTGGCTGGTGATGCCGGCATAGCCCATAATGGTAGATCCTGAACCCGGCTCCATATTTGTACCTGTACCTTCATTAATTACGGAATATGTATGGTTGGCCCCCAGCTGGTGACCCATTTCATGGGCAACAGTGAGATCGAAATTTTCACCGGAAGGAACGTCATTAGCGTAGACGGGAGACGTAAATGCGGTTCCTTTGGATGTCGGAACGCACACACATCCTATGCAGCCTGCATATCCACCTGCTGCTATACCCGCAAAAAGATGTCCTATATCATAATTGTCTTCACCAATATGATTGGCGAGGAGCGCGGTAAGCTGATAACTCCAGGCCTGTGAGGCCGACGTATAAGGATCTGTGGAAGAATCTGTATAGATCAACACATCGTTATTGGGAATCAGAACCATTCTTGTGGAAATTTCTTTTTCAAAAATAGCGTTTACACGGGTCATGGTATTGTTCATGGCAGCAAGGGCACCGGCTTTTGTACCGCCGAAATTATTAGCATATTCACCGCTGCATGATAAGGCCAGCCTAAAAGTCCTCAGCTTGCCATCATCCGCATTGGGCCTTGCCAGAGGATCAGAGGCCGCAGAAATACTTTTCTGCGCAACATCAACGACACCGCATTCAAATGCATTAAGATCGTCTTTTTTGTCTGATCTTTTATATACCACATAAGCCGATAAGTCTTTGGTATAAGGCTCGATGAAGACCGCAGACCGGTCACTGCCAATTTCCATTGAGAATAATCCCAACGGTGAAATACTGAAATACACCGTTGCGCCTGAATCAACACTTTCTCCGATATAGGATTTGATGTCGGGGTATTTTGCAGCCAGCTGAGGATCGAAATTGGAATGTTCGCTTACCCTGAAAGATTCCATTTTTCCATTCGTTCCTGGAAAAGAGATTATGACTCCCGATTTCCCTCCCGCTTCCAATTGCCTGGGGGCCCTTGTCAATTCATTTTTTAATCCGGTGATATCGAGATGATATATTTGCGGATTGATAATCTTACTCTTGTTCTGGAAAATTTCTGCAGACTTGTCTTTTGTACCGGTTGACCATAGACGGTCGGTTTGTGCAAAATAGATGGAAGATGCACACAGCATCACCATCAGTAATAATTGTTTTTTCATTAAATTCGGTTTTAATTGTGAATTATCAAACCTATTAAATTTTAGGAGAAAAGGAAAATTATTACTTAGGAATGATTAAGACGTTCTTATCTAATTTTTTAGCCAATCATATAACTGATCATTGCATTTAAGCAGTCGCATAATATAACATGGGTTCAGTATAAAATTAGGTATGACTATCCATAGAAATAGATTTAACCCCGGTTTTATGATAGAATGTAATAAATATTCAATTCTTCATCAAGTGAATGTGATTGGTTAGATTTTTGAATACTAAAATCCAAATTACGCACACCATTGAAGCTAATCAAATTCACAAACAAAGGCATTTACTGTCCGCAGGGAAAATTTTACATCGATCCCTGGCGGCCGGTTGATCTGGCGGTAATTACCCACGGACATGCCGACCACGCACGCTGGGGAATGAAAAAGTACCTCTGCCATCATTTCACCAAACCTATATTATACAAAAGAATCAGTGAAGATATCGAATGCCAGAGTGTAGAATACGGTGAAGTCATCAATATGAACGGCGTTAAGGTTTCTTTTCATCCCGCGGGCCATATCATCGGTTCGGCGCAGATCCGTCTGGAGTACAAAGGCTATGTAAGTGTCGTTTCCGGCGATTACAAAGTTCAGGACGACGGTTTGAGCACGCCTTTCGAACTGGTACGATGCAATGAATTCGTTACGGAAAGTACTTTCGGACTGCCGATTTACAACTGGCTTGAAGTAGATGATCTTAATAAAAGGCTTCAAAACTGGGTGTTGCGAAATAAGGAAAATCAGAAAACTTCCGTATTTATCGGTTATTCCTTAGGGAAAGCACAGAGAATCATGAAAGCGGTGGAAGGGATGGGAAAAATCCATGTCCACTACTCGATCGGTAAACTGAACGAAGCTTTTGAAACGGTAGGTATTCAGCTGCCCGAGTATGAAATTCCGGATTTCAGGGAAAGTGTAAAGCATGTGCAGGGCGAAATCGTAATTGTCCCGCCCGCTCTGATGGATTCCAATGTTATAAAAAAAATTCCCAATGCGGCCATTGCGATTTGTTCCGGATGGATGCAGGTCCGGGGCGCAAGACGCTGGCGGAGTGCCGATGCCGGTTTTGCTATGAGCGATCATGCCGACTGGAAAGGTCTGCTTCAGGCTATTAAAGCTACCGAAGCGGAGATTGTACACGTTACCCACGGACAGACTGAGGTATTTTCCAAATATTTAAATGAAATAGGAATCCGTTCCGATGTGGTGGAAACTCTCTACGGCGATGACGACGAAGAAGAAGTGGAAAAAGAAACCGTAAAAAATCCGGAGCCATGAAGAATTTTGCCGAACTGATCAATGCGCTGGAAAGCACCAACAAAACCAATGCGAAAATTGATGCTATCATTGACTATCTGGAACGTGCCCCCGATGATGACAAAGTATGGTTTATCGCTCTGTTTACCGGTAAACGGCCGAAACGGAACGTCAACAGCAACTATATGAAAGAATGGGCATTGGACATTACACAGCTGCCCTTCTGGCTGTTTCAGGAAAGTTATTCTTCCGTAGGAGATCTGGGAGAAACCATCTCACTGATCCTTCCTCCTCCCACCGAAAAAATAGAACGTTCCCTATCCGAATGGATGGACGATATCGTCAACCTGAAAAATAAAACCGACGCCGAAAAGAAAGAATTCATCTTAACTTCGTGGGACGGACTGGATTATACGGAGCGTTTGATTTTCAACAAACTGCTTGGCGGGAGTTTCAGGATCGGGGTCTCGGACAAAACGCTCATCAATGCCCTGACGAAGTTTTCCGAACAGGAATCAAGCACCCTGATGCACAGCCTGATGGGAAAATGGCTGCCAAATGAAGTTTCTTTTCAGGAACTGATTGCTGCAGAACATGTGAATCCGGACAACTCAAAACCTTACCCCTTCTGTCTGGCCTATCCGCTGGAAAAGGAGCTTGAAGAACTGGGAACGCCCGATGAATGGATGATCGAATACAAATGGGACGGCATCCGCGGACAGATTATCAAACGAAACGGCGAAGTTTTTATCTGGTCAAGGGGTGAGGAATTGATTACCGAACAATTTCCGGAAGTGAAAGAAGCCGTTGAAAAAATGAACGGCAATTTTGTGATCGACGGTGAGATTCTGGCTGTAAAGGATGATAAAGTTTTAAATTTTAATGAATTGCAGAAACGCCTGAACCGGAAAACATTAACCAAGAAAATGTTATCCGAAATCCCGGTACAGGTTTTTGCTTACGATATTCTGGAAATGGAAGGCAACGATTTAAGGGAAAAACCTATTTCCGGAAGACGGGCCATGCTTGAAGAATTGTTGTTGAACGAAACTCCTGACAATATTAAAATCTCTGAAGTCATTGAATTTGGCGAATGGAATGAACTGGATAAAATCCGGGAAGCTTCAAGGGAAATCAACAGTGAAGGTCTGATGCTGAAGCAGAAAAATTCACTCTACCATTCCGGAAGGAAAAAAGGCGACTGGTGGAAATGGAAGATCAATCCGCTGACGATCGATGCCGTCCTGATTTACGCTCAGAAAGGAAGCGGAAGGCGAAGTGCCTATTACACCGATTATACTTTTGCCGTGAAAAATGAAGGCAAACTGGTAACCATTGCCAAAGCCTATTCCGGACTAACCGATAAAGAAATTATGGAGGTCAGCAAATTTGTAAATAAAAACGCCATTGAAAAATTCGGCCCTGTAAGAACGGTAAAGGCAGAGCTGGTTTTTGAAATCGCCTTTGAAGGCATCGGGTTCAGCAGCCGCCATAAAAGCGGGGTTGCCCTGCGTTTTCCAAGGATCTTAAGGTGGAGGAAAGACAAGACGGTGGATGAAATTGATGAACTGGAAGAAGTAAAGAAACTGATACAGTAAATTTAAAAGGCCGTGTAGTGGAAATCTTTCAGAAACCATTAAGATTCAGGAAGGAATTCAGAAATTGTAAGTTGAACCTCGCTTTTAGTGGAACGCTGAATTAAAACATCACTCTATTCAGTTATTTTTTCATCAAGATTTTTATAAAGGAGATTTAAGCATGAAGCTGAATGAAATCTTTGATTTTTTATCTTAATTAAACTTAATATTTTAATCATTTTTAATGGTTGCAAAACCGGTAAGCCACAAGTACTGATGAGCATATACCTCCAAATTTATCAAAATTTTGGTGTTAAAAATGATTTGGTTAAAAAATTGATACTATAAACGGCAACGCCAGTTCAACAAAGTTGAATTTTTTACTCATCGCGTTAAAATAAACAGAATTACAGTTTGACAGCATTTGAAAATACCGACGGTTATCAGATCATCCGGAATTGGATGGGCGAAAAGGGCAATGCCCCCTTTAAGTTTCAGACAGAGACGTGGTGGAAATTCGGGAACGGCTACAGCGGAATGGTGGTAGCCCCTACAGGCTTCGGGAAGACCTATTCTGTTTTTCTGGCCCTGATTTCCGATTTTCTGAATCATCCCGATAAGTATAAAAAAGGACTGAAGATGATCTGGATCACGCCGCTCCGCTCGCTTTCCAAAGACATTGCCAAAGCCATGCAGGAAGCCATCGATGAGATTGGCCTCGACTGGGCGGTAGGCGTACGGAACGGCGATACCGATCCGAAAGTCCGGCAGCAGCAGGTTAGGAATATGCCGGATATCCTGGTGGCAACACCGGAAAGCTTACATCTTTTGCTTGGACAGAAAAATCATCAGCGGTTTTTCACGAACCTGCAGACCATCGTGATTGACGAATGGCACGAATTGCTGGGCTCCAAACGGGGCGTTATGATCGAGCTGGCGATTTCAAGGCTCCGGACGTATGTTCCGAAAATAAAGATCTGGGGAATTACGGCAACCATTGGCAACCTCGATGAAGCGATGGAAGTACTGATTCCGTATGACATCAAAAAAATAAAAATCACGGCCAAAGAAAAAAAGAAAATCGACATTCTCTCCGTTTTTCCGGACGAAGTGGAAATCCTGCCATGGGCGGGGCATCTCGGCCATAAATTAGCGGATAAAGTCGTTCCGATTATTCTGAATTCCAATTCCACGATTGTATTTACAAATACCCGGAGCCAGAGCGAGATGTGGTACCAGCTGCTGTTGAATGCCTATCCTGATTTTGCCGGACAGATTGCCATTCACCACAGTTCGATCGACGCCCACCTGAGGATCTGGATTGAGGAAAATCTGAGTTCCGGAAAATTAAAAGCGGTGGTTTCCACCTCATCGCTGGACCTGGGAATTGACTTTAAGCCGGTAGATACCGTGATCCAGATCGGATCAGCCAAGGGGGTTGCCCGATTCCTGCAGCGTGCAGGACGGAGTGGGCACTCCCCTTTTGAAACGTCAAAAATATATTGTGTACCCACTCACTCCTTGGAACTGATCGAAGTTTCCGCTTTAAAGGAAGCGGTAAAAAATAACGTCATTGAACCCCGCGACCCGCAGGTGCTCTGTTTCGACGTCCTGGTGCAGTTTCTGATGACACTGGCCGTCGGCGACGGATTTCTTCCGGACGAGCTCTATCCCAGAATCAAAGAAACGTATGCGTTCCGGGAAATGAATGAAGACGAATGGAAAGGCATGCTGGATTTCCTGACCATCGGCGGGAAGGCCCTGAAAAGCTATGAAGAGTTCCATAAGATCGTTATTGATGACAACGGCCTTTATAAAGTGACTTCGAGGAAAATTGCGATGCTTCACCGGATGAACATGGGCGTGATCGTAAGCGATGCCATGCTGAAAGTTAAATTTATTTCGGGCGGCTATATCGGAATGGTGGAAGAATATTTTATTTCAAGGTTAAAAAAAGAAGACAAATTTATCCTGGCCGGGCGCGTGCTGGAAGTGGCAATGATCAAAGACATGACGGTTTTTGTGCGGGCATCAAAAGGAAAAGCTTTTGCGCCGAGTTATCTGGGCGGAAGGCTGCCGTTGAGCACCAACCTCGGGCAGTTCCTGAGGGAAAAGCTATCCGGCGCACTGAATCCAAAGGCTTCCGAAAAAGAACTGAAATTCCTTCATCCGCTGCTCGTCAATCAGCAGGAACGTTCCCACATTCCGGAAGAAGACGAATTCCTGGTGGAGCTCATCAAAAACCGCGAAGGCTACCATTTGTTTATGTACCCCTTCGAGGGACGGCTGGTGCACGAAGTAATGGCAGCTTTAGTGGCTTACCGGATTTCCAAGCTGGCCCCGATCTCTTTTTCGATGGCGATGAACGATTACGGTTTTGAACTGTTCAGTGATAAGGAGATTCCGCTGAATGAAGATAATTTACACCGGATTCTGACCAGAGACAACCTGATGAATGATGTGATTTCCAGCATCAATGCGGCAGAAATGGCCCGGCGGAAGTTCAGGGATATTGCGGTGATTTCAGGAATGGTGGTCCAGAACTTTCCGGGTCAGCAGCGCTCCAACAAATCGCTTCAGAGTTCGGCAGGGCTGATCTTTAAAGTGCTTGAAGACTACGATCCGAATCATTTCCTGGTGCGGCAGTCGTATACCGAGGTGTTTAATGCGCAGCTTCAGGAACAGCGTCTCGTCCAAGCCTTCAAACGTATTGAGAAATCAAAAATAATCCTGAAATTTGCCAGCACGTTCACTCCGTTAAGTTTCCCGATAAAAGTCGACAGCTTAAGGCAGACCCTCTCCAGCGAAGACCTGGATTCAAGAATCCAGAAACTGATCCAGCAGGCGAAGAAAATAAAATAATGGATGATCAATGGTGAATTTCGCTTTGCGAGTCAATAGTGAATGGTGAATTTTGCTCCGCAAGTGAATTTAAACGGTAAAGATTGACCATTGACAAAAGATGAACGGTGAATTTCGCTCTGCGAGTCAATAGTGAATGGTGAATAGTCAATTTTGCTGCACAGGTGAATTTAAACGGTAAAGAAAGATTCACCACTGACCCGCAGGAATTGATCATTGACAAAAGATAAACGGTGAATTCTATAGCTAAAGTTTAATCAAAAGTACACCTGGCAAAACCCTTAACCGCAATTCCACTCCTTTGGAGGGGTGGCGAAAATTCAAGGAATTTTTGACGGGGTGGTTTTTAAAGTGAATGGTGAATAGTCAATTTTGCTTCGCAGATGAATTTAAACAGTAAAGTAAGATTCACAATTGACCCGCACGAATTGACCATTGACTGACAAAGTAAAATTGACAGCAAAGCGGATTGACCATTCACCATTGACCCTTACATTCGAATAATTAAAAAAATGAAAATTGTAACAAAAAATATAAATCTTCAGAACGAACAATTTACTTTAACCAATCAACGGGCTTTATTCTGGAAAAAAGAAAAAGCACTGGTCCTCTCCGATCTGCACATCGGTAAAGCAGCACATTTCCGGAAAAACGGCATTGCCCTGACCAGCCATCTGATGAAAAACGACCTGGAACGGCTTTCGATCCTGATTGAATATTTCCAGCCTGAAAAATTTATCGTGGTCGGCGACCTGCTCCATGCAGGAGATAATTCGGATGTGGATGAATTCTGCGAATGGCGGAACTCGTATCCTGATCTGCAGTTCTATCTTGTGGAAGGCAATCATGACCGCCTTTCAAAAAAACTGGAAGCGAAATTATGCCTGAACTTTAAATCAAAATCCTTTGAAAACGGAAACTTTCTCTTCATTCATGATTTTGAAAAAAAGCAGGAAAAATTTCAGGTAACGGGCCATATCCATCCCGGGTTTGTTATTCATTCTGCCGTAAAAAAAATAAAGCTGCCGTGTTTCGTGGTTACCGACAACCAGCTGCTGCTTCCGGCATTCAGTGAATTTACGGGCCTGGACACAAAAAATCTCCCTAAAAAAGGAAAATTCTATGTCTTTACGGATGCTGAAATTTATGAGATTTAAAGGAGAAACCGGATTAGCCCGGAAGATGGGTGCCGGAAGTTTATCTTTTCACGAGTACTTTCCGAAGGGATTGGTTATCCGGTGATGTCTTTTATTATTATATGTGATATTTAAGCAGGAAATCTGGCTGAAATTCTGATTCACCCAATTGAAAATCCTTATTAAATAATCGACTGTACATCAATAAAACAGTGAATGAAACTTCCTGCATCCGGCTTCCCGCGCCCAGCCTATTAGATTCAAAATTACTTAATCCGGTATTTTCTTCATCATCAGATCGGTCTGTTCTTCATTGCCCAGTCTGAAAACATGCTTGCCGAATTCTTCAAATCCGTTTTTCTTATAGAAGCCGACGGCCCGGTGGTTTTCTTCCCAGACGCCTAACCAGAGATATTTTTTCTTTTGTTCAACGGCTATTTCTAAAGCTTTGTCATACAGCAGCTGGCCGACTTTTTTACCGTGATGCGAACTTTTCACATAAATCCTTTCGATCTCCAGCGCGGTCTCATCCTGCAGTTCGGTCTGTGCATTCCCGGAATTCACTTTTAAATAACCGATCGGGTCTTCTTTTTCCCATGCGATAAAAAACAGGGAATCCGGATGGTTGAGTTCTTGGGTTAATTTCTCTTCTGTAAAACTTTCCGTGAGATACTTTTGGATCTGTTCTTCGGAATTATGCGGGGCAAAGGTTTCATAAAAAGTCTGCTTTCCCAGATCCTGTAAAATAAGAAGATCTTTTGCAGATGCCTGTATTATATTCATTGATGTTATTTTTTTAAAATTACGAAAATAAGATAATATTAAATGCTTCCGAGGCCAGGTGTACCTGTACTGCCCAGTCGTCCGCGGCATCGCTTCCGGCATCGTCGGAAATATATTTAAGGCACAGAAACGGGATTTGTTCTTTCATGGCGATAAGGGCCAGCGGATAGGCTTCCATATCCACGATGTTGTAAACCGTTCCCGAATGGTTCATTTCAAAGCTGTCGCCGCTTCCGCAGATGCCTTCCGGAAGATGGCTGTGCCGCAGGCCGTATTCCAGAACCGGCGGTATCCCTGAAAGCGGCGTTTCATACAGGCTGAATCCGAGCCCCCGCACATCCATATCCCGCTGGATAAACTTTGTACAGCATACGACATCGCCTTTGTGGAAACTCTGGCTTCCTGCCGATCCCAGGTTAACGATCAGCTTCGGCCGTTTCCGGTAAATTTCTTTAGTCAGTTCCATTGCTGCATTTACCTTGCCGATGCCGGTAACCAGTTTATTTTTATCATTAAAGACTCTTCCCGCCTCCGAATCTAAGGCAAACACGAAAAGCGTATCTTCCAGGGGAAATTCCAAATCTTCGTTTATTATGATCATTTTATTTTTTTATTTCTTAAAATACGAATTTACATAGATCTTTACAGATGATGGCTTCGACTACGCTCAGCCACCAAACTAAAAATCTAATATTTCTCATTTGTTATTAAATTTCACATCCATCGGCATCACACGAAGCACCTTTATCCGTCTGAATTTTTGCAGATGCTACCGTTTCATCGTAAGTCTGCTGAAGCGCACTGACGAAAAGTTCAGCCGGCTGGGCCCCTGAAACCGCATATTTACCGTTCAGGATAAAAAACGGAACCCCTGAGGCACCGTTGGTTCTTGCTTCCTCAATATCACGGCTGATTTCAGCATCAAAAGTACCGGAGTTCACCACCTGCCGGGCTTCTTCCTGATCGATGCCCAGGGATGCCGCCAGAGAAACTAAAGTTTCGTGGTCCCCGACATTTTTGCCGTCGATGAAATGCGCAATGAAAAGCCTTTCTTCCATTTCATTGGATTTGTTGTATTTTTTAGCAAGATGCAGGATCTTATGTGCTGAAAATGTATTGGTGATCAATGCTTTTTCAAAATGGAAATTAATTCCGGCACCCGCACCCATCTGTTTTACCTGGCTGATCATCTGCCGGGCCTGTGCTTCGGGAAAACCTTTTTTCTCCCTGAAATAGTCGAAGGTGGATTTTGTTTCTTTCGGGTCCAAAGAGGGATCCAGCTGGAAACTTTTCCACTCCACTTCTACCTCATCCTTAAACGGAAGCCCGGCAAGGGCTGCTTCAAAATTGTTTTTTCCGATATAACAAAACGGACACATCACGTCCGACCAGATTTCTACTTTCATTAGTATTTTATTTTGATTAAATTTATCTTAAAATTGATGGTAACACCGGCATCACTTACCCGGCTGCACCCTTTTGCTGAATACCAGGTGCGCGGCCAGTGCTGCTGACGCCATAACCGCCCCGACCATACATACACCGCTCCACTGCGCATATTCCCATGCGATCGACGACGCCCATGTTCCCAGAGATCCGCCTATAAAATAACAAACCATGTACACCGTATTCAGCCGGTTGACGGCATTGGACCTGATCATAAAATAGTTGGTCTGGTTCATGATATGGCTGGATTGTACGCCCAGATCCACTAAAATGACTCCGATAATCAGCCCCCAATAGGTTTCCCCTGCAAAATAGGAAAAGAGCCAGCTTCCCAGAACTACCAGCAACGAATAGATAATAATCCTGTTGAGATCAAGGTATTGCTGAAGTTTCCCTACTTTTGCAGCAGCCAGTGCACCGACCGCTCCGGCCAGGCCGAAGCTTCCGACCACAGATGAGCCGGCATTGAACGGAGGGTTTTCCAGATGGAAAACAAGGGTCGTAAACAACGCGCACATCGATCCGAAAGCCATTGCCCCCCGGAAAGAAGCAAGCCTTAAAACCGGCTGTGTTTTGGCCAGGTAAAAAACGGATTTCATAAGCTCTCCGTAAGTTCCTTTAAAATTTGGCTGTACTTCGGGAAGCATCCGGTAGACGGCCAACCATACGGCTACCATCAATCCCGCTGCAATCCCGAACATCGCCCGCCAGCCCCATAATTCCCCAACAATTCCACCGATAAACCTGGATAAGAGAATGCCCAGCAGCAATCCCGACATCACCGTTCCGATATTGGAAGATTTTTCTTTATCTGAGGAAAGTTCGGCCGCAATGGGGATAAACAGCTGAGGGATCACGGAGGTAATGCCGACCAGCAGACTGGCCGTGTACAACATCCATAACTCGGTACCGGCGGCCATCCATATCAGAGAACCGAAGACCAGAAGCAGATCCGTAAGAATCAGTTTTTTCCGGAACAGTTTATCACCCAGGGGCACAATCAGCAGAAGGCCGGCGGCATATCCGAGCTGGGTCAGGACTGAAATTTTACTGACGGAACTTTCAGGAACATTCAGATCTTTGGCTATAAGGCCGAGTAACGGCTGATTGTAATAAATGTTCGCCACCACAAGGCCGGAAATAACGGCCATCAGCCAGATGACCGTACGTGAAATACCGCCGGAAGAACTCAACTGCATATCTTTCATTTAATAAAGGTTTCTCAAAAAAACGCATTGCAAAAATACTTATTTATGATCAGAATAAAGCCAGGTTCTATCGGTTTCAGCAATGACGGCAATTGATGTAAAAGTTTTCATGGCTTACAAATAATTCTGAACTTTGCCTTATGAGAATTATCCCATTGAAAGAAGGCAATTTTTCCACCAATAAAACCAAGGATTTTACACTGCTGACAGAAGAAAACAAAGATGTTCTGAGAGGAATAAAAATGTCCGTTACGCCGTTTCTGGTTATTACTGAAAAGGATGTTATCCTGCTGGATGCCGGGATCGGCTGGAAAAATAAACAGGGGAAAACGGTAATTTCTGAAATTCTTGAGAAAGAAAGCATTCACTGCAACCAGGTGACGAAAGTCCTGCTTTCCCACCTGCACAAAGATCATATCGAAACAACAATTACCCGGACCGAAAGTGGTTTTGAAGCGACTTTTCCGAATGCGGAAATATATATACAGAAAAGGGAACTGGCTTTTGCCAGGGAAAACAGGTTAAACCACTCTTTTGATTTTGACACCCTGGAAAAACTGGTACAGCTTGAAAACATCGTCTGGATGGATGATGATAAAGGCAATATCACGGAAGAAATTTCATTTGAGGTAGTAGGCGGTCACACCCCCTTTATGCAGGTCTTCCGGATCAGTAATAATCAGCAAACCCTTTTTTACGGGGCTGATAACCTACCCCAGGAATCGTATCTGAAATACCATCTGGCCTATAAAAGTGATTTCGACGGCCGGAAAGCAATGGAATTGAGAATGGCCTGGGCAAAGTCTGCTGCGGAACACAGCTGGAAAGTACTGCTCTACCATGACCTGGAAAAATCTGTTCTGGATTTTTGAATAAAAAATGGTTTAAATTTCATTAAACCATTTATAAATATCTAAATCCGAAGCAATGCTCAGTTTCTTCCGAAGCCGGTTTTTCCGGTTCTGAATCGCCTTTGGAGTTACAAACGTATAGGTTGCAATCTCTTTGGTCGTCAGATTAAGCTTCAGATAAATACAAAATATCAATTCAGAATTCTTCAGGTTGGGCTGAATTGCTGATAATTTATTGAAAAAGTCAGGATCTACCAGCCTGAATTTATTCAGCAGACGTGGTGAGTTCTCTTTTGCTAATGTTAAAATTTCTTCCTGCACAAAAATCTTTTGGTTAATATCTTCTAAATTAAATTCAGTTTTTTCGTTTCTCATATTTTTCTCATCTCTACTAGGGCTGTCGCTTACATAATCATAAGTTCCAGTATTAATCGCTCTTCTTTCCGCTCCGTCCGGATTGATCTTTCAGGAGTATATTTTGGTTTACGTATTTATTATCTTAAACATACAGACAAGTTTCTTTCTTATTTTTAGTTTAAGATTAAAGATAGTCTTACAGAATCTGTAATTTTATTCTTAGGCAAAGACAAAGAAAGAAAAAATGATTAAAAATCGGTATAATTAGAATACCACATACATACCACGCCGTAATTTTTAATCTCTCCCGTATTTCCTGTATCAGGCCTTATTTATTTACAAAACTAGATGATTTTACAGTGTTTTTTTTATGATTATAATCAATCAATTACAAAAATTACATACATTTCGCAATATCATGCTCAAAATCATTTGTATAAGTAATATGCCGTGCATATTTCATGGTATCTGAATGGTAGGCGTCCTCTGCAAAAAAAGCAGAGAATATTCCCTATGAAGTTACAGGAACCGCCGGGCTTTTGGAATTAAAGAGCATGAGATAAAACCGGATTGAATTATAGATTCAGCAGCCGTTGAAATTCTTCTATATATTTGGCCAGGTGCAGGCCGTCTGCCAGGCCGTGATGCGCTTCTACCGACACCGGTAAAAATTTCCTGCCCTCGCGGATGCTGAATTTTCCGAAAGTAATTTTTGGAATGGATTCTTTCGGATCGAAATTGGTCGGGTGCAGTAAAGCACTGAAGGAATTCCACGGAATGGTGGTGTGCCGGATATGGTTTACCGGAAGAACTTCATTCCGGATTCCTAATCCGGTAGAGTGATGCACCGAGCTGATCTGTTCCTGTAAACCTGCATTGAATACGTTAAAATCTTCAGAATAATGAAAAAATGAAAAACCAAAGGTTCCGTCCGGACGTCCGATCGTACTTCCGACATGCACCTCATCATAGAGAATTACCTGATCCCCGACGATCCTGAGTTTGAGCTCATCGACGGTATTTACGGCTACCATGGATTTATAAAGGTAAACCGCAAAAAAAGAAAGGCCTTTTTCTTTGGCATCGTCATACGCTTTGGTACAGTCGACTTCTGTGGTAAACCCGAAATACGGGCTTGCCATCGTAGAAAAAAATTCAAAATGTTCTTTCCTGTTCCAGCTGCTGATATCAATTACCTTCATTGTTTCCGTTTAGGCAAATTTCGGTAAGTTTTGCCGTTAAAAAAAATTACTGCCGATGAATTTCGTATGATCTCCGGCTAAAAAATTTATCCTGCCATAAAATTGCCGGTAATTTAATTCCTGAAAAGCAAAGTTGGTGGCCTTTTTGATGTGAAAAAGAGTGATTTTATAACAATGGATCTAATAAGGATTACCTACTCATTACTTGAAAATCTGAGGAGGTAAATGAATAAACAGTAATCTGTGAAATGAATGCCATCTTTGGAAGGGATACAGCCAAAAAGTTTAGGCAGACCATTAATAATATGATACCAATAAAAAATTATACAATATGCTATACAGGAAATTAGGAGAAAGCGATCTTGAAGTTTCGGCCATAACGTTCGGCGCATGGGCTGCAGGGGGATGGATGTGGGGAAGTACCGACCGGAATGATGCCATTGAAGCGATCAGAGCTTCTTATAATGCCGGTGTGACGTCCATCGATACGGCTCCGATCTATGGCCAGGGAACCAGTGAAGAAATCGTAGGGGAAGCCATCAGAGGGATTTCCCGGGATAAAGTTCAGATCCTGACCAAATTCGGAATGCGTTGGGATCTTGCCAAAGGGGATTTTGCCATGCACAGTAAGAACAATAACGGACAGGCTATTGACGTCTATAAATATGCCGGAAGAGACAGCATCATCTATGAATGCGAACAGAGCCTTAAAAGACTGGGAACGGATTATATCGACCTGTACCAGATCCACTGGCCGGATTCCACCACACCGGTCGATGAAACTTTTGAAGCCGTTTCCAGGCTGGTGGAACAGGGAAAAGTACGTTTTGCAGGCGTTTGTAATTATAACGCACAGCAGATGCAAGAAGCGGAAAAAACACTGGAGCTGGTATCCAATCAGATTCCGTTCAGCATGGTGAACCGCGGGATCGAAGAAGAAACGGTTCCCTACTGCATGGAGAATAACAAATCCGTTCTGGCGTACAGTCCGCTTGAAAGAGGCCTGCTGACGGGTAAGATAACACCGGGTTACCGGTTTCAGGAAGGCGATCACCGCGCCAGCCACAAACATTTTCAGCCGGACTTCATTGAGAAGACCAATGCATTGCTCGATAAAATCAAACCTATTGCCGCCCGGCACAACACAACCCTGGGACAGCTCGTTCTCCGGTGGACCATTGAAAGACCGGGTATTACCGTTGCCCTGGCAGGAGCCAGAAATGCAGAGCAGGCCGTACAGAATGCCAGGTCAGCAGAGATTGAACTGAGCAAAGAGGAAATCGAAAGGATCAGTGAGCTGGTGGAAAGGTTTTAATGTTAATGGTCAGTCCGCTTCGCTTGTCAATGGTCAATTTTTAAAAATGGTAAAAAGACATTTGTAGATTCATTCAGGGCAAAGCTGATGAAGTCTTAACCGTAAATTCCACATCTTTGGAAAGATAACGAAAATTCTGAAAGAATTTTTTACGGGATTGTTTTTAGCAGTGAACTATGAATGGTCAATTGGCAATTCTTAATAATCACTAAAAATTCATTTGCTAAGCAAAATTCACCATTGACTTATCACTTTAATTTTAAACAAATAAATCTGAGAAAAAATGAATAAAGAGAGATTGGGCTTTATCGGCCTGGGAAATATGGGACATCCTATGGCAAAAAATCTGGAGAAAGCAGGATTTCAGCTGTCGGTTTATAACAGAACACCGGAGAAAGCGGATGATTTCCGGGAAAATTCCATTGTCTGCAATTCTGTGGCGGACGTTGTCGGAAACAGCGATATCGTATTTACCATGCTGACCAATGATGACGCATTAAAAGAAGTATTTGAGGAAATTCTGGCGCTGAACCTTTCAGGAAAGCTGTTTATCGATATGAGTACCGTGTCTCCCGAAGCCAGCAGTAAAATTTCGGCAGCCGTGATGATTAAGGAAGCCTCTTTCATCGATGCACCGGTAGCCGGAAGTACTAAACCGGCAGCAGAAGGGACGCTTATCATTATGGCCGGCGGTAACGAGCGGGACATTACACGGGCACTTCCCTATCTTGAAAAATTAGGCAAAGAGATCCGGCATCTTGGCGAAAACGGTAAAGGAATTGCCGCAAAACTATCGGTTAATTATTTTATTTCATGCCTGTATCAGGGGCTGGCGGAAACGATCCTGTTTTCGGATAAGCTGGGAATCGACCGTAAGGATATGCTGGACATTATCAACGAAAGTGCCAGCGGAAGCGGTGCTACTAAAGTAAAAACCCCTCTTCTGGTTAACGAAAATTACGACCCTGCCTTTGCCCTCGACCTGATGCTGAAAGATATTCTTCTGGCGAAAAATGCCGGTGCACAGTTCCCGTTATCGGAAACACTGATCCGGACTTATCGGGGAGCGAGTGATGCAGGTTTTGGGAAGGATGATGTGATCGGTATTATTCAGTATTTGAAAGAGCCAGGTAGAAAGTAAGAAGAGCCAAGTGGAAGATGCAGTTTAAACCATTAAGGTATATAAAAGGTTCAAGACTGGATAAGGTGAAATCAAAGAATCTCATTTAGTCGTTTTTTTAAAGTTAAACTCAGTTTACTTTTTCCGAACACCTTATAAATTCTTATGTTTTTACGGTAAAATTTAATTAAAACAATAGAGTATGAAAGATTTTAAAACAGTTTTCTTTTTTCTGAGATTGCCGGTAGCAGTTTCACTGTTAGGGCATGGATTGGTACGGTTTCCGAAACTTCCTGCCTTCAGCGACTGGATGATAAAAACCATGGAGAAGTCCGCGATTCCGGAGGCTTTAATTGTTCCCTTCAGTTATTTCCTGCCGGTGGCGGAAGCAGTTACCGGTCTTTTATTACTGATTAATATTAAAACGGAATATGCCCTGTATTCAGCATTGGTTTTAATGAGCATCCTGATTGCAGGAAGTTGTTCCATTGAAAACTGGGCGGCTATTGAGGCACAGCTTTTAAATAGCATTTATTTTTTCGGGCTTTTGTGGTTGTATAAAAGATTCGGTAGTAAGGTAAATAATGATCCTGTAGATGGTGAATAATCAAATTGCTTTGCTTGTCGTTTTTATCTGCACTTATATCTTAATAATACTTGATTTAAAATCTGAATCTGACACCTACAAATCTGAATTTGTTTTATTTTCAGATGAATCTGTAAAGCTTACTCAAGCAGTCATCCGTTCATTATTAACTTTTCCGCTGTAATATTTCAATTGTGGTCAGGTTTTTGAATGCTAACTGTCATTAAATCCCGGTTTAATTAAAACCAATCACTTAAAATATATTTATTATGTCAACAGAAAATCTTACGAACACAGAAGCGATTAAAAAAATTAAAGAACTTTCGGAAAATGCAAAAATCTGTATGTTCTGTACGGAATTGGGTACCCTTCCGATCAATTCCCGACCGATGAGTTTACAGGAAACGGATGATGAAGGAAATTTATGGTTCATCAGCGGTGATACCAGCAATAAAAATTTTGAAATAAAAGAAGATAAAAGGGTACAGCTGTTTTTTATGAACAACGGCGATTACCAATACCTTTCTGTTTTCGGTGATGCTACCATTTATAAAGACAAATCTACTATTGAAGACAAATGGTCCCCGATGGCCAAAGCCTGGTTTGAAGACGGAAAAGATGAGCCGAATGTTTCCATCATCCGTGTAGAGCCGAAAGATTCCTACTATTGGGATACCAAAGCCGGGAAACTGGTAAGTATCCTCAATTTTGTGGCCAACGCCGTTACCGGAAAAACAACCGATAATTCGGACGGTGTAGAAGGGAATGCCAAGATCTAAAATTACTTATCACGCAAATACTTCAACTATTAAATAATGTGAGGCCGCAAATTTTTTTGTGGCCTTATTTATTTTGTCATTAATTCAGGATTAACATTTTTTCAAAAACCCTTCAGGCTTATTTTATCAGCCAATCCATTTGGCAAATTATAACGTAGTTAAACCTGAATAGGCATATAGGTTGAACTATAGGTTTTAAAGAATCCGGATTTACTTACCCGATAAATGTTCTGGTATTTAAAACAAAAAAACCATACAGCGAGGTACGGTTTTTTCTGAGTGTTTTTAATAACGAGGGAACTAAGGTGTTTCAGTGTGCGGCATATCCACGGGCTTTGATTCCGGAGAACCTTTTTCACGCAGCCAAATCGACAGGATCACCAACGATGCGACGGCGAGAAATTCGCTTTGCCAGTTCTGGAAGGATTCAAACCAGAACCTGGACTCCGTGATATATTCCGAAGCTGTAATCACCTGCTGCTTTTTGGAAATCCGTTCTTCATTGTAAGCTTTCAGACTTCCGTAAAAGTGTAGCGAAAAACTTAATGCAAACAAAATACCAAACGCTAAGGAAAGTGAATGTTTATATAACTTTAACCATGTTCCCCCTTTTTTTACAGGCCACGGGGCATCAGGATGCGGTGCCGGTTCTTTGTCCACATCTTCTTTTTTGTCAAGTGATTTGGATTCACTGGAACCTTTCTGCCGCAAAGAAACAGTCAGCACCACATAGATCATCATCTGAAGGAATTCACTTTCCCAGTTTTCAAAGGTGGCCTGGATAAAGTGGCCGCTGTGGATATATTCGCCCAGGCTCAGCATGGCGCTTCCGCTTTCAGCCAGCTCTTTATTTTCGGTTTTCCAACCGGTAAAAAACTGACCCAGAAGGAAAATCAACATCATTGTTATCAAAACAATACTCAGGCTGTTGCGATATAAAAAGCTGTGTTTTTTCATTAATGCTACAGGCATTTAAGATTCGGAATCTTCAGGATTCACCCTTTGCAAAGCGGTAACACTCGGTCCGGTAAGGATTTTTCCATTCACATTAAATCTCGAACCATGGCAAGGACAATCCCAGCTGAGCTCTGCACTGTTCCATCGTACTTCACATTTTGCATGCGGGCAGGTACTTTTTACCAGATGTACTTTTCCAGTGGTTTCTTTGTAAAGGGCGTATGAATCCCCTTCATATTTCACCACTTTTGCTTGTCCTTCCGTAACTTCACTTAGGGACGTAATCTTTTCTTTAAAAAGTTTATCTTTAATAAAATCATACGCTACTACTGCATTCTCTTCTACAAGACTGGTAAATCCGGCAACCGGCTTTATCCGGGAAGGATTAAATATTTTTTCATATTTGCTGCTGCCTTCTGTAATTAAATCGGAAATGATCTGTGCGGAAATGGTTCCGAAAATCATTCCGTTTCCTCTGAAACCGGTAGCCGTATATATCCTTCCTTTGCTGCCGGGAAGGTTCCCGATATACGGGAATCCGTCCGTGGGTTCGTAATACTGACTGGACCAGCTGTAATAAGCCGTTTCCACATCGAAGTATTTGCGTACATAATTTTCCAGTCTGGAGAAGCATTCGCCGGTATCTTCTTCATGGCCGGTTTTATGGTCTTCGCCACCGGCGATCAGGAGAGTTTCTCCGTTTACTTCCTGAATCCTGTAATAATGATACGGATCGATAAGATCATAACCCAGGTCTTTAGGATAATTTCCGTCCTTCAGGCTGAATGCCATCGCATAGCTTCTGTAAGGCGCATTGGTAGTGTGCAGAATGCTCAGCCCCGGAGGAATATGAGTAGCATACACTACATTTGCTGCTTTAATTTCACCTTTTGAAGTTTTTAAAATAACCGCATCTTCCTGTTCGTCCTCACTTACACACAGACAGTCCTCCAGAATAACTCCACCCGCGTCGATAAAGGCTACACATAAGGCTTTAATGTATTTTACAGGATGAAACTGCGCCTGGTCCGGGATGGAAACCGCCTTTTTAAAAGGAATCGGGAAAGGAATTTCGTTAACATATCTCATTTCATGCCCTACTTCCGAAGCGCCGTCTACAATATCCTGGAGTTGTTTTGCCTGCTTTTCGTCCAAAGCAAAAAGATAAGCGGTTTTTCGCTCGAAATCGCAGTCGATATTATGCTTCCTGATGTTGGTTTCTATTATTCCAATAGCCTCCTGTCCTATTTCTGCAAACAGCTGGGCATTATCTTTACCGAAATCGCTGATGGCTTCCTTGAAAGTAGTATCGAAAAAATCATTTAAATGGGCAGTGGTTCCGCCGGTCGTTCCGAAACCGATATTGGCTGCTTCGAGCAGGATACATTTCTTCCCCGACTGCTGTAATTTTAAGGCAGTGGAAATACCGGTGATCCCTCCTCCTACGATGGCTGCGTCATACTGCTGATGAAGGCCTTCTGAAGAAAATCTCTTTATTTCTTCCTGCCAGATACTTTTTCTCGCTCCGTCTCTATACATATCGTTAATTTTTTGTGATTAGTGATTGGATAAAATACTAAGGTCATTTATTTAATGACAGAGTATCATTTTCTGAATGGGATTGCCTGAGCTGTTGGGTGTCTTTGCCTTTGTTTTTATCTTCCGGCTCATCCGAAGGCAGATCACATCGGCATGATGTGAAAGTCCACAGGGAAATCATCCCCAGAATCATGATGGCTTTGGTTTTCATAAATTTCGTTTAATCTGGTATCAGTATTTTAATCAGTTTATCCGCTGACGATGAGTCCACCGTTCGGGTGCAATACCTGCCCTGACATCTGTGCCGAATCCCGGCAGGCCAGAAACAGGAAACTGCGGGCTACTTCTTCCGGAGATGCATTCCGCTCAAAAGGCGGTTTGCCCGGATCTTCTTTTTCTTCTCCGAAGGTTGCTTCGGTAAGCGGTGTGGCTACCGGTCCCGGTGCTACGGCATTTACACGGATTCCTTTCTTTTTCACCTGGAGGGCCAGCGAACGGGTAAAAGAAACAATAGCGCCTTTTGTTGCTGAATAGTCCAGGAGTTCCGGATGTCCCTGATAGGCTGCTGCAGAGGTGGTATTGATAATAGCACTTCCTTCTTTAAGGTGAGGAAAAACGGCTTTTGTAAGCAGGATCATCCCTATGATATTGGAATCGAAAGTCTTTCTGATATTTTCTTCTTTAAGATCTTCAATCGTATCAGCCGGAAATTGTACACCGGCATTATTTACGAGAATGTCAATTCCTCCAAATTCAGAAACTGCTTTTTCAGCCGCTTGCTTACAGAATTCATGATTTCTAACGTCGCCCTGCAGGATTATTGATCTTCTTCCGAGTCCTTCGATTTCAGCTTTTACTTTCTCCGCATCCTCTTCACTGGCATGATAAACAATGGCCACATCAGCACCTTCTTTGGCAAAGAGTACGGCCACTGCCTTTCCGATCCCACTATCCGCTCCTGTAATGAGAACGGATTTATTTTCTAATTTCAATTTCCCCATGGTAAACTACTTTTCATTGACCGGTTTCTGCATTTCGCCCATCAGGTGTGCCGCCATGCTATCGGTTGCAATATTGGTCATCGCTACCGATAGCTTATTCTTCAGGCCGGATATCACTTTATCATCACCATTCATCAAGGCTTTAAAACCGTCCATGGCCACTTCTTCCGGCGACATCAGATTATCTCTGTCTTCCAGGATTTTACTTCCGTTCATATCGGCTTTATTAAAAAAATCCGTATCGGTAGGTCCCGGCAGAAGGGCAGTCACCGTAATCCCTGAATCCTTGAGTTCCTCACGGATGGCTTCCGACCATGAAAGCACAAAAGCTTTTGTTCCGTGATATACCGACTGCCATGGTCCCGGTGCCTTGCTGGCAATTGATGCCAGATTTAAAATCCTTCCGGATCCTTTGGACAGACGGTCTTTCAGAAAAAGTTTGGTGAGAATGATAACGGAAACAATATTCAGGTTGATAATATCCACCTCACGATGGATATCGGTATCCTGAAATTTACCGTACACCCCCTGTCCTGCATCATTGACGAGAATTTCCGGGCTGATACCGTTTAATTTCAGTTCGGAATACAAAGAAAAAGCGTCCTCCTGTGTAAACAGGTTCTTGGCCATGGTGATGACGTTGATCCCGTAACTTTTAAATTCCTTGGCTTTTGCCTGAAGCTCATCGTGGTTTCTCGAAACCATCACCAGATCATAGCCGTCTTTGCCAAAAAGCTTTGCCAGTTCATAGCCGATTCCGCTGGTAGCTCCTGTAATCAGAACATACTGGTTTTTCCGGTTCATTCGTTTTTATTTTAAGATAAGAAGCTGGTTGATCTCACTTTTAAAACAGCCTAATATAAATTCAGTGTAATAGAGTTGAGCATTCAGTGCCTGTGTTTTAGGATGCAGTTCCAGTTTTTTTGTCAGTACAATCTCTCCTTTATACGAAAAAGAAAAATAAGCAAAGATCTTATAGGATGAATTCCTTATCGGTGTACAGTAGCCGGTTGTAGCGATAGACCAGTCGGATTCGAAAAGCCTGGCTACATTTAATGCCATGGTTTCTGCAATATTTTCCGAAACGCAGTCGCATTCCTCAGCCTCGTCCGGGTCTACGTCCAACAATCTTACTTTCTCTGCCATGGTATAAGTGGTCATTCCGCCCTTATAAAAAAGAGACGCATTAGGCATCTGTGAAAAAGCCAGCTGCAGGCAGCCTGAGGTTACACTTTCTACGACCGAAATCGTTTCGTCTGCGGTCATTAGCGAATGGCTGATGTATTCCAGGAGGTTTTTTTGAAATTCCATAATCTTATATTTTAAGTGTGTATCTTTATGTTTAGAGCGTAGAAGATTTCCAGGGATCGAGAACCACTTTCACACAGTTGTCTGTCTTTTTATCGAAAATTTCATAGCCTTTGGAAACATCTTCCAATGACAGACGATGGGTAATAATATCGTCTAAAGTAATCCGGCCGCTCTGTACATATTCCATTAGTTCATCGATGATGGTATGGACGTTGCACTGTCAGGCTTTTATAGTTTCTTTATCAAAAATCCGTCCAAGTTTGGAATTATCATAATTTACCGGATAAACTCCTGAAACATGAATGATTAAGATGAAGGATTTTATAGAGAGAGAGTGAATACTACGCCCAAATTTACGAAATAATAATTCAACTTTTTATGACCGGAGTCATGTAACCAGTGAATTAATACAATATTTTGCGGTTTTCAATCTTTATGATTCCTTGTTTTTCCATTCTTTTCAGGGTCCTGATTACCGTTTCCACCCGTATGCCCGTGAGGTCGGCCATCTGCTGCCTGGTAAGCTCTACCTGAAAGCAGTGATCACATTCACCGTCGTGGTAACTTTTAAGATAATCCAGCAATCCCTTCAGTCTTGAAAACGGATTGGGAGACGACATATTCTGCAGCATGATGGCTTTGAAATACAATCGCTGCGAAAGGCAGGTATTCATGTCGAGGGAAATCTTCGGATTTTTTTCCAGCAGCTCCATGAAATTCTTTTTAGGTACCCGGATCAGCTCAACATCCGTAAGTGCTATTGCATTCATTGCATAGAATTTTTCGAGAAAGAGCATCGGATCCCCGAAGCTCTGCTTTTCTCCCAGGATATTCTGAATAAATTCCTTTCCTTCATCATTATAATTATTCTGCTTTATTTTTCCTGTGAGGATCTGATAATAATAAAGTGCGTGATCTCCTTCCCTGTAAATAGCTTCTCCCTTCTTATAAGATTTGTCTTCCCCGTCATAAGAATACAGAAGATCAGGATCGATGTTCATACAGCTTACCGTTTTCATAGCTTTTTTCCAGATCTGCAGCAAAAAAAAGACCACGCATTTCTATCCGGAAAAAGTTTAATACAGGATCTTACGGTCTATTATCTGTACGATTTTATTGCGTTCCATCGCCTTTATCGTACGTATAGCGGTTTCCACACACAAACCCGTAAGACTGGCCATCTGCTGCCTGGTGAGCGGAATCCTGAAGGAATACGGAGCCTGCTCTTTCTGGGAACTTTTCAGATAATCCATCAATACCTTGAGCTTGGCTGTAGGACTTTGGCTGCAGAGGTTTTGCGCCATGATGATTTTAAAATAAAGCCTTTGGGAAAGTACCCTGTTCATTTCAAAGGAAATATCCGGATAAAGCTTTAACAATTCGAAAAAATTGTTCTTCGGTAATTTAAAAACTTTACAATTCGTTAGTGCAATGGCATTAATTGGATAAAGCTTATCCATGAAAAGCAAAGATTCTCCGATGCTCTGTCCGTCTTCCAATAAGGTCTGTATAATTTCCTTACCTTCATCATTATAATTGTTGAGCTTTACCTCACCGGTGATAATCTGATAATAGTAATTGGCCGGATCTCCCTCACTGAAAATAATTTCAGATGGCTTGTACTGTTTTATTGTTGCTCCTGCCGAATATAGCAGTTCTTCCTTGATGATCATATTTTGCTGTTTTAGTGTTTCTCGTAATTTCAAGCATTCTTAGTAAAAATAAAATTGGATTGTAAGTAAATGAATGATGAATGCGAATAATAAACACTGCTTTATACCGCCAGACAGGATAAATGTTTAGCATTGTCGGACGTTAGCATCTAATATTTAGCTTTTAAGATAAATTTACCAAAAAATTTTAGTCGTATTAATTTTGCAACTTCTTCATGATGCCCTTTTTTCAAATTCAGAATAATACAGCTCATGAATAGTGCCCCGGTCTTATGTAAGCGGGTCTTAAATTTTAATTGTAAATTTATCGTGCGGTTCTGGCCGTATCGGATCCGGTGTTTCCCGACCGGGTAGTGTCTGCCGCGGTAACCGTATCTGAGGACACCGGTGCAGCTGAAGTATGATCTGTGACTTCCATAGGATCCTGCATACCGTCAGGAGGAGACGTTTCTTTTTTTTCGCAGTTCAGGAAAAGAAATCCTAAGACCGCAAATGATAATGCAAATTTCATAATATTTATATTTTAAGTGATGTGATAATCAAAGATAAATGAATATTCCGTTAAGTATTTATGATCGTAATCAATAATTTGCTTAATTATAAAAAATACAATTAAACATCGGAAGTTTTCAATATCACTTTAAGATAAATCAAATAAGCATTATAATAGCCTTTCGGTGCCTGAAGTGAATGGCATAATTAAAGGTATAGAAGGATAAAACAGGAAATAATAATTCTGTATAAAATTGAAAAATATTCATTCCCGTCACTTGCTGTCGGGAACGAAATTTTTTCTGGCCAGTTCTTTCCGTACGCGGCTCAGACTTTCCGGTGTAATGCCCAGATAGGAAGCAATCATCCATTGCGGAACCCTCAGCAGAAGATCGGGGTACATCCGGATGAATTTCATATACCGTTCTTCAGCGGTTTCTGCCAGTAAAGAATTGATCCTGTCCTGCAGGCTTTTGATATGTTTCTGCAAAAGAATATCGCTTTGCTCAAGACTGTTCGGGAAGCCCTCAATCAGTTTGTTGATGAAATCCGGGGGCAGCATCAGAATTTCCGAGTCTTCCACCGCTTCGATGTAGTACATTGATTTTTCGTTGAAGTAAAGGCTGCTCCTGTCGGAAATCAGCCAGCTTTCGGGTGCAAACTGGATAATATGCTCTTTCCCGTTTTTATCAATGGAGTACATTTTCAGGAGTCCTTTCTCTACAAAATAAATATACCTGCAGATCTCGCCATATTGAAGCAGGAACTGATTTTTCTGTACTTTTTTGGCTTCATAGTGCAGGCTGCACATGTTCACTCTTTCCAGGGGAACATTCAGAACCTTAGCCAGGTAATTGTTGATATTTTTCATGACAAAAGTTGGTCTGCCGAAATACTCTGATGGGAGGCATTGTTTACGGCCTTTCCGTTTTCAATGACGATCAGTTGCGGGCTCTGATGCGTTACGCCCAGATCTGCCGCGATCTTGTTGGAAATCGGACGATGGGCCAGCAGGTCGAGATAATACAGGTCTGCCGTATGCTCGAGATTCGCTACTTCCTTTTCAAAATTCCTGAGTACCGTTTTACTGATAAAGCAGCTGGTGGAATGTTTGAAAATGGCGATCTTATGATCGGAAGAACTTTCAATTGCTTTTTGCAGATCCTCTTCGGATTCTATTTTTTTCCAGAAAGTCTTCTGCCCGTGAGCCTCTTCCTTTCCGCCGAATATTTTATCAAAAAAACTCATACGTTAAACTGTTTTAAGTGATGATCGAGATGTTTGTACTCCAAAAAGCCCCAGTCCCGGTCTTCCATCTTCCCGAAAAGCACATGCTGATCCGGCAGTCTGCCGTTTTTGAAGTGAATCAGATAATCATCAAGCGTTTTCAGAAGATTTCGTTGTTCTTCATCGAAATTACATTCAAAATTAACAATAAGTTTTTGAAAAGTCGGCATATTTCGCGGAATTCCGTTGTTGAAAAGCTGCATTTCCTTTCTCGTGGCAATTCCGATGATGCGGAACAGCCTGTTGACGGGCGGGAGTATAAGTTTTTGCTGGGGAACCTGAAGGACAAAGCTGCAATGTTTCAGCATCTGGCCTGCGTCCATTTTTCCCCACTTTCTACGGGAATTTTCAGTAAGGCGGAGGATCCTTTCTTTGATTTCCTTAAAATCAGCAGGATGATGCAGACTTTTTTTCACCAGCCTTTTTCTTTTTTCAGGTTTTCTATATGCGCAAAATGATGGTTGCAGTGCCAGGCGTACAAGGCGAGATAGCTTCGCAGATTGTAGTTTTTATGGTGTTCCGGATGATGGAACGTTCTTTCAAAATGCCGGTTGGTCATACTTTTCAGTAAAACGGTCCATCGCTGGTGGGTACCTTTCAGCATCCTCATAGCTGGCTTGACGGGCATGCTCAGGCTGTCCTGAAGCTCTGCCCACTTCGCTTCATCATAAGGTTTTATCACAGGGTTCTCTTCGGTAAGGGCCAGCTTTAAGCGCATAAAGCTGTTGATGTGGCTGTCTGCCAGATGATTCACTACCTGCCGTACCGTCCAGCCGCCTTCCCGGTACTGGGTATCCAGCTGATCGTCGGTGAAATGTTCAATCAGGTTTTTCAGTTTACCCGGAAAATCCCTGATAACTTTAATATATTCGTCAAGCTTGATGTCGCAGATGTTTTCGGGTTCTTCAAATTTTCCGATCGGATACTTCTTATGTTCTGAGTCGTTCATTTTTTTTAATGATGTTTAATATATTGAGTAGATTACGGCATCCCGGTCTTTCAGATCATGACGCATTTTATTATGTGCGGATTCTTTTTTGAGAATACCATAAAATAATAAAGGTATGCCGTTTCAGATCCGGATCTGCAAAGAGGATTTCACCCTCATTGAATTTAATGCTATCGCCAGCAATTTCAATGCCTGAGAGGCTTGATGCTTCGTTATTTTCAAACATTCTTTCATAATCATTTAGGATATCGTTGAAAAAACAATCCCATAATGCGTCGATGATCTGTACATACAACTGATGATTTTTTGAGTTTCCTTACGTAAAAAAGCTTAAAAAAATATTAAGTTCTTTGCAGGAAATGTCGCGGATAAAAATCTGGTTTTCCTTTCCCAAAAAAACGTCCGGCATCCTGCTTTCATCTCCCAGCTTATAAAATCCTAATATCCGTGCAGATCCAAACCTTCGGTCCTTTGCAAAGGCACCTTCTTCCCCATTTTTTTCTGGATCACCCGGAAGTGCTGCAGCTCATCATCCGTAAGAATGCTGATGGCAGTTCCCCTTTCATTGGCACGGCCCGTTCTCCCGATGCGGTGAATATAATCCAGCGGCGAACGCGGCAGTTCATAGTTGATGACGCAGGGCAGAGATTCGATGTGAATCCCGCGGCCGATCAGATCGGTGGCTACCAGGATCTGCGCGCCGTCTACTTTGAATTCTTCCAGGTTATTCCGGCGGGCACCCTGCGATTTCTGGCTGTGAACGGCCACGGCTTTAATTTTATTTTTCTTGAGCTTTTCGACCAGGTTGTCGGCAGATCTTGTGGAAGAAACAAAAACCAGTGCTTTCTCCACTTTCTTTTCTTTAATTAAATACCGCAGAAAAGGGCCTTTGTTCTCCGGCGAAACGTGGTAAGCCAGCTGTTCGATATGGTCGATCTCAACCTCTTCTTTTTTGATTTCGATAATAACGGGATTGATCGTAAGACGTTCTTTTATTTCGGCTACCTTATCGTTTAATGTTGCGGAAAATAAAGTGGTTTGCTTAGCAACCGGCATCATGGCAAAAAGCCTGTCCAGCTCTTCCCCGAAGCCCAGCTGAAACATTTTATCCGCCTCATCGATGATCAGGTGCTTAATTCCCGAAATACTTAAGGCATTGTGGTCAATAAGATCCAGCAGACGGCCGGGTGTTGCGATCAGCACTTCCACCCCGAACAATCCCTTCATCTGCGGGTTGATGGAAACCCCGCCATAAACTGCCATCGTCCGGATTTCACGCTTCAGGTTTTCCGTAAAAGCCCTGAATACCTCATCAATCTGAATGGCCAGTTCCCTGGTAGGTACCAATACCAAAACCTGGACATTACGGTCTTTTTTAGCCTCGGCATTCTGCAGCTTTTCCAGGACGGGCATTACAAAACAGGCTGTCTTTCCCGAACCCGTCTGTGCAATACCCATCAGGTCTTTACCCTGCAGAATGACCGGCACGGCCTGCTCCTGGATCGGAAAAGGTTTCAGGTAGCCCAGTTTTTTTACAGAACGGATAATAAGGTGCGATAATCCCAACGATTCAAATGACATAAATACTTATTTTGAGCAAAGATAAGCTATTGCCTTTTCATAAAGAACAAGAAAGCCTTGATGAATTGTATTATAATGCCGATTTGTCCGATAAAAAAGCTTTGGATAATTTTTTGAGGGATAGTTTTTATAAATTTATCGGAAATTCAAGAAATTAAATATGAAAAAAGCGTTAATCATCGTAGATGTACAGAATGATTTTTGTGAGGGCGGAGCGCTGGCGGTTCCGGAAGCCAATGAAGTGATCCCTTACATCAATGCCCTGATGGAAGAAAACGAATACGACCAGATTGTCCTTACGCAGGACTGGCATCCGGCAAATCATAAAAGCTTTGCCAGTACCAATGGCCGGAAAGTAGGCGAGAGCATTATCCTGAACGGTGTTCCGCAGTTTATGTGGCCGGACCACTGCATCCAGGGAACCGCCGGGGCGGAATTCCATAAAGACCTGAACCGGGATAAGGTAACCCATATCGTGCAGAAAGGGAAAAATGTAGAGATCGACAGCTACAGCGGTTTTCAGGACAACAACCATTTTATGAAAACCGGCCTTGATGACTTTTTAAAATTCCATGATATCCAATTGGTGGAGATTGTAGGCCTGGCGATGGATTACTGTGTGAAATTCACCTGTATCGATGCCGTAAACAGCGGGTATGTCACCTGCCTCCACTTCAACGGAACGCGTGCCGTGAACGTAAAGCCGGACAACGGAAGAGATGCCATCTACGAGATGATCCAGAAAGGAGTGACGGTTTTGGGATAACGTGAACTCAAAGAAAAATCAGATTATAAGGCCGGAAGAAGGAAGCCTGCAGTTTCCTGGGTCAATGGTACATCAAAGGGATTGGTTATTAAATCAAAACATTTGTTACTTTATCAAACCGACCCGCTTAAATGCTTAGTTAGAAAGCTGCTTTTTATTTCTACTTTGATATATGTACTGATTATAAATTAAATATGCTTTTTCACGTTAAGATCGTTAAAAAACAAGTTTATAAAAGCAAAGAACGGCATTGAAATTTTCAATGCCGTTCTTATTTTGTACTTAAAAATCCTTTAATTAAAGCATTTTAAGATTGTTCACTTCCAGTTCCGAGAGGATTCTCCAGTGTCCTCTTTTGATGTTCTTCTTCGTTAATCCGGCAAACATCACTCGGTCTAAAGCTTCCACTTCATAACCCAGACGTTGGAAGATTCTTCTGATGACCCGGTTCCATCCGATGTGGATCTCGATGCCGATTTCATTTTTAGGCTTGCCCTCGATGAAGGAGATCTGATCGACAACCGCTACCCCTTCATCCAGACGGATTCCTTCGGCGATCAGCTTCATGTCTTCATGGGTCAGCTTTTTATCCAGCGTAACATGGTAGATTTTCTTCGCATCGAAAGAAGGGTGCGTCAGCTTCTTCGTCATATGTCCGTCATTCGTCAGCAGGATCACTCCTGTTGTGGAACGGTCCAGTCTTCCCACCGGGAACAGACGGTATGGTGAGGCGTTGGCCACCAGGTCCATTACGGTTTTCCTTGCTTTATCGTCTTTCGTGGTGGAAATATAGCCTTTCGGTTTATTCAGAAGAACGTATACCGGTTTTTCAGGCGTGATGTTCTGTCCGTCGAAAACCACTTTATCGGTCTTCTCCACCTGGTACCCCATTTCGATTACCACTTTACCGTTGACTTCCACCAGCCCCTGGGTAATCAGCTCGTCGGCTTCCCTCCTGCTGCAGATTCCTGAGTTGGCGATGTATTTATTGAGACGTACGGTATCCTTATGAACGTCTTTATCGATCTTGTTCAGTCTTCTTTTCTGTACAAAAGATTTTGCTTTGTCCTGTCGGTCGTCCCCTTCGGCGGAAGGTCTTTTTCCGTATTTCAGGCTGCCTCTTTCGTATTTGTCACGGGTATCGAAACTTTTTCCGCCTCTTTTGGGAGCCGGTTTTCCGAAAGTCTTTTTACCTTCCCCTTCGGTGGTAATAAAAGGCTCTCTGTCGGTCTTTGAATATTTCTTATCCATCCGGGCCTGATAGCTGGTATCTTTCTTACCGGAATCAAATCCTTCCGGATTTCGTTCAGAAGGTTTCTTGTCGAATCTTGTATTGGATGCTCTGTCAGAATTTCTTTCTCCTGCCTTGGGAAAAGATTTCTTAAAAGGTTTGGCACCGGAATTTCCGGATCTGGAAGCGCGAGAATCATCAGAATTATTTCTTGTTGAAGTTCTTGGTCTTTTGGGTTTTCCTGAATTATTGTCTCTGCTCATTCTAAAATATTTTTGCAAAGATAGTATATTTAGCAACGAGTTAAAAATTAAGAATCATAACTTTGTATATAGTTTCATATAAAACCTTACAGAAAATCCCGAAAATGATAACAATACTGGACCCTACCTTTTCCCAGCTGAACGAATTTCTCCACGAGAAGTCTTTCAGTAAAATATTTATACTTGTGGATGAAAATACACACGAATACTGCCTTCCGGTGCTTTTAGGAAATATGGAAACGGATCTGGGCTTTGAAATCCTGGAAATTGAAGCCGGTGAAGAGATGAAAAACATTCAGACGGCGAATCAGTTATGGGAAATCCTTACGGAAATGCAGGCAGACCGGAAAGCGCTGGTAATCAACCTCGGGGGTGGCGTTATTACAGACATGGGCGGTTTTGTGGCTGCGACTTATAAGAGAGGAATACAGTTCATCAATATCCCCACCACCCTTCTTTCGATGTGCGACGCCTCAATCGGCGGAAAAACAGGGATCGACCTGATGCATTATAAGAATATGGTGGGAACCTTTACCTTCCCGGAGCGTATTTTCGTTTATCCTAAATTTCTGGAAACGCTACCTTTCAAAGAACTGAAGAGCGGTTTTGCGGAAATGCTGAAACACGGACTGATTGCCGATAAGATCCATTGGGAAAATCTGATCCGGATGGGCAAACCGGATCCTGAAGCCATCATCCCCCATATAGAAACATCAATGGGGATCAAGCAGGAAATCGTCAATAAGGATTTCCAGGAAAAAAACATCCGCAAGACCCTGAATTTCGGGCATACCATCGGCCATGCCATCGAAAGCCTCTGCCTTCAACAGGAAAATCCTATACTTCACGGCGAAGCCGTAGCCATGGGTATGATCGCCGAAACCTATCTGGCTTATCTTGAAGAACTTCTTACCGAGGAAGACCGCACATTCATTATCGAAAGCCTGCAGAAATACTATCCTTACCTGGATATCAGTGATTTTAAGGATGAAGATATTTTTGGCCTTTTACGGAACGATAAAAAAAATACGGACCGCAATATTAATTTTTCCCTGATTTCAGGCATCGGAAGCTGTGTTTTCGATCATCAGTGCAGTGAGGAAAACATTATAAAAGCTCTGGATTTCTACAGGAATCTCATCCATGCTTAGAAATTATGGACGATATTTTCGTAAAAAGCCAATACTTTTTTACCAAATTTTTCAATTTAGACTATTTCTAAACAATTTGAGAAATTAGCCGATCAAAATATTGAAAACCAATTTTTTAAAAATAAAATCCGCTTATTCCGGCAGGCGGATTTTTTATGACTTTAATCATGATTCTTCTTTTTGGCAAGCAATTTGAAAGATTCCTTGCGTCCATCCGGAAGCCGGGTCGGCAGTAGTAAAATTTAGAATTAGAAAAATAGTAAGAATTAAAAAATTAAAGTTATGAAAAAGTTAATCTTAGGAATGGCAGTTGCAGCAGGATCTATGGCATTTGCCCAGACTACAACAGGAATGTCTTCATCTGCAAGCCCGGTACAATTCGGTATCAAAGCAGGAATGAACGTTGCTTCATTATCTAAAGATGCAGGTCTTGAAGATCAGAAGTCAAAAATTGGATTTAATGCCGGTGTATTTGCAAACATTCCGTTAGCTTCATCTTTCAGCGTACAGCCGGAGGTTTTATATTCTCAATATGGTGCTAAAATAGAAAGCATAGACGAATCTACATTTGGTGGTGTAACAACTAGAAATGTACAGTCCTTTTCTACACATTTCGATTATATCACAGTACCGGTAATGTTCCAGTACAAATTTGTACCTAATTTTTATGTAGAAGCTGGTCCTGAATTTGGTTTCTTGGTTAGTGCAAAAGATAAAGGAGACAGAACTACAACAATTACAGGTCCGACAGGAACTACAACAAATACAGCAAATTATTCAGATGATATTGATAAGGACAACCTAAATACCTTTAACTTCGGTCTTGGCTTAGGAGCAGGATATTATTTCACTGATAACTTCGGTATTACTGCAAGATACGTTGCAGGTTTAACAGATGTTGCTAAAAACAGACCAAATGGTTCTGATGCAATCAGAAACAATGTATTCCAGGTTGGTTTAGCTTTTAAATTTTAAGAAGCAAAAAGTCAGAAAGCAATTTTGATTTCAATAAAAGGTCAGCTTCAGCATTCGGAGCTGACCTTTACTTTTATAGATAATCTTATTTTAATCCCATGCTTAGCATACAAGTAATTGCGGATAATCCCTATTCTGCTCTATTATATTTTCTGTGCCGGCTTTAATGGCAAGCATTTTGCAAAATAATTCCTGCCTGATTGAAATATCAGGTGATCAACAACAGTAAAATTTAAATGTAAAATTATGAAGAAGTTATTCTTAGGAATGGCAGTAGCCGCTACGTCCATGGCATTTGCCCAGGAAGTTCAACCTACACCGGCTCCCGTTCCTCCAATGAAGGTGAAAGAACCTGTAAGATTCGGTATTAAAGGTGCTGCTACGGCCGCGCAGTTCAGCGAACAGCAACTTACCGCCAAAAATCAGAAGATCGGTTTTAATGCAGGGGTTTTTGTGAATGTACCGCTGACGGAAAAATTTGCATTGCAGCCGGAGGTTCTGTATAACCAGATGGGAGCAAAAAGCGTGATATCCGACAATGAAATTACCGCCGGAACAACAACGGTAAGAACTAGACAGGATTACAGCACAACCCTGAACTATATTTCGGTTCCGGTAATGCTCCAGATGAAGCCGACAGAAAATTTCTACGTGGAAGCAGGACCCGAAGTCAGCTATTTTGTAGACGGCAAAAATAAAGGGGAACAAACCATCTCCACCACCACTGCCGGTACAACGACTACACAGACCGTTTCCGCTTCAGAAAGCATCGATAAAGACAACATCAAAAAATTCAATTTAGGATTTGGCGTAGGTCTGGGATATTATTTCACTCCTAATTTAGGCATTAACGCAAGATATGTCAACAGTTTAACGCATATCTACGACAATTCCGGTGCAGCAACCGATGCCCAGAAAAACGTTAATACCAACCGGGTATTCCAGCTGGGACTGAATTATAAATTCTAAAACAAATTTTCAATTCAATAAGAAGGGTCAGATTTCATCATGAGATCTGACCTTTTGTATTAAAGCTATATCCTGAATTTTTTCATACAGGATGTTTAATATTTTCCTTAAATTGCAGGACTTTAAACAATATTAAAATAATAACTATGAAAAAGTTTTTTCTAGGACTTGCGATTACAGCAGGTACTTTATCCTTTGCTCAGGAAAAACCAGCTTCTTCTGCTTCACCGGTAAGATTCGGGCTTAAAGCCGGGCTTAATGTCTCTAACCTCAACGATAACGACTCCAAGGCGAAAGCGGGATTCTACGGCGGTGTATTTGCCAATATCCCTGTGGCAAGTGATTTCAGCGTTCAGCCGGAATTATTGTATAATGGGCTGGGTGCGAAGGATCAGACGTATTCTTCATTAAAGCTTAATCTGGATTATATCTCTGTTCCCGTAATGGTTCAATACAATATCCTTCCAGCATTGTATGTGGAGGCCGGACCTCAGTTCAGCTTTGCCATCAGCCAGAAAGTGAAAGGCGACGGCGGTTCTGCAGACGTAAACGAAGTTTTCAAAAATTTTGATCTTGGACTGGGTCTTGGTGCAGGGTATTATTTCGAACAGAGATTCGGAATCACGGCCAGATATGTTGCGGGACTTACGGATATCGTAGAAAACAATCCTGGTGATGCCGTAAGAAACGGTGCCTTCCAGATTGGCGTGGCTTATAAATTCTAAGATAACGTATAACGTGAACTTGAAGAAGAACCGGAGTTAACAGGCTGTAAGAGGGAAGCCGGATGCCTGAAGTCTCTCCTGTCAAAAACAGGTTCCGGAGATCTTGATCCAACGAAACCTTTTATCATTCTACAGAGGAAGTTCTTATTAAGTCCTGAATAAATAGCGTTTAAACTAAGGTCTGATTTATATTGTTCTAAAGTCCCGAAGGGACGGCTTTCTACAGGATAGGATAAAATCCTGTCAGAAGCGTGAACCGTTTATTCATTTTACCAAGAGGAATTCCATTCATAATCCTGAATGAATAAAACTTAACTTTATTTTGGATTGAGTAAATATCTGAATATGATATTGATAGGGCCGAATTCACGTTAAGGTTACAGAATAGAATAGAAGCAACCGGATTTCAAATGAAATCCGGTTGCTTTTATTTGAACTAAAAATTTTTAATTGAATAATTCCACTTCTTCTCCTTTTTCTACAGGATATTGCTCCGTAAAGCATCCGAAGCAGTGGTTGGCAGAACCTAAAATTTCCTTCAGGTTTTCTACGCTTAAGAATTCCAAAGAGTCTACGCCCAGGTAATCTCTCAGCTGTTCCGTAGACATATTGGCTGAAATAAGATCGTCTTTGGAAGGGGTATCGATCCCTAAGTAACAAGGGGCAATGATCGGCGGGGAAACACTTCTGAAGTGGATTTCTTTTACACCGGCATCTTTCAGGATCTTCACCAGTCTTTTGGAAGTCGTTCCGCGAACGATGGAATCATCGATGATCACGACCCTTTTGCCTCTAATTTCCGAAATGATCGGATTCAGTTTCAGGTTCACGACCCTTTCCCTCATTTCCTGAGTCGGTACGATGAAGCTTCTTCCGATGTACCGGTTCTTGATGAGGACAGGACGGAAAGGAATTCCTGATGCCTTGGAGAATCCGATAGCCGCCGGAACCCCCGAATCGGGTACACCGATCACCACATCCGCATCTACCGGAGCCTGATCCCAGATCTTCTCTCCCGATTTCTCTCTGATCTCATACACGTTGATGTTCTCTAAAGAAGAGTCGGGTCTTGCAAAATAGATGTACTCGAAAGAACAGATCCTTTGCTTTCCTTTTTCTTCATCCATCATGTAGGAATGAAGTTTTCCCGGCTCGTTCTCGTTGGTGTAAATAATTTCTCCCGGTAAAATATCACGGACATACTGGGCACCTACCGCATCCAGAGCTACCGATTCGGAAGCCACAACATAAGAATTTTCATTGATCGCTCCCAGAACCAACGGTCTGATTCCGTTGAAATCCCTGAAAGCAAAGAATTTATTCCTCGTCATTCCAACTACCGAATAAGCACCTTCGATTTTTTCCATGGTGGCTTTAATCGCTCCCCGAAGCCCTAAGTCCAGATTCTTCTGGATCAGTCTTAAAATCACCTCGGAATCTGAAGTTGCCCTGAAAACCACACCTTCTGCCTCAAGTTCCGTTTTAAGCTCCCGGGCATTTGTCAGGTTCCCGTTGTGGGCAATGGAAAGGATGATCTGGTCGTATTCGTTTTTGGCGAAGAACGGCTGGAAATTGTATTTCTTTTTGTCTCCTGCCGTCGTATAACGGGTGTGCCCGATGGCAGAATTTCCCATAAAAGCTTCAGGATCGGAGATCTCTTTATAAACATCCAAAACCAGCCCTTCGTCTTTCATGTTGGTTATCCTTCCGTTCTTTAAAACAGAAATACCACAGGCTTCCTGGCCTCTGTGCTGTAAAGCAAAAAGCCCGAACTGTGAAAGCGAGAACGTGTCAAGATCATCATCAGAATACATTCCGAAGATCCCGCATTCCTCGTTCGGGGCGTCCAGTCTTTCCTCTTCCTGCGTTCTGAACAGATTTCGTCCGTACGTTCCGGTTTCAAATTGTTTTAAATATTCACTTTTATGAATGTCTAAACTTTTCATTCTATTTTTTCTAATCTAGATTTTATGTTCACAGATATTCATTAGATGCAGAATCTTATATGATGTTAAATCGAAAATTCTGCACCTGACGGCTCTGCATTTATTTACTTGCCAAGAACAGCTTTCAATCGGTTGTGGATCTCCACATAAGCTTCGGTAACTTCTCCAAGATCCCTTCTGAACCGGTCTTTATCCAGTTTCTTCATGGTGTCTTTGTCCCAAAGCCTGCATGTATCCGGAGAGATTTCGTCTGCCAGGATAATTTCGCCGTCTGCTGTTTTTCCCAACTCGATTTTGAAATCAACCAGGATGATGTTCATTTTATCAAAAAGATCGATCAGGATTTCGTTGATGTCTGAAGTCAGTTCATACATTTCATCAAGTTCCTCATACGTCGCAGCGCCTAAGAAAACCGCGTGGTGATCGTTAATCAGCGGATCTCCCAACTCATCTTTCTTGTAGCAGATATCGAAAATGGTCACCGGCGATTTGATGCCTTCTTCCACTCCTAATCTCTGCGCCATGCTTCCTGCGGAATAATTTCTTACCACCATTTCCAGAGGAATGATCGATACTTTTTTTACCAATTGCTCTCTTTCGTCCAGTTGTTTAATGAAATGAGTCTTAATCCCTTTTTCATTTAAATATTCAAAAATAAGAGTCGTGATGGCGTTGTTCATTTCTCCCTTAAGATCTACAGATCCTCTTTTCTGAGCATTAAATGCGGTAGCATCGTCTTTGAAACGTACCACTACTTCGTTAGGATTATCGGTAGCAAATACCTGTTTTGCCTTACCTTCGTACAACATTTCTTTCTTTTCCATTTTCTGAAATTACTTTTAGTTAGATTTATATATTTACTTAATTAAAATTCCTGTAAGAACCGCCATCCCGAAACTCAGCAAGGTCCCGATCAGTACGTATTCCGTTAATTTCCTCTGTTTGGCCTGTGCCAGGTCGCTGAACCTGAACACGGATTTTGCGGCCACCATAAATCCTACGCCTTCCCAATGGTTGACCATAATAAAGGTGAAAACCATTAAACGCTCCAGGATCCCGATATATTTTCCGGCACTCGATAAAGATTCGGTCTGTATATTTCCTGCAGTCTCCGGAACCGGTGTCCAGGACGATAATAAGATCCTGATAAAAACCGAAGCCGGCGTCGTCAGGAAAACTGCCGCAGCCACGGCTTTTAAAAGATTCTGATCCTTTAGAAATCCGAACCCGAATTCATTAAAATAAAGAGAGATTCCGGCAATCACCAGAATATGCAGTACCTGATCAATGAAAAACCAGCTTTTTTTATTTTTGACGGTCTGAAAGCTCAGTTTTGCAGCATCGATCATAAAATGCGAAATTCCGACCGTCAGTGCGATCCACCATCGTTCGGGATCCCATAGAAAAACAAAGCTTAACACGGTATGGATCAGTGCATGAAGATACAGATAACCGCTTTTCAGTTTTTTGTTTTCCTTGTCTGCAACCCATGAATCCGGCTGAAGAATAAAATCTCCCAACAGATGTGCGAATATGAGCTGGATAAAAATCATGCTTACAGTTCGGAGATTTTTTTTCTGAAATACTGGTTGGTTTCGGCGATCAGTTCGTAGTTGGCCCGTTTCAGCCGCTGGCTTACGGAAGACTGGGAGATCGCAAACTTTCTCGCAAGATCTTCCTGCGTGAGGTCTTTATTCATGATCATTTCGTGGATGATCTCTGCAGTAGCCATCGTCCAGCTGTCGAAATCCTTGGAAGACCATTTCAGCAGGATATTCAGATCCCGGTCTACGGAAACATTGGATGTTTTGATGGCCACGGTGTGGCCGTCGTTTTTAAGATCATTCAGCAGCCTTCCGGAATGGATGTAGGCGGTACCGTTGGATTCGGTAATCTTTCCGGATGAAAAGTTTTCCTCACCGATGCCGATGGCCATCCGTACATCCAGGTTTTCCTGACTCCTGATTAATGATTTTATAGCTAAGAAACGCCAGAATACCTCATCGATATTACATTTGAACTGGAACTCATCGCCTCTGTAGATCTCCCATGTTTCAGGAGCACTTCCCCACTGGCCGAGAAGATTTTTAAGTCTGGTAATCCAAACTTCCGTTTCCGCGTGTTGTGAATTTATAATATCTCCGGTAATGACCGCTATCATTCTGCAAATATAAGCATAATTACTTATAAATAAAAAATATAAGCGGATGTACTTATAGATAATGAGTATCGGTACATCTGCTTATATCAATTTTAATGCAAGTTATTGATTATTAATGATAAAGCTATCTCTTAATAAAAGGATATGCTTTACCGTCAAGATTCAACAGGTATGAGCCTGCCGGCAAAGACTGAACGGAAATTTCTTTTTTATTTCTGAAAGGATTCTGTTCGGTATAGATCAGCTTTCCTGAAAAATCCAGGATCTGTGCGGATTTTATGTTTTCTGTTCTGCCGCTTAAAAATATATTTTCTTGAGCGGGATTCGGATAGATTTTAACCTGATCATTATCTGCTAAAGCTGTATCAGAGGTTGCTAATGTTCCTAAATTCTGACAGTAATCGACAGCATAGGAATTCCATTCGGAATTACTGAATGCAGAAGCCGGCTGCGTTACCGTATTTTTTCTGTATAATGAAATATTTGCATTGGAATTAGAAGTAAATTTTGCGCCGATCGCATCTACAGTAATGGTTTTATTATAAGCCAATTCCACATATTGGGTTCCTGAAAACGTCATCGGGTCGGAAGCCGTAACAAATCGCGCCTGATTATTTGTATAGCAGGAAAGCGTTGCATTGGGATTTAAAACAACAAAACTTTCATTATTAGAAACTTTGCCTTCCAGTTCATAAGTATCGGCATTGTAGTAATTCCCACTTGTGCTGTTATATAACTGTATATTTATTCTGTAATTATTTAAATCAACTTCGTGTCCCGTTTTATTTATAATTTCAAGCGCTTTATTGTTTCCCGTTCCTTCAATATATTTTACGATCATCAAATCGGAAGCGTAAGAATCCGAAGCTGAAGTAGTTGCTGACACAGTATTGCTTTGCGGAGATTCCAGATACCCTTTATCAAAAGATTTAACCGTAAAACTATAGGCAGTAGAAGGATTTAAATGATCAATACTGACAGACGTATTTTTTGTGGTCGCCACAGGCGTGGGCGATCCGTTCATATAAATCCGGTATCCTAAAATATCAGTATCCGTGCTTGGTGACCAGCTTAAGTTAACAAAACGGGCATTCTGCTGCATGGAAACCAATGAAGACGGTGCCAAAGGAGCTACGGCATCAAGAGTTTCAGACCAGATCATATTAATCCATTCCGGATGATCAATAAAAGGATTTCTGTTTTTCTGAATGGCATACACCGCATTATTCCGGTCAATTTCCCTTTGTGAGACAGGGTCTGCATTATTCCATTGTTTCAACATTTCAATATACGGCAAATCGATTGCTCTTTCTTCCGTGCCATCAAACGGACATTGATCCGTAGCCGGAGTAATCGTTGAAGAAGTACTGTAAGCGGTGTTGAATGAGCCTAATTTCCCTTCATATCTTACTGCAAAATATAATAAAGTCCTGGCAATGTCCCCTTTGAATTCATTAATCGGCTCATATACTCTTCCCGTATAAGGATAATTAGGAATCGCCGCATTACTCATTCTGGAGCCATTACTGAAATTATAGAAATTGGTATTTCCGCCTACTCCGTACGGATAATTACTCCTGAGCTGATTAATTCTTGCATCTGCAGGAATCAAAAAGTTCAGATCAGAATACATCGGATAATCGCTGATACCCGAACTCGTACTGAATGTACTTTGAGGGATCATATGCTCTCTGTTCCAGCCCAGCCCTTCTGCAGAGGCACTGCCGATCATCTGTGCCGATGTATACTCGTACGCATCCGGACCTGAAGGTATTTCAGAGTAGATATCCAGCAGATACGTCGTATTCGCTGCAGTATGGTCATAGTATTTGTCCAGATCCGTCTGGTTATATAAATTCTGCAGGTCGCTGTAATTCCAGTTGATGTTTTTAGCCGAAACAATATCGTGCAGCTTAGACTTCAGCGCATACCCGCTGAGACCGGATGTCCCGTTGTAGTAACCGGCCGGAGCCTGTGCCGCCATATAAGATGAAATAAGGACAATAGGGAGGAGAAGTTTTTTCATGCGTAAAAAAAATTGGAAGGCTAAAATAGTAAATTAATTTCCTAATATTCCGGAAAATTTTATTAAAAAATCATTAACTATGAGAATATAAAAAATTGAAAATTAGTTTTTTGTGAATAAATTCCTATGGGTACAATAATTTTTTTGGGCGTTACCGCAATTTATTTATCTTTGGGAATTAACTATTATCTATATGAATACAGAGACTATTGACAATATCAAAATGATTGCGGAAACGGCAAAAGAGTTTGCTGAAAAGAACATCAGGCCCAATATTATGGAGTGGGATGAAAGCCAGACTTTCCCTAAAGATCTGTTTCATGAATTGGGAGAAATGGGCTTCATGGGTATCGTAATTCCTGAAGAGTACGGGGGTTCCGGTCTCGGATATCATGAATATGTAACGATCCTGGATGAGATCTCCCAGGTAGACCCGTCCATCGGGCTTTCCGTAGCGGCGCACAATTCCCTTTGTACGAACCATATTTATGAATTTGCCAACGAAGAGCAGAGACACCGATGGCTTCCGCAACTGGCTTCCGGTAAAGTAATCGGTGCGTGGGGACTGACGGAGCACAATACCGGTTCCGATTCCGGAGGAATGTCTACCACCGCGGTAAAAGACGGCGACGAATGGATCATCAACGGAGCCAAGAACTTTATTACGCATGCCATTTCGGGTGATATTGCCGTAGTAATGACCAGAACCGGTGAAAAAGGGGCGAAAAATAATTCAACGGCGTTTGTTCTTGAAAAAGGGATGCCGGGATTCAGCTCCGGTAAAAAAGAAAACAAGCTGGGGATGAGGGCTTCCGAAACGGCAGAATTGATCTTCGACAACGTCCGTGTACCGGATTCCCATCGTTTGGGCGAAGTGGGTGAAGGTTTCAAACAGGCCATGAAAATCCTTGACGGCGGAAGGATCTCCATCGCGGCGTTAAGCTTAGGAACGGCAAGAGGTGCTTATAAAGCTGCCCTGAAATATGCAAAGGAAAGACATCAGTTCGGAAAATCCATTTCCGAATTCCAGGCCATCAACTTTATGCTGGCGGATATGGCAACGGAAATTGATGCCGCAGAACTGTTGATCCAGAGAGCATCCACCATGAAGAATGCCAAGCAGAAAATGACCAAAGAAGGGGCCATGGCCAAACTCTATGCGTCTGAAGCCTGTGTACGGATTGCCAATAATGCCGTTCAGATCTTCGGAGGATACGGATATACCAAGGATTTCCCGGCTGAGAAATTCTACAGGGATTCCAAACTCTGCACCATCGGTGAAGGAACTTCGGAAATCCAGAGACTGGTTATCGGAAGGGATATTACCAGATAAATTAAGAATCATATAATTCATATTTCAACAGCATCCGGATTTTCAGATGCTGTTTTTTTGTAATATCATCATTTAGTGATAATTAATGTATTGCATAATTATTTAAATGAATTATCAGAAATTTTCTTAAAAAATTTTGTTTTTCATATCATATTTTTTATTAGCTTTGATATTCCACAATCAAACAAAGATTATATATGAGAAAACAGCTATTGTTGATTGGAATGCTGGCATCCGGTATTTCATTCGCTCAGACCGACCGTCTCTGGTCTGAAACTTCAGAAAAAAGTACCTCAGAAATTTTTCAGAACAAATTAACGATCAATCACCCGAAACTATACCGTCTGGATATTAACGGACTGAAAAATGCGCTTTCGGGAGCACCGAAAAGGCTGGCACCGGGAGAAAAATCCGAAATCCTGATTTCCTTTCCCAATGCGGAAGGCAGAATGGAAAGCTTCAAAGTAAAAGAAAACTCAAACTTCGATCCTCAGCTGGCCGCAAAATATCCGGACATCAGATCGTATATCGGCGAAGGGCTGGGTGATTCCGGCACAACGGTTTATTTCAGCATCTCCCCGCTCGGCTTATCTTCCATGGAAATTTACGGTGATAAGTCCGCTGTTTTTATAGAACCTTATTCAAAAGACCTTTCTACCTATGTCGTGTACAAAAAGTCTGATAAAAAAGACAACCTGAACGCCTTTGAATGTACGGTAATCGATGTAGCCCAGAAAGGCGTGGCCGGTACAGCCAATCTTACGGCAAGACCTAACGCCGATGATGCCAAACTCAGGACTTTCCGTCTGGCATTGTCCTGTACGGGAGAATACACTACTTATTTCGGCGGTACAAAAGCCAATGCCCTGGCCGCCATGAACAATACCATGACCCGCGTCAACGGAGTTTTTGAAAAAGACTTTTCTGCCCGGATGGTGCTGATCTCCAATAACGATGCGGTAATTTACACCAGTGCCTCTACCGATCCTTATTCCCCTTCGTCACAGATGAACAACTGGAATTCCCAATTGCAGTCTACCCTGACTTCGGTAATCGGGGAAGCCAACTATGACATCGGTCACCTGTTCGGAGCCACCGGAGGCGGAGGAAATGCCGGATGTATCGGGTGTGTATGCACCAACGGCTCCAAAGGAAGCGGATACACTTCTCCGGCAGACGGGATCCCGGCAGGCGATAATTTCGATATCGATTACGTAGCCCACGAGATGGGCCATCAGTTCGGCGGAAACCATACCTTCTCGATGAGCAATGAAGGAACGGGCGCGAATATGGAACCGGGATCCGGATCCACCATCATGGGGTATGCCGGAATTACGAGTCAGGATATCCAGCCGCATTCCGATGCGTTTTTCCACGCCATCAGCATCCAGCAGATTACCAATAATATCAAATCAAAAACATGTCCGGTAAGCACCAGTACGGGCAACTCCATTCCTACCGCAAGTGCCGGTCCGGATTATACCATTCCGAAAGGTACGCCGTTTATGCTGACGGGCTCCGGAACCGATGCCAACGGTGATGCTTTAACCTATATCTGGGAACAGATGGACAACGCCTCTTCTTCGCAGACGGGAACCAGTTCCGCAGCCAGTGCCACCAAAGCTTCAGGACCGACTTTCAGATCATTTACGCCCCAAACCACGCCGGTGCGGTATTTCCCGAGAATGGCCTCCGTATTGGCTGGTGCTACGACAACTGCAGGTTCCGAAATTACCGTGGAAGCTTTATCCAGTGTAGCCAGGACCTATAATTTCAGATTTACCGTCCGCGACAACAGAGCCGGCGGATCCGGAAACAATTCCGATGATGCCGTAATTACAGTAAACGGAACGGCAGGGCCTTTTGTAGTAAGTTCCCAGAATTCGGCCACCACTTTTGCAGGCGGAAGCAGCCAGACCGTTACCTGGGACATTGCGGGAACTACGGCAAACGGCGTTAATGCTGCCAATGTGGATATCCTGTGGTCTGCCGACAGCGGAAACACCTGGACCACCCTTCTTGCAGGAACACCGAATGACGGCTCCCAAGCCGTAACAATTCCAAATGTATCGACTTCTGCAGGGCGGATCATGGTGAAAGGATCCAATCATATTTTCTTTGATGTCAACAACGCCAATATTACAGTGAATGCAGGTTCTTCATCCGTGGATCAGATTGCCCCGACGGCTCCTACCCTTGCCGCTTCGGGAACCACTTCCACAAACACCAATCTTTCCTGGTCGGGCGCCACGGATAATGTCGGTGTTACAGGTTATGAAGTCTATCAGGGAAGCTCAATGATCGGCTCTGCCTCTTCCACTTCGTATACCGTAACCGGATTAACGCCTTCCACTACCTACAGCTTCAGTGTAAAAGCCAAAGATGCCGCAGGAAACACCTCTACTTCCAGCAATACGGTTTCCGTAACGACTTCGGCAGGAAGCACCGTGAGCTATTGTTCGGCTACGGCAACGAATACCGGCGACGAAAGAATCGGAAACGTGAAGTTCGGAACCATCAACAATACTTCTACAGGAACATCGGGATATGAAAATTTCACTTCAATATCTACCAACGTTACCAAAGGATCTTCTTATACCATTTCCGTAACGCCGGTCTGGACATCGACCAAATATAACGAAGGATACGCGGTATACATCGATTACAACGGAGACGGTGACTTCACAGACAGCGGAGAACTGGTTTGGTCCAGATCAGCTTCCACCACCTCTCCGGTTACCGGATCCGTGACGATTCCGTCTACTGCCACTACCGGAAGCACCAGAATGCGGGTGATGATGCAGTATAACGCCATCCCTTCCTCTTCCTGCGGATCTTATACGTACGGACAGGTGGAAGATTATACGGTGAATATCGTTTCTTCAGGAAGAATTGACCTGCCGGGTACCAAAGACCTCATTACCGATCTAAAATTCTATCCGAATCCGGCAAAAGACATGATGCACATTTCAAATACAACAAACGAAGATTACAGAATCTTCGATATGGGTGGAAAACTCATTCATTCAGGAAAACTTGAAAGAGGCTCCGTGAATGTAAGCAACCTCATCAAAGGAGCTTACCTCATCCAGATTGGAGAAACCTCCGGAAGATTCATTAAAAACTAATTGCTATCTCAACTTAATCTTGTGAAAGGCAGCCTGGAAACGGGCGGCCTTTTTTTATGGGCAATGAGTGATGAATTATAATTGATGAGTGATGAATAAAATGTAACGGGAACTTCCGAAGGCAGATTTCAATTGATAATTCAGAAACTTTATCAAGACGATTTTTCAAAGTCTACTGAACTTAAACACAAATTGCACGAATATATTCACTAATAACACTAATATTTTAACTGACGACACCATGTCAATTGTGAGTATTTGTGAGATAATTCGTGTTGATCATGTTAAATCAAGTTTAGTGCTTTACTTAAAGAAAAGTCTTTAACTGATGCTCAAGTGATAATAATTATCATATACTTAATAGAAAGCTTACGGATGCTTAATACATGTCGCTTAAACACAAATCGCACTAATATTTTCACTAACAACACCATGTCAATTGTGAGTATTTGCGAGATAATTCGTGTTGTTAAATCAAGTTTAGTGCTTTACTTAAAAAAAAGTTTTTAACTGATGCTCAAGTGATAATAATTATCATATACTTAATAGAAAGCCTACGGATGCTTAATACATATCGCTTAAACACAAATTACACGAATATTTTCACTAATGACACCATGTCAATTGTGTGAGATAATTCGTGTTAAAGTTAAAATATTTGAATGACGCTCAATTTATACTGATTATAAAAACGCTTAACATCATTTCTTTTTTCCAGGTTAAGGTACTTTTAATTTCTTAACAGTAAAATATAAAGGGTGAACTTAAATGAGTTTTTAATCAAATTAAACTTTAAGGTTTGGAAAAACCTTGGCCCCAATTCCCGATTTGTAAAACCGAATTTTTATATTTGCGTAAATTTAAAAATATTCATGGATACAATTGACAGTCTGAACCAGGTAGCAGAATTCCACACCACTTTTAAAGCCCCGATTTTGGAGACGCCGCAGATCCCTTCACCGGAAAGATGCCATCTCAGGGTTGAGTTGCTGCAGGAAGAACTGAACGAACTGAAGCAGGCCATCGCCGATAACAATATCGTTGAAATCGCTGATGCGCTGTGCGACCTGCAGTATGTTCTGAGCGGTGCCGTTCTGGAGTTCGGACTTGGCAGCAAATTTGTAGAACTGTTCAACGAAGTTCAGCGTTCCAATATGTCGAAAGCCTGCGACAATGAAGAACAGGCACAGGAAACCGTTGAGTTCTACAAAGCAAAGGAGGTAGATTCCTTTTATGAAAAGTCGGGTGAGAAATTCAATGTTTACCGGAAGGCAGATCATAAAGTCCTGAAGAACAAATACTACTCTCCTGCCGATTTGAAAACCATTATTGAGAAATAAACCGAATGAAAAAAAAGATTACAAATATTTTTGCCGTTTCAGCCCTGTTTTTGGCAGGCCAGCAGCTTGCCGCACAGAAAGTGGTGGTCGGCCGTGAAGTGGAAACGACAAATGACGGGAAAATGCTGTTGGGCATGCAGCTGAAAAGCAAATTTACCGAAGCCCCGTATTCCGATTGGTACGTAAAAGAGCATGACGAATATGCACTGGACCAGAAAGCCATCAGCGAACTTAAAAAAGATAAGATCAACTCTTATAATATTGTGGTTTTTATCGGGACCTGGTGCGAAGATTCCCACCGCGATTTTCCGAGGCTGATGAGAATCCTGGAGGAAGTGAACTATCCGGAAGGCAAACTGAAAATCATTGCCGTAAACCGGAAAAAGGAATCCCCGAACGGAGAAGAGAGTCTCTACAACGTTCAGAAAGTTCCTACGATCATCGTACAGAAATATGGTAAAGAAATCGGAAGGATTATTGAAATGCCTACTACCGGATACATTGAGCGGGATCTGGTAGAAATTTTAAAGAAAGACGACGGTTCCGTAATCAAAGAAATTTTCAGCAAATAAGTAAGGTTTGAGAAATATTAAAATTATAGTCCCTTTCCTGGCTGGAATCATGGTGATGGTTATTCTGTTTTTCAGTTTTAAATCCTGTTTAAACCCTGCAAAAAAAACAGAGCAATCAGATTATTACATTCTGACCAACCAGATTGCCAAAATGAACAAAATGGTGGTAATGGAGCAGAATACGTCTTCGATACAGAAAACCAAAATGGGCTACGAATTTTTAGGGAAAGAAGTGTCCAGCAACAGCATCATTACCTTTACCAAGACCAACGCGCAGGTTTCCTACGATTTGAATAAAATGAAGATCGAGGTGGATTCCATCAATAAGAAATTGATGATTACCGCACTGCCGGACGCTGATATCAGAATTACGCCAAGCGTTGAAATCCAGTCGGTGGATGATTCTTTTTTCAACAGGATTTCCGAGAAAGACATTAAAAACGTGACGCAGAAAGCAAAAGATGCCGCTACCCGATCCATCGATCAGAACCGGCTGAGAACGGAGGGACGCCAGCAATTAATGGAAAACCTGAACAATATTTTCGTTTTGGCAAAAGCTTTGAATTATAAAATAGAAGACCAGACCGGTAAGCTGGGTGTTTTAGGACTATAAAATTTAATGCAATGAACGAACAAGAAGACCCGAAAGGCAAAGAATCTGCGAACAAAGCAGAAACCAAGAAGCAAAACGAAGATTTTCAGAATATTCCCGCTTCTTCAGAAAAGACGAATCCGTCTGATGTAGACAAGGAAGATGTTCAGAAGTCTTCGAAAAACAACGAATCCGGAAAAACGGATAATACGGAAGAATAAATTTAAAAAGGTTCTGTCTCAGATGAGGCGGAACCTTTTTTCAGAAAAAAAATATACAAATAAAAATCAAACGACAATTTTTTGAACCTTCGTGTTATGTATTTAAAGTAAATTCCATCGGATTCAATTATTCCCGGGCCGTTAAAATCTAAAGCGGAAGGCCAGGATTCTTTCCCCTGATGCATGAAAACTTCCAATATTCATCTTCCCTCTTCTAACGTAATTTTTCATGTTATACTTAAAAACAGCCCTTCGCTCCGCAAGTGAATTTTATGGACTATTGAATGGATCTAATTATGGCGAAGCGAATTCTGCTGTCTGTATTTATACGATCGTTGATTTTCCAAGCTTAACATTTTCGAAATTATAATAGGACTTTTCGGAATAGGTAATATAATCTGCAATAAAGCTTCCTACCTCACTGGTAGAATACGCCTGTCCGGCATTCAGATCTACAGTTACATATTTGTTTTCAACAGCATGCTCAACCGACTGCCTTAACTTTTCAGCGGCCTGGTCAAGCTTCAGATAATCCAGCATCATGGCAACACTGAGAACAGAGGCGACCGGATTGGCAATCCCCTTGCCTTTAGCCTGCGGATAAGAACCGTGGACCGGCTCAAACAAGGCATGGTCAGCACCAATGGAAGCGGAAGGCAGCAACCCGATTGAGCCGCCGATCACGCTCGCTTCATCAGAGATGATATCCCCGAACATATTTTCCGTTACGATGACATCAAACTGCTTCGGATTCAGGATCAGCTGCATGGCCGCATTATCGACAAACATAAAATCCAGTTCCACATCAGGATACCCGGCGGCAATTTCTTTACAAACCTTTCTCCACAACCTCGAAGTGTCGAGAACATTGGCTTTATCGACCAGCGTTACTTTTTTCCTGCGCTTTTGGGCTTCCTGAAAAGCCATGTGAACGATAGGGATAATTTCGTCCCGGTGGTACCTGCAGTTGTCACAGGCATATCCCGCTTCATCATCCGTAAATTTTTCACCGAAATAAATCCCGCTGACCAGCTCCCGGAAAATCAGAATATCCGTTCCGTCGATGATTTCTTTTTTCAGCGGACTTTTATCAATCAGTGAACGGTAGGTTTTCAGAGGCCGGATGTTGGCAAAAAGCCCCAGTTCCTTTCGGAGTTTCAGCAATCCCTGTTCGGGACGTACTTTTGCATCCGGATTGTTATCAAAAGACGGATCCCCGATCGCCCCGAAAAGCACCGCATCCGATTCCCTGCAGATGGCCAGGGTTTCATCCGGGAGCGGATTTCCGGTTTTGTAAATGGCCTCTGCACCCATCAGTGCATAAGTGAAATCAAATTTATAGTGGAAGGCTTCCGCAATGGCATTTAAAATCTTAATGCTTTCGTTCACCACTTCCGGACCGATGCCGTCCCCCGGAAGTACCGCAATATTAAACTTAGTTTTCATATACTTTCTGTGTTTTAAGTTCAAATTTCCGGATCGCCTGTTTTCTGCTGATTAGAAAATCGATGTCATCATAGCCGTTCATCAGGCAGATCTTTTTATACGAGTCGATTTCAAAACTTTCCGATTTGTCATCAAAAGTAATGGTTTGTCTTTCCACATCGACCGCAAGTTCTTTTTCAGGATCTTTGGTAATGCCGCTGAGGATTTCTTTTAGGAATGTTTCAGAAACCTTTACCGGAAGCAAACCGTTATTCAGGGCATTTCCTTTAAAAATGTCGGCAAAAAAGCTGGAGACAACGACTTTAAACCCGTAATCCGTCAACGACCATGCCGCATGCTCCCGGCTGCTCCCGCAACCGAAATTATTGCCGGCGACCAGGATTTCCCCGCTGTATGCCGGATTGTTAAGAACAAAATCAGCATTCGGTGCTCCGGTATGGACGTTATACCGCCAGTCCCTGAAAAGGTTTTCCCCAAACCCTTTTTTATCAATGCTTTTTAAAAAGCGGGCCGGAATGATCTGGTCCGTATCTATATTTTCCACCGGCAACGGAATCGCACGGGATTTTAATTTTACTAATTTTTGCATTTTGTTTAGTTTTATAATGTCAATGGTCAATTCCTGCGGCTCAATCCGCTTCGCTCGTCAATTTTTAATCTGTCTGAAATTCACCATTCATCTTTGTCAATGGTCAATTTTACTTTGTAAGTCAATGGTCAATTTTTCTACAATTTCAAATTGACTTGCGGAGCAAAATTCTCCATTCACGTGTATGTCAATGGTCAATTTAAATCACTTCAAAAATTCACTTGCGCAGCAAAATTGACTCGCCTAGCGAAATTCACCATTCACTTATCTCATCAGTTTTCGAATAATGAAATTTTACCTTCGACCGCTACTTTTGCGGCCGTCAGCGGGCTTGCCAGAATTGTTCTTGCGCCCTGTCCCTGTCTTCCTTCAAAATTCCGGTTGGAGGTGGATACGCAGTATTCGCTTTCCGGGATCTTATCGTCGTTCATGGCAAGGCATGCCGAACATCCCGGCTGCCTGATCTGAAATCCGGCCTTGGTGAATATCACGTCAAGTCCTTCTTCAAAAATCTGTCTGACGATCTGCTGGGACCCCGGAACAATCAGTGCGTGAACATTTTCCGACTTTGTCTTTCCTTTGATGTAATTTGCTGCAACCCGGAAATCTTCGATTCTCGCATTGGTACAGCTTCCGATGAAAACATAATTGACTTTAATATCCGAAAGTGCCTGTCCGGCCTTCAAACCCATATATTTTAAGGCCTTTTCCTCAGAACCGTTCTGCGGAACCGGAATTTTCCGGCTGATGGAAATCCCCATTCCCGGATTCGTCCCATAAGTGACCATCGGGTTAATCTCAGCGGCATCAAAGGAGAATTCCGCATCAAAAACAGCTTCATCATCCGTTTTCAATGTTTTCCAGTACTCCATTTTTTCGTCCCATTCTTCTCCTTTCGGTGCGAAAGTTCTTCCTTTTACATATTGAAAAGTGGTTTCATCGGGCGCAATCATTCCGCCGCGGGCCCCCATTTCGATGCTCATGTTACAGACGGTCATTCTTCCTTCCATCGACATTTCCCTGAAAACATTGCCGGCATATTCACAGAAATATCCGGTTCCCCCATCGGTCCCGACTTTCGAAATAATATATAAGATCACATCTTTAGGATGTACATTTTTATTCAGCTTACCATTTACCGTAATCCGCATGGATTTGGGCTTGTTCAGCAATAGGCACTGGCTTGCAAAAACCTGTGCCACCTGGCTTGTCCCTATTCCGAAAGCGATCGAACCGAAGGCACCGTGGGTAGAAGTATGGCTGTCTCCGCAGACGATGCTCATTCCCGGTTGCGTAACGCCCAGTTCCGGAGCAATGATGTGTACGATCCCTTGGTACGGATGGCCTAGACCATACAATTCAATCTTATTTTTTCTGCAGTTTTCCGTCAGCTGCTCCACCTGGTTTCTTGAAGATGCGTCGCGGATGGGCTGATCCTGATCCAGGGTCGGAACATTGTGATCGGCGGTAGCCAAAATCTGCTGCGGCCTGAAAACTTCCAGATTCCTGGACTCCAGTTCGGCAAAAGCCTGCGGGCTGGTGACTTCATGAATCAGGTGCTTATCGATATAGATAATCTGAGGCCCGTCGGGAATTGTCTCGACCACATGGGCATCCCAGACTTTGTCAAAAAGTGTTTTTTTATTATTCATTTGAAATCATTCCGGTTAAAATCAATACTTCTATCCTATTTTCCTTGTTACTTTTTCAATGATCATGCTGAGGTCATCATTATCAACTTCTTTCTTGCGGTCAGCGATCTGCAGGAATTCTTCGTATAAAAAATCAAGCTCGTTTTTAGTGACTTCGAAACCGATATGCTTAAAACGGTACGCCAGTGCCGACCGGCCGCTCCTGGCCGTGAGCACAATCGTTGAAGCGTTGACTCCCACTTCTGCGGGATCGATGATTTCGTAAGTTTCCCTGTTTTTAATAACCCCGTCCTGATGGATTCCTGAGCTATGGGCAAAAGCATTGGCGCCTACGATCGCCTTATTCGGCTGAACAGGCATTCCCATCAGTTCGGAAACCAATAGGCTCACCGGATTCAGCATTCTGGACTGAACACCGGTATGCAGCTGCAGATCCGGATGCTGTTTCAGAATCATGACCACTTCTTCCAGAGCGGTATTTCCGGCCCTTTCGCCCAGTCCGTTAATGGTGCATTCAATCTGCCTGGCGCCGTTGAGGGCTCCCGAAATCGAATTGGCGGTTGCCATTCCCAGATCGTTGTGACAGTGGCAGGAAAGGATGGCTTTATGGATACCGTTTACATTTTCTTTTAAATATTTTATTTTTTCACCGTACTCTTCCGGCAGGCAATATCCCGTGGTGTCCGGAATATTGAGTACCGTAGCACCGGCTTTAAGGGCAGCTTCACAAACCCTGGCCAGATAATCGTTATCGGTTCTTCCGGCATCTTCGGCATAAAATTCCACATCCTCTACAAACGTTTTGGCGTATTTTACGGCCTGCACGGCTCTTTCAATAATATCTTCCCGGTTGGAATTGAATTTAAACCGGATATGGGAATCTGAAGTTCCGATTCCGGTGTGGATCCTTGGCCTTTTGGCAAAGCGCAGGGCTTCAGCGGCGGCATCGATATCTTTCTGGTTGGCTCTGGTCAGTCCGCAGACTTTTGCATTTTTTACCAGTTTTGAAATTTCTGAAACGGAATGAAAATCGCCGGGGCTTGAAACCGGAAAACCGGCTTCGATAATATCCACTCCCAGCCCGTCCAGTTTTTCGGCAATGATTAATTTCTGCAGTGTATTTAATTTGCAACCCGGGACCTGCTCTCCATCGCGCAGCGTCGTATCAAAAATTTCAATCTTTTCGGATTTCATAATGATGTTTTTACTTAATTTTGAATCAAAACTAGAAAGATGAAACGTTTAGCCCATACCGGTATTTATAAAAATTACGATAGCTAAAATACGGCGCTTCAACCTTAATCATCTACGGATCAATATTTTAAATTCCAAAAATTTACAATGGCAGAATTGCACAAAGATTTTTTATTTGTCCTGATCAAATCCCTTACAACCTCGGAAAAGAGACAGTTCCGGCTGTATGTAAACCGTCTTGGAATTAATGCGGATGCTAAATTTCTTCTGCTGTTTTCTGAAATCGAAAAGATGAAGGAATATGATGAAAACACGATTACCGGAAAGAAAATATCTACGAAGCAGCAATTGTCCAATCTTAAGGCCCATTTGTATAAACAGATTCTGGTAAGCCTGCGGCTGAATCCCAGCCATCAGAATTACCGGATCCAGCTTCGCGAACAACTGGATTTTGCCAATATCCTTTACCAGAAAGGTTTATACAAACAGGCTCTGAAAATTCTGGATAAAACCAAACAGACCGCTTTGCAGCTTGATGAGAAAACCATTGCTTCGGAAATCATCGATCTGGAAAAAGTTATTGAATCCCAATTCATTACCCGGAGTATCGCTGGCCGTGCCGGTGAACTGATCCGCCAGTCTACGGAAATCAGCAAGCAGAATCACTACGCGACGGAACTATCCAATCTTTCGTTGAAGCTATACAGCGAAATGCTTACGCATGGCTACGTGAAAAATCATGAGGACCGTAAGGAAATCATGAATCTGTTTAATGCACAGATCCAGAAAATTAATTTCGGAAAACTGAATTTTACCGAGAAACTCTGGTATTTCAAAGCGCATGTCTGGAAAAACCAGTTGCTTCAGGACTATAAATACACCCTCAAATATGCTTTCCTATGGGTAGACCTCTTTCATAAAAATCCGGAGATGATTTTCAGCCATCCGGTCTGGTACATCAAAGGCAACACCTATCTCCTGAAAATCCTTTTCCTGTACGGGAATATCGATATCCTGGAAAACAGTTTCAGGGAATTCAACGAAAGGGTGCATTCTTCAGGTTTTGCTCAAAACGAAAACCTGCAATCGCTTATTTTCCTGACTTATTATAATACCCTGATGAATATTCACTTTGTAAAAGGTGAGTTCTTCTCCGGGTCCAAGCTGATCCCTGAAATTGAAATGAAAATGGAAAAACTGAAGGATAAAATCGATGAGCATCATTTTATGATTCTGTATCTGAAAATGGCAGCCTTGCTCTTCGGCTCTAAAAAGTTTAAAGATTCGATAAGGTATTCTTCAAAAATCGTCAGCTCTAAAGGAAATGTCCAGGAAGATCTGCTGTTTCATACCCGCATTCTGAATTTAATGGCCCAGTACGAGTCGGGAGACGATGAAGATTACGATGAATTTATTAAAGCTACCTCCACCTTTGTGAAAAAAATGAAGAAACCCGATGAGTTCCATGCTGAGAGCATCGCCTTTTTTAAAAACCTGAATGCTGTAACCCCTGATCAGCAGACGGAATCTTTCAGGCAGTTCGATGCCAAGCTGGAATGCTTTGCCGGCAATGAATATTACCGGAGATCGCTTTTATACATCGATATTCACGGATGGGTACAATCTAAAATAAGAAACGTGGATGTTGTTGAGATCATTAAAGAAAAAGTGAAGTATAAGAGACGGAATTGATTTTATGTATTACTGGCGGATTTTACCCTTTTTGGTTGTTGGTTATTCAGCATCGGGTTGCCCCGGATGCCGAGGTAAGCCGTCCCTTTAATATTTTCAGGTGGTATCATCTGTCCTGGTATTAAATCGGTGGTTTTTGATCGTATGTGGATGTTTCGGATGGTACGGACCGTCAGTATTTCAATTTAAGGTATTCAATATAAACCACTTAAGCTTTACAACAGTCCTTGTACCGCCGCAGAAGTTAGATCTATTTATTTAAATAACAGAAGACCGGCAGAATAAATTTAGCCGGTGTACTTTACAATTCCCCGTGAAAATAGCATACTAAGTAAAATTTTCGTATTTTTGCCTCTTAAAATTTCTTAGTAAACAATGATAAAAATTACACTTCCAGACAACAGCGTCAAAGAATTCGAGGCGGGAGTTACTCCGCTAGACGTGGCAAAATCTATTAGCGAGGGATTGGCTAGAAATACCATTTCCGCAATTGTTAATGACAGACAAGTAGAGACGACCACGCCTATCACCACGGATTCTGCAGTACAGCTGCTGACCTGGAACGATGATCTTGGAAAGAAGGCTTTCTGGCATTCTTCTGCCCACTTACTGGCGCAGGCAATCCTTGAGTTTTATCCTGATGCTAAGCTCACCATCGGTCCGGCCATTGAAAGCGGATTTTATTATGATGTAGATTTCGGGAACGAGAGCCTATCGGAAAAGGATTTTGAGAAAATAGAGAAAAAGGTTTTGGAAAATGCCAAAAAAGGGTCTACGTTCTCCTTATATCCTGTTTCCAAAGAAGAGGCCTTGAAAACATACGCAGACAATCCGTACAAAGTAGAGCTGATCTCTAACCTTAACGATGGTGAAATTACTTTTGTAACCCATGATAACTTCACGGATCTCTGCCGTGGAGGACATATTCCGAATACGGGCATTGTAAAAGCGGTAAAAATTTTAAATGCCGCCGGAGCCTACTGGAGAGGAAACGAAAAAAATCCTCAGCTGACAAGAGTATATGGTGTTTCTTTCCCTAAACAGAAAGAACTTACCGAATATCTTGAAAGACTGGAGGAAGCCAAAAGAAGAGACCACAGGAAATTAGGCAAAGAACTTGGGATTTTCGCTTTCTCTGAAAAAGTAGGTGCAGGATTGCCTTTATGGCTGCCGAAAGGCACCGCTTTAAGAAGAAAGCTGGAAAATTTCCTTTCTGCTGCCCAGAAAAAAGGAGGTTACGAATTTGTCATGTCTCCGCACATCGGGTCTAAGGAACTTTATGTTACTTCAGGGCACTGGGATAAATACGGAGCCGACAGCTTCCAGCCGATCAAGACCCCGAACGAAGGGGAAGAATTCCTGCTGAAGCCGATGAACTGCCCGCACCACTGTGAGATCTACAAAACTTCGCAATGGAGCTACAGGGATCTGCCGAAAAGGTATGCTGAGTTCGGAACGGTTTACCGCTACGAGCAGTCTGGAGAGCTTCACGGATTGACAAGGGTCCGCGGATTTACCCAGGATGATGCCCACCTTTTCTGTACGCCTGACCAACTTCTGGGTGAGTTTGAAGCCGTAATCGATCTGGTATTGTATGTTTTCAAATCTTTAGGCTTTGAAGATTTCCTTACTCAGGTTTCTCTGAGGGATCCTGATAACAGAGAAAAGTATATCGGTTCCGACGAAAACTGGGAAAAAGCTGAAAATGCCATCATCACCGCCGCCAAAAACAAAGGCCTGAAAACCGTTGTGGAATACGGTGAAGCAGCCTTCTACGGACCGAAACTGGACTTCATGGTAAAAGATGCTTTGGGAAGAAAATGGCAGCTGGGAACCATCCAGGTAGATTATAACTTACCGGAAAGATTCGATCTCCATTACATCGGAAACGATAACGAGAAACACAGACCGGTCATGATTCACAGAGCGCCGTTCGGTTCTATGGAACGTTTCATCGCTATTTTACTGGAGAACACCGCGGGAGATTTCCCGTTGTGGCTGAGCCCGGATCAGTTTATTATTCTCCCGATCAGTGAGAAATATGTAGATTATGCTAAAAAAGTTTCAGAATTTTTAGAAAATCACGATATTAGCGGTCAGATTGACGACCGGAATGAAAAGACCGGAAAAAAGATCCGAGATGCAGAATTAAATAAAATCCCGTTCATGCTGGTAGTCGGCGAAAATGAAGAGAAGGATGGCACAATTTCTGTACGTAGACGGGGTGAAGGAGATCTGGGAGTGATGAATCTTGAAGATTTCGTTTCCTACTTCAAAAAGGAATCGGCGATATAACAATCAAAGATCCGGAATTCAGAATCCATCGTAATTTATGATCCGGTTCTGAATATTATTTAAATTAGAATTAACCAATAAAATTATAATACAATAGCACAACGATTTAACAACAGGGGCCCACAAAGACGTCCGGTACAAGAGGACTTACACTTGATCAACGATAAAATTCGTGTGAGAGAGCTTCGTTTGGTGGGCGATAACGTAGAGCCGGGAATTTATCCTATAGACAAAGCGAGACAGATTGCTGCAGAGCAGGACCTTGATTTGGTGGTGATTTCCGATAAGGCTGAACCGTTTATTGCAAGAATACTGGAATATAAAAAATTCCTTTATGAGCAAAAGAAAAAACAGAAGGAACTTAAGGCCAAGCAGGTAAAAGTGGTGGTGAAAGAGATCCGTTTCGGACCTCAGACCGACGAGCACGATTACGAATTCAAGAAAAAGCATGCTGAAAAATTCCTTGAAGAAGGTTCAAAATTAAAGACCTACGTATTTTTTAAAGGACGTTCGATTATCTTTAAAGACCAGGGCGAGATCCTGCTTCTTAAACTTGCCCAGGAACTGGAGCATGTGGGGAAAGTAGACCAGCTTCCTAAGCTTGAAGGAAAAAGAATGATTATGATGATGAGTCCTAAAAAACCAGCCAAATAATCGATAGCCGGGATCTCTATCCGATCCGGTAAAACATATCAACTGAAACCGCCTCACCCCTGAGGCGGTTTTCTTATTGAACTTTAGGAAAGATCATGGTTCTTTACTTTTATATTTTTTGTTATTTTGCATTTATTCTTAAAGGGCTTAAGAAGTTTATTTTAACTCGATCTCATGAAGGCAGGATATTTTTCCTTTTTTGTATTCATCCTGATTATTTTTTCGCTGGGCTGTTATTACCATTACCCTTTTCTGTCTGACGACAGCCTGATCTCCCTGCGGTATGCACAGCGTTTCATTGAAGGCAAAGGTCTGACCTGGAATGACGGACAACCTGTGGAAGGGTATTCCAACCTGTTATGGATCCTGCTTATTTCTCTTTTGGGAAAAATGGGAATCAACCTGATTCTCGCGGCCAGAATATGGGGAATCCTTTGTTCCGTCGGCACCCTGGCGGTGGTGCTTTCTTATTTTAAAACAAAAAATACGAAGAAAGAATATGTTTTTTCAGCGGTTTTCCTGCTGGTGACCACTCCCTGCTTTACGGTCTGGGCCATCGGCGGCCTGGAACAGCCTTTATATATTTTTCTCCTTACCCTTGCTTTAACCGAAGTCTCCAAAATCATCAATGGTAAAAACTCCGGCAGGATGTATCTCCTGTCTTTGTGGCTGGGACTGTTGGCCATTACGAGACCCGACGGTTTTCTGTTTACGATGATAACGGCTGCCTTTCTGTGCTTCTTTTTCAGAAAGTGCAGGAGAGACCTTATAAAAGTTTTTTTTATTGTAGCACTGGTACCTGCTCTGTTTCTGCTGGGCCAGCTGGTTTTCCGGTATGGCTTTTACGGCGAACTGGTTCCGAATACGGCATTGGTAAAAGTAAAGGTTACCGTACACCATGTCCTGCGGGGTGGGTTCTATATGGTGAAAGCATTCACCGGTACTCTGCTGCTGTCTGCTTTGGGGCTTTACGGATTATTTCATCTGGTTTACAGGAAGAAAAATCCCTTCGGAATTTATCTGTTGCTGAATGCCGCAGCCTGGACGGCCTATGTCGTTCTGGTAGGCGGTGATATTTTCCCGGCTTTCCGGCATTATTACGTAGTCTTGATTGTATTGGTATTTGCCCTTATTTTCAGCCTGGAAGACCTGAATGCTGATTTTAAAACGAAAGGTTTCAGGATAGGTTTGATGATTCTTCTTATCATCAACGCTTATATCCAGTTATTCATCCCGGCTAATGAATATGCCATCGGGGAACGTTGGGAATTCCGGGGATTAAAGCTTGGAAAAACCCTGAAAAAGTCATTTCCGGAAACCACGGTGATCGCGGTGACGGCGGCCGGAAGTATCCCTTACGCTTCCGGACTCCCTGCTATCGATATGCTGGGCCTCAATGATTATTACACCCCCCGCCACCCTCCCGGGAACTTCGGGACCGGAGCTCTGGCTCATGAACTTGGGGATGCCCGATACGTTTTGGGAAGAAATCCCGACCTCATTATTTATCATATGGGCGTTGAGCCACAGTTCAACATCGGGGAACAGATGAAAATCAATCCGGTTTTTGAGAATAATTATGTGAAAGTTTTTACACGGCAAAGTAACGATGCCCATATCCTGTATTTCAATAAATACGGAAAAAACACAGGTATTCAGAAAAAAGGGAATCTGCTGATTATTCCCGGCTACCTGCTGAATACGGATGCAGAAGATGAAAGTATTTTTAATGGAAACGGAAAGCTTTTGAAACATCTGCAGAAAGGAAAGCGGTATACGCTCTCTCTTCGGAACCCGGATTCCGAAAAATGGGAAGTCAGCAAATCCTCTGAAATTTTGTTTCCGGCAGGTTTGAAAATCAGGTATGGCAAAAACAGAATGATCATTGAGATCCGTCCGGAAAAAGAATTATTTTTAGAAACCCTGGAATTACACAGGAAATATGAATAATTTTTTGTAATTTTGCACCCTATTATTTCCGGGAGTCATCGGAAACCAAAAACAGATATTGATAACAAAACCATAAAAAGCAAGACAATGCCAAAATTAAAAACGAAATCAGGTGCTAAGAAACGTTTTGCTCTTACCGGTTCCGGTAAGATCAAAAGAAAGAATGCTTACAAAAGCCACATCTTAACCAAGAAAGAAACGAAACAAAAGAGAAATCTTACGACGACTTCTTACGTTGCTGCTGTGGACGAGAAAAGCGTACTTCGTCAATTAGCCATTAAGTAGTTTTTATAAATCCATATCCGGTTTATAAGAATTCAAACAAATTCAACATTTTAACCCTGAAATGGAGCCTCCAAGAGCAATGTTGCCATTGCCGCCCATTTCAAAAAAACAATTTAAATTATGCCTAGATCAGTAAATTCGGTAGCTTCAAGAGCTAGAAGAAAGAAAATTTTCAAGCACGCTAAAGGTTATTTCGGAAGAAGAAAGAACGTTTGGACGGTAGCTAAAAACGCGGTAGAAAAAGCAATGCAATATGCTTACCGTGGCAGAAAAGAGAAAAAGAGAAATTTCAGATCCCTTTGGATCACCCGTATCAACGCGGGAGCCAGAGAACACGGAATGTCTTACTCTCAGTTTATGGGAGCTCTTAAAAAGAACAACGTTGAGCTTAACAGAAAAGTTTTAGCCGATTTAGCAATGAATCACCCTGAAGCTTTCAAAGCAGTTGTAGATCAAGTAAAATAATGTAAAATTTTTGTTATCAATATAAATCCTGGGTTTTTTGCTCAGGATTTTTTTATTATCTACATTTGCTCATTATTAAATCTGTAAAATTTTCTTCACCCGTGAAAAAAATATCCACTCTACTGCTTATTTCTTTATCAGCATACGGCCTTCAGGCACAAAGCTTTATCCAGGCTTATAAAAACAGGGCCGACCAGGTATCGCAAACCAGTATTACGAATATGCTGCAGGATTTCCAGAATCTCGGAATAAAGACCACCGGTTCTGCAGCCAATACCAATACGCTGAACTGGCTGAAAGCAAAATACCAGGCTTACGGATATACGGCCAGCCAGGTTACCGAAGATCCGTTTACTTTCGGAAACAACACCAGCTCCAAAAATTTAATTATCACAAAAACCGGGACGCTTTATCCTAACATTTATGTAATTATCTGCGGGCACTACGATACCATTGTCGGTCCGGGAGTGAGCGATAACGGCAGCGGAACATCGATCATTCTGGAAGCAGCCAGGATACTGAAGGATATCCCGACCGAATACTCGATAAAATTCATCCATTTCTCAGGAGAAGAACAGGGAACCCAGGGAAGCGGCCACTATGCCGATAATGTACTGTTCCAGAACAATGTCCGCCAGTTTAATATCCGGGTGGTGTTCAATATCGATCAGGTAGGCGGAAAGCTGGGCAATACCAACAATGCCATCAAATGCGAAAGCGACCAGGCGGGACTAAGTTCCAACAATGCCCAGTCACTGAGCTTTACGCAGCAGCTGGCTGCCTGTACCGGGTTCTATTCGCCCTTGCAGACGGTGATGTCGAATGCCTATTCTTCGGATTACGTGCCTTTTGAACAGAAAGGAGATATCATTACCGGTTTTTACGAAAACGTAAGAAGCAATAATGAACATACCGTAAACGATACTTTTGCCAATGTGGATCCAACTTATGTCTACAATGTCGGAAAAGCGGCAGTGGGTGCTTTGCAGCATTTTGCAACGGCATCTACCAGCCTGCTGGCTACGGATGAAGTAAAACAGAATCCTTTGGAATCAATAAAAGTCTATCCGAATCCTGCCAAAGACGAGCTTCAGATCGAGCTTCCGAAGACGATTAAAAATTTCAACCTTGAACTTTCGGATTTAAGCGGCCGGTTGATTTTAAACAGGGAAAATGAAACCAAAGTGAATGTTTCAACAGTACCGGACGGTGCTTATCTTGTTACCGTAAAATCGGAAGGAAAAACGGCCGTGAGAAAAGTAATTATTGCGAAATAATAAAATCAGGAACAGAAACCAACCTATGAAAAAACTAATAACCACTGCCCTACTGATATTTGGACTTACTTCTTATCATGCACAGAACTTTATCCCGAAATACCAGGACCGTGCAGACCAGGTGTCTATAGATAAGATAACGGAAAACCTCAGAACCTTTGAAAAGCTGGGGATTAAAACCACGGGGTCTGCGGAAAATGACCGTGCTTTGCAATGGATCCGGGAGCAGTACCTTTCTTATGGCTATACTGAGGATCAGCTGATGGAAGACCCGTTTTCCATAGGGAAAAAGAAATCCAGCAATCTGATCATCAGCAAAAAAGGAACAGTTCATCCTGACCAGTACGTTATAATCTGCGGACATTTCGACAGCATCAACGGCCCCGGCGTCAATGACAACGGCAGCGGAACCTCCATCATTCTGGAAGCGGCAAGGATTTTAAAGGATGTTCCAACCGATTACTCCATTAAATTCATCCACTTTTCCGGAGAAGAACAGGGATTGTACGGCAGCAGGCATTATGCCAATGAAGTAGCCTATACCGGAAAACAGAGGAATATTGAAATTAAGATGGTTCTGAATCTTGATCAGGTCGGCGGTAAAAAAGGAATGTTCAATGATACGGTATTCTGTGATGAAGACCGGGACGGAAGTTCGAAAAACAACGCTGCGTCCGCTAAAGCTACCCAAGAGCTGATGAAGTGTACCACCTTATATTCCCCGTTAAAAGCGGAAACCGATCCGGCAGAACACAGCGATTACATTTCTTTTGAGAAAAAAGGAGAAGTGATTACCGGATTTTTCGAATATCTGAGAAGCGATCTTCCGCACACTAAAGAGGATACCTTTGCCCATACGGATGTAAGATATGTATACAACATCGGTAAGGCGACCTTAGGGGCCCTGCAGCATTTTGCCGGCGCATCGGACAAATAAAATCTAACACCCTTCAATCATAAAAATCCAATCGGTACCGATTGGATTTTACTTTTGCCGCTTTTTTATATCTTGTACTGCAATGTCACTTTAGCGGTTGCGGGACATCAGGATTTCTTCAATATCCTGCAGCGAAAAATTCTTAGCTTTCAGTAAAATCAAAAAGTGATACAGCAGGTCTGCCGCTTCGTTTTTAAAAAGATCATCATTGCTGTCTTTCGCTTCAATAACCAGTTCTACCGCTTCCTCTCCTACTTTCTGGGCCATTTTGTTGATGCCTCTCTGAAATAAGGAATAGGTGTAAGAGCCTTCTGTTTTTCCGTCGATCCTCCGGCTGATTTTCTCTTCCAGTTCATACAGAAACCCTTTGGAATCCTTATCGCCGAAACAGCTGAAGCTTCCGGTGTGGCAGACAACATTTACAGGAACGGCTTTAATTAGGACCGTATCCTGATCGCAGTCGACGGCGATGCTTTTTACAGTCAGGAAATTTCCGGATTCTTCACCTTTCGTCCAAAGCCTGTTTTTGGAACGGCTGAAAAAAGTAACTGTTTTTTCCTGCTGTGTTTTTTCAAACGCTTCTTCATTCATGTAGCCGAGCATCAGCACTTGTAATGTCCGGTCATCCTGCACCACTACCGGTACCAGACCGTCCGGGCTTTTATTAAAATCAATATTCATCGTACGGCAATATTTTTTAAGGTTAAATTATTTTTAAGATCCCGGATCCCCACTTCCCCGAAATGGAAAATGCTGGCTGCCAGAGCGGCCGTGGCTTTGGTGAGGGTAAAGACTTCTTCGAAATCTTCAGGTCGACCGGCGCCTCCGGAAGCAATCACCGGAATATTTATATTCTCGGAAACGAGTTTGGTGATCCGGATATCAAACCCGTTTTTGGTACCGTCTCCATCCATGGAGGTCAGCAGGATTTCTCCGGCACCCAGTGCTTCCGCTTGTTTAGCCCAATCCGGTGTTTTCAGTACGGTACGTTCCCGGCCGCCTTTAATGTGTACATAGTCCGAGCCGTCTGCACACCGGGTATCAATGGCTACCACGACGCACTGGCTTCCGAATTGTCCGGCAATGTCTGCAATCAGGGAAGGATTCTTCACTGCAGAAGAATTGATGCTGATCTTATCGGCTCCGGCTTCCAGCAGCTTCCTCACATCGTCCGCCGTGGAAATACCACCGCCGACGGTAAACGGAATGCTGAGTTCCCGGGAAATCTTCCGTACCAGCTCCGCAAAAGTTTTCCGTTCTTCAATGGTTGCCGTGATATCCAGGAAAACAAGTTCATCCGCACCTTCCTGTTCGTATCGTTTGGCCAGCTCAATAGGATCCCCGGCATTCCGCAGTCCTTCAAAATTGATCCCTTTAACGGTAGTTCCGTTTTTTATATCCAGACAAGGGATGATTCTTTTTTTTAGCATTTTTAAATAGTTTAAAGTTTTTAGTTCAGGGTTTACTATTTTATTTTGACGAATTCCGACTAAATTAGTTTCCCACAGATTGCACAGATTTTCACAGATGATGTGGCTTCGGCTCCGCTCGGCCACCGGTTTGATGTCCTTCAGAACCGAGCAACATAAAAATCTCAGATTTTTAAAAACTTTTATGTGCTTTACTCACCATCAGATAGTCAACTTTTTATTCAGTATAAATATCTTTTGTGACTTTTGTGGTAAAAAATTTTCCGCGAATTGCCACAACTTTCCACGGATGATGGTGTGGCTTCGGCTCCGCTCAGCCACCGGACGGCAATTAAGCGTGCACATCATATCTCTAAAATTAGTACGCGAAACAAAAATCTTTGATTTTTAATCTCGTGTGTTCTAAAATGTGCGCAAGGTTTTAATCTAAAAATCTCATGTGACTCATGGGTCAAAAACTTTCGTGACCTTTTGTGGTTAAATAAAATCCTGCAATTGTTTTAAAGAAACCTTTCCTTCGTAGATCGCTTTTCCGATAATGGTTCCGGAGCAGCCGATTGCTTCCATCTGATACAGGTCTTCCATGCAGGAGATGCCGCCGCTTGCCACTAAATTGATTTCCGTTCTGCTTAAAATCTCTGTGTACAGTTCTCCTGATGCGCCCTGCAACATTCCGTCTCTGGCAATATCCGTACAAATCACGGTATTTATTCCTTTTTCCCGGTATTGCAGGATAAAATCAATAACCTCCAGCCTGCTTTCCTCCAGCCAGCCGGAAGTCCTGATCTTTCGGTTTTCACAGTCGGCCCCAAGAATTATTTTTTCCGGACCGTACTTTTCAATAAGTTGAAAACAAAATCCGGGATCCTGAACGGCGATGCTTCCGATGGTAATTTGTCTGGCACCGGAGTTAAAGGCGGTTTCAATATCTTCCAGGGTTTTCAGGCCGCCGCCGAAATCTATGGCAAGACCGGTTTCCCTCGCTATATTTTCCAGCACTTTATGGTTAACGAGATGTTTCGATTTCGCGCCGTCCAGATCAACGAGATGAAGGTATCGGATGCCGCAGCTTTCAAATTCTTTGGCTACTTCCACCGGGTTTTCATTGTATATTTTCTTTGTTCCGTAATCCCCTTTCGAGAGACGGACACATTTTCCGTCGATGATATCAATGGCAGGAATGATTTTCATTTTTTAAAGTTTTAAAAAGTTTTCCAATAACCGGCTTCCGACCGTTCCCGACTTTTCCGGGTGAAACTGCATGGCGTAAAAATTATCTTTCTGCAGGGAAGCACTGAAAGGCAGAATGTAATCGCAGACGGAAGTGGTAAATTCCGACCGCTCACAATAATAGCTGTGTACAAAATAAACATCGCTGTTTTCCTCAATCCCTGAAAAGATATCGGATCTCAGCTTTGAAACCGTATTCCAGCCCATGTGCGGAATAATATCTTCTGCAGGAAATCTTTTTACATTAATGTCGAAAATTCCCATGCCTGCGGTATTTCCTTCCTCATTATCGCCGCACATCAGCTGCATGCCCAGGCAGATCCCCAGGACGGGCTGTCTCAGTGAAGGAATCAGCAGGTCGAGGCCCTTCTCTTTCAGGTTTCCCATAGTTGATGAGGCTTCCCCGACACCGGGAAAAATTACTTTATCGGCATTCAGGATGATATCGAAATCATCGGTGATGATGGAGTCGGCATTTAATCGGCGGACTGCATTCTGTACGGAATTTACGTTTCCGCCGTTGTATTTGATGATGGCAATCATTATAAACTTCCTTTGGTTGATGGCAGGTTAAAATTCAGGTCGGAGCGGTTTACCGCCATTTTAAGGGCTTTGGCAAAAGCTTTGAAAACGGATTCGATCTTGTGGTGCTCGTTCTCACCTTCCGCTTTGATGTTGAGATTGCATCTGGCAGAATCGGCAAACGACTTGAAAAAGTGGTAAAACATCTCCGTCGGGACATCACCGATTTTTTCCCTTTTAAAATCAGCTTCCCAGACCAGCCACGGGCGTCCCCCGAAATCCAGGGCCACCTGCGCCAGGCAGTCATCCATCGGAAGCAGAAAGCCGTACCGTTCGATCCCTTTTTTCTTTCCCAATGCTTTCAAAAAGGCTTCGCCCAACACAATTCCGGTATCTTCTATGGTGTGGTGCTCATCCACCTGCAAATCGCCTTCCACTTTAATTTTCAGGTCCATGTTACCGTGTCTTGAAATCTGTTCCAGCATGTGGTCGAAAAAGTGAAGGCCGGTTGAAATCTCAGACTTCCCGCTGCCGTCGAGATTGACTTCCACCTCGATTCCGGTTTCATTGGTTTTCCGTGATACTGTTGCTTTCCTCGGAATCTCTTTAAGATATTGATAAATGTCCTGCCAGTTCATCGTTGTCAGAACCGCATCCTCATTTATCGAATCACCGATCAGGATAGCCTGTGTGCCCAGATTTTTGGCGAGTCGGACATCGGTCAGCCGGTCGCCGATCACAAATGAGTTTTTGAGGTCATAATCGCCGTAGATGTATTTTGCCATCATTCCGGTTCCCGGTTTCCGGGTCGGCAGGTTTTCATGTTCAAAGCTCTTATCGATTAAAATATCGCTAAAAACAATCCCTTCATTTTCAAAAGCTTTCAGCATCTTTTCCTGAGGCCTGATGAAATCTTCAAAAGGAAAGCTTTCCGTTCCCAATCCGTCCTGATTCGTCACCATCACCAGTTCAAAATCAAGTTCTTTGGCGATGGCGGAAAGATTACGGAAAACCCCGGGATAAAATTCCAGCTTTTCCAGCGAATCCACCTGGTAATCTACAGGCGGTTCCACGATTAAGGTTCCGTCACGGTCTATAAACAATACTTTTTTCATGCTATGGTTTTTAAAGTTTCAATTAAACGGATATTTTCCTGACGGCTTCCGGCATTGATCCTGATACAGCCGGGAATTTCAGGGTTCCTTTTACTGGTCAGGATTTCATTTTCCAGTAATTCCGCATGTACTTTTTCTACGTCTTCAAACTCGGCCAAAAAGAAATTGGCATCGCTCGGATATATCTTTTTTATACTTTTCAAACTCTGCAGTTCATTATTCAGCCAGGACATTTCTGTTAAAGTATTTTCGATATTCCGTTCTACAAGATCCTTTTGATCAACCGCTTCCAGGATTTTATTTAAACTTAAAGAATTAACGTTGTACGGAGCTTTAACTCTGTTGATCAGAGCAATGATTTCCGGTGAAGAATAAGCCACCCCAACCCTTGCCCCGGCCATTCCCCAGGCTTTGGAGAACGTCTGAAGCACGATAAGATTGGAATATTTTCCCAACAGGCCAAGGCAGGATTCTTTATCTGAAAATTCGATATAAGCTTCGTCAACCACCACAATTCCGTTGAAATTCCGGATGTAGAATTCAATATCTTCTACCGAATTTCCGGTCGGGTTATTGGGTGAGCAAAGAAAAAAAACTTTCGGTTGTTCTCCTTTTGCTGTTTTTAAAAATTCATTTTTTTTGATTTCAAAATTTTCATCAAGGTCAAGCAGCAGGATGTTATTTCCATTCACCGAAGCATAGAATCCGTACATCGCAAACGAAGGGTTCATCATGAGAATGGCATCTTCTTTAGGCTCGCAGAATACTTTGATGATCAGGTCAATCAGTTCATCACTCCCGTTTCCTATGGCGATTTGATCTGCCGAAACCCCTTTTAATCCTGATAATTTCTGCTTTACCATTTTCTGGGTCGAATCGGGATAACGGTTCAGTTCACCGGAAGCACTTTCGTTCGCATCCAGGAACACCGGATCCTTAAATTCATTCATATCCCTGAAACTGACGTAAGGCTCAAGCGCCAGGATATTTTTTCGCACGAAGCTGTTGATATTAAATTCTTTCATTTTGTTCTTTTAACCGGATGCTGACGGCATTTTTGTGGGCAAACAGTCCTTCTGCTTCTGCCATAATCTCTATTGTTTTACCTAAATTCTTTAATCCTTCTTCGGAAAGGTTCTGAAACGTAATTTTTTTTACAAAACTGTCTAAGGAAACGCCGCTGTAGTTTTTTGCAAAACCGTTGGTCGGAAGCGTGTGGTTGGTTCCGCTCGCGTAATCCCCGGCACTTTCGCATGAATAATTGCCTAAGAAAACCGAGCCGGCATTCTCGATTCCGGAAAGGTACCGCTCTGCATTTTCCATGGCTAAGATCAGGTGTTCCGGAGCGTAAATATTGCTGAATTCCAATGCTTCTTCCAGGGTATTCATCAGGATAAAATGACTGTTTTTCAAGGCTTCTGCCGCCAATTCATTTCTGGGGAGCACAGCCAGCTGTTTTTCCGTTTCTTTTACCGTTTCCTTCAGAATCCTTTCATCCGTTGTCAGGAAAACCACCTGGCTGTCGCTGCCGTGTTCCGCCTGGGAAAGCAGATCGGCTGCACAGAATGCCGGAACAGCTTTTTCACCGGCAATAATCAGTACTTCGCTTGGACCGGCAGGCATATCGATGGCTACCTTATAATTCTGGGCGAACTCTTTCGCTGCGACTACATACTGATTTCCGGGGCCAAAAATTTTATAAACCGCAGGAATACTTTCCGTCCCGAGGGTCATAGCTGCAACCGCCTGGGCACCGCCGGTCTTAAAGATCTCGGTGACTCCGCAAAGCTTTGCCGCATATAAAATAGCAGGATTGATCTTTCCGTCCTGGCCCGGAGGGGTACACAGGATGATTTCCTGACAGCCGGCCAGTCGCGCAGGCACGGCCAGCATTAAAACCGTGGAGAACAGCGGCGCCGTTCCGCCCGGAATATAAATCCCCACCTTTCCGATCGCCCGGTTTTCACGCCAGCAAACCACTCCTTTTACCGTTTCGATCTTTTCAGTCTGCGGAATCTGCGAAGCATGGAATCTGGCAATATTTTCTTTCGCCTGCCGGATCGCTGACTTTAAAGCGTTGTGAACCAATGTTTCGGCAGCATTTATTTCTTCCAGGGAAACCCTTACACTTTCCACTTCGGCATTGTCGAATTTCTTATTGAACTCAATCAAAGCACGGTCACCGTTTTTTGAGACTTCATTAAAAATTTCAGTGATGGTTTCGGTAAGTTTTTCTTTTTTCAAGACCGGTCTCTTTACCAGTTCCGTCCAGGTCTCCTTTTCTGGATACTTATTAATCTTCATATTAAATCACCATTTTATCGATTGGAATAATCAGGATGTCCTGGGCGCCGTTTTCTTTCAGCTCATCAATCACTTCCCAGAAGCGGTCTTCATCGATCACCGAGTGGATGCTGCTCCAGCCTTCTTCGGCCAGCGGAATAACGGTCGGGCTTTTCAGCACCGGAAGTGTTTTGGAGATGAGTTCTATTTTATCATCCGGCACATTCATCAGGATGTACTTTGAGTTTTTCGCTTTTAAAACGGCTTTTATCCTGAAGAGGAATTTTTCCAGGATGGCGATTTTTTCTCTGTTCAGCACAGCGGTTTTTGCAAGGACGGCCTCCGATTTCAGAAGGGTAACCGTTTCTCTAAGCCCGTTTTTGAATAAAGTGCTTCCGGAACTTACAATGTCACAGATGCCGTCTGCCAGTCCGATATTCGGGGCAATTTCCACAGATCCGGAAATGATGTGGATTTCCGCAGATATATTATTTTCCTGCAGAAACTGCTTCAGGGTATTCGGATAGGAAGTGGCAATTTTTTTGCCCTGGAAATAGCTGATGTCATCTGTTTCAATTTCCTTCGGAATGGCCAGCGAAACCCTGCATTTTGAGAATCCAAGAGGCTGGACGATCTCAATGTTTTTCTGCTTCTCGACCAGAAGGTTTTCCCCGACGATGGCGATATCCACCACGCCGTCTTCGAGGTATTGGGGAATATCGGAGTTGCGCAGGTACATGATCTCCATCGGGAAATTGTCTACGGAAACTTTCAGCTGGTCTTTGCCGTTGTTGATGAAGATGCCGCAGTCTTTCAGCAGCTGAAGGGATTCTTCGTAAAGTCTTCCGCTTTTCTGTATGGCTATTTTTAATTTACTCATTATTTCACTTTTGCTGTGCCTGAGTAAAAAAATGGTTTATTGAAACAAATTGCCCGGGAAGAATTCGGAAACAAAAAACCGTCTGTTTACTCAGACGGTTTTTTTGATATTTTGATTTTTAACGTATAGTATCGATCAATCAGTTCCGTCTTAGCAGAGATGATGATGATCATGATGTACGGTTAAAAAATTCGGTTTCATTGTTGATGAATTAGGGTACAAATGTAGGACTTATTTTTAAACTTCCAAGAATTTTACAAAATAATTTTTTCATAAAAATTCATCAGCTCACGGGCAATCGGTTCATCGTTGAACTTCTGAACAAAGCTGAAGCCCTTGTCAGCACGGCGTTTCCGTTCGGATTCGTTCTCCCATAAAAACTTAATTTTTGCTGCGATATCAAGTGGATTTTTGGGGTCAATATATACAGAATCCGGTCCGCCGGCTTCGGGAAGACAGCTGGTGTTGCTGGTAATAACCACCGTTTTAGAAAACAGAGATTCAATCACCGGGATCCCGAATCCCTCGAAAAGGCTGGGATAAATAAAGATTTCCGCCAGCTTATACATCACCGCCAGCTCCTTCATAGAGACGCCTTCCAGAAAGTGAACTTCCATTTTGTTCTGCTGAACAAACCGTTCTACTTTTTTGAAATATTTGGTTTTTTTGCCTACAACCACAAGCGGAATCCCTGTATCCTTTAAAGCTATTACCACATTCAGCAGGTTTTTACGCTCTTCAATAGTACCGACATTCAGGATAAACTTTTCCGGAAGCCGGAATTTCTCTTTTGTTTTGGTAATAAAATCATCCGGCTGCTGCTCTTTAAAAGCCTGGTGGCATCCCTGGTAAATCACTTCCACTTTCAATTCGGGAACTTTTAAAAACTGAATGATATCGCGTTTCGTCTGTTCCGAAATGGCAATGACCCGGTCTGCCGATTCCACCGCTTTTTTAAATTTCCAAAGATGGATTTTACGGTCGAAAAAGGAATAGTATTGCGGATACCGGACGAAGATCAGATCGTGAATGGTCACCGCTTTTCCAATCGGGTTTCTATCCCATCTCAGCGGAAGCTCGCCGGACAGTCCGTGAAAGATATCCGCTCCTGCCCTTTGGGCGTCTTTTCCCATTTTAAACTGCCTGGACATCCGGCCTTTTGAGGTTTCCACGAAACGGACATCGGGACGCTCTAAAATATCAGCACCGCGTTCCGATTGGTTTTTGTTTAGGAGAAGGTATTCATTCTCCGGGAAATATCGGGACAGGATTCTCACAAGGTCCCGGGAATAGTTGCCCAATCCTGAAGTGTTGTGGAAAAATCTCTTGGCATCATAGGCTATCTTCATGATTCGATCTGTTTTTGAAATTCCTGGAAAGTGCCAAAGGTATGGTTTTTATTTTTTAGCCATGATACGAAACCGTCAAACCTCCGGACCATGTCTTCTCCTGAATTTTTCACGGTAAAACCGGGTAATTTGAATGCTTCCTCTTTAATGTCCGCAAATTCCCACGGATGGAAGTAGATGTTGAGATAGCGGTCTCTTTTTAAGGTGTCGGAAGCTAATTTTTTGTAGAAAGCCAGCGGAAAATTGTGAAAGCTCAGCCAGAATAGGGGAATTCTGAAATTAGGTGAAACCGAAGCCGGGACCTGGGTAACTTTCCCTTCTTTAAAATATGTTCTGGAAACTTTCAGGTTGTTATATCTTCCCGGCAGAAAGGTGGGATTTATCGACGAATTATAAGAATACCCCGCATCTTCAACAGCATTCTTGCTCACCGGCATCATTCTAGGCATCCGCAGTCCGGTGACTTTCGTAGAAAAAAGTCCTTCCAATCGGTCTTTCGATTCCTTGAGGTGCTTTTCTTCAAATTCGGAATGAAACCAGGTATGGGAAGCCAGTTCGTGGCCTTCATTCAGTAATCTTTCGATTAAAGGCCTGCTGTTTTCCGCAAAGACCACCGTTGAGAAAAACGTGGCTTTCACCTGATACTTTTTAAGGATATCTAAAATCCGTTCGAGGCCGGCCTGTGAGATTGAAATCTGTTTTCCAAAAGGAATCTGCCCTTTGTACTCCAACGGCATATCAAATTCCTCGATGTCAAAACTTAATAAAACCATTTAAAAGTTTTTGTTTTTGATGATGTAATTCGGTCGTTCCTTAACCTGTTTGAATATCTTCCCTAAATAAATTCCGATAATCCCCAGAATGATCAGCTGTAATCCTCCGAAGAAGACAATGGTCATGATCAGCGAAGCCCAGCCGGAGATTTCCGTTTTGGCAATAAACGAATACAGCACATAAATTCCGTAACCCAACACGGAAAACCCTGAAAAAAGAAATCCGAGATAAGCGGCAATGGACAAAGGTTTTACACTGAAAGCGGTAATCCCCGTGAAAGCGAAAGTAACCATTTTCTTGAGGTTGTAGCTGCTTTCTCCGGACTGCCTTTCATTAGCGGTAAACTCAATTCCCGTCTGTTTAAAGCCCATCCAGCTGGTAAGTCCGCGCAGGAAAAGATCATCCTCATTCAGGCTGCGCATTACTTCCACGGCATTGGCATCCATCAGCCTGAAATCCGAACCGCCGCCTTTGGTCAGGTTGACGTCGGAAAGACTGGACAGGATTTTGTAAAAAAAGTCGGAGGTTTTTCTTTTAAAATAAGAAATCTGCTTAGGATATTTCCGGATGGTAAAAACGATGTCATACCCTTCTTCCCATTTCCTGATCATCTCCGGAATCATTTCGGGAGGATGCTGAAGGTCGCCGTCCATGGAAATCACTGCATTTCCGTAGGCAAGGTCCATCCCCGCTTTCACGGCAGGCTGATGACCGAAATTCCTGGAGAATTCGATGAATTTTACTTCGCGGTATACTGCGGAAAGCGCTTCAAGCCTTTCCTGCGTATTGTCTCTGCTGCCGTCATTCACAAAAATAATTTCAAAGTCATAGTGAGGCAATCCTTCAAAAACTTCTTTGATTTTCTGATGGACCAGCGCTACATTTCCTTCTTCATTATGGGCAGGAATTACAATTGAAATTTTCTTCATAGGATCAGTTCAGGCTATACTCTTTTTGAAAATCTTTGGTTAACAGTTCATAAATCACCCGGAACCAAACAGCAATACAAGGTACGGCTTTCAGAGAGTATTTGATGATGTAATTTTCCCTTATAAATTTGGGAAAGAGATCCGAAGTGGAAAAGCAGGTTAAAACAATCACGAAGACCAATAAGCCAATGACAAAAGGTGTCCTTTTTTTCTGAAGGAAGAACCAGACCATCACCCCCACTACGGCAATGATATACGTCGGAGATTCCGAGCTTGAGCTGAATAAGACGAGAAACAGCAGTGAGGAAGCCAGGATCATCAGCTGAAATGCGTAATTTTTATATTGCCTGATGCGGATATACGGTACGGCAAAAAGCGGTAAGCCGAATGCCAGAAAAGTAAGGTTGGAAATCGATGCATTACCGAGGATCCTTCTTACAAAACCCATCAGCGAAATATCCTGATAAGAGGTGAGTCCCTGATTCTGACCGTTTTTTTCGGCCAAAGACTGGAACCAGTCCGCGTAGCTCTGTACCACAAATGCCGGACTCGAATAAATCATCGGAACCACGAAAAACAGTATTGCAATAACGGCTGCGGATACGATGTATTTAACTTTATTTTTGATGAAGAAAAACTGCGTCAATCCGACGATTCCGTAGATTTTTACGAAAAAGCCAACCATCATGGCTGCTGCTGCATTCTTTTCTTTGTTCTCATAAATATAAACCGCACCCAATACCAGAAGGGCAACGAGCGCAATATTAAACTGAAAATACAGGGAAGACGTGATGTATTCCTGCAGACAGAATAAAGCAAACAGGGCTTTTTTCGGGTCCGAAAAGGGCAGTTTGTAAATGGCGTAGAGAAAAATGGAAGTATTGGCCACGTTCCAGAGACTGATCCCGAGCCAGTCCGGCATCAACGCAAAAGGAGCAATCAGCAGGCTGAAGAAAATCCCGTAATGGTTTGAATCCTGATAAAGATCGGGATACTGCAGGTAGAGGTTTTTTTCGTGAATGGTATTAAAAAATACATTCTTGAAGATCAGGTAATTGTTGATGGAATTCCCTCTCAGGTATTTGGAAACAGCCGTTACCACAGCGATAATCAAATAAACCCCAAAAATATATTTGGGGTTTAAAAGTATTTTAAGAAATTTTTCTTTCAAGATAGGCGGTTTTAGTTTAAAATGGTCATCTTAAACAGCAACATTGTTCTCTCTCAGCGCATCATTCAAAGACGTTTTTTTGTCGGTAGATTCTTTTCTTTTACCGATAATCAACGCACACGGAACCTGGTATTCCCCTGCAGGGAAAGTCTTGGTATAGCTTCCCGGAATCACCACCGATCTTGCCGGTACCCTTCCTTTGATTTCCACCGGAGTATCCCCCGTTACGTCGATGATCTTTGTAGAGGCCGTCAACACTACATTCGCACCTAAGACCGCTTCTTTTTCAACGTGCACGCCTTCAACAACGATACATCTTGAACCTACGAAACAATCGTCTTCGATAATTACCGGAGCGGCCTGAAGCGGTTCCAGTACCCCACCGATTCCAACACCACCGCTTAAGTGAACGTTTTTACCGATCTGTGCGCAGCTTCCTACCGTTGCCCAGGTATCCACCATCGTTCCGGAATCCACGTAAGCCCCGATATTTACATAAGACGGCATCAGAATAACCCCGGGAGCGATATAAGCACCCTCTCTGGCGATGGCATGCGGTACAACCCTTACTCCTTTTTCAGCATAGTTTCTCTTCAAAGGCATTTTGTCATGAAATTCAAAAGGACCTACTTCAATGGTTTCCATTTTCTGGATCGGGAAATACATCACGACTGCTTTCTTCACCCATTCGTTTACCTGCCATCCGTTTCCGGTAGGCTCAGCCGTACGCAGTTCTCCTTTATCTACCAAAGCAATAACTTCTCTGATGGCTTTCTGGCTGTCTTCATTCTGCAGTAGTTCTCTGTTGTCCCAGATATTTTCAATAGTTTGTTGTAACGACATGTCTCTCTTTTAAAATTATTCGCGCCAAAGATACAAAAGTTTGGGCGAAGATAAAGGCTCAGCTTAAGATTAAGAGCGAAGGAGTTTTGATGGGCTGGAAGCTGGAAGATGGATGCCGGAAGTTTTTTCTTTGCTCATTAAATATGATCAAAGATCAGATTATCAAAAAAGATTCTTTAATATACTGTAGATTAATGTGAATTCGGCCATATCAGTTTCATATTCAGATGTTTACTTAAATTAAAAATGAATCAAGTTTAATTCAGTCAGGATTATGAATAGAATTCCTATTTGTAATGAGTAAATGGTTTACGCTTCTGATAGGATTTTATCCTGTAGAAAACCGTCCCTTCGGGACTTTAGAATAATAGAATTAAAACCTTAGTTTAAAAATAAAACCCAAACTATTTATTCAGGACTATATAAGAACTTCCTCCTATAAAATGATAAAAGTTTTCGTTTGATTATCAAAAACCTCTGACCTGTTTTTGACAGGAGAGAGTTCAGGCATCCGGCTTCCCTCTTCCAGCCTGTTAACTCCGGTTCTTCCCTCTTACAAAACCCTCTTGGCGTGGAGATAAGCTTTATTCCAATACGTTTCATTCAGTGAGGAGATAATGACACCTTTGGTAGTGGAAGCGTGGATGAAGCGTACTTCCCCATCGTTTCCGATATCGTGGACGATGCCGACATGGGAAACTTTGGTCCCCCCGGCGGTAGCGAAGAACAGCAGGTCTCCCGGCTTTGCTTCTTTAATGTCGATTTCGCTGCCTGTTTCGGCCTGGTCTGCCGATCTCCTCGGAAGCCTGTAGTTATTTTCTTCAAAAACCTTTAAGGCAAATCCGGAACAGTCGAATCCTGAAGACGTATTTCCGCCGAATTTGTAGGGTGCGCCCAGGTATTTTTCAGCATCTTTTAAAAGCTCATTAATCGATTTTGAAACTCTGCCGTCGAAACGGGAATCCAGTTTACGCAGATTTTCCGTCTTAGCCACATTTTTATACGGAGTATTTTTTCCAGAGGATACCTTTTTAGAACTTCCGCACGAAACCACAAATAAAGAGATTGCGGTTAAAAGCCATAAATTCCGGATGGATGGTTTTCTGCAAAAGATTCGTTCATTCATACTTTCCTTTAATTTTACGCTGTACACAAATATAAGCAAATTATATTTTTGTGGGATCAGAGGGCAGATGGTTTTAAGAAAGATCACAAAAAAAGCTGCCCGGAACCGGACAGCCTGTATTTTAAGTACGAAAATATTTTACTTGGACGTCTTAGCCCCTTTCCATGTCCCGGATCTTACCGTTGCGGGAACAGCGTTGGTCCATGTTCCGTTGGCTTTTTTATCTTCTCTGTTCAGCGTCCCTTTAAAATCCCCGTCTTCAGGAGATCCGATGGTGGCATTCAAATCACCTGATTCGCTCAGATAGCCGGAAATATAATAATTCTCAGTGGTCTGGTCGGAATGCATGGTTCCCGTTACTTTTCCGTCGGTGGCCACAACGATGTTCCAGTCGCCTTTTTCAGTTCCTTCATAAGTTCCGGCCCATGTTCCGATGAAATCGTAGATCGTATCGTCATCTTTGCTGCAGCCTACAAATAAAAAAGCAGTTAACAAAAGTAAAAATAGTTTCTTCATAATGTATAAGTCGATTATTTTTTCAATAATTATCCAAGGATTGAACCCTGCTGTATCCGAATATCTCAAAAATCAGATATTGAACGGTGACAAATATAGAATTTATATTTGATTTATTTGCCTTTTCATCACTTGAAATATCATTTTTACAAGCAATAATTAAAAATAAATGCCATCAGGCCGGATTTTGTCTTTCGCTTCACTCTTATTTATAATTTATGCTTCCTTATGGTTCGATTTTGATAATTGTGGTTAAATCTGACGGATAAAACCCCATAGGTTTTAAAACCTATGGGGTTTATTTATTCATCCCGGGATTTGAAGTTGATCCAGTTTCGATGCTGAGCTGGTTACTGCAAACCTAACGGATTTTAGAAACCCGTTAGGTTTACTTACTTAGGATCAGTATCAAATGTTGGGGAGAAAACGGATCAATCAATTTTTTTAGCAGATCTTTGCAGGTGAATTTCTGAAGTTTATCTGGTCTTACACTTTGCTCTTATTTGCACTGAAAAGAAATAAAAACCTCTTCATCTTTACCAACAAAAAAATCTCTGATAACGAATGTATTTCTTCTTTGGTTTTCAGCAGACAGAAATTGGGGAATCAGGTCTGCTTTCTGTCATGTATCATAAGACATGTCTGCTTATGAATTAAAGCAGTATTCCGTAGGAATATCATCTGTGTAGCAAGCGGACACAGGGTTGCCCGCATGCCATAGGTATGCTATCTCAATACCGGCTGCAGAAGATAGGACTCCTCCGGAGTCCGGATTTCATTTTGTATTCAGACTACACAGATACTGCTCCTATGGAGCAGATCAGGGTATCAGCAAAAGGATTTTTATGAGTAAGAAATCCTGGTTATATAACAATCATTATTATATTTTGCCGTCCGGTATTTAATACATAAGATCAACCTGTTCTATTCAGGCCTATGTTTTAAGTAATGAGCTGCTTTTTGAAAGGTCCCTAACTTTTGCGCGTGATCCCTTACTTATTCATTGTCAGGATTTTAAAATTCATGAAGAACCCTAATTTACAGGCTGTTTATTCATGAAAAAAGCCATTCCAGGATGCTGAAATGGCTTTTTAATTTGGTTGATCGAAAACACGATGCGTGAATTGACCTGGTGGAGAATACGGGATTCGAACCCGTGACCTTTTGACTGCCAGTCAAACGCGCTAGCCAACTGCGCCAATCCCCCATCTGATTTCAAAGTGGTACAAAAGTAAGCATTTAAAGTATATCACGCAATAGCCTTTTGCATTTTATTTCATTTTTTTTCAAAATTAAAAAATCATCGAAGCCTAATATGCTCTGGCACAATAGTTGAAAATTAAAAATCAACTATTAAAAATAAACAACAAAAGAACTTTAAATATTCCTGTCTGATTGGCAGGAATATTTTTTGTTTAAACTCTTGAAATCATAAACGACTATTGCTTAATTTTTTGTCAAATTAAAAATATTTTAAATTTCAAAAAAAAGGAACTCCGGAAAAAAATAAACCTGACAGATTGAAAGTCCTGTCAGGTTTTTATGAGATGATTTATAAATTAAAAAAATGTGAGGGAATTTTACTTCCATCCTCCTCCGAGGGCCTGGTACAATTCTACCCCGGCTCTCATCTTATTGTATTGTGCGTTGGCAATATTTAATTCCGCATTTAAGGAGTTGACACTGGCATTGAGCACTTCCAGATAATTGGCCATTCCGTAATTTACCAGTTCCTGCGAATAGCTTACCGATTTTTTATAAGAATCCAGCTCCTTCTGCTTAAGATCGATATATGAGTCCTGCACCGAATATACCCTGATGGCATCCGATACTTCTTTTCCTGCATTAAGGATGGCTTTTCTGAAATTCAGATAAGCTGTTTCCTGATTGGCAAGGCTGACTTCATAATTGGTCCGGATCGTTCTTCTGTTCAGGATCGGTTGAGCCAGGCCGGCCACCACATTCGCAAACAAGGAGTTTACACTGAAAAGATGGTCGATATCCACCGACTGGACCCCACCGCTTCCGGTAAGACGCAACGTCGGATAAAATTGGGCTTTTGCCGAATTTGTCAGTTCGAAAGTATTGATCAGGTTATACTCCGCTCTTCTTACATCAGGCCTGTTGGCCAGCAGTTGTGCAGGATAGCCCAATTTCAGGTCGATCGGGAGATTCTGGCCTTCCAGTGTAGAGCGTTCGATCGCATGCGAAGGTTCTCCCATCAGCAGGCTTATGGTATTTTCCAGCATCTGGATCTGCGTCTCAACATCAATCAGTAAAGACTGTGCATTGTAGACCAACGCTTCGCTCTGCTGCACCGCAACTTCAGTCAGCGTTCCTGCCGTTTTTAAGGCTCTTGTTGTTTCAAGGTTCTTTTCCCGTAACCGGATGGTCTCGGTGATAATTTTCTTCTGTGCATCATACGTCAGCAGCTGATAATAAGATGACGCTACGGAAGCTACCAGATCACTTTTTACAGCTTTATGCGCTTCTACGGTTCCCAGATAGGTGGCCAGCTGCGCTTTTTCCTGCGATTTCAATTTCCCCCAAAGATCCACTTCCCATCCGATATTGGCAGTGATATCGAACTGGTTGACGTACCTCCTTTCTCCGATGATCTGCCCGAACTGGGTGTTGATCGACTGGGTCTGGAACGTATAATTGGGACCAACGGATAAGGTAGGCTGGTAGGCTGCTTTCGTCTGTTTTAAATACGCTTCCGCCGAATAAATGTTCTGCAGCGCAATCCTGATATCCAGGTTATTTTCCAGCGCTTTGCTGATGTGGCCCTGAAGGATCGGATCCGTGAAAATCTCCTTCCACGAAACATTGGCCAGGTTGGTGCTGTCGGAAGGAAGCATATCCGTACGATACAGCTTTTCATCCGCCACGCGGTCCGGCCGCTGGTATTCTTTTCTGGCCATACAGGAAGACACCGCCACGAGAAGGGTCACAGAAAACGTAATTCCTTTTATAATGTTTAAAATACTTTTCATTATTTGAATGTAAGGTTTAAAGTTCAGGATGACACTTGCCTGCCGGCACTTTATCATCCTGAACAGACTTAATTTATTCTGCTAAATTGATTTCTTTTTCTTTGATCGGCTTCACTTTTTCCTGCAGGTATTCAAAGATAACATACAGGACAGGAATGACGAAAAGTCCGAGAATAGTACCGATCAGCAATCCGATGGCCGCGCCGGTCGCAATGGAACGGTTACCTACGGCACCGATTCCGCTTGCCAGAACCAATGGCAGCAAACCGAAGATAAAGGCAAATGAAGTCATCAGGATCGGTCGTAACCTTGCTTTGGCGGCATTGATCGCCGACATGACGATGGTTTCGCCGTGATGTCTCCTCTGAACGGCAAATTCAACAATCAGAATCGCATTCTTCGCCAATAGTCCCACCAACATGATCAGGGCAATCTGAAAGTAGATATTGTTTTCCAGTCCCATGATCTTCTGTCCGAAATAAGCTCCCATTACCCCGAGAGGAAGTGAGATGACTACCGTCAGCGGAAGGATGTAACTCTCGTATTGTGCTGCCAGAATGAAATACACGAAAATTAAACTTAAAGCAAAGATCAGAACCGTCTGCGAACCTGATGACAATTCCTCCCGGGAAAGTCCGGTAAACTCTACGCTGTAATTCTGGTCAAGCGTCTGGCTGGCCACCTGCTGAACGGCTCCGATAGCATCCCCGGTACTGTATCCCGCTGAATTCGCTCCTGTAATTTTCACCGAGCTGAAGAGGTTATAACGCCCTACCGACTGCGGCCCGTAAGTTTTCGTCAAGGTAACGAACTGGGAAATCGGGGACATGGTTCCTGAGCTTGTTCTTACGTACAATTCATTCAGGTTGCTGGCGTCTTTACGGTTTTCCGGCAAAGCCTGGATCATCACCCGGAACTGTTTTCCGTATTTGGTAAAGTCGGCGCCATAAATCCCTCCGATGTATCCCTGCATCGTCTCCAGGATACTGTTTACGGAAACCCCCAGCTGCTTGGCCAGAGGGACGTTGATATCCATCTGGTACTGCGGGTATTTGGTATTAAATGAAGTCTGCGCGAATTCAATCTCCGGTCTCTTCATCAGGTTTCCGATCAGTTCATTGGTTTTGGCATCCAGCTGGGCAAAATCGCCTCCGGATTTATCGAGAAGCACCATTTCGAAACCGGCACTGTTCCCGAAGCCCGGTACACTCGGCGGCTGGAAGAACACCACTTTGGCATCCGGTGCCTTAGCGGAAAGTCCGAACAGCTGTTTGGTAATATTGTCGGAGCTGAGGTCCCCTTTTCTTTCGTCAAATGGTTTAAGCTTGATAAAAGCAAGACCGTTGTTGCTTCCGTTTCCGGAAAGCAATCCACGACCGGTAGAGATCGTTACGTTCTGAATTCCCGGAATTTTCATGGCTTCTTTCTGCAGGGTTTTAAGAACATTGTAGGTTCTTTCCATGGAAGCGCCCGGAGGAAGCTGCACATCGGTAAAGATGATTCCACGGTCTTCCGTAGGCACGAAACCTTTCTTCATCGTTGCACTGGCCCAGTATAAAATACCACCCGTCACTGCAAAAATAATCAGGGTTACCCATTTATGTCTTAATAAAAAGATAAAGCCTCTTCCATACCTTTCGGTGGTCGTTTTGAAAGCGATATTAAATTTATAGAAGAACTTCTGGATAAAATTCAGCTGCTTGTATTCTTTGTGATGCTCATCATGAGGTTTTAAGAACAATGAACATAAAACAGGGCTTAATGTCAAAGCGTTTACCGCAGAAATAACAATGGCAATAATCAGCGTTACCCCGAACTGCTGGTAGAAAACTCCCGTAGGACCGGTGATAAAAGTTACCGGAATAAATACCGAAGCCATCACGAGGGTAATGGAGATAATCGCTCCCGTAATCTCGTCCATTGCTTCGATGGTGGCTTTCTTGGCATCGGAAATCCCGTTTTCCATCTTGGCGTGAACGGCCTCGACGACGACAATCGCGTCATCCACTACAATACCGATGGCCAGTACCAAAGCGAATAGCGTTAAAAGGTTTAATGAATAGCCGAATAAATTCAGGAAGAAGAAAGCCCCCACAATAGAAACCGGAACCGCAATGGCCGGGATCAGGGTAGACCTGAAATCCTGTAAGAAAATATACACCACAATGAAAACCAGGATAAATGCTTCAATTAAAGTATGGATTACTTTTTCAATCGATGCATCCAGGAACTCGTTGGTATCGAAGTTAAAGGTATATTTAATTCCCTCAGGATACGTACTTTCTTTTTCCTTCAGCTGAGCCTTGATGTTTTCGATGATCTCCTGGGCATTGGAACCCGGAGTCTGGAAAATACCCATACTGATGGAAGGGCTGTTTCCGTTCTCCCCGACTCCGCTGTAGGAAAGTCCGCCCAATTCCACTTTCGCCACGTCTTTCAGCATCAGGTTCTGACCGTCAGGCATGGCTTTGATAATAATATTGTCGTACTGTTCCTTTTCGTTGAATTTACCTACATATTTAATAATGTATTCAAAAGAGCTTCCGCTGTTCTGTCCCAGAGAACCGGCAGCCGCTTCTCTACTCTGCTCGTTGATGGCGGTCGTGACATCCGTTGGGGTAATACCGTAAGCCGCCAGTTTTGCCGGATCCAGCCATACCCTCATCGAATAGTTTTTACCTCCGAAAACGTTGGCTTCCCCAACCCCGTTGATCCTTTGAAGATCCGGAATAACGTTAATATTCAGAAAGTTCTGAAGGTAAACGTCATCAATATTCTTATTTTCCGAATAGAAAGAAAGATACATCAGGGCACTCGTCTGCTGTTTCTGGGTAACCACCCCGGAACGGGTAACTTCGCTTGGCAGCAAGGGGCTGGCCCTCGATACCCGGTTCTGAACGTTCACGGCAGCAATATCCGGATCGATTCCCTGTTTAAAGAATACCTGGATCTGTGCGGAACCGTCATTACCCGCTGAAGAGGTAATATAGTCCATCCCTTCCACTCCATTGATCTGCTCTTCCAAAGGGACCACCACACTTTTCATGACCGTCTCGGCATTGGCACCCGTATAGTTTGCTCGTACACTCACCGTCGGCGGTGCGATATCAGGATACTGGGTAACCGGAAGAGCCAGAAGCCCCAATACCCCAAGAATGACGATAAGAATCGAAATTACTGTGGATAAAACCGGTCTGTTTATAAAATTTTTAATCATACTAGAATTTCGGTTTTACGGATTGTATAAGACTGTCCATTTTTACTTTTTTGGGCTTAATGGCGGTTCCTGATTTCAAGGTCCCCGTTCCGGCAGCAACTACCAGCTCGCCTTTATTCACGCCCGATTTTATCAAAGCCATATTGTCGATACGGTCGATTACATCAATGACTACATTTCTGGCCGTATCTCCTTTATCCACTTTATAGACGTAGACAATCCCCTGCTGCTCGTAAGTGGCGCTTTCAGGAACCACCAGGACATTGTCATGCGGCTGAGGGAAACGGATGGTCCCGCTATTCCCGTTGCTTAATAACTTCTGTGCATTTGTAAATTGTACTCTGAACTGAATGGTTCCCGTGGTAGGATCGATCTGTCCGGTAATGGCTTCGATCCTTCCTTTTTCAGGATACAGGCTGCCGTTGGCCAGCTGCAGTTCCACCATCGGGAGGTTTTTTATTTTTTCGGGCATCGATGATCCCGGAGATTTTTCAAGGAAGTTGAAATATTCCTTTTCATTCATCGAAAAGTAGGCATAGATCTGTGAAGTATCTGAAATGGTCGTCAGAGGCGTCTGATCGCTTGGCCCTACGAGGCTTCCTACTTTCAGAGGAAGTTTTCCTACCACTCCGGATATCGGCGCACGGATCACGGAATATTCAATATTGGCTTCCACCCCTTTGTAATTCGCCACAGCCTGGCTCTTCGCTGCCTGGGCCTGTTTCAGCTGGGCCTGGGCCTGGGCAAGATTGGCCTGTGCCGTCTGGAGCTGCACGTTGCTGATGATATTTTTCTGAACCAGCGGTCTCAGCTTGTTTACTTCAACATTGGCTGCCGTTACCGATGCCTGCGCCGCGGCAATATTGGATTCTGCGGCACTGATTCCCGCTTTGGAAGCGGCTGCCGTTTCATTCAGGATATTGGTTTCCAGACGGAAAAGCGGCTGTCCTTTTGTAACATATTGCCCTTCATCTACCAGAAGCTGGGTGATATATCCCTGTATTTTGGCCCGTACATCATTGTTTACCCTTCCCTGAATGGTAGCCGGAAACGTCTGGTAACCGGTTACGTTTTTCGTCTCCACATTTACCACAGGATACGGTTTCGGGCCGTCCTGCTTGGGAGCTTCTTTTTTGCAGGCCACCAGAGAGAGGGCCGCAACAGAAAGTATAACTAGCTTATTATTCATTTTTTAAAGTTTATTAAGAGATTCCTGAATATGTATGATATTTTTATTTAAAAGTGCTTTGTAGGCTTCCATCCTCTCATTGCTATCATCATGATTCTTTTTAAAATGGTCTAAATCATCCAGTAGTTTTAATTCGTCTTTCATTTTTTGAACTATTTTTTCAAATCTTATCTTTTGGTAACCGTCATTGATGAAAAAATACCGTTTCCGCTCATCCATTTTATTATGATCGATGATAAGCTCCGCATTCAGTAAAAGCGAAATACCGGTGGACACCGAACTCTTGCTTGCTGAGAACACCTCCACGAATTCATCAAAAGTAATGCCCACTTTATCATAATCGAAAAGAAGGTAGGCGTATATTTTTGAGGCTAAAGGCGGTAGATTGAAAACGGAACCATAAAACTTTACGGCATCCTTGAAAATTCTTTCATCAATTTCTATACTCTTATGCATGGTATATAAATTTGAGACAAAAGTAAAAATTAGTTCAGAACTAAACGAACAAACTTAATAGAGTTTATAAATGTATAGCGTTTTAAAAATTCAATGAGGGAAGATTTAACTTTTTGATTAAATGATAATCTTTTCAAAGGCCTTCCGCATCCCGCCGGCCAGGAAAACTTCCCCGCAATAGCTGAACCCCTTTGCCTCAAGAATTTTTAACATGGCAGTATTGTCAAAATTAGTATCCACTTTGATGCTTTGTATTCCATGCGATCTGGTAAAATCTTCGATGTGGTCGAAAAGGATTTTCACCATTCCTTTCCCGGCAAATTTTTCATCGATGGCCACGCGGTGTACCACGACAAATTCGCCATTGCTAAGCCAGGCCCCTTCGATGGTATTGTACGCTGGTTCATCATTTAAAATCAAAGCTACATATACGGCAATTTCATCATCGACCGTCATGACGTATCCGAAGCCCTTCGAAATATCGCTTTCCACGGTCTCTGGGTTCGGGTATCCCTGCTGCCACTGGGTACTTCCGTCCAGCCTCCGCCGCTCGATGGCTTGCTGCAGGATATTCCAGATCTTTTCTTTCTCATTTATTTGTGCTTTTCTAAGTCTGATTTCCGAATCCATTGTTGTGAATTTTAATTAAATTAAATATGAAATTGATGCCGGTCCGATTGTTGGACAGCCGGGGAATCCAAAAGTAAAAAACCGAAAACTAATTAAAATTAATTTTCGGTTCGAAGTAGTAAAATTTAAAATTATGAAATTGTTTTATTGATTTTCATTTTGCTGAAGGTAAGCGTCGATCACCTCAAAGGCTCTTTTCTCATCTTCCAGTTTCACCATTACTTTCAGGGAGGTAGCCGTAGGCGTAGTAGTGAAAGTAAGGTAATTGTTTTCTACTGAATTCCTTATTTGTGCATCATCCAGCTTGGACTTAATCAATTGGATTTCTGCAGGTTTGTCACTTTCAAAAACTGATACTCTTGTACTTCTTTCCATAGTTCTGTCTCGTTTGAGTATCTAAATATATAACGTTTTTTTGAAAATTACAAATTTTCAGCTTTTAAATTTTATTAATATTATTTTCAATTTTATCCAGGGCAAGCTGAATTTCTTCCTGGGTAACGTTCAGATGCGGCCTGAAACGCAGCGTCTGATCGCCGCACGCCAGAATGATCATTCCGTCCTTCCAGAGTTCGTCCCGGAGCTGGTTTCTCTGCTCATGGGTCGGAAGATCGATGGCGCACATCAGGCCTCTTCCCCTGGCATTGGACAGTTTTTCAGGATACTTCTGCTGCAGATCCTGAAGGCCCTGCAACAGGTAATCGCCGACTATCCTTGCATTTTCCACCAGGTTTTCTTTTTCAATAACTTCCATCACCAGCTGGAAACGGAGCATATCGATAAAATTACCGCCGAAGGTGGAATTGATCCTGGAACTCTCCCTGAAGACATTGTCCGGAACCTGATCGAACTTTTCTTTATTGGCCAAAATTCCGCATACCTGGGTTTTCTTACCGAAGGAAATGATGTCGGGCTTCGCTGTAAAGTGTTCGAATCCCCACATTTTCCCGGTGATTCCGATCCCGGTCTGTACTTCATCAAAGATCAGGAGGATTTCGTGCTGATCGCAGATTTTTCTCAGGCCTGTAAAAAATTCATCCCGGAAATGGTTGTCGCCGCCTTCCGCCTGAATCGGCTCGATGATGATGCAGGCTACTTTATCGGGATTCATCAGAATGGCTTCTTCGATGTTTAAAAGAGCCAGTCTTTCGTTTTTAATGGTTTCTTCCAGGTTTTCCTCGGTAACCGGGAACGTGAGTTTCGGATTCAGGATCCTCGGCCAGTTGAACATCGGGAAATACTGGTACTTTCTTGGGTCGGACGTATTGGTCAGGCTCAGCGTATAACCGCTTCTCCCGTGGAATGCCTGTCTGAAATGGATGCAGATCCCGGCTTCGAAATCAAGTCCTTTTTCAAAATTCTTTCTCGTTTTCCAGTCGAAGCAGGCTTTCATTGCATTTTCAACAGCCATGGCACCCCCTTCGATAAAGAAGGCATACTGCAGCTCCTGAGGAATGGCAACCCGCTCAAAAACCTCCAGGAAATGGGCATATTCTTCAGAATACACATCGGCCAATGTCGGCTTATTGACCGCCATTTTCCCAAGCCATCCCGATTTTTCCATCAGGTAAGGATGGTTGTATCCGATGGATGCGGAAGCGAACATGGAAAACATATCCAGGTATTCGCGGTTGGTGAGTTTATCGTAAAGCCATGAGCCATGGGACTTTTCAATATCCATCACGAAATCGAAACCGTCAGCCAGCACGTGGCGGCCTACGGTTTCCTTTACTTTATTTGTCTGTATATCAATAGTTGTTTGCATATTAAATAAAATCTTAGGGTTGATTGGAATTTAATAATCAGAAATTGGGATTTACATGATAACGCAGACGATACCACTTTCTGCATCCCGTTTTCAATATTAGTTTTTTTAAAGGTCGAACTTAATGCCCTGTGCCAATGGCAGGCTGGCGGTATAGTTGATGGTATTGGTCTGTCTTCTCATGTAATATTTCCAGACATCGGATCCCGATTCCCTGCCGCCGCCGGTTTCTTTTTCACCGCCAAAAGCACCTCCGATTTCCGCACCGGAAGTCCCGATGTTCACATTGGCAATCCCACAGTCTGAGCCTTCATGGGAAAGAAATAATTCAGCCTCTCTCAGGTTCTGCGTCATGATGGCAGAGGATAATCCCTGAGGAACATCATTCTGGATGGCAATGGCTTCTTCCAACGTGCTGTATTTAATTAAATATAAAATTGGCGCAAAAGTTTCGTGCTGAACGATTTCATACGAATTTTTAACTTCAGCAATGCATGGTTTTACGTAGCATCCGGATTCATAGCCTTTTCCTTTAAGCACCTCGCCTTCCACGACAAATTTCGCTCCTTCCTTTTTACCTTTTTTAACGGCTTCCTGGTACATATTCACCGCATCGGTATCGATCAGCGGTCCGACGTGGTTGCTTTCATCCAGCGGATTTCCGATCTTTAATTGTCCGTAGGCTTTTACCAGCCTGTTTTTTACTTCGTCGTACACGCTTTCATGGATAATCAGTCTTCTCGTCGAGGTACATCTTTGTCCGGCCGTTCCTACGGCTCCGAATACCGCTCCGATGATCGACATATCGATATCCGCGTCCTTGGAAATGATGATGGCGTTGTTCCCGCCCAGCTCAAGGATCGATTTTCCGAAACGCTGCGCTACATTGGTTGAAACCATTCTCCCGACTCTTGTGGATCCCGTAAAGGAAACCAGCGCAACTCTCTTATCATCTACCAGTCGCTGTCCGATCTCATGATCCGCGACCAACACACTTGAAATTCCTTCCGGAAGGTTGTTTTCCTTTAAAACTTCATTCATGATGTTCTGGCAGGCAACGGCGCAAAGCGGTGTTTTCTCAGACGGCTTCCAGATCGTTACGTTTCCACAGATCCAGGCCAGTGCCGTATTCCAGGACCAGACGGCCACCGGGAAATTGAAAGCGGTAATAATTCCCACGATTCCCAGCGGATGATACTGTTCGTACATCCGGTGTCCGGGTCTTTCCGAGTGCATGGTGTACCCGTGAAGCTGCCTGGAAACCCCAACGGCAAAGTCGCAGATATCGATCATTTCCTGAACTTCACCCAACCCTTCCTGCAGGGATTTACCCATTTCATAAGAAACAAGTTTCCCCAGATCATCTTTGTACTGTCTTAGTTTCTGGCCGAGCTGCCTGACGATTTCCCCTCTTTTAGGGGCCGGAATAAGCCTGAATTCTTTAAAAGCCCTTTCCGCGGTTTCGATCACCTTATCGTAATCGGATGTACCGGAAGTTTTTACTTTTGCAATCAGATTTCCGTCTACCGGAGAATAACTTTCCAGGATTTTTCCTGATGCAAAGTATTTTCCGCCTGTTGAAGTCCCCTTATTCTCATCTTTAATTCCAAGATTTTTGAGTGTTTTTTCAATCCCAAAATCCTTTACTTTTTTAGACATAAATATTTTACTTTTCGTTTCCTCTAAAGATAAAAATATTATGCGAACCGCAAAATTTTAATTTTTTTAACGTATTTCTTATTTGGACTAATTATAAACATGCTTATCTTTGTAAGGCAATCATTTGAATTTCAGAAATGGAAAATAACAGGATAAAAAACGAATCTGATGCCGGAGCGCAGAAAACTTCCCGGTGGAAAAGCCTGCTGAAAAAATTCGGGATCGGCGGAATTATCTTTTTTACCGTGAAAGGCATCATTACTTCCACGCTGATCTATTTCTTAGGAAAAAATGCGTGGAGCATTATTGCAGACTATTTTACAGGGATCTTTGATTAATTGATTAAATAAATAAGCAACAAAAGCTGAGAAAAATTCTCAGCTTTTTTGTTTAATTACTTCCTCTGTCAAACTATATTACCGTGGATCCAGCTGTGATCCACTCATATTCAGATTTTTAATTAATTCAAAAATAAAATTAAGGCTAATCCAGTCAGGATTTATTAGAATCTCTCTTTACAGAATGAATAAACGATTTACTCTTCTGATAAGATTTTATCCTGTGGAAAGCCGTCCCTTCAGGACTTTAAAACAACGTACATCTAATCTTATTCAACCTGCATCCAGTTGTTTATTTAGTTGAAAAATAAACCAAGGCTATTTGAAAAACTTTGTCAAAGTTGAAATGATTTCGTTTGATCATCAAGACCTTTATCCTATTTTTTACAAGTGAAACTTCCGGCATCCCGCTTCCAACCTGTTAATTAGCGTGCTTCTTTGAGCTCACGTTATATTATCGGCCGTAAACTATTGTTTCTTTTTTCTTCCCGAATCCATCAGGCTCTGATGCAGGAGATATTCGATCTGTCCGTTGACACTCCGGAATTCGTCGCCGGCCCATTTTTCCAAAAGCTTGTACGTGGACTCGTCGATCCTCAGGACGAAGGATTTTTTGCCTTTATTTTCAGTTGGATGCTGGGCTTTTTCTGATTTCATTTTTAGTAATTCTTTAAATACTTCATTCCTTTAAAGTGACAAACTTCGCGGGGATTGTCCTCCGTGATTCTTACGGTATTAATTGTAAAGTGTTCCGGCATTCAGGATCGGGGTTGCTGCTTTTTCACCGCATAGGACCACCATTAAGTTGCTTACCATCGCCGCTTTTCTTTCGTCATCCAGCTCAACGATATTTTCTTCCGATAGTTTTCTGAGGGCCAGGTCTACCATGCCTACCGCACCTTCCACAATTTTGGTCCTCGCCGCCACAATAGCGGTAGCCTGCTGCCTCTGAAGCATAGCCCCCGCAATTTCCGAAGCGTAAGCCAAATGGGAAATTCTCGCTTCCTGAATGATGATGCCTGCTTTGGAAAGCCTTGCTGTAAGTTCTTCTTCCAATATGGTATTGATCTTATCGCCTCCTTCCCTTAATGTAATCGGGGCCTGGTCGTCTTCAAGATTATCGTATGGGAAACTCATGGCCAGATGCCGTACGGCGGCCTCACTCTGCATTTTAACGAAATCCGAATACCGCTCTACATCGAAAGCCGCTTTATAGGTATCTCCTACCTTCCAGACCATCACTACGGCAATCTCGATCGGGTTTCCCATTTTGTCGTTTACCTTTAGCGTCTGCCCCTGCAGGTTTTCGGAACGCAGACTGATCCTTTGGGATGAATAGAGGGGATTGATGAAAAACAAACCGTTATCCTTAACGGTGCCTACATATTTCCCGAAAAAGTTCAGCACCCTCGAATGGTTCGGCTGGATGATCATCAGCCCTTTCAGGAAAAAGCAGAACAGGATAAACATTAGAAAGCCGAGAATTACAAAAGTGATGCTGTCATCGACACCTATTGCAAAAAAATAAATTGAAGCGACAAACAATCCGAGACAGATCACTAAAGTGATATACCCGGACATTGGTTTTAAGATTTTTTCCATGATATTAAATTTTAAATTGATATTATTTTGATATCATAAAGATATGATTAATTTTTAATCTATGCGAAGACAATTTATATTTTTCTGAAATAAAAGGCAGGAAGCAGGATGATGACGCCGGAAGTTTTAAAACCTCAGGCATTGCTCAGCTTCAGGAAACCATTAAGGTTTAATAAGGGATTTAGAAAGAGTAAGATCAGTTTCTCTCTATGTTTAATACTAAATAATGCGAACTCGGAGAAAGATAAGATTAACAGGATAAAAGGACTTCACATGAAATACAGTATAGAGCAATAGCAAAGTGGGTCTGCCTCAGAGGGGCATCATGATCATATCCCCGGGGTTCACCCGGGGTTAACAAAAGCGGTTGACAATCCATCAACAAAAAATCCCGGAAGCAGCTTCCGGGATTTGTTTATCAGGATGATATCTTATTTCTTGGTTAAAACTCTGAACTTTAAATAAGAGGCAATGGCTAAGGCCAGCATGCTTCCAAGTCCGATGTATACCCATGCCGGAACCGGAACCGGATCCCCTGCGGCATACGAGTGAAGTCCGCTAAGGTAGTAATTCACCCCAAAATAGGTCATCACCATTGAACAGAAAGCAAACATCGTCGCTACATGGAAGGCCCATCTGCTCCGTAAGCCCGGAACCAGCCTCATGTGAAGCACGAATGCATACACCATGATGGAAATGAAGGCCCAGGTTTCCTTAGGGTCCCAGCTCCAGTATCTTCCCCACGATTCGTTAGCCCAGATCCCGCCCAGGAAGTTCCCTACCGTCAGGGCAAATAATCCGATGGTAAGAGACATTTCCGAAACAATGGCCAACTCCTTTAAAGTGGTGTCGTGATGTATTTTGTATGTTTCTTTTTGTGAAATAATATAAAAAACCAAACTGATTACTGCAATAATCATCGATAAGGCAAAGAAGCCGTAGCTTGACGTAATGATCGCTACGTGTACGATCAGCCAGTAAGACTTCAATACCGGAACCAGCGGGGTAATCTGTGGCTCCAGCGCGGAACCTCCGTGCGCAAAACCCATCATAATAACGGCCACCATAAATCCGGCTGCCGGAATTAATGCATTTGAGTGACTTTTCCCGAAAAATTTCAGTGTTGTAGCAAGAGTACGGTTTACTAATTGTACACTGGAACTTTGTCCAAATCCAAAATAGAACATCAGTCCGGCAGTAATTCCCACCCATGAAATGAAAATAATAGCTTCGTAACCATTACTCCAAGGAGCGTGACCTGAAATATACCACCTTGCCACCAAACCAAGAAAATGGAAAATATATCCTATTACAGCAATAAAAATGATTACTCTAATTGCTTTATTTAAAACTTTTTTAGGCTTAAATAACTCAACAAAGCCCAAAACTAATAACAATCCTCCGATCAGCGTATAGAAAATCAACAGCTTGAAATTGATGTTCAGTTTATTCATGAACACTTCAAGATCTACTTTTGACTTTGAAGGGACTACGGCTTTTCCCCATTTCTGCTGATATTTGGAAAGCTTTGCCAGTTCTGCATCGGCTTTGCTCCAGTTTCCGGTCTGCTGGGCTTTTAAAACTTCTGCGAAATAAGGGCCCATTACGGTCTGGGATTCCATATCCGGCTCCATTTTCTGGTCCAGCCAGGAATGCCAGGTGTGGTTGGCGTCATTCTTTACCGGAACAATTCTCATGAACTGCCCGCTGAAAAATTCGTTGAAGATCTGCACTCTTTCGTTGACGGCAATCACTTCTTTATCGTAATTGGTCTGCTCGGCCGGCTTCTTACGGAATGCCGTATTATAATCGTTTTCCAGGATATATTTTAAGTTTCCGTTGGCATCTGCCGGGAACAGGTTCATCAGGGAAGTGTAACCGTCTTCATCTGCTTTTGTTTTATTCTTTAATTCATCACCGCCTTTTGTGCCGACCTTGATCATCGGAACCATCGTCCAGCTAGGGGTATCGATATTGACAGATAAAAACCACTGGTCTGCGGTAAGGGATTTTCCATCTGTTCCCTTAAACTCATCTTTTTTATACAGTTTTCTTAAAACATCCAATGCCTGGGTATTGATCGGAACAATACGACCTTCAAAATTCTGTACCAGCAGATACCCGAATTTATCGGCATGTTCTGCACTGACTTTATTTCTGGCTATAATTTCGTCTGCCGTTACCACCTTCATTTTTGTAAAGGGTTTCGGCCCTTGCGGCTGAGCGGTTTCAGGTGCGGAAACATGGTTGTGGCTTTCTCCCTCTACATGCATATGCTCCCTGCTTCCATCGGTAGTTCCGTGCGTTTCAATTTTCTGGGCATTGAGTCCGAAGCTTAAAAGCAGCAGAAGAACGGTTGCCGCCTTCTTTTTATTGACGTCTTTCAGGATTTTATTTAATTTCCAGAAGTGGGTTCCTTTCCAGAAGAACATAAAGAACATGCCTCCGAATAAGAAGGTATAGCCGATGTAGGAAATCAGGGTTCCCCAGAAATCGTGGTTTACGGAAAGCACGGTTCCCATCCGGTCCGGATCGAAACTCGACTGGAAAAAACGGTATCCTTTATGGTTCAGTACGTGGTTCATATAAATTTTGAAAGGCGTCTGTTTTCCTTCATCGATAATTTTGACGTGGCTTTCGTAAGCACTTGGGGAAGAACTTCCCGGATAGGTTTCCATCACAAAGTCATCCAGCTTCAAAGAGAACGGGGTATTATAAACCTTAGGCCCGAAACCGACCATAATGTTCAGCCCGTCCATGGTGACCTGCTTGTAGGCATTCGGGTTTCCCTTTTCCACGGAAAGGTCTACCAGCTGTTTGGTTTTCGGTCCCTGAAGCTCTACCGTCAGCATATCCGGAACACTCTGGTCTTTTTTACGGTCCCCTTCGATGGAGATCAGTTTTCCTTTTCGTAATCCTTCGGGCACTACCAGTTTCAGTTCATTAACAGAGTATAAACTTCTCAGGGCCAACGGCTGGAATTCATCTTTTTTGGTTGTTCCGGTTGCCTGAGTGGCCATGGTCATGTAACTGGCATCAACCGGTGTCTTGATCAACAGCTGCCCGCCTTCATTCTTAAATTCCACCGCACCGTCGATAGCCCTGTTGAAGGTAACCAGTGTTCCATTGATGGATTTTGTTTCCCCCGGCTTGATAAAGATGTTCTGTCTCCCGGTCTGTCCCGTAGATACCAGATGCAGATATTCGGCACCGTTCGGATCTGCTACCAGGCTGTCTTTTTTTCGCTGGACGTACTCTTTAGCAGCTACTTTTACCTGCTTTCCATGGAAATCATAAGTAGCCTCCAGGTTTTTGTGCAGCGGAGACATCAGATAAGGAATATCCTGGTAATTAAGGACGTCGCCTTTTTCTTCGATCTGGACTTTAAGGAAATTCTTGTCGGTAACGATTTCATTGGTGGTTTCCCCTTCCCGGATGTGCATCATCCCCTCAAAACTGATGTAGCGGGTAATGGTACCGCCGATAAAGATCAGCACGAAGGCAAGGTGAAAGACCAGCACCGGCCACTTCTCCCGCCTCCAGAGCCTGTACCTTCCGATATTGCCGATAAAATTGAGGATTAAAAGGAGCATGATTAATTCAAACCACCATGCTTCGTAGATTAATGCTTTTGCTGTGGGGGTTCCGTAATCATTTTCTAAAAACGTTGCATAAGCCATCGCGAATGCATACCCCAGTAATAACACAGCCATTGTTCTGGTTGAGATCAAAATATCCTGGATCTTCTTCATATGTATATACTTGACATGCAAAAATAAGCATGATAAACCATAAAGCCGTTAAAAAAAACTGTTTTTTATCACTTTGAACCTTTGAACCCTTATTTTTAATCATTCTTAATAATCTGAATTTTATTGAATAAAATCAAAAGAGCCTGATCGAAAAATATATTCCTCTTTTCCATAAAGAAAAATTTGATCCGCTAATTTTTTTTAATTCATTTTATTTTAAATATTTTTAATGATCATAAAAATAAACCGGACGGGAAAAACCTTTTGAAGACCGGTAAAATTAAATTTCTTTTCGCAAAAAAGCCTATTGAGTAATGTTGAAAAATATTAAATTTGCCAATTGACATTATGAATAAAAACACGCAGAACAAACCGACAGAATCGCCTGACAAGGGCAAATTTTTATCTAAGCCCCGGGTATTTTTCGGGCTTACGTTTATTCTTTTTTCCGTTGTGCTTACCTTTTCATTCGTTTCATACCTGATGAACTGGAAGGCAGACCAGAGCCAGGCAGGAACCATGCTGGACAAGAGTATAAAATCATCCAATCTCTTCGGGAAACTGGGCGACTGGCTGGGGAATATTTTTATTTTCGAGAGCATCGGGGTAGCCTCCTTCATCATTGCCTTCTTATTTCTGGTTTTCGGAACGGTGATTCTGAAAAAAAGAACGTTCAAACCCTGGAAAACCGTGGGTCATTCGCTGTTCTTTATCTGCTGGCTTCCGATTCTATTCGGGGCGGTAACCAAAGGACAAGGGGTACTGAGCGGGGTCTACGGATATCAGATCATGGACTCGCTGAACGCGATCATCGGGAGTGTAGGCCTGTGGCTGGTCCTGGTATCCAGCATTGCGCTGTATTTTATTTTAGAATTCAACCTGCGCCCGAGCTCGATCAGATCGAAGCTGAACGACATTAATGAAAATACCATCGGAAAGGTAAAATCGATGATGCCGAGCTCCGATGAAAATTTCGATGCGGATGAAGAGCTGATCGAAGAGCTGGAATCGCATCAGGAGGAAGAGGATGTGCCTGTGAAGATTAAAGTAACTGAAACCGTACAAAAACCGGCGGCAAAGACAAAAGTACCTGAACCGGAAAATATTCCGAAAGGGTTTCCCGAAGTTCCGGTTTCTGCCGGCCTGGATCCGATCATTACCCCGAACAAAACCTCTTTTGAAGAGGAAAATAAAATGGATTTTTCATCATCCGTCAGCCTGCCGCTCGATACAAAGCCGAAAATGCCGACTCCGACCCCCGAACAGGCGTTTGATTTCAAACCTTCCGTTCCGGCAGCCCAGACTGTGACGGCCGCTGCTCCTGTAGAAGACATCAAATTTAACGTGGAAGTGGCACCGGTGATCGATATCCTGGATGACGCCGATATCAAATCACAGGAACTGGTTAACAAACACGGATTATACGACCACAAGCTGGATCTCGCCAAATTCCAGATGCCGCCGGTTGATCTCTTAAAGGATTACGGCAATGAAGAGATTTCCATCAATAAAGAAGAATTAGAAGAAAACAAAAATAAAATTGTAGGACTGCTGAAAAACTTTAACGTCGGTATTGCCGAAATTAAAGCCACCATCGGACCTACCGTGACTTTATACGAAATTGTTCCGGAAGCCGGTATCCGGGTGGCTGCCATTAAGAAACTGCAGGATGATATTGCACTTAATCTTTCCGCTTTAGGAATCCGGATTATTGCACCGATGCCGGGAAAAGGAACCATCGGGATCGAGGTGCCGAGAAAAAATCCGACCATGGTCTCCATGCGCTCGGTGATTGCTTCACAGAAATTCCAGAATACCGATATGGATCTTCCGGTGGTATTCGGGAAAACGATCTCCAATGAAATCTTCATGGCGGATTTATCCAAAATGCCTCACTTGCTGATGGCGGGTGCTACGGGACAGGGTAAATCGGTCGGGATCAATGCCATCCTTACTTCCCTACTCTACAAAAAACATCCGAGCGAACTGAAATTCGTAATGGTGGATCCTAAAAAAGTGGAACTTTCCTTATACTCAAAAATCGAGCGGCATTATCTGGCGAAACTGCCCGATGCGGAGGAAGCCATCATCACCGACACCAATAAGGTAATCAACACGCTGAATTCCCTGTGTATCGAAATGGATACCCGATACGACCTGCTTAAAAATGCCTTCTGTAAAAATTTAAAGGAATACAATAAAAAATTCACGGAACGGAAGCTGAATCCTGAAAACGGGCACCGTTACCTTCCGTATATCGTTCTGGTAGTAGACGAATTTGCAGATCTGATCATGACGGCCGGTAAGGAAGTGGAATTGCCGATTGCCCGTCTGGCCCAGCTTGCCCGTGCGGTAGGAATCCACCTGATTGTTGCTACCCAGAGACCTTCGGTAAATGTAATTACCGGGATGATCAAAGCCAATTTCCCGGCAAGGGCAGCCTTCAGGGTGATCTCCAGTGTGGATTCAAGAACAATTCTGGATTCCCCGGGTGCCGACCAGCTGATCGGTAAAGGAGATATGCTTTATTTCAACGGAAACGAAATCCTGAGACTGCAGTGTGCTTTCGTTGATACTCCGGAGGTGGAAAGACTGGCGGAATTCATCGGTGAGCAGAAAGGCTATGCTTCGGCATTTATCCTTCCCGAATATGTTTCCGAAGATTCCACAAGCACCGTCGGCGCATTTGACCCTAATGAAAAGGATGCTCTGTTTGAAGAAGCGGCAAGAATTATCGTCTCCACTCAGCAGGGCTCCACTTCGATGCTTCAGAGACAGTTGAAGCTAGGCTACAACAGGGCCGGAAGAATTATGGATCAGCTGGAAGCCAGCGGTATCGTAGGCGGTTTCAACGGGGCAAAAGCGAGAGAAGTTCTCATCAGCGACCAGCATTCTTTGGAACAGTTTTTGGAAGACCTGCGCAGTTAAAAGTAAAACTGAGGTTTAACTTTTTGTTTAAAACAGAGTCTAAAATTAAGTAAGATTAAAAAAAATGAAACCTATTATTTCAAAAATCATAGTCAGCAGTCTGGTTGTAGGAGCCGTTGGATTTACAAACGCCCAGAAAATCGATGCCAAGGCGAAGAAAATCCTGGACGATATCACCGCGAACTATAAATCGAAGAAAAACACCTATTTCAAATTCTCATTCGGCAGCGGCACCAATGGAAAACTGGATAAGAACGAGCCGGGAATCTACTATGCGGCAGGCGACAAATATAAGCTGAAGATCATGGAAACGGAACAGATCTTCGACGGAAGCAAAATCTACAACATCAATACGGAAGATATGGAAGTTACCGTTGCCAAGCCTAACGGCAGCAGCTCGATGTTCTCCCCTATCAATTATCTTTCAAGCTACAGAAACGACTATAATGTGACCTACGAAGGAAAGAAAAACGTAAACGGCGTAAATGCGGACTTCATCAAATTAACTCCGGTGAAATCCAACGGCATCCAGTCGGTTTATCTTTTTGTAGATGCTGCCAAAAAGCAGATGATCAAGCTGGAGCAGCACGGAAACAACAAAGACCTTGCGGTAATCGCCATTACCCAGTACAAAGAAAACCAGACGCTGGATCCGGGCATGTTCGTATTCGATAAAAGCAAATACAAAAATTATCTCGTTACGGAACTCTAAACCGGGATAATTATAAAAATTTCATAAAATATAGGAGCTGCAAAGGAAACTTTGTGGCTTTTTGATTAATTTTGGCGCATGTTAAAAATACTAGATCGATATATCATAAAAACCTTCTTCGGACCGTTTTTCTTTATATTCAGCGTATTGTTTTTTATCTTCATCGTAAACATTATCTGGATCCAGCTGGGGCAGTTTATGGGGAAAGGATTGAGCTACTGGCAGATCATGAAGCTCCTGTTCTACCTTGGGGTAAGCGTGATCAGTATGGTACTTCCGCTGACGATCCTCCTGGCCAGCATTATGTCTTTCGGTGAATTTGGAGAACGGTATGAGCTTGCCGCGATGAAAGCGGCAGGAATTTCCCTCACCCGGGTGATGATGCCTTTGTTAGGCGTAACGGTAGTCATGTCGATTATTCTCTATTTTTTCTCAAACAACATTATTCCCGACTTCCAGAGGAAAGCCAAAAACATGCTTTTCAATATTGCCCAGACCAAGCCGGCTCTGAATTTTACACCCGGCCAGTTCATCGATCAGATTCCAGAAAACATGGTCAAATTTGACAAAATCACGGGAAAGAATGATGAAAATATTGAAGGGGTCTTTGTTCATAAAAAAGCAAGTTCTTATGATAATCAAAGAACCATTATTGCAGAAAAAGGAAAATTTGTACAAGCTGCTAATAGCAATTATTTAAAACTTATTCTTTATAAAGGATACGTATATGAGGATAATTTTGCGGGAAGAGGTGAAAACATTCGTTTAAAGCAACCAGATCAAGCTATCAAATTTGATTCTTTAACCTTGCATTTTGACGTAAGTGACTTAATTAATAAAGCAATTGAAGAAGAAAAAATTACGGATGACTACCGCTTTCAGACTTTTAATGAACTGAATACAACCATTAACAAAGCGAAAACCGATAACGACCGGTTTTTCACCAATGTTAACAATGATGTCCTGAACCAGACCAATTCGGTCATCAGCTACATGGATTCCAAGCAGAACCGGGCGAAGGCAAAAGCCAAGCCGATCATCAAGCTGGATACGGTAAAAAAAGAAAAGAAACTGGAAATCATCAAGAATGCCTACGACCGGCTGGAAAGCCTGAAAAGCACCCTTGAAGGGAAAAATAACGAACTCGATCCCGGCATTAAATATTATAACAAAGTGGTTATTTACCAGCAGAGAATTGTTACTTATTCCTTTACCTGCATCATCTTCTTCCTGATCGGAGCCAGTCTCGGTTCCATCATCAGAAAAGGGGGAATGGGGCTGCCGGTGATTATTGCCATTGTTATCTTTATTATATTTTACGTGATCAACGTAGGTTTTGAGAATATGGCATGGTCCGGAAAAATCAATCCTTATTTTGCTGCATGGGTTCCAAATATTGTCCTGTTCCCATTCGGGATTTGGATGACCTATAAAGCTTTAACGGATTCTCAGCTGTTTGATGCGGAAAAATACAAAGCTGCACTAAAACCGATAACGAAGCTGTTTGTGAAAAAACAAGAACATAAGCGTTATCAGTAATCAGAAAGATAAAAATTCAGAAGGCCCGGAACTTTTCCGGGCCTTCTTATTTGATGACTGAGGAAAAGCCGGTACAGTTTGAACCATTAAGGATAGGAAGATTCTAATTTTGATTAAGGTAAAATCAAAGATTTATTCAGCATTAAACTTAAAGCAAAGCTCAGCTCAATTCTTTCTGAATTCCTTATTGAATCTTAATGGTTTCGAGAATCTGAAAAATACCACCGTTGTAAAAACTTCCGGCGTCCGGCACCCCGCTTCCAATCTATTAATCCGATTTCTGTTTCAGGTTTACCCCAGTTTAACAATAAAAATTTATCTTTACCGGAATTAAAAATTTAGTACTATGAAAAAAATATTACTCATTGGTTTATTGAGCCTGGCTTCTTTCCATGCGTATGCTCAGGAAGACAATACCGAATATGAGATGAGAACCGGTGAAAAGCCTGGGTACATTATTGATAAAAGCGGGAAGAAAATCGAAGGCATCGTCAGGCTGGCCGGAAACGATATGAGCCCGTGGACCAATCAGAAAAAAGTAAAGTTTATCGCTTCTTCCGATATCGATGGTTCCAAAAAGAAACAGAAATTCAAGACCTACGATGTGGATGATCTGAAAGGTTATATGGCTGTTGACAACGATTCGGAGAGGGTTTTCGAAAACATCAAATATACCAATGTAAAGGAAGCCTACAATACCCAGAACGGAGGATTGAGCGGCAACATAAAAGCCTTTAATAACCTGACGAAAAGCAACCAGTTTGCAGAACTGGTCGCCGACGGGAAGATCAAAGTCTACAAAGTGTACGGTTTTCCGACCACGTTCTCAGCAGGAAGCCAGATTGCCGTTGCCGATGCGGAAAACAAAAGGATGAGGGAAAATCCGGCTTACGTCTATTCCAAGAAAGGGGGAAAACCGGAAGAGCTTACCGCGGTGAAAGCCAAAATGATTATTGCAGACTGTCCGGTCGTGAGAACAAAAGCTTCGAAAGGCGAATATGCTTCTCTGAAAAATGATACCAAGCAGCGGTCCGGTTTAGGAAAATTCATCAGAAATGAAGTCGGGAATGCCATGGCCGACAACAAGGCCATTGTAGATGAAGTCATCATGGATTATAATGAGAACTGTAAATAACGGTTTAAAAAATAATAAAAAAGCAGTTTCAGATTTGAGGCTGCTTTTTTGTTCGGTCAGGATTTTTTTGTATCATTGAATCAGCCAAATTAACCGTATGAAAATTATAATCACCTCCATTTGCCTTGCGCTGCTTCTTTCATGTAATAAACAGAAAGAAAGTTCAGAACAAAGTTCTTCAAAAGATCTTTCCACAGTTAAAAAAGACACGGCTTTGCCGGGCGGGGTTCCGCAGACCATTGATGAAATTAAAAAGGAATTTACCGCAATTAATGAAAAGCTGTTATCCCAAAATCTGGATTCCACAGGCTTTACCTATACCTGCGAAGAAACAGAAGGCAGAGCAGATTTCTATGATGAAAAGCAGAACCTGAGGATGGTAAAGCATTTTTTTGCGGACAGCCATTTCTCATCGGTCACCAATTATTACGTAAAAAACAATGATGTGTTTTTTATTTTTAAAGAAGAAACAGTGTGGCAGTTTGACGGCGGAACTCCTGAGAAACCCATTACCAAGGACAGCATCAGCCAGCAGAGAATATATTTAAAAAACGGAAACACAATCCAGTGTCTCGAGAAAAACTTCACCATAAGATCTGCCGGTAAAAATATAAATCCCGAAACGGTTCCCAATAAGAAAGGAAATTGTGACGCAAAAGAACTGATGGACATTTACCTGAAAATTATGAAGAACAAAGACAGAAAAGATAAAAATCTCTGCCTTTAGGTTTTAAGACAAACGGTTTAAACTATTAAGAACTCTGAAGGAATTCAGAAAGAATTAAGCTGAACTGTGCTTTAAGTTTTGCTGAATAAAATCTTTGATTTTTCTTAATCAAGCCCTAAACCTTTTATTCTTGTTAATGTTTCAGACGTATTTTCATTGAATCTCCGCTTGGCTCTTTTCACTTTTTACCTGGCTCTTTCAAAAATGCCTCAAAACAAAAGCGGCTTCACCGAAATGAAACCGCTTTTTATATTTGGTAAGACCGAAACTATCAGACTTTCATAATTTCAGCTTCTTTTGCCTTAAGATGGTCATCGCAGGCTTTCACATGCTTATCGGTAAGTTCCTGGATGTCGGCTTCAATTCCTTTGATCACATCTTCAGATACCCCCTCCAGTCTTTTAAGTTCTTTCAGTCCGTTCTGTCTTGCATTTCTTACGACGATTTTGGTATCTTCCGTTTCGCTCTTCGCCTGCTTGGCAAGGTCTCTTCTTCTCTCCTCGGTTAAAGGCGGTACGTTCAGAATGATATTCTCTCCGTTATTAGAAGGGGCAAAACCCAGATTGGAATTGATAATCGCTTTTTCGATCGCATTGATGGCCGTCCTGTCCCAAGGTTGAATAGAGATTGTCATCGCATCCGGTACAGACACATTGGCCACCTGATTAAGCGGAGTCGGAGCTCCGTAATACTCTACCATCACATCCTGAACCATATTGGTAGACGCCCGTCCGGCCCTGATTCTTTGAAATGCATGATCCAAGTGCTTAATAGCCGCTTCCATGTCGTGTTTTACAGATTCTACTATAAGATCTAATTCTTCCATTATATAATAAAAATTTGATAAGTTACACATTTTATAATCGATTGGTGACGAGTAATGGGTAATTTAAAAAGACGCATACCCCGGATTACCTCTTACAGATCAACTAAAGTACCAACATTTTCACCGTCCACAATTTTTTCCAGGTTGCCGTCCTTGTTCATATCAAAAACAATAATCGGCAGTTTGTTTTCGTGGCTTAAGGTAAATGCCGTCATATCCATTACTTTCAGGTTTTTGGCATAAACTTCGTCGAAAGATAGGGAATTATATTTTACCGCGTCCGCATTTTTTTCAGGATCGCTGTCGTAGATTCCGTCTACCCTTGTTCCTTTCAGGATAACATCCGCATCGATTTCAATCGCTCTCAGCGTGGCTGCCGTATCCGTCGTAAAGTATGGGTTTCCGGTTCCGGCCCCGAAGATCACCACTCTCCCTTTCTCAAGATGTCTTACGGCTCTTCTTTTAATAAAGGGTTCGGCCACTTTGTCCATTTCGATGGCCGACTGAAGCCTGGTCTTGATTCCCACATCTTCCAGGGCACCCTGCAAAGCCATCCCGTTGATCACGGTTGCCAGCATTCCCATATAATCGCCCTGTACACGGTCCATTCCTTTGGCAGCACCGGCTACCCCACGGAAAATATTTCCTCCTCCGATGACAATGGCCACTTCACAGCCTTTGTTTACTACTGTTTTGATCTCTGCTGCGTATTCCTGTAGCCTTTCGTTGTCGATACCATATGGTCTGTTTCCCATTAAGGCTTCACCACTCAGTTTCAGAAGGATTCTTTTATATTTCATTTTTTGTATAAATAACTTTTTTCCGTTAGGTTGATTGTCTGAAAAATTGACTCTGCAAATATAATCATTAATAAGGTTGGTTTTTAATTCTGTATTAAATTTTTAAATCTTCCGGCCCAACCTGTTTTCTGAGGCTTTTCCGTGAAATCGTCTGGATTTTATCAGGAGCTTTTTCCCGCTTTCCGCTGTATCTTTTTTTCCCGGCTTTGTCCCCTGCAAAAAAGGATGCCGCTGCAATCGGGGCTATTGATTATGCAAATCCGGTAAGGTAAAAAACTCCGGCATCCGGCATCCATCTTCCGGCCCGGCAAAAGTGACCAGTCCTTGAATAAACCCCTGCTTCTGCAAAAAATACATATTTCCCTGTAAATAATGGGAGAAATATTTTGACAAGTACGAAAAAGGATTATTTTTGCATTACTAATAAACTGAGTTGAAGAAAATTGTCATTTTTTCATTATTCCTGTCAGGAATTGTTTCTTATGCACAAACGGGGACGAATGTTTTTCCGTTCCTGAACCTGCCGGTTTCTGCCAGACAGGCAGCGCTGGGGGGCGATGCCATTTCCGTCAGGGATCATGATGTTTCCTTTGCTATTGCAAACCCTTCTTTGCTGAATAAAGATTCGGATAACCAGCTTTCCGTAAATGCGACAGCCTATCTTGCCGATTCCAAATACGGAACCATTGCCTATGCCCGGGATTTTGAAAACGGCCACATGGCCACCATCAACGCACGGTATATGAGCTACGGAAGTATTCCGAGGACAGACGACAGCGGTTTTGAAAACGGAACCTTCACGGCTTCCGACGTCTCCGTGGGTGCGGGCTACGCTTATCAGTTTGAAGAAGACTGGACCATCGGTGGCGGGCTGAACTTTATCACCTCGAAAATCGACAGCTATTCGGCCTCTGCAATTTCAGGAAACGCCGGAGTAACCTATCATAATAAAAAGAACAAAGAAACCGCCTCTGTGGTTTTCAGGAATTTCGGGTATCAGTTCAAATCATTCAACGGAACCAGGGAAAACCTTCCTTTCCGCGTAGATATCGGATACACCCGGACTTTAAAAGTTATTCCGCTGGCCATCACCGTTACTGCGCATGATATTCAGCAGTTTGATATTTCCTCCCCTTACAATGTGAACGGGCAGGAAGTAAATGCAGGAAGAAAGATCGCAGACCACTTTTCCCTGGGTGCCGAGCTCTTTCCGGAAAAAAGCTTCAACATCAGGTTAGGCTACAATGTGAAACGGGGAAGTGAGCTGGCTGTCGTGGACCAGAGAAACTTTTCAGGATTATCGGCAGGTTTCGGGGTCAAGCTTTCCAGATTCAGGATCGATTATGCCCATATAAGATACCATAATGCCTCGAATGTCAACCAGATAGGCATTTCCGTGGATCTTACCAGCCATGCGGGATATTAAATAAGATAAAAAACAGAGCGATAAAATAACAGGAACCTTAAGAAATTATCTTAAGGTTTCTTGATTTTTAAGAAAAAATCTTGAAATTTGCAGGATGAAAAAACCTGTAATTGCGATCGACGGGTACTCGTCTACCGGAAAAAGTTCAATTTCTAAAATTATTGCCGGAAAACTGGGCATCATCCATCTGGATACCGGTGCCCTTTACCGGGGTGTTACCTGGTTTGCCCTTCAGAACTGTACCGGAAGGAACGGCTCTATTGATCTCGACAGGCTGTTCTCATCTTTTCCGGATATCGAATTGGAATTCAGGAATTCAGGCGATGAACTGATCCTTTTTCTTAACCACATTGATATTTCAAAAGCCATCCGCACCAATGAAGTTTCGGATAACGTGAGCTTTGTGGCCAAACAGAAGGAAGTGAGAGATTTTCTTCTGCAGTCCCAGCGGTCTCAGGCTGAAAAAGGCGGTATCATTATGGATGGCCGGGACATCGGGACCGTAGTCCTGCCGGATGCAGACTATAAGTTCTTTCTTACCGCAAGCATTGATGAAAGGACCCGCAGAAGATACCAGGAACTCCTCAGCCTGGGACTCGAAGCGGATGAACAGCAGGTAAAGAAAAATCTGATCGAGCGGGACCGGATCGACAGCGAACGGGAAATTGCCCCATTGAAGCAGGCCGAAGATGCCATTGTTATCGACAACACGAATCTGGATAAAAAAGAGACAATCGACGCGATTCTTTCCCACATTGAAAAATTTTAACATTTTTAATACCCAATTGCTTCCTTTGGTATATAAATTGTACACTTTACCGCAAGTAAAAAGCTAGTATTTATTAACTATTAAAAAAAACAAAAATGTCTAAAAAGAACAATACAGCAGGTGTTTTGGCGGGACTTCTTGCAGGTGCTGCAGCAGGTGTAATCTTAGGAATGCTTTACGCTCCGGAAGAAGGAAAGGAAACCAGAAAAAAGATTAAAACAAAAGCTAACGATATCAAAGATCAGGCTGTAAATAAATATGATGAAGTTTCTGAAAAAGTTAAAGATCAGTACAGCAATATTTCATCAACTTTTAAAGAAACGGCAAATACCGTAGCCCATACCGTAAAAGACGGTTATGATAAATACAAAGATCAGATCGTTTCTAAAACGGCAGATGTCGTAAAGAACGTTGAATCGGAACTTAACGATCTAAAACAATAAATGATTTATTCTTTTAGGTAAATTGTGAAAAGGAACTTTATAAATGAAAGTTCCTTTTTTTATAACTTCAAATAAAAAAAAGATGATAGAAACTATTAAAGAATATGTGTCAAAAAGAATTGACCTGCTGAAGATAGAAGCTACTGAGAAGTCTTCGCTTTCTGCAGGGATCATTACTTATTTTGTGATCATGCTCGTTGCTTTTGGTTTTTTTATTATCCTGTTTAATTTCGGAATTGCCTTTCTCATTGGGGAAGCACTGGGCAATCAGTCTTACGGATTTCTGATCGTAGCGGGATTTTACCTTCTGATCATGATTTTAGTGATGGTATTTAAAAAGAAAATCGTAAATTCTGTGGCAGATCAGGTCATTAAATTCTTAAATCATTAATTATGGGCAGAAAGTATGAAAACCTCGAAGAACTGAGAAGAAAGAAGAATCTGCTGAAGCAGGAAATTGAAGGAATGGAAGATCTCCTGACCTTCAAAAATACAAAAGAAACCCTCAGTGCATTTACCAATGGCTTAACCGACCAGTATCTGCAGAAAAAGGTAGATGAGGACGGCGATGAAAAAGTAGTACTCCGTAAAGATGTGATCGCCAAACAGATTACCAGCGAAATCAAAGATGCCTTTACCAGCAAAAATTCGGTGGCAGGCATTGCCGGTGCGGCCTTTAAAGGAGACGCGATGGATATCATGATCAATCTTGCCGTAACGACCCTTGTAGGAAATTATGCCCGGAAGAACTTCAAAAGCCCCAATTGGAAGAAAAAACTGATTGGTGCTGCCATGATCTATCTTGCACCTATGGCTTTACGCTTTATCAGAAAGAAACTTGAAACCTATCAGAAAAATAAAAGCGTCTCCAGTATGGAACAGCTTATATGAGTTTGAGAGTGGGAGTGTTTGAACGTTTTTATTAAACCTGAATCAATTTTCGATAACTCTCCCACGCTCAAGCCCTACCCTTTACTTTCTTTCACTAAAGAGCTGTCCTAAAATAATTCCTGCAGCCATGGAAACGTTCAGGCTTTCTGTAGCTCTGGATTTTCCGAATCTCGGGATCATTATACTCTTCTGAATCAACCGTTCGGTTTCCGGACGCATCCCGTTTCCTTCATTTCCTAAAATTAGATTCATCTTTTCAGGTTTACTGAAACTGTAAATATTTTCTCCTTCCATATCGGTTCCGATATTTACATTCTCCGTCTCCGATAAATATTCCGTCAGATCCGTATAGACCACATTCACTCTGGCAAAAGAACCCATCGTGGCCATGATTACCTTCGGGTTATAAACGTCCGCCGTATCTTCGCTGCAGATGATCTGCTCTATTCCGAACCAGTCGGCCAACCGGATGATCGTCCCCAGATTTCCCGGATCCTGAATCCCGTCGAGCACCAGCTGAACCTCCCTGTCTTCCGATTGTTCCCGGGACTCAAGATGGCAGACCGCCACAGAATCTTTGGGATGCTGCAACATACTGATTTTTTTAAGCTCATTTTCAGAGATATGGGTGACCGGCACATCCGTGCGGCCCAGTTTTTGAGGATCGGTAGAAAATATTTCTTTAATTTTAACCTTAGAATTGAAAAGTTCACAAATGATTTTATTACCTTCAACCAAAAACAAATTGTATTTTTGCCTGAACTTCTTTTTATCCAAAGACTGTAAAACTTTTATTGTATGAGCTGTAAGCATTATAAGAATTCTCCTCAAAAGTATTATAAAATTATCTCATTTGCAACATTTGTTGGTCTCTTGTATGCGTGCAGTACGACGAAAAAAGTTCCGGACGGCGATTATCTGCTGGTAAAGAACAATTTTGAGTTTGAAGATAAGAAAGAACCTTTCGACGGTGAGCTGAAAGGCTATGTCCAGCAGAAGCCCAATAAAAGACAGTTTCTCTTTATGCCGCTGAGCCTCTGGCTGTACAATGCCGCCAATCCCAAATACGATACGCTCCTCAACGAATACATGACGTATCCTAATGAAATGAGAAACCAGAAACTCCGGGATTCTCTTTTCATTAAATATGATATGAACAGCAATATCGGAAAAAGCCTCTTTATGGACCGGCTGTACCACAACTGGGGTTCCGCTCCGGTAATCCTGGATCAGACCCGGACGGAGAAAAGTGCGGTTTCGATACAGAAAAGGCTTACCTACAGGGGATATTGGGATGCCGAGGTAAAATTTAAGCATGATCTGGACTCTGCAGCCAAAAAAGCATCCGTTACCTATCTTATTGCCCATAAGGATCCGACCTACATTAAAGATTACTACTATAATATTACCGATAAAGAAGTAAAAAGCATTTATCAGCAGCATCTAAGGGAAAGCCTGATACGGAGCGGGCAGATTCTGGACCAGACGGTCCTTGAAAAGGAAGTAAACCGGATCAATGACCTTATGCGGGAATACGGCTATTACCGATTCAATGCTTTGGGTGATGAAGTGGGATTTGTCGCGGATTCCCTGAAAAGTACCAAGCAGGTACCCCTTGTCATGGAAGTTCATAAAGATTCTCTCGACAGTCCGTATAAAAAGTCTACCATCGGAAATATTGATGTCGCCATTGTGGATGATGTCAAGGATTTCCCGGGCAGAACCAGAAAAGACAGCTTAAGAGGAATCCGTTTTCATAAAACGGAAAACACTTATGATTCCCGCGCAATATGGAGAGCTATCATTGTGGGCAATAAACAGGTGTATGACCAGAAAAAACTGGATCTTACGAAAAGGAATATCCTGGCCATGAATAATTTCAGCATCCTGAAAGCCAGGGATTCTTTAAGACGGGGAGGCGGTACCAGTCCTAACGACAGTATCGTTGATGTAACTTATATTTTAAAGCCGTTGCCGAAATATGATCTGAAAGTCGGATTGGACCTGAATTACTCCGAAGTGCTGAACTTCGGGATCTCCCCGTCAGTGGATCTTATTACGAGAAATGTATTCGGCGGTGCGGAGAACCTTTCTACGAGCGTATCGGGAACATTTGGCCGTATTGTGGATCCTAAGGATATCGAACGGAGGATCCTGGCCTACGAAATATCAGCCCAGGCTGCCCTGAGCTTCCCGCGACTGCTGTTGCCGTTCAATTACTATAAGCTGATTCCCAAGCGGTACAGCCCGACGTCCTCTATTGTTCTAGGGGTTTCCGATCAGAACAACATCGGTTTGGGAAGGCTGAATTTCAATACCGGACTGAATTACCTGGCGACGGTAAATGAAAAGGTAACCCACAGGCTGACCCTTTTTAACACACAGCTGAGTTTAACAAAAAACAAAGATGCTTATTACAGCTACTTTACGAGTGATAATGCCATCCGTGAAGAATTTTTCAATGATTATTTTGCCACCAATTCCGAGACTGCTCAAAAGTTCTATGCAGGCCAGCTGACGATCGATCAGGTTTCCCAGCAGATTATCAATGATACGGCATACCTTCAGGGGCTTAATCAGCAGGGGCTGGACCGGTATACGGCATTTGTAGGAACGCTGGTCAACAAAGACCGGCAAACGCAGGATGTCCTGATTTCCTCCATGATTTATAACTTTATCTATAATGAAATCGGAAAGAAAGATTACCCCAATGCTTTTTATTTTAGCGGTAAGGTAGAGCTGGCCGGAAATATCTTCAGCATTTTTAACCAGAAGAGAAATGAAGGAGGGATTACAACAAGCCCGGAAAGAACCATTTTCAATATTCCATACGCCCAGTTTGTGAAGTTTGATTTTGATATCAGGAAATATTTTAAGTTCGGGGATAATACCCTGGCCCTACGTCAGTTTGTAGGCATCGGGATTCCTTACGGGAATTCTTCCAATATGCCGGTCATCCGTTCCTATTTCAACGGCGGACCCAACGACATCAGAGCCTGGGTGCCTTTCGGCGGACTGGGACCTGCCGATTCCCAGGTTGACGAGAGAGTCCGTACCTATATGACGGATAATCTAAAACTGACCACCAACGTTGAATTCAGGGTTCCTTTTAACGATACGTATGAAGGCGCTATCTTTACGGACATCGGGAATATCTGGAGTCTTAAAAACTATAATGACGGCTATGGCGACGAATTTAAATTCAATAAATTTCTGAAACAGGTCGGCGTCGGAAGCGGTGTCGGATTAAGACTGAATATCGCCTACATTAAAGTGCGGCTCGATTTAGCGTATAAAATGTATGAACCGAACCGTCCTGACGGCGAAAAATGGAGATTAAAATATTTCCAGCCGTTTAAGCCGACGCTCAATATCGCTTTCGGATATCCTTTCTAACGATATTTGACACGATAAACCGATTCTGTACTTGATTCTGCTAAGGCTATTGAAAAACTTTGTCAAAGTTCAGAACTTTGACAAAGTTAAAATGATTTCGTTTGATCATCAAGACCTTTGATCATATTTCTGACAAAAGAACTTCCGTCATCCGGCTTCCCTTTTCCAGCCTGTAAACCCAGGTTCTTCTTCAGATTCACATAATCTAAAACGATCAGGGAGCAACCCCCTTAATCCAGTGAAATCCCCAAAGCAAAATAGACAACGGCCACTGTTCTGGCGAGGATCTCCCTGAACTGATTCCTGTAGTAACTTTCCGGCTTCATCACATCCTGTGCATCAAAGCCCAAGGCATTCATATTGTTATTTCGGGCAAAGAGAAGAGCCCTGAGATTATGAAATCCCTGAGAGACTATAATGACATTGTCTTTGTGGTATACATCCTTGCAGCGAAGGATGCTTTGATAGGTATTGAACCCTCTGGGATCCTCCATGATGATTTCTTCCGGAACCCCTTCCTGGTAAATCAGGTAAGTCTTCATGGCGGCTGGCTCATCGTAGCCTTTGCTTTTTTCGCCGCTTACCAGGATTTTCCGGATCTTACCGTGGTGGTACAGCAGGGCCGCGGCATCCATTCTCTTCGTAAAATATGGATTGGATAATCCCGATCTCATTTTTGGGGAAGTTCCGAGGACAAGTGCCACTTCCCGCGGAGGAATTTTGGAGATCTTGGTATAGGTCCGGCCGTCTGTCAGGGCAAACACCCAGGCATTGGCCAGGCATATCAACAGAATACCAATTTCTATCGATATGAATATAAGATTGAATATGTTCTTTATTATTCTCAACTCAGATCAAAGTTAAGCTTTATTTTCCGGCTTTTCGCAATAGACATACAAGCTAAAATATGCCCTTTCATTTCTTCTTTTTCCGTTAAATATTCATTTTCAAGCAATTCTACTTCACCCTCTTCCAGAATGCATTCGCAGCTTCCGCAGATCCCGGATTTGCATGAATAAGGTACAGGAAATTTTTGAATTAACAATTGTTGCAGAATTTTTTCTTTATTGTCCGGTAGTGTGGTACTGTAGGCGGTACCCAGCAAATTGAATTCCACTTTTACGTCTTCGATCAGCGGGAACTCTTGTTCTACAGGGTAAATATCGTCGTTGAACGCTTCAAACAGTTCGAAGTGAATATTTTTTTTGGGAATCCCGTGATGGTAGCAGGCATTCGCCAGGGTTCTGATCATCTCCCCTTTTCCGCAGATCAGGACTTCATCCACGGCATCCCAGATCGTCGATTCCTCATCGGTATCGTCCAGATGGAGAATCTGGTTGATGATCAGGCTTAGTTTTTTATCATCCAGCCTTCCGTGAAAGAAATTGTTGGCGGTCTTTTCCCGGGAATAGAAATAAAAAATCTGCAGCCGGTTATTGTATTTTTCAGCAAGATGATCCAGTTCGTCCCGGAAGATCAGCTCTTCCGAATTTTTATTTCCGAAAAACAGATACAGCCGTGTTCTCGGCTCGTTATGAAGGATGTTTTTAAAATGGCTTAAAACAGGGGTGATCCCGATTCCTGCGGCAAAACCTGCAATCGTCCTGAACTCGCTCGGCTTGGAACCCAGCGTAAATCTTCCGGCCGGCTCACTTACCCAGAGTTCATCGCCTTCCTGATAATTTTCAGACAGCTGTGCAGCAGCACTTTCAGGAGAATTGATTTTAATGGCCAAGGCTATTTTGCGTTCGTAAGGTGCGGAGGTCATCGAGTAATCATTGATGACCTCCTGACCATTTGCCTGAAATTTTACACTGACAAACTGCCCCGCTTCAAACTCAAATTTTTCCTTCAGATGCTCCGGAATTTCAAATTCCAGGGAAAAAGTATTTTTGGTAAGTTCTTCCTTTTTCGCTATTTTTAACCGATGAAACTGCGTCAGTTTCCCTTTATAGATGTGTTCTTCCATAACTTCAACTCAAAAATAGATAAAAAAATAATTATGAAGAAGATAATTTTGTCTACGCTGGTGCTTTTTGCACTGGCAGGCTGCAAAAAAGAAAGTACCAAAACGGAAGATACCGCGGGATCCACAGATTCTACGGCAGTTTCCCAAAAAGCCGGGACCGCCGGTGCCGATCTCAAAGAAATTTCACAGCAGGAGCTGGTCAGTCATTTATCCAAAAAGAACGATACTTTGTATGTTACCAATTTCTTTGCGACCTGGTGCGGCCCCTGTATGATGGAAATTCCGCATTTTAAGAAAAAAATCGGGGAGCTGAACGGCAAACCTGTAAAATTTACCTTTGTTGATATTATGGACAAGCCTGCCTGGAAAGATAAAGTTCCGGCGTTTGCAAAGGAAAACGGATTGGAAAACCACATTGTGCTGGTGGACGAATCTAAATTCGATAATACTTTCTTTTCCAATTTTGAAACCTGGAAAGGCAACGGAATCCCTTTCACTTATTTCAGGAAAGGTGATAAAACCGGTGAAACTGAAGGCTCCATGTCTGAAGAAATGCTGAATGAAAAAATAAATTCATTCCTAAAATAATCTGCGCATCCTTTTAAGAAATGTCCGATAAATTCAAAATCCTGTGTTTATTTTTACTGATTGCGATCCTGATCATGGCGGTTATTAATCTGAACACCGGATTTTTAAGTTTAACCCTTAATGACTTTTGGGGAGATGCTTCCAACAGCCAGATTGCCGAAATCCGTATAAACCGGGTACTGGTGATGCTGCTTGCCGGAATTTCCATCCCGACTTCCGGTTTTCTGATGCAGGAATATTTTCAGAACCCTCTGGCCGGCCCCGATATTCTTGGGATTACTTCAGTGGCCAGTCTGTCGGTTGCTTTTTATATCTTTTTCTCCCATGATGTTGCTCTTACGGAATTCCTTCAGAACAGCTTCCTGAGTTTATCGGCCATTGCCGGAAGCTTGCTGCTGATGCTGGTTCTGCTTTCCATCTCGAAGCGGTTCCGGGATAAATCCTATCTCATTATTTTCGGCTTCCTGGTTTCGGCATTTGCCGGCGCTATCGTTTCGCTGCTTCAGTTTTATGCGGAAAATCAAAGCCTTAAAAACTATATCCTCTGGTCTTTTGGAGCAAACAACATGGTCTCGCGGAATCAGATCTTTATTCTGTCCGTTCTGACCGCCGCCGGACTATGGATCTGTTTCCACATGATCAAACCGTTGATCGGTAATTCTTTGGGAACATCCTATGCCCAGAGTCTGGGGGTCAGCCTGAACCGGCTGAAGATCGGGATTATCATTGCCTCTTCCCTGCTGTCGGCTTCCGTGACGGCTTTCCTGGGCCCGATTCTTTTCATCGGCATTATCGTACCCCACTTCTGCCGTTTGATTTATAATCCTTCCCGGCTGTGGCAGCAATGGATCCTGAATATGTTTCTGGGAATGCTGATGATGCTCCTGTTCTCCGTGATTGCCGAGAAAACACAGATCCCTCTCAATGTAATCAGTTCCGTCTTTGGGATTCCGGTGATTCTGGTGATGCTTTTGAAACAGAATAAGGTTTAATTCAGGTTGGAATAGCTGCTTATTTTACCGCTCGCAGATTTTGCAGATGGCGCAGATGTTTGAGGATATTTTAACTTAAATAATGAAGTACATACATTGGTTTGTCATTCCGCAAGAATCCAGACTATTTTTTTTGGTCTTTGACAAAACAGATTAAATGTAAAAGTATATTTTTGAAGAATATGATTATGAATATAAAAATAATACAGAGACAACTGATCATTACAAATATTATTTTGTTTGTAGTAAGCTTTTTATTTTTAGAATATTCGAAAATATTCAGAATGGATCTGGAAAAACATTGGATCTATTCATCCGGTCACAATTGGTGGTTTACGGTAGCAATACCTTCAGCATTTTGGGGATCCTTAATTTTAGGAATATATACTTTATGGAAAGTCAGGAAGCATAAATTTTTGTATTTTATTTTTAGTTTGGTTCCTCTTATAATTTTAGTTTGGTCTCTCTTATAATTTTTATCCTAATCATTTCTCTGTAAGCATGCATCTAAAAATCCAACAAGCGGACATCGGCTATAAAACAACCTTGCTTTCGAAGGCAGATGCTCATTTGAAATTAGGGGAAGTCTGTTTATTGATCGGCAACAACGGCGTGGGAAAAACCACTTTGATCAAATCAATCCTGAATCAGATTGATCTGCTGAGCGGAGATATTTTTATTAAGGATAAAAACATCAGGCATTTTTCTGTAAAGGAAGTTGCAGAACAGATTGCGGTGGTCTTTTCAACGGCTCCTGTTCCGCAAAATTATACGGTGGAAGACCTGATCTCCTTGGGGAAATATATTTATTATCCTTTTTATTTCGAACTGAAAAAAGAAGACCGTGAAGAGGTTTCCCAAATCATCCGGGAACTGGATCTCTTACAATACAAAGATACTTTACTGCAAAACCTTTCGGACGGGAATCTTCAGAAAGCGTTTATCGGCAGAGCCATTACCCAGAACTCCCCGGTCATCATTCTGGATGAGCCCACGACCCATCTGGATGAAAAAAACAAGATCGTCATTCTTAAAACCCTCAGGAAACTGGCAAGAGAGCAAAATAAACTGATCCTTTTCTCTTCCCACGACTGGCGGCTGGCAAAAGAATTTGCCGATAAGATCTGGTATGTGAAGGAGGGAAATTTATACTCCGGAATTGTGGAAGATGTATTATTAAGACATGAGGAACTGCTCAATCCTACCCTGTTTGAGATCAACCAAAAGTTTATTCCTCCCGCCATTACAGCACCGGACGCTTACAAAGAAATGCTGTATTCCCTGCTTCAGAAAAACTTCCGGAAAGACCTTTCTTCACTCCGGTTTGAATTCCGGAACGGCATTTGGCTGATTACTGCCGGCTCATCTGTAGAACAATGTGAATCTTTTGAAGAAATTATTAAATTTGTGAAAACCATTCATTAATAATGGGATTCAGTTAAATAACTCATATATTATGCATGCATAATATTATGCTTCTCATATCAATTAACATTCTCATAATCATTTTATTAACAAATTTTAACGCAAATAAATACTATGCATGCATAATATTTACTAAATTTGGATATAACCTTTCACCAGAGAATGATGGATAACAATAAAGAAAAAATAGAGAACGTAGATCTGATCTTAAAGCAGACCTGGCTGGCTGTTTCCAAAATGTACACCGAACTGGCCCAGGAGCATGATTCTACGGCGGTCCAGGCCCTTACTCTTTTAAAAATTGATCCTAAAGAAGGAACGAGAAGTACCAATCTCGGTCCGAAAATGGCGATCGAACCCACTTCCCTCACCAGAATTATCAAACTCCTGGAAGACAACGGCTATATCTATAAAGAAAAGACCACCACCGACAAACGTGAGGTCATCATCAAACTGACGGATAAAGGTTTGAATTCCAGGAATATGTCCAAAGAGGTTGTCGTTAACTTTAATAAGAAAGTCATGGAGAAAATCTCACCGGATAAACTTGAAACGTTCAAGGAAGTCATGAGTGAAATTATGAAGATCGCCTCGGATATCAACAACAGAAAATAAGGTTTTTGATTCCCGACCGAATGATTATCCGGAATTAAACGGCCTTTTTTTACCCTACAGATAATAACTAAAAATAAATATTAATGAAAAGAAGAATCAAACACGTGACCGTTCTTGGTTCAGGAATTATGGGAAGCGGTATTGCGGCGCATTTTGCCAATATCGGTGTCCAGGTGTCGCTGCTCGATATCGTTCCTTTTGAACTCAACGAAGCGGAACAGAAAAAAGGGCTTACCAAAGAAGACAAAGCCGTAAGAAACAGAATTGCTTCCGAAAACTTTGAAAAACTTAAAAAGGCAAGTCCTGCCCTGCTCTATTCGCCGAAATTTGCAGAAAGGATCACAGTCGGAAACTTTGACGATGATTTGCCCAAAATAAAAAATACGGACTGGATCATCGAGGTGGTCGTAGAAAAACTGGACATCAAGAAATCCGTTTATGAAAAAATAGAACAGTTCAGGAAACCGGGAACCTTAATCTCTTCCAATACCTCCGGAATTCCGATCCACTTTTTAACTGAAGGAAGAAGCGAAGACTTCAAACAGTATTTTGCAGGCACCCATTTCTTCAATCCGGTACGTTACCTTCCCTTACTGGAGGTGATTCCTACAAACGATACGCTTCCGGAAGTGATTGATTTTTACATGAACTACGGAGCAAAATTCCTTGGAAAAACCACCGTTCTGGCTAAAGATACGCCGGCCTTCATTGCCAACAGGATCGGTGTATTCTCAATGATGGATCTGCTTCATAACGTGCAGAAATTAGGATTGACGGTTTCTGAGGTTGATAAACTCACAGGCCCTGTGATCGGCCGTCCGAAGTCCGCTACCTTCAGAACCGCAGATGTGGTGGGTCTGGACACTCTGGTGATGGTGGCCAACGGCGTTCGCCAGAGCGGTGCGGAAGCCAACAATTTCAACGATGTGTTTGCTCTTCCGGGTTACATCCAGAAAATGGTGGATAACAAATGGCTGGGCTCCAAAACACAGCAGGGATTTTATAAGAAAGTGAAAAATGCAGAAGGCAAATCCGAAATTCACGGTTTAAACCTGGATACTATGGATTATGAACTGCAAGGAAAATCTTCCTTCCCGACCCTGGAACTCACTAAAAACATAGATAAACCGATCGATCGCTTTAAAGTGTTAATCGGCGGAAAAGATAAAGCCGCAGAACTTTACAGAAAGTCACTCGGTGCTTTGTTCGCTTACGTTTCGCATAAAGTCCCGGAGATCTCCGATGAGGTTTACAAAATTGATGATGCCATGAAGGCCGGTTTCGGCTGGGAAAACGGTCCGTTTGAAATCTGGGATGCCGTGGGCGTTCAGAAAGGTATCGAGCTGGCTCAGGATGCCGGTTACGACGTATCCGACTGGGTGAAGAATATAGAAACCTTTTATAAAGTAAATGAAGACGGACAAAGCATTTATGTCGATAAAAACTCCGGGGAATACAGCAAGATTCCGGGACAGGACTCCCTCATCATTTTAGACAACATCCGTAAAAACAAAACCCTATGGAGCAATTCCGGAGCGGCAATTGAAGATCTGGGCGACGGAATCATCAACTTTGAAATCCGGTCCAAGATGAATTCTCTGGGCGGCGAAGTGCTGGACGGATTAAACCGGGCCATTGATCTGGCTGAAAAGGAATACGACGGTCTTGTTATCGGAAACCAGGGAACCAACTTCTCAGTAGGAGCCAATCTGGCCATGATTTTAATGATGGCGATCGAACAGGACTGGGATGATCTGAATATGGCGATTGCCTATTTCCAGAAATCGATGATGCGCGTTCGTTACTCCTCTATCCCGGTTGTAGTGGCTCCGCACGGAATGACCCTCGGCGGCGGATGCGAAATGACCATGCATGCCGACCGCGTGGTTGCAGCAGCAGAAACCTACATCGGACTGGTGGAAACCGGAGTCGGAGTCATTCCCGGCGGCGGCGGTACCAAAGAGCTTACCTTGAGAACCTCAAGGGAATTCCACAAAGATGACGTAAAAAACAACCGTCTCCGCGAAGCCTTTATGAATATTGCCATGGGGAAAGTCGCTACCTCTGCGTACGAAGCCTATGACATGGGAATTCTTGAACATGGAAAAGATATCGTCTCCGTAGACAAAAGAAGCCAGATCATGACGGCGAAAATGCTCGCCAAAAGCCTGGCCGAACACGGCTATACCCAGCCTATCGAACAGAAGGTAAAAGTTTTGGGCAAAGATGCACTCGGCATGTTCTACGTAGGAACCGACCAGATGCTGACCGGAAACTATATTTCCGAGCATGACAAAAAGATTGCCGACAAGCTGGCCAACGTAATGGTCGGAGGAAATCTTTCTGAAGAGACCGTCGTGACCGAACAGTATTTGCTGAATCTTGAAAGGGAAACCTTCCTACAGCTTTGCGGGGAAAGAAAAACACTCGAGAGAATTCAGTATATGTTACAGAACGGAAAACCGTTGAGAAACTAGATTATTTGTAAAATGTAAAAAGTATTAACGTAAAGAGTATTTTAATATGCATGATTTTAGGCAATTAGAAGTTTGGAAAAAATCTATTCAGCTTTGCAAAACCTATTATTTCTTTTCAAAAGAATTTCCTAAAGATGAGCTATTTGGTTTAACATCTCAATCAAGAAGATGTTTATATTCCATTCCATCCAATATAGCGGAAGGAGCAGGCAGAGATACCAATGCTCAGTTCTCACATTTTTTAAATATTGCTTTAGGTTCTTCGTTTGAATTTGAAACTCAGATTATTATTGCAAATGAATGTGAATTCTTCGTGAAAGATAAATTTCAAAAAACTCTTACTGAAATACAGCATATACAAAATATGATTATAAAACTTAAAAAGGTTTACTCAAGTTAAAACTTAAAAATACATTGTACATCATACATTAATACATTATACAATTCATGAAAACAGCATATATAGTAAAAGGGTTCAGAACCGCCGTCGGAAAAGCGCCGAAAGGGTCCCTGCGATTTACCCGTCCGGACGTAATGGCCGCTACGGTAATTGAAAAATTAATGGCCGAGCTTCCGCAGCTCGATAAAAACAGGGTTGACGATCTGATCGTTGGGAATGCCATGCCGGAAGCAGAACAGGGACTGAACGTAGCCCGTCTGATTTCCCTGATGGGCTTGAATACGGACAAAGTTCCCGGAGTGACGGTTAACCGGTACTGCGCGTCAGGAAGTGAAGCGATTGCCATTGCTTCCGCAAAAATCCAGGCGGGTATGGCCGACTGCATCATTGCCGGCGGTACGGAATCGATGTCGTATATCCCGATGGGCGGTTATAAACCGGTTCCGGAAACGGATGTAGCCAAGACCAACCCCGATTATTACTGGGGAATGGGCTACACGGCGGAAGAAGTAGCCAAACAATACAATATTACCCGGGAAGAACAGGATGCGTTTGCTTTCGAATCCCACCGGAAAGCTTTAAAGGCAAACCAGGAAGGCCGTTTTGCCAGCCAGATCGTTCCGATTCCCGTAGAATATAATTTCCTGGATGAAAACCAGAAAATACAGACTAAAAAGTTTGACTTTGCGGTAGATGAAGGCCCGAGAGCAGATACTTCCCTGGAAGGTTTGGCTAAACTGAAACCTGTCTTCGCGAATGGCGGAAGCGTGACGGCCGGAAACTCGTCGCAGATGAGTGACGGAGCGGCTTTCGTCGTCGTGATGAGCGAAGAAATGGTGAAAGAACTGGGACTGCAGCCGGAAGCCAGACTGGTTTCTTACGCAGCTGCCGGCCTGGAACCGAGAATTATGGGAATGGGACCGCTTTACGCCATTCCGAAAGCCCTGAAACAGGCCGGACTGGAACTGAAGGACATTGAGCTGATCGAAATGAATGAAGCCTTTGCCTCCCAATCCGTAGCCATCAAAAAAGAGCTGGACTTAAATCCTGATATTTTAAACGTTAACGGAGGAGCCATCGCGTTGGGCCACCCTCTGGGATGTACCGGTACCAAACTGACGGTTCAGCTGCTGGATGAAATGAGGAAGCGCGGAAACAAGTACGGTCTGGTGACCATGTGCGTAGGAACAGGTCAGGGTGCCGCCAGTATTTTTGAGTTGTTATAATCTAATTTTTTTAAAAACAGTATTAAATGGGAAATATAGTAAAAGGAGGTGAATTCCTGATCAGGGAAATTCCTGCAAACGAAATCTTCAGCCTTGAAGAGCTGAATGAAGAACAGAAAATGCTTCGCGATTCGGCGAAAGAATTCATAGACCGGGAAGTGATTCCGCAAAAAGAACGTTTCGAGAAAAAAGACTACGCCCTTACCGAAGAAGTGATGCGTAAACTCGGAGAAATGGGAATGTTGGGAATTGCGGTTCCCGAAGCGTACGGAGGTCTGGGAATGGGATTTGTAACGACGATGCTGGCCTGCGACTATCTTTCGGGAGCCACCGGATCTTTAGCTACCGCCTACGGAGCACATACCGGTATCGGAACCCTGCCAATCGTCCTTTACGGAACAGAGGCACAAAAACAGAAATACCTTCCGGACCTGGCAGCCGGAACAAAATTCGGGGCCTACTGTTTAACGGAGCCGGATGCAGGTTCGGATGCCAATTCGGGTAAGACAAGGGCCAAATTATCTGAAGACGGAAAACACTACCTCATCAACGGACAGAAGATGTGGATTTCCAATGCAGGATTTGCCGATACTTTTACTTTATTCGCTAAAATCGATGATGATAAGAACATCACCGGTTTTGTGATCAACCGTTCGGAGCTCGAAAATCCGGAAAGCCTGACCTTCGGTGAGGAAGAGCACAAACTGGGAATCCGGGCCTCTTCTACCCGGCAGGTTTTCTTCAATGACATGAAGGTACCTGTTGAAAATCTTCTGGGCGAACGAAACAACGGTTTCAAAATCGCGCTGAATGCCCTGAACGTCGGCCGTATCAAGCTGGCGGCTGCCTGCCTGGATGCACAGAGAAGAATCCTGAACCACTCCATTCAGTATTCAAACGAAAGAAAACAATTCGGCGTTTCCATTTCCACTTTCGGAGCGATCCGGAAGAAAATTGCTGAAATGGCAACCGGGGTTTACGTAAGTGAAGCCGGATCTTACAGAGCCGCAAAAGACATCCAGGATAAAATTGATGAGCTGGTAGCCGGCGGAATGGATCATCAGGCGGCAGAGCTGAAAGGTGTGGAAGAATTCGCGGTGGAATGTTCTATCCTTAAAGTTTTTGTTTCAGACCTGGCCCAGCATACCGCAGATGAAGGCATCCAGGTATACGGCGGAATGGGGTTCTCTGAAGATACCCCGATGGAATCGGCATGGAGAGATTCCAGAATTTCCAGGATTTACGAGGGAACCAACGAAATCAACAGGCTGCTTGCCGTAGGAATGCTGATCAAGAGAGCGATGAAAGGAGAACTGGATCTGTTATCTCCGGCGATGGCCATCGGTAAAGAACTGATGGGAATTCCTTCCTTCGATGTTCCGGATTACTCTGCTTTTATGAGTGAGGAAAAAGCTATTATTGCCAACCTGAAAAAAGTATTCCTGATGGTTTCCGGAGCAGCCCTTCAGAAATACATGATGGATATCGAAAAACAACAGCACCTGCTGCTGAATGCTTCCGAAATCCTGAACCAGATCTATATGGCGGAATCTTCGGTTCTGAGGGCAGAAAAGCATGCTTCTCCGGAATCAGTGGAAGCAGCGATGGCTCAACTGAACCTTTACAAAGCAGTAGAGAAAATTACCGTCGCGGCCAAAGAGGGGATTATTTCTTTCGCAGAAGGTGACGAACAGCGAATGATGCTTTCCGGACTAAGAAGGTTTACCAAATATACCAACCACCCGAACGTGGTGGCATTAACGGAAAAAATTGCCGCCCACTACATCAATAAAGGAACTTATTAGTCTTTTATATAAATTTGATTTCAAAGCGCCTCAGTTAACTGAGGCGTTTTTGCTTGGAGCCAGTCAGATATTTTTGGGAATATAATAAAGCTTATGAAAATTACCTTATAATATCCAAACTTACAGATGCAAATTTAGTATTAAAGCGTAGAGGGCACTAAGACTTGGCAAACGGATTATAAAACATTAAATTCCATAAAACCAAAATATTGAGAAACAGACAATAATAAATAATTATTATAAAAAAGTAAATAAATATATTTATAAAAATTTACAAGCAGTTAAAACACATTGATTTTTAATAAATTATCTCTTTTTTTTATAAAATAAAATTTAAAATTAAATTTTATTTTATATTTTTTTTTAGAAATTTTAACGATAAAAATATATAGCATTAGCTATTTCTTGTTCTGGTAAAACTGTCAATTTTCAAAAGCAACAAGAATATGCAATGCTCACGTTTCGGCGTGGGCTATTGTTTATTTGTTGCTTAGGTATGACAGTGCCTCCAGAACAGTAAACATAGTTCCACGCCTTTTTTTATTACTGAAAGTGAGGGATTAACATTTTTTCAGTCTTATTTATTTTACTTTGCGTATTAATAGGATAGCATATAAAGTTTTAAAAATTAAATGAGGATCTGGAAATTGTAAAAATCGGTTGGAATTGCCGAAAACCAACCTTTAAAATCAAAATATTTCCGTGAATATTTTTGATAAAATAAGTAGGCACAAATAAATTAAAATTATTTTAAAATGAAAAACACAATTTTATTAGTGACGTTTCTAGCATTTGGAAGTATATTAAGTGCTAAAAAAAACATTCAAGCTTCTATTTCAATATCAAATGATTTTTCAAAAAAACAATCTAATGTAGTATTGAAAAAAAATACAATGTTTACACAGTATAAATATACATTACGAACTGTTTGTGGAACTCTTTTTACAACTATTTATGATGATCAATTCGAAACTCCGGAATGTCTTTATAATGAGTGGGAAATGCATAATCAGGAAAGCTGTGGTCACACAAGTTATGAAAATGGAATGGTATAAATTGTTAGGGCTGCTCATGCAGCCCATTTAAAATTTTAAAATTATGAAAAAAATTATTAGAATTTTCATGCTGATTTTATGCATTAATCTTATAAAAAGTCAAACTGTAACAGATAGTTCTGAGATAGAGATTAGATATAATTTTACTTTTGTACAAGATACGCTCGATAATACATCAACAATATCTGAACCCATGATTTTACTTACTAATGGAAAAAAATCTGCTTACTATAGTGAAAATTACCTGGTTAGTATAAATGGGTTGAAAGAACAGTTGAATATTGCTAAAAGAAATAATGATCATATTATTGATTTAAATTCTTTACCCATAGCTAAAGTAAGGCACTCGGTTTATAAAAATGAGACTGAAACTTATATTTCAAATTATTTAGGAAACAATTTTCTGACATTTAAAAATACAACACCTTTAGATTGGAAAATTGATAATAATAGTACAATTATAATTGCAGGTTATAAATGTACTAAAGCAACACTCAATTCAGGAAAGAAAAAATTTATCGCTTGGTTCACTTATGATATTCCAATAAGTAACGGCCCATATAAATTTAGAGGACTTCCCGGATTGATATTAAAACTTAATGATATAAATAATTTCATCAGGTTTGAAACGGTCTCTATTACTAAAAGAAAGCTTCCCATTGAGTTTAAAAAGGGAGTTTTTATTACTCAGGAACAATATATTAATAAGCGTAATGAATATATGAATGATCCGTCTCAGGGAAAAATAAATACTCCGGAATACAGAAAAAAGACTTTGGAAAATAAAAAAAGATTTAATAATTCTCTTGAATATTAATATCGTTTCGGTTTTCAGCACATCTTTAAAAAAGTTATTAAAAGATATGATAAAATAATTCCTGTAAAATACCCCGAAATTTTGAAGCATTTTTTATTTTTGCAGTCTACTGTAAAGATCATGACAAAAGAAGAACTGCTCAACAGAGCCATAAAAATAGCCGATAAGGCACATAAAGGGCAGACCGATAAATACCATGCGCCCTACATTGCCCACGTGATGCGTGTGATGGAATACGGAAAGACCATGGATGAAAAAATTGTAGGCGTCCTGCACGACGTCGTAGAAGATCATCCCCAGGAATTCAGCCTGGATTATCTGCGCGACGAAGGTTTTCCCGAATACATTATTTTTGCCATCAGCTGCCTGACCAAATTTGATCCCGAGGAAGAATATGATGACTTTGTAAAAAGAACCGAAAGATCACCGCTTGCCGTCGCCGTGAAACTCAATGACCTCCGTGACAATATGGACCTGAGAAGGGTAACCCGGGAGCTGACGCCGAAGGATATCAAAAGATTCAACAAATACCTGAAGGCCTATCATTACCTGATTGAAAAATACTAAAAACAAATCCTCCATAGCAGTACTGATGGAGGATTTGTTTTTAAACCTGAATGGTTTTATTAATCGGCACCCGGGAAATGGTAGGTCCTGGCGGGTGGATTGGTATCATCTATATTGATGTTCAGGGCAAGGTATACAAAATGGAAATTTTTGTTTCCTTTGGCTTCAAATTCCCTTTGAAGAAGATAACCGCCCAATACCCCGAAATGTTCGTCGATCTGATATCCCAGGCCGCCGTAGATCCTGTTCCTGGCAAAGGACGGCTTGTTGGGGGAAACGATAAATATTTCATCATACACATTGGCAAAAAGCGTTTTCGGACCGATTTTCTTTGCATTCAGCGGTACCGAAATATTCAGGCGGTACCGGTAGCGCATTCTTTCCGAGCTCTTATCCGTCTGCGGTTCGTAAAACCATGATTTTTCAGCACGCAAACGGTTTTCGAATTTAACGATTCCTTTCTTAAAATCGATCACATCCTGAAGCCACACCCGGAATTCCTCCTTGTTGATGGCATGCTCCTTATAGGTGGCATATCTTCCCAAACCTACAAAGGGCTTATGGTTTTTCGTCAGATTATAGCCCAATCCCCCTTTTATTTCGTAATAGTCGGGATAGCTGTATTCTTCGATCCCTCGGGACTGGCCTTCAAGATACAGGAAGAATTTAGGATGAAATTTATAAGTTATCGTAAGTGCATTGAAGCTGGAAATATGTTCCTGGGCTTTAAAAAATGTAATGCTTAGCAATAGGCTCAAACTTATAAACAGTTTCATTTAAAAAAATTTTTGCAAATGTAGACGAATTAACAATTTCGTAATATTAACTTTAATTCATTATTAATTAACATTTACTTAATATTGATCGTATAGGAAAAACCCAAATGGAACCATCGTTGGGGCATCTGTACCCCGAAAGTCTCTGTATAATAAGTATTTGTAATGTTATTAACCAGTACATAAACGGAAAAGTCTTTTTTAACGAAACTTAATTTTTCATCAAGCAGCTGATAGCTTCCGTTATTCAGTCTTTCGTTATAGCGGTAGGCCACCTCATTGGTGAAATTTCTTAGGAATCTTGTTTCTAACTTCGCGATGAACTGGTGCTTCAAATTATCCAATGCATACCGTGCTAAAAAATTCCCAGGCTGATTGATCCTGTTATCCAGATAGGTATAACCTACCGTGTATTTCAGCCAGTCATTCAACCGGTGATTCAGTTCGGCCTCAATCCCTTTGATGGTGGCATTTCCGATATTTTCTGCAGACCAGAAGGTGTCGCTTTCGTTGATCTTGGTCCAGTCGATCGCATCATGCGTATCTCTGAGAAATCCACTGACTTTCGCAAGGATATTTTTTGTCTGATATTGATAACCGATTTCGGAATATACCGCGTTTTCGGGTCGGAGATCCGGATTTCCGCGTTCCGTCTTGCTGATATAAAAAAGATCGGTAAATGTCGGCACACGGTGTACCCTGGCTATATTTCCGTAGATCTTATGGTTTTGGTTAAAGGTAAACCCTGCATCCAGTCCCGGATAGAAAAAGTTGCCTTCCTTGGAGTAATTGGCCCAGGAAATTCCGGGGCTGATGGACAGCCTGTTATCCAGTAAAGAAAAGTGGTGTTCAAAAAACACCTGCGAAACGAAGCGGTTTCGATCGCCCAGATTATTGCTTACCAGAAATTCCTTTCTTAGCTCAACCCCCAATCCGGTAGTTCCCAACCCCCAGTCATAAGCGGAATTCACTTCACCGCCTGCATTATTTCCAATGTGCATATTGCGGTATATTTCCGGTTTTTCCCTGTTGTAGAGGTACATATCCTGCCCTCTCCTCCAGTATACATTTGAACTCAGTCTTAATTTCCCGAATTTCTGCTGATGCGCAAGACTTACTATGGAAGCCTGGGTTTCCTCGTACTGTTCCGTTGCTGCTTTGGAAGCGTAAAACCCGTTGGCTCCGAATTTTTTCTCTGAAAAGCCGGCCTGTAATCTGATGTCTCCTCCTTTGATATTCAACTTGCTTTGATAAAAAACATTCCGGATCTCATAATCCGTATTGTAGATATACCCCTGAGAGCTGGCGGAATTGGCCTGCAGGGAATTTGAAAATTTTTCATTTCCCAGCTGGGCGTTCATACCGAAGCCGTAGGTTTCAAAATCTCCGCCTTCCGCACTTACTTTTACTCTTTTCCCCGGGTCTGTCTTTGTAATCACATTGATGACCCCTGCATAAGCATTCTGACCGAACCTTCGGGCAGCAGGTCCTTTAATGACCTCGATTCTTTCAACTTCATCCAGGTCCACCGGAAGATTCATGGAATTGTGCCCCGTCTGGGAATCATTCATCCGGATTCCGTTCAGCAGCAGCAGCACCTGCTCGGAAGAACTCCCCCGGAACCCGATGTCGCTCTGCACTCCATTGGCTCCCCGCCTTCTGATATCCATTCCCGGAACCAGCTGAAGGATTTCATCAATGCTTTTTGCCGGAGTATTCACAAGGTCTTCTTTTGTAATGACCGTAATATTTTGGTTGGCCGTTTTGTAAGGGGTGGAAAAAAGCTTTCCCTGGACTTCAATGGTTTCAATATCCGTTGACTTTTCCTGCGCCTGAACGAAAAACAGGGCGCCCAGGAAAAAAATACTCCCAGCTTTTTTAATCATAATTTCGGGTTTATTCTCAGTTAGTTTACTGATCCCAAAAGTAGTGGAGTTCCCGAAGACAGGCAAATGATAGTTGTCATAAAAAAAGATGCGAAAAAAATCGCATCCCGGGAATTATTGTATTTATCTTTTTCTCATTAAATGTACCACCAGATCCCTGAACAATTTTTTCATTTCTCAATTAACTTTTTGTCAGTACAATTTTAATACATTTTCTATTACGAAACAATATATATCATTAAAAAGAGATAAATTTTTCTGTTAAAATATACATTTACGGTTTCCATAATACAGCTTTAGTCTGTTTTCGACATTCAGAATATTGAGTATCTAAATCACAGGACATGACAGAATCTGTAGAATATTTAAATTTTAAAACTGAAATACTTTTAAAGCGCAATCCGTAAAATTCTGTTGAAAAACTATTTTTTCGGTTTAAAAATGTGCTTGATCATATGATCGAAACCGGATAATAGAGCCACATGCTCCGCCTTTATAAATTCCGCTTTCTTAAAAATAACAACCTGGCTGACATCAATTTTCAAATCCGGATGATTTTTTTTGATATCAGCTGCGTCAAAATATTCTTCTTTTTGGATAAGAATACTTTTTATCTTTTTTTCTTTCAATATATCAGGTAACATTTTCAACTGTTAAAATAGTCATATTTAGGCTAAACTGAAAGAAATTAATTATTTCTTTTTCAGATTTTCAATCTCCATAAAAACAACCGGTCATAAAATAACATAATCTCCGGTAACAAATTTATGAATATATAAGTATATCCGTATCTAATCCATCGCTTCTTACTACCATACCAAAGGATATTATTGCCTGATCTTCTATTACTTTTGAAATGTCCGGTTATACGGCTGTTTATAAGATAAGGGTTTTGTATTTGGTCCTGACTTTACTTTTTCTCAGCAGATAAACGAATTTACTATGGTCCGGCGTACTTCTCAGGTTGAACCGGTAGAGAAATTCATTGACGTAACGTTGAAGATGTTTTCTTGAAACGGAATTATATATGCCGTAAATCGAATTTTTAAGGATTTTCCAGCATCCTTCAATGCTGTTGGTGTGTATCGTCCTATCCTGCCTGTTGACGTATTCTTTTTTAGAATGGTCAACGATAAAATGCTGATAAGACCTGTGCAGCCCGTTGTATCCGCACCATTCATCACTGATCAGTCTCGTATGCTCCGGGCTTACGTACCGGCGGATCAATGGCTGGATATTGCTTTTGCCGGTACTTTCAATTACGAAAGCATTCATTTTACCGCCCCGCTGCAGCATGCCCATGACCGGCACCTTATCGGGAAAATTGCGGCCGTGGGTATATTTTGCTTTTTTCCGGGCATGCCGGTTTTTGTTTTTGCCGCCGATGAAAGTTTCGTCGCATTCGATATCCCCTTCCAGTGCATGGCTGTTCTCAATGCCGAAACATTCGCGGATGCGGTGGGATAAAAACCAGGCGGTTTTCTGGGTAACCCCGATGTCTTTCGCCAGCTGGACCGAGCTGATGCCTTTTTTGCCGCAGGTAAGCAGCCAGATGGCTAAGAACCATTTCCGGAGGCTGATCTTGGTATTCTCGAACATTGTACCGGTTTTTACATTGAAATATTTGCCGGTATTCTTACATCGGTAACGGTTGTTACTGCATTTATAGATCTTCGATTCCGGATCGAACGGACTTTCAACAATCCCGCCCCATCTCATGTGCTCTAAGTAGTCTATACATACCTGCTCTGAAGAGAAAGTTTGAACTAATTCCAGTACAGACTTGAAATTTGTGTTAATCATGGTATTGCAATATTAGCAATTATCTGAACGCATAGTTTTACTGCATATTATTAAATTTTAGTTAAAGTTTCCTTATTTTTCAAAAAATCGTGATTTAGGAATATCAGAGCTGTATTTATTTCAAAAGTCTTTGATAAAAAGCATGATTCCCGATGGTGTAAAAATGTAAATACTTACCGGATAGCCGTGCTTTTGAAAGATTCCGGAAATCTTATCCGAAGAAAACAGCGGCAGCAAAAACAGGCGCTGGTATCGTTTAAAAATATGCTTCCTGAACGGTGTAAATTTGTAAATACTTGCCAAAACATATACCTGAACTTCCATCAGAATTTCGTAATTTTGTTAGTCTTAATTTTACTATGGCTACTAAAACAGATATAGATATTAAAAAACAGATTTTCGTTAAGAACGCACATCTTAATAATCTGAAACACATTGATGTTCTCATCCCCAAAAATAAACTGATCGTTATTACGGGCGTTTCCGGAAGCGGAAAATCCTCGCTGGCATTTGATACGATTTATGCGGAAGGACAAAGAAGGTATGTAGAGAGCTTAAGCTCCTACGCCCGGCAGTTCCTGGGAAAACTGGAGAAACCGAAAGTGGACGACATCAAAGGGTTGGCGCCTTCCATCGCCATCCAGCAGAAAGTGATTTCTTCCAATCCGCGGTCGACGGTAGGGACTTCTACTGAAATTTACGATTATATGAAACTGCTGTTCGCAAGGATCGGGAAAACCTTTTCTCCGGTTTCCGGTGAGGAAGTGAAGAAAGATTCCGTTACCGATGTGGTGGATTTTATCAAAGCTTCGAAAAAGGACGCTTCGTTTTTGTTAACGGCTCCTTACGGCTATGATGCGGAAAATTTCGGTGAAAACCTGAATGTTCTCAAACTGGCCGGCTTTACCCGGCTTGAAGTCAACGGCAATGTCGCCGGAATCGAAGACCTCGAAAGTTTCGGCTTCACCCCCGAAAAAGGAATGGATATCAACCTGGTGATCGACCGTTTTGCCTATGAAGAAGACGAAAGCTTCCTTCAGCGTCTGGCCGATTCCATCCAGATGGCTTTTTACGAAGGCCGGGGCTACTGTTCCTTAAAAAATATGGATACCGGAAAAGTAAAGGAATTCTCCAACAAGTTTGAGCTGGACGGCATTGAATTCCTGGAACCGAATGTCCATTTTTTCAGCTTTAATAATCCTTACGGTGCCTGCCCGACCTGCGAAGGCTACGGAAAGATCATCGGGATTGATGAAGACCTCGTTGTCCCGAACAAAGCCCTGTCGGTTTTTGAAGATGCCGTGGCATCGTGGAGAGGAGAAAGCATGAGCGAATGGAAAAAGGATTTCATTAAAAAGGCAAAGGATTTCCCTATTCATAAACCTTACCACCAGCTGACGAAAGAGCAGCGGAAATACCTTTGGAAAGGCGACGGAAGAAGCACCTTCCCTTCCATCGATAATTTCTTTAAGATGCTGGAGGAGAATTTATACAAGATCCAGTACCGCGTCATGCTTTCCCGGTACCGTGGAAAAACACTCTGCCCGACCTGCGAAGGCTTAAGGCTCCGTGAAGAAACGGGCTGGGTGAAGATCGACGGCCACAACATCCAGTCGATGATTGAGCTGCCTCTGGATGAGCTTTTCCCTCTGATTAACGGATTGAAATTATCCGCGCACGACCAGGAAATTGCCAAAAGGCTGCTGTACGAAATCACGACCCGGATTGAATTTTTATTAAAGGTAGGTCTGGGCTATTTAACCCTGAACAGAACCTCCAATACCCTTTCCGGTGGGGAAAGTCAGCGGATCAACCTGGCGACCAGCCTGGGAAGCTCTCTGGTAGGCTCCATCTATATCCTGGATGAACCTTCCATCGGACTCCACTCCAGGGATACTGAAAATTTGATTGAGGTACTGTACAACCTGCGTGATCTCGGAAATACCGTAATTGTGGTGGAACACGACGAAGATGTGATGAAAGCCGCAGATTATATCATCGATATCGGACCGGAGGCCGGCTATCTGGGCGGTGAACTTGTATTTGCAGGCGATTATCAAGAGCTGAAAAATGCTGATACCCTGACTTCAAAATACCTTACCGGAAGGCTGGAAATCGAAGTCCCGAAAAAAAGAAGAAAAGCTAAAGAGTGGATTAAAATCAGGGGCGCCCGCCAGAACAACCTGAAAAATGTAGATGTGGATATTCCCCTGGAAAGCCTTGCGGTGATCTCAGGAATCTCAGGAAGCGGAAAGTCTACTTTGATGAAGGAAATTCTTACCAATGACATCCAGATCCAATTGGGCATGGGCGGTAAAAAAGGCGATTACGATTCAGTGGAATTCCCGGGTAAGCTCATTAAAAATATCGAACTGATCGACCAGAATCCGATCGGAAAATCTTCGCGCTCGAATCCGGTAACCTATCTTAAAGCTTACGATGACATCCGGGATCTGTTTGCCAGGCAGAAAATGGCCAAAATGATGGGTTATAAGCCGAAACATTTCTCTTTCAACGTAGACGGAGGCCGATGCGACGAGTGTAAGGGAGAAGGCGTGATCAACGTATCGATGCAGTTTATGGCGGACATCGAGCTGGAATGTGAAACCTGTAAGGGAACCCGCTTTAAAAACGAAATCCTGGAAGTGAAATACGACGAGAAAAACATTTCGGATATCCTTCACATGACGGTTGACGAAGCACTGGAATTCTTCAGTGACAACAAAGAAGAGAAAATTGTCACCAAACTAAGGCCGCTGCAGGATGTCGGCCTGGGCTATCTGCAGCTTGGGCAGAGTTCCTCTACCCTTTCCGGCGGGGAAGCTCAGCGGGTAAAGCTGGCCTCCTTTCTGGTAAAAGGCGTTACGACGGACAAGACCCTGTTTATTTTTGATGAGCCGTCTACCGGACTGCATTTCCACGATATCCAGAAATTGCTGAAGTCTTTACAGGCACTGATCGATCTCGGACATTCCGTCATCGTCATCGAGCATCAGCCGGACATCATCAAATCGGCAGATTATATCATCGATATCGGACCTGAAGCCGGAAAGCACGGTGGTGAGGTGGTCTTTACCGGAACCCCGGAACAGCTTGCCAAAGACAAAAAATCCCACACGGCAAAATATATTAAAGAAAAGCTGGAAAATTAACAGTAAAAAGGCTGCCGGAAAGGGCAGCTTTTTTATGAAGACAAGGATATCCCGGATAACCGCATTCAGTTATAAAATAAAAAACATCACAGGTAAGGAACCTGTGATGTTTTTATATCAGAATATTTCTGTCTGGTAGTCCCACCAAGAATCGAACTTGGATCTAAAGTTTAGGAAACTTCTATTCTATCCGTTGAACTATGGGACCGTTTGGGTTGCCAAAGATAGTAATTTTTTATGATTTAAAATAAAAGAATCCGCTCTTTAGGAGCGAATTCAATAGATAAAAACATCTCATTTTTTAATTAGACAACAATAAAAAAGCACAGCCGACGATGCTGTGCTTAAATTTTTATAAATTTAATTGCGATTTCAGAGCTGAAAAAAGCAAAATTGGATTCCACTTCAGTTGTATTTCTTAGTAAATGTAAGAATAAATTCTATGCCAGACCATGAACGGAATGTTAAATTCACTACTTCTTCTTAATAAGTTTTAAAGCATATTTTAACATCAGTTTGAGTATTTTCTACGGCGCAGCGGAGAAAAATCCTGAAAATAAGACCTCCGGGTGGTCTTTCCGCAACTTTTCGATACGATTTTTTTCACAATCTACTCAAAGTGGCGGTACTTAAAATATCGAAGGCATTCTCTATCAGCAACAGCCCTGCTTAGATCCGGAATTATTTAAGTTTATTATTTTTATCAAAAATTGATATTTAAACAAATATCATCGAGATCACATTATTTTAGTCAAATAAGTATTAAGGATAAATTACAGCTTTTTCCAGATTAACCGGGTTGTTATACTTTTTAATATTCGCCTTCAGGCGGTCGTTGATTTCCCTGGAATTTGGAAGCATTCACCACCGTTCCGTCATTCAGGTAAAAATGATCGCGGTTTGAAGCATTTTTAAGGTAATTTACAGGAGATTCATAAAAAGTAAGCTTGGTTTTTTTGTACTTTTCCCAATCTACCGGAACGCTCATCTGTCATGACATTTCAATAAACTGGTTTTTCGGAGGTCTGCTATTTTTACTGATTGTACAAGCTCAAATTTATAATTGTTCTTATCATCATACAGCTCCACAATCAGTCCCGGCAGACCATGAAACTTATAAGGTGGGGATTTCTCTGGTAAACCAAGCGGTCCAGTTTCTTCCGCCATACGTAGTGGTTGTGCAGGGTCAGATCTTTTACTTTCTTACTTTCCTTTGTCAGTTTCCAGTTCTGCATTTCCGCAGACTGAAGCTTCAGGATCGTGCTGCCTTCCAGGATATCGAACTCCTCATAGTGATCATCCCCCTTTTTTGTGTTTGCTAAAAGTTATTATCAGTACAAAGGCTTCCGGCTCCAATTCCAATCTTTTATTTCCGGCAAAATAAGGATAATAAATCCTCCTGTAAAGAATTAAAAATGATAAAGTTTTATTAATTTATGAGGCCTGGACGTTAAAGATTGAATATGATTTTTAACACTTAAAAAAGAAATGATGTTTTTAGTTAAATCTATCTTAACGTGAACTCGAAAAAGAACATGAATCAACAGGCTGGAAGAAGGATGCAGGAAGCTGGAAGTTTCCTTCGTCAGAAATAAGAGCAAGGTTCTGATCATCAAGGTAAATATTTTGTTATTCTATCTGAAAAAGTTCTTATCTAATCCTTACTAAGTAGCCCCGATTCTATTTTTTAACCAGGATCAAATTTATATTGTTTTAAAGTCCCGAAAAAAAGGCTTATTACAGGATAGGATAAAATCCCGGCCGAATCAGCTTTAAATTTATTTTTGAATTAAGTAAACGATTGAATATGATTTTACAAGGTCGAATTCACGTTATCTTAAGCTATAGAAATTACCCCTTATTATGACTGAGAAATTCTGCATGGATTTCAGGCAAAAAAAAACCGGAAACTCAAATGAGTTTCCGGAAAAAAATTTGCTAAATATTAATGAAAATTAATTCGGTTTCAGGGTCCAGATCGAACCGTTTTTTGTGGTAAGCTTTTCAAGGCTTCCTTTGGCTGAAAGATCATTGAGCAATTGCTCGCTTTCTCTTCTCGGGGTTCCGGATAATTCGGAATACTCTTTGGCCGTGAGTGAACTGTATCTGGAAAAAAGGCTCTCCCAGTTTTTAGAATATTCGGATTTTCCGGTCTCCGGATTTACTTTCAGAATCGCTGTTTCGTAAAAGGCATAAGGCTTCGATCCGTATACGATTTCTTTATTTCCCGCATCGTTCGTAAAGAACATGGTAGGAAAGCCTCTTACGCCCATTTCCCTGGCCAGTTTCAGGTCTTCCTGGAAAAGTTCTTTGGCTTTTCCGTCAAAGTCTTTTTTTAATTGGTCGGTATCCAGGCCAGTTTTTTTAGCTGCAGCCGCAATATGTTCCCACTTGGCGATATTCTTTTTCTTTAAGAATACCATTTCGCGGAGTTCCCTCATGAATTCAACCGCTTTGGTCTTATCCTGAAGCTGTGCCGCTTTAAAAGCGATGGAAGGCGGATAGGAAGAATCCAGCGGATCCTGAAGCCATACATCCCCGTCGATCGGCATATCGTAATACAGGCTTACTTCGTCCCAGTGGTGAGCCACGTCAGAAGGTTTGCTGATACCGCCGCTGTTGTAGCTCCAGTCCGGAAGAAGACCGCCCATTCTGTATTCGATATCGACATGGGTTCCGTATTCCAGTTTGAGTTTTCTCAGCTGCGGTTCGATCCCCCAGCACGAAGAACAGATCGGATCGGTAAAATAAATAACTTTTACCGGTTTTTCATTGGTCTTTACATCGATGGTTCCGATTTCGGTTCTTTCTCCGGGAACCTCGCAAATTCCCGTGGCAGGATCGCATAACAGCGGATTTGTTGATTTATTTTCCATTTTCTTACGTTTATCACTCTGTCCGTTACAGCTGCTCAGTACGGCTGTCAGGAACAGAAATGTTAATATTTTGCAATTCAGCATGTATGATGTTGAGATTTGATGATCTTTTACTGTATCACAAAACTAATGTTTACTGACAATAAAAGGTTAATGGATTTCCTTTTGGAAACCGGTTTCCTCGATGAAACCAACTCACCGGAATTTCTTATCTTTACGGTTTTAAAATGAATCGGAAATGAGAAAGGAAGCCAGCTTCAATACCTCTTTGGTATGCAGGAACAGAATGAACGCCATTAAGGACTCGATGGAGATTCTGTCCGGCAAATGGAAGTTTCATATTTTGGGAACCCTGATGCAGGGCGGGAAAATGCGGTTTATGGACCTGCTGCGGGAAATTGACGGTATTGCTGCCAAAATGCTTTCCAAGGAACTTCAGGATATGGAAATCAACCATCTCATCAAACGTACCGTCCTTGATACAAAACCCGTAACGGTAGAATATGAAGTCACGGAATACGGCAGAACCATTGAACCTATCATCGATGAAATCGCAAAATGGGGCATCGAGTACAGAAAGTCCCTGTATCAAAAATAAAAACCGGCACAGAAGTGACCGGTCCGAAAAAACAAAAATTGATATGGATATGATTGTCTGTGTTTTTTATGGATACAAATTTATGTTTATTTAGAATTAATAAAAATAATAAAGTGATGACATTTGTCACTTTATGAAGAATTTCTGATATCCTCTTTCTTTAACGTAAACGAATATGAACTCGAAATAGAATTCGGATTAAAAAGCAGGAAGAAGGCTGTTGGATGCCGGAAGCTGCTTTGTAAATAATTGATCAGAGTTGTTGGTTATTAGTTATTAATTTAAATAATCTACAATTCAGTTTCTATATCCTATCTGGTTGTTATTTCAATTTTGAAGATAAATTTGCTATTACCGGCTTCACTTTAGTTAAATTAAATTAATTCAGAATTCAGCTCCGGGTCAGCTGGTCCAGCTTTTTCAGCAGCGTAGGGATTCTGAATTTGCCGTGCATCTTTTCGATTTCAGATTGTATCACCTCTACATCAATGCCTTTTGCCGTCAGAAAAAGCGGCGTTTTGCTTTCCCCACGGTAAACGGTTCTTCTTTCAGGATCGTTGCTGTTGAAACCGTTTTTGGCAATGCCGACAATGGGAAATTTCCGGTCCAGCGCCTCGTAAAGATAACCGCCAAGTCCATTTTTCCCATGTTCATCCAGAGTGACATAACCGTCAACGATAATAAGATCACCCGGCTGCAGGCTGATTTGATCTAAAAGGCTCAGGATACAGGGCAGTTCCCTCTTGTAAAAAGCACCGCTTTCATAATCTGAAGGAACGGGTGTCTTCTCGCTGAAAACTTCCGATTCCCGTTCAGAGTTCCAGTCTTCGAAAACAAGGCAGATGGTATTGGCATAATCGTCGTAATAATAAGTGTCGAAAGCGTAGATCATTTAAAAAGAAAAGAATTTATTATTCAGGCTAAAATTTATTGCTGGAAAAACTCACCGAAATGCCACAGAACACCGCTGGGATCATGCACAAAACATTCTTTTCCCCAAGGCAGCGTCTGTACCGGGCTTACTTTTACCGATTCATATTTTTCCGTCAGGTTTAAAGACCGGATTTCCTGAAAAAACTCATCCGTGTTTTCTACTTCCATAAAAACCATAGTATTGTCGATCCAGTCTTTTACATACCCATCCTGAAGATAAAATCCGGTGTCATTCCATCTGAACAACGACATCTTCGGATCGATCACCACCTCTTCAAATCCAAGATCCCGGTAAAAGTTTCTGCTCACTTCAAAGTTCTCCGCACCGATAAAAGGCCGGATGGATTTTACATTTTGTTTCATAATTTATTTTTATCTCTATTAAAATTAAAAAAATCAAAACGGCAAATGGACCGGACAGTCGTTTACCGTTTAATTTTACAGTATATGAATTATTTTTTATCGACCATAATTCTCTGCGGCCGGTTGGCCAGTTCCCAAGCCGTGGCAAATACCAGCTGTGCTCTTTTAGCTAACAGGTTATAATCGATTTTTTCTACGTCATCGGTCGGTTTGTGGTAATCTTCATGAATTCCGTCGAAGAAAAAAGCTACCGGAACATTGTTCTTGGCAAAATTATAATGGTCCGACCGGTAATACAACCTTTCCGTATCATTCGGATCGTCATATTTATAATTCAGCTCAAGATTGTTCGTCATTTTGTTTGCGGCTTCATTGATGACTTTCAGCTGCGCGCTCAGCATTTCCGAACCGATTACGTAAACATACTGCTTCCCTCTGTTTTCCGGATCGTCACGCCCGATCATATCAATGTTCAGATCAACCACCGTATTGGCCAGCGGAAACACCGGATGATCGGTATAGTATTCCGAACCGAAAAGCCCGTGCTCTTCACCCGTCACATGCAGGAAAAGAACGGATCGCTTAGGACCGTTGCCCGCTTTTTTGGCGGCCTGGAACGCCTTTGCAATTTCCATCACGGCTACGGTTCCGCTTCCGTCGTCATCCGCACCGTTGTAAACGACCCCATTTCGTGTTCCTACATGGTCGTAATGCCCTGAAATCACCACAATTTCCTCTGGCTTTTCGGAACCTTCGATGAAGGCTAAAATGTTTTCAGAATCGGGAAGGTTTCCGCCGCCTCTTTTTTTCATGAAATCTGCCGGAACCTTCTGGTAATAAGACCCGAGTGCCTTCGGATAAGAAATCCCCAGGCCTTTATAATAATTAACCATGTATTCTCCTGCTCTCTTCTGCCCCGGACTTCCGGTATCCCTTCCTTCCATCTCGTCGGAAGCAATTACGTACAGGTTTTTCTTTAAATCCTCCGCCCTGATCTCTTTATAGGCCGAAAGAAACGCCTTGCTGCCCTGTGCGGCAGGCGAAGATTTGGAAGCTCCGGTACCGGAAGTATTTTTCGCAGTGCCGCAGCTTACCAGCACAGCTACTGAAAATAATGGAATGAACAATTTTCTCATTGATGAATAATTTGCTTAAAAATAACAAAATTTATTTAATCTCCGGCGGAATGGTATTTTTCCTATATTTGGAATAAATGCAAAAGTATGGGGAACATCTACGGATTCAATCATTACTCTTTTTTTACGGAAATGTCTGAACTGGCGGCCAGGAACAACAGCTTCGATCTTTCCCTGGGATTACCTGATTTTGATATCGACCAACGCCTGCGGGAATACCTGAAAGAAGCGGCAGACTTCAACCATCACAATTATGAGCCCCTGGCCGGAAATCCGCTGCTGGTTCAGAACGTCATCAGCTTCAATGCCGGCAGGCCCCACAGCCTCAGCCTGAAAGAAGATGAAGTTACAATCGTTCCCTGTGCGACTTTTGCCCTATACACTTCGCTCCGATGCATTTTGCATCAGGGTGATGAAGTGATCGTCATACAGCCGTCTTATTATACGTACGGCCCTTCGGTTTTCCTGAATGGCGGCATCCCCGTCTATTACGATCTGGACCATGACTTCTCGATCAACTGGGAAAAGCTGGAGAACTGTATTTCTGAAAAAACAAAAGCAATCATTGTCAATTCGCCTCATAATCCTACCGGAAAAATCTGGTCACAAGACGATTGGAACCAATTCTATACTTTGATCAGGGACCGTGAAATTTATCTTATTTCCGAAGAAATCTATGATACCTACTGTTTCGACGGGAAGGAGCATTACAGCTCATTCCTCCATCCGGAATTGAAAAAAAGGACATTTGGTATTTTTTCTTTCGGGAAGATGTTCCATTCTACCGGATGGAAAGTAGGCTATCTCCTGGCTCCGGAAGACCTGACGGCGAAATTCCGGTGTCATCAGCAATATATTTCCTACGGTGCCAATGCGCCCTGCCAGTACGCCATTGCAAAGTACCTTGAGGTCTTTGATGCTTCCGCCAACAAGATCCTCATGCAGGGAAAGCGGGATCTTTTTTATGAATTAATCAGCCGGACCCCATTGCGGGTTGAGCAGAAGGCCGAAGGAGCCGTTTTCCAGATTGCCAATTTCAGACCGGTTTCCCAAACGATGACCGATGTGGAATTCTCGAAATGGCTGACCGTGGAAAAGAAGGTTTCCTGCCTGCCGCTGTCCGCCTTTTACAATTCAAGAAAAAATTCCGACTATATCCGGTTCAGCTTTGCAAAAAATGATGAGCTGATTATCAATGCGCTGGAACATTTGAGAAAAGTGCTTTGATTTGTTTAAACCACAAAGTTTTTTAAACACATAAGTCATATAAGATTTTAGGTTAAAGCATTGCGGATATTTGAGAACACATAAGATTAAAAATCAAAGATTTTTTCTTTTTGAGAACTCAACTGTCTACATAAATTAAAAGAAAGCTTTTGTGACTTTTGTGGTAAATTAAAAGCACTGCCGAAAGCAGTGCTTTTAATAGATATATTATCAGGATTACAGAGACAGAACCCTTACATCTATCCTTCTGTTTTTCGCCATACATTCTTCGGTATCGTTGGCTGCACAAACGGGGTGCTGGGAGCCGTAGCCTTCCGCTTCTACCCTGCCGCCGCCTACGCCAAGCTCCAGCAATTTAAGCTTTGCCGTCTGAGCCCTCAGATTCGAAAGTTTCTGGTTGCTCTCTTCGTTTCCGCTGTCATCCGTGTAGCCGCCCAATTTAATCTTCATCGTCGGATAAGCATTTAAAAGCTCTACCAGATTCAGCAGCTGGGTTTCGGAACCCGGTCTCAGATCAGCTGATCCGGTTTCAAAATAAAGATTTTCGATGGTAAACCATTTATTCGGATCCAGCACGCCCTGATCTTTGGTATTAACCGCATTGTACAGCTGATACAGCTGGCTGCCTTCTCCGATTTTTATTCTTTTTCCGTCTTTAAGCTCCACTTCTTTCACGGCTCCGGTGTCGTAGACGAAATCTCCGTTTTCATTCAGGTAGCCTTTTACTTCGGGCACCGCAACAACGCCGGCTACGGTATTGGCAGCAGGACTCACCGTTGTCGTACCGGTGGTTCCCATTAAGGCTTCCAGTTTTGCCTTCCGGTTGGCTGCGATTTTATCTTTGTGCATGACCGCCAGAGTAGGTGCGATTACCAATGATACGATCGACATTAATTTGATCAGGATGTTCATCGAAGGTCCGGAAGTATCTTTAAACGGATCTCCTACCGTATCACCGGTTACGGAAGCTTTATGAGGTTCGGAACCTTTGTAATAGGTCTGTCCGTTGATGTTCGCTCCTTTTTCAAAAGATTTCTTAGCATTATCCCAGGCACCTCCGGCATTATTCTGGAACATTCCCATCAGCACCCCGCATACCGTAGCGCCTGCCAGAAACCCGCCCAGCACTTCAGGACCGAAGATAAACCCAATCAGCAACGGGGAAATAATGGCAATCGCCCCCGGCAGCATCATCTTTCTAATGGAAGCATCGGTAGAAATCGCAACACATTTTTCGTATTCCGGCTGTGCCTTGCCTTCCAGGATTCCCGGAATTTCCCGGAACTGCCTTCTCACTTCTTCCACCATCGCCATTGCGGCCTGCCCTACTGCAGTAATTGCCAGAGATGAAAAGATAAAAGGGATCATCCCGCCGATAAACAATCCGGCCAGAACATCAGCGCGGTAAATATCAATTCCGTCTATACCCGCAATACCGACAAAAGCTGCAAACAAAGCCAGCGCAGTTAGTGCTGCGGAAGCGATGGCGAACCCTTTTCCTGTAGCAGCCGTCGTATTTCCTACGGCATCCAGAATATCGGTTTTTTCACGGACTTCTTTCGGCAGTTCGCTCATTTCGGCAATTCCGCCTGCATTGTCAGCAATAGGCCCGAAGGCATCAATGGCAAGCTGCATGGCGGTTGTTGCCATCATACCTGCCGCTGCAATCGCAACACCGTACAATCCGGCACACAGATAAGAACCGTAAATTCCGCCGGCCAGTACAATAATCGGCAACAAGGTAGACTCCATCCCAACGGAAAGCCCGCCGATAATGTTGGTCGCATGTCCGGTGGAAGACTGTCTGACAATGCTTGAAACCGGCCTTTTTCCCATAGCCGTATAATATTCCGTAATGATGCTCATTAAAGTTCCTACCACCAAACCAACCATGATGGCTCCGAAAACGCCCATTTTGGTGAATTCATGTCCTCTCAGGACCATTTTATCCGGCAGGATATAAGTTACCAGAAAATAAGAAGCAATGGCGGTAATAACAATGCTTCCCCAGTTCCCGAGGTTCAGCGCATTCTGCACACTGGAAGTGGAAGCCTCTTCGTTATCATTGATTCTGACAAACAAAGTCCCGACCATGGAGAAAATAATTCCTGTCCCGGCGATCAGCATCGGCAGAAGGATCGGCGCAAAACCACCGAAGGAATCTACTGAAACCGTTTCCCTTCCCAAAACCATGGTAGCCAATACCGTCGCAACATATGAACCAAACAGATCGGCTCCCATTCCGGCTACATCACCTACGTTATCGCCTACATTATCTGCAATGGTCGCCGGATTCCTCGGATCATCTTCCGGGATCCCCGCTTCCACTTTTCCCACCAGGTCAGCTCCTACATCGGCCGCCTTCGTGTAAATTCCACCGCCTACCCTCGCAAAAAGAGCAATGGATTCGGCACCTAAAGAAAATCCGGTGAGGATCTCAATGGTTCTTTCCATTTCGTGGGAGTCTACAGGGGCACCCGGGGCAAAAATCTGTCTGATGATTAAAAACAGGGCCCCCAATCCCAGGACGGCAAGTCCGGCAACGCCCATTCCCATCACGGAACCTCCGGTAAAAGAAACCTGCAGGGCTTTTGCAAGGGAAGTTTTAGCCGCCTGGGCCGTCCGTACATTGGCTTTGGTGGCGATTTTCATTCCGATAAAACCGGCTGCTGCGGAAAATACAGCACCGAAGACGAAGGCGATCCCGATGGTCCAGTGTGAATTGGCATTGCTCATGCCCATGATGGCCAGAAGAACGGCTACGATAACGACGAAATAGGTTAAGACCTTATACTCGGCTTTCAGAAAAGCCATGGCACCGTCAGCAATATGTCCGCTGATCAGTTTCATTTTTTCATCTCCGGCGTCCTGCCTATTCACCCAGTTGCTTTGGAGAAAGGTATACACCAGGGCAGCAATCCCGAAAATGGGGATTAATACAAATAGATCCATAGTTTAATATTTTTTTGGTAAAAGATTACTAAATATACTCATTTTATGATTATCAATCCATTAAAATATCATACCGGTTTACCGGAACCGTTTTAATTCCCATTTAATTTTTTCTTTACTCCAAATAATTATTAATTTTGCGCCATGGATTTAAGAGACCAACTGAAAAATCTTTTTCCTGAGCATGAAGAGCAGGATTTTAAGATGCCCGAAGAACAGTTCAGGCAAAAAGAACCGCTGGTATGCAAATTTGAAAAGAAAGGCAGAAACGGAAAGCCGGTGACCATTGTTGAAGGCTGGGAAGGAAGCGAGGAAGAACTGAAAAAAATCTCAAAGAAGATCAAAACCACGCTGGGAATCGGCGGTTCTGAAAAGGACGGAACTATCATCATCCAGGGAGACAACCGGGATAAGATCATGGAGATCCTGAAAGACCTGGGCTACAAAACGAAAAGGGTCGGCGGATAAGGTGAATGGTGAATTCTGCTTTGAAGGTCAATTTTGCTGCGCAAGTGAATTTAAAGATATACTAAATTGACCATTCACATAAGATAAATGGCAAATTTTGCTGCGCAAGTGAATAATCAATTCGCTGCGCTTGCCAATTCATTGAGTGTAAGAAATCAGTTATCAAGATTGAGCTGACATAAAAAAGACAATCAGCAAAACCTTAACCGCAATTCCACTCCTCCGGAGGGGTGGCGAATTTTTGACGGCGTGGTTTCCCAAGGTTGAAGAGTAAAACGCTCGATTAAGAATAGTAAAAATTGACCATTGACTCCAAAGGAATTGACAAAGGTGAATGGTGAATTCTACTTTGCAGGTCAATTTTGCTTCGCAAGTGAATAATCAATTCGCTGCACTTGTCAATTCATTGAGTATAATAAATTAGTTATCAGGATGGAGCTGACATAAAAGATAACCAGCAAAACCTTAAAGGTGAATGGTGAATTTGGCTATACAGGTCAATTTTGCTGCGCAAGTGAATTCAAAAAGTAAATAGAATTGACTTATTGACCCGAAGGAATTGACCATTGACAAAAGACGAATGGTGAATTCTGCTTTGCAGGTCAATTTTGCTGCGCAAGTGAATTTAAAGCTATACTAAATTGATCATTCACTCGCAGAAGTTTGATCATTGGCATAAGACAAGTGTTAAATTTTATTTCACAGATAAATTTATTCTATCGGAAAACTTCCAGCATCCGGCACCCCCTCTTCCTGACTTTAAAAATAGATCTGTGTTTCCGGCATCAGCACTTTCAGCTTTTCAAGGGTTGCTTTATCTATCGGATTGCCCGTCAGAATAAGGGTTTTAAGATTTTTCAGCTTTGAGAATCCTGCCGGAAGATTTTTCAGCAGGTTGTTGGCCAGGTTGATGCTAACTGCATTTTTCAATCCTTTTATGTTCGGCGATATTTCCCTGATGTTATTCTGGCCGGCATTTAAGTATTCCAGGTTTTTCAAACGGAATACTTTTTCAGGAAGTACCGCTATTGAATTCTGCTGCAGTTCCAGGTACTTCAGTGATTCCGGAAAGCGAATGCCATCCATATCATTGATCTGATTGGAAGCCAGGTTTAATGATTTCAGGCTTTTTATTTTATCCAGATCCTTTGCCATAAAGCTGATCTGGTTCCCCTGAAGGTTAATTTCCTCCAAACCGGGAATCTTAAGCAAAGCCTCCGGGAATACGTTCAGGCTATTGGCATCCAGTTGAATGACTTTCAGCTTCTGAAGTCCGGCAAGCTTAGGATTGATGCGGGTTAAACTGTTCAGGCTGAAGGAAAGGCTTTCCAGCTTCTGAAGCTCTGCTATTTCATCAGGAATATATTTGATGCTGTTTTCGCTCAGGTTCAAAATCGTCAGTTCTTTTAATCTGAAGATCGACTCGTCCATCTGCTCAAAATTATTCTCCATCAGGTTCAGGAAAAAAACAGAAGGCAATTTCTGAATTTCCACCGGCAGGTTGAACATCTTTTTTCCTCTGAAGCTCATGCTGTAAACGGGCTGCCCGCTGTTCAGGGCGTCATTAATATTCGTATACGTCGGGTACTTTACGGGGTCGATCTGCGCTTTTGTCTGCGAAATAATGACCAGGGCAAAGATAATAAAGAGCTTTTTCATACATAAAAAAACTACCGGCAACAAAAGTATTGCCGGCAGTAGTGTAAATATTAATAATTATTTTTTAAGCAATTTTACCGTCTGCTGGAATCCTCCTTCCGCTTCGATATTCAGAATCAGGACTCTGGAAGTTTCAAGCTGTTTTGTGAAGTTCAGGTCCAGCATTTTCTGGGTTCCCGGATATTTCTGGGTGAATACGATTTTCCCGTCGATGCTGTAAGCGGTTATCAGGATGTTTTTCAGGCCTTTCGGAGAATTGATCTTTACCATTCCGGAAGTCGGGTTCGGGGCTACCGTAACCGTACTTTCCACCTGGGCATCGATGGTTCCCAAAGTCCCTGCTGTTCCCAGATTGTTTTTAAGGGCTACGACTACGGTTGCCGACTTACCTCTGTAATCGATGGTATTTCCTGTAGCGTCTACATCGGTGGAAATGGTGGAATCCGGATGCTGCACGGAGAAGAACCCGAATTTATAATCCGGCGTAAAGGTAAGCCCTGTCGGTTCGGAGCCCGCCGGCATAGAAGCAAAAAGTTTCACTTTAGGATTGGCCTGGGTGTGATCCGGAGCTACGACCCAGATGTAATTTTTACCGCCGTCCTGAAGTACCCAAAGGTTTCCGAGCTCGTCAAACGTCAGGTTGTCGTTTCCATCGCCCCATGCTTCCGTTTTCGTTCCCTGAGCCGTGGTGAAAGAATAGTTGGTACTTAATCCTCCTACAAAAGTTTCTACCTGTGAAGCGGTGGTTCCGTTGTCCTTCAGCCTGTAGACTTTATTCAGTCCTTTAGCGGTAAAGTAGATCTTTCCGTCGATCGGGCTGATGTCCACATCTTCAATCCCGTTGAAGGAAGTTCCGCCTAAAGATTGTGCCAAAGCCGGGGTATTGTTCTGGTCGGCTTTCGTTTTATTCGGCACCTGGATCCAGGTGGCCGTGGCAGCTACCGGATCGCCGTTGCTTAATCCCTGATCCAGCTTCAAAACATAAAGATTTCCCGAAGATAGGTTATTCGGCGTATCCATTACGTATTTGTAAACCATGTGCGTTCCTCCGTCTTCCCCGTAATAAGCGATGGTCCCTGCGTTGTTGATGACTACGTTTTCATGGTTCATGATTCCCATCTGCCAAAGCTTGCCTTTGGATCCGTCGGCATTCTGGGAAACAACCTGAGCCGTTGCCGGATCGATTTCCACCAGCCAGCCGTAGTCTTTCATTCCGTCTGCGTTTACGTCGCCGGAAGTGGTCTGCTCCTCTGCAGTAATGACCGTTCCCCAAGGTGTGATCCCTCCCGAACAGTTTCTGATGGTCTGTACCAGGCTGGGTGATGAGAAACTTACGGCTCTGGATCTCGACAGCTGCCAAAGTTTTGTCGATGCGTTATAGTTGATTTCAGCCATCGTTACCCCTCCCGGATTTGTTTCGTGGTTTACGGAAAGGTATCCGTTGGTGCTGCTGGCATTTTTAGGAACATAAGCGGTAAAGTCATTCTGTCCGCCTACCAGTCCGCCGCCTTCGGTATAATTGTCGCCTTCTTTCAGGATCAGCTGGTATTTGTGTTCGGCCGGAATGATCAGTTTACTAGTCTGGGCCGTCGGAACAATAGACGTAAAACAGCTGATGTGCATGGCATTACACGCCACCGGTGTAACGGCAGCCGTGGTTTTAAGATAAGCATCCACCCTTAAGTCCGAGCTGGAAGCATCCCTGTTGTGAAGTTCGATGGAAATCCTGTTGGTTCCGTTTACAAATTTGGCTTTCGGGATTGAGAACACATTATACACATCTTCTGCAGATCCACCGATGGTTGAGCTGGCCCAGGTATTGAACGTAATGGTTCCTGAAGGCATATTGTCCCTTACCACTTCTTCCCCGTTAAGATAAACGACAATTCCGTCATCCCTCATTACGCCGAGTTCCATCGTTGACGAAAGGTCATTGAGATTAACGGTAAAATCTTTGGCAAAATAAGCGGTGACCAGATTACCGGCTGTCGTAGTCGTTACCGGATCGCCGTACCCCAGCGGACCATTTCCCTGCGCCCATGCAGAAACATCGTATCCTGCATCTTTCCATTGGGCTGCCAGCGCGGTATTGCTGTCATTGTATTTCCAGGAAGCATTTTTGTTGAAGATAAAAGTCTGGGCATTCATCAGAGAGCCTGTAATCATTGCAAGAGCGGCAACGGTAAGTAGTTTTCTTTTCATTTCAAATTTCGATTGAATTAGACTCTGCAAAGCTATCCGATTGTCCCGAAGCCTCTGTGAATAGGAGTTTAAATAAATTCCCGGAAATATTAATTAACGGAAAACCTAATGTTACTTAAATGAATTTTATGTTAAATTAAAAAAAGATTAAAATTTAATTTCGTGATGAAATTCCTCCGACTGCCTGCTTTCGTTGACCCCGGGTTTCACCCCCGCGGCTATAATTACAGAGCCCCTTTGAGGCAGATGCCCTGCTGTTTATTGCTGTGATTTATCAAAAGAATTCCTATGAAATTAGAGATTGGACTAACCAATGAAAACCATTGCGAAAAAGATCATAAATGATTTTAAAGTAACTAACTGCTCGAAATTCACTATTCACTCCCTTATTTCGCTTTGCTGATATCTGTCAGGGAATTCAGAAAGGCAATGATCTGCCTGATTTCCGTTTGGGTAAGATGCAGTTTATCCGGAGCGAGCGTCTGGTTTTTCACCTTCATTCCAAGACCTTCGCCTCCTCCTTCATTGTAAAAATCCAGCACTTCCTCTAAAGAACTGAAGGCGCCGTTGTGAAAATACGGTTTAGTGAGGGCGATGTTCCTTACCGTTACGGTTTTAAAGGAATTTTCGTAGATCCAGGAATTTTCTTTTCTTACGGGACTGTTGATCCTTCCCTGGTCTGGATCAGGCTTCAGCGGTTTCCGGCTGGCCGGTCCTGTAGTTATCCCCAGCACTTCCGATTCATTTTCATTAAAAAACGGAGGAACCAATCCGGAAAATGTCGGTACAAAATGGCAGGTGGCGCAATTGGCTTTTCCCATAAACAGGTTGAACCCTTTTTTAGCATCGGAAGAAATCTCCTTTTCATTCCTCATGAACCGGTCGAAATCGCTGTCATAAGAATACAGAGAGGCAACATAAGAACTTAATGCTTTTGAGAAATTTTCTTTGCTGATCTCACCATTTTTATACGCTGCCTTAAAAGCCTTCCGGTATTCCGGTTTCGCCTTCAGCTTTCTGATGATGCTTTCGTAGCTGGTATTGAATTCATCTTTGTTATAGATAACGTGCTCCGCCTGCTGCTCCAGATAGAAAGCCCTCAGATCATAAAAGAATCGTTTGGCAAAAACCGCATTGTACAAAGTCGGGGAATTTCTTAATACGGTTTTACCTTCTACATTGCCCCGAGATTTTACCTGCCGGTCGGTAAAAGCATTTTCCGGGAGATGGCAGGTGGCACAGCTCATCTTTCCGTTTTCACTGATGTTCGGGTCATAAAAAATTTCTTTTCCCAGTTTCCTCAGTTCCGGGCTGTCATCTTTCTTTTTAAGCAGAGTATAAGAATAAGGATCCAGAAAATCACTGCTGAACAGGTTCTTATTATCCGCATTCCAGCCGGAGAATTCTTTCAGGTCGTCGCTTCGCCCGTCCCAGCTGCCCAGTTCCTCATACAAAGGCTGAATGTAATTTTTGTAAAATTCAATCCTGTCAAAGGTTTCAAAATCCGTATTCCTTGAAAGGTAACCGATTCCTTGCGTTAAAATGGCATCGGCTTTCCGGATATTGTAATTTCTGAAATAAGGTTCGTCGTTAAGATACTTTTTCATTCCTGAGAACGCGTGGGCAGCCTCTTCGGAAACGTTCAGGGATCCGGGGGTATCGAATCCTGTTATTCCCAGGCTGTAGATCCGGATGAGTTCGATCCTGAGCGGCAGGGTTTTGTTGTTTCCCCGGCTCATACCGTTCTTCACGGCACTCTGATAGAAGCCGGCGTAGGTGTTGTATAGAAAGTCGGTAATGGTTTTGATTTCTTCTTTTTTTTCTTCCGCTTCATCGGAAAAAATCAGCTCATCCAGCACCTGAAGGCCTTCGGGCGGCAAGGTGTACGCCTTTGTACCGGCCGCTTCAATATGGAACAGCGGTGCAGCATTCAGCCGGGTCCTGGTGAATTCAGGATAATGATAGGCTATATAAAATTCGGTTTCTTTAAATGAATTTCTTGTATTCCGGAGGGATTCCCTGAGCTTTTCAAGCGGAATTTTATCATCGGCAAAATCATGCGCACCGGATTTTAACCCTTCGAGTTTTATCCTGAAATCAGTGAGCCCCTGAATGACCGTTGTATTTTCATTTTTAAATCCTTTATCTTCCGGATTAAAAGACATCACCGCAAAACCGGTCAGTACAACAGCAAGCGCCAAAGGGTAAAACCTCATGATCATTTTTGCGCAAAACTATGAATCACCCGCCGCTAAAGTATTACCGCAATTTTAAATCTGGATTAAATAATGTTCACAGACTTATTTAAACTTCTTACTTAATCATTGTTTTTTGATCTGTCATCAGGATATTTCTGATTTTCCAAGACTTTTAGGTGCTTGTTCAGTACAGAAAATTCAGCCTGATGGCACAGCATCAATATCATCTGTTCCGATTATATCTAAATTAACGTGAATTCGACGATACTTATTTAAATATCAATCATTTAATAAAAGACAAACTTAAATAACTTTAGGTTTAAAACAGAATGGGCACTGACAAAAAAACATCTTTGATATTTAACTATCTTCACTTCAGGTAGATTTTGAAAAAATCAGAAAAAATCATATCGGGAAGTTGCCGAACTACAAACCAGAAGGCCTGCTTTACACGTTCTCGATACATTTTTCTCCGCTTCGCTGCAAAAAACACACGAACTAACGTTAAATTATGATTGCTTTTAGTAAAACGGATAAAACGGCTAATACTTCTGACTGGATTTTGTCCTAATCCTGTAAAAAGCCGTCCCGCCGGAACTTTAAAACAGTTTAAACTCTAATAATATTCAACTTATATTGAGTTGTTTATTAAGTTTAGCAATAAAGCAAAGGCTGTTTAAAAAACTTTATCAAAGTTCAGAACTGTGACAAAGCTGAAGTGATTCCGTTTGGTCATCGGGACCTTTGATCGTATTTATGACAAGAGAAACTTCCGGCATCCCTCTTCCAGCCTGTTAATCCAGGTTCTTCTTTGGGTTCACATTAAAATATACTTTAAATCACCGTCCCATCTGATTTTTTTTATTAATTTTAAATCCCGAAATCACATTCATTACTGAAACGGCCTATTCTGTACAGGCTTTCTCTGAATAATGATGAAGGATATGGCGGGAGGATTTTAATACATCACAATTTTCAATTTAAACGATTAAAAAATAATTATGCTCAATAAACTTGCAGCTTCAGAACTGGTGCTGAACGAAGACGGAAGCGTCTATCACCTCAATTTATTACCGGAAGATATTGCCGGAAAAGTGATCCTGGTCGGTGATCCGGACCGGGTAGCCAAGGTTTCCAGATATTTTGACACGGTAGAAATCAGAAAAAACAAAAGGGAGTTCTATACGCATACGGGAACTTTACGCGGAGAAAGAATCACCGTAATGTCCACGGGAATCGGAACCGAAAACATCGATATCGTGATGAATGAGCTGGATGCGCTGGTGAACATCGATCTTCAGAACAAAGAATTCAAAACGGAGCATACGGCGCTGCAGCTGTTCCGGATGGGAACCTGCGGAAGTGTAAATCCTGAAGTCCAGGTAGACAATATGCTGGTGACCCGAAACGTGGTAGGATTGGATGGCCTGATGCATTTTTATCCGGACTACGAATTTGAAAACGAGTTCTCGAAAAACTTTTCAGACCGCTTCCCGTACGCGAAAATCAAGCCGATGCTGTACTTTTCGGAGTGGGCGGAAGAATTGGGCGAATTGTATAAAGATGCAAAATACCATGGCAATACAGCCACTTTCCCCGGATTTTACGCACCTCAGGGCAGACAGCTGCGGCTGAAAGCAGTTGATGACCAATTCCTGGAAACCCTGAACGATCTTGGGGTGACCAATTTTGAAATGGAAACTTCAGCCATTTATGCCTTATCCAAAATGCTCGGTCACCAGGCTATTACCGTAAACAACGTGATTGCCAACCGCAGACGCGGAGAATTCTCCGCCGACCATCATACCTCTGAGAAAAACCTGATCGAGTGGGTGCTGGACCGCATTATCAAATAAAATGAGTTATTACATGACCTGCCTGGTCACAAATGACACGATCGAAACTGATGAAAATGCCGTTTACGTAAAATCAGACAGATTCGTCTTTTTTCCGTTTGAAGACAATTTCCGCCGGCTGATCAAAAACGCAGGAGATTTTGAGAGCATAGCCATCTATTTCGACTATATCAGGTACAGGGATGACTTTGAAGAAGATCCTGCAATAGTGAAACTTATCTCAATCATTGAAGATCATAAAATAAAAAATTGGATCCTTGAGCATTATTCTGAATTTGGGGATATTCCCGCCGATCATTTTTTCATGAAGGTTGCCGACGGAAATATTGTTCATGATTCCCTTGTTTTCGGTGAGGATGACGAATCCTCTGAAAAAAATTACTTCAGGATGCATCAGTACAAAAAAGACTTTGGCCTTGCAGATGATTGGTTCTATGAAAATGATTTATTTTAATGGGCCGGCTGACAAGATGATAGAATTGATCTTAAGCCTGAGAACAAAGTTTATCCGGATACAGCCATTCAGATCCATACCATTGCATCAATAGACTGAATGCAAAACGTATAAATCGAACCCGATTAAATTAATAGAAAAAGGATTTCAAATTGTTGAAATCCTTTTTCTATTAATTATTTACAGCTACAGTACATCTGATCTTATTTCGAACCAAAATACAATAGAAATATTTCTAAAATTCATTAATCATCACATAAAAATGCGAAGAATACAAGCTTTCCGGATTGGGAGAGATGTTGGTAAGATTAATCGTAATGCTGGAAGTTGAGATCAGTCTGGGGTTCGAAACAGAGAAAGTGGAATTTCCTGCAAAATCTCCTGCCGGCGTTACGGTAATGGTTGCTTTGGTTGATCCCGGGATGAATCCTGCAGGCACCGTGATCGTCATCGTGGTAGATTTGCCTGCCGGAAGGTTATGGATGGATACAACCGGCCATGCTTCAAAGCTGATCTGGTTTTTATGGACACTCCCCTGGTTTCCTAATTTATATTGCCCGCTTACATCCAGCCTGGCCGTTGTATCGGGGGTAGAGGTTCCGATCCCGATGTTGGCATTGCTGTCTCCTAGAACAATGGCATTGTACTGTGAGGTAGCCGCATTATATCCGATCGCAGTGGACTGCTGTCCTGTTGCGGAAGCCCCTGAACCCACAGCAGTAGAATTCTGGCCGTTTGTGGAAGCATAATACCCTACGGCAGTTTCGCTATTGGAATTTGTTTTGGCGCCATACCCTGCAGCCACCGACTGAAATCCTGCCGCCTGCGAATTATTTCCCAATGCAGCAGACTCGTTGGCGGTGGTTTTGGCGTTATATCCGATGGCTGTAGACTGGAATCCGTCGGCAAGAGAATTATTTCCTACAGCGGTCGATTCATTTTTATTGGTTTTGGCATTATATCCGATCGCATTGGACTTATAGGCAGCCGCAAGGGCTTTATTTCCTATGGCAAGCCCGTCATTGGCCGTTACCGACGCTTCATTTCCTATCGAAACGCCCTGATAAGCAGAGCCGGACATTCCGATGGCAATACCATTCTGCCCGGCATTGGCGCCTGTTCCCAGACTTATGGAATTGTCAGTCCCTAATCTGCCGGATTTTACCGAGTTGACTTTAAAAATAAGATCGTCATAGGTATTGGTCCCTAATGAGAGATTGGTATTTCCGCCGGTATTGTTTCCGCCATTCGTTGCTGAGTTATTCCATGCATTTCCGGAAGTTCCGGTAGCGACGGTACTGGTGTTTGTTGTGGTCGAGATTTTATTCCACTTCTGGTTGTTCCAGTAATATAATCCGGTATCGGCAAGGCCGCCAAGACCGTTATTCCAAATGAGCAGTCCGTTTGCCGGGGAAGCGATCGTTAGATGATCGGTAAGCGATGTTACCGCAATACCGGGTAAGAGAACCCCTTTGTTTGTCGATTTAATGTCCAGAACCGATGAAGGATCAGGAGTTGTTGTTCCTATTCCTACCTGACAAAACAAAAAATTAAAGTTAAAAAGTACAGAGACCGTTACTGCGGTCTTAAATTTAGAAGATAAATACATAGAGTATATTTTAGGTTATAGTTTTCGGTTGCAAATATATAAATTATTTAATAAAAACCCGGTATTATTAAATAATTTATATTTAAATATGTAACACATAGTAAAACATAATAAATTAATCTATTTTTCAATGAGTTAATAAAAATTACATCGAATTAATTCTATAGTAAATCCTCATTTTAAGACATTAAAAAAGGTATTCATATTTAATTATAAATTAAATTATTAATAATAAAAAGACTATTTAATTAAATATTATTCAATTTAAGATCTATGTATTTTCGTGCTTATGATTGTTGCAAATAATGATCCAGGTATTGAAACATAGATAATACTCAATCATAATAATTTATACTAACAAAATGTACATCCGTAAATGATTATATAACAGGTATTATGATTTTGATGTATGATGTTATTTCGTAAGGTTTTAAGATTGTGTGCCTAAAGTATAATTCCGACTGATTTGAACTTTATGAAAATTTTAACAGTACCATGAAATTTTAGGAATAGTTATTGTTTGATGTTCTTCAACACAAACAAAATATCAACATTATGAACAATTCAGAATACAACAAAGCAGAAAATGCAGTAGACAACACCGAAAATTCTTTGAAAAACGCTGCAAACAACGCAAAATGGAAAGTTGAAGAACTATCTGATAAAGCAAAGGACTATATCAATGAGAAGAGGTCCAATGATGAGGAAGCTACTCACGAAGATTGGCTGGACAGGGTAAAAAACAATGCTTCCGATGCATGGGACGACATTAAGGATAAAGCGAATGATGCATGGGAAAAAACAAAAGATGCTGCTGAGGACGTAAAAGCTGAATGGAACAAGAAAACCAACTAGAAATTTCAGTCATATAAATATTTTCAAGAAAACGGAACCTTTTTACAGAAGGCTCCGTTTTTTATTATGCTCTAAACACAAATTATTGCTACATTTGTATCAAAATAAACATTAAAAAATTATGTCATACGGTTTACTTAAAGGCAAGAAGGGAATTATTTTTGGAGCCCTTAATGAACAATCGATCGCGTGGAAAGTTGCAGAAAGATGTCATGAAGAAGGTGCTGAATTTATCCTGTCCAATGCTCCTATCGCTCTTAGAATGGGAGAACTTAACGGTTTAGCAGAAAAAACGGGTTCTGAAGTAATCGGGGCCGATGCCACTTCTCTTGAGGATCTTGAAAAGCTTTTTGATGCCGCTGTTGCCAAATTTGGAAAAATCGATTTTATCCTGCACTCCATCGGGATGTCCGTAAATGTGAGAAAAGGGAGACATTATACCGAAATGAATTACGACTGGTTGGAAAAAGGCTGGGATATCTCTGCCGTTTCCTTCCATAAAGTAATGCGGGTGGCGTATGAAAAAGACTGTATGAACGAATGGGGAAGCATTCTTGCCTTATCCTATATCGCAGCCCAAAGAACGTTCCCGGATTACAACGATATGTCCGACAATAAAGCGTATCTGGAAAGCATCGCCAGAACTTTCGGAAACTACTGGGGCGAAAGAAAAGTACGGGTGAATACCGTTTCCCAGTCTCCTACGCCTACAACGGCCGGAAGCGGCGTAAAAGGTTTCGGCGGATTCCTGGGCTATGCCGAAGATATGTCTCCGCTGGGCAATGCGACGGCGCTTGAATGTGCCGACTATTGTGTGACTTTGTTCTCCGACCTTACCAAAAAAGTAACCATGCAGAATCTTTTCCACGACGGAGGCTTCAGCAGTTCAGGGGTTACGCAGAAAGTGATCCGTAAATATGATACTGAATAATCAGTACATTTTTCACCAATACATAAAGCCGGGACAGATTGTCCCGGCTTTTGTTTGTATTTCAGTTAACGGTTAAAACAGGCAATCTAATGATTTTATTACCGGATCATGTTTCAGGTCGCTCCAACAGAACTTTATCTTGTGGTTTTCATTTTCCTGTTAACGCCTGTTCCTCCGGAACTATTTTGTTCCGTTGAAAATAATTTGTCCGGCTCCGTAGGGGCGACCTGCCATCCGGTAACTTATTTTTCACGGTATTCCGCTTCCTGTAAAAAAAATCGACAGAAACTCTGTTCTGCCGATTCCTAAAAAATAAATGTTAACATGAAGTGCTCTTTATAAAATTACCGTCTGTATCGAATGGGCCGGCGCACTCATTTTGGCCGCCATTCCTTCGATCCACAGGTGGGTATCGATATCGTTATCCGAATCATTCATGATCACCGTTACCAGTTGTCCGTTCTCGTTCATGAAAGTGGTGGAAGTTAATGCAGCCCTGTTCGATGAGCTTCCGATTCTTACCGCATTGGGTTTGATGAATCTGGAAACATGGCCAACGTAATAGTATTCGTAGGTATAATGAACTTCTCCGGTTTTCGTATTGGCTATGATCGGGGCAAAGCAGAAATTCCCCACATGGTTCGGTCCTCCGGTCTCGTCAAGAAGAACATTCCAGTCCGTCCATAAAGCCGTTCCCTTATTAAAGTCATTCAGCATATTTCTTCCGTACAACTCACCCAGTTGTACATCGTAAATTTTAGACAGGTCGAACTGCTCTTTACAGCCTTCGGTAAAAGCCAGAAACTTATCCGGGAAAGCCCTCTGGGTTTCCGACAGGTTGTCGAAAAGCTGGGTTTTATTGTTCCAGGTTTCATACCAGTGATAACCGATTCCTGCCGCATATTTTGAAGTTTCGGGATCATCTAAGGTTGTGGTGGCTCTTTGGTAAATCAGGTCACGGTTATGATCCCAGATCATTACTTTCTTATCCTTAAAACCGTTTTTCCAGAGGGTAGGTCCTAAATTGTTTTTCAGGAACTCCCCTTCTTCCTGTGCGGTATAGATACATGATTCCCAGGTCTGGGTGGCCATCGGCTCATTCTGTACCGTGAGTCCCCAGACATTAATGCCTCTTTTTTCGTACTCTTTAATAAACCGGATGTAATAATCGGCCCAGGTTTGGTAAAACGTGTTTTCCAGCCTTCCGCCTTTCAGCATGCTTTTGTTGGATTTCATCCAGGCCGGTGGGCTCCACGGTGAAAAATAAAAGGTAAAATCCTTCCCTATGAGTTTCTGCGCTTCTTTGACCATCGGGATTTTATACTTTTCGTCATGCGCCACATTGAAGGATTTCAGGGCTTTATCGTTATCCTCAACATAGGTGTAGGAATCGCTGGAGAAGTCACAGGAATTCATATTGGTACGGACCACGGTGTATCCTAAGCCGTTCTTCCCATAATAGGCTTCAAGAATCTCTTTCTGCTTTGCTTTCGGCATTTTGTAAAGCGTTTCCGCAGAAGCGTCGGTAATCGCACCGCCGATGCCGATGAGTTTCTGATATTTAAAATCCGGGTCCACAAAGATACAGGCATCCGTTTCCTTCGGCTGATCCATTTTTTCAAATTTCACCATGCCCTTATCTGCCATTTTTTCATTGGCTTTGGCATTGGTAAGAATGAGTTTTGCGGTCTTACCGGCATTTTTTTTCCAATAATTCTGTGCCTGGGCGTTGAATGCCGTTCCAATCACCAGACAACTTACGACTAATCTCTTCATTATATCATTTCTTATTTTATTCATTTAATCATCCCGAAAATTATAGCTTCGGGACGCATTTTTTATTTATTCTGATACACCCTTACATAATCGATTTCAAATCTCTGCGGAAAGATCTTCTCATCAATCCCTTCTTTTCCGCCCCAGAATCCGCCAATGGCCAGATTGAGGATGAGAAAATAAGGTTTGTCGAAAGGCCATGCACTGTATGATTTTTCCTTATTTTCATAGGTGAAAAATTTCTGATCGTCCACATACACGTCAATTTTTTCCGGTGACCAGTCCGCTTTGTATACATGGAATTTTTCGCTGGCCTCTTTTACAAACAGGGTATCCGTTTTCTGGGTCTGTATGATGTGATTATACTTGTTTGTGTGAACCGAAGCATGGATATAACCCTGATGATAACCCACATGCTCCATGATATCCAGCTCGCCGTCGTCCGGCCATTTTTTCATATCCTCGCTCATCATCCAAATCGCAGGCCAGGTTCCGCGTCCTTCAGGCAATTTCGCCCTTACTTCCACGGTTCCGTACTGAAAAGCGAACCTGCCTCTTGTCAAAAGTCTTGCCGAAGTATAATGCTTGTTTTCACGGTTTTCCTTCCGGGCTTCGATGATGAGCTTTCCGTTTTCAACACGGGCATTTTCCAAACGGTCTTTTGTGTAAAACTGCGCTTCTTCGTTCCCGAACCCGCTGCCGCCGGTATCATAATTCCATTTGGCCGCATCGGGTAAGCCTTTGCCGTTGAACTCATCGCTCCATATCAGTTTTCTGTTTCTATCCGGCCTGTTTGAGGCACAGCCTGTAGCGGAAAACAGGAGCATTCCACCAATAACCAAATGAATAACGGGCTGGAGTTTCATAACCGGGCTCAGGATTTTAAATTCAAGTCTAAGATTAGGCTTTTGCCGCCAAAAGCGGGTTTTATCCCGCTTTCAGTAAGTAAAATCTGTATTTATTTTAACCAGTTGATTCTTTTTGTCTGAACGTTCTGAGAATCGGTACCGACCATGATGTCGAATTCGCCTGCTTCCCAGTCGTAGTTCAATTGGTCGTCATAGAATTTCAGGTTTTCCGGCGTTAAGGTAAAAGTGACGCTTTTGGTTTCCCCTTTTTTAATGAAAATTTTTTCAAAGCCTTTCAGTTCTTTTACCGGCCTTACCACTTTTCCGAAAAGATCCCGGATGTAAAGCTGGACGACTTCTACCCCATCGTAATTTCCGGTATTGGAAACATTGACGCTGATTTTTAAAGTCTGGTTTCCTTTAAGGTTCGTCGAACTGAGATTCATATCGGCATATTTAAACTGAGTATAGCTTAAGCCGTAACCGAAAGGAAACTTAGGATCGTTATCCAGATCGATATACGCGGATACATAATTCCTGTCGGTATTGTTTTTCGCAGGTCTTCCCGTATTGTAATGGTTGTAGTATACCGGGATCTGCCCTTCCGTTCTCGGAAAAGTCATCGGAAGTTTTCCTCCGGGGTTTACGGTTCCGAACAGGACGTCAGCGATAGAGTTGCCGGCTTCCGTTCCCAGCCACCAGGTATAGAGAATGGCCGGGATGTTATCTGCCGCCCAGTCAAAGACCAACGGCCTTCCGGCATTGATCATCAGGACTACCGGTTTCCCGGTTTTGGCAATCTCCTTTAAAAGCTCTTCCTGAACGCCAGAAAAATGAAGGTTGCTCCTGCTTTTGGCTTCGCCGCTCATGGCATGGCCTTCACCCAGGGTCATGATCACTACATCCGCTTTTTTTGCCGTTTCTACGGCTTCGGCAAACATAGACCGGTCCTGGTCGTCAACATTACAGCCTTTGGCATACAACAAGGTAGAATTTTTATCCAATTGATTTTTAATCCCGTCGAACTGGGTTACGATTCTCCTGCTGTCGTCTTTAAAAGCCACCGACCAGAAACCGTGGTTGGCAGACGTTTCCTTTCCGAAAGGCCCGATCAGGGCAACGGTTTTTACAGATTTGGAAAGGGGTAAGATATTCTTCTGGTTTTTAAGCAAAACAATACTTTTGGATCCGAACTCCCTTCCGAATTTCCTGTTCTCCTGATTGTCGGTCTGTTCCTGCTGTCTTTTCTCGCTGCTGAACCGGTAAGCATCCTCAAAAAGCCCCATTTCGAATTTTTTAATTAAGATTCTTCTGGCGGCATCATCAATCAGCTTCGGATCCACTTTTCCTTCCTGAACCAATTTCGGAAGCTCAGCCATATAGGCACGGCTTTCCATATCCATATCGCTTCCTGCAAGAATGGCTTTTTCGGCTGCTTCCTTATTGTCTTTGGCATAACCGTGCGGAACCATTTCGCCGATGCTCCCCCAATCCGAAACCACAAACCCCTGATAATTCCATTGGCCTTTTAACAAATCCCTCAAGATATAACGGTTGGCCGTTGCCGGAATGCCGTTGATGTCATTAAAAGAATTCATAAAAGTAGCAACTCCCGCTTCTGCAGCAGCTTTAAAAGGAGGAAGATACGTTTCGTTCAGCTGCCTCAGGCTCATATCCACGGAATTGTAATCCCTGCCGCCGACTGCCGCTCCGTAAGCTGCAAAGTGTTTGGCACAGGCCATGATGGCATCAAGAGCACCAAGGCCCTTTCCCTGGAACCCTCTGATCCTTGCCAGACCGATCTGTGTTCCCAGATACGTGTCTTCACCGGAGCCTTCCATCACCCTTCCCCATCTCGGGTCCCTGGCGATGTCGACCATCGGTGCAAAGGTCCAGTGGATGCCGTAAGCCGCAGCTTCCGTAGCAGCAATCCGTTCTGATTTTTCTATCAGTTTCAGATCCCAGCTTGCCGCCTGCCCGATATTCACCGGAAAGGTAGTCCTGTAGCCATGGATGACGTCCTGACCGAACAGCAATGGGATTTTCAGCCTCGACCGTAACGCCAGCTCCTGAAATTTGCGGGTCTCGGCTGCTCCCGATACGTTGAGCATCGAACCCACCTTTCCCTGCTTTATTTCATTTAAGACATTTGCAGAACTGGAATTCTGAGGTCCGGTAGCATATTCAAAACCACTGTACTGAACAAGCTGCCCGACTTTTTCTTCCAAGGTCATTTTCGACAACAGATCAGCAACTTTCTGATCGATGGTCTTTTGTCCGGAGGCATTGAACCCGAATGCCGCAAATGCCAATACGAAATAAATTCTCTTCATAAGATCTGTTAAAAAATATAAGTTGCCGTTGAAATTCCCGGAATCGTTACGGACGCCGTTTTCTGATTGTATTTAATGTTAAATGCTTTGTCCGAAGAGTTGCTGTTCTGAACAATCACGACCGTCTTTCCTGCCGGCGTTTTGAATGCAACCGTCGAGAGGTTGTCACTTTGTGTGGAAGCAATCCTCTGAGAATTTACCGGAACAAATTTAGAAGCATGGGCGATGATGTAGTAGGCTACATTTTTATCATAGCTGCTGCCTCCATTCACGGTAATGGCGCCTTTACATTGCGTACAGCCGCCCGGTGTATGAGGGCCGAAAGACGCGTCGTTAGCGACATTCCATTCCAGTGCGGTCCTGCTCCAGTTTCTCATAGATCCAATAATAACGTTTTTTACGTGCCAATCCAAATCTCCTGAGAAACTTCCGGCGGAACTGGTCCACTGCTCCGTAAAATAAACATTTTTATTCGGGAATAAATTATGCACCGTTCCCAATGCCGAGATATCCCCTGCATAAAGATGGAAAGCCGACCCGTCTACATAAGGATTGGCTGCCGGATCATTTAAGACAGCCAGCGGATAAGCCGGATCGTCGCAGTTGTGATCGTAAGCAATAATTTTTGTGGTGATATTGGCCGCCTGAAAGGCAGGACCTAAATTTGCTTTAATAAAAGTGGTCTGATTGCCTGCCGTCATGTACATGCTCGGGTTGTTTCCCGGATGTAAAGGCTCGTTCTGAGGCGTAACGGCATCGATTTTAATCCCCTGGGCCTGCATGGCCTGGATGTATTTTACAAAATACTGGGCATACGTGCCATAATATTCAGGCTTTAAGCTTCCGCCCATGGTATTGCCGTTGTCCTTCATCCAAACCGGCGGCGACCACGGGGTAGCCAGGATTTTGATGTTCGGATTGATCATCAGAATCTCTTTCAGCATCTGGATGACCGCCTGATCTTTGGTAAGGCTGAACTGAGCCAGCGCCGGATCGGTTGCTCCTGCCGGCATATCGTCATAGGAAAAGACTTCGCTGTTCAGATCCGAAGCACCGATGCTGATCCTCAGGTAGCTGATGCCGATTCCCGAGCTGCTGAACAGGTCATTCAGCAGTTCCTGCTTCTTGGCCGCACTCAGCTGGTTGATTACCTGGACACTTCCGCCGGTAAGGGTATATCCGAAACCGTCAACGGTCTGGAAAACCTGTGCCGGATCGATCTCAATGGTTGTTCCCGAGCTTACCGCTCCTGAAAAGTAGGCTGTGCCCTGCTGTTGTAGTTTCACCGACTGGTCTCCTCTCGTCAGCCACATCTGTACGGGATCTCCGATGGTATTTCCACCGTTGCCGTCCCCCGGATTGTCGCCGTTCCCGGCCAGATCCGAAGAGGTACTGCTGCAGCTTAAAAAAGAAAGAAGCGCTACACCGCAGAGTGCAGCACTTCTAAGTACGAAACTATATGAATGTTGTGATTTCATATCAATTTGATTATTGGAAAATTATTGGGTTCTACGAACCTCAACGTTGTCGATAGTCAGCCCGTTAACCGTTTTCCCGCCACATTTGATGACCAGATAAACAGGCCCGGTGGCAGCAGCCGTAAAGATTCCTGCATTCTTACTTCCGCATCCGACTGCAGAAACTTTACCCCCGAAAGCCGCTTTTCCGCAGCCGTCCCAGGTGTTGATGTTTCTATACACCGTTCCGCCGACATCCTGTCCGGCAGCCGGTAAACTGTTTAAGACATATACTTCAAACCAGGTATCTTCCAGTGCACTTGCTGATGAAGCCGTAAGATCAATGGTATATTGTTTTCCGGCCTCAACGTTGATCTGGGTATAGATCGCCTGCTGATTACCTTCACTGGCAACGATGGTCGCGGCTTTGTTTGAAAATACCCATTGGGCTTTCGTAGAACTGATGGCATGGATGGTCCATTTTGCAATATCATCCGCCGTCTCGAATTTCCCTCCCTGCACGATATTTCCGGCAATGGGATCGGGCGTAGCCACAACGAAAGTATGGCTTGCCGTACCACCTACCTGTCCGCCGATACCTACGGCATTGTGCTGAACGGTATAGGTTCCCTTATCCGGAAAGAAAACGTCGATTTCTTCTTTTCCCGGAGCAAATCCACCTCCGTCTATATTCCATTGGGAACCGAGGTAGTTGTTGTAATTTCTTTTTAAATGATATTTATTCTCTGAAATTTTTGTTACCGTAAAGCCTGCATCCACAGCCGGCTGTGTGATTCCATAGCCTTCGTCAACCGTTTCCGGAGAACAGCCTGTCAGGAAAAAGATTCCTGCACTCAGCAATAATGATATTTTAATATATTTTGTTATCATTTTTTAAATTTTTATAGGTTAATAGCCAGGGTTTTGTTTCAATGCAGTATTAGTTAGTTCATTGAAAGGAATCGGAAGAATTTCATTTTTGCCAGCCGTAAATCCTCTTGAACCTAATTTTGCCGGTGCATCCCCCCATCTTACCAGATCAAACCACCGGTGTCCTTCTCCTGCAAGCTCCCGTCTTCTTTCATCTTTGATCGCCTGCATTGAAACCGGCACTGATGCCAAACCAACTCTTGCTCTTACAGCATCAAGCAACGCCTGGGCTCTTGAACCGGAGCCATTTAATGCTTCAGCCTCCATTAGATAAGTATCTGCCAATCGAATAGCTATATAATCCTGACGAAAGTTCAATTCTACTACTCCCGGTAAAGTAGTCTCATCAGATGTCCGTGGCAGATACTTATTTAAGAAATATCCTGTATCACGGAATCCCGGAGAATAAGTTATTTTATTTTGCTGGACTAAAGATTTAGCGTTAAAAATCGTAGCTCCTAAACGCGGGTCTCCCTGCATAAAGCTGAATAAATTATCTGTTGCCGGATTAAAGCCCCAACCTTTATGAATATTTGGTGCATCATTATTTGGAAGTTGACTGTTTACTCCGTAAGAAATAATTCCTACCATTTGGTTCACCGAATTTCCTTCATCTTTTCCAGAACCCCAAAAGCCCCAATCAGCATTACTGGCATTGGTATGCATCACTTCCAGAATAGATTCTGTTGTGAATTTATTATCGATAACCCAAAGATCTGCAAAATTGGCAACTAGATGATATCCATATTGACTTGTTTGACCAGGAGTTCCGTTCACCAACTCGAACTGTGCTGCAGACTGAGTTTTCTTATTGTCATATAAATAGATTTTTCCCAAAATAGCCCGGGCTGAACCTTGTGTAATCCGGCCTAATTCAGCTTTATTTCCGGAACTTATTGTTAAAGGCAAATCATTAATTGCGGAAAGAATATCTCCTTCAATCTGATTATATACATCTTCCGGCTTTGCCTGAGGAATATTATAATAGTCGTCTGTAACAACAATTGGCTTTAAGATCATGGGGATATTTTTAAACATCCTTAATAATTCGAAATAGTATAAAGATCTTAAAACCTTCGCTTCTGCAATAAACCTTTTTCTTGTCTGCTCATTCATATTGGCATTAGGAATTCTATCCAGTAGTAAATTCGCTTTTGCAATACCCTGAAAATAGTCTTTCCAATAGCTTGCCGGCATGATAATAGGATTTATGGTATAGTTCGAAAAACCCTGAATACCAGCACCATCCGAAGAGTTTCCACCACCGGAATAAAAATCATCTGAAGCTCCGTTGAAAAATGTAACCATATTTTCAAATCCACCCGAATATTTTCTCAACATATCGTAAGTCGCCACGAGTCCGGAATATGACTGCTCTTCATTCTGAAAGTAATTATCTGAATCAAATGTTCCGGTGTTCTGTACATCTTCTAAATTGCTGTTATTACAAGATACTGCTCCGAAGCCGATACCGGCCAGCATTAAAACAGAAACACTTTTATATATAAATTTTTTATTTTTCATTTTTCTTTAATTAAAATTGAACATTAGCACCGAAAAGGAAGGTTCTGGCCTGTGGATAATACGCTCTGTCTATACCGAAAGTATCTCCTCCTGCAATTTCAGGATCATATCCTGTATATTTCGTAAAGGTTACCAGATTTTCTCCTGTAACATAAAATCTGATTTTAGAAGCGCCGATAGTTTTGGCGACATCTTTAGAAAGCGTATATCCTATCTGAACCAATTTTAATCTTAAGTAATCACCTTTCTGAAGATAGTAATCAGACATTCTCGTGTAATTCTGGTTTGGATCATCCTTTGTAAGTCTTGCAACCGTATTAGAAGTTCCTTCACCTGTCCAGCGGTCAAGAATAGCCGTCTGATAATTGGATTCCGGAATATCAAGTCTCCTCAGACCCTGGAAAATTTTATTACCTGCCTGTCCCTGTGCAAATATCATAAGATCGAAGTTCTTATAGTTCATATTTAGGGTAAAACCAAATGTGTACTTAGGAACAGAATTGCCTAGGTTGATATAATCAGCCTCATCTATTTTGCCATCACCGTTTGCATCTAATCTTTTGAAATCTCCCGGCTTGGCATTAGGCTGGATGAGAGCTCCGTTAGAATTTCTGTAAGCATCAATATCTGCCTGATTTTGGAAAACACCCAGGTTTTGATATCCGTAGAAAGAACCATAAGATTGCCCTACCTGAAGTCTGGAAACCGTTCCTAAAGTCTGAAAAGAAGCAAAGTTTACATACTCTTTACCACCTTCAAGCCTTGTAATTTCATTTTTTAGATAAGCAAAATTACCATTTGCCGATATCCCGAAATCACCCCAGCTCTTTCTGTATCCTAAAGTAACTTCCACCCCGTCATTATTCATATCTCCAATATTTCTCCATGGGTTATTAATCAGTCCCAGATATCCCGGTACCTCAACCTGTCTTAAAATGTCACTGCTCTTCTTCCGGTATACATCAACACTTAAATCGAAATTTCTGAAAATTTTAAGATCCGCCGCTATATTAAATTGGGATGTTTTTTCCCACTTTAGATCAGGGTTCTCCAATGTACTCGGCGCATATCCGACACGGATAATATTGTCTCCGAAAGTATAATTGCTGCCTGCGACCAGGAAGTTTGCAAATTGGAAATCTGAAATAGCATCATTTCCTAATACTCCGTAACCTCCTCTTAATTTAAGACTGTTTAAAACATTGTTTTCAGGCCAGAAGCTTTCATTTGATATATTCCATCCTAAAGACATAGCCGGAAAAGTTCCCCAATGGTTATTTCTTCCGAACTTGGAAGATCCATCCCTACGAACCGTACCTGTAAAAAGGTATCGATTGTCATAATCATAAACTACCCTTGCAAAATAAGATGCCTTATGTGTTTCTTTTCCATCCCATGCATTGGATGTTTTATCAGACGGTGAAATATCAAAGTTGAAGGAGGCATCTTCCCAATTGTTGGTCGGCAGGTTTTTATAAGTAGTATTTTGCCCGTAAGAAATGTTATACTCATAATATCCCTGTCCTAACAATACATTCAGATTATGCAGGCCGAACTTATTCTGATAAGTAAGGGTATTTTCTGTATTCCATTCGAACTTTCTTTGTATTTCTCTGAATAAATTATTTGTGGAATTTGAATTGGCAGAACTTAAGTATGATTTAGGTGTGAAAGCTTGATTTCCCCAATAAGCCATCTTTCCGTTAACACTGGACTTAAAGTTAAAATTTCTGTTGATTTTCCAATCTCCAAACACGTTAGCCACAATATCATCAGACCATCTGTAGCGACCTCTCTGGGTTTCCTGAAATGCCAGGGGATTAGACATTTCCTTACTTACATAATGAGATATTCCATAAGGATTTCCGTTGGGATCCCTGATAATATTGGCGTTATTAAGATAATCACTTGGGAATGGCTGACCCGTAATATCGGTAACTACTACAGGAGTTGTAGGATCCAGATTGATGGCAGAGCTTAAAGGTCCTCCGAACTCATTGTTATCATTTATTCCCTGAGCCTTGACATGGGTATAGGCAAAAGTCTGTCCGATTGTTAAAAAATCGAAAACTTTATGGGTTGAGTTAAATCTGGCATTGATTCTTTTGTAATTTGAAATCTCCCGCATTACGATACCTTCCTGATCGTAATACCCAAAAGAGGTGTAAAATGTAGATTTATCATTTCCCCCATTGATGCTGAATTCATGAGATTGACGTTGTGCAGTATTAAATATTTGCTTTTGCCAATCGGTTCCGGTTCCGAAAGCATTCGGATTGGAAAACATTAACGGTTTGCCATCATTCGTATTAGCCTCGTTCATTATGGTGGCATACTGAGATGCATTCAACAAATCCAACTTACGTGCTGCACTGCCTACCCCGAAAAAGCCGTTGTAAGAAAGATTCATTCTTCCTCTTGCTCCTTTTTTTGTCGTGATAAGAACTACTCCTTTTGCTGCAGAAACTCCATAGATTGCTGCGGAAGCACCATCTTTCAGGATCTCCATCCCTTCAATGTCAGACTGGTTCAGCCATCCGATATTGTCAACTACGATACCATCTACGACCCAAAGCGGATCATTACTTCCCGCTCCAAAGCTGGTAATCCCTCTTACCCGTACCGTAGGAGCTGAGCCCGGTTGCCCGGAATTCGATATCACACTCACCCCGGCTGCCCTTCCCTGAAGTACCTGTTCCGGTCTGCCTGCTACCGGAGCATTTTCAATATCGCTGGCCTTGATGCTGGAGATGGCTCCCGTTACGTTGCTCTTCTTTTGGGTACCGTAACCGATCATCACCACTTCCTCGATTTTCTGCTCTTTGGGAAGCGTGTCGTTTTTTGTGTTCTGGGCATTGAAGCTGGCAGTAAAATACAGCACTGCCACCATCCCCAAATTCCTAGATATTCTTACATTCATATACAGTTAGTTTTTTAATTCTCAAATTGAGACAATAAAAATATATTTTTTTTTAAATAATTAACATTTTATTAATAACTATTTTAATATTTCCAGTATTTTTGGGGGTTTCAAGGCCTAAATTTTATCCTGTAAACCTTAAATATTTTTAGAAATCCGATAAAAATTTTCCCCAAAATGACATCCAAGCTCTCCGAATTTTCGCTTCCGCTCAAACTTACCTTTCTTATTTTCTCCATGGTGCTAAACTGCATGGGCATTATCATTCTTCAACTTTCGGAAGCTAAAATCACCTATGACAAGCTGGGTTTTCTGGAGTCTTTTAAAGATCTTCCCGTTGCTTTTATTTCACTTTTTGCCGTTAACTTTATCGGCAGAACCGGCACGAAGAATTCACTGATGCTGGCTTTAACAATTGTTGGGATTTGCTCCCTTATTTTACCGTTTGTGGAAGTTTTCTGGTTCTATAAGTTATGGTTTGCCATTATCGGGGCCTGTTTCGCGATCGGAAAAATCTGTGTCTTCGGAATCATCAGGAACAACATTCCGGATGAAAAGTCGCTCGCGAAAACCATGAACAGTGTGGAAGCATCCTTCATGATCGGAATTTTTGTGGTAAATACCGGTTTCGGATGGCTCATCTCCAGCCGGTTTTCAGAATTCTGGAAGTTCGGTTTTTTATCGATCTCAATTTTGTCGGGGATCGCGATATTCCTATTTTCAAGGCTTCAGATTTCGGAACCTGAAAAAAAAGGCCGGCACAACGTTTTTAAGGAAGTCTCCAATTTAATCAACCCTGCGCTGATCATTTTTTTAGCGGTTATTTTTTCCATTCTTTTTGTCGAACAAAGCTTCAATTCATGGCTGCCTTCGTTTTATAAAAACCATCTGAAAGTCAACTCCTTCTTTGCTCTTCAGGCTTCTTCCTTTCTCGCTTTATTTTCCTATATGGGAAGAATAATTACGGCCAATATCATTCAGAGGTTTTCCCTATCGAAATATTATATCCTCTGCATTTCTTTAATCCTGCTGGTGCTGCTGGTCATTATCGGAATCCAGTTTGCCGATGCGGAAGACTCGCGGATCCTGCTCTTTTTATTTCCCGTGATCGGACTTTTTCTCTCACCGCTTTATCCGGTGATCAATTCCAAAATGATTGTGCGTATCGATAAATCAAAGGCTACGCTTCTTACTTCGCTGATCGGTATTTTCTCCTCCCTGGGAAGTTCGGTGAGCTCGATGACGATGGCCGTGTTGTTTGAAAACCGGCTGCTTAATTTTTATCCGGTCTATATTTTGTGTGCCGTGTCGGTACTCTTTATTATTAGCTTAATTTATTTTAGATTTGCAGATCAAAAAAATTAGAAAAAAATTTTATTTTTACTTCCATGAAAATCAATAACGAAAAAAACAAGGAAACCCTTCAGGAACTCATTGATACAAAAGATTTTGTAGCACATGTATCTGTAGACTGCACCATATTTGGTTTTCATAACAATATCCTGAAAGTCCTGCTGCTGAAATACCACGACCTGGATCTGTGGTCGCTGCCGGGCGGTTTTGTCTTTAATGATGAAGACCTCCGTGAAGCCGCTGCCCGCGTTTTGTACGAAAGGACCCACCTGAAGGATATTTTTCTGAAACAGTTCCACACCTTCGGGAGAATCGACCGGACGGAAAACAACGTACACCAGATCCTTCTCAGGAACAAAGGCGTTGAAGTACCGAAAGACCACTGGATCTTCCAGCGGTTCATCACGGTCGGCTATTGTAGCCTGATCGACTTTTCGATGGCCAATACGTTTCCTGATGCCTTTAACGAAAGCTGCGAGTGGTTTGAAGTAGATAAGCTTCCCAAGATGGCTTTCGATCATGACCGGATTATCGAAACAGGCCTCGAATACCTGAGAATGAACATCAATACCGAAGTGGCCGCGAGCAACCTGCTTCCGGAAAAGTTTACCATGAAGGACCTTCAGCTGCTGTACGAGACCATCCTGAATGAACAGTTCCGGCGAAATAATTTCCAGCGTAAGATCTTAAGCCTGAATATCCTGGAACGTCTGGAAAAGCTGTACGACGGTTCTGCCAATAAAGCACCGTATCTGTACAAGTTTAAAAACAGAATCTACAATCCTGCCAACCGCTACCCGATTTCCAACGAAGAGGAAGACTGATTTTTAGGGCTTCCCGTTTCAACAACCGGCATAACTTTTTAGTAATCAACCGGTAAAAGACGTTTAAAAAAAATTTCCCTGTAATAATGAAAAGTCTTATTTTTAGGAAAATTAAAATAGAATGTCATATTATTCCCTTACCAGCATCCCCGACTATTACGGAATCGATGCTTTACTTACCGAAGAACATAAGCTCATCCGGCAGTCCGTAAGAGACTGGGTGGAAGGTTTTGTGATGCCGCAGATCGACCAGGCTGCCCAAAACCACACCGACATTCCCAATCTGATGAAGGAGTTGGGCCAGATCGGCGCGCTGGGACCTTATATTCCTGAAGAATACGGAGGTTCCGGGCTGGACCAGATTTCCTACGGGCTGATTATGCAGGAACTGGAAAGAGGTGACTCTGCCGTGCGTTCTGCAGCTTCCGTTCAGAGTTCCCTGGTCATGTTCCCGATTAATGAATTCGGTTCCGAAGAACAGAAGAAAAAATATTTACCTCAGCTGGCGGCCGGCGAAATGATCGGCTCCTTCGGACTCACGGAGCCCAATCACGGTTCCGATCCGAGCTCAATGGAAACCAGTTTCAAAGATATGGGCGACCATTACCTGCTGAACGGTGCCAAAATGTGGATCACCAATTCCCCGCTTTGCCATATTGCCGTAGTCTGGGCTAAAAATGAAGAAGGTAAGGTTCAGGGGCTGATCGTGGAGAGAGGAATGGAAGGCTTCACCACGCCGGAAACCCATAACAAATGGAGCTTAAGGGCTTCCAAAACGGGTGAACTGGTCTTTAACAACGTGAAAGTTCCCAAAGAGAATTTACTTCCGGGCGTTACCGGTCTGAAAGGGCCTTTGTCATGTTTAAACTCTGCCCGGTACGGAATTTCATGGGGGGTCATCGGAGCCGCCATCGATTGCTACTGCACCGCGGTTCAATATTCCAAAGAAAGAAATCAGTTCGGGAAACCGATCGGCTCTTACCAGCTGCAACAGAAGAAGCTGGCTGAATTTTTAACGGAAATTACAAAGGCGCAATTGCTTTGCTTACAGTTGGGGAACCTCAAAAATGAGCATAAGGCCACCCCTGCACAAATTTCCATGGCCAAAAGGAATAATGTAAAAATGGCCATCGACATTGCCCGGGAATCCCGGCAGATCTTAGGAGGTATGGGCATCATGGGAGAATTCCCGATGATGAGGCATGCTGCCAACCTGGAATCCGTGATTACCTATGAAGGAACCCATGATGTCCATTTGCTGATTACCGGCCTGGATATTACGGGAATCAATGCCTTTTAAAATATATTTCCAGCACAAAAATCCGGAAATCGGCTTTGCGCTTTAATGTTAAACCTTCAAGGTTTTGAAAACCTTGAAGGTTTCTTTTTATTTGTAAGCATAATTGGGATCTTTATACAAAAACCTATGAGTTTTAATTATTGCTGTAAGCTTTGATTTCTTCTACAAAATTGACAGCAGGATTCAGGACTTCTTCGATCAGGCTTTTGACCGATTTCATAGCGTCATCAATATTCCCTTTTTCAAACTGCAGGGAGACGACTCCTTTTTTGGCTTCGGCAAAGCTCCAGATGCCTGTGTCTACCGGCATTCCCCAGAATTCAGGAAGGTTCTGCACCACATACTGGTAAATGCAGAGCTGCAATGCCTGTTTCCGGTCGCTGTTGTGAAAGTAATCAGCCACATTGGATTCATCAATTTTAACCGTCAGGTTTTTGATTTTTGCCGTTTTATAATCAATGATCCGCAGCGTCCCGTTCAGTCGGTCGATCCGGTCGATAAATCCGAAAAAAGAGATTTTATTATTGTCGCCCAGGTAGAAATCAACCCCTTCGAAACGTTTTTCAATATCCAGAATTTCCAGGGTGTTCCCGTTTTTCACAAGCTCAAGATCATGGGTCAGGATATTTTCGATGACCTTTTTAGCAATGGCTTTATGGATAAAGTTCATTCCCTTCTCGTAAAATTCCGGCTGATGTTTGAGCTTTTCAATAGCCGTTTCGATATATTGATCAATGGCTTTAACTGAATCTTTTAAATCACTTTCTTTTAATACCTTACCCTTAAATATTTCATATACTTCTTGAAGGGTATAATGCACCAGGTTTCCGTAATTTTTTACGGAGAGTTCTTCTTCAATCTCGTCGCTTTCCGAAGTATTCAGAATTTTAGAGAGGTAAAAATCGATCGGATTATACAGATAGCTGGTCAGGTGTGAAGCAGAAACTTTTTCCTTCCATTTCTCAAGCCGCTGCATCACGATTTCCGTCTTTGAAATTTCAATCGGCTGGGTGATGATCGGCTCTGAGGAATTCTCGATGATGATATGCTCGATCGGATGGGAACTTTCCATTTCGATCTGGGTAATGAACCGGCTTTTCTCCCCGGTATTCACCCCTGAGCTCAAGGCGTTAAACAGCAGATGGACATTTGGGGCATCCTGGATCAGACGGTAGAAATGATAGGCATAAATGCTGTCGTTTTCCAGAAAGGTATGAAGATCGAAAACCCTGCGGATATCGAACGGAATATAGGTATTCTGCGAATTTCCGAGCGGTAATTTCCCTTCATTCACGGAAAGGAGGATCACATTTTCAAAATTCAGGAGACGGGTTTCCAGCAGTCCCATAATCTGCAATCCGCGCAGAGGCTCTCCCTGAAAATCGATACTTTCGGAATTGATGTGCTGGTTGATCAGGATTTCCAGCGTTTCCATCCTGATTTCAAACTGGTAGGGCGACAGCTGGTTCTTGATAATCCTGAAAGCGTTTTCGAAGTGCGAAACGTTTTCGTACTGGATGTCATCGATTTCCAGCCACTTGATCTGCCTGCAAAATTCAATGAGGATATCCAGATACCGATTGGCGGATTCTGCCCTGATCAGTAAATTATAATAAGAAAGTTCTCCCAACAGCTCCTGCAGCAATTTTTTTGAGATATAGACGATATTGCGCTCTTCGATCTTTGCTTTAAAGTTATTGATGGCCACTTCATCCTCTGCAGATTTCGGCAGCTCTTCCAGAATCGGGAATAGATCCCGGTAATAATACGAAGACCTGTTTTTCTCCAATTGTTTCTGTAGATAGAACAGCTGCTTTACCGCATTGGAAAATGAAAGGTTTTTCAAAGGAAAACCCATGGTAATATTCAGGTTCCGGACCCCGTGCATTACATCGAGGCTCGCCGGAAGCAGGTTTTCATCCAGCAGCACCACAGCGGTATTGGAATATGTTTTATCTTCAATGCCCTCAAAGATCTCCGGCAGGATTTTGGTCTGGGTAATATTTCCTGAAACTTCGTAGACTCTTATATTTTTAGGCTGGCTGAAATCATCTTCGATCCACCGGAAAGCCCGGTTATCATCAAATTCCTTCCAGGTCTTATGATTCCTTAAAAACTTTCCGGCTTCCTGTCTTTCATCGTCAAAATAATAGCGGTCTGCCTGGAAAAAGCACTGGGCTTTGTTCCACTGCAGCAGGCTTCTGACCAGTTTTTCTTCGGCAGGGGTAAAGGCGTTAAACCCACAGAAAACAAACTGCTGCTTCGTATCCTCGGCGAAACCCCTGATTTTTGCCTTCGCGGTTTCATTGATCATTCCGGAAGTCGCCCATTCTTTTTCCTGCAGCTTTTTCTTTAAAACAGGTAGGAAAACATTCATATTCTTCCAGAAATTAAGGAATTTTTTTCTGGGCGTATCGTCATCTTCCCCCAAATCCTGTGCCCATTCTTTGATGCGTTCTTCATCGAACATATATTGGAGGACCGCCGTATCACTGTCGGAAAACTTCAGCATATCGTCCCAGTCTTTCTGCAGGGTCGGAAACCATTTCAGGAATTCGGCAAAATCATCATTCGGGATCAGATTCAGGCTTTTATATACCTCAAAAGCAAAGAGCCAGAGTGCAATCCCCTGGATCTCCTGCTGACCGGCAATGGTATCAATCAGTTCCTCAATCGTAAAAAAAGTGGGGAGAAATCCCGAATAATTGCGGTCTTCCAGAATCCGCCTGATGAAGACAATGGGACGTTTTCCGGGAAGTACGATATTGAACTCAGACAGATCTGCGTTCTGGTCCAGAAGCTCATCGATGACTTTATTGAGGAATTTCAAGATGTTTTAAAGCTTTTATAATTTTCTAATTCTTCAGCAATAAGACGGTTGTATTCCGATTGCTTCTCCTCTACCATTCCGTTCTTTGTTTCACCGTCATAGGCCCGCTGGAACTCCTGATATTCTTTTAAGATTCTGCCGTAAATGGATTTGAAATATTTATCGAAATCCGTTCCCGTTTTTATTTTTTCCGAAACTTCTTTTCTCAGCTTGCGGGCAAAAACTTCGGCCACATCAAAATGCTTCTGCTCATGAAGCAGTACATAATCGTTGATCCGCTTATCGTCTTTCCAGGATTTGTCTTCGTTAAAAATCGTTTCTATATTTATCTTTACAGGTGCTTTCGGATTGGAAGACTTTACATACGAATAAGACCAGCCGCAGTTTGTGTAAGCAACTACATTGGCCCCTCTCTGGTTATTGACCCGGCTTTTAAAATTGCCCCAGTTCAGTTTCCTTCCTTCTTCCCAGTAAATCTTCTGGGCAAATATCATGTTGGAAATCAGAAAACAGGCTACAAAAATTCCTTTCATTTATTTATTCAACTACTATGGTTTTGGTGATCCAGCTGTTGCCGCCGTTCCAGAACTTAAAAGTGTATGTCCCTTTCTGCTGTGGGCTGAAATTGATCTGGCTGGCCGAAGTATAAGTACTTTGGGTACACGGACCACCGTCGGTAATATATTTATAAGCGGTTACAGTTCTTGTTAAATTATCACTCTGAACGTAATCATAACCGTAAAATCCTTCACAGTGAGACGGATATGTAGAATAGGTTTTGATACTCTGTACTGTAAAAACATCCATGGTATCGTTGATAATCCGCACGCTGTCGATCTTGATCCGGTCTGTGGATTCGATCGTATTGTAATCGTCATTGTTATTACAGGAAGTCAGAAATAATCCTAAAACCAGTACCGGAAAACCAATTGGGAAAGACTTTTTCATCGCTTAAATTTTGATTATTATTAAAATTCAATAAAAATTATTCTTCCGTCATATCAAACAGAACCTTGCTTAAAGGTATGACTTTAAATGATATAGAACCAAAAAATTTCAAACATCCCTGATTCCGGCTCTTTTGGGAACTTGGAGTATTCAATAATCAGCCGAAGATCTTCTAAGAATTAAAATTCCCTTTTGATAGATAGACCACTTTTTTAGTATCGTAAAACTCCTCCTCAAAATAATTTTTAAGGCTGAAAATTTCACATTTCAGTCCGGCCAGCTCCTCTGCCAGGTCCCCTCCTTTCAGATACAGGATGCCGTTGTGCTTCGGATTAAACTGCTCTTTTTCAAATTTGCCTTTCAGCCATCTCAGGAACTCCGGCATCTGGGTAACCGCACGGCTCACTACAAAATGGAATTTCTCCTTTAGTTTCTCCGCTCTGCCGTGTATGGCTGTTACGTTTTTTAAACCGATTCCTTCGGCTACGGCATTCACCACCGTGATCTTCTTCCCGATGGAATCGATCAGCGTAAATTCAGCTTCTGGAAACAGGATCGCCAGGGGAATTCCCGGAAATCCGCCGCCGGTACCGATATCCAAAATTTTTGTTCCGGGCGCAAAAGCCATTACTTTGGCCACCCCCAAAGAGTGTAAAATATGCTTTTCGTAGAGCGATTCCATATCTTTTCTTGAAATCACATTGATTTTCTCATTCCACTCCTGGTACAGGTTTTCCAGTTTGCCGAACTGGCCGATCTGCGTTTCTGTAAGATCCGGAAAGTATTTTAATAGTAACGTTGTAGACATCTGAAATATTATAAAAGGCAAAAATAAGTTTTTTTACCCGCTTTATTAAAAAAATAAAAGATTGCCCGGGGACAATCTTCAAAATTATCAGGGTTACTAATGGTGCTTCCCAATACAAAAGGACACGTCATTAAGTTGATAAATTAAAAAAAGCTGATACAGATTATCAGGAAAAACTTCCTGCACCCATCTCCCGTCTTTCAGCCCTTTAATACAAATTATTTTCTCTCAATGGAATTGTCGGTTCTTTTCAGCCGTCTGTTAATCTCTTCATCAAGCTTCTGCACCTTTTTCATTTCATCCGCCCCGAACCGGGCAACGTATCCGTCTTTCAGGCGGATGGACACCCGGTTATCCTGCTTACTAATATCCATCCCTTCAATATCTTCATTGGTAAACGAATAATCGGCCATTGCCTTTTTATATTCTGCAAGGGTAATCTGCTTCGGGGATTTCGGTAAAATCAGTGGTAAGGCATTAATCTTTTTAATCTGAATCAAATTAAAAACATGATCATTTCCAGCATCTTTAAGCCTGACAATCAGCCCCGGAAGTCCACTGAACTTATACGGGCCGTCGTTCACCGGATACTCTTTGCTGAACCAGGCCTCCCAGGTTCTTCCCTTGTAATCTGCCGTTGCTTTCTGACAGTTCATCCCATCGATCTTCGCAAATTCTTTTTGGATGTTCCATTCAGGACTTTCGGTTTCCGGGATCAGGATGCTGACGGTTTTGAAGTTATCGTAAAAATTGATCTTCTTCCCAGCATAATCCTTTTCGATGATATAGCTTAAGTTCTGGTCATACGATTTGGCCTGAACAAGATCCTTGAAATCCCTGGTTACCGCGTATACGGAATCCCGATCATATTTTACCGAATTATAAAAAAAGGATTTTTTACCGTCCGTATCCAGATTCATATAATCAGTAATTACAGAATCGTTCTTAGCAGCATCCGGCTTCATTTTGTACTCGTAAATGAATCGGTAACTTTGGGCGGATGCCATCGACATCATAAGCAGCAACAGGAGTTTATACATTTGTTTTAATTTTTTATTGATAAATTAATTGAATAACTACAAATATAGTGATAAACTTAATCAAAGGCTTATCATGAAAGTCGTTTTATTTTATTTTTCGAGAAATACTTTTTATTATATATTTGTTACCCTAGAAATAAATACATGGAGAAACTTTCAGAAAGAGTAAACAGACTCGGCTACTCACAGACTTTCGTGATGTCCAATAAGGCCAGGGAAATGAAAGCCAGCGGAATAGACGTCATCAGCCTTACTTTAGGCGAACCCGATTTTGACGTTCCGGACAATATCAAACAGGCCGCCTTCGATGCCATAAACGAGAACTACAGCCACTATTCTCCTGTTCCGGGATTCCTGGAACTCCGTAAGGCCATTGCGCAAAAACTGAAAAGAGATAACAATTTAGAATACCAACCGGCACAGATCTGTGTTTCCAACGGAGCCAAACAGGCGATCATAAATGTCCTGGCCGCACTGCTGAACGACGGTGATGAAGTCATCCTGCCGAATCCGTATTGGGTAAGCTATGATGAAATGGTAAAAATGATGGGCGGTGTCTCTGTCATGCTGCCGACTTCTTATGTCACGGATTTTAAAATTACGGCCGAACAGCTCGAAGAAGCCATTACGGATAAGACCAAAGCGGTGCTCTTCAGTTCGCCGTGCAATCCTTCAGGAGGATATTATACCTACGATGAACTGAGGTCTATAGCCAGAGTCATTGCCAAATATCCTCATGTAACCGTCATTTCCGATGAGATTTACGAGTTCATCAATTATGAGACGAAAACCACTTCCATCGCCCAGTTTCCTGAAGTCTATGAGCAGACCGCGGTAATCAACGGGATGTCCAAAGCCTTTGCCATGACCGGCTGGAGGATCGGCTATTCCGCATGCCCGGAATGGCTGGCCAAAGCCTGCGAAAAAATTCAGGGTCAGATGACCAGCGGAGCTAATACGGTGGCACAGAGAGCTTCGATCACCGCTTTACAGACCGATCCTTCGGAATATAAATATATGATCGACGCTTTTAAGAAAAGACGGGATCTTGTGTATGACCTCATGAAGGAAATTCCGGGTTTCAAAGTGGTATTGCCTAAAGCAGCCTTCTACTTTTTTCCGGATATTTCCCATTATATCGGAAAAACGCTGAACGGTACGGAAATCAGGGATTCCGATGATTTTGCGATGTTCGTTCTCGAAAATGCACATGTCGGATGTGTAGGCGGGGTATCGTTCGGTAGCCCGGAATGTATCCGGTTCTCGTATGCGGCTTCGGAAGAGGATTTGAAAGAAGCGATGAAAAGAATTAAAAACCTTCTGGATCCTTTTAATTAATTTAAATAATTAAAAATCCCAAAAAACATTAAATCCCGAACCTTAAACTTTGAACCTTAAATTTTAACGTCACATTCAACAATGAACATCTTAAAAAAACTAACCATTGTCACCAGTATTGCAGCTGCCAGTTTCTGCGGGTACGCCTACGGACAGGACTTCCAGTGGAAAGAAGCACAGTCCAACGGCTATACCTACAAATACGTAACCAATGACCCGACGGCAGCGAGATATTATACCTTAAAAAACGGACTCACCGTTATATTAAGCCCGACCAAGAAAGATCCGAGAATCCAGACCTATATTGCGACCAAAGCGGGAAGCAAGACGGATCCTTCAGACCACACCGGCCTGGCCCATTACCTGGAGCACATGCTGTTTAAAGGCACAGATTCTTTCGGTTCCAAAGACTGGGCAAAAGAGAAGCCGCTGCTGGATCAGATCGACGCGCTTTACGAAAAATACAATTCGACGAAAGACGAAGCCAAAAGAAAGGAAATTTATAAAGAAATCGATAAAGTTTCCGGGGAGGCTGCAAAGTATGCCATTGCCAACGAATACGATAAGATGATGGCGGGCATGGGTGCAGACGGCACCAATGCGTTTACTTCGTATGAACAGACGGTTTACACGGAAGATATTCCGGCCAATGTAACGGATAAATTTCTGGCCCTTCAGGCTGAACGTTTCAGACAGCCGGTTTTACGGCTTTTCCATACGGAACTTGAAGCGGTATATGAGGAAAAGAACAGGGGGCTGGATAATGACGGAAGGAAGGTCAATGAAGCGATGTTCGCGGCCATGTTCCCGAACAACAATTACGGAAAGCAGACGACCATCGGAACGATCGAGCATTTGAAAAACCCGTCCTTAAAGGCCATCCGGGATTATTACGACAACTACTATGTTCCCAACAATATGGGGATCATCATGTCAGGGGATTTTAACCCGGATGAAATGATTGCCAAAATCGACCGGGCTTTTTCCTATATGAAAAACAAGCCGGTTCCGGTTTACAATCCGGGCCGGGAAAGTGCTATTGAAGCTCCTGTCACCAGAGAAGTCTGGGGTCCGAACCCCGAAAACATCATGATCGGGTTCCGTTTTCCGGGAGCTACGACCCAAGATGCCCGGATGTTGAACTTCATCGGCAGCATGCTGACCAACGGGCAGGCCGGACTTATCGACCTTGACCTTGTGAAAAAGCAGAAGCTGTTAAGTGCTTATGCCTACCCTTATGTCCTGAAAGATTATTCCGCTCTTTTACTGCAGGGGAATCCTACGGAAGGACAGTCTTTGGATGAAGTGAAAAACCTCCTGCTTCAGGAAATCGACAAGCTCAGAAAGGGCGAATTCTCTCAGGATCTGATGCAGTCGATCGTGAACAACGAGAAGAAAAACATGATCCAGAAGTACGAAAAATACACCTCCAGGGCAGAATCGCTGATGGATGAGTTTACCTCGGAAGTGGATCACAAAACCCAGCTGGAATACATCGAGGAAATTTCCAGGCTGACGAAAAAAGACATCATGGATTTCGCATCCAGGTATCTTAAGGACAACAATTATGTGGCAGTTTACAAAAGAAAAGGCGAAGATAAAAACATCGTCAAAGTAGACAAGCCCACCATCACGCCGGTTTCGGTAAACCGGGAAGACCGGTCTGCGTTCCTGAAGAAGATCGATGAAATGCCGGAATCCCCGATTGCTCCGGTATGGCTGAATTTCGACAAGGATATTGCAAAAAGCAAAGTGAAATCCGTCGAGGTACTTTCGGTAAAAAATACCGATAACGACCTGTTCAGGCTATACTATCATTTTGATGCCGGTAAATGGAACAACAAAATCCTTCCGGTCGCAGCAGAATACCTGCAATACCTGGGAACGAAAGACAAATCTTCGGAAGACATCAGCAAAGAATTTTACAAGCTGGCTTCAAACTTTAATGTAAGTGCCGGTAATGAAGAAACCTATGTCACCGTGGAAGGTCTGAATGAAAATTTCGACAAAACCGCTGCTTTATTTGAAGACCTTATTAAAAACTGCGTGGCCGACCAGAAAGCATTGGATGCATACAAAATAAGACTGAAAAAATCAAGAGCCAACGCCAAGCAGAATAAAAGCGCCATTATGAGCGGATTGAGAAGCTATGCCCAATACGGTGCTCAGAATCCTTTCAACAACACCCTGAGCGATGCGGAACTGGATGCCTTGAAAGCAGATGACCTGGTGAATATGCTGCATGATTTATTCAATTTTAAACATAAGATCCTTCACTACGGGCCGAAATCGACTAACGAGGTCGCTTCTTCCCTTACGAAGATCCATCAGGTGCCGAATTCCCTGAAGGAAATGCCGAAATCCAAAACGTTTACCCAGATCGCTACGGATAAAAACAAGGTATTGTTTGCGCATTACGATATGGTACAGGCAGAAATTTTCTGGGTACGCAACAGCGATCCGTATAATGCGGGCATTACACCGACCGTTAACCTGTTCAACAATTATTTCGGAGGCGGAATGGGTTCTGTGGTATTCCAGACCATCAGGGAATCGAAAGCGCTGGCCTACTCCACGTATTCTTATTTCTCGCTCCCGGGCAAAAAAGAAGACAAAGACATGATCATGGCGTATGTCGGAACCCAGGCTGATAAGTTCAATGAGTCCACTACTGCGATGAACGAACTGTTAACCACCCTTCCGAAGTCTGACCAGCTGTTTGAAACAGCAAAAGGCGGTCTGAGAAAGTCGATTGCCGCGGAGAGAATTACCCAGGACGGCATCATCTTTACTTACCTGAAAGCACAGAAACTCGGAAACAATGCGGACCTTCGTAAAACCGTCTACGAACAGGCTCCGAAGCTCTCGTTTGCCGATATCAACAGCTTCCACGATAAGGAAATGAAAGGCAAAAGCTACACCTACTGCCTGGTCGCTTCGCAGGATAAAGTAAGCGAAGCCGATATGCAGAAACTCGGTGAAGTGAAAAAACTGACCCTTACTGAAATATTCGGTTATTAAATACAAGAGACTGTCGTAAAGGCAGTCTCTTTTCAGTTTAAAACAACCTGCCTTAACAGCAGGTTTTATTCTAAAAACTTTGTCAAAGATTCTAACTTTGACAAAGTGTTAGATCACACATCGAACCTCTCCCCTTGCCCAATCCCTGAATATTTTCTAAATTTACCTTTTACTAATTAATAAAAACACTGGTCATGGAACAAAAAGTACATCAGGGACGCAACGTAAAAAGATTCAGGGAGATGCTGGGCATCAAGCAGGAAGCATTGGCTTTCGACCTGGGCGAAAACTGGAACCAGAAAAAAGTATCGTTGCTGGAACAGAGAGAAGTTGTAGAAGAAGCATTGTTGCAAAAGATATCCGAAGTTATGAAAATACCTGTGGAGGCTTTTCAGAATTTTGATGAAGATCAGGCCATTAATGTTATTGCGAATACTTATTCTTTTCAAGATTTTAAAGATAATGCAGTAGCTTCTGGATTTAGTTACCAACCTTCTTTTAATCCAATAGATAAAATGGTTGAACTTTATGAGAGAATACTTCAACAGCAGAAAGAGACGATTGAAATGCTTGAGAAGCTGATACAGAATAAATAATACACCGACCTGCCTCACAGCAGGTTTTTTATCTATAATCTACTCTATGATTAAGTTCTATCGGATTATTGTTTTCTCTGATTATCTTTTTTAGCCCATCTGTTTCTTGTTTCATATTTACAGAAACCGCATGGCCCGCTCCGTCATCTTTTTTTACGGGAACTCCCATGGATCTGATGCGTGCAAAAGGATCTGAATAGTAATTGATTGCGAAGATCTGAAACTGTTCCCATGTCAATTCCGAACCTTTATTTCTGTAGTATATCTTCACGTTCCCGTTTTTTATTTCCGTCAGACTGAAATTATAATCGTTTCGGTCGTCTGAAATTTTAACAATTAGTCCCGGCAACCCATGGAAAATGCAAGGTCCGTCCTGAATAGGAATTTCAACAGTAAACCAGGCGGTCCAGTTTCTGCCGCCGTATGTTACTTTTGCTTTCTGAACTTCAAAATTGGCGATTTTACTTTTTTCAGGTAAGATTTCCCAATTAAGTTTATCCGTAATTCTTATAAAAAAAATTTCGCTGAAGACGGTTTGAATACTTTTAAACACTTCATTTTCAGACCGATTTTTTTTGGTATAAAACTGATCTTCAAATCTCATTTTTCTGCCTGAACCCAAACTTGTGAACGCTATAAGTGAATCCGACTTTTTTTCTCTTTCAGACCTGAAAACTGATATATGATCATTGACATCTAAGATGGTTTTTTCTAAAACAATACTGTCTCTTGACGGATTAGGCTTATATTCCAAATCATACTTAAATACTTTATTTTGAGCATTAATTTTTCCCAAAAATAACGTAAAACAATAAAACACATATCTGGTAATAAATCTGCCATTTTTCATGCCTTAAATATACTGATCATTAAATAATACAAATATTGCAATCGTAGCTTCACCTCAAGGATATTTTACCGCTTCTGAAAGCTCTATCGGATTATTATGACTTTTTATAAATTTTTGCTTTGCCCGTGTCATTTCATTGATATTCGGCTTCTTCAGTTCGCCGGAAGAACTTTCGATTAAGGCTCCGTCATTACGCATTTCTTTGAAAGGATCATGGTAACGGTCTAAACAAATCTTATGATATTCTTTTTTGGAAATGGTAATTGCATTCAGATTATTAAATAAATTATCTTCTGCCGGATCGGCATTTTTTAAATACATCAATTCAAAAAGGTAATTTTTCCCGGAATCTTCCATATAGATGATGGGTCCAGGTAAACCTTCAAAAAGGTATGGGCCGAAACTTAGAGGTATCTCTTTTGTAAACCATGCAATCCATTTTCTTCCTTTGTATTTCAGCTGGGCTTTTTGACAAACATAATGATTAATTCTTTTCGTTTCTTCCAATATTTCCCAATTGAATTTGCTTTTAGCTTCATCCAATCTGTAAATGATGGTGGTGGGTGGAAAATTAAAAAATTTATTTACAGTTAATTCATCATGATTTATGACGATGGAAAAATCAGAATCAAACATGGGCTGATAGGCTTCTTTCCCTAATTTCATATTTTCCTGATAGATAGAATCTTCCGTGTAGAAATCATAAGAATAAAAGTTCGTCTGATGATTATTGATTTCTAAAACCATGTTTTTTGTCAATGTCCTGTTATCCAGAGAATCACTTTTATATATCATCTTGTAAATAGCTTTGTAATGTTGAGCATAATTCCGGACACCAATCAACAAAAACAGCAGCAGAAAAAGGTTGAATAAGTTTTTCATTTTATATAATTTGGTAAGAATGGTATGATGGTATGAGACCATATTAAAATGATTAATAACAATTTCCGTCGGTTCCTGAAGAAAAAGTTCTGCAAATCGTACCGGAAACCGGATGACATGGTCCGGATCCTGAGCTTACGATAGGCCCCATACTGCCATCGGAATTTCTTTTATAATGGACATGACAGTCATTAGCAGCAGACATTTCACTGCTTGCCATAGCAAAACTTCCTGCTATATTTAATAATTCTCTTCTCGAAAGTTTTTTTAAATTTTTTATAATTTAAATGTTTTAAAAATTAAAAATTATTTTTTCATGACATTACAATTTTTCCGGATCAATTGATATTGACAAATTTGCAAATTGTTTCTATATTTGTCAACTAGGGAATTAATTATTTTTAACAGAAAACTGATTAAATCTAAAAAAACATGGATATTGGAATTAAAATTAAAACCTTAAGGGAAAAGCAGCGTCTTTCCCAGACTGAACTTGCCTTTGAATTGGGGATTTCCCAAGGTACTTTACATAACATCGAAACAGGAATTTCAAAAAAGATCGATTTCCTGCTGATGAGTAAAGTCTGCCGGTTCTTTCATACGGATTTTGAATATTTTTTGGCAGGAAATGACGAAGGTCCTACTGATGAACAGACTGGTCATAATATCATCACCGATCTTCCTGAAAATTTTCCTGAGGAATTCAAAAAATTAGTGGAACGGAACCAGGCTCATGAAAAAGTGATTGAAGAACTGAAAAATCAGATAAATGGTAAAATATAATAATCCTCTGCTTAAGCTAAGTTTTAAGCTGCAGTTTATTTTCTCTTGTTCGCATTAATTTGAAATTCTGATTTTCATTGATTTAAATTTAAATAAAATTCTCCTGATCTTGAATTTCAATTAAAATTCTACTTAAAAATTACGTATTTCAGGGCTTATTTCCTTCTCATCCCATCAAAAATGATTATAGATTATATTTATCAGACTGCTTTTGTACGATAGACGCAGTATGTTTATCTTTGCATCAGAAAATTTAAATATAAAAACCAAGAAATTATGTCTCTAGTAGGAAAAAAATTCCCAAATGTAACCGTAGACGCGATGTCTGAAATGGGGGATGATCTTAGAATCAACATCTTTGAAGAAGCTACCGCCAATCAGCAGAAAGTGCTTTTGTTCTGGTACCCGAAAGACTTTACTTTTGTATGCCCGACTGAACTTCACGCATTCCAGGAAGCTTTACCTGAATTTGAAAAGAGAAATACGAAAGTAATCGGTGCCTCTTGCGATACCAACGAAGTACACTTCGCATGGCTGAACGTTTCCAAAGACAACGGCGGTATCGAAGGCGTAACGTACCCTATTCTGGCGGATACCCACAGACAACTGGCCAATATGCTTGGAATCGTAGACCAGGATTTCGAATATAACGAAGAAGGTGAAGAAGTGTTCACCGGATCAAACGTAACTTACAGAGCGACTTACCTTATCGACGAGACCGGAAAAATTTTCCATGAGTCGGTAAACGATATGCCGCTTGGCAGAAACGTAAAAGAATATATCAGACTGATCGATGCCTATACGCACGTTCAGAAGCACGGTGAAGTTTGCCCTGCCAACTGGGAAGAAGGAAAAGATGCGATGAAAGCAGACCGTACTTCTACCGCTGAATACTTAGCAAAAAATTAATATAACAATGTAACAAATCTAGCATTGTAACCATAATGTAGCAGGAAATAATATTGGCAGACTGTTGCATTGCTAGATTGGTACATTGTTAAGTTTTATTCTAAAATTTAACTTATGTATACAGAATTAACGGAAGATATCCTTCAGAATATCGTAAGCGAAAATGAAAAAGTAGTCGTTCAGTACGGAGCGACCTGGTGCGGGAACTGCAGAATCATGAAGCCTAAATTTAAAAAATTAGCTTCTGAAAACGACAGCATTCCTTTCCTGTACGTAGATGCGGAAAAACTGCCGGAAAGCAGAAAACTCGCGAAAGTGGATAATCTCCCGACCTTTGCCATTTTCAGGAACGGGGCATTGGTCAACCAGGTACAGTCTAACCAGGCTGAAAGTCTAATTAATTTATTCAACGAATTGTAGTTATGAAATTACCGATCATCAGACAGTTTTACCAGAACCAGACGCCTGAAAATTTAGAAAAGACCCTGGAAGTGCTGGAAAGCTTCACGGAGTTCAGGGGAACCACTGAAGAGGATATGAATGTGGCAGGCGAGCTGATTACCAACATCTGCGGAGCTTTGGAAGTTCATGCCAGCGTACAGAACGGAATGAGTGAAAAAGATGCTTTAAATTCATTCGCTCAGAAAGTATTAGGCTCTATTGACAAATAGCTTAAAATTTTAAACACGAATTTCGCAAATGGTTTTCACACATAACACAAATTAGAATCGTGCTGTTTGTGCTAGAATTAGTGTCTTTTGTGGTTAAAATCTTAAACACGAATTTCGCAAATATTTTTCACGAATAACACAAATATAAAACCGTGACATTTGTGATCTGATTAGTGCCATTTGTGGTTAAAATCTTAAACACGAATTTCGCAAATGGTTTTCACAAATAACACATATAAAACCGTGACATTTGTGATCTGATTAGTGCCATTTGTGGTTAAAATCTTAAACACGAATTTCGCAAATGGTTTTCACAAATAATACAAGTATAAAACCGTGACATTTGTGATCTGATTAGTGTCCTTTGTAGTGGTTAGACCTACCAAAACAAAATCCCGATGCCAGGACATCAGGATTTTTTGGGTTTATAAAATTTCTCTTATTTTAATCAGCTTCTTCTGCTCATCAGAATACTCAGGATATACCAGAACAGCAGCATAATGGAAGCAAACAGCTGTAAAGATGCCCCCACATATTGATTCGTGCTGTAGGCATTTTTCAGAATGCTGGTCTGATACAAAATCGTTGCAGAAGCCAGGATCACCATTCCTACCGAGAACCAAAGTCCTAAATTGAATCCGAAAAGCATTCCGCCTGCAATCAGTCCTAAAGAGATAAATCCGCCGATAATGATGACGTTCCTTAAGAAAGAAAAATCCCTTTTGGAAGTAAAGGCTACCAAAGAAATTCCTGCAAACATAGCTATGGTAAGCATAGCGGCCTGGAAGATAACACTGGGTCCTGCATAAAGCGTTGCAATCTTTATCAAAGGAAGGAAGATCACCGCTTCCAGGACAATATAAAACCCAAGTCCGAAATATTGCGTGGACTGGCTCTGTGAGAGCGACCATTTGGTAGCCAGCACCGAAGCCAGCCAGAATACCCCGATAACGAGCAGCCAGATGTACCGCTGGGCAAACATGGCAAAGATCACCTGGTCCGGAACCATTTTAAGCAATACACTTTCTACCCCGATAAAGGCAAGAATCGACAAAGCCACATGAATGTAGGTCTTTCTGTAAAACGCTGCCTGATCCACATCATTGGCGTGCGCCACTAAAACATTTGTCATCATAGTTTTATTTTTAGTTTAAATTATTTTATTTCGTAACCTTATACGGCTTGATCCCCATGATCTTTCCATCCTTTTCAAAAACAGCGGTAATGATTTTCACCGGTTCGGCCGATTGGTCATCCGCATATTTATACTGGATCATCGGATAGCTGCTCCCATCGATAAAAGGCTTTTCACCGCTTTTGATGATGCTGAAGGTTTTATTGGTATCAATATCGGCAGCCAGCTTTTGATAGACGACCTCCGTAACCATTTTCCGTGCTTTTTCAGACAGCAGGGCATCCATCCCTTTACGGTCGGAAGCTTTTAACGCACTGATAAATTTCAGAAAATTTCCGTTATACAGTGCCAGTTCTTCTTTGCTCAACTGCAACGCCGCTTTGGTATCGTAATTCAGGTTCTCCTTTTTGGGTTCAGCTTTAGGAGCTGCTTTTTTCTGGGAGAAAAGAAAAGGTGCCGATAAGACGGACAGGATACATATTATTTTTTTCATAAAGCTCTTATTTCAGATAAACCATAAACAGATTTATCCTGGTACTTATTGTCTGCCGTTTACCTTTTATTTGGTATATTCCGGCTTCATACCCAGAATCTTACCGTCGTTCTCAAAAATAACGGTGATGATATCGCGTGGCGGATCAGAAGGATCATCGGCATATTTGTACTGGATCGCCGGATAGGTTCCATTATCCAGAAGCTTCTGGTATCCCGATTTGTATACTGCCGTTTTCCGCTCGAAGCTGATGCCTCCGGATAGCTTCCGGATCACATCGTCCGATACGATATTTTTTACCTTATCGGAAATTAAAGTATTAATGGTCTGCTTATCCGAGGATTTCAATGCCGCTGTAAACTTCATAAAAGACTGATTGTAAAAGTCGATTTTATCTTTGCTCAGCTCGGAAGTCAGCTCGATTTTCTTGCTTTCAACAATTTTAATCTGGCTTGCCTGGGAAAACCCCAGCTGAAAAGCCAATACGGTAAGCACCGATACTATTTTTTTCATATCAATCTGGATTGGTAACGGCAAGATACGAAGAATTATATTACCGATAAAAATTTCATAGTGTCCACATTATCCGCATAAGTATCCAGTCCCGGATGCTGTGCTTCTCCCGGTCTTACAGAGTCCAGCCCCAGCTCTTCTTTGGCCACGATGCACTGGATATGCTCTTCATTTTCAGTGATAAAGCCTTTTACTTCATCCAGGGAAGAATACCGGCTGAAATTGATAACGGAAAGCGGACTGAATAATTTTTCATCCTCCTTCAGCATCACGAAATTATTATCCCAGAACTTTTCCTGGTTCAGCAGGTAGACCGCCCGGTTGTAATCGTAATTGTTGGCGTATTTGTGATGATTGATGATATCCTGGAACCCGGTGAAGCTCTCAAAAACACGGTCGATCACAAAATCTTCTGGAATAAACAGGCGGGTTACATTCCTGCAGCCCAACCCGAAATACCGGAAAATATCTTCTGCCAGCAGTTTCAGTTCGCCTTCCGTTTCGTCACCTTTTAAAACCGCAACTGAAGTTCTGTTTTTACGGATGATATGCAGGCGGTCCTTAAAATAATATTCCAGGTAGCGCGCCGTATTGTTGCTTCCGGTGGCAATCACCGCATCGAAATTTTCCAGACGCTCCACAAATTCAAACGGAACGTTGCCTTCTGAAAACTCATTCCATTTTTTTAACAGGAACGGAATCATGTACTTATCTTTTGAAGAAAGCTTGATCACCGGAATATGGTTGCTCAGTACCACGGAAATCACATCATGGAAACCGACCAGCGGGATATTCCCGGCCAGGATGAGCCCTACCCTTTTTGAGATCTTTGAAATCTGGTATTCTTTGAGCCAGCTGTTTATATTTTCCTCCGTAAGCAGGTCTGCCCACTGCTGCATGGCAAACCTTTGGTTTTCAGCAGTAAACCATGGGTTTTCTATTTGGGACCTTTGCAGCAAAGATTCAAAACCGGCGTCGTCTTCGTTATAAGTTGGCTGATCTTTTGCTAAAAAGTCTTTTATATATTCACTGAGTCTGGTAAGACCTAAAACTTGATTTTCGATATTCATAATTACTGTAAAATTGGGGAATATTTTGTAATTTTGTGCAAATTTAAAAAAAATTAGCGATGGCTATTAAAATAACTGATGAATGCATCAACTGCGGAGCCTGCGAACCGGAATGCCCGAACAATGCAATTTATGAAGGAGCAGTGGACTGGAAAGCTTCTGAAGGTACCGAACTGAAAGGTACCGTAACCCTTACCTCAGGACTTACCGTGAACGCCGATGCGCCACAGGAGCCTGTAAGTGACGATGTATACTTCATTGTAACCGATAAATGTACGGAATGCAAAGGCTTCCACGAAGAGCCGCAGTGTGCGGCGGTCTGCCCGGTAGACTGCTGTGTGCCGGATGAGGACCATGTAGAATCTGAAGAAGCGCTGCTTAATAAAAAAGCATTCTTACACGGAGAATAAAAGCTGCCGTCTCATCCATCATGAGGCGGTTTTTTATATACCTTCAATCTGAATTTTAATAAAAAACGATCAATGAAACCGTAAAATAATTTTTTACGGAAAACCAAAAAATAAATAATATGAGCAAAAAGCACAACTTCAGCGCAGGACCATGCATCTTACCTCAGGAAGTTTTTGAAAAATCGGCACAGGCCATCCTGGATTTCAATGGCATCGGGCTTTCCCTTCTTGAAATTTCACACCGGAGCAAGGACTTCGTAGCGGTGATGGATGAGGCGCGCGCCATTGTAAAAAGACTGATGAACCTGGGTGACGATTATGAAGTTTTATACCTGGGCGGGGGCGCCAGCCTGCAGTTTGCCATGGTTCCTTACAACCTGATGAAAGTAGGCGGAAAAGCAGCTTACCTGGATACGGGAACCTGGGCCGCAGGAGCGATTAAAGAAGCTAAAAAAGTAGGTACTGTGGATGTTTTGGGGTCTTCCAAAGAAAAAAACTATTCATTTATTCCTAAAGATTATACCGTGGGTTCAGAATATGATTATTTCCACTGTACCTCCAATAATACGATTTACGGAACCCAGATGAAATCTTTCCCGCAAGTGGATACGCTGATGGTCTGCGATATGAGTTCCGATATTTTCTCCAGACAGCTGGACTTCTCGAAATTCGACCTGATCTACGCCGGAGCCCAGAAAAACATGGGACCTGCCGGAGTAACGCTTGTCGTCATCAAAAAAGAAATCTTAGGGAAAACAGGAAGGGAAAATATGTTTTCCATCCTGGATTATTCGCAGCACATTGCCAAAGAATCCATGTACAATACCCCGCCGGTATTCCCGGTATATGCTTCATTGCTTACTTTGCAGTACCTTGAAAACAACGGAGGCATCGCAGCAGCCGAAGCCAGAAACGAAGCCAAGGCGAAACTTCTGTACGACGAAATCGACAGCAACCCGCTCTTTGAAACCTTCTGCGTAAAGGAAGACCGTTCCCTGATGAATGTATCCTTCAACCTTACCGACGAAAGCAAAAAAGAAGCGTTCGATGCCGCATGGAAAGCAGCAGGAATCAGCGGATTGAACGGACACAGAAGCCTGGGCGGGTACAGAGCCAGTTTATACAACGCCATGCCGGTAGAAAGCGTGCAGGTTCTGGTGGATGTCATGAAATCCATTAACTAATATAAAAATTTGAAATTCAATTATTTAAATAATAACGGGTGTTATCTTAAATTTTCTTAATTTGCGCCACTGTTAAATTATTTAAAATTTACGTATTTAAATAATTAAAGAATATAAAAACATGAGGGTTTTAGCCAACGACGGAATTTCAAAAGCGGGTGAGCAGGCATTGAAAAATGCAGGAATCGAGGTACTGGAGCACAGGGTTGCCCAGGAACACGTCATCAGCTTCATCAATGAAAACAACGTGGATGTCCTGCTGGTAAGAAGTGCCACAAAAGTGAGACAGGACCTTATCGATGCCTGTCCCGGACTGAAGATCATCGGAAGAGGCGGCATCGGAATGGACAACATCGATGTGGAATACGCCATTGAAAAAGGAAAATACGTCATCAATACCCCGACGGCCTCTTCGAAATCCGTGGCAGAGCTGGTGTTCGGCCACTTCTTCTCGCTGGCAAGGTTCCTTCACGAATCCAACAGGCTGATGCCGCTGGAAGGAGAAACCCATTTCAACGCCATGAAAAAGTCATTTGCCAACGCGTATGAGCTTTCCGGGAAAAACCTCGGGGTCATCGGATTCGGAAGCATCGGCCAGGAAGTATTGAAAATAGGGATTTCCCTGGGAATGAACGTGAATGTCCTGACCAGAAAGCCTAAAACCAAGACCCTTACCCTGGAATTTTTTGACGGCCGGTCGCTGAATTTTGAAATCACTTCCACCAACGATATGGATGCTTTCCTGAAAGATGCGGATTTCATCAGTATCAATACGCCTAAAACAAACGGCTATATCATAGACACGCCCCAGTTTGAGAAAATGAAAGACGGCGTATACATTGTTAATACGGCAAGAGGCGGTGTGATGAATGAAGTGGCCCTGATCGATTTCATCGAATCTGAAAAAGTAGCGGGTGCCGCACTGGATGTTTTCGAAAAAGAACCGAGCCCGGAAGTTCTGTTGCTGATGAACCCTGCCCTTTCGCTTTCTCCCCATATCGGGGGGAATACGGTAGATGCCCAGGAAAAAATCGGAGTTGAGCTTGCGGAACAAATTATTAAGATTAAAGAAACTATACTATAAAATATGCCTATTTTTAAACCTTTTCGTGGAATAAGACCTCACAAAGACTACGAGAGCACCTTCCCTACCCACCCTCTGGATAATTTTACCCAGGAGGAGATTGCGGAAAAAGCTCAGGTAGAAAATACTTACATCCATATGATCAAGCCGTATGTGGTAAGCAAATCCAAAGATATCGACCGGAATTTAAGAAAGATCCGTTCGACATTTGAAGACCTGATGGAAGAGAAAAAACTTGTTCAGGACAATTCTTCCTACTATCTTTATGAGCAGATTTATCCCAACAAACAGGTTTTCAGAGGGCTGCTCGGTTTAGCGAGTATCGAGGATTTCTGGAACGGAAAAATCAAAAGGCATGAAAGCACCATTCCCCAGAAGAAAGAAAAGCTGGCCCATTACCTGGAAAAGGTAAATCTTCAGGCAGAACCGGTATTGCTGACGTATCCGTCCAATTCAAAGATCGAACTCCTGATGAACCACGAGGAGAAGAACGTTCCGATCTTCAACCATGTGGATACCAAAGGCATCCGGCATAAAATCTGGCGGATCGACAACCGCCTGAAGCTGCAGCAGTTTAAAGAAGTGATCGACCAGATCGACGCCTTCTACATTGCGGACGGCCACCACAGGATCGGCTCAACGGCTTTAAACGCGAAACATCAGAAAGACAAAAACAAAAGGCATAACGGAACGGAATTATACAATTTCGTCTACAGTTTCATCGTTTCCAACCAATCCATCAAAATCCACGATTACAACCGGATTGTATCAGACATCAACGGCCTGTCAACCGAAGAATTTTTAAAACAGCTGGAGAAATATTTCCTGATTCACGAAAAAGGGCAAACAGCATACTATCCATCCCAGAAATTCCATATTTCGATGTATATGGATGGTAAATTCTATTCCCTTCACGTAAAGCACGACCTGCGTTCCCAGGAAATGTCTCTGGACAACCTGGACCATCATCTTCTGGATAAATATATTTTTAAAGATATTTTAAAGATCGAAGACCCGGACAGTTCCGAGAAAATATCCTACGTGAAAGGCACTTCCACGATCGAAGGAATCAGCCAGCTGAAAGAGAAAGTGGATCATGGGGAAGGAAAAGCCGGGTTTGGAATTTATCCCGTAAGCTTCAACGATATGATTAAGATTTCAGACCTGAAACTGAGAATGCCGCCGAAATGCACCTTCATTGAGCCGAAGTTGGTTACCGCACTTTTAATGTACGACATGAAACAATAAACTATTACCAATTTTTCCTTACTTTTAGCAACGGAAAAAGAAAGGTCAATAAAAATGAAAAAAGCATTCATTATCATTCCACTCTTTTTGGGTGGATTTTTATTTTCTCAGAAAAAGCCCTTCAAAAGACCGGCAAAGAAAACATCGGCAACTGTGAAGATGAACTATTTTGATGAGTTCAAAAAGATTTCCGACGAGATCATGACCAACGGAACGGCATACGAAAACCTGGGACAGCTTACCAAAGGCGTCGGGCCCCGCTTCAGCGGAACTCCCGGATACCTGAAAGCCGTGGAATGGGCGGAAAAAAAACTGAAGGAAATGGGCATCGAGATGATCTGGAAAATGGAAGCTAAGGCTCCGGTGTGGATCAGGGGAAAAGAATCCCTGCAGATCAGGGCCGGAAACGGCGACTGGAAAAACATCCAAATGCTTTCTTTCGGAAATTCTGAAGGGACGGGCGGAAAAGACCTTACCGGAGAAATCGTGCTCATCGGTTCAACCGCCGAACTGAATGCAATGTCGGTAGGACAGCTGAAAGATAAAATCGCTTTCGTCAACCTTCCGATGGATCCGAAAATCATCAACACCAGCGACTCTTACCTTCTTACGGCCAAATCGAAGCTTATTTCCGCTTCCGTGATTGCCAAGACCGGAGCGAAAGCATTAATTATAAGATCTTTAACCACCGCTTCGGATGACACGCCGCATGCCAAGATGGTGTATTACGAACCGGACGATAAAATCAGAATTCCGGCGTTATCCATCGGCGTAAGGTCTGCCAACGAACTTGAAAAACTTCTGAAAAGCCAGAAAGTATCCGCCAGGCTTAATATGACCGCCCAATCCAAAGGCGACACCACCAATCCGAATATCATTGCTGAAATTCAGGGTAAGAAAGATTCTAAAGTGATCGTTCTCGGTGCCCAGCTCGATTCCTGGGATTTCGGGGAAGGTGCGATCGACGACGGTACCGGCGTGGCGCAGTGTATGGAAGTATTGAGGACCTTTAAGGCCATGGGCATTGAAAACAACCATACGATCCGGGTGGTATTTTATGCCAACAGTGAAAACGGAGGCCAGGGCCGGGAAATGTATGCCGCTTACGTTAAAAAGAAAGACGAGAAGCATGTCTTTGCTTTGGGAACCGATGCCGGAGGCTATTCGCCGAGAGGATTTTCCCTGGACATGCCGCCTCAGAGAAGAAAACTGATCTTTGAATGGAAAAACTACTTCCTTCCCTATGGGGTGTACGACTTCGACCAGACCGATGCGATCCAGGATATTTCGCCGCTGAAGAAACTCGATATTCCGTTGGCCGAACTTGTAGTCGATACCCAGCGGTATTTCGACTACCACCACTCTGAGCAGGATACTTTTGATAAAGTGAATAAAAGGGAGCTTCTCCTGGGCGCAGTGGCCATGACCCAACTGGTTTTTATGATCGATAAAAACTGGTAACGATATTTTAACCCGTTTAAAAAACATGGTTTACCTAACACTTAGGTATTAGGAAATTTAAATAAGAGTATCGGAAAAAAACGTCCGTTTCGTCAGATCAACCGGTTGATTCCTGCTTTGTCTCCTTAAATTAGACGTCCGAAAAATAGAAACCCTGCATCTGAAAATAAAGCAGATGCTATAATAAAAATCGTCATGGAAATCCTCAGACTCCATCTGAATCCGGAACTTTTAACGGAATATAAAACCAACAGACTTTACCTCCAGTGGCAGGATTTACTGGGCAGTCTTGAAGAAAAAAAGCTATCGGATAAGACCATAGGAATGATTAATCAGGAAGTTGAAGCCATCAACTCCACTTCCCTGACCGATAAATCCTTACAGAATTTATTAAAAGTGAAGCAGACCTTCATTCTCAGCCTCCTTGAAAAGGAAGAAAAGCTGGTCCCGAAAAACCATTACCGGAACAGATGGCTGGCCGCCGGGCTGGGCGCATTCGGGATTCCGCTGGGGGTGATCTTCGGAATTTCACTCGGTAATATGGGTTTATTCGGAATAGGACTTCCCATTGGGATGAGCATTGGCATCGCAGTCGGTACTTCGATGGATAAGAAGGCACAGGCAGAAGGCAGACAGCTGGATGTGGAACTCAAATATTAAACAAAAGAATCATGAAGAAGATCATAGGCCTGGTATCCCTTTTAGCCGGCATGACGGCTTACAGCCAGACAAAAGAAGACTCTGTACAGTTTGCCGGAATTTCCACGGAAATTCTGAACCATGGAAAAGCTTACACCGAATTGCGGGATCTTACCAAAAATATCGGTCACCGCCTCAGCGGTTCGGAGGCTTATGAAAAATCCGTGCAATGGGCCGCACAGAAACTCCGCGATGCCGGAGCTGACAAAGTCTGGCTGCAGGAGGTGACGGTTCCGGTCTGGGTACGGGGGAAGGAATCTCTGCAGATCAGAACCACCGGTGGAAAATGGAAAAACCTGAAGATGCTTTCGTTGGGAAATTCCGAAGGAACCGGCGGGAAAGACGTTTCCGGAGAGATTATCATGGTACGGTCGATTCAGGAATACGAAAAACTAACGCCGGAACAGGTGAAAGGTAAAATCGTTTTCTTCAACTACCCTTTCAGCCAGTCGTTTGTGGAAACTTTCAGAGGGTACAGCGATGCTTCAAAATACAGGACGACAGCAGCTTCTTTAACAGCGAAGAAAGGCGGGAAATTTGCGGTTATCCGTTCACTCTCTTCTGCTTTTGATGATGTTCCGCATACCGGAGCCATGCGTTACGGCGATGATAAAAAAATTCCTGCGGTTGCAATCGGAAGCACCACGGCCGATGAACTGGCTGAACTTTTACAGGCCGGAAAGGTAACGGCAAAACTCAACTCCAGCTGCGGCATGAAAGGTGAAAAGCTTTCCCATTCGGTCATCGGAGAAATTACAGGCAGAAAAGACAACCAGATTATTGTGGTGGGCGGCCACCTGGATTCCTGGGATGTGGGTGAAGGGGCGCATGACGACGGAGCCGGAATTGTCCAGAGCATTGAAGTTTTACGGACGTTTAAAAAACTCAGTATTTTCAATAACCATACCATCCGGGTGGTTTGTTTCGCCAATGAGGAAAACGGCGTAAAAGGCGGTATCCAATATGGCAAAACGGCGAAGGAAAATAATGAAAAGCACCTGTTTGCCATCGAAACGGATGCCGGCGGCTTCAGCCCGAGAGGAATTTCCCTTGAAATGGATGATGCCCGGAGAAAACAGATCCGGGGTTGGGCAGAATTGTTTCTCCCTTACGGCGTGTACGATTTTACAGGAATGTTCTCCGGCACCGATCTTTACCCTCTTCACGATATGGGTGTTCCGACCGCCGAACTTGTTCCGGATTCACAGCGGTATTTCGATATCCATCATACGGAAGAAGATACTTTTGAAAAGGTGAACCGGAGAGAGCTGCTGATGGGTGCCGGAACTCTAACGCAGATCGTGTATATGATCGACAGGAACTGGTAATTGAAAAGTTAGATGATAAATGCCGGAAAAGAGAGGTCTGAAGGTTGGTATTTAAAAACTTACCAGAGTTTATCCACCAACTATTATCATTTTTTTTGAAAGATGCTTCTGCTGATTGAAGGAAGAAGTATTTGAAATAAAAAAAGTGTATTGAAACAGGTTCAATACACTTTTTTTATGAGTAATGATCTTATTGTCACCCCGTCAAATCAGAGCGGAATTCATTTTAAAGGAATTTGCTTAGAGCTATGATTTCCTGAAATCAGTAAGCGGCATTCATTTTTATCATAAATAAAATCTTTGCAACTGGCATACAAGACATCTTAATCTTTGTGACATTGCGATTTCACAATATGATTGCGGTTACATTCAGCATTGACCATTCACTTGCGAAACAAAATTCACCTTAAGCAGATTCAGTTGATATCTAGAATTTATACGCTACAAACCGGTCAATCGCCAGTCCGCCCGGAATAGACTGGTATGGCGGGTTTTCTGCTGTACCGCCCCATCGTAAAAGCCTGGTTGCCGCCGCCCCGTTATTGGCAGGCTGCCCCGCAATAGGTTTGATGGTTAAATAAATATCCTGCGGACCGGTAGTTACAATAAAAAAAGTATTGTTAACGGTAAACCCGCCCATTCCCGAAGTTACGGAATTATAGATGCTGTTCCAGGTGCCCGGTACTGCCCCGATGGCATTGGCAAGATTGGTGTCGTTGTTTACGGCACCCCGGGTAATCAGATATTCTACCTGTCCCGGAATCGATACCGCGTTATCAAATCCGAAATCCGCATTCAGGAATACCAGGTAGGTCCCGGCCATCGGAAGAGACAGCTTGGCGACCGAGCTGTAGCGGCCTGCCGGAATGGAATTGTTGGTATTGGCCTGCGCATTATTGATTAGCCATGATCCTTCAACACTGCTGGAAAACGCCATCGTCCTCCACGTTCCTACTCCGTTCGCATCGCTGGTCAGCACCTTTCCTTCTCCCTGGGTTCCGTCCGCAATTTTCACGGCTCCCGGAGTAGTCCCGTTATTTACCTCCAGTTTAACGGAAGGGCTATTGGTTCCGATACCTACTCTGTCATTCACAGCATCAACGTTAAAAGTATTGTTGTCTACGGTAAAATGGCTGGTTCCGCTGGTTGCTGAAGAGGTAAAAGCCATGGTGTTGGTTCCCTGGGAAACCGTACGGTTGGAAGTTAACGTTCCATTGTCTTTATACAGATCGCTGCCTGCGCCCACTTTCTGCCAAAGGCTGCCGTCAAAGAAATAATATCCGGTAGCCGTTATATTTACCCTTTGTGAGGCTACATCTCCGCCTGCGATATCGCTGATGTAGATGATTGTCCCGGCCTGATCTGTTCCGTACACGCTGTTTCCTTTGGCAGTAAGTTGTGCTCTGGTAAGACGCGGGGCCTGAAGCCCGTCTGCATCAGTATTCCCAAGATTAGCAGCAATATCAAGGGTCGTCTTCGGTGCTGAAGTATTGATCCCTACGCGTCCCTGCTGAGCATTTGCGTTTCCGGCAGCAAACAGCATGGCCAGGGTAATCCCCAGCATAAATTTATTTTTCATAATAACAGTTTATAAGAGTTTTGAATTTAACGGCAGCAAAGATAATTGAATTTAAATATTTTTAAGCATATTAAATTATTATTTAATTAAAATTTATTTTAGCCTCTGAAAACGTACATATTATATAATTCAAAACCATATTATTAACATTAATGTAAAATGTTTTTCATCTTTGAATTCATTGGTAAAGGGATCATACAATCATTGGAGGAAGCTCAGGCTTTAAATCAAAGAAGAAAACAATGTACCCTTTACTATAGAAATTCATAGGTCTATGGTAGGGAATAATACCTGAAATTCGCTTCTGAATTCGCTTACTGTTTAAAGCATATATCTGAATAAGTAAAATAAATCAATGAAATTCTGCAGGTTAGAATAAAGTCATGATTAAACAAATCAAGATTTGAGATTTTCCTGCAAGTACAGACAATACCGGTTTGCGACTTAAAATCATCGCCTGTGATGTTATTCCGGTCTTCACTCTTCCGGTCTGTTAACCTGATTTTCATTTTAAGTTTACTTCAGCATAACAGGACTTCTAAAACAGAATTCTGTCCGTTTACCTTTCGTTTTCAGAAAATAATCTTACTTTTGGCCTTTAAAAAAAATAACATGAAAAAACTCATTTTTGCATCTTGCATGATCTTCTTATGCAGCAGCCAGACCTTAATGGCACAGTCTAAAGCTAAGACAAAACCACAGACCACGGATTCCAAAGCTTCCATGTTGAAATCACTCCGGAACAAAATGGTACAGGGAATGGTGGCCAACGGTACCCCTAAAGCAAAGACTGAAAAATTTGCAGATTGCTTTACAAAAGACTTAGGCGAAAAATTAACGCCTGAAGAACTTGCTTTATTTTATAAACTGAATGAAGTAAAACCCGGACAGAATCCTCCCAAAGAACTGATCAGAAAGGCAGAGGACATGGGCATCAACGAAAAGATGCAAACCATCGGGATGAGCTGCGCCTCACTTCTGAAATAGCCGGTAAAAATCAATCCCACAGGTTTTTAATCATAAAAACAGACGGTACCAATGAATGGACCGTCTGTTTTTTTATCGGTTTATTCAGATTTTATTCTTAGTGGGTAATAAAAAGATTTGGGAAATCTATGGATGATCAGCCTAATTTAATTAAAAATCAATTGAGATAAACTTTTCTGTCAAGCTTAAAGTCGAGCGTTTTACCATCGCGGGTTACTTTTACCAGAATTGTTGTCTGATCCCTTTCGACCCGGTTCATGAAATAATAACACGCCGCTTCTCCATCCAGATGATCCAGCATGACATTATTGATGCTGATGATGGAATCTCCGATTTTCAGTGGAAAATGATCCTGCTGAAATACAAAAGCCACCACCGGCTTCTGATCCACAAAACGGTAGGTAAAGCCGAATGATTCGAGTTTCGGAGGATTGCTGCGGATCTGTTTCAGGTAAATGGCATTGTTTTTCCAGTCCATGATAAAGGCAAAATCCCTGAGGAACTCATTGCCCATCAGGCTGGAAGTACCGGTAGACATGATTTCGTCGGGAAAAACCCGGTTTCCCAACACCAGGGAATCGATCCTGAAAATGGCTCCTCCGACGGGTTTTGCAGCGCCGAAAGCTCCCGTAGAGCGGGTTCCGAAAGTTTCTATTTTCCGGGATGCTTTTGCAGGATCATAGATTTTCTCCGTCATCTCAAACCTTCCCGAAAATCCCGTATCGAAAGTAAGCTCCGCATCTTTACCGAAAAGAGAGGTTTTTATGGCCGGGGTTTTCTGCGCCTGCGGCTTAAAAGGGAGGATGAAAGTATAGTCGTGAGGATTGAAAAGGGAAAGATCCCGGGTCGCTTCGAGCGAATTTTCGTTATAATTGATTCGCCAGAACAGTTTGGCCATCTGGTTGGCCCCGATGATTCCGTCTACTTTCAGGCAGCCGAGTTCTGCGGAATTAAGGTCCAGCACAATGGCCCCGATATTTGTGAAGACCATCTGGTCAACGATCATTTCCGGGAGTTCGGTAAAGATCTGCTGCTGCCTGCTGTTGTTGGAATCCCCTACAGCTCTCCTGTATTTCTTTTTCAGTTTCAGTTCGTTATAAATCGCACCGGAGATCACCGTCGGTGCTCCGGAATCAAATAAAAAATTATAGGGTTTGCCATTGATCTTCACCCTCACGAAGGGCAGGTTGTTCTCAAACCTCAGATTGACTTTTTCCACCGCATGCTGTAGCTGTACCTTCCCTTTTTCAAAAAATTTCTTCGTCTGCGCATGTACCGTCGTCATCGAAAGCACGAAAAACGAATACAGAATCTTTTTCATTGGCTTATTTTACACGAAAATAAGGTTTTTTGCGGGGATGGAGAAATTATCGGTCTTTCCATCAGATTTTTCAAGATTTAATAGGTTGGAAGATGGAAGTGGGATGAAGGAAGTTTCTCTTGTCAGAAATACGATCAAAGGTCTTGATGATCAAACGAAATCATTTCAACTTTAACAAAGTTTTTCAAATAGCCTTTGGTTTATTGTAAACTAAATATAAGTTAAATAAGATCGGATTTACATTGTCCTAAAATTCAAGGTACAACTTTCTACAGGAGCAGATAAAATCATATCAAAAGTGTGAATCGTTTGTTCATTTTACCAGTCATGATTTTATTTAAAAATTGTAACTGAATGATCCTTAATTTTATTTTTTAATTAAACTACTGAAGATAAGTTAAATATGGTCGATTTCACGTTAGTTAGAGCTAGACCTTATCCAAGATTTTCTTTGGCAGCACTTTTACCAGCTGCGATTTGTATTCCTTTTCAAGAACCACAAACGTCCAGGATTTCCGGTCCTTGGATACGGCACAGGCCCTCATCCGGGCATTGATGAGATAAGCATTTTCGGCGGCCAGATATTTCACCTGATCCTGACCGTATTTTTGGGTAAAGGCCGTGCCGATTTTCTTTTTCATATCGTCATTCACTGAACTTACATTGCATTTCAGCGTAAAAAAGTAAGGCGCAACGGCAAAATATTCACCGCCGATCTTTTCGGGTTTTTCAATCGTTCCGAACTTCAGGTTGCTCATCTCAATCTTCATAAACGGATTGTTATAGGTCATGGCAAGGATCCGGGCCATTTGCTCTTTCGGGATCACCGTGAAAAATTTCGGATAGATATAATTCACCCCCTGACTGATCTTTTTTTCTTTAATGCTGTTGATAAATCCGGTTAAAGATTTTTTGATGGCGGCATCATCAGGATTGGCCTGAGCGCCGGCAAAGCTGATACAAAACAGGGAGGCAAAAAGCAATACGAACAATTGGGTTTTCATAGACATACAGTTAAAAAATCTGATCTTATTTTTTAATAAAAGAAGTCATGATTCGCCCCTCAGCCTTTACCGGATAAAATCCCAGGATGTATTTTCCGGTGGGCAGGTTTCTGAGGTCGATCTCATTTCCGTTCAGGGTTCCTGAAGCGATTATTCTTCCGGAGGCATCATACAATTCGTACCTGCCGTTCTGCACTTCTCCTTTTATTCTGATAAAATCAGTCGCCGGATTGGGGTAAAGTGTTACACGATGAATTTTTTCCGCTTCCTGTACCGACAGGACTGCACTGGTGTTGTATAAAATATCCAGCCCCACATTATAATCTGCGATCACGATGTCCTTTTTCCCGTCACTGTTGATATCGCCGACGGCTAGCCCGTCTTCATTGTAGCTGCTGGCATAGGCTACCGGGAACTGCTGATAACCGTTCGCATAATTTCCCGAGCTGTTCTGCGAATACGTCGTTACCCGGTTCCAGCCTCCGTGAACGGCAATGATCTCATTTTTACCGTCGTTATTAAGATCGGCCACCCTTAAGGCATCCGGCAGTTCATAAGCCGGCATTTCGCCCTGATCTGCATATAAAGCGCTTCCGGTAACCTGGTGGAGGATCCTGATCTTTGAAGTCCCGTTCGGCCCCTTGCACAAAAGAAGATCCTGCTTCCCGTCGTTGTTTACGTCGCCGAGCGTCATCCCGTCATAAGTCTGGCCTGCATCGAAAACTACAGGATTTGGGTTCATGGTATTCCCGGCGGAAAAATAGGTGTATACTTTTTTAAGATTCGGAATGTGGATCACCAGATCATTGCTGCTGTCGTTGTTCATATCGGCGATTTCCATCATCGGCGCCGGATAAACGTAGGCATTTGCAGGTTTGGGGATGCTGATTCCCTGGAAAGTGCCTGCAGTACTCTGCTGGTAAAGGACCTGGATGTTCTGCCAGGTGGAAAGGATGATATCGTTTCTCCCGTCACGGTTCATATCGGCAACCCGTACCCGTTCCAGGGTTTCGGTAAGCGGTGTGGTAATGATGGGATCGAGCGTACCGGATGCGTTCTGGTAAAATATTCCGTAAAAGGAAGACGGCGACTTGATCCCGACGATAATATCGTTTTTACCGTCCTGGTTCAGGTCTCCAATGTCGAGGGACCCGATGATTTTATAGTCGCTTGCATACGGATAACGAACCGGTGCATCCAGCGTCCCGTTTGCATTCTGAAGATATACCAGGATGGAGTGGTTGTTGATGCTCGAACCGTAAGCCTGAAGCCCTAGGACCACATCGTTGCGCCCGTCGTTGTTTACATCTCCGATCTTTACGGCTTCCGGCCAGGATTCCGTCCATTTGTTTTCATAAGGCAAAAAACTGATCTGGCTGAATGTTTTGGAGGAGGCCAGCAGCAGGATTGCTAAAAAGTATTTTTTGTTCATGGTTATCGCGTTTATTCATTGCTAAAAAAGCCATCCTTACGGACGGCTTTTTATGGTATAAAATTCAGATTATTTTACTTTTACCAGCTCAACATCGAAAACCAGCCATGCGTTTGGCGGGATCACCCCTCCTGCACCTCTCTCTCCGTAGCCCATTGCCGGCGGGATCAGTAAAGTAGCCGTTTCGCCTTCTTTCAATAGAAGGATTCCTTCGTCCCATCCCTTAATCACTCTTCCCATCCCGATCGGAATTTCAATCGGCTCGTTTCTCTTGAATGAAGAATCGAATTCGGTTCCGTCCACCAGTTTTCCTGCATAATGCACGGATACGTTGTCACCTGCTTTCGGTGCTTTCCCGTCCGTTGTTTTTGTAATTTTGTAGTACAGTCCGGATTCCGTTTTCTGCATTCCCGCTTTCAGGTCTTCTACCATTTTATCCTGATTTGCTTTGAATTCTTCTTCCTTTTTCTTTCTGTCCGCTTCTTCTTTTGCAGCTGCCGCTCTGTTGTTTTCTGCGATTTTCGCTTTTCCTTCGGTGAAAGTTTTTGCAGGATCGTAGTTTTTGTACTCGTCTCCTTTGCTGAAAACAGAAACCTTTTCCAGAACGATATCGGTTTTAGGCTTATCCTGAGGTCCCTTTTCTACATTGGCAATCGTATCGATCACATCCTCTCCTTTTACTATTTTTCCGAAGATCGTATGTTTTCCGTCCAGCCAAGGGGTAGCGACTTCCGTAATGAAGAACTGGGAACCATTGGTATTCGGTCCTGAGTTTGCCATGGAAAGAATTCCTTTTCCGGTATGTTTCAGGTCGTTCTTTTCATCCTCGAATTTATATCCCGGATCTCCCATTCCCGTTCCCTGAGGATCTCCCCCCTGGATCATGAAATCCTTGATCACGCGGTGGAAAATAGTCCCGTCATAATAAGGAACTCCTTTCGCTTTTGCTTTGTTATCGATTTTCCCTTCTGCAAGACCGATAAAATTCGCTACGGTTACAGGGGCTTTTTTGTCTTCAAACTTAACAATCATATTGCCTTTTGTGGTCTGAAGGTTTGCGTAAAGTCCGTCGTTAAGACCTTCGTAAGTTTCTTTGTCTACGTTCATTTTTTTATAAATTGGTGTACAACTCATCAGCGAAACACTTGCCGCTGCCAGAATTATATTTTTGTTAAACAATTTCATGGATTATAATGCTTTTAATTTTATGATTAAAGGAATATCGTTATCGATCTTCTTTTCGTCGCCATAGGTTCCGTAAGCCAGGGCTGAAGGCACCAGAAGCGTTACTTCCTCACCGTCACGGATGAAACGCAGAGCATCCTCTACGGCTTTCAGCTCATCAAAATGCCCGAATTTGGCCTCTCTCCTTGCCACCGGCTGATCATAAATTTTGGTCTGATCGAAGTCATAGAGATCATAGGAATACGAAATCAGGGTGTTGTCCTGCCTTCTCTGCCGCTGGTCAAAGCCCTGTGCATCGGTCCAGTAATTCAGCTGGGTAGGATAGAATTTTACAGGCTGGCCGTTGATCCAGTCCTGGATCTGGGTTCTTTCCATGCTGTTGAGATTCCGCATCCTGTTCCGGGAAACTTCAAGATCATTCTTGCTGAGGACGCCGCCCACGGGAGGATGGGTCTGCGCATTTTTGCTGCAGCTGACGATTCCTAATATTGATATGAAGAGTATTTTTTTCATAAACTTTTGCGAAAATACACATTTCGGGAATCATTAACAAAACTTGCCGGCAAAGTTTAGCGATTTTCACTGCAGCTACCGGAAAAAACAAAAGCCGGAAAAATTCCCGGCCCTGCTTATTTTTTTATACTCCGATTAAACGGTTTCCAGAACATGGTCTACTTTTACCCTCCATCCGAAAGGATCTTCGGAAAGATTGGTCTGAAGGTCAACCAGATCGTTTTTAAGAATTACCGCAAAACTTTCTTCATCTGACAATCTTGGCAGTTCAAGTTTTTCTCCGTTGTAGCCTAAAGCCTGGAAAACAGTGGTTACCACTGCCGTTCCGACCCCCCATACTTCTTTAAGGGTTCCGTTTTTCTGTGCTTCGATTACGTCTTTTACTTTAATAGGCTCGATTTTCACTTCGATTCCTCTTTTCTCAGCCAGCTGGATAAAGCTGTCTCTCGTTACCCCGTCAAGGATTTTTTCGGAAGTCGGCGGTGTATAGATGGTATCGTTGATTCTTACGAAAACGTTCATCGTTCCGCTCTCTTCAAAATATTCGTGGGTAGCGTCATCCGTCCAGATAATCTGCTCATAGCCTTCTTCGATAGCCAGCTGAGTCGGATAGAAAGATGCGGCGTAGTTTCCTGCTGCTTTTGCCGAACCTACCCCACCGCTTGCCGCTCTGGAATAATGGTCTGAAATTTTTACGGAAACCGGTTCCGTATAATACATTTTGGCCGGGGTTGCCACAATGGCGAACATATATTTATTAGCCACTCTTGCTTTCAGTGCTTCTTCCGTTGCGAAAATCAGCGGTCTGAGATATAATGACATTCCTTCTCCTGAAGGGATCCAGTTGCGGTCTGCATCTACCAGTGCTTTCAGCCCGTCCAGAAACATCTCTTCCGTTACTTCAGGCATCGCAAGACGTTTCGCCGATTTATTGATACGTTCAAAATTCTTTTCAGGCCTGAAAAGGAAAACCTGTCCGTCTTTGTCTTTATAGGCTTTCATGCCTTCAAAACAAGCCTGTCCGTAGTTTACCCCCATCATCGCAGGCGTAAATTGTAAAGGACCATAAGGAACCAATTTTACATCACCCCACTTTCCGTTTTCATACTCACAAATGATCATGTGATCGATGAATGTGTTTCCGAATGAAAAGTTGTTGGGATCGAATGTAGAAATTCGGGAGTTTTCAGTTTTTTGAATTATCATTTCTAAAATTTTTTATGAGGTTCTACAAATTTAATATAATTTTCTAAATATAAAAATTTTAGAGTAAATTTGTAAAAAAATAGCTTGAAACGAGAGATCAAAACCACCAATGACGGTAGTAAAACATTATTTATCAATGATTTAAACGAAAACTACCATTCACACCACGGTGCATTACAGGAAGCAGAACACGTGTTTATCAAAAACGGATTAAATCTAATAGATGATTACGAAATTAATATTTTAGAACTCGGTTTTGGAACAGGTTTGAATGTTTTGGTGACAATTAATGAATATTTAAAAACTGACAAAAATCATATCATTAATTATTTTACCCTTGAAAAGTATCCCATAAATCAATCGGAAATTGACGATCTGGCGTATTTCGAGCTTTTTGATAATCCTGAATTCAGGAATATTTATCAGAAAATTCATCTGGCGGAATGGGAAAAATCAATGGAAATCATTAGTGGCTTTAATCTTAAAAAGATCGAATGTGACTTTTTCAACCTGAAAGACACCGACTTACCGAAAATCAATCTGGTTTATTATGACTGCTTCGGGGCGAGGGTTCAGCCGGATCTGTGGGAAAAACCCCTGTTTGAAATGGTTTCTGACAAAATGGCGGTTAACGGTTTGTTAACGACCTACTCCTCAAAAGGCAGCGTACGGAGAATTCTCCAGGAACTGAATTTCAATGTAGAAAAAAAGCAGGGCCCTCCGGGGAAAAGGGAAATGATCAATGCTATTAAACTTTAGCATGAACCCATCTTTTTATCTAGTATATGATTTAACCGGTTAAGAAAAAGGAAAAGCTTGTCGAAATACATTTAAACCATTAAAGTTGATGCTTTACGAGGATCCGCAAAGAACATCCAGCTTCCATCATCCCGCTTCCAGCCTCCTAATCTTATTTATTTCAATTCCAGATCATCTAACATATCTGAATAAAACTTTCAATCATAGCCGGCATCTTATCGTCAGACTTTAATATTCAGACGTCCACCGCGCCGTCCATTTCGGCTAAAATTCCTAAATTAGCCCTACCAAATATTAAATATGATAGACAAAATCAACATAAGGGTATACGCCTGTGCGGTAAAAGATAAAAAGGTACTGGCCCTGTTTGAAGAATATGCCGGCGAGCCTTTAATGAAATTTCCGGGCGGCGGACTCGAGTTCGGGGAAGGGGTAACCGACTGCCTGCACCGTGAATTCGATGAAGAGCTGAATGTAAAAATAGAAATCGCAGAGCATCTTTATACACAGGAGGGTTTCCTGGTATCGCGCTTCCGGGAAAACGAACAGCTGCTGACCATTTATTATATGGTGAATATCATTAATGAACAGGATTTTCTGATCCTCGATCCGTGTATTGAGAGAACCGAATGGATCGATATCGACAGGCCGGATAATCCGTTTCCTCTACCGGTAGATCAGATCGTCTTTGACAAATTAAAAGAAAAATTCCTGTAAGTGCTCTTACAGGAATTTTTATGTTTCTTTATTATCTCGGTACCCTGAAAGTACCGGCTCCCGGATACGGCTGAAGATAGCCGGAGTTCCAGTTGGACTGAAGCAGCGACTCCAGGTATTCATCGGTACGGTTGCGATGCGGGTTATACTGATCTTTCAGATCGATATCGGCCATCTTACCTTTTACATTCCACCAGAAGGCACTCCATCCTCCTCTTAATTCTTTGATGATTTCATAGACGTTCTTGCCGGTTGCCCGGTTCATCAGCTTGGCAAATACTTGGCCTTCGGTCGTAGTTAAATCCCTCAATTGCTTTTCATACTGGTCTGCCAGGATATTCTGACGGTCACGGATGTATTTTCTTTTGGACTTATCATCCAGATTGGTCATTTCGCCCTGGATATCGCGGTATTGCTGTAAAGCGGTTACAAAAAGGGGATACACCCGGTAGAGCTTTTTATTCAGAAAGTAATAATAATTCCGGTCCAGCTGGTTGTTGAATTTTGGCTTATTCAGAAGAACCAGCTCATCCATCACCACGACCGTTTCTCCGTTGATCTCATAAATCTTTGCCTTCTGCCGCTCATCATAAAAATATTTATTTCCGAATTCGTCTGTTTTCAGCAATTCCTGAGGATACTGGCTTAACGGCTTGGCAATGACCGAATCTTTCTGACCGAAAATGCTTACCCCAAAAAAGAAAAGGAAAAGACAAATAATCTTACTAAATTTCATTATTTTTACACTTATTAGAACAAAAATTGAACGCAAAAATCATTCCTTTTTATGAAATTTGAAAAGAAATCTTTGAAATTTTTAGAGAGATATCTAAACACATCATCTCCTACCGGATACGAACATGAAGGACAGAAGGTATGGATGGATTATATCCGTCCGTACGTCGATAAAGTGGAAGTGGATCACTATGGCACCTGCTATGGAATCATCAATCCTGAAGCTGAATTTAAAGTCGTTATTGAAGCCCATGCAGATGAGATTTCGTGGTATGTGAATTATATTACGGATGACGGGCTGATCTACGTGATCAGGAACGGAGGTTCCGATCAGACGATTGCCCCTTCAAAAGTCGTTCATATCCATGGGGAAAACGGAATTATAAAAGGCGTTTTCGGATGGCCGGCCATTCATACCAGGACGAACCAGAACGAACCGACCCCGAAAATCGAAAATATCTTCATCGATTGCGGAGCGACGACCAAACAGGAGGTGGAAGATATGGGAATTTATGTGGGCTGCATGATCACCTATCCCGATGAATTCTTTGAAATGAACGACCGGTATTTTGTCTGCCGTGCGCTGGACAACCGGATCGGCGGATTCATGATCGCGGAAGTGGCGAGACTTTTAAAAGAAAATAAAAAAACAATCCCTTTCGGTTTATACATTATCAACTCCGTTCAGGAAGAAGTAGGATTATACGGCGCGGATATGATTGCCGATACCATAAAGCCCAATATCGCCATCGTAACCGATGTTACCCACGACACCACCACCCCGATGATCGAAAAGAAAAAAGAAGGCGACCAGAAATGCGGGGCCGGACCGGTGGTTTTCTTTGCCCCGAGCGTTCATCATACCATCCGCGAACTCATCATTCAGACCGCTAAGTCAAAAGACATTCCTTTCCAGCGGGCAGCGGCCAGCCGGGCTACGGGAACCGATACGGATGCCTTTGCCCACTCGAACGGCGGCGTTCCAAGTGCATTGATTTCTTTACCGTTGAGGTATATGCATACCACCGTTGAAATGGTAGCCAAAGAAGATGTAAGAAACGTTATTCAGCTTATTTATGAGACCATCCTGGAAATCAAACCCGAAATGAAGCTGAAATACCATTAAAATATAGCGGATGAACGATAATCGATAATGACGTAAAATACCGGTTATCCGTCTTTTGTAAGATCTAATTTAAAGTAAACGATAAAAGTAAAAATGAAAACAAAGCTTATTGCGCCTTCTCTTTTAGCGGCAGATTTCGGCAATCTCCAAAGAGACATCGAAATGCTGAATCGCTCCCAGGCGGACTGGATCCACGTAGATGTTATGGACGGAAGATTTGTTCCGAACATCTCATTCGGCTTCCCCATGATGAAAACCGTTCAGCAGCATGCCAGGAAGTTTGTGGACATCCACCTGATGATTGTAGAACCTGAAAAATATGTTGAGGAATTCATCAACCAGGGAGCCGATCTGGTTTCCGTGCATTATGAAGCCTGTACGCATCTCCACAGGACCATCCATCATATCCAGGATCTGGGGGCAAAAGCGGGCGTTGTTCTAAATCCTTCCACCCCGGTTCTGATGCTGGAAGATATTATTGCTGATGTTGATCTTGTTCTATTAATGAGCGTTAATCCGGGATTCGGCGGCCAGAAATTCATTGAAAATACCTACAAGAAAATTGCAGAGACCAAGGACCTGATTCTGAGCAACAATTCTACCGCACTGATTGAAGTGGACGGCGGCGTAAATGCAGACAATGCAGCGAAACTTTTTGAAGCGGGAGCCGATGTGCTGGTTGCCGGAAATGCAGTATTCTCTGCGGAAAGTCCGGAAAGGACCATCGAGCTGATGAAGATTTGATTTTTTTTAAAATAAGATACACAAAAAGGCAGTTCAAGGGAGAACTGCCTTCTTCTTTTTGAAAATTTGAGCCTGTAATGGTTATTAGCTTTTTTTTGAAAACTTTAATGCTTAAATTTTCCTTTTGTTCTAATGCTGACGTAAAGATGAGAATAAATACACAGAAATTTATCCGTAAAAACACGGAAAATACGTTTACGTATTTCTACTGAATATCACAATAAATTAAATATTTTAACTTAAGTGGCTCTTAATGAACATTCTTTATTGGGGTAAAATTTCAACTTCACTCTGATAGGGTTAAAAAAACCGTATCGGGAAGTTGCTGAAATATCAACCTGGGGCCTTATTTACAAGTTCTCAATACATTTTTTTCGCTGTGCTGCAAAAAACACTCAAACTGACGTCTATCACGCTTTACAAATCCTTGATGATTTTCCGGCACCACAGTAAAGCCCATGCTCCTTTCGGATAGGTTTTGAAAAAAAAGTACGGAAGCTGTTGATTAAAAACCGGAACGGTTGATTATTGACCGTGAAAAACTTCCAGCCTCCAGCTTCCATCATCCAGCCACTTACTTCATCAGAGTTCTTCTGGTTCACGTTCTTATTCAACGGAAAACTTTTGGCATCAGGCCTTCCTCCCTCCGCCCTTGTATAAGTTCCGGTATAAAAAAATCCGGAGAAAAATTCCCCGGATTTTTTTTATGATAAAGTAAGTTTTCTTAGAAAATTTCTCTTCCTGAAAAATGAAACTGAGCTTCGATAAGCGCATTTTCATCAGAATCGGAACCGTGAACGGCATTTTCTCCGATGCTTCTTGCAAACATTTTTCTGATGGTTCCTTCTGCAGCTTCCGCAGGGTTGGTAGAACCGATCAGTGTTCTGAAGTCTTCAACGGCATTGTCTTTTTCAAGAACTGCAGCAACGATAGGTCCTGAGCTCATGAAATCCACCAATTCTCCGTAGAATGGTCTTTCCGCATGTACTTCATAGAATTTTTTTGCATCAGCTACGGTAAGCTGTGTCAACTTCATCGCCTTGATCTTGAAACCTCCTTCTGCGATTTTACCTAATATAGCACCGATATGTCCGTCCGCAACTGCATCAGGCTTAATCATAGTGAATGTAATGTTAGACATAAATAGATATTTTTTTTAATGGCGCAAAAATACAAAAAATTCCTGTCTTTTTAATTTTAAAAAATTTTTAACATAAAAATAACATTTGTTAAGAAAATAGGGACGAAGCTTTGGCACAGGATTTGTTTCTACTATTACGATTCTCATGTTTAATTTGAGTTTTCATGGTTATTAGTTTTTACCCAGCTTCGGCTGGGTTTTTCATTTCCGGAGTCCCCCGAATCAGTAACCTAACCTTGTCTTTTAGGAATAATTAAACTAATGTTTAACAAAATCATGCAGGCGGCAAGAGCCCAGCTGATCTTTTATAACAACAGATTATAAAATGAAGCCTGACAACTAAAAAAGAAATATTAAGAACATCAGAAGGCATTTGGCACTAATAAAGCATCAAATAAAATATGTGGGATCGATTACCGAATAAATATCTATCACCAAAAAGACGGATAAAATGTACAGACAACGGCTTATTTCTGGAAACCCTCTTCCGCTTCTTCCATGAGCTTAATATAGGTTGAATACCGGGAATGCTGTATTTCTCCTGTTTCCAGGCCTTCGATAACGGCACATTTCGGCTCATTGATATGAAGGCAGTTGTGGTATTTGCATGCTTCCCTCTTTTTAAAGATTTCCGGAAAATAATGCTGCACTTCTTCCTTTTCGATATCAATCATGGCAAACTCACGCACCCCCGGGGTATCGATCACGTTGCCGCCGAAATCCCAGAAATGCATCTGGGCAAAAGTTGTAGTATGCTTTCCTTTCAGATGGGTATCGGAAATTTCAGAAGTTTTCAGATTCAGTCCGGGCTGCAATGCATTCACCAACGTGGATTTACCACAACCGGAGTGCCCGAAAAATACGGAAGTTTTGTCCTGAAGGAGTTCTTTCAGCCGACTGAGATGCAGTCCCGAATAGGAAGAGATTTCAAGAGAACCGTAGCCGATTTCATTGTACAGGAACTCCATATCTTTTACGATCTCGGTTTCCTCTTCATTCAGAACATCCATTTTATTAAACAGAATCAAAGTGGAAATATTGTATGCTTCACAGCAGGCCAGAAACCGATCCAGGAAACCGAGTGAAGTCTCGGGATGTTTTAAGGTAAAAATAAAGCACGCCAGATCTATATTCGAGGCGATGATGTGTGCTTCTTTGGAAAGGTTGACGGATTTCCGGATCAGATAATTGGTGCGCGGTTCAATTTTCGTGATCCATGCGATATCGTCCTGCTCCAGCTGAAACGCTACAAAATCACCCACAGCAAGCGGATTGGTAAGACGGGTTTTGATCAGTTTAAACTTTCCGCGGATCCTTGCCTCGAAAATTCTCCCGGTTTCCATTTCCAAAACCTGATACCAGCTCCCTGTAGATTTAATGATTTTTCCTTTCATATAATAAGATGATGCAAATATAAGGATTTAGGTCCATGTTTAGGAGTAAGAGTTTTGAGAGTTGGAGAATATCGGTTTTTCATAAAGGTCAAATCCCGCCGTTTCATTTACCGCTATACTCACACACCCTCAAACGCTCATACCCTTACACCCCAATACTTATATCTCCAAACACTCACACGCTCAAACTCTCCTACACTAAAACCCTTATACTCTCATACTCTCACACCCTCACATCCCCAAACCCAACTATCTGTTGATCATAATACTGTTCTGCACTTCAATGGATTCTTCATGAATGGCTTTGAACAATTTTTCGATAAATTCCTGAGACATTCCTGTTTCAATAGCTTTCTGATTGGCATATTCGGTAATTACCTTCCAACGGTCCGGCTGAAAGATGGCAATATCATTTTCTTTTTTCAGCTTACCTATTTTTTCTGAGATCTTCATTCTTTGCGACAACAGTTCGATCAGCTGGAAGTCGATATCCGAAATCAGGGTCCGGTGTCTTCCCATATCCCCTTCAAAGCCTTCGAAACCTGGATTTCTCATCTTTAAATTTCCGATCAGTTCCGCCAGGACTTCAGGGGTAATCTGCTGGGAAGCATCGCTCCATGCCTCATCAGGATTGCAGTGGGTTTCAATAATCGCGCCCTGATAGCCTACGTTCATGGCTTCCTGGGTAACATCGGCAAGGCCGGTCCTGTTTCCGCAAATGTGCGAAGGATCGATCAGCATCGGGATATCCGGAAACTGGCTCTTGAAATCCAGGGCGATCTGCCAGTTCGGATTATTGCGGTACTTTGTTTTCTGATACGTGGAAAATCCTCTGTGGATTACCCCCAGGTTTTTTATATCCTGTCCGAGAAGACGCTCCAGCGCACCGATCCATAAGGCCAGATCGGGATTTACCGGGTTTTTCACCAGGACGGGCTTGTCCGTTCCTCTTAAAGCCATGGCAATCTCCTGTACCGTAAACGGGTTTACTGTAGAACGGGCTCCGATCCAGAGAATATCCACATCTGCTTCCAGTGCGGCGAAAACATGGTGGGCATTGGCTACTTCAGTCGCCGTTTTGAAACCGTATTCTTCTTTCACTTTTTTCAGCCAGTTGAGGCCTATTACCCCTACGCCTTCAAATCCGTTAGGTTTCGTCCTCGGTTTCCATATTCCTGCCCGGAAAATCGGGACATTGGCATTGGTTTCCCGTATTCTCCTCGCGGTTTCCAGCATCTGGGCTTCACTCTCCGCGCTGCAGGGTCCTGCGATCATGATGGGTTGCGAAAACGCATCCGTCCAGCTGCTTTTTAGTTCTTTTAAATCCATTATTCTTACTTATTTTTTTTTGTTTTTATATTGAGTACACAGCAGAAAGCATTATAAAATTACTTTATAATTCTTTTCAAAAAACTGCCGTTAAAAAATTATTTATTAAAGGAAAAAGGAATTGAAGAAATCAATAGCCCATTATTTTTTGGAAAGAAATTCAGTTAGCAATACCAATAATAAAATCGATAATAATTTCTGAAATTTCTAAAACAGATAAACGAAATGCTGAAACCGCCGCCGAAAGATTCATCAGCAGATGCGAAAAAGGACTGATATGGATGGTTTAATTTTTCCATTGCGGATCGTCTGTTCCGGGCTTTTCGTTTATAAACGTACCGATCTGAAACATCGTTTGCCGATCAATACCTGACAAATATATAAAATTTATTTAAATATCAATTTCCGGACGCACTTTTTTTCATGCAACCTGTGAAAAATCAGTTTCTGACAAGCCGTTAAGTAAGATCGAACTTCAGCAGGTCATCAAGATCTTTAAGCAGCGGATTTTTTTCAGCAAATTTTTCAAAAATCTTTCTTTTGGTCATGACTTCAATTTTCAGGTTTTCGGTATCCCTTTTATACATGACCTCAATCGAAAAATTATGGACTTTCGTTTTAAAATGATTGAAAAATTCGCGGCTTACTTTATCGAATTCCACTTTTGCAGAATCCGACGGAAATAAAACCGTAATCTCGTTTTCACCGGATTTCAGAAGTTTGAATGTTTTGATGGCATTGAAAACGAAGGGGTCTTTACGCTGAAGCTGTTTCAAAAGGAAGTTCCATTCTGCCTGGAGATCCGTTTCGGTGAAATGGCTTTGCGGGAGATTTTCGGTTTTTTCCACCACGGCATCTTCTTCTGCGGCCGGTTCTTCCCTACTCAGGAAAGCGTTGATGCTGAAGCCTGAAGAAACCGCCTGCCTGGTGAGCGGCTTTGTGGTTTTTGTAATTGTTTCAGCAGCCTGTGGTTGAATAACCTCGGCAGGTTTTGCCGGTGTAAATTCCGTTTTTGCCTCTTTGATTTCCCGGCTTTCAGGAATTTTAACGTCACCTGCTTTATCAGGAAACGGCGGGAGTATTAAGAACTTTTTTTTTTAGCAACGCCTGAATCAGCCGTTAAAGAAGCCAGTTGCATCAAAGCAATTTCTACCGTAAGCCTCGGATTTTTCGAATTTTTATAATTGATGTCGGCATGGTTGGAGATCTCAATGGCATCAATCAGCTGCTGCGGGTTCCATTTCTGGGCCTGCTCTACAAACTTTGCACGGGTCTGTTCGCCGACTTCAATAAGTTCGATGGTGGAAGCATTCTGCGCCATCATCAGCTCCCGGAAATGATTTCCCAGTCCTGCAATGAAAATATGAGGATCGAACCCCCTTTTTACAATTTCATTGAAGGCAAAAAGAACTTCGGGGATTTTGTTTTCTTTGGCCAAATCGACGATCTTTAAATACTGATCGTAATCCAGAATATTCAGGACTTCCGCTGCTTTGGCCAACGTGATATTTTTCTGCGAAAAGGTGGATAGCCTGTCGAAGATGGAAAGGGCGTCCCTTAGTGCACCGTCGGCTTTCTGGGCAATTAAGTACAGGGCATCATCCTCATACTGAATACTCTCCTTCCGGGCGATTGTTCTGAGATGTCCCTGGATGTCTTCGATAACGATTCTTTTGAAATCGTAGATCTGGCATCTTGAAAGGATGGTTGGAATAATTTTATGCTTTTCGGTGGTTGCCAGAATAAAAATGGCATGTGCAGGCGGCTCCTCAAGGGTTTTAAGGAAAGCATTGAAGGCGGCAGAAGACAGCATGTGTACCTCATCGATGATGTAGACCTTGTATTTACCGGTTTGTGGTGCATACCGTACCTGATCGATCAGTTCCCGGATATCATCTACGGAATTATTGGAGGCGGCGTCGAGCTCATAGATGTTGTAAGCAAAACCGTCGTCTGAAACCGATCCGTCCTTTTCATTGATCTTTCTGGCCAGAATCCGGGCACAGGTTGTTTTTCCCACACCGCGGGGTCCGCAGAACAGCAGGGCCTGAGCAAGCTGGTTTTCTTCGATCGCATGTTCTAAAGTATCCGTAATATGAGACTGCCCGACCACAGTATCAAACTCCTGTGGGCGATATTTTCTTGCAGATACGATAAAATTTTCCATTGGCCAAAAGTAAGAAATATAGTTCTAATTCAAAAATGAAAATCTTCAAATTATCATAAATCTTAATCTGGTCCAATTGGAAAATTTTCTCTCATCATTATTTTATTTTGATCCGTAAGCGAAGTCGATGATTTCTACAATAGCTTTTTCGATTTCTTTTCTTCCATCTTCCGATTTCAGATCGATCCCGCAGAACAGGTTGGCGTTATAAGCTGTATAAAGGTTCAGGTAATAGGCTCCTGAAACCAGAAGAGCAGCAATGGCACGATATCTCATCGACTGATCGCCGAAATGAGGATCTACCACATTCTTGAAGAGCATTTCTCCCGTTTCTTCCCGGTCGTCCGCTACTTTTTTCAGAATCGGCTTGTTTTCCGAAAGCCCCCAGAGGATAATTTTCTGAAGCTCTTTGTTTTTCTTAATGTGTTCGAACTGATTCAGAATGGCTACCTTAGATAATTCCTTACCTCCGTCTGAAATATCGACCTGGAGGCTATCCTGATTCATCCGGCTCCAGTAATCCTGGGAACGGATGTATTCGTCGATCAGCTTTTCCGTGCTTCCGAAATACTCGTAAATAAGCTTTTTGTCAAACCCCGCTACTGCAGCGATTTTACTTACTTTCAGTCCTGAATACCCTTTGGTTCTTAAAATTTTTCCAACTGCAGCCAGCAGTTTCTGTTTGGTCTTTTCTTTATCCCTGATCGGGCCCTGTACCACTTTTCTAGGCATGTTAATATTATTTTTTTGCAATATGCAATTTTTTATTGATATCTTCAAATGCATTGAGCGTTTTATCAAGATGTTCTTTCTCATGAGTAGCCGTCATACTCATCCTGATCCTTGCATCTTTGCGGGCTACGGCGGGATACATGATAGGATTGGTATACACTCCGCGATCCAGAAGCATCTTGCCGACATCCATTGTGATGCGGGGTTCTCCGATCTTCACCGGAATAACGGCAGACCGGGTATTTCCTGTTTCCAATCCCAAGGCATCCAGACCCTTTTTAAAATAATGGATATTTTCCCATAACTTCGTTCTCAGTTGGGGTTCTTCATCGATAAGACTGATGGCCTTAACGATTCCCGCCGCCGTTCCCGGAGGTGTGGTGGCAGAAAATATCTGCTGTCTGGACTGGAACCGGATAAAGTTCGTTAATTTTTTATCCGCAATCACATAGCCGCCGATATTTCCGAAAGTTTTGCTGAAGGTACCCGTGATGATATCGACTTTATCCAGCAGTCCGGCTTCTTCAATGGTTCCCCGGCCCGTCTTTCCTAAGATCCCTACCCCATGTACGTCATCGATCATCAGATAGGCATTGTATTTTTTCACCAGTTTATAGATTTCTTCAATCGGCGCGGTATCCCCATCCTGAGAATAGACCCCGTCGATCACGACCAGCTTGGTCCGGAACTGCTGCTGGGAAGTTTTCAGAATATGTTCCAGAGCTTCCAGATTATTGTGCGGAAACGTCTTCCGGTTGGTCAGGATACATCCCTCATATACACTGGCATGCACCGCCATATCGATGATGGCAATATCTTCTTTCTGAAGCAGGATCTGCAAAGTGGCGCTGTTGGCCGTATATCCCGTCGTAAAAGTTACCGCTTCCTCCTGGCTTCGCCCGAAAAATTCCGCTATTTTGGTTTCCAGTTCATTGTGATAGGAATAATATCCCCCGATAAGCGGTGTAGCTGCGGATCCCGTACCGAATTCTTCAATTCCCCGTACGGCTGCCTCTTTTACTTTAGGGTGCTGCGTCATCCCAAGATAATCACTGGTTACAAAACTGATGATTTCTTTGGTTATATTGTTCTCGCCGATATTCATAATAGAGCTGCAGCCGGTATTGTTCTGCAGCCGGTACCGGTGTCCGTTGGTTTTCATATATTCCAGAAAATCATAATAGATATCTGCCCGTTGCATCATATCAAATCCTGATATATTCTCAAAATCTTTAAAAGTGGCCGTTGTAAAGTCGATTTTCATCCTTATTATATATTTTGTTAGCTGTTTGTACTAACAAATATAAAAATATTTTTAAAGCAAATTCAATGATCTTTCTAATAAAATTTAATATGCATAGAATATTTTTATTAAAAAATCATAAACACCATCAATATTCATAATTGATAATAAAAATTAACAATAAAAATCCAATTCAAAAAAACCTCTGATAAAACATTAATAATTAAACATTTAATTGATAAAAATGAGACAATAATTCACTTCCAAAAGCCCTCAGTGAAGGCTTTTACCGAATTTTTTACTTTCAGTTTTTCCAGAATATTCTGGCGGTGCCGGCTTACGGTATTGATGCTGATGGAAAGGATCCTTGCAATCTCCTTGCTGGTGAGACCTTCTCCGATGTGCTTGAGGATTTCCATTTCCCTGGCAGAAAGTACATTTTGGTAGGTAAGCCGGTCTTCGGCCACCACCGCCCCTTTTACCGTATTGATGATCAGGAATTCCGGAGAAAGATGCCGGGACCGGTCTACCTCCATATTGTAAAGACAGAGGGCAAACCGCAATTTCAGATTGTCGGGAGAATAAAAATAAAACATCCGGTGCCGGACAAAACAATAATGCCCGTTCCTGTCTTTCATTCTTAATTTTGATAATACGCTGAAATCCGCTCTTTCCTTAAAATCAACAGTTTCGAGCATCTTAAAAAACCGCAGTTCGTGAATGTATTTCTTAAGCTTGTCATCCGGATGGATTCTCTTAAGAATTTCCTCTTCCCAGATCGAATCGATTGTTTTCGGATTTTCAGATGAGTCAATACCCAGCTCTGCCGCTGTTCCGGAAAAGTATACATCACTTTTATCTGCCTGCATATCACTGAGCACGGCAATCGCATTCTCTACTCTGCTATAAGACAGTGCCATATTTCGATAAAGTTCCGCATTCAGGCTGCAGCCTTTATTCTTTTGCCGGTTCCGTACCATGAGTTCCCTGTTCAGTGTTTCTACGATTTCCATAAAATGGTTATTTATAAGTATTGATGGAGACCATCATTCATTTTACCTTTGCTAAAGTAATAATTATTTTTACCATTAAAGATTGCCGAAGAGAATGAAGAAAATATTTTTAAGTTTTTGCACTTTGTTTATGATCAATAAAAGCCTTTCCCAGACCCTGGAAAAGATGACCTGGTTCAATGAGCCCGAAAAATGGGAAATTAAAGATAACCGTCTGTCGATGTTCGTGACGCCGCAGAGCGATTACTGGAGGATCTCACATTACGGTTTTACGGTGGATGATGCGCCTTTTCTGTACACGACCTACGGTGGTGAGTTTGAGGTAAAGGTTAAGATTAAAGGAAACTATAAGGCAAGGTTCGACCAGATGGGCCTGATGCTGAGAATCGATAAGGAAAACTACATCAAGGCCGGAATAGAATTTGTGGACGGCAAATATAATCTGAGTACGGTGGTAACCCATAAAACCAGTGACTGGAGCGTTATTGCCCTGGATCAAATCCCGGCGGAGGTCTGGATCAAGGCGGTAAGAAGGCTGGATGCCGTAGAGGTGTTTTATTCTTTCGATGATAAAAACTACATCATGATGCGGAATGCCCATCTTCAGGATAACAGTCCGGTAATGGTAGGCTTAATGGCCGCCTGCCCCGACGGAAACGGTTTCCAGGCGGTTTTTGAAAATTTCCGGGTAAAGCATCTGCCGGATGAGCGCCGTCTGCAATGGCTTCAGAACCACAAATAACCATGCAAATTTCAATATATACAATCAATTTTAAGCCTCTTTTTACGGGAGGCTTTTTTGTTCTGCATGTTTTCGTTCAGTTTAAACCATACGACCTTTGATCGTATTTCTGACGAGAGAAATTTCCGGCATCCCTCTCCTCGTCCAGCCTTTTAAATGTCATTTAATCAAAGAATATATAAGAGATACCACAAAATAAGCAACCGTATTTTAATTTTAAGGCAAAATATTACATGATTCTGTTGTTTTATTACAAATTTTCAATACATTTAATAAAAATTAGATTTTTTGGTGAGATATTTGAACTGGCAAATTTAGTTTTACACCACACCAATCACTTAAATAACAGTATATGTCAACGCATTTTATTTCCCCGAAGGACAGCCTGATCCGGTTTCTGAAAAGGTCTCTGCCGATTCCCGTCAATGGATAGTGAATTTCATCACCAGTGTCTTGACCTTATTCCAAATTCATTAAAACCATTTACCATCATGATTTTTGAAGATGAACATTCTGTTTTACAGGATAGCCACAACCTTTCGTTTGTGAAAAATGTAGTAAACTTCCACGGGGACAAATCCTTCATTCTGAATTCGCTGCAGAAAATAAAAAACAATACCTTATGCCGGATCAAAAGAAAGATGATCAATAAGCTGATAAAAGAATACACGCGCCATCTTAATTATATCGAAAACGAAGACCTGAATTCCAGACCGGAAAATTATGAGCTTTCGCCGGTATATGCAAGACAGTCTTATAACAAGGTGGTCAAAGAAAATGAGTATCTGGAAAAAGTGTTGGCTTTATTAGTGAACCAGTGAAATCCTTTCTTCTTCCAGATCGATCTTCATCAGATGTTTTCTGATCAGATCTTCATCGAAATGCTGATTGCGGTCGTGGTTCTGCCCGATAAGCCATGCCCTTTGCCGGCCCAGCACATCAAGATAAGCCTGCTTGATTTCAGAAGAAAGTTTCAGATCTGATTCTTCTTCGAGTTTCCCGCGCCATTTTTCATTCACCTGCTGGAGAAAGGAACTTTTTTCCAGCAATCCTCGATAGTTTTTATCCAGATGGTCCACTGTCAGTTTTGCTATTTCACGGCGGATCATTTCTTCGGCTTCGTCATCGGGAAGATGATCTTTATAGGCCGGCATATCCACTTTTCTGATGATCAAAGGCAACGTAAGACCCTGTACAAGAAGCGTGGTAAGAATAACTACAAAAGTGATAAAAAGAATCAGATTGCGGTGGGGAAAATCCGGGCCGTCATGGGACAGCTTAACGGGAATGGATAAGGCTGCCGCAAGAGAAACAACACCGCGCATTCCGGTCCAACCCAGGATCGCCGGGACTTTAAAACCCGGATGCCGCGAATCGGCTACCGTAATGAAATTCCGCGCGATCAGGGTGATGAAAACCGCACCGTAAGCAGCCAGGATCCGGACCACCACCAGAACAAGGGTAACCAGTAAACCATACCCAATAGCCGTGTAGACACTCACTCCCTGCAATCCGGACGTAATTTCCGGTAGGTCGAGCCCGATCAGAATGAACACCAGTCCGTTTAGTATAAAGGCCAGGCTGTCCCATACGCTGATGCCGCGAAGCCGTGACGAAGTGCTTAGAAAACTGTGCCGGTGGTTAGACAGCAACAATCCTCCGCTGACCACTGCAAGAACCCCCGAACTGTGGATTTCTTCAGCAGCAATATACATCAGGTAAGGCGAAACAATGGTAAGAACGGTATCCATATTGGCATCCGTAGGAAGGATCTTCTGCCCTTTCATGAAAAGCCATCCGATCAGCAGGCCGGTTCCGATGCCTCCGATCAGCATCCAGGAAAAACTCAGGACCGCATCCTGCCAGATAAACTGGCCTGTGGCCACTGCAATCATGGCAAACCGCAGAATGATCAGTGAAGAAGCATCGTTCAGCAGACTCTCCCCTTCCAGGATCGATGACATTCTTTTCGGGACTTTTACAAATTTCAGAATAGCCCCTGCACTTACGGCGTCCGGCGGAGAGACGATGCCTCCCAACAGAAAGCCAAGTGCCAGTGAAAACCCGGGAATAAAATGATTGGCTACGAAAGCCACAATGGTTGCCGTAAGAAGCACCACGACGAAAGCGAAGCTTCCGATGATGCGCCGCCAACGCCACATCTCTTTCCACGAAATTTTCCACGCCGCCTCATAAAGTAACGGCGGGAGAAAAATAATAAAAATAAGCTCGGGATCAATCTTTATCCGTGGGATATCCGGAATAAAACTGATCAGCAGCCCCGCTACGACCAACAAGACAGGATAAGCTACCCTGATTTTATTGGCAATCATGATCAGCAAGATGATCACAATAACGAGCGAAAGGTAAAAAGGGAAATTTTCTATCATTTCATTAATAGGGTTTTCTATTTAAATATACATAAAACAGAAGTCTTTTCTGCATCATCCGGATTTCTTTTCAAATTATTTTAACGACCGTACCGGATTTTACGATTTACAAGAAGGAAACCGGTTGTTAAAATTCAAGAATAATCATGGCACCCATTTACAAACCCAGGCTTTTTACGGATTTTATCAGCAGGAATTCAATATCATTTGAGGAAGGGATCCAATTTAAAATATTCCCAGGAAGTTTACAAAAAACAAGCCGATCCGCTTCATGATGTTGTGAGCCATATCATCTAAGGTGAATTCGATGAAGAACTTGGATTAAGAGGCTGGAAGAGCGAAGCCGGATACCGGCACAGGATATTTTCTTCAGATGACTTCCGGAAAATTTTTAGAAGAATTACAGCGGCACGGCTTATCATACTTCTGATTCCGGCCTTTCAGAATAAATCACTGAAAATAGATTAAGCAGCCTCCTAGCCAACATACTGCATACCACACAAGTACCACATATTTAACTTTACGGAAAACCATTTATGTTTTTCAAAGACCTATGCTTTTCTTTATTTACAGGTGTTTCATGCCTTTTTTAGATCAAAAATAAAAGTAAGTACGAATTATTATTCCAAACATAAGGCATGGTATTTGCAACTCTCTAAAGTACGATATATCGTATACCAAAAAAATAACTTAACACACACAAAATAGTATGAACGTTGCAGATCTAAAAATCAAAAATTTAGTGGAATATAAAAATCAGATTTTCAATATTACTGAGATATTCCAGGATAATGAGGGAAAAAATTATTTTGTAAAAATTGAAAATGACATCCACAGCTTTTCTGTACCGGCAGAATCAATCAAGCCGATCCAGATTACTGAAGAATGGCTTGAAAAATTCGGTTTTTTAAGAACATACAGCTCCGAACAACGAATCCGATATGAGAGACCGGAAACTTTTATCAAGTATGACATCGACCTGAATTCAAAGAAAATCGTAGACGGACTGAAAATCTACGGAAATTCGATCAGATGCAAGTACATTCATGAGTTTCAGAATATATTTTCATGTCTGTTCGGAAAAGAACCCGCTTCTATGACTTACGGATTAGTAGGCACCGAATCTTAATAATAATATATTTTTTCACAAAAAACCACAACTTCTGAAGTTGTGGTTTTTTGTTTTAGGACTTGGCAGTTTATTCTTCGATCAGGATTTCTTCCACACTTACAGGATCCGCTTCTTCCTGATATTGCTCCCATTCCTGCTCAAGCTGCTTATCGGTTTTCATTTCCTCTTCAAGCTTCAGGGTCTCCTGGTACTGCCGCGCTTCTGCGGCCATGGTCCACCTGCACGGGATGCCGATATGATCGAGATGGTTTTTGATCTCATGAATTCCTAATCTGAAAAACTCTTTTCTCGGATTGATTTTATTCAACTGGTTCTTCAGGAATTTCCTGTGGAGCTGCTTTTCCAGTGCAGGAGCATCTTCCGAATAGATCATGGCATGCACATCAAATTCAAAAGGTACGCTGGCATCACCCAGTTCCCGGACACGGTCCATCGGTTCCAGCCGTCTGGTCATTCCTATTTTGTAGACATCTTCACCAAACGATCCGATATTTGAAATAACGTATACATTCCCGGATTTGGTCTGTTGTGCCATAGAAATCGCCCGCTGGTTTTTTTCTTCCGCTACCGTCAGCCTGCCCTGCAGCTGCTCCAGTTGCTGCTGGAAAATCAGCCTTTGTTCTTCATTGGCTTTTGCCACCTGGGATTCTGCCTTCTCGATCAGTCTTTTCAGGGTAAATTCTTCTTTTTCCGCATCCCTGATGGCCTTTTCATATTCTTTCCGGGCTTTTTCTTCTTCCCGCATCTGTTCACGGATCTGCCGTTGTTCTTCCAGCTCCTGCCATTTTAATTCCTGCGTAATAACGGCCCACTTCAGCTCCTCCAGTCGTGCTTCATGATAAACCGGTGCAATCCTGGCTTTCCTGAAGGCTTCCCCGTTGAAATTGACCAATTGAAATACATCATCCATTTTCTGTTTCAGAATTCCGTAATTATCTTTTTTCACGGAACTCAGAATCGTTTCCACCTTTCCGTTATAGGCATCGATCACAAAATCCATGGCAATATTTCTTCTGTATTCGTCCATATATTCACAGATTCCGGCCTGCCGGCTGGTAATCATCAGCCGGTTGTTCTGGCGGAGTTTTTTAAGGTTCTCGCCGGCTTCCTTATGGCTGAATTCTTCTGCAAGTTCATCGAGCAGGGTGTAAGAAGGAACGATGTATTCATTCCCGTAACCTTCGATTACGTTTTTCATAGCCCTGATCCGGTTTGTGATCTCATCGGATTCCCGGAGGCTGCGGTACGCATCTCCGCCGATGGAAAGGGCTTTATCTTCCGCAGTATCGATAATTCTTTTGGATTCCCTTACCGCATTTTCATACAGCAGCTCGACTTCCCGGGTCCTTTTCTCTGCCAGTTCTTTGGCAGCTCTTCTCGATTCCTTTGCCTGAAATTGTGCGTTTTCAAGCTCCAGCTGCGCCCTTTCTTTTAATTTAAGACTTTCTTTCTCCGCTTTTTTTAAAAGATATTCGCATTCCACCTGAACATTGATGATGTCCTGAAATTTAATCAGTGCATCATTATGATTTTTAAGCTGGATATTTTTCTTATCCGTCATCCGTTTATCGATCTGAAGATCGGACAATTCCGCCTGCAACCGCTGAAGTTTATCATTCAACGATCTTTTATCGGAAAGATGACCGGAGATTTCGTTTTTCAGCCGGCTGATTTCCTGGCTGAGGTCAGCAATGCGGTTATCTTTCGCTGACGATTCTTTTTTGGTTTTTCCCAGCATGATACATGCATAGAGCATCAGCAGGAATAAAATAATGATTAATATGATTTCCATAGAATAGGTATTGGTTTGCAATAATAGTCGTTTAAAAAGGTAATTTTTTACGGCATTCCGTAATGCTTACCCGGCATGCTTTTAATAAGTTGGTGCAAGACTTTGATTTGGCTGCAAAAGCGTCTTGTCATTGTAAATTGAAGTTGGTTGCAACAGCTTGAAAGAGGGATGCCGGAAGTTTTCAGAAAACGTTTAAAAATGAGCATCAGATTTACCGGCTTTAAGGTAGTTCCAGATTCCTGAAATTTTTAGCATTTCAAGTCCGGGCTGCTTTTCACCATAGCCGAAAACCACGATGTATGCTGAAGAACACGCAGTGCAGCTGGTACCAAAATATAAGGCAGGAAGGTTGTTCACCGTAATTTTTCCCAGAAAAAGCCTGTCCTGTGCAGTTTCTTCAGCCATTCCGTTTTTCAGCAGATCGTTTCCCGACAGCACATCTTCATGCTCATAAAGCTGCAGAACCGGGAAACCTGATTCGTACGGCGTGAGTACGATTACATTCCTGTTTCCGCATTGGCAACAGGTAAACCGGACTTCAGCCGACCGCCCGATCTCCTCATTGATAAAGAGGTCTTTTTCCAAAACCGCTTTTTTGCCGATGATGATTTTTTCTGAGATGGGATATAAATTCATGCTTTATTTCTGAATAACTGTTCCGGCAAGGTTGCTGTATTTACCGCTGGGACTTTTCACAATGGTTACTTTAATGTACCCTTCCTGCGCCAGCTTATTCCATGTTTTCTGATAGCCGGTCATGGGATCGACCGGGATTTTCCACATCATCTGGGTCCCGCCGCCCACCTGGCCGAACCACGGGATTACGTCGGCAAGCTGCCCCTGAAAGGAAAGCAGGTTGTTCATAACATCGATTTCATAATAAAAATCATAGGATTTTTCCGGCATATTAAGTGCCCTCTGGCTGAAGGTATAATGATATCCGTCAACTACCGGGCTGGTAAAGCTCCCGCCAAGTGTCGGAGTGCCGGTACCGCTGTAATTGCCTATTGCGCCGCTGTAGCGGTCGTATTTCTGTCCGGCAGCAAATGAAATATGATCAATACTATTGTAGCCGCCATTGGCAGGAGGCCATCCACCGTTCAGGCCGCTGTTTTTAAACAAAGCTTCCAGGCTGCTCCAATTCCCCTGTTTATAAAGATCAAAAATCTCATTCCGCAGTGACGGACCTGCTTTTCCGGCAGGATCATAGGTTTTTGCCAGTGCGTCTGCATTCTGATAAAAAAGCGTCATCACCGGCGGAATGCTGCTTTCCGAAGCCTCATCGTCCAAAGAACATCCCATGGACAGGAAAGGAATGGCAAAAAGTAAAACGTACTTAAATAAATTATTCATGGTTAAAGTGTTAGAGCCGTAAATTTAACGGAGATATTCCGTCCGTCCAAATCTTTTTTTATTCTGAATGGAAATACGCCGTCCGAAAGACATCGATTGATGTTTATGCTAAAGACAATGATTCATTTTTAAAGGAATTAAATATAAGATGGAATATAAAAAACCTCCGGACTTTAAAGCCGGAGGTGTGAAATATCGATAAATTGTTTTATCAATTGATGTTCAGATAATCCTTGATGATTTTCAGGACGCCGAAATTATCATTGGAGCAGGCTTCAAAGCTGGCCGCCTTTTTCACGGAAGGATGCGCGTTTTTCATGGCATAGGAATATTTGGAGTTTTCCAGCATCTGGATATCGTTCATATAATCTCCGAAAGCCATGGTTTGCTGAGGGGTGATGTTCAAAGCTTTCTGAAGTTTTTCCAGTGCCGCCCCTTTATTGATGTTCTTATTCATGATATCGAGCCAGTATTGTCCTGAAACCACGATATCCAGATCATATTTTTCAAATTCTTCAAGTTCGGGATACACATTCAGTTCGGAACCGCCGGAATGGTAAACGGCAATTTTGAAAATGCTGTCATGAATTTCCTCCGTCAGGTCTTCCCTTCTTTCGCTGTCTGCGTAAAATTGTGAAATATAATCGATAAAATCCTGGTTATCGGTATCAAAATACGCTTTCTTCTTACCCGATAAAACGGCAGTAGCCCCGGGAATTGCACGGATCCTGGTAATAATCTCGGCAATATACTGAGGATTCAGCTTATCGGCAAAAAGCTCTTCATTTTTATAGATCACATAACCTCCGTTTTCCGCAATGAAAGCCATTTCGCTTTCCGCATTGCCAAAATATTTGGTAATCCCCATCATCTGCCTTCCGCTTGCAGGAACAAATAAGATGTTTCTTTTTTTGAGTTCTTCATAAATCTTCGGAAACTCGGGACTTACTTCGTGCAGCGAGTTCAGAAAAGTTCCATCCATGTCCGTAACGATCATCCTTATATCCTCCATAAAATATTCTTCAGTAGTTCAATTTAAGACAAAGATATTGTATTAAATTTTAATTCAGTTTTAAGACTTTGCCTGATAATGCAAACAGCCTGCCTTTATTTTCCCGAAGGTACGTTTAAACACACTTCTGTAAGTTCCCTATTTTCATGCCGGCCCTGAATAAACATATAAAAAGTAAAGGATTTGATTCATTGCGGATAAGCAGTATATTGAAAAATCTTAAATATACCAATTGAGATGCTCAGGTTTGGCGATGTTTTTCCGGTCATAAATCTTAGATTATGTACCTTTAATCCAATCCCGGAATAGTCATGATTAACTGAAAATTCATGATAAATAAACATTTAATTCACAGCGTCCGGAGAATTTTAAACCATTGTTAAAAATATAGTATTCATAAATGATATTTTTTGATTTAAATTAAATACTTCAGGGTTTATTTTGAAAGATTACAAATAAATAAGATTTATTCAAACCGATGTGAAAATTACTTACTTTTATGGCAGGAATAATCCCGGTTTGAAAACAGATACAAGCGGGTTCCTTAAAAAACTAAATCTAACCATTAAAAACTCAATGAATGATTATTGACAAAATCCTCAACGTCGACGATTATTACTACGACGTGTTCATGGCCATTTCAGAATCCCTTACCGGATTTTCCGTGAACGAACTGCAGGCTACCGGTCTGGCAGAAACTTATTACCGGTACATTCTCACACACATTGAAGCCGCAAGCTTTATCGGGTTTCTGAATACCTCCAGGCATATTCTTGAAAATTCTTACAGCCCCGACCAGCTGAAAAACACCATTACCGCTGAGATTTTTTCCGATCCCGCAACGGAGGGTATGGCCCGGAGTGTGATTACCCTTTGGTACATGGGAACCTGGGAGGGCGCCTACATCAACGTGCTTTCCTATAAAGAAGGACTCCTCTGGACCGTTATGCATGCCCATGCTCCGGGAGCCAAACAGCCCGGCTTTAAATCCTGGAGTGTAAAACCCGTAAACAGCAACTCATGAGCGCAACCGGAAAACCACAAAACAAAAAAGACGTGATCATTGTAGGAACCGGAATTGCCGGATCCCTGATTGCGAAGCTTTTAACCGATCACGTTTTTGATACGGAAACCAAAAAAATGATCCACCGGTCCGATTCGGGCGGCCCGGATACATACCGGGAACTGTCCATCCTGATATACGAAGCCGGACTGGAGGCCGGACTGGAACTTGATTCCGCCTCATCCATGACGACTTATAATGAGTATATCCGTAAATTCTATAAAGAAGAAGCAAAGGTGCCCAACTCTCCCTATCCGGATCTGAAACAGGCCCCGTCACCGAATGTGCTGGATATGCAGCCGATTACTCCGCCGTTTCCGGATAAAAAAGGATACCTGGTGCAGTTCGGGCCCATGCCTTTTGCCAGCGATGCCATCCGGGTAGGCGGCGGCACGACCCTTCACTGGCTGGGAACCACGCCGAGAATGCTCCCGAATGATTTCAGGCTAAAAGAAAAGTACGGCAGGGCCATGGACTGGCCGGTAGACTATCATACCCTGAAGCCGTATTACGAAATGGCAGAGTTCGAAATCGGGGTTTCGGGAAATGTGGCCGCCCAGGAATATCCGATTAAAGAAAGCATGGAAGATTATTACGGCAAAGATTACGTCTTCCCCATGGAAGAAATCCCGCAGAGCTACATGGATCAGCAGATCATCAAAGGCCTCGCGGGAACTTCCGTCCGGCTGAATTTTGAAAACATCCCGCTGACGCTTGTCCCGTCACCTCAGGGAAGGAATTCCACACCCAGTGCGGCCTATGGCAAAACAAAATTAATTAAAGCCGCTTCCTCAGAATCGGGATATACCCTGGCATTAAGCGATATCGGCCATGAAGATTACAAAGCCCTGGGTGCCATCTGGAATCCCTATCAGGGCGAACGCTGCGAAGGAAATGCTTCCTGCGTGCCGATCTGTCCGGTTCAGGCAAAATACAATGCCCTGAAAACCCTGAAGAAAGCTTTATATAAGGTTAATAAAAACGAAAACCTGGAGCGGAATCCCCACATCCAGGTGCAGGCACAGAGCGTGGTCTATAAACTGAGTGTAGATCAGGCAGACCGGGACAAAATTTCAAAAATTCATCTGCGAAAATATGTCTCACAGGAAAAAACGGATTTTGCCGAAGAAGTGATTGACACGAATGATTCGATTGTTATCCTGGCGGCCAACGCTTTTGAAAACCCGAAGATCCTCCTGAACTCCAAATACATCGTTGTGGAAAACGGGCAGAAGATTGAAAAAACAGTAGCCAACAGCAGCGACCAGGTCGGAAGAAACCTCATGGACCATATGGTGATGCTTACCTGGGGACTGTTCCCGGATCCGGTTTATTCGTACAGAGGGCCGGGTTCCACCACCAATATTTCGTCCTTCCGGGACGGAAATTTCCGGAGCGAATTTTCCGCATGGATCTCCCCGCTCGACAATTGGGGATGGGCATGGCCTGCCTTTTCCCCGGGATCCGATCTTTCGGAATTTTTAGACCAGGGGCTTTTTGGTGAAGACCTGAAAGAAGCACTGGCTTACCGGCTTTCGAGACAGGTTTTATTTCATTTTGAAATCGAACAGCTTCCCAATCCGAATAACAGAGTGACTATTAATGACCAATACCTCGACGTATTGGGTATTCCGAGGCCGGTAATAAATTACGAACTTACCGAATACGAAATGCGCGCCATGGAGCAGGCGAAACTGGCCTCCGACCAGATGTTTGCGCGGCTGGGCATCCAGGATTTCACCAGATACAACGCCACTGATAACAATACATTCGTCTACAACAATGTAAGATATTCCTACAACGGAGCCGGACACATCGTCGGTACCCACCGGATGGGACATGATAAAACGGATTCCGTAACCGACAGCTACTGCAAGGCCTGGGACCACCCGAATCTTTACATCGTCGGTGCCGGAAATATGACGACTCTGGGCACCTCCAACCCTACCCTCACCCTGGCGGCCTTTACCATCCGCTCGGTAGAATCCATTTTAAAAGACCTGGAAACTATTTTAAAGTAAAAAAATGAGACAAAGACTTATCAGTAAAACAGAAAATCAGGAACAGCCGGAGAACCATACTTTTGCCAGAGGTTCCGCTGCTCAGCATATGATTACCGAAGAAACCATTTCACTGCAATCGTTATTATTCGATTCAAACATCAGCAAAGACGACTGGAACAGGGGAATGAAATACCACAGCAGAACACTGACGAACCTGCTGCTGAATAATCAGATTGAAGAATTTAATACCTATCTGGGATCGCAATTCAATCATGAGATTACCGGCGAACTGCCATCTGCAGAAATTTCGATCCGGCCTTCAGAAATAAAAAAAGGGCTGCTTAAAACGGATTACCGCCCGGTATTGCAGGACCTGTTGCAGACGGCCGTCCTGATTGAGCATTCCACTATTCCGCCTTATCTTACGGCTTTGTATTCCATAAAAGACGGGACCAATGTCCTGGCCTCACAGATCATCAGAAGTGTAGCCGTGGAAGAGATGCTGCACATGATTATGGTCTGCAACGTGATGAATGCCATAAACATCCAGCCGTCGGTCAACCGTCCTCAAAATTACCCTACCTACCCGATGAAACTGCCGATGAATGTCGACTTCTTTGTAGGCCTGGAAACATTCTCATCCAACAGCATTGCAACCTTCATTGCGATTGAAAGTCCGAGTTCTCCTCTGGTAAAGGCACCGAAATACGTCTCCGAACCTGAAGCAGCCGGCTTGCCGGCGAAAAGTACTGCTCAGGAAAATAACCTGTGGAACCTGGAAAACATGAAGAATTTTATCATGAAGAACGTCCATACCATCGGAGAATATTATGATGCTTTGTTTTTCTATATTGTGGTCTTCCAGATCGCCGCCTATTATGAACGGTACGGAAAGCTGCCTCAGAATTTCGAAGAGCTGAATACCGGCGGTATTTTTACAGGGGATCCTGCAAGACAGATCCGTCCGGAGCAGTATTACGGCAGCGGCGGCAAGCTGCATCCCGTTGAAGCTATGGAAGGTGTTATTCTGGTATTCCAGGAAATCAAAGGTCAGGGAGAGGGCGCGGACGATTCCATCTTTGACGTGGATCCGTCTCAGTTTGAAGAAGGAGCGGAACTGGCCCATTATTTCAGGTTCAAAGAAGTTTTCCACGAACACTTTTACGCCGGAGGTGATTACAGGCCATTTACCGATGAAAACGGAATGATGCCCGTGACGACCCCTCCTGTCGGGAAACCGCTTCCTGTAGACTGGAGTGCCGCCTATCCGATGATGCCGAATCCGAAAATAGCCGATTACCAGTCAGATCCCGCATTATTTGAGCAGGGAAAAGCTTTTAACGCCACTTACAAAAAACTGCTGGATGCCATTCAGGCAGCCGTTGAAGGGCAGCCGGAAGATCTGGCCCAATCCGTTATGTACATGTATGCCCTGAAAGAGCAGGCAATCGGGCTGATGAGTCAGCCGCTGAATGCGCAGTATAACGCAGGACCGACCTTTGAATATCCTTCCAACTAAATAAAAAACGAAGACCATGTTAAAAAAAAACAAAGACCACAACGGCCAGGAAAGCCTGATGGCCAAAACTCCTGCAGTGCCTGAAAAAGGCTATCTGGAAACCCTGATGTCCGGCTACTCCAAGCTCCTGATAGACGATCCGGTAAGACCGTTCAGGGAAGACCAGCTGCAGGAGATCGTAAATGATGTGGATTACGGGATCCTTGCCGCACTGGACGGCACCTGGGTGAGCTACAATGCCAATTATAACAAAAATGTAGCAAGACCTTCGCTGGCCAGCGGCGTGCACACCACCATTATGCCTTCGCCGGGAACCAATCCGGGAACCATCCCCGGAAAATTCAGTTTCGACAGCGAAGAATACATCGAAAAGCTGACTTTTGCCCTGGTGCCAGGCGGCGTGCGTAACCGCGGCGGCGCGGCAGAACTTTTCTGCGGTGCCCTGAAATACGAGCAGAGCATCAAGAGTGTTACCCAGGCCGAAGGACAGCCTGCTTTACAGTATACCCCGATCCATGAAGAAAACGGGATGTATTTATGGCTGAGCGATGTGTATAATTACGCAGCCAATAAGGAAACGATCAAAAGAGACCGGGGCATCCACGCCTTCAGTACCGAAGACTATGAAAAGTACGGCTATAAAGGGGAATACCGCAATGAACCTTTGGTTCAGATAAAAGATGAATACGGAAACCCTTCCTACATCCTGCTGAGTGAACTGAAAGAAGGACAGGAATACTACGAAATCATTCCGGCCCAGGAAATAAAGCCGGGAGACGGAATCTCCGGCCCTTACTTTATTCCCGATTATTCCATTTCGAGAAGCGGCGTCATCCCTCACGGAAGCACGATTACCCTTTTGGGAGATATTACTCCGAGCGGCAACAATTACCTCATCGGCGGAGCACCGCAATTCCCGCAGGGTGATGCGGCGTGGGAACCTCATCATCTGGCCATTTCCCCTACAATGGGCGGAGCCGGAGCAAGTGTAATCCATCCCATCAATCTGGACCAGCCGGCTCCGGCATGGGTGCACGAAACCCTGAACGACAAAAACGATCCGGGTTCCAATAAAATTTACACCCAGCGGATTATGGCAGATGACCTTTATCCATACTCTGTGCGTCCTGATTTGAGATTAAGGGATACTTTAAGCGGACAGCAGGTGAAAAACCATGTTCAGATCCAGCTTTCCTCAAAAAACAAAACCGGTGCCCAGGGCGGAATCCTGAATGTTCCTTTTGTCACCCGCTATGTTCCGACGGTTGAGGTAAGCTTCACGATGTGGATCGAAACCGTGGTGGAAGACGGCAAAGAAATCCTGCAGCTCCAGTACGAGCAGATCATCCTGTTCGAATTTCATTTCGGAAATGACGGCGGTACGACGAGCTGGCCGCACATCCAGACCAATACCCTGCGTAAGCTGGAAGATGTTCCGGAAGAGCAGAGAAAAGTCATTGAAGAGCAGTTTTATGACCGTCCGGTAATCAATACGCCGCTTTCTGAAACAGCAGACATGGCTTTAAATCCGCCACCGGGCTGTCCTATGCATAAAGGATGACCTTTATAAATTAACGTGAACCTGGATGAGAAAACGGATTAAAGGGCCGGAAAAGGGAAGCCGGATACCGGAAGTTTCTTCGGTCACCTGTCGATAACCGTTTTAAATATCAAATGACCCTGTTACACTCCCGTGAAAGACAACTCTATTTAAAATTGGTGATCATTTTTATATTTTTTTATATCGCTGAAAATTAACTGAATATCATCGAATTCACTTTAAATTACAAAATCCTGCAGTCATTTGATCCGGCTGCAGGATATTTTTATTTAAAAAACGGAACATCTTTAAATTATTGATTCAAATCATCAGTCCATGGGTATTTTTCACCTGGGCCATGACAAAAGTACTGTGGGTGCTTCCGATCGAAGGCACGGCACCTAAGATGTTAAACACAAAATTCTGATACTGTTTCATATCTCTTACATGGACTTTCAGCAGAAAATCAAAATCCCCGGAGATGCTGTAGCATTCCGCCACTTCTTCAATTTCCAGAATTTCACGTTCGAACTCCACGGCCAGGTAGCTGTCGTTGCTTTTTAATTTCAGCTGGCAGTACACGGTAAAACCGAGATTCAGCTTTTCGGCATCCAGAATAGCGGCGTACTTTTTTACGTACCCTTCCTGTTCAAGCCGCTTTACCCTTTCAAAAACCGGTGACGGAGAAAGATTAACTTCTTTTGCAAGCTCTTTTACCGTTAATTTTGCATCATTCTGAAGCAGTCTCAGCAGCTGCATATCCTTACTGTCAAGGTGTTCCATAGAATATTATCCTTTTATAGGTGATCAATTACACAAATGTACAGAATATTATTCTTTTTAATACACACTTTAAAGTTTTATTTGCTTAATGTTACGATACTATCAAATAATATATTCTAAATATATAATTTTACTCAAAACAAAACACCGGAATACGGCAGATGTTTTTCAAGTAAAATATAAGGGAATATTTTATATCGAGATCACTCTGATTGGGGAGTGGTCTCATTTTTAAAATTTAATCATAATCCCGGAAGGATTTTCATTTTAAAGTACATCATTAAGTTATACTTAAATTAATCTTAGGGCGAGCAGCATTATGTAAATAAAGCTGCTTTTTATTTTATCAGCTTTAGAATGAAAGGCGGTTGCAGGAATTCAGATAAAATGGTTAAAAGGTTAATCACGACATGCTCTGTTCAAGAGATGTTTTTACAATTTAAACATTCCCGGCCATTCGGCATTCTGAATCCCTTCAACAGATTCTATATCTTCTCTACCTTTTTAATATGACAACGGAACAAACAGTTTAAATATTTAATGATATCATACCAATCAGCCTTATTTACAAAAATATTCCGAAATAAAACCGAACATTTGATAAATATTATATAAATTTACATCCTATATTCACTTAATAAATGAATCAGTTAAATATCATTTTGTTAGATTAAAAACATTTTTGAGATGTTTCAATAATTTGTAATAATAAGAGTGGATTAAAACAAACATAAAAGAAGAAAAATTATTCCTTTTTAATAAAAACTAAATCTTTATCCTATGAGAAAAAACTATCTTTTATTTTTTATTTTTTTACTCTCATGCTCAGGAAAATTCTTTTCACAAACGTATCAGCTGGCGGGTAACCCTGTAAATACGACCGGATGGACCATGGTATCCCCTACCGTCGTAAATACAGATTTCGTTCAATTGACGCCCGACACCAATAACCAGTCCGGGTCGATCAGACTGAATGATCCCATCAACCTGAAATACTGTGATAAATGGCGAGTGGAGTTTGACTTCAGAATGGATTCCAACCAAACCGCCAACGGAGACGGACTTGCCTTCTGGTACCTGGCCAATCCTCCGGTAGCCAGCGTGCTGGGTTCCGGACTCGGCGTATCCCAGAATGCAGTGGGCTTCATCGTAGGACTCGACACCTACAACAATACCACCACTGCGGTAATGAGCAAAGTGCATGTGGCCTACGGACAGGTAACCAATACCACCGATACCAACAATGTGGAATTCTTCAATGTTCCGGGAAGCTCTTTTCATTCACCGGATATGAATACGACGCTGCCTTTCCAGGGTACGGCTTATAAACACGTGGAAGTGACCGCGCAGGTGGATCCCGCCGCTCCGGCCAACTGGATCGTGAGGATTACCATCAATGGAAATGTGATCTGCAACCAGTCTTTTGCCCCGTCCGGTACCGCTGCCGGGATGACGGTCGGCTTTTTCGGCTTTTCCGCGTCTACCGGGGGAAACCGGTCGAGACACTCGATTAAGAATGTGAAGGTTTTCGTAGACAAAGTGCCTTTGCTGCAGACTTCCATTACAAAGAACATCTGTCCGGATGCTACGGGAATGGCCAATATCAATTTAACGGCGCTGAATTCCCAGCTTACCGCAAACCCCAACAATTATACTTTCGCGTACTATACCGGCGGAGCTCCTATTGCAAACCCTGCTAACTTCCAGTACAATACCAATACGACCGTTTCAGTGGTAATCAGGGACCCGTCACAGGTTCTATGCGACAATAATGATGCAACCATCAATCTGCAGGTCGCTCCTACCGTGACGGTCAACAATGCTTCATTAAGAACCTGTTTTATCGAAAACAAACCTTCCACAGGATTATTCAATCTTACGTCGGCAACCGTAACGGGAACCACCACAGGCCTGATAAAAACCTATTATCCATCCCTCACGGACGCGCAGAATCAGACAAACATAATTCCCGACCCATTAAACTACGTTGCCCCGAACGGAGTCATTTACGTCAGGGTAACCAATTCTGCGGGATGTTTCGATATTGCCAAAGTAACACTGGAAGTTATTCCGCCGGTCTATTCGAAGGTCCTGGAAGAAAAGACCATCTGCATGGAAGATACCACGACGCTCGATGCAGGTCCTGGATTTACAGGCTATCAGTGGAGCACGGGCGCCAGTACGCAGACCATCAGCAATGTGGGTGTAGGAACCTATTGGGTGAAACTGAAAACCGGGGATTGCGTGGTTACGCAGCCGGTGAAGGTATACGCTTCAGAACAGCCTGTTATTACAAGCATAGACATTACCAACAATGTCGTTACCATACATGCTAAAGGAGGAACCGGACCTTATCAATATTCCATGGACGGGGTAAAGTGGCAGGATTCCAACGAATTTAAGAACGTTCCGAGAGGCGATGCCATGATCTATGTAAAAGACGCCTACGACTGTGACCCCATCAGTGTCACGATTTTGGTCCCTAATTTAATAAATGTAATTACTCCGAACGGTGACGGCGTCAACGATGGGATCGATTATTCAGCCCTTGCCGGTAAAAAGAACCTTCAGTTCAATGTATTCGACCGTTACGGTGCGGAAATCCACCGTGGCGACCGTCTGAACAAGTACAAGTGGGACGGGACTTCCGGCGGTAAAAAGATATCCACGGGAAGCTATTGGTTCTCTATTTCATGGAATGAGAACGATAAGAAAAGTACCCCTGTGAAATATTCGGGATGGATCCTCGTAAAAAACAGAGACTGATAACCCGTTTTAAAACTTAAAATTCAGAAATAACCTGAATTTTAACAATTGAAATAAAACCTCCGGAAATTTCCGGAGGTTTTATTTTGGCAGTTCGGGCACCGCTATCGTTTCAGTTGACGACGATAAGGTTCTTAAAAAGGCTTCCAGCTGGAAAATTTCTTCATCCGACAGCTCCAGCATCCTTACCATCCCCGATTTCTGAGACTGCAGCGCAATGCCTTCATGAACCGTTGCCCTCTTTTGGGCATGTTCAGGATTTCCCCTGCTGTAAAACAGGATCACTTCTGTCAGGGTTTTCATCGAACCGTTATGGAACCATGGTCCGGTACGTGCTGCTTCCCGTAAACCCGGCACTCTGAATTTACCTGCATCTTCAGGATTTTTCGTCACGAGATATCTTCCCAGATCTTCCCCTTTCTCACCCATTAAAGAAGTTCCTATATTTTCAAACCGGTTGTTGGAAAAATATCCGGAATTATGACAATTGATGCATTGTGCCTTGGTCCGGAAAAGATGCAGGCCCATCAGCTCATCGTTGGTATAGGCATCCGATTTTCCATCGATAAAAAGATCGAATTTGCCGGGCGTACTTTTCACCGTCCTTTCAAAAGTGGCAATGGCTTTGGAAATCCGGTCTTTGGTTACCGATTTATCACCGAATGCTTTTTCAAACAATTGTTCGTACCCTTTTATCTTCGAGATTTTTCCGGCAGCGATATCGATGTGCTCTCCCATCTCTTTTTCATCTTCAATCGGCATCTGCGACTGCTTTTCCAATGTACTTGCACGGCCATCCCAGAACAGCGGTTTAGCGTACGCCACATTCAGGATGCTCATCGCATTGCGGATTCCGGTCTGCCGGTCGTGACCGAAAGAGAACGTCCTGCTGTCGCACCATCCGAGTTCAGGATCGTGGCATGAAGCACAGGCAATCTGATTCGACCTGGAAAGCCTGGGATCAAAAAAAAGCGTTTTTCCCAATAATTCTTTTTCTGCCGAATACGGATTCTCTTCAGGAAACGGTGTTTCGGGTAAATGTCCGATCTCAGCAAAAGAAGACAAAGATTCCGGATCCAGCACCGGTTTCGGCCACTGCGAGACATCCCCGGAAGAATAGAGTTTCCTCAGGTGATCCAAAAATTCATTTTTCCGGTTGATTTGTTTTTGTACCGTATTGCTCAGACAGTTATTCAAAAGCGAAACGGCAAGGAACAAAACCAGGATCCAGCTTAAAGCATTTTTCATATCCGGCAGAAGTTTCCGCAAAAATAGGATATTTTTTAAATTTAAATTGAATTCAGGAAATTGGCATTAGCCCCGAAATAGAAACTAGGTGAAAAGGCTGGAGGAGGAACGCTGGATGCTGGAAGTTTTTCTTTTCCATGGTATTAACTTAACAGAATAAATTGAGTTGAATTCAACCGTATATTGTAACCGCAAGGATAAACAAAGAACTAAATACATCCAGCCGGATATTAGGTTAGGCAAAGGCGTTTCACTTAATAAAATAATACAAGAGTGATAATTTTTGTATTTCATTAATAACGAAGTGGCTTTGTTTAGTCTTGCGATAAAAATAAATCCGGTTTATATCAAAAGCAGAAAGGGTTTTAAACCATTAAGATTTATGAAAAATTAAGAATCAGTAGATTGACTACTTAAGAAAATGAAAATAAGCACTTTATAACTTCAGAAAAAGAAACAGAAAATTAAAAGTATACTGCTAAAGGTAAACAAAAGTATTACAAAGAGGATAATTTTGTGTTTCATGGATAAGTGAAGCGGCTTTGTTTACCTTACATTCAAAGCGTAAAATAAAACCTTTGTCTAACCTTGCGATTTAAAATTAACTCATTTTATCAGTAGATTAAAACAAATGATAACCCAAAGCTTCCGTAACTGTTTCATAAAAATTCACCAAATGTTTATATAATTGAGGAGTAATAGGCTTATATTTAGGCCCTGATTCCAATCATAAACAAACTTACATGCAGATATTATCCCTGAAAACCGCCGCTTCCGCAGCAGCCGTCTGTTTCAGCACGGTCGTTTTTGCCCAGCAGAATTATTCGGTGAGCGGCACGGTAAAAGATAAGAAAAACGGAGAATTGCTCATCGGCGTTACGGTCAAGGTGGCAGAAGATCCCGGGATTTCGGTCATCTCAAACGATTACGGATTTTATTCCTTATCCCTGCCGAAAGGCACTTACCGCCTGATTGTTTCCAATCCCGGGTTTAAGGATTTTCAGCAGCTTATTTCCGTAGAAGAAAATACCAAGCAGGATTTGCTGCTGGATTCCGGAGAAAATGAAGACCGGACGGCGACCATTGATGAAGTGGTTGTTTCAGGCATTAAAAAAGACAAGAACCTGACGTCCGCCCAGATGGGAACGGAAACGATCAGCATTAAAAATATTGAAAAGCTGCCGGTACTTTTTGGTGAAAGGGACGTGATGAAAACCATCCAGCTGTTACCGGGCATCAAGAGCAACGGCGAAGGCAACAGCGGCTTCAGCGTCCGGGGCGGCGCTACGGATCAGAACCTGATCCTGCTTGACGAGGCAACGGTGTACAACGCTTCCCACTTGCTCGGATTCTTCAGCACCTTCAACAGCGATGCCCTGAAAGATGCCAGCATCATCAAAGGCAACAGTCCGGCACAGTATGGCGGACGCCTCTCCTCGGTACTCGACGTTAAAATGAAAGACGGAAACAATAAAACCTACAACGTAAACGGCGGAATAGGAATCATCAGCAGCCGGCTGAGTGTCGAAGGGCCGATTCAAAAAGAAAAATCCTCTTTTATTGTTTCAGGAAGACGAACGTATGCCGACCTTTTCCTGAAAGCCACCGATGATTTCAAAGACAACAAGCTGTATTTCTATGATCTGAATTTAAAAGCCAATTATCAGGTCAATGAAAATAACAGGCTCTACTTATCCGGATATTTCGGGCGTGATGTTTTGGGATTAGGAGATACCTTTGCTTCAAACTGGGGAAACACAACGGCCACCCTCCGCTGGAACAGCATTATCAGCAGTAAATTATTTTCCAATACCTCGCTGATTTACAGCAATTACAATTACGATTTCAGCGTGAGCAGCAATAAAAACACGTTCGGGCTTTCTTCCAAAATCGAAGACTGGAACCTGAAGCAGGATTTTACGTGGTTTGCCGGCAACAGGCATTCGGTAAAATTCGGGCTGCAGTCGGTGTATCACATGATTACCCCGAGCAGCGCGTCGGGAACCAGCGTAAGCAGCTACCCGAGGAACCCGCGCTACTCGTGGGAAAATGCAGTGTATATCAATGATGACTTTAAAGCTACCGGAAAACTGACCGTCAACTACGGGCTGAGGCTTTCGCTTTTCAGTGTTCTGGGGGGAGATACCTATAACCTCTATGAGAAAGGCCTCCTTACCGGTTCGGAATTCCTTGAGAAAGGTAAGCTGGGGAAAACCTATGTGAATGCCGAACCGAGGATAACGGCCAATTACCGGGTGAACGAATTCAGCAGCATCAAAGGAGGCTATGCCCGGAATACCCAGAACCTGCATCTTTTAAGCAACAGCGGAAGCGGAAATCCTACGGACCAGTGGATCGGAACCAGTTATACCGTGAAGCCGGAAATTGCAGACCAGGTAAGCTTCGGATACAGCCGGAATTTCAGCAGCAACAATTATGAACTGAATGCAGAAATTTACTACAAATCCATGCAGAACCAGATCGATTATAAAAACGGTGCACAGATCACATTCGATACCGCAGCCGATGTGGAAAGTGAACTGCTGTTCGGGAAAGGCAGGGCTTACGGGCTGGAACTGATTGCCAAAAAGAAAAGCGGAAAACTGACGGGCTGGATATCCTATACCTTATCCAAAACCGAAAGAAAGATTAACGGAATCAACGATAACCAATGGTATAATGCCAGAATAGATAAAACACACGACCTGGCGGTGGTAGCTACCTATCAACTGAATCCCAAATGGTCTTTTTCAGGGTTATTTGTCTACAGTACCGGAAATGCAGTCACCTTCCCAACCGGAAAGTATGTACTGAATGAACAGTCGATCCTTCAGTACAGCAGCAGGAATGCCGACCGGATGCCTGCCTATCACAGGATGGACCTGAATGCGACCTACGAGCCCGAAAGCAACAAGCGCTTCAGAGGTTCCTGGTCTTTCGGCGTTTATAATATTTACGGACGGGAAAATGCCTACTCCATTGCTTTCAAAGACAATCCCGACCAGCCCGGTACGTACCGTGCCGTACAGACCTCGCTGTTCCGATGGGTCCCTAATATTACCTATAACTTTAAATTTTAACCGATGAAAAACCTGTTTTTAAGTATACTCTCCCTGCTGTTTCTTGTTTCGTGTGAAAAGGAGATCGATCTCGACCTGCAGGACCAAAGCGGAAAAATCGTAATTGAAGGAAATATTACCGACGAAAGCGGGCCTTACCTGGTAAAAATTACCAGATCGGTAGCCTATACCTCATCCGAGCCTTATACCGTAATCGAAAATGCGCAGGTGATGGTAAGCGACAATACCGGGCAGACCGAAACCCTGACCTACGCCGGAGACGGATATTATGTAACCAATACTTTCACCGCACAGCCGGGAAGAACCTACACCCTGAAAGTGACTGCAGAAGGCCGGCAGTATACTGCCCAGAGCACCATGCCTCAGCCAATACCTTTCGACGGGCTGGATCAGGACTCCTTCAAGGTGGCCGGAGAAACCACGTATACCCTGCTTCCGGTTTTTACAGATCCTCCGGCATTAGGCAACCGGTATCTTTTCATCTATTCGGTAAACAACAGTGCCCAGAAGTTTTTTGCAGAATTTTCCGATAACGTGAATAACGGCTTACCCAATCAAAGGCCTTTACTGATGCCCAATGATAAAGACGGCATTAAAGTAAAGGCAGGCGATACCATTCATGTGAAAATGCAGTGCATCGACCAGAATATATTTACTTATTATTCGGCCCTGCTCCAGATCCTGGATGGCGGTGCAGGCTCAGGCGTAACACCGGCCAATCCGCCCGGCAACATCAGCAACGGAGCATTGGGTTATTTTTCCGCCCATACGGAAAAATGGCAAACCAAAGTTATTGAATAAGCCCTATCAGCTTTAAAAATAAGGCTGCCCGCGATTTCCGGGCAGTTTTTTTATTTATAACGGTAGGGCCGGCATCTTATTAAAACTTTTTTGCAGAATTAATTCAACCGGATGTAACAATTATTCACTTTGAGATGTCTTATCGGTAGAAACCTAGTTTACATGAAAAATATTTTGATGCCTATTGCCTTTTTAGCCGGCATTTTCACTTTTGCACAAACTGAAAAAGATACTCTTAAATCTAAAGAAAAAGCCATCGAGGGCGTTACCGTTACCGTAAGAAAACCCACCATAGAATCCAAAGTCGACCGAACCGTCTTCAATGTAGCGAACAGTTCCGTGCTTGCCGGAAATACCACCTGGGATGTCCTGAGAATGACGCCCCTGGTAAGCATCGATAACAATGATGCCATTAAAGCGGAAGGTGAAACGGTGACCGTCTACATCAACGACAGGAAATCCGTATTTACCGGAAAAGAACTGAAGGAATATTTAAAAACCATCCCTGCCGATAACCTGATGAAGATTGAAGTGATTACCAGCCCTTCTTCACGATATGAAGCCACCGGATCGGTCATCAATATCGTACTGAAAAAGCGGGATGATGAGGGGTTTAAAGGAAGTGTTACTTTCAATAACCGGCAGAATACGAAAAACTCCCAATACACCAATTTTAACGTCAATTACCATAAGAAAAATTTTACCCAGACCGTGATCGGAGGCTATGGCAACAATACCAATGTGCAGAGCAACTCCAGCATCCAGACGACCTATGCCGATAATGCCACTACTTACCGGGATTCAAGAACCGTCATGGAATCCAAAAGCCCGTCCCTGTCTTCCACCTCAGAATTTGAGCTCAACAACAAGAATACGGTAGGCGTTATTCTGGAATATTACCAGAGCAACTCCTTATCCGGTTCCGAAGCCAGCGGACTGAAAAACAAAAACGGTGACGAATTCGTTAATTCCTACGTCCAGAGCCAGAACTCTACCGGCCTGAACCGTAATTTCGGCACCAACCTTTTCTACAAATGGTATGATAAGGAAAAGAATAGGATTCTGGATGTAAACCTGGGAAGCAACTACTACGGGGATTCCAGTAACAATTACTTTAATAAAAATATGATTGAGGCTACAGCGCCTGGTCTGGTTAAGAATCAGGAGATCGGCGTCCTCACCGATACCGAAAACCGGAACTATTACCTGAAAGTTGATTACACGCAGCCTCTTGGGAAATCAGGCGGGAATTTTGAGGTCGGCGGAAAAATGGATTTCAACAACAATGTGATTCCGAACAGCCTCTACGGCAATATGCTGGCAGGACTCAGCAGCCGGGATGTTTTCCATTACGAAGACAACATCAACTCGCTTTATGCCAACTACAGCAAAACGTTTTTCAAAAAACTGGAAACCCGGATCGGACTGCGTTATGAGCATATCGATTATAAAATCCGTCAGGACCTCGCAGGGACTTCCCGGAAAGATTCTTACGGCAAACTATTGCCGAATATTTTGCTGAAATATTCTTTTTCCGATAAATATGACCTGAGCTTAACCTACAGCAAAAACATCTGGCGGCCGTGGTATGCAGAATTTAATCCTTTTCTGATCCCGAACAGCGATGGATTCTATACCCGCGGGAACCTCAGCCTGGAACCGAATCCAAGCGACCGACTGTATATGAAGCTGGGAATCCTTAAAAAATATTTTATCTCCGGAAGATATATGTTTACCGATCAGGATTACTGGACCGATTATATTACGGAAGGAGACAAAACCATTTCCCAGGAGTCCAACTTTGCCGGAAAGGTCCATAAATATTATGTTTATGCCAATACGAACCAGACGTTTTTCAAAAATAAATTCACCGTAAATCTGGGAATCGGCTGGTACTATATCGACAACAGCGATTTCAACCGCAGAAACGACCTGGACAAAGCCAGAGATTACATCAGCTACCTGAGTGCTTCCACGAATCTTTCCTATACCAATCTTTTCAATAAAAATATTAACATAAGCGCATGGGTGGAAGTGTCTAACCAGAACAACGGTAACTCAACCACCAACAAGCCGAATATATTCCATAATATTTCAGCAACCAAAATATTCCCGAAAAGCCAGATGGAAGTCAGTCTCCAGCTGATGAATATCTTCCAGCGTCCGAATTACGATGCCACCACCTACGTACAGGGCGGAACCTTCAGAAACACTTCAAAATGGGATTGGTACGGTGCTTCGATCTCATTCGTCAAACGTTTCGGAAACCAGAAAGTGAAGGAAAACACCAAAACCGATGTTGAGAAAAACGGTGGCGGAAAATAGTTGAGATACCGGATGCAATTTGGATAAATACTGCTTAAACTATCCAATGTCCATATCAAAACCGAATCAGGCTTTGAAAATATGCAGAACATCAGAAAGAAGATCTTTTATTTTCTTTCTGATTTCATTATCCTTCCGGTTTGTCATCCTGAAAGAATCCGGCCCCGGATCCCATAGCCCTCCTATTTTTTGATCAAACCGTAATTTGCATACAACCTTCACGGTTTTGCCTACATCCGTTTAATGCTTTCTGCGGACCTTTGTTTTAATAAAAATCAGAATATGAATTTAAAACACATTGCATTAGGAAACCAGGGATTGGAAGTGCCTGTCCTCGGTCTTGGATGTATGGGAATGACCGGTTTTGAAGATGCCGATACGTACGGGAAATCCGATGAAAAAGAAGCGGTAGCCACCATTCACCGGTCGTTTGAACTGGGAGGGAATTTTCTGGATACCGCCGACCTCTACGGCCCGCTGAAAAATGAGCAGCTGATCGCCAAAGCCATCGGTAGACAGCGCGACCGGTATATCATTGCCACCAAATTCGGCTGGGAGATCGATGATAAAGACAAAATTACCTGGGCTATCAACGGGAAGAAAGACTATGTGAAAAAAGCGGTGGAAAGATCGCTCAGGAATTTAAATACCGATTATATTGATCTGTATTACATGCACCGGCTGGATAAAAACGTCCCGGTAGAAGAAACGGTGGGCGCCATGAGCGAGCTGGTACAGGAAGGAAAGGTAAAATACATCGGATTGTCTGAAGTTTCCTCCGAAACGGTGAAAAGAGCTCATCAGGTCCATCCCGTAACGGCGGTACAAAGCGAATATTCTTTATTTGAAAGAACCGTGGAAGAAAAAGGTGTGCTTAAAACACTGCAGGAACTGGGCATCGGTTTTGTCGCGTATTCGCCGTTGGGCAGAGGATTTCTGTCTGGGCAGATCCGGACGGCTGATGATCTGCCGGAACATGATTTCCGGAGAGCCATTCCGCGTTTCCAGGGTGATTATTTCCTGAAGAATATCGAACTGGTAGAAGCAATAGAAAAAATGGCTGCCGAAAAGGGCATCACTTCTTCCCAGCTCGCCCTGGCATGGATCATGAGCAAAGGCATTGTACCGATCCCCGGAACAAAGCGCAGGAAATATATCGAGCAGAATATTTCATCAGCTTCGTTAGAATTAAATGAAAATGATATTCAGAAACTGGAAAGTATCGTACCTTTAGGAACCGATACCGGAGCGCCGTATGACGAATTCAGCATGGGGCTTCTGGATTATTAATCTAATTGACGGATCATGAATACCATTCAGTCGCTTTCTGCTTTTCACCGCCTTCTGCGTTTACCGGAACCGAAACATCCGCTCGTAAGTGTCATCGACTTATCGGAGGCGGTTTTTGAAGAAGATGAAATGTGGAAAGGATTTGTCAGCCGGTGTTATTGTGTTGCCCTGAAAAGGGAAGCCACCGGCAAGATCCGGTACGGACAGCAGCATTATGATTATGATAAAGGCGTACTGAGCTTTACGGCACCCGGCCAGGCCCAGTTTCTAGACATCCACACGATGGATTGTCACGGAAAAGGCCACCTTCTGGTTTTTCATGAGGACTTCCTGCTGAAACACCCACTGGCACAGACCATTTCCGGCTATGGATTTTTTTCTTATGCCGTAAACGAAGCCCTGCATTTATCGGAAGATGAAGAAGATGACCTGATGGAGATTCTTTTTAAAATCGATAAGGAATGCCGCCACATCGACCGTTATACCCAGGAAATCATTCTGTCCCGGATCGATCTGCTGCTGAATTATTCCAACCGGTTTTACGAAAGACAGTTTATCACGAGAAAAAACGGAAATCACCGGCTTTTGGCTAAATTTGAACAGTACCTTACCGATTATTACCGGGAAGAAGATCCTGGAAAAGGAATTTTAACGGTACAGCAGGTAGCGGAGGCCATGAATTTATCCCCGAATTACCTGAGCGATCTTCTGAGGATTCATACCGGGCAGAATACGCAGCAGCATATTCATGAGAAACTGATCGGGAAAGCAAAAGAAAAACTGTCGGCCACACCCATGTCGATCGGGGAGATTGCCTATGCTTTGGGATTCGAGCATCCGCAGTCTTTCAGCACTTTGTTCAAAAAGAAAACGAATATGGCACCGCAGGAATTCAGGATGAAGTTTAAGTTTAACTAAAGAAGCCGGGAGCAGAAAAGGATACGGAGTTCAGAGAAAGATGTTTCTTAAAACTTCAGCGTCCGTTTTTACTTCCGGCTTTTAAAATAGTGTTTAAATAAACTACTGCTTACGGATGCGGTAGAGCTTTCCGCCGTCGGTTACCGTATACAGATTGCTGTCAAGGCCTTGGGTAATATCCCTGAAACGCTGGTTTTCACCGGTAAGAAGCCTCTCTTCACCGACTACCTTATTATTTTCGATGACCAGCCTGGCGATATGCATGCCGCTTAGGGAAGCTACAAAAAGGTTGTTCTGCCATTCGGGAATCGTATTTCCTCTATAGAAAGTAATTCCGCTCGGCGAAATCACAGGATCCCAGTAATACACCGGCTGTTCCATACCTGCCTGCTGCTGGATTCCGTTTCCGATGGTCGCTCCGCTGTATTCGATTCCGTAGGTAATGGTCGGCCAGCCGTAATTCTTACCGCCCTGTACCCTGTTGATCTCATCACCGCCTCTCGGTCCGTGTTCACTTTGCCACAATTCCCCGGTTACCGGGTGAATGGCAATCCCCTGCGGATTCCTGTGCCCGATGCTGTACAGTTCCGGTAAGGCTCCCGATTGCGTAAAAGAAGGATTTCCCGGTGCGGGCTGTCCGCTGGTGGTAATTCTTAAAATCTTTCCTAAAGCTGCCGTTACCGACTGGGCCATAGGTCTTGTCGAAAGATCGGAACGCTCTCCGGTACTGATGAACAGATTTCCGGTACTGTCGAACAGGATTCTTCCGCCGTAATGAAGGTTTCCGACATTGGCTGAAGGAGCTGCCCTGTAAATGACCACCGGGTTTTCAATGGTGGTCTCGTTATTTGAAAGTCTTCCTTTAGCTACCGCAGTAAGATTTCCTCCGGAAACATTTTCAGAGAATACCCAGTACACCATCCGGTTGGAAGAAAACTGCGGATCCACACAAACACCCAGCAATCCGCCCTGTCCGCCGGAATTTACGGCAGGAAGCCCCGTAATTGCGTTGCTCACGGTTCCGGTAGTGCTGATGATTCTCATGGTTCCTGCTTTCTCGGTCACCAGCAGACGGCCGTCCGGTAAACCGGTGATTCCCCAGGGTGCGGATAAGGAGGAAGTCAGAACTTCGCCTACATATGCGGTAGAAGTTCTTACGCCGTTGGCCCGGGTCTGCCCCGGAAATGCCGGCTGGTAATTCGTATTGGCCGCACTGTTTTCCACGGGTGGCAAAACAGGCCCGTTGTTTTCGTTTTCATCGATGGTTTCCGAGCAGCCTGTAAACAGCATGGAGGCTGCAATCAGCATTTGGTAAGTGGTTGTTTTCATAATTCAAATTTTGGTGATTTGCTATAATTTCATTCTTTGTGTAACAAATTTTTTGCCGCAAATCATTTTTGGACAACTTTTTGCTAAGTATAATCAATCGGTTGCACGGAATTGTCTTATTACATAAAAGAAAAACAGTGTTCAGCCGGATTAATTGTATTTATTCTAAAAAATTAAAGTTCCGGATTTCTTGATGCTTAAGATCGGGGACAATTGTAATTAAGAACAAAAGAATGGCAATAATTTTCAGATCATTAATCATTATGGCATGAATATTATTGTTATATACATAGAAACACTCTAAGTGATGGAAAATTTATCAGAAAACAAAGAATTAATCAGCAGGTACATCAACTATACTATTCAGCAGCAGTTCAATGCTCAGATTGATCTTACCGACGAATATGCTTTTACCGAGAATCTGGTTTCAAGAAAGCCGATTATTGCGACAACTTTCTCAGATAAAATCCTTTCGGATCCTGAAATGAAGCGGTTTCTCACTTCTCTGATCACAGAAATCAATACCGGGTGCTGCAGCATCCAGTCGATGAAAATAAAGCTCAGGAATCATCCCAGTGGAAACTGGAGTTCGTTCAGAAGAATTATTTAAAACGGGAAAAATAAAAACAGAAGTCCCTGCATGGTTTGCAGGGACTTCTGTTTTCAGATGACCTTTGTATTTATTGCAGGTATTGCGCTACTTTATCCTCAAGGTCTTCCAGATTGAAAGGTTTCGCTACATAATCGTCCGCCTGTGCCTGCTTGGCCAGGGCCACAATATCATTGTTAGCCGTTACATAAATAACCGGAATGCTTTTAAATTCCTCGTGATTTTTCAGAAGCCTTGTCGCCTCCACTCCGCCTATCTTCGGGATCCAGTTATCCATCAGGATCACATCCGGCTGGTACCGGGCTACTTTTTCCAGAATATCGTGCGAGGTTTCTGAAATTTCCACATGATAGCCGTTTTCTTCAAAGATAATTGTAATCACCTCCAGAATGGTCTTATCATCGTCGAATATCAGGATTCTCTTTTTACTCATACTTATTTACTGATTTTTATATTTTTAATGTAATTAGGGATTTCAATTTTATTTTACAGCCGGTTAATATAATCTGCTAAGTTACCGGAATTAATAATTAAATCATAATCAATTTCTTCCACTGCCTGTTTCGGCATATAGTTCACTTCCGCCGTCTCAGGATCCTGGATCCATACTTTACCTCCGTTCTTTTTAATATAAGCCAGGCCTTCCACTCCATCCGCATTAGCTCCGGAAAGCAGGATGCCGATCAGGGTTTCCCCGTAAATCTCCGCTGCCGACCGGAAAGTGACATCAATCGAAGGGCGCGAATAGTTCATTTTCTCCGAACTGTCCAGCGACATGGCTTTCTTATCTTCAAACAGCAGGTGGTAATCTGCCGGCGCAATGTATATTTTATTGTTCTGGACATCGGTCTTATCTTCAATTTCAATGACTTCCACCGGAGAAAACTGCTGGAGCAGGGTCTGAAGGATGTTGGTCGTATGGGCCTTCCTGTGCACCACCAGGAGAATCGGAAAACGCAGCGGATCGTCCAGCTTTTTGATCATCTCCATAATGACCTGCAGGCTGCCCGCAGAACCGCCTATCACAATCAATTCCGTATCTGTGTCATTCCTTTTCATGGTACACATTTTAGTGATGATCTACCTTTTTCCAGATTTTCTGATCGTCAACCTGGTGATAATTCCTGTCTAATTTAGAAAATCTTATCGTTTCTTTTGCACCCAATGCTAAAAATCCCAGATTTTCCAGGCTGTTATCGAACAACCGGAATACCCTTTCCTGCAGACCACGGTCGAAATAGATGAGAACATTCCGGCAGATGATTAACTGAAAACTGTTGAAGGAACTGTCTGAAACCAGATTATGCGTTGAAAGAATCAGCTTTTCCTGAAGGCTTTTATCAAATTTCACACTGTCGTAATTTGCGGTGTAATAATCTGAAAAATCTTTCTTACCACCCGACTGGATGTAGTTTTCGGAATACATTTTCATCTGCTGCAGCGGAAAGACACCAGCCCTTGCGGTCTCCAGCACCGACGGATTAAGATCAGTCCCGTAAATCAGGGATTTCTGGTACAGGTTGGCTTCTTTCAGTAAAATTGCCATGGAATAGGCCTCTTCTCCCGTAGAACATCCGGCTACCCAGATCCGGATCAGCGGATACGTACCCAGCTGAGGCAGAATTTTTTCCCTTAAAGTTTTAAAAAACTGGGGGTCCCGGAACATTTCGGTTACATTCACGGTAATTTCTTCTATAAACCGCTTCAGGTATTCAGGATCATTCAGGATGGTATATCTCAATTCTGCAAAGCTGGTAAACCGGTCGATGAGACAGATCCGGTTCACCCGTCGCTTGAACGAAGCGCGGCTGTATTCCGAAAAGTCGTAACCGTACATTTCGTAAACATCCTTGATCAGATATTCTACTTCTTCATCTTTTATAATACTCGGCTCCAGCATCTACATCAGTTTTTCAATCGCTGTTATCAATTTATCCACATCTATCGGCTTGGAGATATACTCCTGCGCCCCGGCATCCAGGCATTTCTGCCGGTCCTCCGGCATCGCCTGTGCCGTAACCGCAATGATGGGGATGTTGCTGAGGGATGGTATTTCCTTAATAATTTTTATGGCCTGATATCCATCCATTTCCGGCATCATCATATCCATCAGTACCGCCTGAAACCGGTTGTCTTTTTCAAGGACCGATATGGCTTCACGGGCCATGGTACAGCTTTCCGTCTGATAACCCCGGGCTTTCAGCGTAAGTTTCAGGGCAAATATATTGCGCGGATCATCGTCCACAATTAAAATTTTCTTATTCATCAGAATTCTGGCTGTTTAACTTTCATATAACCAAACACGGAGCAGGGAGAGCAGCTGATCGATATCCACCGGTTTCGAAATATAATCCGAAGCTCCTGCGGTGATGCATTTTTCCCGGTCACCGATCATGGATTTTGCCGTGATGGCAATAATCGGCAGTCTTGTAAATTTAGGTATTTTCCTGATTTCCTTTATCGTTTCGTAGCCGTCCATTTCCGGCATCATCATATCCATCAGGATGACGTCGATGTCCGGGTTTTCTTTAATCTGCTGCAGGGCATGCTTGCCGTCCATGGCTACCACGGCTTCCACTTTGTATTTCTCCAGGGCTTTTGTCAGGGAGAAAATATTCCGTACATCATCGTCCGTAATCAGGATCTTTTTACCGCTCAGGACTTCCGTCAGAGAGCCCAGGGCTTTATTTCTCACGGTGTCGATCGCGTTGTTCTTTTCTTCAACCAAATGCAGAAACAAACCGACTTCATCCAGGATTCTCTGATAGGAATGGGCCGTTTTTACAACAATTGAATCCGCATATTGCCGGATCTTCAGCTCCTCTGATTTGGATAGGTTTCTTTCCGTAAAAATAATGATCGGCAGGTTTTCCAGTCCGTCATAGCTTTTGATGGATTCCACGATCTGGTATTCATTTCCTTTTGAAGAACCGATGTCGAGGATCACACAGTCTACACGATCGGAAGTCAGTGCCTTTACACTGTCTTCCACATTATTTTCTACCGAAAGCGAAATATTGAAATTGCTCAGGAAGTAGGACAACGCACTGGCATGTTTTGCATTTTCCTCTACGATCAGAACTTTCTGCGGTCCCTTTTTCAGTGCTTCCTCAATGGTCTTGAAGACGGCCGTCATCTGGTCGAGGGCTACCGGCTTGCTTATAAAATCGATGGCGCCTTTCATCAGGCTTTCTTTTTTTACATGCAGCGAAGACATCATGTGCACCGGAATATGCTTGGTATCCGCATTCGATTTCAGATCGTCCATTACCTGCCATCCGTCTTTTACCGGCAGCTGCACGTCAAGCAGGATTGCATGGGGACGATATTGAAGAGCAGCCTCCAGACCCCGGTCGCCCCTTACTTCGATCACCGCTTTGTAGTTCTGCAGGTGCGCATACTTTAATAAGGCTTTGGCAAAATTCGTATCGTCTTCGATAATGAGGATCACTTTATCTTCTTTTTTGATCTGGTGACGGTCATCGTCTACATTTTCCGGGATTTTAAGCGTGTTCACTTCTTCTTTTACCTCTTCATCGCCTTCATCCAGAATATGCTGGATTTCTTCCACTTCCTCACGGATCGTCTTTACCAGGGTCTGATCGTTTTCCGCCGGTTTGATTTCCGTTGCTTCTTTTACAGGAATGATAAGGCTGAATTCACTGCCTTCATTCACTTTGCTCTTTAAGATCAGCTCACCGCCCAGCAATCTTGCAATTTCACGGCTGATGGATAATCCGAGACCGGTACCTCCGAATTTTCTTTTGGTAGAACCGTCTGCCTGCTGGAAAGCTTCGAAAATAATTTTTTGCTTATCTTCCGCAATCCCGATTCCGGTATCTTTCACTGAGAAAATAATAAAGTCATTTTTCGCAGAATCTTTTTTGATATGCAGATCGATGCTGCCTTCTTTGGTGAATTTCAGGGCGTTCGACAGGAGGTTTCTCAATACCTGATCCACCCGCAGACGGTCGGTCTGGATATTTTTCCATACATCCTTTTCGATATCGATATTAAACAGAAGCTTTTTATCCTGAAAAACAGGATTAAAGAGATCTTTCAGGTCTTTCACCACATCGTTGATCAACACCTCCTGATATTCAAGGGTCATTTTACCGGATTCGATTTTGGCCAGGTCCAGGATCTCATCAATTAGGGTTAAAAGACTGCTTCCTGAGCTTTGGATTACTTTCGCCGATTCAATCTGGTCTTCATTCAGGTTTTCATCCGGATTTTCAGTCATCAGCCTGGAAAGAAGGAGAATGGAATTCAGCGGTGTACGCAATTCGTGCGACATATTGGCCAGAAATTCCGATTTATATTTCGTACTCAGCGCGAGCTCTTCCACTTTTTTCTGAATTTCATTGTTGCGTTCGGCAATAAGGTGGTTTTTTTCTTCCAGCAGCCTGGAACGTTCTTCCAGCTCGGCATTCGCCTGCATCAGCTCTTCCTGCTGTACTTTCAGCTCTTCTTCCGAGGCCTGGAGCTTCTGGGTCTGGGCTTCCAGCTCGGTATTCAGATTTTCCAGTTCGGAATGCTGTACCTGTAATTCCTCGGACTGGGCCTGGGTTTCTTCCAGCAGCTGCTGTTCTTTTTCACGACCTTTGGCTGCACTTAATGCGATTCCGATATTGCGGCTGCATTCTACGAAATAATCGATCCGGTCCTGCTCATAATTCGAAGTGGATCCGAGTTCAATAATTCCGATGATAACGCCATCGGCAAAAACCGGAATCAGCATGATGCCGTAGATCTGGATGGTGCTGCTTGCAAAAGTGACTACGAAATCATCTTCGTGCAGGTTGTTGTAGACCTGGGTCTTTTCGCTGAGGAAAGTCTGTCCCACCATCCCTTCTCCGGGCTCAAAAACTTTCTTCATATTATTTTCCAGCCCAAATGCGGCCGTCAGTCTCAATAAACCTTCATCATACAGGTAAATAGAACCGTTGATGCATTTTCCGTATTCGATCAGCTGTTTCAGCGAGGCGGTAGCTACCTGCTTTACCGTTTTGTTGCCTACGAGAGATTCGTTTAAAACGGCGAGCCCTTTCTGGCGCCAGTCGCTTCTGTTGATGGTATCAAAAGAAAACTTCAGGGATTCCGTCATGTTATTCAGTGATTCCACGAGCTCTCCAAGGTCATCTTCGGCATTGTCCACTACTTTCTGGCTGTAATCGCCGTTGGCTACACGGTTGGCAATCTTCTGAATGGCACTTACCCTTCTGGAAATTTCAAGGTCTTTGGCCCTGAGCATCTTTTCCAGTTTTTCCCTGCGGATAAGATCCGACCGCAGTTTAAAATAGAAGAAGGTGGTTACGATAATCGCCGCAATGGCGGAAAATATAATAAACATGACCGTTGTATTTGAAGACCGGTTGAGGTCCCTGTTTTTTACGGCAAGCTGATTTTCTTCATATTGCGAAAATTCTTTAACGATCTGCCGGCTGCGGTCCATATACACTTTACTGTCCAGAATCTGCTCCTGAGTCATCATCATCCCTTTCCTGCGGTTCTGTACAAAAAGTTTCAGGCTGGCGATGTTATGGTCTGCATTTTTTTCCAGCTCATCCAGAAGGCTTTTCTGGTGAGGATCCGTAATTTCCAGACTTCTTGCATACTGAAAGGTTTTGGAATATTCGGCAACACTGCGGTTGAAAGGTTCCAGGAAGCTCTCTTTTCCGGTTAGCTGATAGCCCCGGTTTCCGGTTTCGGCATCCAGCAGCGATAACATGACGTCCTTAACGGCAGTTACCGCCCTCCTGCTCTTTCCGACGCTTTCGCGGTGATTCATCTGGTTCTGAATACTGAAATAGGACGCTACAGAACTTGCAATCAGGATAACAAGTGAAAGCCCGACTCCGAACTGTAGATTTCGTATAATTTTTTTCGGCATGAAAACTAGTTTAAGGGTAAAGTGAAATAGAATGTTGAACCTTCGTCAACTTTGCTGGAAACCCCGATGGTACCGTGGTGCTGCTTGATGATTTCCGAACAGATGAAAAGGCCGATGCCCATTCCCTGAAACTGTAATGAAGATTCTTCGACCCGGTAAAATTTATGGAACACCGCTTCCTGTTTGTAATCCGGGATCCCGATTCCGAAGTCGGTTACATTCACCTTTATTTCCTGCTCTTCTTTATCGAGAAAGGTCGTAACAATCACCTGATTGTTGTTCGGGGAATATTTTATGGCGTTGGTGAGAAAATTGATCAGAACCTGCTCGATACGGATTTCATCAATAGGGATCAGAATATCCGGAAGAATTCCGTCACGTTTTATTTTCACCCTGTTTTCATCATGCGTCTGCAGAATGGTATCAATGGCATTGTTGATGACATGGGCCAGATTGGTCGGTTTGCGGGTTATTTTCAGCTTGCCGTTTTCAATCCTGGAAACATCCAGCAAGTCGGTAATCAGGGTGTTGAGTTTTTCGATCTGATCCTGAACTTTGGTGACGAATCCTGCCTCTGCGCTTTCTTTATCCAGCTTCAGCTTTCTTTCAAGAAGCTGAACATAGGCTTTAATACTTGTCAAAGGAGTTTTCAGCTCGTGGCTGGCTATACTGAGGAATTCATCTTTTTCTTTTTCCACTTTTTTCTGATCGTCGATATCCGTAAAGGTCCCGACCCAGTTTTTAATGTTATTTTCCTCATCTACAGGGGTAATGCGGAGAAGATGATACCGGTAATTTCCGGTTTCCCGGTTTCTGATCCGGACTTCCATATCCAGGGCTTTGCCTTTTTTCCTGCAGCGTTCCAGCTCGTCTTTGATATTGAAGTCATCGGGATGGGTTTCCGGGAATTCCTTGTCGGAATCCGAATACTGGTACCATTTCACATTTACAAAATCCACAATCCCGTTTTCATTAAGGGTGAAGGCAATCTGCGGTAAGGATTCGAGCATCAGATGGAAATGATCGATCTGGGATTTCATGGTGACCTGAGATTCCCTTCTGCCTTTTACTTCGAGTTCCAGGCTCTGCTGCGTTTTCTTCATCGCAATATTCTGTTCCTGGAGATTGTAGAAGGTCTTTACCTTCAAAAGGAGGATTTCAGGATCCACCGGTTTCGTTACATAATCCTTTCCTCCTGAAGCATATCCTTTGGTGATGAATTTTTTTTCAGTATTTACTGCGGAAAGAAATATAATCGGCACTTCTTTTGTTTTGCTGTATCCGGCTAACGTTTCAGCTACTTCAAAACCATCCATATCCGGCATCTGCACATCCAGGATGATCAGGGCGTAATCGTTTTTAAGAGCTTTTCCGAGGGCTTGTTCACCTGAATCCGCTGTATCTACCTGGAAATTCTTGGATTCAAGCAATTTTTTCAGTGAATAAAGGTTGCTTTGGTTATCATCAACAATTAAGATCATAGAAACGTAAAATCAATAATTAATTATTTTTAGATCAGTTTCAAAAATATATAGGATATATTGAGAAAAAGTCATTCTGTATCCTGCATCAATAGATATACCAGACTGTTAAAATTACGATTATTTTATCAAAAAAAGATGATTAAAAAAGTGGAGATATTTTTTCTTACGCTATTTCAGATATTTAAGTGTATAAATTTAACCAAATAAGATATTTCATGCTAAAATTTTCTTTCATAAAAATTATTCACGGCACGGTGTTTGAATACAGATAGATAACACTTTTTCACTTAAATATATTTTTCAAATTTAACCCCTGTTTTTGCAGGGGTTTGCTTTTTTGTTTATATATTTGCAGCGAATTTCTCATGTTTAATTTGAGTTTTCATGGTTATTAGTTTTTAATCCCCGTCGAAAGCCGGGGATTTTTTTGTTGTAAAGACAATCCGTCTTTCCTGTAATTCCTCTTGATCTTTTTTATAAAGAGAATTTATTTTTCCGCTAACCCATAAATTTATTTTCGCTTAAAAAAACAATTTATTGAATAGTTTTTTCCCACTGTAATTGATCAAAAGTTTCTGCAGTGATGAAAATTAAGATGAAAAGACATGACGGAAAATTTCAGGGTCAAAATTTAAACAGACTCTGAATCTTACTCATTAAAATTAAATTTCATTTTAGATTATACGGGGTATGGCACAACTTGTGATATAGGAGTAGTACACCACTAATATCAATACACTATGTCGATCAAAATACAAGTCGCTGTCTGCACAGAATGCAAAGGTTATTTTTCAGCTGCCCCTTTGGAACAAAAAAATGCTACCCACCCGGATATCACCGATCATTTTTTCTATCATGGTGAGCCTTGGTTTACACTGGACTGTAAAACTTTCGACAAATCCAAACATCTGGAAAACACCCGAATTGTCATTACCGATCTGAAAGAGCACGCAAAAGACGATCATCGCTATTGCCATTGCAGAAAGAAAGAAATTTCGGCCAAAATAAAATACGCTTACGAATCTCTTCCTGTTGAAAAGTCCATTCCTTATCTTGAAAAAAATGAAATGGAAACGGAAATTTATTTCAAGGACCTGTATTATACCTATAATAATTTTCACGGTATTGCAGGTTCCGGCCATAGAAATTCCGGTACCAATTTCCGTTAAAATAAAATATAATTAAAATGGCCGCTTACTACGCAAATGGCCTGAATGATCGGCTTCCCGTTATCCTTTGATGTTACAGGAAGCCGATCGTGGTATAATATGCATCCAGGAGCTCAATATGCTCAATAAAGGTTGTCAGGCAATCGTGAAAAGCCAGGAAAGCTGGAGCGGTATTTTAATTCCGGTCAGGAAAGTATGAACTTACCGAAGTCCGGAACTTACTGCCGGGTGACCCTGATGATCTTCAAAGCCGTTATCCGGAGTCGGTTTTTAATAAACCTCTGCTATGATGTAATTTAGTAAAATCTCATCACTTCCCTATAACTTAATCGGCGACTTATAATACGATCCTGGCCAGAAAAAACAGCCAGCCTCTACCTTCCCTTTTCCAGCCTGATTTTAAATTGAAACAGAGGATAAAAAAATAAAGTTATCCTGAAATTCAGAATAACTTTATAATTCATATAAGATACCGTCAATATTTATTTCACGGCAGCTTTAGCTTTTTCAGACTCCATCAAATGATGTTCCAGGGTAGGAAGTGTTTTGCTGGCGAAAGATTTCAATGAGGATTCCATCCCTCCGGAAGCTTCTTTTTTAAATTCGGCGATATCCATTTTGTGATCACTTACCATCAGATCGGTATAGGCACGGTCGAATTCTGCTCCTTTTTTCATCTTCAGTTCATCGTATTTTTTCTGTTGGTCGGCATCCAGGCTGGTCGGCAATGTGTATTTTGCCATAGAAGCCCATGATTTCAATTCTTCATTGGCTTTTCCATGGTCTGTAACCATCATGGCACCCAATGATTTTACGGCAGCATTCTGAGCGTTGGTTTTGGCCAGTTCGCCCATCATCACTTCCATCATTCCTCCTTTTGCCGCAGCATCAGCAAATTTTTTGTCCTGATCGTTCAGGGTTGTACTGGCAGCCGCGTTGTTCTGATTCATGGTTGAGGCAGAATCGCTTCCCGACATGGCCATTCCTGTATCTGCAGGGGCAGACATCGCTGTACTGTCAGCTGATTCGTTTGCAGTTGTGGTTTCGTTTTTTTTACAAGCCACCATTGTTCCAACGGCTAATAGGGCTAAAATTGTCTTTTTCATAATATTAATAAATGGTTGATAAATTTTTAGTGTGTAGTCCGGATAAATTTAATGATAAAAATACTGTTGCTCTATGCTCAGGATCATATCGATTGATTATTTTTAAATACGGAACGGGTAATGAGATCAAAATAAAAGAAGCCCCTTCATCATTGAAACAGCTTCTTCTATTTATTTTTACACAAAATTATTGTACTTGATACTGCCGGTAGCTCCCATAGGAAGATACACTACTTTTCTTTTGATCATCTTTGCTTTTTCAAGAGCTTTTAAGGCTTTCTGACGTTCAATTTCTCTGTTCAGGGAAGACGCATCCCACTCGTTAGAATTTTTCATACTGTGATATTTAGTGATTGGTGTGTTGATGTTAAAAGCTTTACAGCTAGTATTTTCTTTACATAAAACAGGCCATTTTTTATATTTTATGAAAAAAAATCATTCTTTTCATATTTTTAATGAAAGTTCAATGGATATCATGATGATTAATGGCTTTCCACCGTTTCTTTTTTCCTGAATTTCTGAAAAAAGAAAATATTCCATAAGATAAGTTCATACCCGTATACCGTATCTTCTACAGGAATGGTAAGGATCCTGATCCCCATAAAATCCTGCGGATTATAGTTGACGATCGGTAACTCCAACCCGGTTCCGGTTAAAATTCCATTCACCATTAAAAATCCCGGCATCAGAAGAAGGTAGATAAATGATGCTTTTCCAATCCAGTTTACTTTTAAAACAAAATGTAAAACCGCAAGGCTCACTGCGGTGGTCATAAAAGTCATGCAGGTATAAATTTTACCAGTAAAATAAACTCCGATGATCAGGGCCAATACAATACAAATGATGACGAATGCTTTCTCCCGGCCCGGCTTCCAATCCAGCCTGAAAAATTTATCCAGGCAAAAATAGGTAAATATGCAGGCGAAAGGGATACAGAAAAAGAAAAGGATCTCTTCTACCGGCAGGTTCAGAAACCTGATCCCAAGCAGATACTTATCATTGAACCACCAGACACCCATTTTCGTAAACCAGGCATCCCATATAATAAAAATTACGGCCACAATCAATGAAGCCGGAAGAAATGCCCCGAAATGCCTGCTGAATTTTATTTTGGGGTGAAAGGAAAACAGAAAACAAATAATGACGGTGAAAAAATTAATCAGTAGATAGGTATATTGCAGCATCCGTTATTTGTTTTTATTAAAGTACATTTTAAAATATTTTACCGGAACCCAGAGAAAGCCAAAGCATTCTCCCTCTTCTTTTCCGGTATGCTTGTGATGCTGCTTATGTGCCCTGCGGATGGCCATCAGATAAGGATTTTCCGTATTGCGGAGCACCTTCAGGCGCTGATGAATAAAGATATCATGGACAAAGAAATAGGCCATTCCGTAAAGAGCAATTCCCAGAGCAATATAAAACCAGTGGTTGAAACCCTGTATTGTTCCGTAGTACATCAGCATAATTGTCGGGAGGGCAAAGATCAGGAAAAAATAATCGTTTTTCTCCATCGGCCCATCATTGCTGTGATCATGATGGTCTTTATGCAGTGCCCAGAGAAATCCGTGCATGATATATTTATGGGTAAGCCAGGTAATTCCTTCCATGATGAAAAAGGTAGCGGCCAGGATAAGAAAGTTCATATCGATAATTTGAATAATAATTTAATTTTATAAGAAAGACGTTTTGTACTGTACATAACAGCTCATCATTAAAGAGAGCTTCGCTCCGTTTGATATTCTTATTCTTTCGTTCAGGATTTTCTCCGCCGATTTCCTTTTGATTTTTTTAAACAGGGAAATATAATATTTGTAGGCAAGATACACACCGAATCTCGATGATGCGGGAAGTTTTTTTATTCCATTCAGGGCCAGTCTGAATTCCTCTTCAATTTCTTTTTCGATCGTGAGTTTAACGTTATTATCGAATAAGGACATATCCAGATTCGGAAAATAGCTTCTCCCAAGGGTATAGTAATCGTCTTTCATATCCCTTAAAAAATTTACTTTCTGGAACGCAGAACCGAGAATCATCGCCGCAGGCTTCAGGGCTTCATACTGCTTTTTATCCCCGTTCACAAAGATCTGCAGGCACATCAACCCGACAACCTCGGCAGAACCCAGGATATACTCTTTGTAAAGATCAGAATTGTAATCGATTTTCTGGAGGTCCATTTCCATGCTTTTCAGAAACTGGATGATCAGCTGCCGGTCGATATCATATTTATGGACGGTTTCCTGGAAAGACTGAAGGACAGGATTCAGTGAGATGCGGTCTTCAAGGGCCTGAAACGTTTCTTCCTTAAATTTCAGAAGCAGTTTTTCCTTGTTGTAATCATGGAAGCTGTCTACAATTTCATCAGCCAGACGTACATAGCCGTAAATGGCATAGATCGGATTCCTGATAGCTGATGAAAGGGCAAGAATTCCCAATGAAAAACTTGTGCTGTATTGTTGGGTGGTCTGTTTGCTTACCTTATAGCAAAGGTCATCATATAGTTTTTTCATGTCGGTTAATTTTTAGTGGCTTCGGTGGCAGCAATTTTTCCGGATATAATAGAGGGCGGAACTCCCGGTCCGGGAACGGTGAGCTGGCCGGTATAATACAGGTTTTTTACTTTTTTATTTTTCAGCGAAGGCTTCAGAACGGCAGTCTGGGATAAGGTATTGGCAAGACCGTACGCATTTCCCTGATAGGCGTTGTAATCTTCCTTGAAATCCTTGACGCAGTAGCTTCTTTTGTAATCGATTTTCAGCAGAAGATCGGAAGCGCCGGTATGTTTTTCCAGCCTGAGGATCATCTCCATAAAATACCGTTCACGGATTTCCTCGGAGTCTTCAATTCCCGGTGCTACGGGCATCAGCAGGAAGACATTTTCGCAGTTTTCAGGAGCTACGGAAGCATCTGTTTTGGAAGGGCAGCAGGCATAAAACAAAGGTTTGGTCGGCCACTTTTTATCCTTATAGATCTCTTCGGTATGAAGCTCCAGATCATTTTCAAAAAATAAGGTATGGTGTTTCAGGTTTGGGATCCTCTCCTTAAATCCAAGATAAAAAATAAGACAGGAAGGCGCAAATATCCTGGTTTCCCAGTAATTTTCATCATAATTCCTGAATTCCTGCGGAAGAAGCCGGGATTCGGTATGGTGGTAGTCTGACGAAGCAATGATGGCATCAAAATCGATGTCCTGATTATTAACTGTCAATGAGGATACTTTTTTGTCCAGGACATTGATTTTTTGAACATTGGAATTGACATAAAGATGGGTTCCCTGGGATTCGGCAACGTTTTTCATTGCGTCAATAATTTTAGAAAAGCCGCCCATCGGATACCAGGTCCCCAATTTGTATCCTCCGTAATTCATTAAGCTGTATAACGCAGGAATATCCTTGGGTGCGGCCCCTAAAAATATCACGGGAAACTCCATCAATACAATCAACTTAGGGTCCTTAAAATATTTTCTTACAAAACGCTGAAAGTTGGTCAGAAGATCAAGTTTCAGGGCACTTTTTGCAATTTTCGGCGAAAAAAATTCAAACCAGGAATGGCATGGCTTATTGACGAAATCCTGCATGCCCACTTCATATTTGTAGCGGGCATCTTCCATAAATTCATCGAGCTTCTTTCCTGCTCCCGGTTCCGTTCTTTCGAAAAGGGCTTTCATTTCTCCGTAATTCTGCGGAATATTCATGTTACCATCCGAAAAAACCATTTCAAACTGCGGGTCCAGCGGAACAAGATGATAGAAATCCGAAGATTTTTTACCGAAATCATTAAAAAAGGATTCAATAATATCGGGCATCCAGTACCAGCTCGGTCCCATATCGAAAGTATAGCCGTTATCAGTTTTAAAATGCCGGGCACGGCCGCCGATCTCATTATTTTTTTCAAAAAGGTGTACTTCATGCCCTGCCCGGGAAGCATAAGCTGCTGCCGACAGTCCTGAAAACCCTGATCCTATTACCGCAATTTTCTTTTTCATGGTTAGTTTTTAAATGGATATTCTTCGTAGATCGTTTTAATAAGATCCTTACTGTCTATATTTCTGGAGAAAATCGGGTAATGGAAACGGTCCAGCTTATTAAGGATTCTTATCAGCTCCATCTTTTCGTGATGATTGAGATTTCCCGCTACGATTTCGGTAGCGATCCTGATCTTACTCATGTGTTGTTCGAGTGCGGTAATCCCCTTTTCTGTAATGCTGATCAGTTTGTTTCTCCGGTCTGCATCAGATTCGGTCTGCTCGATCCATCCATTTTTCAGCAGCCTGGTAATAATGAGCATTCCGACCGGTTTATCGTGAATGTTTTTCTTGATAAGTTCCATTTTAGTGGTTCTTCCGAAAGCTCTGAGATTGATAAGATAGATAAAGTCTTCCTGGGTTGCAAAATCGGAATCTGCAATGGCCGACTTGGAATACGTACGTGCATACCGGTTCAGGTGTACGATCAAAGTGCTGATCGCACTTTCGGCAGTCCTGCCGTTTTCCTTCCCTTCCCAGTAAGGTTCATTTATTTTTGCATATTCACTGGATTCCTTGTCGCAAATCCATGTTCTAAAACCCTTAATGGTATCCGGATAATAATGACTGGTATTTTCTTTTCCGAATTGTTCCAGAAGATCAATTACCTCTTTAGTAACTTTATAATTCATACTGAATTTAATATATAAATAAACTAAACCTTGTATATATAGTTTACAAATAAACTTAGCATCATTTTTTATGCCAAAAACCGTTTGAAAAAAAAATTAAGATTCCGTCCGGAATGGGCATGCTTATTGTAAACTATCTAGCACACCAATTAAAAAATTTAATATGAACAACGAAAAAACAGTATCAACTCTAAACGATTTACTGAACATTACAAATGACAGAATTGAAGGATTTTCGAAAGTAGAAGAAAAAGTATGGGAAAACCATTCAGGCTTAAAGGCCGATTACGATCAGATGGTTTCCCAGTCTCAGGAGATGAAATCGGATCTTATCAGAATGATTAATGAGCACGGAGGGGATGCAGATAATACAACAAGTACTGCGGGCGCGTTGCACAGAGCATGGATTGATGTAAAAAATGCCTTTTCCGGGGATAACAGCAATTCTACATTAGGAAATGTAGTTTTTGGAGAAAAGGCGGCTATCGATGCTTATCAGGATGCATTGGATAATGAAGGTCTGGATCCGGATTGTGCAAGAACAATCTCAGATCATCTGCATCACTTAAAATCTTCTTATGCTAAATTCGAAAATTTAGATGAATTGAAATCATAATCTTTTTCATAAAAGACCATTACCGGGAGGACCTTTATAAGGTCCTCCCATTTTATATATATATGACGGTGCTATGGTACTGAGAAAATTAAATCCCGCCGGTTACGGATTCTGTTATGGGGTACCGAATTTCTTTACCCGTATTCTCTTTTCTTTTACTTTAATCACAAAAGGCTCCAGGGTTAAGATCTTTCCGGCTTCCACGGCTGCTTCCGCATCGGTACGTTCTACATAAGTATTTTCGGGCAGGGAGTTTTCATTCAGTTCGATCCTGTATTTTCCGGATTCCAGGAAAAAGACGAATTCCCCGTTGTCATCCGTCACCATCCGCTGCAGCAGCTGATCGTTCCTGTAAATATTAAATACGATTCCGCCCAGTTTCGGATCGAATTCCATAGCAGTTTTCGCATTGAAATCATAACTGATATTCCCTTTCATGGTCCCGTTCTGATGCAGGGGAATCTGCAATACATACTGGTGCCTGTTGAGATCTATCTCCGTTTCATCATAATACCAGCCTTTCTGGATAATCTGGCGGAGGGCATACTTTCCGAAAGGGAGCGCTTTATAGTTCAGGTATCCTTTACTGTCCGTACGGAAGGATACCGTGTTCAGCATGACCAGGTAGTTTTCCGCTGCCTGATCACCCTCATCATAGATACCGTTTGTATTGTGGTCATAGTAAACAAATGCGGTAACATTTCCTTTTTTTCCGGGATCCGGGGTATTGGTTTTAAGATTCAGCGTAACGCCCGCTTCAACGGTAAGCAGGCTGTTGTTATTGCTTCTGGAAGAATAATAAAACCACGAGGTATTCAGATAAACGGAATATATTTTCCCGGAATATTTCAGATTGACAAATCCCGAAGGTGATTTTCCGTAGAAGATGTCATCGGTATAAGTAGCACCGGAAGCAACCGCTAACCGCCGGTCGAAGAAATTTTCAGTAACAAATGCCGAAAGAGATAATTTTTTATACGTGCTGTTTTCATCAAATACCCGTGAAAAAGCATATTCGGAGATGAAATAGCTTCCGTACTGGTACATCAGGTTCGCATTGAACCATTTATAATTGTAATTCCCCAGAGCTTTCATCTGGAATCCGGCATTTTTATGATCCGGATATGCTACCCTTCCGGCCTCCAGTCCCAGTACGGCCGAATGCCGGGCATCAGGGCTGGACCATGTCATATAATCGGTAATCCTTTGGGCCGTCAAAGTCTTTTTATCCTGATCGAGCGACGTAGAAAAAAAATTGTTATAAGCATTCGACTTTTCATCCTGGTACTGCAGACCCAAAGTTACACCAACATTCCCTATTTTAGGCAGACCGATTCCGGTATCCACCCTGAAGGTATCGGACGTTAAGTTATTATCGAAAAAATAAAATTTCGGTGAAAAATTGGAGATCAGGAGGTTTCCGTAAACACTGTAATCTTTATTGATATTGGCTGAAATATTCTGTTGTACCTGCAGCATGCCGCGCCGGTTTCCGGGATAATAATCGGTGCTGTAGAAGTAATTCCCGTTCAGATTGATCTTACGGATGATTCCCGAATACCGGGAATCAATGGCCATTGAAGGTTTCGTGATATTGATCTGATCATAGATACTCAGCCCTGAATACACCTTCGCCGTCATATTCCAGTCTTTATTAAACGAGTATTGCATATCGGTTCCCACCAGGTTGTGCCGGGCCTTTTCATAGGGATCATTCCTGAAAACATAGGTAGCGGAAAAACTTTTGGCCGCATCCCGCATCAGGGAACCCCGGGCATAAAATCCGTAACCATATTCCAGAAATGAATGCCGCTCTACCAGGCTGAAGGTCTGGTCCACAAAGCCGAGTTCCAGCTTTTTATCTTTTGCCGAAGAATTCCAGACATATTCCGCCCCTCTTCCGAACATGGACATTTCCATCAATTTACTGATATTTCCTACGGTATATTCATTGTTGGTATTACGGTAAGTGACATATGTATTGGTAACCACCGGTTCTCCCTGACCGTTTAAGGTGTAGATATTTCCTCTTACCGAAACGTATCCCGACGGCAGATTAAAACTGCCGCCTCCCCTGATCTGGTACATATTTAGGTTTTCCCCTATTCTTCTGTAGGCTGCCGTAATGCTGTTCCTGCTGTAATCGGACAGTACCGTGTTCTGAGGATCCTGGTACTTCTGGGAGGAAGCGACATTCTGAACGGATACGGAAGCGTTTCCGAAAATTTCTTTTTCAGGATCCCGGAAGCCGGCAATACTCACGCTGAACTGCGAAGTCCTTGCCAGAGGACCTGAAGGCAGAAACCTGAAAATGAATACCGAATCTTTCTGCATTGCCACGCTTCCTTTTTTCTCGACAAAAATATTTTCCTGGGTAATTTCCGGAATTTTAAATACCACCGTGATGTTCTGGCGGGTATTTCCGAGATTGGAAACCCTGGCCCGGACTTCCACCGAGTCCTTCATATTATTGATGTACAATACCGGATTTTCCGCGAGGATCCTTAGTGAGGTATTTTCGGCTACTTTAAAGGTCGCGGAACTTTCTGCTACGGTATTGTTCTGAAGATCGGTAAGATGGAAAGCAATGCTTTTTTCACCGGCCACCGCGTTATTGCTGACGATAATTTTTACCGGCAGGAAAACCGTTTCCCCCGGATCAAGCGCGGCTGTAATTCCGTTTGCTGCAGTCACCCGGATGCCATCCGGGGTATGGATGTTTATTTTTCCCTTAAACGGAACCTGCTCCTTATTTTTAAGAACAACCGTCAGATCCATGATATGCCGTCCTTCGGCACCGGGTTCACTCCTGATTTCCATGTCCACCGCCGGAGCGTGCTGCGCAGACACCATCATACAGGTAAACAGTATCAAAAAAACAGGCGTTATTTTTCTGAGCAGGAATCGGAACATGTTGAATGGTTACTGTGGGGTGATCTCAAACTGCAATGTCGTGGAATAATCTGCTGCTTTGGCATTGACAAACCGCTGGTCATTGGCATTGGTTGAATAATTGATGTCGTAATATACATTGGAACCCTGGGTATAGGATCCCCTTGCTACAAGCTGCGACCAGGAAGCCAGTGAAATAGGATACACCGTGGCATTATTTCCGTTAACCGGAACCAGCGCAAATTTTACCGCATCCAGGGGAAGCGTATTGCCGGCAGCGGAATTAAAGGTATTCTGCAGGGACCTTATTTTTATCTGGTAATTGGTATTGCTGCGTACGGTAAGGGCACTTGCGTAGGAAGCACTTACTCCGTTGTTATAGTCATTAGTGCTGTTGAACTCCAATAATCCGTTCATTGCAGCTGCCGAAAACTTCAAAGACATTTCAGGGCTGTCCGGAGGATTTCCGGAAAGCGTACCGATCTGGAACTGGAATACATGATCCATCCTCCCGATAACGTTGTTATAGCGGTCATAGGCCGTAAACTGTATGGGTGCCGAAAAGGTGGTCCATGCCGGATAGTTGCCGAGATAGGCCCCTCCCGCCAGCGTAAGGCTGTATTTAAGCAGAAGATTGTAATAATACCCGAAAAACAATAAAGGAAAATTGTAAAAAGCCGCATTGGACTGAGGGACCAGAAATACCTCCTGCCCCTCCTGCATCACCACATTCAGCGGCATGCCGATCTGTGAAATGGTCGGAACCCCGGTCGGAGAAGCATTTCCTGAAGAGGATACAGGGCTGAATGAAATCTTATTGGCCGGCAAGGTGTAGTTTCCGTCTGCTGAAGTTACCGGCTGCTTGAGCCTTGCCGATAACCTCCAGTACGGTACATTCAGGTAGCCGTTTCCTGAAAAACTCGCTGTGTAAGCGTCCGGCGCGGTGTTCCCGCCATAGGAGCTTACGGACAGATAACCGTTGGTCCAGGAAGTATAGGATACCTGGCCCGGACCATAGATCCAGCATAAAAGCAATACGATCAGTGAAAACTTTTTCTCATTACTCATACGTGAAGTTTAATTCTCCTAATTCCAGATTATCCCGGTCTCCGTAATCGATAATAACCGAAGCCGTATATTTTCCTTTTTCGAGACCGGCCGGAAGCGGAATACCGACTTCCCTTTTGTTTCCAGGCATTGTATAAAAAACAATCGTCTCCAACGTTGTTTTTTTACCGGTGCGTGTATTGACAAGATCCGTGGATATTTTACCGTCTGCCCAGACCTCTCCCAGATTATCAAAGCTCAGATCAAGCGTTTCTTTTGATTTCCCATAGGATAGATTCCGGATTTCCAGTTTTTTGTTTTTCGCCGCCGGAAGCTTATGAAAGATTTTAATCCCCGAACGGATGCTTACTTTTATATTTGCGCCTTTGCTGTCTACATCGTCTACCGGATTCATCTGGCTGACATACAGGACCGCCGTATGGGTAAAAAGCTGGTCCGGAATTGTTGCAGGAACGGTAAGCGTTACATCAATATCCTTTTTCTGCCCGGGCGCAAGGGTAAAATAATTGTCTTCCTTTTTTACGGAAACCCAGCCGGCACAGGAGGCAGGAAGGGTGTTGGCCGCGGACATGACATTTTCGCCTTTCCCGTTATATTCCCAATCCCCGAGGCTTACGGCAAGATCAAGAGAATTTTTGGAACTTACATTGGTCACCGTTACTTTCTGCGTACTGCTGTTCCCAAGCCCGGATTCGAAATAAACCCGTGGCGGCGATACGGAAACCCCCGTCTGGGCATAGAGATGGCAAAAAATACAGCCTAATGAATGAAGAAGGATAAAAAAGAGTTTTCTCATTACCAAGATTTAATACTAAAATACATAAAAAGTGTTACAATGTATGTTGTAACACCTTATATATTGTGATATTTCAGTAAGTTTTTTTCAGATTACTGAGAAATAATAGTATAGGTAAGCTCTGAAGTATATACCGATACGTTTTGACCTGTCACATAATTATCCAGATAGGCGTTTGCCGATGCTCCTTTATATTCAACGCTGATCTTTTTATCTACTACACCCGCGCTGGAAGTTACCAGGGTGGTTTCAGTAGCTGAAAGCGGTGAGAAAGGTGAGTACTGCGCTCCGTTTACAGGGTCTGTTCCGGCACTGGCTTTCACCTGGATGGTATTGGCCTGAATGGTTTTCGAACCGTTCACTAAGGCAGAATTTCCGCTTTTTATTTTCACCTGGAATCCTCCGGTACTGTAAACGGTTAAATGATCTGCATTTAAGGAGGTAACTCCGTTTGCATAATCTTCTCTTGTGTTATAGTCTAAATTTACCGTTTTCTGAGCCGTATTAACAATAAGGGTCTGAACCGGTTTTAATCTTACGTTTAAAGTAACAGTCTGAGCATTTACAGTAGCAAACCCTACAAAGGTAAGGGCGGTAAAAATGATTTTTTTCATGAGGGGAGTGATGTTTTTATTATTAGTTGATTTAAATTGTTCTAAATTCTAGTGCAAAGTTAAATACATCACAGAAACACCCATTTGTAAAAAAATGCGCAAAATTTGCAAATATGGTTTTGAGAAAAAAAATGAGAACTTTACTGAGTTTAAGAAAAAAAAGCAAAAAGTAGAATTAAATAATTAATTATAATTACACATTTTACAATCGTATTAATATTATATTAACAATAAATGAATCCTACATACCCATTTAACTAATAAAAAGTGCTTTTTTTTACATTTTCAACATAATCAGTAGTGTGTTTTTTACGGAAAAAATTATTGAGAAATTAGAGTTAATATTAGATCGGCTGATTTTAGGGATTGGTCTGCATAAATTTCACGGGCTATCCTGTTGTTATTATAGTCGATGACAAAATCTCGGTGAACAGCTCCTTTGTTGCTGTTGACTACATTCAGAGACCCGGATTCATTGGTTCTGTGGTTTACACTTACTTCAAAACCCGTTGTACTGGATACCGTAATATATTTCTGATCCGCACTGTTTACAGATGGCTGGCTTCCTCCTATAGAAAGTATCTGTACAGGATGCAACTGTATCCTGAGATGAACACCATCCATTTGCCCTGATATTCTTAAAAAAGCAAACAGCAAAATACCTAATAAAAAAAATCTGCCCCCCATAGCAATTCATTTTCTCACCGATCGGTTACTTAGGTAAATGTACAATATTTTTTCTTATTTATTTCATCTCTGATGGATTTTTTCCGGTATGCTTTTTGACGAAATTGCTGAAGTTTCCTTCATCGCTGAAACCCAGATCAAAAGAAATTTCCGAAATGGTGGAATTGGTGAAGGCAAGGGTCTTTTTGAACTCGGTAATCACTTTTTCTATGATAATATTCTTCGCCGTTTTGCCCAAAACATATTCCGTCATCTCCGTCAGCCTCCGCGATGTAATATTGAGCTCGCTTGCATAATGAGCTACCTTTTTCTCTTTTTTATAATCCCGCTGGAGAAGAACCTTAAACCGGTTGACGTAATGCAGGTAATCGAACTTCACATCTTTTTTTATTTCCTCGTTCGGGATGTACAGAAAAGCATCCAGGATCAGCCGCTCAATGGCATTATGTGCCGCAGAAACATATAGGTTTTCGTCTTTCTGCCGGAAAGCTTCCATCCGTTCCATGAAGATAACGCGCATATGTTCGGTATTGGAGAATGGGGCGATAAAAAAATCGGTATGGTAATTAAAGAACAGCTGGGAATGTAAAAACAGGCTGTCTCTGGAAGATCTCTCATAAAAACCGGCGGAAAAACTGATAGACAAAATATGTGAGGCACTCCCCTTTCCGAAAACGATCTGCTTTTGAGGTCCTAAAAAAGCAATATGCCCGGCTCTTATCGAATAAGGTATATTTTCTACCTCGACCTTAATACTTTCCAGGAAGATATAGATACAGTAGTATTCAAGGGTATTAAAATGACGGTTATGATGATTCCTTTCAATCAGATGATCCATACGGTTCAAACTGACGCCTAAATTTTTTAGCTGATCTGTTATGATATACATAGTACAACAATAATAAAATTTTTACCTATTTGTTTTATAAAATCTTTATTTTAATTATCAAAATATCAATAAAGTGATCCATTAATTAGATCTGAAAAAACAAAGGCAATATACATCAAACAGACCGTCAGTACAAGGCCGGGTTGCTTAAAAAAAATTCAGGCAGCCTTTTTTTTATTCCGGCTTCTGATTGATTACCCGTAAGTATACCATATTCCCCGGAAGTTCAGTTTATTCCGTTGATATAAATGGTTGCTATACAGCTATTATCTCTTGGCATTTCCGGATCCGTTCCGTTACTCGATAAGGTAATTGAACTCTTTCCTGTATTGTGAAGGGCTTTTCTTAACATATTCCTTAAATGTCTTGTTGAAATAGCTGAAATTATTGAAACCCGACTCGAAACAGACTTCCGTAATGCTTAAGGGATGCTCCGCCAGCAGTTTCAGGGCATGGGTTATCCGGTATTCGTTGACGAAATGGGTAAAGGTCTTATTGGTAATCTTCTTAAAATACCGGCAGAAAGAAGGAACTTTCATATTCGCCAGGTCTGCCACCTCTTCCAGCGTAATCTGCTCCCTGAAATGGTCTTTCACATAATTGAAGATGATGTTGATCCGGTCATTATCCTCCACCTGGGTCTGCAGATAATACTTCCCGGCATTGAGGATCCGGTAATCCTGGGTCGTCGCCAGGTCTTCGAGGATCTCCAGGAAGCAGATCAGCCTTCTGAACGATACGGCTTCATGCATCGCGGCAATTTTCCCGCCGGTTTTCTTTTTTATTTTTTCGCCGAATACGATCCCGGCCTTGGATTTTTCCAGGAGACCGGCGATTTTCTGCATCTCCGGAGTTTCCCATAAAGGTACCCCTAAAAAATCAGGCTTGAACTGAAGCACCATCTCATAATCGTTGTTGGTATTTTCATTGGTCATCCCGCAATGTGGCAGATTGCTGCCGATAAGCACCAGATCACCATCGGAAAAATACGAGATGTTGCTGCCGATCTGTCTTTTGCCTGAGCCTTTACACACGAAAATAAGCTCTATCTCAGGATGATAGTGCCAGACATGGGATTTGAGATTTTCATTTCTCATAAATTTCAGACTGGTAAAACTGCTCCCGATATTGGGCTTTACCGCTTCGAATGCCGGATGTGAATGTTTCATATATTACCATTTACCTATGCAAAATTAACAATTAATATTTAATTAACATTAATACAATGTTAAAATAGCACATATATATGAAAATTGTATTGTAGAATAAACGTATAAGCTACTGTAGATTTGCAGTATAAATTATTGGTAACAAAAACTTATCTCTATGACTACATTATTAAAATCCGGTTTTCTTGCAGGTTTCTTATTGATTTCCTCAAGCATGATGAGTAAAGACAAGGACTTTTCTATCTCGGTAGGAAGTGTAACGGCGAAAACAGTGAATTTTGAAATCGCCAATGCAAAAAATGTTTCTCTTTTTGTGTACAACGATATTGACGGGGAACTTTTTTCTGAGAAACTTGATACCGAAAACCCTGTAATGAAGTCATACAATCTTCAGGATCTTGCTTCGGGAACTTATTATCTGGTAGCGGAATCCGATACAAAGGTAGAAAAATACAAAATCAGCATCAACAGGCTGAACGGCATGGAGGTCGACAAGACACCGGTCAGTTCGGTCAGCAAACCCGAATATGCCATTTCCGCAAATAAGGTAAAGCTTCACCTGGCAGAGGTGAAAAATACGGTCAATGTTTCGGTATATGATTTTGCCAACAACCTGTATTACAGTGCCAATAAAAGTGCTGAAAACGGTGAGCTGAACATGACATTTGATCTGGATCCCAAAACCTCATCCAATTACATCATCAGGGTAGAAGAAAACGGAAATGTTTTCAACAAGATTATTCCCCTGAAATAAACCTTGAATATATTTTCACATATATACTATTTTTATATAGACTTTCCGGATCATACCGGATAAAATTTTACGTACAGTTATTTTTTTGAGGCATCTCTTTTTTGTAATCACGGAAAAAGGGGTGTCTCATTTTTTTGTTCAGGGTTCAAGGTTCAAAGTTCAAAGTTCAAGATTCAAAATTAAGATTTGGCTTTATTTACTTCACTTCGTGGATTAAAAAAATGGTTTCGGGAAGCTTCAGATCGAAAACCAAATGGGATCATTGATAAGTTACTGAATCCACTTGTTATTTGCTGCAAAACTTTAAACCCGGTAAATCCGGTGTTCAAATGTTCAACAGGTAATCTTCGGTTAAGTCCATAAAAAAAGCATCGTCGGTTGACGATGCTTTTTTATTTATTTTCTTTTTCAGATTTTATTATCCCTTCGCTTTTTCATCAGTGAAAAACAGGAATCCTTCTTTCGGACGGATGAGCTGCAACGGATAAAGCTGAGGATTGTATTCCCCGTTCACCACTTCATTCAGCGCATGTTTTTTCGATTCCCCGAACGCCACTACCAGAATATTTCCGGCTTTGTTGATGACCGGTGCCGTCAGGGTAATCCTGAACATTTCCTGAGGTTTCAGGTAATAGGCATCCACCCACTTTTCTTTTTCTTCCAGAACTTTCTCTCCAGGAAACAGAGAGGCGGTATGGCCGTCATCCCCCATTCCCAGAAGAATGAAATCGAAAATCCCTTCTTCGCCCAGCACCTTCCTGATCTGCTTTTCATATTCCTTTGCGTAATCTTCAGGTTCCGTCCCGTCTTTATACATCGGGAAAATCTGATCTCCGTTTACAGGAACCCGGTGCAGAAGGGTTTTAAACGTCATTCCGGCATTGCTTTTTTCATCATCCAGAGGAACCCACCGTTCATCCACCCAGAAGAAAAAAACCTTGCCCCACTCTACTTTCTGCGAATATTCCGCAGTAGCCAGCAGGCTGAAAATTGCTTTCGGGGAAGATCCTCCGCTTAATGCTACGGCAAAACGGTCTTTTTCGGCAATTGATTTTCCGGCCAGCTCCACAAACGTATCGGCCGCTTTTTTATATAAAGTATCCAGATCGTTAAATACGGTAATCTCCATTTTTTTTTATTAAATCGTTAAAGGTTACACCCAGTTGTGTCCCTGTCTTTCCACTAAGCTGATGCTGTCTTTCGGGCCCCAGGTGCCGGCCTCGTAATTCGGGAAAAATGCGTCTTTGTTGTTTTCCCAGGCTTCCTGTATGGTTTTTACCACATCCCATGCTTCTTCCACCTGATCGGAACGCATGAATAAGGTTAGATCACCCATCAATGCATCCAGTAACAGGGTTTCGTAAGCTTCCGGTGTATCTTCCTGGCAGGCAAAATTATCGAAGATCATTTCTACGGGTTTCAGCACCAGTGATAATCCCGGCTTTTTCGTCATAAACTGAAGCCTGATATCCATCAACGGCTGGATATTGATGATCAGCCGGTTGGCAGACAGATGCTGCTCGCTGTCTGAAAACGTGGAATGTGGTAGCGGCTTAAACTGGATGGTAATATAGGAATGCTTCTCTTTCATTCTTTTCCCGGTACGCACGTAAAAAGGAACGCCCTGCCATCTTTCGTTATCGAGGTAGAATTTTACGGCGGCAAACGTTTCCGTATTGGAATTCGGTGCAATGTCTTCTTCCTGGCGGTAGCCTTTTACTTCCACTCCGTTTACCGATCCTTTTCCATACTGTCCTCTTACGGCATAATGGTCTACTTTATCCGGGGAAATCCGGCGGATGGATTTCAGCACATCCACTTTACGGTCCCTGATCTCTCCCGCTTCCAGGGAAACCGGCGGTTCCATCGCCACCATGCAGAGGATCTGCAGCAGGTGGTTCTGGATCATGTCCCGTAGAGCACCGGTCTGCTCATAGAAGCTGCCTCTGGTTTCAACGCCCACTTCTTCAGCCACCGTAATCTGTATGGATTCGATATGTTTATAATCCCACAGGGGTTCGAAAATAGAATTCCCGAATCTGAAAGCCAGAATATTCTGTACTGTTTCTTTACCGAGATAATGATCGATCCGGTAGATCTGCTCTTCCTCAAAAGTTTCTGCCAGAAGGCTGTTCAGCTCAATCGCCGACTGCTTATCGTGCCCGAAAGGTTTCTCGATGATAATGCGGTCCTTTTCAGGATCCGATGCCAGGGATGAACTTTTGATGTGGTTGGAAATCGTAGCGACGAAATTCGGGCCGATGGACAGGTAGAAAAGCCTGTTGCCCCGCATTCCGTAGATCTCATCCAGACTGTTGAGCTTTTTCTGCAGGCTCTCATACGAGCTTTCCTCATCCAGCTGATGCCTGAAATAGGTAATGTGCGCCTGGAAACCCGCCCAATCCTGAGAAGTTATTTTCTTTCTTGAAAAATTCTCAAGGTTTTCCTTGATGTAGCTCTTAAAACTTTCATCGGTATTTTCTGATCTTCCCAGGGCTACGATATTAAAGCCTTTGGGCATTCTTCCGTCGATGTATAAATTATAAAATGCAGGAAAAAGCTTTCTTTTGGCCAGGTCTCCCGTAGCACCGAAAATGATGATGGTTGTCGGCTGCAGTTTTTTATGGTCGTTCATTTCTTTTACCTGAATTTTAATTGTTTACACTTTCCCATGAGGTGTGAAAAATACCTTCCCGGTCGGTTCTCTGATAGGTATGCGCCCCGAAATAATCCCGTTGGGCCTGGATCAGGTTTACCGGAAGGGATGCTGTAGTATAGGCATCAAAATACCCTAAGGCAGTCTGAAGCCCGAGGCTTGAAATACCGTTGGAAACGGCATAAGCCGCTGTATTTCTTAAAGCTTTCATTTTTGATTTTACGATTTCGGATATTTCTCCGTCCAGCAGGATATTGCCTAAACTGTCGTCTTTGGTATAAGCCGAATAGAATTTCTCCAGCAATAAAGAACGGATGATGCATCCGCCTCTCCAGATTTTCACGACGTCCTTCAGGGGAATATCGAAACGGTATTCTTCAGAAGCCTTTACCAGCAGGGCAAGTCCCTGCGCATAACTGATGAGGGTTGCCAGATATAAAGCATCACCGACTTCTTTAATAAACAGCTCTTTATTTTCGGGAGCCGTGATTTCTTTCTCCGCATATAATCCGGAAGCTTTGATCCTCTCTTCTTTATAAGCTGATAAAATCCTTGAAGTAACGGCAATATCGATGGTCGGGATGGAAACGCCGATCTCCATCGCCTGCTCGGAAGTCCATTTTCCGGTTCCTTTTGCGCCGGCTTTATCCAGGATATGATCTACCAGGTAGCCGTCTGCCAGAGAATCTTTCTGCCGGAAAATATTCCGTGTGATCTCGATCAGGAAAGAATTCATTTCCCCGTTGTTCCAGTCTCTGAAAACTTCGTAAAGTTCGTCGTTATTCAGGCCGGCCCCTCTTTTAAGAAGATCGTACGCTTCACTAATGAGCTGCATAATGGCATATTCGATTCCGTTATGCACCATTTTCACGTAATTTCCGGCAGAACTTTTTCCCATATAGGCCGTACAGGCTTCTCCATCCACTTTTGCCGCAATGGATTCCAGCATCGGTTTCAGCAGGTGAAAAGCTTCCGGGTCGCCGCCCGGCATGATGCTCGGCCCTTTTCTCGCTCCTTTTTCGCCTCCGGAAACCCCCATTCCCATAAAATGCAGATTTTTGGCTGCCAGATCGGCAATGCGTCTTTCGGTATCCCTGAAATAGGAATTTCCTGCATCAATCACAATATCCCCTTCGCTCAGAAGCGGAGTAATGTTTTCCAGTACGGCATCCACCGGCTTTCCGGCTGGAACCATTAAAATAATTTTTCTGGGAGTTTCCAATGCGGCAACGAAATCTTCGAGAGTGCCGATTCCTTTAAGCTGCATTCCGGAAGTTGCCCCTTCATGCAGTTCGCGTACTTTTTCCGAGTCAAGATCAAATCCTGCGATTGAAAAACCGTTCTCTGCGATGTTGTACAGAAGGTTCCTTCCCATCACTCCGAGCCCGATCATCCCGTAATTATATCTTTCCATTTATCCTTATTTATATGAATTCTATTATACGGAGTATAAAATTACGCAAATGCGGTTTAGTAAAAAAATAAAATGGATTAAAAATTATGGGTCATTGATGTTTAATACTCATTTACAGGAGGATAGATTATTCCCGTTTAACAACCTTATCATGTTTTACAAAGCTGAAATATCTCTTGTTTACGGAGACTTTTCCGGTGGGTTATCGTAGAATGGCAGTAGCCTGTTATGCCACGTTTAGCCGGTCAATATTTTTTTAATCCTTTTAAAACAGCAAAGCCATTCACATGCAGTATAGTAAAATTTCATAGCCTGATTAAAACTGATCATCATTCATAATCTTACGCAGATGATTTAGACAGGGCATATTTTTTTCATTAAGATAATCTTCTAAATTAAATAAAAAAATGAACCGGAAACTGAGGACCTCATATTACCAGAGTCCTGATGTTGAATTTCTTGCCAGAGACCTGTTGGGTAAAGTCCTGTATACCAAAATAGACGGACAGCTTACCGGCGGGCTCATCACCGAAACGGAAGCTTACTTCGGCGGTGATGACAAAGCTTCACATGCTTTCGGCAACCGCCGGACCGCGAGAACCGGGATTATGTACGGACCCGGAGGTTTTGCGTATGTTTATCTCTGCTATGGCATTCACCATCTCCTGAACGTTGTGGTTTCCGGCAGTGACGATCCGAAATGTGTGCTGATCAGAGCCGTTGAACCGTATGCCGGACAGGAAATCATTGAAGAACGGAGGAACATGCCTGTTACCTATGCAGCCGTTTCCTCAGGCCCCGGATCCCTTTCGAAAGCATTGGGTATCGATGGTTCATTCAACAAAAAAGACCTTTCCGGAGATGAGATCTGGATCGAAGATATCGGAAACCGGTATGCCCCGGACGAAATCGCCGCCGTTCCCCGTGTCGGGATCGCTTATGCCGGGGACCATGCCCTCCTGCCATTGCGGTTTTATCTGAAGGACAACCGATTCGTAAGTAAAAAAGTAAAATTCACCTGAAGCTGAGAGCGTGTTTAAATCCCAGTTATTTTTAACATTAAATTTAGCCGTTTTTTAGCATTAAGAAATTAAGGTATTTCAGCTTGAAAAATCAAGGCATTCACTGCTCAATGGTATTCACTTAATTTACTGAATCGTCATATTAAGTTGAAGAATAAACAAAGTTTATTTTAATTCAGAAAATCAAGAGAAATGCCGGAATGTTTTTTTAATCAAAATCTAAACAGGCTTTTAATTTAAATTTTTCCAACAATACTTTCTTTAAAAGCAAAAGAATCGCCTGTTTATGGGTACTTCACTATTTGTAACCAGTCTGTGGCCAGGCAATTATAAAATATTTCCCGGATTAGTGTACTTCAATTGACAGAAATTGTTTAACTTCGGAAAGAACCAAATCTTATGTTATGGAAAATTTGAAAAAAGTCAACAGACAGGCTATGAAGGCCATTACAGGCGGGATCAACTGCCCGGGCGGCCAACTGTGTTTAATCAACGGTAAATGGCAGTGCCGGCCATTTGATGGCTGTGGCGGCGGAAATCAGCCTTAATCAGGTTTAACCCAAATTCTTTATTATGAAAAATTATAAAAAAATCTCAAGAGACCAGCTGAAAGGAATCAACGGCGGTGCTTTAAGCTGTTCAGAAGAATGTTGTCCGCCTCCGGGAATCAAAAGATGCCCGTGGGTCTACTGTATTATCGCTTGCCCGGTAACCAGCTAGATTCAGCATTTGAAACAGATAAAATCCTGCAGAATGATACTTCTGCAGGGTTTTTATTTTAACAGGACGTTGGAACTTCCGGACAGCCCGTTGTTTTTTATCCACAGGTAGTACTCTGATGATTGCGCTTATTTTCCTGACACATTTGCCACGAAGAGAGATTTAAAAGTTTGCGCCTATTTTTAGAACACATAAGATTAAAATCAAAGATTTTTTTTCACAGATGATTATGTAAAAGGCTGGATGATGGGTGGTGGATGCCGGAAATTAGTGAGTATGGATTTATTAACCATGGATTTATACGGATGTGCACAAATGAAGTGTGGCTTCGGGTAGCCTCAGCCACCGGATTGTTATTCCTAAGACCAGTATGTAAAAAATCAAAGATTTTTTTAAACTTTTGTGCGCTTTTATAAGCATTCCTCATGAAGCTTTTTTACAGGGCATTGGCTCTTTTGTGGTTAAAATTCCCCACAATCCCACAGATTTTCACAGATCATAGCGTGGCTTCGACTCCGCTCAGCCACCAGCCGTGCCATAAAGATGAAGTCTCAAATTTAATCCGCTCGTTTGTCTATCCCGTAGGGATCTCAACATCATATTAGCAATAAGCATGGATCTTTAGATTATTTTGTCCTGTTACAATCAAAAATCAAAGATTTTTAAAAGCTTTTGTGCGCTTATCCGGAATCTGATCTTCAGCTTTATTGTACACCATGATCACCTTTTGCCATCTTTTGACTTTGTCGAACCTTCGGTTTGTGGTTAAAATTTTTCCGCCCATTTCAAACAGATCTGCATAAATAAGGCATGGCTTCGAGTAGCCATCCGGATTAAGACAGACTTACAGAAAAAATCTCTGATTTTTTTAAATCCAATGTGTTCTAAAATATATGCAATAAATGCCTCTTCAACCTTATGTGCCTTATGGGTTCATTTTAAGCGGTTTAAGTTTCCCCGCGGATAGGTGATGAGGGATTCAGCCGGAAGACCTCCTTCACCCCTCTTCCGGTCTATTCTTTGGTATTATGAACCCACTTTATCTTTTTCAGGAATCTGAAACAGTCCTCAAAATCGTAATATTTGGTTTTCAGGATTTCGGCCTGGAATTTCAGAGGCAGGTACAGGCCCCACTTGGACAGATCAATCAGTGCAGGATTTTTTTTCAGATTTTCCTGTAACCGTGCATTGATCTGATCCCCGGTAAGATAAATGGCTCTGAGGTTTTCAAAGGGTTCCTTTTCCGGATGCGCACAGGTAAATACGGACGAATGGTCGTCATGAACATAATCGGCACCTGACTGATCGAGCAAAAAGCAGATGGTCTTATTAATTTTACTGCCGGCGAAGGAATAAAATCCGGTGTGCCCGTTACCGGAAAGCAAAAGCCTATCTCCCTTCAGGTCTGTGATGGGGAATACCGAAAATTCTTTACGCATTTCTTTCAGGATCAGTTTTCCTTCTTCGTCCATAAAATCATATTCCACATCCGAATACAGGATTTCCATCATCTTTTCCCGGATGCGGTGGGCAGTATCGGCGGCATCCCCGAAAAAGAGAGGCTTTTTCCCGTCTATTGCCGGGACGACTTCAATTTTGGAAGTTTCATAGTCGACGTATTTAATCTTCCAGATTTTTGCCGAGAGATATACGTTTTCATCTTCCCTGATCTGCGGACTCAGAGGCAGTTCTCCGATTTTCACTCCCTGACTCGATACTTTAAAAAAAACAGGCGTGTGGAAGAGGCTGTAAAAATCTTTATGGTTTACTACCTTTTCGCCCTCTACGCCGATAATATATTCATGGCCTAACTTTTCAAGAAAATCAATTTCCTGAAGGTGATCGACGATCTCTTTTGTCTCCTCTTCACTGATATGGCTGAAGGTGGCATTTCGATTTATTTTAGCTAAAAGTTCATGAAGGTATACTCCCGAACTTCCTTTGATTATCGAAAGAATCTGATGCAGCAGAACATCATACGGCTTTGCAACGACTTCAATCGGCTCGATGTATTGCTCCGAATACAGCAGCCAGCAGGCGAGAGACTGCAAAAGGCTCCAGCGGTCCGTCGAGTACAGATAAAGATTGCTGGCCCGGCCTTCCCTTCTGCCGCTTCTTCCCACCCTCTGGATTAAGGAAGCAATGCTGTTGGTGGCATCGATCTGAACGACCTCATCCACATTCCCGATATCGATCCCGAGCTCCAGCGTTGAGGTACAGGAAATACAGAAATTCTGCAGGCTGGCATTTTTAGCAAAAAATTCCACATATTCCCGTACTTCCTTATCAACGGAGGAATGATGGGAAAAGTAATTCGGATGTCCGCCAACCCTTTCCGAAAGCTTTTTAAGCTTTACCGCCACTTCCTCTACGCGCCCCCGCGCATTGGGGAATACCAGCACTTTGGAATTACGGGTCCTTATATACAGATCTTTCAATAAACCGATCGGCAGTTCCTGTGTACCGCCGGAAAAATACCTGAAAACGGCATTGATGGGTTTTGGCGTCAGGTCCCGGATGATTTTTGTATTTTCTGTGTTGCCTAAATATTCTTTAAGCTCAGCATACCGGTTCACATCGCTTACGGTCGCCGAAAGTCCCACTATGCTGAACCGGTTGCGGCTGATCTGCTGCAACCGGTTCAGCAACGACTTCAAATGCACGCCACGATCCGAACCGGGAAAAGAATGGATTTCGTCGATCACCACATAATCCAGTGAAGCAAAGAGGTGGCTGACATGGTAGGGTTTATTCACAAACATGGCTTCCAGGGATTCCGGCGTCATCAGGACAATGCCCTCCGGATTTTTCAGCAGCTGGTCTTTTTTGCCTTTTGAAGCTTCGCCATGCCATTTGGTAACCCTTACATCCAGATGCCCGCAGAGTTTTTCCACCCTCATGAACTGATCGTTGATCAGCGCAATCAGCGGCGAGATGTATAAAACCTTTACCCCTTCTTCCCGGAAATTCACTTTGGAAAGGATGGGAAGAAAAGCCGCTTCCGTTTTACCGGAGGCGGTCCTTGAGATAAGGACGTAGTTGAGGTCCGTGCCGAGAATAAGGGGAATGGACGCTTCCTGTATCTTCCTGAGGCTTTCCCACCGCTGTTCCCGGATGTACTTCCTGATGGGCTCTGACAATAGATCGAAGGCGCTCATATTTCTTCAATGCTGTCGAGAATGGCCAGATCATTTGGCCTTTCGTCTGAAATTTCAATTTCCCCGAAAAGACGGGCTTTATCCACTCCGGGATTCTGGCGGATGATGTTCAGGATGTTCAGGAAATCCCGGATCACTTCCCGTGGCGTCAGAAACTCGGAAGCCCCGGGCTTATTGAACATTTCTTCCATAAACGCTGAAATTTCATCATCGGTGATGTTGAGTTCGGTTTTATAATTAAAATCAAAAATTAATTTCAGTTTTTTCAGCAAAACAAAAATTTCATTGTGATCCAATGGCTGCAGCTTGATAACCGGCTGGGCATAATCCCGGATTCCCTGGCTCTCGAATTTGTTGCTTTCCAGTCTCGATTTCAGGGCCTGATAGCTAAACAGCCCGCGTCTTTCATTTTCGAGGAATTCCCTGGTACCGGCAAAATTGATGAACAGGTTCGCAACTTTCCCCTGGAAACAGTCGTTGTAAATCGACAGTATTTTTTCGTAATTTTTCTCGCGGGCCCCGGAAGTCGATATTTTATACAGGTTGACCGCTTCGTCCAGGTTGATCATAAAACCGCTGTAACCCATATTGACGAACAATTTGCAGAAATTTTTGAGCATATCGTAATAGTTGCTGTCATTAATGATCTCCCGGATCCCCAGATCCTGCCGTGCTTCAGTTTTTGTGGTGTATTCGCCTTTCAGCCATTTCAAGGCATTCCTCCTCAACAGTTCGTCGTGGTTGATATAGCCTTCGTAATATTTTACGATCACGAAGCCGAAATCGAAACCGCCGGTTTCCGTGATCTCGTTGACGGTTTTTATGATGGCATTTCCGATCAGGCTTTTGTACTGGTCGTTACGGATGTCCATCAACGATATATTGTTTTCTTCGGCGGTCTTACCGATCACCTGTTCGATCCATTTCTCCAGGAGTACGGGCAGCGCGCCGCCTTCCGGTTTGGTCTGTATTGCAATATTATCCATGATGGCGGAATACAGGATAACGCTTTTTCCGTCGTTGGCATACAGCCGGTTATCGGGTGTAAAATCGGCATTGGCCACGACGAATTTCTGTTTCATGGCCACGGTATTCAGCAGATGAAGCATAAAGGACTTCCCGCTCCCGAAATCGCCGATCCAGAATTTGGCGATGCTGTGGCCGTTCTTCACTTCTTCCAGAGCGGTGATGGCGGCATGTACTTCTTCGGAGCGGCCGACCGCGATGTGCTGCACGCCTATTTTGGGAACCACGCCTCCGGTCAGGGAATTGATAATCGACGTGGCTTCTTTCGGTTTGATGTTATTGATCATTGTTTAAAAGTTTTTTGTAATATTCGGGGTTAATGGTTAAATAATCATCCTCTTCTTCAATCAGGATATCGTCCAGCGTATCAAAAAGCTGATCGTTGACGGATTCAACGGCGGCATTCATAAAAAGGTGGCGCGACCGCATATATTCTTCAAGATCAGATTTCAGGATCGTAAGGCTGTTTTTTTCGAAATAATCCAGGAGATCCATCTGGGGATCATTCAGGCTGAGTTCCGGCAGGTATTTCCTGATTCCGGCAGTTTGTCCGGTATCAATCACTTCAAATTCAATATTGGCCGTGTTTCCTGTTTTACGTGTATTTTCAACCTCAGGATCCTCTTCCTCATCGGCCAGCAGGTCTCCCAGAATTTTCGAGGTCTCCGAATCCAGCTGCTGTACCCGGTCGATCACGTTGCGGTCGATCACGATTTTCTTCCGTTTCGGCAGATAAACGGTATCCAGTTTTTTGACTGCTGACGGAAAATCCCGGTTCAGAACAAATTCATTTACGATCTCTTCAAACTGCGCAAACTGTTCCGGCGTGGAAAACAGGTTTTTCTGAATGCTTTTGGTAAGAGGCTTCCGGTCAAATCTTTTGCTTTGCAGATCTTTCTCCAGGTAATGCAGATACAGCCTCAGAGCAGTATTCCGGTCGTAGGCACTTATGAATTTTGACGCTTCCAGATAGATTTCGTCCAGAGAGGGATTTTTTACATTTACTTCAGCCAGCCTTTCGATCTCTCTTTCAAATGCCACGGCATTGGTATAATCTGAACTGATCATCCCGAACTTCTCTTTCCAGCGGTTCGTATTGGTCTCATTCAGGATCAGGTTCGTCCTATAGTCGGCATCCAGAATCAGGTGCTGGTGCAGGCCCAGAAATGATTCAACCGGCGCAGCGATCTTTTTTTGGAACCGGCCTGTAATTTCAGGATGGGTATACTTAAAATCGGTATTGATTTTCCTTTTAATGCCATAACAGTCCCTTACGCTGTTTTCGCACAGCTTCAGGATATGGTTGAGGATCTCGGATTTTATGGAATCGATGGTATACTGATAGTTGAGGCTCTCTTTCCGGTAATTGTATTCCAGGACAATAATGATTTCCGAAACTTCATCAATAACCGTGGGATAGGCTTTATTGACCGGAATGCAGTTTTTATCCAAATAGTCGATCGTCCGGAGAAACTGTTTGATAATCTGGATCCGGCAATAATCGATTTCATTAAAAACATTATGGCTGAAACTTAACTTATTTACCAGCTCCGCCTGCTTCCCGTCCAGTCCGAGTTTTTTCCGGTACTTTTCGCCGGTACCCTGAAATACAGTCCCTGTATTATTTTCCTGTGCTGCCTCATAGGGTATCGGGAGTTCCGCTGTACCGGAAACATCAATAATAAAATCTGACGGGTCTTCATATGCCGGGTTCCTGTTTCTTTCCATGATTATTTGTATTGTTGTATTGCTGTCAACGGATTTCATCCGCATCCGTTATTCAGTTCAATAGACTAAGATATAAAAATTCATTTTAGGTTGAATTAAAAAAGTGAATTTTGCTTTGCAGATAAAAGGTAAATAGTGAATGGTCAATTTCACGACACTATTCATTGAACACGAAGCACACAGAGACTTCTTGATATGCTGCTGTAAGGTTTCACCAAGCCGTTTCACTTATATAAGAACGCAGAGCTGTTTACAGGCAGGTTTTGTTGGAATAACGCAAAGCCTCAATTTTTTTGAATCCGCCTGTTGTAAGGCGCAAAGATTTTATCTTTGATAAATTTAATGCCACTTATTTTTAAAATGCATAAAAATTTGACAGTTAGTATTAGCAATTCACAAATTTGACATCATCAAATTCTTTGCGCCTTTGCGCATTCCAACCGCAATCAAAACACTGAAGTCCATATTCTTCATCGCAATTCCACTCCTTTGGAGGGGTGGCGAAAATTCAAAGAATTTTTGACGGGGTGGTCTGGAAAGTGAATTTTGCGTTACAGGTAAGGTAAATGCTAGATGTTGAATGGTCAATTTCACGACACTATTCATTGAACACGAAGCACACAGAGACTTCTTGATATGCTGCTGTAAGGTTTCACCAAGCCGTTTCACTTATATAAGAACGCAGAGCTGTTTACAGGCAGGTTTTGTTGGAATAACGCAAAGCCGCAATTTTTTTGAATGCTTTATGTTTTAAGACGCAAGGATTTTATCTTTGATAAAATTAAATAACGCTTAATTTTAATAGATTAAAAATTCTACAGTTAGTATTAGCGACATACAAATTTGACATCGTTAAATTCCCTGCGCCTTTCAGCGGAATGATTGTCCAACTTTTTTGCGCCTTTGCGTATTCCAACCTTTCGGTTAGTTTTATATATTGTATCTTTAAACACGCTGTTAAAAATAAAAATCAGTAATTTAGCCTGATCAACCACAGCATTCATCTGCGTAAAACCGGGAAACTTCTGAACATGCAGCCAACATTAGACTTTAAGCTCATCCGGCCTGAAGATTCACTCAGCGATTTTATTTATTGCTTTTCGTCGATGCGCAATTTTGCCAAGACCCGTCAGGCGGTGGTAATTCCCAACGGGAGGATCGACCTGATCTTTTCAAGGACAAAGGAAGGCCGCTTGCGGGTTGTGCTTCTGGGGTTGGAAACCATGCCCAAATACCCGGATCAGGAATTTTCACATTTTTGTTCGGTCAGCTTCAATCCGCTGGCTACCGAATATGTTTTCGGGTTTCCGGTAGCCGCGATAATCAACAGCGGAATGCTGATGCCGGACGATTTCTGGGATTTCAAACCTGAGGACCTGGATGATTTTGAGGGATTCTGCCGGAAGATAACCGGAAAAATAAAATCGCTCCTGCCTGAGAACGTGGATGAACGGAAACAAAAATTATTCGACCTGATTTTTGCCTCAAACGGAGAAATCCCCATTGCCGGGCTTGCCCAAAAAATTTCCTGGAGTCCGCGCCAGATCAACCGGTACTTCAATACCCAGTTCGGGCTTCCGCTGAAAAGCTACTGTAAGATTCTTCGTTTCCAGGCTTCACTGTCGCACATTAAAGACGGAAACCTGTACCCGCAGCTTAATTTTACCGACCAGTCCCACTTCATCAAAGAAATCACCAAACTTTCAGGCGTCTCTCCCAAAGAACTTCATAAAAATGAAGACGGCCGATTTTTACAATTTTTAGTGTACGGCGAAAACTAACTTTGTGGTCTAAATTTTAAATATGATCTTAAAGAACAGGAAAGTAGCCATTGTCGGCGGCGGTCCCGGCGGACTTACCCTGGCAAGGCTCTTACAAATGAAAGGAGCAGATGTTACCGTCTATGAAAGGGATTTAGACCGTACCGCAAGAGTGCAGGGTTCCCCACTCGACCTCCACGAAAATTCCGGACTGGCTGCGATACGCAAGTCCGGACTGCTGGAAGTCTTTAAAAACAACTATATGCCGGGCGCCGACCGCACCACCGTTACCGACCCGCAGGCACAGGTGGTTTTCAGCGATCACGGCATTGAAAAAACTGAAGACTTCGGAACGGAATATTTCCGTCCTGAAATCGACCGCGGAACCTTACGGAACATTTTACTGGATGCTCTGCAGCCCGGAACAGTGATCTGGAACAGCCATTTCCTGGCTATGGAGCCGCAGGGCGAAGGCTGGCTGATGCATTTTAAGGACCGTCCGGAAATCTATGCCGACCTGGTGATCGGTGCAGACGGAGCGCGATCGAAAATCAGACCTTATATCACCGGCACTCAGGCATTGTATTCGGGCATCACGATGCTGGAGGGGAATATCTATGAAGCGGAAAAACAGGTTCCGGAAATTACCGGTTTGCTGCGCGGCGGTAAATTAATGGCCTTCGGCAACGGGAAAAACATCCTGATGGGGCAGAAAGCCGATGGAGAAATCGGTTTTTATGCCAGCTTCAAAACCGGGGAAAACCGGATCACCGAAATCGGGCTCGATTTTTCCGACCATCTGCAGGTATTGGAGTGGTTTAAAAATGAATACACCGGATGGAGTGAAATCTGGTACCCTTTGTTCGAAAACACTTCCCTCTCCTTTATTCCAAGACCAATCTATTACATGCCCTTGGATCAGAACTGGGAAGCATTGCCCAATGCCACCATCATCGGTGATGCTGCGCACGTGATGCCGCCGTTTGCAGGCGAAGGCGTCAATATGGCCATGCTCGATGCGCTGGAATTAAGTGAAAATCTTACCTCTGACAGTCATCTTTCCATACGGGACGCCATTGCCTCTTATGAAGAAACCATGCGGAAAAGGGCTTCGGCCGCCACAAAAGAATCGCTGCAAAACGGTGAAACGATGCATGGTGAAAATGCTTTAGCCGCCATGACCGGCTTTTTCAGCGGACTGTAAGGAAGTCTGTTGATATTAGATTCACGCAGATCCCGCAGATTTTTATGACCTCCATATTCTGACAACCACTAAATTCTTTAAACTGCTTATCGGATCACAAAGCAATATTCATCAAGATTTTAACACATGAGAGACATTAGATTTTAAGAATAAAACTTTGTGCTTATTTTAGAACACATGAGAATAAAAATCAAAGATTTTTACAGTCTGTACAACTGCCCCGGTGGCTGAGGCTACCCGAAGCTATACTATGATCTGTGAAAATCTGTAGGATCTGTGGGAGAATTTAAACCGCTTAAAATAAACACATAAGGCACATAAGGTTGAAGAGGAATTTATTGCGTATACTTTAGAGCACATGAGATTAAAAAATCGAAGATTTTTTTATTAACACGATTCTTTTCCAGTGGCTGAGGCTACCTGAAGCCATACCTTATTTGTGCAGATCTGTTTAAAAATGACCGGAATAATTTAACCACAAACCGGAGGTTCGACAAAGTCAAAAGATCCAAAAGACATAACTGCTGTGTAAAGAAGTTTGATGATGAATGCTGATAAAAGCACACAAAAGCTTTAAAAAATCTTTGATTTTTGGGTATAACAGGAGAAAATAATTTAAAGATCCTTGCTTGTTGCTAATCCGATATTGAGATCCCTACGGGATAGACAAAGGAGCGGGTTAAATTTGAGACTTCATCTTTATAGAACGGCTATCCGGTGGCTGAGGCTACCCGAAGCCACGCCTCATGTATGCAGATCCGTACAAATCCATGGTTAATAAATAAACGCTCACTGACTCCCCACATCCATCACCCATCATCCGGCCTTTTGCATCATCATCCATGAAAATCTGTGGGATCTGTGGGAGAATTTAAACCGATTAAAATGAACACATAAGGCACATAAGGTTGAAGAGGAATTTATTGCGTATACTTTAGGGCACATTAGATTAAAAAATCGAAGATTTTTTTATTAACACGATTCTTTTCCGGTGGTTGGGGCTACCCGAAGCCACGTTCTAAAATTTAGCCGCAAAAGAATCAAAAGACATAGATGCTATATAAAGGATCTGAATAATTCTTGCTGATAGAGTGCACACAGTTTTTAAAAATCTTTGATTTTTAATCTTAGGTGTTCTAAAATATACTCAAAATTTTAAATCTTTCTTTGTGACTAATGTGTCCAGAAAATAAGCATAATCATCCGTGAAAATCTGCATTAATCTGTGGTTTAAATAATACAAACACGAATCTTTCCCCATAGCGGTGGCTACTCGAAGCGACATGTCTTAATAAGCCCTTATATTTTCAAAATAAAAAAACAAAGGCACGGATTGTATAAACCGGTGCCCTTTTTTTAAAATAACCTGGTCACTTTCAGGCAATCCATTATAATTTCAAGTTCAGAAACTTTAAAGATGACAGGGTTAACAAACTTCCCATCCAACATCCAGCCTCCGGCATCCATCACATCTCCGGTTCCTGGCCCTTCCAGGTATTGACGGCAGCAATTCCGTTGATCTTCACGGGCTTTCCTTCTCTGGCCGACTGGTAAATGGCTTCCATGATGATATGGTCCTGCAGGCCTTCTTCTCCCGGGGTAAACGGTTTTTTATTGTTCATGATGCAGTCTGAAAAATGATCCATTTCCGCGGCAAACTGGTTGTTTTCGGCCAGGCTGATTTCTTCGGTGCGTTTCATCATACCGTCTGCCCTGGAGGTAGTCAGCTTCTGGCCTTTGTAGGCATAGGCCTGGTCGATGTTCATCCATCCGGTTTTACAGTTCACCCGGTACCGCCGGCTTTCATGCACATCGTAATCGGTGGCACAATTGGCGATAATGCCACCCGGAAAGCGCATCTGCCAGCTTACCAGCTCCTCGATCTCCTTAAACAACGGATTTCCGGGGGTGCTGTACTGGTAGGCAAAAACCTCAACGGGTTCTTCGCCCAGGACAAACCGTGTGGTGTTCAGGCAGTACAGTCCGATATCAGGCAGTGCGCCGCCGCCGGCCAGGGCTTTTTTGTGACGCCAGTGGTTTACATTGGCGGTACTCTGGGAATTATGGGCTTCCACAAATTTTGCCTCGCCGAATTCTTTTTTCTGAATCATTTCCCGCAGCTTGCGGTTGTGCGGCTGGTAATGGATGCGGTAGGCGACCATCAGCTTTACCCCTGCCTTATGGCATTCGGAAATCATTTCCCGGCACTCTTCAGAAGTATTGGCCAGCGGTTTCTCGCACAGGATGTGTTTCCCGGTCTTTGCTCCCCGGATAACGTACTCTTTGTGAAGTCCGTTAGGTAAGACAATATAAATAACATCAACTTCCTTGTTGTTCTTAATCTGGTCATAGGTCTGGTAGCTATAGCAGTTCTCCGGAGCAATGCCGTACTGTGCGGCTACCTTTTTCAGTTTTTCCGGACTGCCGCTGACCAATGCCGTCAGCTTCGATTTCTTACAGCTGCTGAGCGCGGGCAGGATTTCTTCCAGTGCCAGATGCCCCAGTCCTACTACGGCATAACCGATGCGGCGGAACGGAGGAAGCGGCGTCGGTGTCGGGGCCGACTGCTGATCGGCATCGGATTTCCATTGTTCAAGGACGATCGGTTCTGCCACGTCAGCCGGGATTTCCGCCGGCGGCGAAACCGCGATCTTACGGTCCTGGCCATACACTCGGGTTGAAATGGCGGAGCCTAACGCCAAAGTGCCTGCGGCTCCGGCCAGTGATTTGCCGGTAAGGTTCAGAAATTCTTTGCGGGATAAACCCGATTTTACAGGAGGTTGTTCAGGAGATTCCATAAAATTGATTTTTGTGATTGATTTGGTATTTTGAGGAAAAAACGGGGTATTTCCGGCTCCCTGAGCCTCTCTCAGAGATTCAATAAAAATGCCATTATGATTTTGTTCAGATGACTATCCTATCTGATATGTGGTCTTTTTTAATGTAAAGTCTGATGTTTTCATGCGCTTAATTCAAGAAAGCAAATAAGGGATCAGCAGGCTGGTCCGAAGAAGCGGACCTTAGCTTTACTCAGGCATAAAGCTTATTTTTAACTTTAATGAATTCTATTTTTATCGCAAAGCCGGACAAAGGGTTTTTACATCATCCTGTTGATTTTTAAGATAAACAAGACCGCTTTGCTTAACAAGGAAATACAAAGGCAACAAAAAGAGCATAAAACGTCCGCTTTGCGCAGCAGATTCATCTGCCTTGGCATCCTTAAGACGATGCATAAAGTAAAATAAACTTTGCGTTAAAACAAAAATCTGCGCTATCTGCAAAATCTGCGGGAGGATATTAAAAACGCCTGATCAGAGAAATAAATCAGCAGACTGGTCCGAAGAAGCAGACCTTAGTTTTGCTCAGGCATAAAGCTTATTTTTAACTTTAATGAATTTCTATTTTTATCGCAAAGCCAGACAAAGCTTTTTTATATCATCCTGTTGATTTTTAAGATAAATAAGGCCGCTTTGCTTAACAAGGAAATTAAAGGGAACCAACAAAAGCATAAAACGTTCGCTTCATGCAGCAGATTCATCTGCCCTGGCTTTCTTAAGATGATGCGCACGGTAATTCATCTTTACTTTTAAATAAAAATCTGAACTGCCTTAACGACTGAACATAAAATCAGGACAGGGAAATACGGCCCTGTCCTGATCAGGTCATTTATTTGGGAAGCGGCATCAGCCGGGCGTGCTGGATCGCAAATTTCCGGGAAGGCACCGAGGTACTGTCGGTAAGCTCCGAGAATTTGGCATTCATCACCCAGAACTTGTCGCCGGCCTTCGTTACCGTAGACGGGTAGGTAAAACGGTCGGCTGCCAGGGTGGAAGCCGAGAGCTTTGCCGAAGACCAGTTGTCATCGGAAGTCAGCTCGTAGATTTTGTCGCTTCCTCCGTTCTGGACAACAAGGAGCTTCCGGTCGCCGTCCAGCAGGAGGCCGTCACCGTTGAGGAAGAATTGTCCGGTGGCTACTTTCGAGACCTTCCGCGGATCGGCAAGATCTATTTTGTAAATAGCGCCTGTACCGCTGTTCACCGAAAGCAGGTAACCGCCGGGATGATAAACGATGCCGTTCAGCCCGATGCCTTCGGTTTTGAAGAGGGGGCTGTCTGCAAATACGGAGGCTTTGCCGTCCGGTGTCACTTTATAAATTACATTGGCGAAACTATCGGTAATGTAGGCATTCTGCCGGCTGTCGAAGGTCAGGTCGTTGGGAAAATGCTTTCCGGATACCAGCGCGGACAGGTCGATATCATCCGTTTTCCTGCCGGTCATCTTATCGATGCCTATGAGGCGGGCCAGCTTCTTCCGGGTTTCCGGGGTGGTGAACTTGCTGTAATTGGCATCACCGATGCAGGCAAAGAGGCGTTTTCCGTCCGGATGAACCTTCAGGCCGTAGCTGGATTTGAATGCCGGATCGCTGATCAGTGCCGTATAGGCACCTGCGGGGGTGACCTTGCCGATGCTCCCCAGCCTTGCCGAAGAGACGAAATAGGTATTGGAAGTGCTGTCATATGCAATTCCTTCCGGATAGGCTTCCGGTGCGGTGAATTCTATTCTTGCGGTCGGCTGATCCGGCAGGGCCGCGGCACAGCTTGCAAAAAGGCCACATAGTATTATTTTTTTCATATGGTTTTTATTTAGGTTGGACACTGTAAATAACGCCGTTGGCGTCATCGGAAACGAATACTTTACCGGATGAGGCGATGGCCACGCCGGCGGGCCTGCCGAAGCGGGTTTTCCCTTTCAGGAAGCCGGAAAGGAAATCTTCGGCCGATACCGGTTTCCCGTTTTCGAAATGGATCTTCTGGACCTTGAACCCTACGGGCTTGCTGCGGTTCCAGGAGCCGTGCCAGTTGACCAGGGCATCACCGCTGAAAGGAGCACCTGAAGGAAAAAACCGGAATCCGATGGGGGCCATATGCGCCTGGAATTCCATGACGGAGGGCTCCGTATTCATCACCCACTTTTCCTTGCTGTCGCCGGCCGGGTCTTCCCTGGTTTTGTCGACTTCCCTTTTGGCATAGGCAAACGGATAGCCGTAGTTTTTATCTTCTTTAATCTGGTTAAGTTCTTCCGGCGGCCAGTCGTCGCCTTTGGCATCGCCGCCGTTATCCATGCCCCAGAGTTCGGCGGTCTGCGGATGCCAGCCGAAACCGATCATGTTCCGGAGGCCGGAAGCATAGATTTTCCTTTCCCAGGTCAGCGGGTCTACCTGCACCAGCGTCGCGGCTTCGCGGTCGCTTTCCTTACAGTCGTTGCAGAGGGTACCGATGGAGAGGTAGAGTTTTCCGTCCGGGCCGAAATCCAGCGTCCGGTTCGGGTGCTGCCCGGCGGCCGGCATATCGTTGAACAGCATTTCCTTGTCCGACAGGGTTCCGTCTGTGTTGGTTCTGTAGCGGCGCAGCTCATTGTTGTTGCAGACGTAGAGGAAGCCGTCTTTCATGGTGATGCCGTGCACGCCTTTGAACTCGGCCAGTACGGTCTTTACCTCATCGAACTTCCCGTCGCGGTTGACGTCTTTCAGAAGGAGCACATCGCCGGCATCCCTCCTCGTCACGTAAAGATCGCCTCCGGGAGTCAGGTAAAGCATTCTGGGCTTGCCCAGTCCTGAGGCGGCTACGGAAACCGTCCAGCCGTCGGGAACTTTCAGCATCCCGGCCATTTCGGGGATAAAATCCAGGTGCTCCGGATAATTGGTGGTGTGGGTAATGGTAACGACCTCTTTCGGCGGGGTTCCCCGCTGGGCCGACAGTGCCTGACCGGCACAGACAGCTGTCAACGCTGCCATACCCAATAGATTTGTTTTTTTCATAAGTGATGGTGGTGTTTATAAGAAACCGGGCTGCCCTGCAGCCCGGTTCATGGTTTTATTTTTCCTGATCTTCATCAGCCGCTTCGAAATTGATGGAATGGTAAGCCGAATCGGTAAGCAGGGCATCGGCCTGCTTCTCTTCCGCGAGGGTCTCTTCCAGCAGCGAGGCCACTTCATCTTCGCCCAATGTTCTGGCAAACGCGGCCAATGTGCCGTAAGAGGCAATCTCGTAATGCTCGATTTTCTGGGAAGCTGAAATGATCCCCGCATCCCTTACCGGGCCGGCTTCGGTTTCTTCCATGATGCTCTCCCCTTCCTTAATCAGCCCTTCCATGGCATCGCATTTCTTTCCGCGGTTCGATTCGCCGAGCAGTTCAAAGATCTTTTCCAGCCGCTGCACCTGCCCTTCCGTTACGGCAACGTGATCCTCGATGGCGGCCACCAGCTTGGGTTCCGTAGCGTTCCGCGCCATTTTCGGCAACGATTTTACCAGGGCCCTTTCGGCATAGACGATGTCTTTAAGCTCGTCGATAAACAATTCCCTGAGCCCTTCGGCAGCGGAAGATTTTGCGGCCACCTTTCCGGAGGCGCCTCCGTTTTTGTTTTCTGTAGATTTCATAAGGTATTTTGTAATGGTTTGTACCTCCGTAGTACAAATACCAGACCCTTAAGCAACTTTCAAGTACCACATTTACAGCAACATACCACACAAAAACGGTTATCATCTGACAGCCCGTCTTTTCCGTTGGCCCTGCTTGGCCATAAACCCTGTAAAGCGAAGTAAATAAGCTGAACCCGGAGGACGGAGGAACTTCATCAGAAATTCCGGTTTCCGGCGGGCTCTTTTCATTTTTAGCGGCAGCATCTGAAAACTTCATGGTCATCCGTCAGCGGTATTCAGGCCTTATCCTGCTGTCTGAATGTACCATAACCTGAAATGTAAAAAATCATCAGCATGACCAATAAAGAGATTTTAAAGACCGCTAATGAATGTATTGTACGGGGAGATTACGAAGGATTCCTCGATTATTGTACCGAAGACACCGAATGGAACTTCATGGGCGACCGGAAAATCACCGGAAAAAAGGAAGTCCGGAAGTATATGCGGGAAGCTTATTCCGAACCGCCCGTTTTTAATGTGGAAACCCTCATCGAAGAAGGGGATTTCGTCAGTGTACTGGGGGAAATCAGCCTGAAAAATCCATCCGGAACCTACGACCATTATTCGTACTGCGACAACCGGCGGTTTAAAAACGGCAAAATGGCCGTATTGAAACCCTATGTGGTCAGGACGGAAAAACCTTCTGAAGAATAGCCTGAAAAAAATCCGGCCTTCCGGAAATCAGGGAACGGCTGCCGGGCAGCCGTTCCCTTTCATTAATACAGCTTTCTTGCAGCTCCTTCGAGGAACTGGATTTCATACCGTTGCTCCTCGATCACTTCCCCGTAAATATCCATTAAACGGAGATGGGAATCGTAGTATGCTGTCAGCTGCCGGTTTTTGAGGTACAGCTGCCGGGTAAGCCGGGCCGCATACCAGAACAGGATGATGCCGGTAAGCAGCAGAATCCTTACGGTCCATAACGTGTATAAAAACAGGTTATTAATGATTTTTTCCTGAATATCAGCCCGTACTTTCTCAGCATAGATGACTTCTGTACTTTCCGTTGAAGTTGCACCGGATCCGGAAGCTTTAACTGAATACCGGGTGCCGAAAGTATCATTGATCAGCGAAGAAACCGGTCCGTCAAACTGTTCATGAAAAAGCTTTCCGTAATCGTCCCGGCGGACAAAGGTACTGACCAGGAAGACCGCTGAAAAAATGACCAGCGCCAGCAGCACCGTTCTTTTGAAAATATAATAGAAATTGTTGTACCAACGCACCGGCGGGGCGGCCTTCAGCTGTACGGTGACAGAGCGGACATCATGCAGTTCCTGTTCAAGATAAGCCTTGCTTTTCCTTTTGGCTTCAATAAAGGAGCAGATCTCAAGATAATTCATCGTTTTCGGGTTATTAGTTTTTAATGGGCATTTACCGCATTCAGGGTCAAATATATACAAAAAAAAATGTTTCACCACCCGGGGAACAAATATTTACCTTTCTGCATCCAAACTCTTGGAAGTCAGTCTTTTTAAAGGGCGGTCCCGGACAACGATACGGTCAGCAGGTTACTTTGGAGGCTTTTATTTCCGGCAGCCGGAGAATCATTTGATCCCGGATCACAATAAATGCTTATCCCGGTTCCGGTATGCTTAAAATACATTCAGGAAGCGTCCTCTTTCCCCTTCATGCCACGCTGCACGATGAGATAGGCGGCATCCAGCATTTTCGCCAGGTGGAGGTACGGACGGATGAGGCGCTGTTCCTCTCCCACTGCGGCATCCCCAAGGGAAAAATACACCACCGATGCCAGGAAGTCATCGAATTCCCCGGGGCGGCAGGTCTTAAAAGCCTTCCGGAACACCCGCAGCGGCTCCCGGTATTCTTCCTCCGAAAGCAGGCCCATGCCTGGTGCGGGAGCATGGCTTTCCGCAGGCGGAAGAACCGTCCATTCCCCGGCCTTCTCCCCGATCACCCGGCCGGCCCGTACCAGCGACCGCAGCGACTGGTGCAGGTGGAAGACTTCGGAAGGATAATCCTTGATCCGCGCATTCTTCTCCACCGAACACTGCATCATCGCGCTGAGGGCTTCCTTCACAATGGCCAGGTCATTGAACTGGAAGAACGCCTCCAGCAATCCCGGTACGGAATGTTTCTTAGTGCCGGACCAGAACCGGGCGTTGAAATTTCTTTTTTTCTTTTTCATACAAAAGGGTTTTGTGTTTTTTAATTTTTCATCAGGTCCCGTTGCCGGAACTGTTTTTAGCCATCGCCGGTTCTACCCATACTGCGACAAATAAACAGCAAGCGTCCGGCCCCGAAAAAGCCGGGCCTGCAGCTTTTCATCATCTGAATGTTTTTACCTTCCCCATTCTGCTGCCCAGCGTTGGTGCCGGCAGGAAGAGCAGTGGTTGATCATTTTCTATTTGAAGCAGCTTAGAAAGGCGGCAGCATACCGGGTGACGAATAACAGTATGGAAATCTGCGTGAGCCGATCTGAGATGGCTTGCTTTGCAAATGTAATAAAAAATTTAAATATTGGGATATATCTCAATGAGATTTTTATTTTATAGATGCAATTTGCCTGGAAAGCTATCAATAATGGATTTTCAGGAAGAACTACAAATTCTCATTGGCAAAAGGATATTTGAATTACGATCTCAAAATAAACAAACCCAACAGGATTTGGAATTTATCACCGGCATTGATGTTGCGGAAATCAGCAAGTATGAAAAAGGCAAAAGAAATCTGACGCTCAAAACCATGATCAAGCTTGCCATCGCTTTAAAAATTCATCCGAAAGAACTTCTGGATGTGGAGTTTGATGTAGAGAAGTACAGACTTGACGAATAATCCCAGGCTAGAATTATTTTCATAAAAACTAACTCATTCAATTCTTAAAACAAGACAAAATCAATAACAATCATGAAAATCCCAAGTTGGGAATGATACAGAACTAATTTCAGCATTACCACTTTAATTTGAAGTCCGGCTCAAAAGAAATTAGATCCCTTAAAAAATTACACCACAAATAATTCAAATTACTAAAAACCAATAACAATTAGAAAAATCCCAAGTTGGGAAAGCTACTATTGATTCTAACCTGAATAGCGATCATTTCTAATTGATAAAAGAATACCATTTATTATAATGTCTGTTAATTTCCGGGAAAATGATCCCAGTCTGGAATCGCAATGGAGATCGATCATTTTGTTCGGGAAAAACTCCGCTTCCTATAAATTTGCGTTTGGAAAAACACTGCTGGAACTGGCTTTGAAAGAGACCAATACAGTTTCCCTTAAAGAATTATCACCTCTGTTTGTCAGTCACATTTTAGAACATCTTAAAAAGAATGACAAACAGGGAAACGCTCAGTCAAGTACTTTTCTGAATGCCTGCCGCAAATATAACAAGGGAGAAATTGATTTTGATAATCTGTTGCACATGACAGAAAAACATGGATTTACCAATGTTGTCGATGCTTTCCAAAACGTAAACGGCGGAATGATCCCCAATACGTTTTACGAAAAAGATTACCATGGAACCCGTAAAAATATAGTGATCACCGATGACTTACTAAAGCTCACGGAAAGTTTTCAGTTCACCAGTTTTAACGAAGAAGTGGAAGCACGCTGGAACCTTGTGGAAACGGCCTGGAACTTAAACCTCCACCCTCACCTGCTTGAGGTGAAAATTGATGATGATCTGCAGACCCTTTTTATGGAAAGCAGGCTGATGAAAAGAAAGAACATCACGTCTGCCAGGGCCTCATTAAACGGCTATCAGAAAGGTAAATGCTTTTATTCTTTTCAGGATATTTCAATTAATTCAGGCGATGAGAATCTTTGTGCCGTAGATCACTTTTTCCCTCACGTCCATAAACTCAGAATGAACGAATCGGGCGCAAATGTCAATGGAGTCTGGAACCTGGTCTTATCCGATCAGTTGGTCAATCTTTCCAAGGGCACAAAGATCCCTGAATTAAAATATCTCGAAAGACTCTACAAAAGAAATGAATTTTATATTGCCAGCAGGCATCCGTTGGGAGAAACGATCATCAATCAGACCGGAGCCACCTCAGCAGAACGGAAACGTTTTTTACAAAATCAATATAATTTATCCGTAGATTTATCCATCCAAAAATGGAGACCGTTAATTGAACTCGACCCTCTTTTCTAATGAAAGATTTCACCACGATACCCGCCGATAAAATCCTATATCGGGATGATTACTTTTTCATCATCGAAGACGGGTTTCCCGTCTCGCCCGGCCACCTTTTAATCATCTCCAACCAGGTCCGGAAAGACTTTTTTGACCTCACCGAAGAAGAGAAAAAACACCTCCCGCAAATGATCGAGAAGGCTAAAGCAATAATCTTAGCCACCCATCAACCCGACGCCTACAATATCGGAATGAACTGCGGAGCCGAAGCCGGACAAACCGTCTTTCATTTCCACTGCCACCTCATCCCCCGCTACAAAGGCGATATGGAGAATCCAAGAGGCGGCGTGAGGCATGTGGTTGCGGGGAAGGGGGATTATTGAAGTGAGATTAACTTTGCCATCGTTTTAAAAATTGATTCAAAAAAATTTTCGGCTGTAAAATTACATGTGATGAAATATATAATTAAGGAGAGAATTCTTGAGAAAATTAGACTTTCTTTGTTATTAAATAGACAAATTATAATCAAATACAGTAAAAATACTGATTAGATATTATATAGTGATTTATATTTTTGTTGTTTATGGAAACCCGTAAGATTGTTTTCTTTTCAGCTATTATATTTGTAAACGTAAACTTCTTTATTAACAACTCTAGAAGAATTATAGAAGTTAATAATGTCATTAGATTTATATTGATAAAGTAAAAATAAATTTTTTTGAAAGTGTTTGCAAATGCAAAATATTATTTTAATAGGAAAATTTAATATTTTAACTTACATATAAAAAGAATATTACTCTTAAATAAAAAATATTAAAACCTCGCCGATAGAAATTTTTAAGTTAAATTTTATATCCGAGTATTAAATAATCTGATCATTAGAAATTAAAAGATGAAATATCTACAATGGAATAATATTATATCAGCATATTTTTTCAATTCTACAAACTTAGGTAAAGACATCTATCTGTACCTAACTAGAAAAGATATTATTAACATTGCAAGACAATATTTCAATGAAGAAACAGAAGATGAAATATGGGCTGATTTTATTACTTCTATTAAACGTGGTGTTCCGGGTTCAAACGGAAATATTATTGCAAAAGCAAAATATGCTCATTCTAAAAATAATCTTGTAGGACGAAACAAATCGGATGGAACATCGGCCACAATAGAAAATATTCCTGTTTTGTATCCACCATTCATTTCCTATTTAGTTTTTCTTGTGCTTCCATTGATTGAAGTTGTTGAAGGCAATTTCAGAACTACAAATTACTACGGAAAATTAAATAGCTTTTTATCAAATGATAGTAATTTAGGAACAAATGATTTCAGAAATAACCAAATAAATTGTTTATGGGAAGATTTATCTAATTGGGCTAATGTAAAAAATAATGGAGATTTAGGGGTTTTTAATTCCATTTCATTTACAAATCAAAATTGGATATACGTTGGAAAAATGTTTTCACAGTGTGTATTGCCGCCAAAGTTTTTAACCCGTCTACCTGAATTATTTGAGGTTATTGGCTTAGTTCCCAATACTTTTTATGAAGATCTGTATCTGCTAGAAAAAATAAAAAATAGTAATAGGACAGATTTAGTTCCCAAAAGCACGTTGGATTTTTTGAAAAAAGATGATGAGTTATCAAACTCTATCATTCAAACTATACAACGCCAATACAAAAAATGGACAGGTGAAACACACGAAGATACTGAAGGAGATATATTACGAAAGAAAAGAAATTATACCATTGCGCCTTTGTTTCTTCAATTTAAATTAAACATCAATGACGAGGAAATTAAGTTTTCGTATAGAATGTATTCATCATACGATTATCCTGAAGACATGAAATTTGATCAACAAGAAAACTTGTATGAAATAAACGGTTGGTCAAAAACACTTCCTTTTGAATTTACAGAAGGACTTGAACTTAAAGATAACTTCAATAAATGGATTGCAAAGTTTCCTAACCGGGATGTGCGATTATTTGTAAGTGCAGGTACATTGCAGTTGAGTAATGAATTTTGGATAGAAACAGACGTTCTTTCCAAAATAGACCGAATGTATTTACTGTGCAAAAACACAAAACAAGATACGATCAAAGAATGGGGAAAAACATTTAGTAACGGAAATTTTAAACAAGAAGATTTTGGAGGTTTGCCTGAAAACTATTCGTTGTTTTGGTTTCGCAATCCCACACAAGGGCTTTCAGATATTTCAATTCTTACTCTTTATACAGAAAAAAGAATTGAATTAGTTGGCGGGCTAAAAGTGAATTTTAGAACTTATATTAATGACTTTTTGCCTGAGGTTGAAATTGTAAATTCAGACGGCAACGAAAAAGTTTATTTGCAATACAAAGGAACTGACGAAAAGGTATTTATTTCCAAAAAGCAGTCACTAAATAATCGCTGGTTATTACCAGCAGATATTTCTTTGAATTCAGACTTTTATGTTAAAGTTGAAAACGAAAAATTTTCGGGCAACGAATTTGTGTATAACCTTGCTTCATCAGATAACACCGCCATACAAATTGATGATTCTAAATTACCCAAACGAGATTCTTTTGGAAAACAAATTGCCCATAATTCTACTCAATATTGTCTTGGTAGCAATGTGGTAAATCCAAACAAATTACGACAAGTACCATACTCACATTTGTTTCGTTCAAAAAATCAAGAAATCATAACAACGTTTTCAATCACTTTATTTAATAATCATAGCGGAAATAACCTTTGTAATTATCTTTCTTTGAAAAAAACGCTTACAACCGAAGAATTTTTCAGGGCTTTTGAATTTTACTTTTCAAAAGAGTTTTCAATTACAGAAAATACAAATCTTACTAAACTAAAAAGAGCATCATTAAACTTTTATGATTTCATCGGAATACTTGACTACGATTATGAAACAAAGAGCATCATTTTAAATCCACCTCAATTTATTTTTATCCCAACAGTACAAGGAAGAAAAGTTTTGCTGATTGGTGCAAGAGATAATTCTTTGGTAGAAACAATCATAAACACAGCCCAAAAACACAATTTACAAGTAGAAATAACAAAGCAATTTTCTTCCAATGTAAAATTACTTTTACCTGATGTAATAACCATAAAAGCGTTTGGAACTTCAAACGAAAATTACGGAGAAAGAAATATTAAAGCATTGGCAGACCAGTTGAATATAGCATTTTCAACAGATTACTATCCGCAAGTTGCGTTACAACAGTTTTCTGCAAACCTTGCTGACTACGAAAATACTTTACAAGAGATTGATGAAAATGATTATGATTGGGCAAGATATATTTTCAATCCTGAAACCTTGGCTTTTACTAAGAGTGAAACACTGGCTTTTGACAAATTATTTTCATTAGTTAAATACAAATTGAATGAGTACACTTATCAATTCAAACTTTGGAAGGATAATAAGTGCTATCAAGTTGATATGAATTGGGGAAGATTTATAGCATTAAAACATTACAAAAAAAATGTGATTCTATTTGATAGCACAAGTAATAAAGTTGCTATTCCAATTGAAACACCATTACCAAGATTATTATCAGAAGCAATTATGTTGCTGAGCGGACTAGCGCCCGACTTTAAAGAAATTGATGGCAAAAAATATAGGGTATATGAAAATGTGGTTGGTATTTTTACTCAAAATTTATTCAAATCAAAATTAGATCAGACCGCTATAAATAAGACATTATGAAAGATCCAATAGGTTCGTTTGAAACCATAAAAGAAAATTTTATTCGCTATGTAAAAACAGCGTTTGGGACAAAGTTCGAAGGCGTTGAAAAAGAACGTTATGATTTATTGAATTATGATAAAGTACTTTATCGTAAACCTTGGATTGAACCTTTACCTGATTATGTTTCAAGTGGTAAAAAAATTAGTGATCTAACTATTGAAGACTTGGGAAATGCTTTGAGTGAGACAGAAGTCAATATCTTTAAAGGACTGGTAAATACTGGGCTGGTTGGAAATTTTCCTTTACATTCCCACCAAGCAGAAATGTTGAAACAAGCATTACTTGGAAATAATTGCATTATAACTTCAGGAACAGGTTCAGGTAAAACAGAATCATTTTTATTACCTTTATTTGCTCAACTTTCAAAAGAACTTGCAAATTGGGCAACTCCAAATCAAGAACCTTCAAATATAAATATTTGGTGGGCGAAAAACGGAGGGCTTTCTGCAAGACAAATTGTCAATACTTCAAATTTCACTTTAAGCAATGATGCTAGACAACGCAATCACGAAACAAGAAAAGCAGGTGTAAGAGCTTTGATCCTTTATCCAATGAATGCTTTGGTTGAAGACCAAATGACCCGTTTGCGTAAGGCTTTAGATTCTGACGATACAAGAAAATGGTTGAGTGAAAACACAAACGGGAACAACATATATTTTGGTCGTTACAATGGAAGCTCGCCTGTTGCTGGTGAATTGAAAAAAATAAGAGAGGACGGAAGTTTTGCAATAAACAATAACAAAGTAAATCAACTTAAAGAGCAATTACAGCAAATAGAAGCGGATTCAAAAAGAGTTGAAGAATATATTCAGCAAACAGGAAAAGCAGGAGATGAAGCGAAAGATCTGAAGTCATTTTTTCAACGTTTAGACGGTGCAGAAATGAGAAGTCGTTTTGATATGCAGGTTGCACCACCAGACATTATGATTACCAATTATTCAATGTTGAGCATAATGTTAATGCGTGATATCGACAAAGGAATTTTTGATGAAACCAAACAATGGTTAGAAGAAAACGCAAACAACATTTTTCACTTAATCATTGATGAATTACATTTATATAGAGGAACACAAGGAACAGAAGTTGCGTATTTACTTAAACTTGTTCTTAATCGTTTAGGATTACACCCACATCACCCACAATTACGCATTCTTGCATCAAGTGCATCATTGGAACCCGGAGACGAAGCAAGCAAAAATTTTGTGTGTGATTTTTTCGGAGTAAGCCATGAACACTTCAATCAAAAATTCAAAATCATTGAAGGGAAAAACAATCCGGTTACTGCGTATCCTGAAGATAGAGCAAAACTTCCAATAAATCCATTCAAGGAAATTGCAGAAATTTTTTCAGAAGTAAAAGGAAACATCTCAGACACCAATTTTATTTCAACTTGCGAAACATCAGCAACAAAGTTGGCAACGGATTTTGGCATCACAACAACTGAAAACGGAACCTCAAAATTACTCTCTGTAATTACTAATCCAAACTTTCAACTGAAGGAACGGTTATTTTCGCCTTGTCAAGATTACAAAGCTGTTTGTTCAATTCAGTCAAACGGAGATGATGTAAATGAAAAATATTTTGCAGAAACAATTTTTGAAACAACAACCAATAAAGAAGAATTAGAAAATGCTTTGCGTGGTTTGTTAATTGCGAGAGCAATTTTAGACGAAAAAAAATTTGAGGCAATTTCAAAAACTATTCCTGACGATAGAAAATTACCACGCTTTAGATTCCATTATTTTTTCAGAAACATTGAAGGTATTTGGGCTTCTGTAAAAGCCGATGATGTAGACACGAATTACAGCGATAATGAACGGACAACCGGAAAATTGTATTCAACTACACGGATAAACTCAGAGAAAGGAAACCGTGTATTAGAATTACTTTATTGTGATAATTGTGGAACGACATTGTTTGGCGGTAGCCGACTAGTAACAAAAAATGAATCAGGGATTATTTTTTTTGAAATGCTTCCAATTAGTCCAAATATTGAAGGTATTCCTGAAAAAACACCTGCGAAATTGGTTGAAAGAAGAAGTTATCAAGAATATGCTGTCTTTTGGCCAAATGGTAATCAACAATTTACGCCACACGATGCAGCACAAGGTATTCCTCAAAATTATTGGAGACAACCAACTTTAAATGGTTTTAATCAAAGTGACTTTAAAGCAAATTGGATTCCGGCTTCATTGAATTCTATTTCAGGAGATATTGATTTTTCTCATACTAAAGCAAATGAATTACCTGAACAATGGATAGAAGGATATTATTTTACAATTACAAATTCTAGTAACGGAGATATAGCTTTTGATATTTTAAATTCAGATGTCACTGTAGAAACTCATAAAGCATTACCAAGTGTTTGTCCTTGCTGTGGAATAAATCATCAAAAAAGGCAACAACGATTTGATAAAAATAAAACTTCCTCTATTCGTGGTTTTAGAACCGGATTTGCTAAGACAACACAAATGTTTGCTAAAGAATTGATGTATCAACTTCCTAGTAATGAAGATGAAAGAAAATTAATTGTGTTTTCTGATAGTCGTGAAGATGCTGCTCAAATCGCAAACGGTATTGAACGCAATCACTTTACAGATTTAATGCGTGAAATTTTAGTCAAAGAATTACATTCTAACTTAATGTTTCGTTATAAAATTGTAAATTCACTTGATAATGAAGATACTACAAGACAACAAAAATTAAAAGCGCAGTCTCAAGCAATTTTTGATGAAATTGAATATTTAGTTGAAAACTCAAATTACATAGGAACAAATGCAAATCGTCTAAGAGAAAAAGAAATAGCCATTTCAAAACTAAGTGAAATTCGTTCACTTATGTTAAATGTGAGAGGCCTAGTTCATATTACAAACACATTAGACCTTGCACCACTTATTAAGCACTTTATAAGTCTAGGGATAAACCCTGGGGGTAACGACATTTCACTTCAAACAAAATTATTGAATGGAAATTTTGTTCCTTGGTATAAACTCATTGATTTTACAAATTTTCAATGGACAAATGGGGTAAATCAAGAATATATTGACAAATTGAAAGAAGGTTCATTTAACGGAGTAGCTTCGATATTTTTTGGATCTCTTTTTTATTCATTTGAATCTTCTGCATTAGGATACATCTGTATAAATCCCGAATTACAAATTATCTCAGACCAAGCAAGTCAGGTTGCTTTATCAAAAGCTGATTTTTTACAAATTTTAAATTCAACAATTCGGATTTTAGGTGATAAATACAAACATAATAAAGTCGAGGATGATAATATACCATTCAATCCACCACTAATAGCATATAATAGTTTTCCTGAACAAGTTAAAAAATATATTCGTGCAGTTGCAAACAGGTTTTCAAAACAAGAAAATGAAATTGGCGAAGCAGTTTACAGTACGCTTTCAACGAGTGGTTTACTAAGAGGAGATTCAGGAATTCAAATTGAAAATCTTTTCATCAAAGTTGCACGACAAACAGATGCGATTTGGACAAGCCAACGAGGTAGAAGACCACACTTACATTTTAGCGGTGGAATCTGCACACATTCTATTACACCTTTACAACAGCAATCAGATAGAATTTGTAATGATGTTTGGTTAGAAAATTATCTTTCTTACAATGCTATTAAACAACAACGTCCGCCAATCCGTTTGCATTGCGAAGAACTTACAGGGCAAACAGACGACCAATTTGAAAGACAAAGGCATTTCAGAAATATCATTTTGCCTGATGAAGGCAACAAGCAAGTAAAAACGATTGACTTATTAAGTGTAACAACAACGCTTGAAGTTGGAGTTGATATTGGTGCATTACAAGCCGTAATGTTAGGAAATATGCCACCACAGCGTTTCAATTATCAACAAAGAGTTGGTCGTGCCGGACGTAGAGGACAAGCGTATTCAGTCATCTTAACATTTTGCAGAGGTAGGAGCCACGATGAATTTTATTTTGCAAATCCACAAAAAATTACAGGTGATGCACCACCAACACCGTTCTTGACAATGGGGCAAGAAAGAATCTTTAGACGTTTGCTTGCAAAAGAAATTTTCCGCAGAGCATATATTGAAAAGGAAATTAATATTACTTCTGACGACAAATCAAGTGTTCATGGTGAATTTGGTTCAGTTGATAGTTGGACGATTTACAAACCTGAAATTTCTAATTGGATAAATGAAAATAGAAATGCTATTGAACAAACTGTTTATTCTTTGCTTACACCACAATTACATGGCAAAAAAGATGAATTTGTAAATTGGGTACTTGACACAACAACACATAATGGTCTAATTCAAAAAGCGGAAAGCATAATTAACAATGAGGAAATTGCAAGCAACGATATTTCTGAAAAATTTGCTGAAGGCGGAATTTTACCAATGTTTGGAATGCCGACCACAGTTAAAAACTTGTACCATGGTATAAACAAAAAATTTGAGCTACTCTCAATAGATAGGGCACAAGCAATGGCAATTTATGAATTTGCACCAGGTGCACAGAAAACAAAAGACAAAGCCATTCATCAAGTAATTGGTTTTACAAGCGATTTTATTAAAACACGCAGAAACGGCTTTGAAAATATAACGAATATTAAGACGGCAAATTCTCTTCCTTTTTCACTTAACCGTTGGTTTGTGCGTTGTAGAGCTTGCGGATTTTTTGAAACTTATTCGGAAGAACGAAAAGCTGAATTGGAAAGCCAAAATCAATTTGATGTTTGTTCAAATTGTGGTGAAGACAATCCGAATAAATATCAACCGCCATTTAAACTAAAATCGCCAAGAGCATACAGAACAAATCTTTCAGCCGGTAGCGACACAAAAGATGATTCTGAATTTTTGCTTTCACGTCCGCCAATTTTTGCTGAAAAAATGGGTTCAGCAAGTGAAGAAACAATAAACAACGCTTCAATTTCTATTTCTGATAATGATGTTACTTGGCGTGTGAATACAAATTCTGATAGATTTTTCACGGGACGACTTTACAATATAAATAACCGTTCCCCTTTTAACGCTAATGGTTATTGGTTCAATAATCAATGGTTATTAAATGACTTTGCGACAAACATTCCTGACGAAAATGGTTTTTCAATGACTATTCAACAAATTGCAACAAGCGCAGACGAACAAATTGCGTTAGCGAGCAATAAAAACACAGAGATATTCAGAATTGCACCAACAAATATTCCGCATGAACTTGACTTAAATATGTTTTTTAACGAAACAGATTTGCCACACGTCAAAGCACAAAGTAATGGATTGCGTTCCGGTTATTATTCCGCAGCATTTTTACTTCAAAGAATTTTAGCAGACAAACTTGACGTTGACCCAACAGAAATTGAAATTGCTGATATTTCAATGAAAGTGCTTAAAGACGGCACAAACAGAAAAATTGCAGAGATTATCTTGACTGATGAATTGGCAAACGGCTCGGGCTTTGTGAGATTTTTGTACGACAATTTCGCAAGCTTACTTTCAGAAGCAATAAATCCAAGTACCGCAAATAGCTATTTAGGAAAAATTCATTCGCAAACGCATCAAGACAAATGTGATGACGCATGTTATGATTGTTTGAAAGTGTTCCGGAATATGAATTACCATAGTTTACTTGATTGGCGTTTAGGTTTATCAGTGCTCCGTATAATGAATAATTCAACTTTTGTTTGTGGTGCGGACGGAAATTTCAACTTTGTTGAATTGCAGAATTGGTCTGCATTTGCTAAAAAATTATGCAATTCATTTTATTCCTCTTTTTATTCAAATTCTCAAACGGCAGAAATAGTAGAAATAAAAGGTTTGCCAATCATAAGGTTTGGTAAAGACAAACGCAATGTGATAATGATTGTCCACCCATTTTGGAATATGAGAAATTTTACGGAAGCAAATTGGTTAGCGGAAATCTACAATGAAATAAAAGAACATACAGAAAGTAACGGAGGAAAAATTAGCATAATTGACACGTTCAACTTGCATCGCAGACCGGGATGGTGTTATGAAAAATTGATTGAGAGATGATGAATAAAATTGGAGAAATAAATTTTAAGGAAATCAAACGTATTTCGCCAAGCCAATTTTATTCAATGAAAAATTGTGCTTACAAATCATTGTTGGCAGAAGCATTTGACAAGAAGCCGCTACTTCCGCTTTCGCCAAATGCGTATTTTGGAACGGTTTTGCACAAAATGCTTGAACTGATTGCAAAAGGCATTATAAAAAGTGAGGACGATTTTAATGCAGAATTTGACAAACAAATGAAAATGCTGGAAGATGATTTACAAAGTAACGGCTTGGGATTTTATGTCCCATTAAAAATTAAATTGAAGAATTTTGGATTAAAGAAAATTCAATTAAAAAAACACTTGCGAGACGAAGTACAACAATCAATTAATTTTAGTAGTATAAAATTTCATTCTGAAAAATGGTTTGAATCACAAGACAAATTTATTGGTGGTAAAGTTGATTTAGTTATTGAAAACAGAAATATAATTGAAATAATTGATTTTAAAACTGGAGCAATCACAGAAGATTGTTTAGATGATGAAGGGGAAGTTTATTCTGAAGTAAAAAACGAATACAAAGAACAACTTAAACTGTACGCTTATCTGTATTATGAAAATACTAGTAGGTTTCCAACCAACCTTTATTTAGTTGATTTGGCAAAGCAAAAGTTTCCTATTGAGTTTTCAGAAGAAGAATGTAAAGCGATTTTTAACGAGGCGAAAAATCTATTAAAGAAAACAAATGAATGTGTAGGCACAAAATCTTTTTTAGCAATTCCGAAACAAGAGAATTGCAAATATTGCCTGTATAGACCAGCATGTTCTTTTTTTCAGAAAAAGCTTGAAACAGATTTTTCTTTTAATGACGTTTTGGGAAAAATTAAAGATGTAAAGAAATTTCAGAATGGAAACGTAACCGTATTTTTGCAAAATGAAAATAAGAATCTAATTATTAAAAATTTTTCTTCGAAAATATTTGACGAACTAAATAGTCATAAGGATAAGCAAATTCGAATTTATAATGTTAGAAAAGAATCGACAGAATTTCTTTATTCAATCACTAAAACAACTATGATATATGGATAAGGTAATACAATTTGAATCATTAAAAGATTCTGATTTAATAAAAGGTGCTACATATAAAGGTGGTAGAATTCCCAATCTATCAAGTGAACCAATATCTAAACTTCTTCCTGTAGGAAATCAATCAGGAATCCGTTTTTCTGGGAACTTAATATCTCCTAAATTAATAGTACTTTATACTACATTCAAAGATAATGATTGGCCGGATGAATTAATTTCTAATAAAGTTATTTATTATGGAGATAATAAATCGCCAGGAAAAGAAATACATGATTTGCCAGGTAATCAAGTATTACGCTCAATATTTAATAATTTCTACTTGAAAAAAGAATATCCACTCATTTTATTATTTTCTAAAGGACTTGAGGGTTTCGATCGGATATTTCATGGTGTTTTAAGGCCGGGTTATAATGGATTGAATGAGATGGAAGATTTAATTGCTGTATGGAAAACAAAAAATGAAGAAAGATTTCAAAATTATAAAGCAGTTTTTACCATCTTACCGACTGAAATGGTTAAAAGAAGAGATATTGAATTCTTGATAAAATAATATGTTTAAAGAGATAACTAAAATACCTATTCTTTCTTTTTATTCTGGTGGAGGTTTTCTGGATATGGGTTTTGAGCAAGCTGGTTTTGAGATTGTATGGTCTAACGAGTTTGATGATATTTTTGCAAAATTACATGCGGCTGGTATTACTTCTTGGAGAAAATCTAATGGCAATGATATTAAAGCAGAAATTTTTAATACTAAATCTATTACAGAAATTAGTTCAGAAGAAATAATTTCAGAAGCGTTTCCTAGTGGAAAACCTAAACATTTTGGAATGATTGGTGGACCGCCATGTCAAGATTTCACTTTGAACGGAAATTTGCAAGGTTTTAATGGAGAAAGAGGTAAACTTACCGTGATTTACTTGGATAAAATTTTAGAATTAAAACCAACATTTTTTGTAATGGAAAATGTAACTGGTTTAGTGAAAAGAAAAGAAACAAAAGAGTATCTGCAAAATCTTTTAAAGCGAGTTGAAAAAGAATACTACGTTGATCACGAAAAATTAAATTCTTTAAATCATGGCGTTCCGCAACACAGGGAACGTGTGTTTTTTGTTGGTATTAGAAAAGATTGCCTTAGTAAAAAAGCAATTGCAAATACACCTTTTGGAAAATGGTTTCCTTTTCCTGTAAATGAAAAATATCATAATGCAGCAACAAAATACAATTGGGGAAAACGAGTTCCATTTGGGAAATTATTGAAAAAACCAGAAAATGTGCCTTTTGAATTATGTGTAGAAAGTTGTTTAGTTCCAAAGCAAAAGTTAAATAGAATTCCAAATGCAAATGAAATGTTCACTTTGCACAAATCTGTAAATGAATTAGAGCAAATTGAAGAAGGCGAAACAACCAGGCCTTCTTTCAAACGGCTTCATCGCTTTAGATACAGCCCAACAGCTTGTTATGGAAATAATGAAGTGCATTTACATCCATATTTACATAGGCGCTTATCAGTTCGAGAAGCATTAAGAATACAAGGAGTTCCAGATACTTATATTTTACCTGTAGAATTACCTTTGTCTAAAAAATTTAAAATGATTGGAAATGGCGTTCCTGTACCTTTAGCAAAAGCTATTGCAACTGGATTATATGATTTTATTGTAAGAAACAAAGTAATTTGATAGATTAAGCATTAAATTTACAATAAATCGTAAATAATGGATATTTGGTCAAAAGAAAAACGTAGCGAAGTGATGAGTAAAATCCGGGGGAAGAATACTAAACCGGAAATAATTCTACGTTCACAACTTTTCAAAAAAGGTTTTAGGTTTAGAATCCATAAAAAAGATTTGCCAGGAAAACCAGATATTGTCTTATCTAAATATAAAACAGTAATTTTTGTTCATGGCTGTTTTTGGCATTATCATAAAGATTGTAAAGAAGGAAGAATTCCTTCAACTAATTCTAAATTTTGGAAAGAAAAACTATTAAAAAATATTGATAGAGATGAGAGATATATAAAAGAATTGCAGGCCTTAGGATGGAATGTAAGAGTAATTTGGGAATGTGAAATTGAAAAAAATCTTGATGAAACGATTTCAAAGCTAATTCAAAAATTTGATGATACTGTAATTTAGTATATATATTTTGGCTAAGTACTCTATCTTACTGGAACAATAATTATATAAGCCAATTCCGGCCCACCCACCAAAAAAACCTGGACCACCCACGCAACCAACTTCCTTCAAAACCCCTTACCTTTGAAGGATGAACAACATCACAAAAATACAATTAGGAAAAGAAGGTCCGTGGGTAGCAGGGCTTGGGCTGGGCTGCATGCGGATGTCTTCGATCTGGGGCGGACCGGTGCCGGATGAGGCGGAAGGCATCGCGACGATCCGGCAGGCGCTGGACAATGGCATCAGTTTCCTGAACACCGGCGATTTTTACGGGGCCGGCCATAATGAGCTGTTGATCGGGAAAGCCATTAAGGGCAGAAGAGACGAGGCGTTTATCAGCGTGAAATTCGGGGCGGTCTTCCACAACGGACAACCGATCGGGATGGACCTTAGGCCGGTTTCAATTAAGAATTTCATCAATTATTCCCTCACGCGGCTGGGTACCGAAACCATCGACCTCTACCAGCCGAGCCGGATGGACGGCAGCGTTCCCGTCGAAGACATCATCGGCACGGTGGTCGATCTCGTACAGGAAGGAAAAGTAAGATTCATCGGCGTTTCGGAAATCACCGCCGACCAGCTCCGGAAAGCTAATGACATCCACCCGATCAGCGCGCTGGAAATCGGTTATTCTTTGGCCGACCGCCAGATCGAGAAAGACCTGCTGCCGGCAGCGGAAGAACTGGGCATTGCCGTCGTAGCTTTCGCCAACACGGCCGAAGGACTGCTGACCGGTGAAATGAAAGCTACTCTGCCTCCAAACGATTACCGCAACCACTTTTCCCGGTTCCAAGGCGATAACCTCGTCCACAACCTGGAAAAAGCACAACTCCTGAAACAGCTGGCTCAAGAGAAAGGCTGTACCGCCGCCCAGCTGGCCATTGCGTGGGTGAAGAACCAGGGCCGGAACATCATGCCGCTGGTGAGCATGAGCCGGCCGTCGAGGCTGCCGGAGAATATCGCGGCGGTTCAGATGACACTTACAACAGAGGAACTGGAAATTTTAGACCAGGCTTTTGCCATCGGCGAAATTTGGGGCGATACGTATCTGCAACGGTAAACAGGGTCAATTCGATAGTTTTTAATTTGTTTTCAGCAGTTTAAATCAATAGGAATGATTATCGATTTACGAGGTTTCTTTAGCTTATGAGATCCTGTTTACATTTGCTTTATTTTTTAACATGAAGAAATTCAGGTATTTTAGCTTAAAAAATCAAGGTGTTGGTTTCTCAGCGGTACCCATCTGCTTCAGTGAAACGACCATCTTAAAGTGAAGAATAAACAAGTTTATTTAATTCAGAAAATTAATATAAACGATATAAAGTTCTCTGAATCAGAATCTGAACAGGCTTTAAACAGGCTCTTATGCAAAAAACATTTTCGTATGAAAACGTTTAGCCGTACCTTAACCGCAAGTACTTCCGGCATCCGGACCCTTCTTGCAGCCATTTAAATAAACAGAAATAATTATTAATTTTAATGAAGTTTCCTTAGCTTATCAAGGAACTGATAGCAATTGGCTTTTTGCGATTTAACATCAGAATTTTTAAAATTCAAAAACAGGATTAATTATTTCAGGTACCTGATACCAAAAAATCATTTTTATATGAAAAACGCTCAGCAGTCCATTAACGGAAGGTGCTTCCAGCATCCGGCATCCCGCTTCCAGCCTTCTAAGACAAGTTCACATTAAATCCTATGACCTATACAATGGATATAACCGACAGTCCGCAGGAGATCCTGCCAGGCGTTATTTTCTATTCTTACCATTCGGCGGTGCGGAGGGAAAAGGTTTTCCTGTGGAACCACCCTACCCTGATCTTTCAGGTTTCGGGGCACTTTACGCTGGAAACTCCGGTACAGACAGTAGTGATCGAGGGCGGGGAACTGCTGCTGATCGGGAAAAACCAGGTCGGCACCATGACCAAGGTTCCGCCGCCGGGCGCGCCCTATGAAACCATCGTCATTTCCCTGCAGGAAACCCTGCTGCGCACCATTGCGCTGGAAGAAAGCATCAAACCCGACGGCCCCTATCAAGGCCTGCCCAACCGGAAGATTCCCGTCAATGATTTCCTCAAAGGTTATTTACAATCGGTGGTTCCGTATGCCCGCCATGCCGGACCGGAAATCACCGATGCCCTGGGTCTCCTGAAAGTGAAAGAGGTAGTCCTGCTGCTTCTCCAAACCTTACCGGAACTCCGGAATTTCCTGTTCGACTTTTCGGCCCCGCACAAAATCGACCTTGAAAAGTTTATGCTGAACCATTTCCGGTTCAACATTCCCCTGGACCAGTTTGCGCAGCTGACCGGCCGCAGCCTGTCGGCCTTTAAAAGGGATTTCCGCCAGGTCTTCGGATCACCACCCCGGCAGTGGCTGCAGGACAAGAGGCTGGACCACGCCCGGTACCTCATCGGCACCAGAAAAAGGAAAGCCTCCGAGGTGTATCTGGAGGTGGGTTTCCAGAGCCTGTCGCATTTTTCGTACGCCTTTAAACAGAAATTCGGGCATCCGCCTTCGGGAAGGAATGCTCCGTAAGTGCAGAACTTAACCATGCAGGTTTTAATACATAAGCCACATGAGATTGAAGAGGAATTTATTGCGCATACCTTAGAGCACATGAGATTTTTTCTTTAAGTCCGTCTTAATCCGGATGGCTACTCGAAGCCATGCCTTATTTATGCAGATCTATTTGAAATGGGCGGAAAAATTTTAACCACAAAAGAACCAAAAGACAAGCATGCTGTAGAAAAAGTTTACTATCTCAGCTCAGAAGAGCGCACAAAAGTTTTTAAAAATCTTTGATTTTTTTGTGTGAACAGGAGGAGAAATTCCGCAATCTTAGCATATTGCTAATACTATGTTAAGATCCCTACGGGATGGACAAATGAGCAGGTTAAATTTTAGGCTTCATCTTTAGAGAACGGCTACCCGGTGGCTGAGCGAAGTCGAAGCCACGGCCGCTGATGTTGAACCACAAAGCAACAAAAGACAAGCAGGCTGCATAGAAAGTTTACTATCTGAGCTCAAAAACAGCGCACAAAAGTTTTTAAAAATCTTTGATTTTTGTGTGTGAACAGGAGGAGAAAATTCCGCAATCTGAGCATATTGCTACTACTATGTTAAGATCCGTATGGGATGGACAAACGAACCGGTTAAATGTTTGCAAGAGTTACTTTACCTCTATGTTTTTCAGGAACCTCAAACCTGGTGGAGACTCTCGAAGCCACGCATTATCCGTGAAAATCATGGATCTGTGGAAGAATGTAAACCGCTTAAAATGAACACATCAGTCACATGAGATTGAAGAGGCTCTTCTTGCGCAGCACATGAGATTAAAAAATCAGAGATTTTTATAGTCTATTGGTTCAAATAAACGAAGGTAGCTGAGCGAAGTCGAAGCCACGGCTACTGATGTTTAACCACAAACCGAAGGTTCGACGAAGTCAAAAGCAACAAAAGACAAGCATGCTGCAGAGAAAGTTTACTATCTGAGCTCAGAAGAGCACATAAAATTTTTTAAAATCTTTGATTTTTATACATACTGGTTTGAGGAACGGCTATCCGGCAGCTGAGGCTCGAAGTCCCGCTACAATCTGTGAAAATATGTGGTTAATAAATACACCCTCAATGACTTACAGCATCCATCACCCCTCATCCAGCCTTTACATATTCATCCGTGAAAATCTTTGCGAATCTGTGGTTAATAGATACACGCTCACTAACTTCCATCATCCATCACCCCTCATCCAGCCTTTTTTATTGTTCAACATCTTCCATTTTAAGATACAGCCCGGACAACCTGAGCAACGGTTTTGGGGGATTGCCCTGGCTATAGAGGGAGAGATCCATTTTTAAAACGGCATTTTCTTTACCGGGAGCCATCGTCTGCAGCCATTCATTGACCAATGCGGCTACAGATTCTAAAATTTCAGGATGTGCTGCATGCCGGTGGGTCGGGTCGGTAAGCAATCCTGCAGGCTGCAACAGTACCGGAAGCTGAACAGGAATCCCGGCATCATCAAGCGTATATTCATAGCTGACGGCCATTCTGAAATACAGTTCCGGCTGCTCATTCTCCTGCAACAGTCCGCTGAACAAATGGGTGAGGTGCTGCAACAGCGCATATTTCTTTTCCCCGACAGGAGCAAAAGACGCCATATCAATAGCATCATGGTGAATCACCTCCATGGAAAATACGGGAAGGATCACCATCGGGCCGGTCATTTCAAACACCGGATTCAACGGTCTGCCGGGAACAAGCTCCCCGTTTCTTTTTATCACGGCGGATACTGCAAAAGCAGGGTTATTGATTATATTCAGTCTGCAGAAAATAAGGGTGCGGGCCGCAATTCCGGCACCTCCGGTTTCTGCAAAGGATAACGGCTGCCCCTCCCGGGTGAAATAATAAGTTTCGCTGTCCGGGGTATCTTCCGGACCTTTATAAATGATGGTCTGATACCCTTCAATTTCTATTTTGGGACGTCCGTATTTTTCAGAGTCTTCTTTTGAGATGACGATGGTGATGGTCATGGCATCTTCCGTATTCCCGATAACGGCCATGTCTTCCTTCACCATGAAGGAAAACAGACCTTCAGGAACGGTATTTTGATGACCGGAAAGATTAAAGTCCCGGAATTCCTCAACGGCCATATGGCTGATGAGGTTTTCTACCAATCCCGTGTAGGCATTCAGCACTACTTTTGCCCCGGAAACAGCTTCAACCGGACTTTCCGTTGTAAGATGGGCAAGTGCCCCGAAAGCTTCCTGCATTTGGGGCTGCAGGTAAGAGAGCTGTGCCAGCTCATCAAATGCCCCGAAATTCTTTTGTACGGACCCGCTTTCAACAGGTTCAGGCTGGTGATCGTAAACCGTGAAATCCATACGGTCGTGCCGGTTGATCTTCCGGTAAGAAAAACGGAAGTCCCATTGCAGGAGACCGGACAGGTTCCCGTCTTTGAAATCCATAACCGTTCCGGATGGCGAATCTATTACCGCAGCAGCCGGAAACCGGTTTAAAGGAAGCGGTACCTGTTCCGGAAGGCCCGAGAGCTTTCTTACCGACAATACCGGATTTTCCTTTGTGAAAAACTCAAGCGACACCGGCTGCGTTCCATCCGTTTCCGGCTCTACCCTGCAGTTCACCAGCGAAACGGCCTGATAGGAAAGATCCGCAGGAACCGGCAGGTGAAGAAGGTCCTCTGTGACTTCCGAAGCATACAGCATGACACTAAGACCTGTGGTTCCGGCAATATGCAGCGGCAGATCCGAAGCGGCAAGCCGGATTTCAGGAGTAGCGGCATTTTCCGGGCGGTCCGGGATGATGTGTCCTGAAAGAGATCCTGTGATGAGATGGTTAGGACCCACTTCCGCGCTCAGCTGCAGCGCAGACTTCAGCTCATAGAAATGGGACAGCCTTTCCGACACTGCTTTTTTGAACGCTTCCTGAGCATGTCCGGCAAAAGCGGTTTCGTCTTTAAAAACAGGAACGAGCAGATTTTTCAGGCGTTCAGCCAATCTTTCGCGCTGGCCTTCCAGCTTTTCCCGGAACGTCATTCCCTGATCAGCCAGGTCTTCTTTTAAATCCAGTGCTCCGGCATAGGCAGGATCTGACAGCGAATCAAAATGCTGAAAGAAATTCCGGAACCACTCGTCCAGGTCAATACCATAGAAAGCCATGGTCTGCCCGTCGCTGAAATCCAGACCGGTAGCAGGATCAAAAGCAGGAATCGGAATATTGCTTTTGCCGGTCAGTCCGTTAGAAACCGGCTTAGGTAAAAAAACAGCGGCCGTTTTATCTTCCAGCCGGTAGCCAATAACCGGCTCGGAATCCTTTGCCGTGACACGGATGGCCCAGGCTGAAGGATTATCATTGTTGTCCTTTTCAAAAGCAACCCTCAGCCCACCGGGCAGAAACACTTCCTCAAATCCTTCCGCGAATGCAGAACGGCCGGAATATCCGTCCGGAAAGCCGGATAAAGGTTTTATTTTTATCGCTTTCCCGTCTGACTTTACTTTCAAATTGCCATCCGGAAGGCAGGGTGTAAGAAAAAGTTCGAAAATGCTTTTTTTGCACACTGAATTAGGGTCTGCGGGAAAGGTGAATCTGTAAGCCGGTTCAGGAATTCCGGCAGCAGGATCTCCTTTCAGCCGGGCTTCCAGAAACAGAATGATATCTTTAAGCCAGAGATGAAAACCGGCATCATTCAGGGAGAAGGTTTGCTCACCGAATAAGCTTGATTGCAGCAGTACCGTAGCGGATTTGTCAGGACGGAAACATTCTGAAATACTTTCATATAAATTTTTATCAGCCGGTACTCTGGTATTTAATAAAGAAAGATCTTTAAAGTCCGCGGCCGAAGAAAAGGCGGCCGAACCGGAATACCTGTTCTTTATGCCGGTAAATTCCATTTCATGCACCCAGAGGGTAACCGCTGCATTCTCCGGGATATGGCCGACTGCAATATCGACCGAGTTTTTATCTTCATTCAGCGTAATGCCGAGAATACTGATGTTTGCATCAAAAGAATACCGGGCCTTATCAACGGCGGAATCCGGGTCCGGCGGAACGGTGTAGACCACCGTCAGGATTTTTTTCTCCGGGTCTTTGATCTCAACTCTTAAGAGACCATAATATTCTGTTTTGTTAAAACGAAAATGAATTTCCAGCGAAGGTTTATGATCAACAGAAGTGATCTGCCAGCCCGTTTTCATGGCAGGCCAGCGGTTGATATCCGCAATGGATTGGAGGAGGTTGATTTCTGTTTCAGACATAAGGTATGCAATTGAGAAGGTTATTTATTTTTAAGGATGAACAGGCTTTTCAGTCTGCTGAAATGTTTGGTTAATGGTTTATACAGGCTTCTTTCCGGCAACAGCTACGCTAACCGGTACCATTTAAAGGTACGCTCCGTTTCCGGAATCCGGGATGCTGAAGTCCATGGGATGAAATTAAGCAAAGATATCGGCATGCGCAATGTATTTTTATTTCAATCAGAATGGCTTTAGCTGAAATCTCCCTGTATTCAATGTCGAGCTGGTGCCTGGTAAGAATCCATTTTTTAAACGCAAAGTATGATTTACCTTCTGCATAAATATAAGACAGCAAAGAGAGGATCAGCAGGCTGATCTGATGAAGCGGACGGAATATGCGTACGCTTCATAAGTGGCTTTGCCGCCTCCTTTGCTCCCTTAAAAACAGGCGAAGTAACGATAAAACTTTGCGTTAAATTATTCCTTATCATTCATCACCAAAGGGTCAGGCCGAATTTACGTAAACAACCGTTTACTTGCGACAGCCATAATCAATTGGAATGAAGCCTGACCCGTTCATTCCGAAAATAAAAATTCATGCTGTAAAATCGGGGTGTTGGATTGCGGTTTGCATTCCACCTGATCATGAACTTCAGTACCATTTAGAATCATCCCATGACGAATGAAAAGAACAATACCAGCGATCATCTGGCTAACGAGCGTACCTTCCTTGCCTGGCTGAGAACATCGGTGGCCCTGATGGGTTTCGGGTTTATCCTGGTAAAATTTTCCCTGTTCCTGAAACAGATCGCGCTGTTGAATACGGAACAGCAGCTGGTGCATTACCGGAAAGAATATTCCGGGGTTACCGGACTGGTCCTGGTAGCAGCCGGCGTGGTGATCCTCCTCCTCTCCTACCTGAACTACAGGAAAACCCGGAAGCGGATCATGGAACATGTTTTTGTAGGGAACAATTCCTGATTTTAATTGTAACGGTCCTGATCATGTCCATCAGCATTTTTCTTATCGGCTATCTCTTCAGCAGCCTTTAGTAAAGCTTAATTTTTAATGTATTTCCTGAATATTCCCTATTTTAATACCATCCATGGCCAATAACCGCAAATCCATTTACAGTGCCCTCGCTGCCAATCTTCTGATTGCAGTGACTAAATTTATCGCAGGGGCTTTTACCAACAGTTCTTCCATGATCTCGGAAGGGATTCACTCCACGGTGGATACCACCAACCAAATCCTTTTGCTGTATGGAATCAGAAGGAGTAAAAAAGCACCTGACGAATCGCATCCTTTCGGCTATGGCAAAGAACTGTATTTCTGGTCCTTCGTGGTTTCCATCCTGATTTTCGGTCTTGGCGGCGCGCTGTCCGTTTACCAGGGAATTCTCCACATCATTGAACCCGAAGTGATGAAAGACCCGTTCTGGAACTATATCGTGCTGATCCTTTCGCTGATTTTTGAAGGAACTTCGCTGATTATTTCCATCAGGGAATTCAACAAAACCCGCAACGGCGTGCGATGGTGGGATGCGATCATCAAAAGCAAGGACCCGTCCAGTTTCCTGGTTGTTTTTGAAGACGGTGCCGCGGTAGCCGGTCTGACGGTGGTGATGATCCTGATGGGAATCAGCCATTCGTTCGGGATTCCGGAACTGGACGGTGTAGCCTCGATTATCGTCGGGCTGATCCTGGTCTTTGTTTCCCTGATCCTCGCCCGGGAAAGCCGGAGCCTATTGATGGGTGAAGGGATAGCACCTGAGACCAGGGAAAAAATCATGAAACTGGCAGCGCAGGATATCGCAGTGGTCAGGACAAAAAATATTTTATCCACCTATCAATCTCCGGAAGAGATTGTGCTGGTGCTGATCATCGACTTTGAAGACCACCTGGATACGGAAGAAATCACGGAAGCCGTCCAACGCATCCGCAAAACAGTCAAAAGCGCATTTCCGCTTGTCCGGTACGTTATTATCCAGCCGGAATAATCATAAGCCGGGATTTTTTAAACCTTCAGCGTTTGGTTCTGAACAGAATTCCCGGGATCTTTTGAATTTTATCTGTTGAAACCTAGAACCATAGCCGCGTTACAAAGGTTTTTCGAAAATATATTTTGACAATATTAAAAAATAATCCTATATTTGCACCACTAAAAAACAACGGTCTTACCGGAGTTGAAGGAGAAATGGCAGAGTGGTCGATTGCGATAGTCTTGAAAACTATTGACTGTAACAGGTCCGGGGGTTCGAATCCCTCTTTCTCCGCCAGGTTAGAAACCAAAATAAGCTAAAACGCTGTAAACATCAATGTTTACAGCGTTTTTTGTTTTAGCGCTGGTATCAAAAAAAACAAAAAAGGCCATATTAAAAGTGACCTATTCAGTGACCTATCGTAAAAATATCAAAATAGGTCACTGGAATCTTTGGAAAGCCCGACCAATAGGCAGTCTAACGATTGAACATCTTGCAAAAAGTGGTAACAAAAAGTAAATTATTAATCAATTAAAGTTATCACACAATGAACAAAACATTCAACCTGTTATTCTACATCAAAAAGAATAAGATCAGAACAAACGGAACCGCTCCTATCTATTTACGAATCACGATAGACGGCAAGGCAGCAGAGATTGCGGCTAAAAGGTATATAGACCCAAAGAAATGGGATAATAAAGCACAGAAAGCTCTAGGTAATAGCCAAGAAGCTAAGACACTGAACTCTTATCTTAAAACTTTGGAACAACAAGTTTATGATTTCCACTTCTTGATGCTGAAAGAGGAAGTTGTTGTTACTGCAGAGAGTTTAAAATCTAAACTTCTTGGAACGGATATTGAGAAAAGAATGCTCATTCCAATCTTTCAGGAACACAATGACAAAGTGGAAGCCTTGGTCGGTCAGGATTTTGCACCAGGAACATTGGAGCGTTATAAAACATCTTTAAAACATACCCAGGAATTCATTAATTGGAAATACAAAGTTTCTGATATTGATATCACGCAAATCGATCACGGTTTTGTCAGTGATTATGACTTCTGGCTGCGCAGTGTGCGTAAATGCGCAAATAATACCGCTGTTAAATACCTCAAGAATTTCAAAAAGATCATCCGTTTGTGTATGGCGCACGGCTGGATCACTAAAGATCCGTTTCTGGGCTACAAAGCAAAGATCAAGGCTGTAGAGCGTCCTTACCTTACCAAAGAAGAAATACAGATGATCTATAAAAAGAAATTCGCATCAGATCGATTGAACCAAGTTCGCGATATCTTTCTTTTCAGCTGCTACACTGGCCTGGCATATGTGGATGTCAAGCAACTGTCAAAATCTAACATTAATACAGGGATTGATGGCGATCAATGGATTTTTACTCATCGTCAAAAGACCGATACCTCAACCAGAGTTCCGTTATTGCCTGTTGCTCAGGAGCTGGTTTTAAAATATGAGAACCATCCGCAATGTGTCAATTCAGATGTTCTGTTCCCTGTTCTCAGCAATCAGAAAATGAATTCGTATTTGAAGGAAATTGCGAGTGTTTGCGGTATCAATAAAGATTTAACTTTCCATATCGCAAGGCATACGTTTGCTACTACTGTTACTTTATCCAATGGTGTTCCTATTGAAAGTGTCAGTAAAATGCTGGGGCATACTAATATAAAAACGACACAGCATTATGCGAAGATTCTGGATAAGAAAGTGAGTGATGACATGGCGGTTTTGAAAGATGTATTTAATAGTAAAAGATAACTTAAATAACCGATGGTTTTTAAAATTCTTGTCTATTATAATTTTAGACTTAATCTGCCTATATTATTACAGCATTTGATTTCACTTATGCAATTAAGATATTTCAACCTCTTAAATTGATTCTGATCAAAATAACACTAAAAAGTAAAGTATGTATTAGTAGAGTGTTTTTTATTTAGTATTTTTGATTAAATAATTAGTAAACAGTTGATAATCTCTTTTCAAAATAAGAAAATACGTGAAATTTGTGAGGATGATGAGTCTGCTATTAAATATTTGGAACCAGAGATTATTCAAAGTTTAAAAAACAGATTATCAGATTTAGAAGCTGCTAAGAATATGTCAGAAATTCCAACTGGAAGTCCGTCAGAATTTTTGGTAGACAAAAAAGTGTATTTTACAATAGACCTCAATAAAAAATATAAACTTATTTTTGTCGTTAATAATTTAAATCTTCAAACATCTGAAGTATCGGATTGGACTCAAGTTACCAGAATTAAAATAACAGAGCTTCGTAATGAACAAGACATTTCAATTTTCACCTAATTGGGCAACTCCTCCAGGAAATACAATTAAAGATGTATTATCCCAGAAAGAAGTTAGTACTAATGATTTTGCTAACAGAATGAATATTGATTTAAATACTATTGAATTATTGCTCAGTGGAAAATTATCAATAGATGATAACATCGCTGCAAAATTAGAAGATGTATTAGGTTCGACAAAGAGTTTTTGGTTAAAAAGAGAGGAACAGTATAAAAATGCGCTTGAAAATATAAATGAGATTGATGCGTGGCTAAATCAAATACCTTATAAAGATATGGTGAGGTTTGGATGGGTAGAAAAAAAGAGTAATACTTTTAGATCTTGTTTAGAATTTTTTAATGTCAATAATTTTCAGGAATTTAAGATCAAATATGATTTCCTATTAAATACGGTTTCATTTAGAAAATCAAGTGCATTTATTTCTGAAAGCTTATCTATAATCTCATGGATTAGAAGAGCTGAAATAGTAGCAGAAAATTATAAATGTAAAAAATGGAATAAGGAATTATTTATTGAAACTTTAGAAGAAAAAATAAAACCTTTAACTCGAAAAAAAAGTCCAAAGCAATTTTTACCAGATTTAATACGTTATTGTGAGGATTGCGGTGTTGCTGTTGTAATTGTTCCAACTCCACAAAAATGTACTGCAAGTGGGGCAACAAAATTTATAGATGCAGATAAAGCTCTTTTAATTCTTAGTTTCAGATATCTGTCCGATGACCAGTTTTGGTTTACATTTTTTCATGAAGCAGGTCATTTGATTTTACATAGTCATAAGTCATTGAGAATCGAATCAGAAAATAATTTGAAATTAGTTGAAGATGAAGAACTAGAGGCAAATTTATTTGCAGCTGAAATGCTAGTTCATATTAATTTGAGGAAAGAGTTGTATACATTGAAAAGTGATAAAAGAAAAATTTTAGAGCTTGCAATGAAAGCTGGTGTTTCTCCAGGTATTATTGTTGGTCAAATGCAACATTATAAAATAATAAGCCCAAGCTATCTTAATGGTTACAAAAAAAGATATACTTGGGAAGAAATTAATGAAGCTCTAAATCATATCAACCATTGAAATAGATGTATTGAGTAGGATTTTTTTGCCAATTGCATAATGCATCTTCTAAGACTTGCATTCCAAAATCTAGTTCTAAATGAGCTTCAAAATTGACTAAGTAATTTTCTAAAGAAGCTGCGGTTCCTTGTTGTCCATGTAAACTATAAAGCATTTGAGCTCCTGTTAATGGACCTGAAGAGCCTTTCAAGTATGGGGTATCAGGTTCAATATTTAAGATTCCGGATTTTCCTAACATACACAGAAAATCAAATGTTCCCAATCTACTAAATCCTTTAATATCTCTCTTATAGATTTTATACAATCTTTTGAAAAGGATTTTTGGAGTAGGAGAATCTGCAATCATATTAGAAAAAAAACTAGAATGTGAATTCCCAATTAAATCTATATAACTAGATATTGTTGCACCTGTTCCAGCATTACTAGTTGCAGATATACTTTGATACCTTCTGTGATTCCCAAACTTTGCAATTCCTTTAACTCGCAATGAGTTATTATCTAGCCATGTGAGAAAAGTGCTTAAATTATTATTAACATCCTGCCATGACCATACATTATTTCCATCCTGACCTAGTTTACCATATAAATTTCTTGTTATTTCCCATCCATTTATTGGGTCAATTCCAAAATGAGTCGATAAAAATATTAACCAGTTAGCTTCATCAAAATTTCCTTGTTGAAATAAATAAGATGCGCCTTTTATTGGGTCAAACAAATCACTGTGAGGGTTAGCTCTTTCAGGAGATATTGTTCTACTTTTTACTGTTGCAACATACTTAACTCTCCTAATGCTATCTATTAACTGCCTAATAAATACATCTTTTTTAATGGGGTCAATTATTCCTGATAAAATATTACCATTTTGTGAATTATATGTATCGATTTTATTTTCTAGGGATTGATAAAGTACTGTATTTTTCATGATTACTATTTAATTTGTGTATTAATCCAATTCTTAATATTTAGCATTACATCCTTTGTAATACCAAAGCTACTTTGAATATTATGATTAAAACCTATGACCTTAATTTCTCTATTTAATTCTATATTTCCTATTCTATTGAATGTTCCAGTAAATGAATATCCTTCGACATGGGAGTCATTTATTCGGTTTAACTGCCATATTTCTTGTAAGTTTTTGTCCAATGATATGTTAGAAACCTTTTCAAAAGTTGAGATTACAGTTGTACCGTTTAATATTATAAATTCAAGTTTTGATTCGTTTATAATATCTCCTAATATATCTGCACATTTATTTAGAAGATTCTTTTGATTCTTCATAGAAAGGTTTGACCATTTTTTTAATGTTGCAAATGGGATTAAATCCAAATGGCATACATTACTCAATGGAAAGTAATAGGAATAACAAGTATCAGACAGTAGAAATTCTAACTTGTTAAACCATTGACTGTAAGGGTTGTTTTCAAAATATTGATTACAACCATCCAATATTTTTGATAAATGATTTTCAGTGATTTCTTTCCAGTTATTTAAGTTTAATGATTCTAATGTATGAAACCTATTATTTTTTAGAACCTCATTATTACTATCAGTAAACTCTCTATTACTAGGATTAATACCTACTGTGGCAATTTTCGCATTATTAAAATTGCCAAAATAAGGTATGGGTGTACTCCATTCTATAATACCTAAATCAATGACATCATCATCTTCTAATATTTTAAATATCTCTTTTAATATCTTAATCATCTGTATTTAAATTAAATTTCTCTTCAATATACTGTTTAAATAAACTATTTTTTAATAAAGATTTTATATTATTAATCTCTGACTTATTTTCATTCTTATCTAAAGAATAAATTTTTAATAAAGTAATCATGTCCCTCCAATAATCATCCACTTCAGGCAAATTCATAATGTCAAAATTTGGATTTGTTCGTATTTCTTTTTCGTACTCTAATAATAGTTTAATACTATTAAAAATGTTTTGTGAAGGCATTTCGGGCATGACATATTTTGTTGACTGCAATCCTTCTGAAATATAATTTCTCGCTGATTCTAGACTTTTAGTATATAGATGCAAGCTGGAAACAAAATGGTTGTATTCTCCCAATCCGACATTTAGCTCACAAGCAATAATTTCTTGTAACATTGTGAAGCAAAAAATATCATGTGGAAGCCCTAAAAAAATATCATTGGATCTCATTGAGGCAAAAAGATGTAATTTTTTCTCTCTAATTAAAAATTGTAATGATATAGTACAAGGAATATCTTTTGAATCAATATTAATTAAGTCTTTCGCATCAAAGATCTGTATCACAGCTCTTCTAGTATTAGGTCTTTCCTTTAATAAGTTAATAACATTTTCAATTTGATTTATGTAACCATGCATAGAAATTAATCTAGGTCCATAAGCTCCATTTACAGTTGTTCCATCATCTGAAGATTTTGAATAAATATTAAGGTAGTATTTAATAAACTCTAGTTCATTACTACCAGAGAGATACCATAGTAATTCACCAATAGGGCTTATAGCAATATTTTTAGTTTGAGTAGCGCTTACCCTTGCTCTCGGATTTATTAGCTTTATATAAACTCCTAGCCTTTCATAATTATTTCCTTTGGTATTATTAATTGAATTTTCTATATCTAGAAATTTAGGTAGTAGTTCATGTAATATATCATCAAGCGTATTTTCTTCTATGTACATTATGAATTATGATTAATTAGTTTTAATAAAATTAAAAAAAAAGTGTGAAATGATAATTAGATTTTAAAAATTTAATAGATTACGATCTAGTCTACCAATGTTTTTTTGTTATTCATCATTTTTCTCAAACCCTGAGATTAACATATTTTCTAGTGTAGTTTTTGCCCTATTATATAACCAATCAAAACCAACTATTCTAAGTACTCCTTGCGTTGATTCATTTTCTTGGCGGAGCCTCCGAGCTTGTAATTCATTTAAATCACTTTCTCTTCCAATAACAACAAGACAATAAGGTCTGTATATTCCTTTAAATTGTTGATCTGCATATAAGCGATTATCGATTGCCCAACTCCTGAAATCTAAAGCTTGTCTTTTCGCATGGGTAGTCTGTGCAGAAAGCTCTCCTGCCTTCGTCATAATAGAGAAACCAGGCTGTTCTATTTCTATTACTGTATAGTTATTGTCCATACTTTGTACGAGAAAATCAGGAACTAGAGCCTCGCCAAATCGTGGTTTTGACCATATTTTTGCGTGGAAAGGTTCGAGTAGAAATGGATTTTTTTTTATAAAATTGTGGAATGTCGCTTCATTATTTATATCTGGAGAATTTATTAAATCATAAAATTGAGAGAGACCTGAGCGGCTAAATTTAAACCATCTTGAAATTAATGCAATAAATATATGCTCTTGTGCTTCTACACAATAGTAAAACTGTAGCGCTGTAATAAATTCAATGGGAAGAATATCACCTTGGTGTGTTGTTATGATTTCTATCATAACTTTCCTAGATTCTAAAACTAAATCGCTGCTTCTGTGTGTGTCATTAAAGACATTTACGAATTTTACACAATTTAATCTCGATTGAATTAATATTGATTTATCAAGACTTCTGCTGGAAATATGTCCTAAAAAAACAACTGTATTCTTCTTTACTGAAAAATAAGGACTACTCATCACAACAATTCCCAGTTTTTGAATACCTACTACTCCCCAATGTAATATGGCTACTAAGGCAGTATACTGTAATTCTGATTTGTAAGTTTCACCACCATAATTAGATGTTGCAAGTTGTATAATAATATCTAGGGCTTCTATGTCATTTTTAGAATAGAGTTCAAATATAAAATCATTTAAATCATCAAAAGATCCGTGATTTTCGATGTAATCAGCCTTTTCTCGGAGGTTCATAATTATTTATTATATGTTTTAAGTATACGTGTCTAACTAATAAAATTATTGGTAGTGATAAATTTATATTTTTTCATGAAAGCTATAGATCTTTGAGAATTGTGGTAGATTCAATTAAATATGTTGTTAGTTTGTTAAAGCTATATAAAAATTTGTTTTTCTGGCAAACAATCAGTTGCTCGATAACTTAAATAGTAGACAAATCAAATTCGTAGATTCTCCTTTTTTTTATAATGAAAATTTATAAGGTTTTATGAAAAAGCAGTTTTTACGAAATACTAAACAGTCGCAAGCTATATTCATCATATTTCTGATTACGGTTTAGCATAATACATAAGAAACTTTCTAAATGTTTGGTATATACTTGACTGCGTTCTTAAAACATCTTATCGAGATACTTTTCGTATTCAGATTGATTATTCACATTTACAAAATACTTTACAAAGCCTTTTATTGCTCTTTTAAATTCAGAGATATTATCAACCAAGAGTTCTTGTCTTGTTTTTCCTGTGTTTGTGTAGATATTGTCTAAATCAACAATTTTATAATTAAGACACGAAACATCTGCATCTTTTCTTGTTCCAAAAAAATATGAATCAAATTCAATTAAAACATCTTTTTCCGTAGCAATAGACAGATCATTTTTTACCGCTATTATAAATTTTTCAAAATTTGTGATTTCTTTCAACTTGTTTCTATATCTGAACTCTTCATATTCTGGAGATTTTTTGTTTTTAGCTATTTTAATAAAGTTTTGACTTAATAACGTATCTACCACTTTTTTGGAGTCACTGTAAAGGCTATTGTGTGTAATATATATTAATTCTTTTTGGTAGTTCAAATCTTCTGTTTTTATTCCTTTACGATTCTCAAAGTCAAACTCTTCGACAGTCTTTAAGGTTGGAAGACCTATATTCTTTATTATTTGATAATTATTAATGTAGGACTTTGTTCTGGTTCCACCAAGATTCATTTTGGGTAATCGAACAATAAAAGCTTCAGATGTTTCACTATTGATCATTCTATAAATTTCCCAATTTCCAGTATTGTTAGATATTAATTCCAATATATTTTATATTACGATTACTAAATGATAACTATTTAAAATTTTTCTAAAAATATGCGTCACTTTGTGTTTACATTAAAATGCACTCAAAATAGAATCTCATTATCAAATTATTGATTTGATTACTTATTCATTATTTTGATCTTTCGACCTTAATTTCACAAGTTTAAGTCTCAATTTATCTCTCTCGTCTGGGTTTTCAATATCCTTTGAAATAAAATCAGCCATAAATACATTAAAATATTCATCAAATCTTTCTACATAATCCTCCGCAATCTCTGCCAATCTAGAGTCTGTATAATTTGTCATGGTTCTTAACGCGAGATATATCCGGTAAAGTAAATTGACATTGTTCTCTTCAAACCCTCTTTCATACAGCCGTTTTATCTCTTCGGGTATGGAAAGGAAACATTTTTGAATGGACTGAACAATAGGCTCTATAATGCCTTCATGTCCGCTAATTAAATGTCCTACGCCTTCCCAATCAAAACTTTCCAATGGTTTCATATTCTGCAAGGAACGGACATCCGCCCTGCGAAGAAATTCCTTGCTGGAACCAACTTCATACATTAGATAAAGGTGAAAGGCATATACCGAGTATTCTTCGTTGTCCACCAATCCCAAAGGGTAGGCGGCAATTTGTGACAGTATTGCATACGGAAGAAAATCAGCGACAAACCCACCCTCATCCATATCATCTTCAAAACTGATCTGGACATGTCCTACGCCTTCGGAATACATTAGGATTTTGGTTCCACCTTCTACTTTTTCAAAGCGTGGAGGAATTTTTAGAAGCTGTTGCACAAGTTCTGAAAAAAGATCTACCTCATTTTTTCGGGCTATTTCCATTAAAACACCGGTGGCAACAATATCGCAATACGGAATTGGGGTTACAGTATCAATCAGTAGGGTACACAATTCTTCTATCCGTTTGCTCTGGCTGTTTTCCTGAATGATAAGTTTGCTAATTATCGGAATAGAATGTTTGGCAATCAGCTCTTGAAATTTAGGATAAATAATGGTCATTCCATTCCTGATTTCGCGAAATACGACTACAGATGACTTGACCAATGTTCCAAAATCATCAGGGAAGAATTTCTTGAAGCTATTTGTTGTTATAGCTCCGCTTCCTGATGCCATTATGCTTAAATCGGCATCTTTTTTACGTAGTTCTTTTTCTGCAAAAAAACAGAAGGTGATTTTCTGGTATAGGTCGTGTATTTGTCTCGTATAGGTCTTATTGGCTGAGATAGCATTCAAAAGGTTGAAATTAGGAACAGCATCAATCTTACTGAACTTGCCTTCGTCTACTTCTGCTTCTCCGCGATATATTGAAACTAAATGCCTTAATATTCTCGGCTCACGATATTCTGGAGTATAGTGTCCACCATGCTCGATAGTAATTCTGTATTTATTAAAAAGAAACCTATTGGCAGCGTTGTATTCATCATCGCTAAGTTCATCCAGTTGTATTAATTTACTTTGCTCGCCAATTATTGTCTTGTACTGTCTGTTTTCAACATAGGCGACCCTTTTATAATTAAATTCATCGAGCGTATAGAGCGTATGGTGATTTACGCCTTTGAAAATGTCGATCAGCTCAATAATTTCGCTTTTGATTGCCTCTGGAATATCACTATTAAAGTTATCAAGCAATAAGTAAAATTTGCCTTCAGGCAAGTCCGTTAATGAGTTTATAAGCCATTCGCGTATTTTATCCTTCGTAATCGAAATTTTGGCATTTTGAGTGAAGTGATTTGCCAGTTGCTGAAAGATTGAATAATTATGATCGTTACAATCAAGATAAAGCAGGAAATTTTTTTCATTTTTTACTTTTAAAAAGAATTGGTATAGTAAGTTGGTCTTGCCAGTGAAAGCGGAACCTATAATGCCTACCAAAGAAGCTCCCCCTGAAAAGAAAGAAATTACCTTGTCGATATTTTGCCTTTCAATAATGAAATCATTACAAATAGGCTTTTTAAAATCATCTATGTCACCAACTAATCTCTGAAATTTGGTTTCAGTTATCTGATTGATAATTTTGGAAAACAATTCTGGTTCACGATTCAACAAAAGATTTACGGCTTCTTTGAAATCTTTTGTAGCAAGATGAAAAGAATTATCCGTTAATCTCTGAATAAAGTCAAGATCAACGCTGGTAGCTTCAATTTTTTCTTTGGTATAAGTATTGTAAAACTGATTATCGGTGCCATTTGAAATTAACGTTAAGGGCGGCATTGGATGCACGAGTCTTGCATAAGATATCCCCTGTGAAACATCATCATCGGTCAGCGCCAAACTTTCCTTCTTTAACTCCAGTAGGATAATATTTTTTCCACCAATGGTTAGGAGGATATCAAGTATTGCACGTGATGGATAAGTAGATGGTGCTTTCAGATCCACGTCAACATTGTGATGTCCAAACTTTATACTAAACGATTTTTGATGTTCTACGTTGACTTCTCTAAAAGTAGGAAAAACCGTGGTTAAAACTCTTTCCAATCGCGCTTCGAGTGTAGCTTCATTTATTCTCATATATTAAGTTTAAATATTTAATATTTATATTGTCAGACCTTTATAATAAAAGGCCTTAAGTTCATGATTTTAATAGAGAATAATATTAATATCTACTTTATATTTTGTACTATTTTTCTTTTATCAACAATGATTAATCTTGTAAATTCAATAAAATCTCTTTCAAATTCCTTGTAGTACCAAGAAGGAATCTCATTTGAAAATGTTAGAAGTTCGGTAACATATGATGGTAGTTCTCGAATATCAGTCTTTCCTTTCTCACTACCTATCGATTTAAAATATCTTTTGAGAAAAGTATCAAAATCAACTTGATGTTGTAAATAACAACAAAATAAGCATTTGAAAGGTATAGATAGTGAAATAAGTTTTTCTGTAGATGTGAAAGACTTTGCTGGCCTAATGACATTATCGAAAATTTCCTCTGCACTAGCCACATATGTACCTTCTTCAGAAACTAAAGGACATCTACTGGGGAAATTCTCATTATTATAAAAAGCATAAAGAGGAATAGCATTTACTCTTTGGGCATCTGAAATTAGTTTTTCTATCTGCATATTATGGCTATTACTGTATCCGATACTACTGTAATGATCATAATCTTTTCGGAGTCTTTTAGCCTGAATTCGAAATCTATGACCATGCCTGTTACCAATAACCCATAATTCATAATCTGCCCCGGTAAATCTCGCCTCTTCAAATCTTGTAAATTGTAAAGATTTGATACAAGAATTCAGGTCATTTAATTTGAATAACATCCAATCGGATATTGATTCTTCATTAACATTAGGCTGTTTATTCTGCCAATGTAATATTTCACGTGAACATGCACCAAAAGCATGGCAAATTCCTATCTCCATTTTTAGATTCTTAAAAAGGCATCATAATCATCACTATGAACAACTAAATCTTCTTTTCCATTATCTTTGAAACTTTTAATGATTTTGGCTTCTGAAGTGACATAAATTGTTTTTCTATTGCACTTATTCTCAAATTCAGTTGCAAGAATAAGTTGCATATCGTAAAAACTATTCCATCTTTTTTTCTTGTCTGATGCAGGATTGTAGAAATTTTCAAGTTCTGGCAGATCTACTAATTTTTTTAGGATTTTTTCAATAAAAAAATCTATTGAAACCTTGTAATCATTGATGAAAATATTTTCAAAATATTGTTTGTCAAATGGTAACTCATCTGATTGAGTTTGTTCCGCAGCCATTTGTATAAATGAAAGTCCTATAATTTTGTGCATGTCTTTATTTCTGATAAAAGTTCTAAACTCATTGTTGAGTTTTGCATCATTTTTTAAGATTTCCCAGTCGGGAGTACTGCTATCAGGACTAAGCTCCCTAATATATTTCTCTTGAATATTATCTATGATTATTTTCTTTTCGGTTACAATATATTTCTGGACGTCTGATAGATAGGTTTGGAACTTTTTATTGAATTCTTGTAGACTATTTTGAGTAACCTGTGCGCTTAAGTTAAATACATTCATATTCAGATCTTCTAAACTCGATCTTTTTTTATACAAATCCATACATATAAGCGGATATATTGTCGGAACTATTGCATATCCATCATTATTATAGGCATGTTTCATTAATATTTTTAATGAATCATAACATATCCCAGAAACAGCATCAGGATCTTGAAAATGATTTAATAATTCAAGTCCAGCAATAGTAGGAAATAAAACTTTTACACCCTTCTTTTTCTCTATAATAATTTGTTTATCAAAATCATTTATATTGCTAAGTTCGTGGTATTTATTTCGATAATAATTCGTGTCAAAAATGTATTGTTTCATTTCGGTTATTAGTTTATTTAAAATATAGATTTTACGTTTTAGCCTATATCTACATCCAATTATCTTTAAAACATAGAAAGTTTACTCTCTAGATATTTTACAATTTTTGTAATAATGACTAGTCATAACAAATCGGTACAAATTTATTAGACAAAAATAAAAATCACCACAAAATCTATAATAGGTATTTTTACTGAATTTACGAACAATTATAAAAATTCTATAAACTCTAAAAAAACAATAGATTTTAACTTTCATGACATTTATACATCTTGATATCTTTTGTTTAAATCATCACTCATAAAAAATAATTTTTTGGTTAGTAAAGTAAATGTAAAGAGGTTTTATGTTATATAATTACGGTTTTCCGTAAAGTAAAAAATCCCAACTCTCGTCAGGATTTTCTCTTGTTTAGATTTTTATATTTATCTTTCAAAAGCTTCTTAACAGCTTCATAATAGTCTTGCTTTTCCTTAGTAAGTTTCTTTTCCAGGCTAAGACATTTTTCCACAATTAACAGGTTTTCTTCTAAAGATTTTAATTGAAACATCGATTCATCATCTAATCCAACAGCTTGAAAAATTTTCAGTAAGTTTTGCCAACTGGGTGAAGTTTCTGCTCGTTCTACTCGTCCAATCATTGTCGCATTAGAATCAATGAACAAACCAATATCCTCTTGCGAAAGATTTTTCTCTAATCTTTTAAATTTAATCAAGCACCCGATTTGCAATGCGAGAATATCTATTTCGTTGTCATTATAATTTTGCATTTAGTAAAATTTGCAAAAAACCAATAAATTATTCGATACAAATTTGTATCGAATGGTAATAATTGATATATTTGGAAAAAATTACTTTATTAAGTAATTTTGCGATACTTCACAAAAAATAGAAGCTATTGCTTAGATTCTCGACTTGAAAACTGCCAATTTTCTACTGGAACGAGATGATAAGTAAACGGCTCATGACCTAGGCATGAGCCAACTTATCTGTTCCTCGGTATGGCAGTACCACAAGTCGGATAATGTTGGGTCTCATGCCGTTTTTTTATGATGTTCACCTTCTCTACATTTCTCTAAGCTGCTTTTACAAAATACAGTATCAGATTAAGACAGATACAATGGCAGCGCAACCATTGCGGCTTTACAGCTTTTCACGGGACACAATTTTCATTTATATTAATTTTTGGCTTGTATGGGCAGGGAGCTTTGTATAAAAGATCTCCAAGGCTTCCTCCTATGCGGTCACTAAACCCAACAAAACGATTGAAAAATAAAAGGATAGACTTTGAAGCCCGATTTTGGTCCGGCAGCAGGAAACATTCCGGGATAAAGCTGATTGAATCATTCTTCCATTTTAACGATCTGGTCACCGCCAAACAGATGCTCAATAACATTATGACCTATGCCGGCAAAAAGAAAACGACGATCAATGAAGATTCTTCGGCAATCTTCCATTTTCATCAGGCTTTGCGGTCTTTTGTGCGGGCGTGTTATGCGATCAGACTGAAGGAAAAGACTTGGGAAATTAATACTAATCCTGAGAAAAATTCTCCACTGCAGCAGGCCTCCCTTTCGGATAAAGAGTATCTTAATCCTACTTTGGTATTTCAAAAAGCATTTTCAGAATACAGCATCAGGGACTTTGATTACTATATAGCCATTGCGGTGTATTTCTCAATGGGTGTATTCAAAAATGCTGAGGAAAGCAGCTTGATTGGTCCTTACCTTCATCTTACCAAAATGCTGGATGCAGCGCAACTTATCCTCGAAAGAAGAATCCAAAAGAATCAATAACCATTAAAAGTAAAAATCAGAGAATGGAAAACAGTACTTAAAAATATCCCCACAACAATAAAAAAGCCCTTTCCGCAAGAGTTTGGCGACCAGACGGAAAGAGCATAATCAGTTTTAATAATTATTAAAAACCTATTCAAAAGTATGAAAAATATCTTTTGCAGGGGAATCCTGTCCCTTGTTTTTACCCTTTTAGCAGCCAAAACATCCTTTGGCCAGAACAAGCCTGTTAAAGTCGGAGAATCTCTTCCCGAAAGCTTCTGGACAACCTCTTTTCAGATGGTCAACCATCCGCAGAAAACCTTAGATCTTTTTAAGGATAGGAACAAACTCATCCTGCTGGATTTCTGGAACACCTGGTGCAGTGCCTGCCTGAAGTCATTTCCTAAAATGGAAGACCTCAAGGAACAGTTTGGGGATAAAGTAAAAATCCTGGCCGTAAGCAATCAGGACCGCCAGACCCTTGAAAAATTTTTTACCTCCAAAAACGGTCAGCGTTTCAATAATGTTGTTTCCGTGGCAGGAGACGAGCTCTTTCATCCCTTGTTTCCGCATCAGGGCGTTCCCTATGTTGTATGGATCAAAGATGGAAAGCTGCTCAGCACAACAGACGGTGCCCAGGTCAATGAGAATACCATCCGGAAGGTACTAGGCGGAGAAAGTTCCGGTCTTCAGACCGTTATCCAAATGAGCAGGGAAAGACCCCTGATGCTTTCCGAAGACTTTGATCGTGAAAAAGGATTGTCAATGATCAATTATTCCCTCTTCGCAAAAGGAAGAATACGGGGAATGGGCTTTGGCTCAGGTTTTCGAAGATCGGGTAACCAGATATACGGAAGACAGTTTACCAATCTTTCCCTTCTTGAGATCTTTTCCACGCTTGCCGATGAGATATTTCAGATGCGCAAAGAATCTTTTAGTGAGAAACGAAGAGTTGTTGAGGTCCAAAACCCGGCATTATTGGACTATATCAAAAAGGCAGACGGATCCGTAGAAGATAGCAATCTTTACAGCTATGAGTACATTGTTCCTCTTTCCAAAGCAGATTTACTCTATCCGCTAATGCTGAGAAATCTCAGCGAGTATGCAGATTATAATGCCACCATCGAAAAAAGGACGGTTAGATGTCTGGTACTAAAAAGAACATCATCCATCGATAAGCTAAAGACCAAAGGAGGCCCAACGCGTTTTTCATTCTCAATGACAGAAACAACCTTGAAAAATGCTTCACTCTATAAATTGGTCAATAACCTGAATGCCATTCCCGCGGTTTCCTTACCCATAGTGGATGATACGGGAATCACCGGCAATGTAGACCTGATAATGGGGACAATCTCAGATGTATCTTCCATCCGAAGGGCACTTTCAAAATATGACCTGGATCTTCAGGAAGAAGAGCGTGAAATTGATATGCTGATCATAAGGGACAAATTGAGAGATTAACTCCCGGATATACTGAGGAGAATGGTAATAAAGAAAAAATATTCCCCATGTCTCATTTCAAAAACTAAACAATTAACTCAAACTGTAATTTTTAACTATGAAGAAATTATACATTCCGCTATTGCTGTGCTGTACGCTGTCACTCACGGCACAGCACACTGTTTCTGGTTATGTAATCACTGAAGAAAATTCGCTTCCGCTTTCGGGAGCAACAATCAGTCTTTCTAACTCAAAAACCGTTATAATCACCGATAAGAATGGCTTTTTCAAACTTCCTGCAAATGGGGAAAAGGCCACCCTGAATATTTCGCACAGCGGCTACAAAGCAGTATCGCTTGATCTTACATTACCGATTGATAAACCCCTGAGAATCGTTCTTTCGCACAAGGTAAACGACATTCAGGAAGTGAATATCTCCACCGGTTACCAGAAGATCCCCAAAGAAAGAGCTACGGGGTCCTTTACCTTCACGGATAATAAACTGCTTAATCAACAGGTCAGCACCAATATACTCGACAGGCTTGCCAATGTTGCCGGGGGTGTTCTCCTGGAGCGTGGACGTTCCGGAAATCCCCAGCTGATGGTCCGAGGGCTCAGCACCATCAACGGCCCAAAAGCTCCTTTGATCGTGGTCGATAATTTTCCCTATGAAGGCGACATCAGTAATATCAATCCCAATATGGTGGAAAGCATTACGGTACTGAAGGATGCCTCAGCGGCCAGTATCTGGGGTGCAAGGGCAGCCAACGGGGTAATTGTAATTACTACAAAAACCGGAAAATTCAATCAGCCTGTCAAAGTGGAATTCAATTTCAATACAAGCTATAGTCCCAAGCCGGATTTTGGCTACCTGAAAACAATGTCATCTTCCGATTTCATAGAGGTTGAAAAAGGATTATTTAAGAAAGGCTTTTATAACAGTGATATCAACTCTTCCTCTCATCCTGTCCTGTCACCTGTGGTCGATCTGTTGAATAAGGCAAAAAACGGATTGATCTCTTCCGATGAAGCCGATCGTCAGATTCAGCAGCTTAAGAACGTTGATGCCAGAGAACAGTTCCGCCGCTATATGTACACGCCTTCGGAGAAAAGACAATACAATGTAGGCATCACAGGGGGAGCTCCAGCATTTTTGTGGAGTACCGCACTGGGGTATGATGATAACACGGGCAATCTCGGGGAAGACTATAACAGAATGAACCTGCGTTTCCAGAATGTATGGAAGCCAGTAAATAAAATATCGGTCACCAGCAGCCTTTATTACACGGAAACTACTACGAAAAGCGGGCGCACTGCTTATGGCGGGATTATAATGGGAAGAAACTCCTTTGTTCCCTATATACAGCTGGCAGATGAGAATGGTCATCCTCTTGTTGTGAATAAGGATTATAACCAAAACTACAAGGACAGCTTTGAAAAGGGCAAGCTGAATGACTGGAATTATTATCCTTTAACGGACTGGCAGAATGACCAGATAAAAACCAAAGCTTCAGAAGTGATGGTCAACGCTGGCATCAATTATAAAATATGGAAAGGACTGGAAGCGGATGTTAAGTATCAGCATCAACGTTTAAATGACAATTCTGACAACCTGCATAATGCCCAGAGTTACTACGCGAGGAACTACGTCAATAGTTTTGCGCAGATCAATAATGGCAATGTAACGTTCATTGTTCCCAAAGGAGGTATTTTAGACCAATCCGCTTCGCTGACCACCATCAACAACGTCAGAGGGCAACTCAGCTACTCCGGGCAATGGAACAGGCATAACATCTCCGCCATAGCAGGCGGTGAAAGCCGTGATGCGGTCAGAACCTATAATTACAACCGTTATTATGGATTTGACCAGGAACGGATGACTTCCGGTGCCGTAGATTATGCCCATCAATACCCATTACTTCCCACAGGCAGCACTGATTTTATACAACGAAACCAGTCTCTGGGAAAACGTACCACCCGTTTTGTTTCGCTTTTTGCCAATGCAGCCTATACCTACGATAACAGATATACGGTTTCCGCAAGTTTCCGAAGGGACGCCAGCAACCTGTTCGGGCTTAAAACAAATGACCAGTGGAATCCTTTCTGGTCAGTAGGTACTTTATGGGATATTTCCAAAGAAAATTTCTATAAGCTAGCCTGGCTTCCGACCCTGAAACTAAGAGGTTCTTTCGGGTATAATGGGAATATCGATCCTGCAATGGTGGCTGTAAGTACCATTGCTTACGACCTGGATAACTCGGTTTATACAGGAACGCCAATGGCCCGTATCGACAATTATCACAATCCAAATCTTCGATGGGAAACCTCACGTATGGTTAATATAGGGCTCGACTTTTCTTCCCGGAACAACAGGATCAGCGGCTCCGTGGAATATTTTACCAAGAAAGGAACCAATCTCTTTGGCCCTGCGCAGATGGACTACACCACAGGCATTGATTATATGCGTTCCAATGTGGCAGAGATCAAAGGAAAAGGAATGGATATAGTTCTTAAAACGCTCAATATTGATAAGGGCATTCAATGGAATACGATTCTTAATTTCAGCATTTACCACGATAAGATCTCAAAATATTATCTGCTGAATCCAATGGCCAATCAATTTATAGGCAATGGGTCTTCCGTACCCATTTCAGGAATTGAGGGAAAACCGGTATATTCCATCTTCGCTTATCAATGGGCAGGACTCGATCCCCAAACGGGAGATCCGAGGGGTTATCTTAATGGCGCAGTCAGCAAGGACTATGCAGCTCTTACCGGAGCCGGAACATCGGTCAATGACCTGGTGTTTTTTGGTTCTGCTTTACCCACGGCATATGGATCGTTCATCAACTCGGTGGGCTATCAGAATTTTAGTCTCGATATCGGTATTGTATTTAAATTGGGATACTACTTCAGAAGGAGCTCTATTAACTATACCAACTTGTACAGGAGCTGGACGGGACATAGCGATTTTGCCAACCGCTGGCAGAAAGAGGGCGATGAAGCATTCACTGATGTTCCGTCCAATACTTTACAAAGCAATGCCAACAGGGATGCTTTTTACAATGGTTCGAGCGTACTGGTAGAAAAGGCTGACCATATCCGTCTGCAGTATATCAATCTCAACTATCGTTTCAATAAACGTTTTTTAGGATCAGCAATGTTCAAAGATCTCAGTTTATTTGTAAACCTCAGTGATCTCGGTCTGTTGTGGAAAGCCAATAAAAGTGGAATCGATCCGGATTTTAATCTGGGTGGCAACGGATTAAAACCACCTTCTGTCTATACTATCGGATTACGTGCAAATTTCTAAATCTTTGATCTAACATTACTTATTATATTATGAAAAAGTCATTTAAAATAACATTGGGATTATTATCCTTATTGATGATACTGACAGGCTGTAACCGCTTTCTGGATGAAAAGTCTGATTCGACACTTGCAGTGCCTGTGAGCCTTGAAGATAATCAGGCATTGATGGATCGCCTTTCTGATGTGATGATCAATTTTGCATCCAGCGGACTGGCTTCCTGTGATGAGCTCTATTTGTCGGATGCTGATTTTGATGCGATGGAATATCAGGAGGATAAAAGATTGTACACCTGGCAGAAAGATTATGTGTCCGCCAGTCAGGGGGCTGGCAATGATTGGTATTATACCTACAAAGGTATCTATATTTCTAATGTTGTTCTCAATAACCTGGACACCTATGCCATTCCGGGAGCCGAAAACGTAAGAGGTCAGGCATTGGCAATGAGGGCGATACGATATGTGGACGCGGCGCAGATCTGGTGTCCTGCCTATAGCAGCGATAAGGCTTCAACAGATCTGGGACTGCCGCTTCGTTTGGATCCGGATATGAATATTCCCTCCCAGCGTTCTACCGTGAAACAGACGTATGAGCAGATCCTGAAGGACCTGCAGGAAGCGGTGAATCTTTTGCCGGTCAAACAAGTTGCTGCCAGCAGGCCATCCAGGGTTACAGCCTTAGGATACCTGGCAAGAACTTATCTCTTTATGGGAGATTATCAGAATGCTCTGACCTATGCCTTGCAGGCATTGAGCTACAAAAACACACTGATGGATTTTAATACCCTGAACGTAACAGAATCTTACCCCATCAAGGATATGAATCCTGAAGTTTTGCTGCGGACAACTATGCGGATTTCAGCACCCGTACGATTTGCGGCAGCTAAAGTGACCGATACGCTGTATCAGAGCTATCACTCAAATGACCTCAGGAAATCGGCCTATTTCAGAGTTAATGCTAACGGTGATATTTCCTTTAAAGGTAATTATACCGGAGGATCATCGGGGAAAATAACAAGTGTTGCAGTGGACGAATTATACCTGATCGCCGCAGAATCCTATGCTCAAACCAATGACATCGCCAATTCTATGATGATGCTAAACAATCTCCTTATCAAGAGATGGAAAACCGGAACCTATATCCCTTTTACAGCCGGCTCAAAGCAGGAAGCCTTAGCAATTATCAAAAAAGAAAGATGCAAGGAACTCTTGTTCAGGGGAATTCGCTGGGCAGATCTTAAACGGTATAACCGGGATGGCGCTAATATTACGTTGACAAGAACGGTTAAAGGACAAAATTATAGTTTACCACCTAACGACCCTCGCTATGCGATTGCTATTCCGGAAGATATTATAACGCTAAGCGGAATGCCTCAGAATCCAAGATAAATTCTAAAGCAGTTAAACAAAACCTATGAAAGAAGGCTGGCACTTGCCAGCCTTCAATTTATTCATCATTTATTGCCAAAGGTAATCAGGGTTTACGATTGGAACTTATAGATAGAACCTGCGCATTGCTTTTTCCATCCAAAACATCATTCAGGGTCTGTCCGTCGGGAACGACAATACTACAAGGTCTTTCTCCTTCAACTTCACACCCTGAAGCATTGGTGGTCTGCCAGTGTGAGGTATTGGCAAATGCTCCGGAGGCAATGTCCGTGCTGTTATAGAAATACGTCGTAGCTGCTTTTTTCTCCATCACTTTGAAGGACATCACAGCCCCTGAGAATATCACGGCAGCAATCGCTACCGCATTAACTTTTAAAAATTGGTTGAATTTCATAATTCCGGTCTTTTTATACATCAAAAAAGATTACCTTAAAAACTTTAGAAACCTGTCTGGAAAGTACGGATGAACCGGTAAGAATTACTCATTGTACCCATAGTTTTAAAAACTTGCCGTACCATTATACCGTATTCTTTGTGTTCCCGGACAAATTGTGGTTGGTAAATACATTAAAAATTGTCGGTTGTTAAACAGCTTTCGGCCGTCTAATTTTAAGGTTGAACATTCATAGCAAATTCAGTCATAATCATCCGTAAGCAATTACGGTAACATACTTAGTCAGCAGGCCTGCTGTATTTTAGATTTAAACCTAAAGCGATAATAGTAAGAATGACGCAGCCCATATTAAAATACAAATGCTGATGCCAGCTCATTTTCTCCAGAATTCCGCCGCAGGAACAAGGCAGATGTTGGCTGGTACTTAACAGTAAAGCAATATAGCCGGTGAAAACAAGCATCAAAACAAAGCTTCCTATCAGTCCTGTAGTTCTGGTTTTCCGGTAGCATAATAATCCAGCGATTAGAAACTCAATAATGATTACCGTGTAAGGCAGGATTTGCGAAAATTCATTCAACAATGGTGATTCTGAAACCTGATTCTGAAAGTTTTCAAAATCCAATAACTTACTGATAGCAGCATAACAAAACAGCAGGATAAAAAAATAGCTGATGAATTCTGCGATTCTTGTGTTCGATTTTTTCATAATCATTATTAGTTTTCTAAATTTTTCTTCCGGTTTATTTGCCCTGAATTCTGAAGACTAAATTACAGTGATAGGAAGGCTGGGGAAAGCGTTTGTGGGAAAGATGTATCTTTTTATAAGTCGCAAATGATACATTTTTACCACTGTTTTTGTTTTTAAATAACTGAAAATAAAATACTTGTGTCGTTTTTACGATTTCTGTCAACGCATTGGCTCCTACAAGTGATTTTAAAAAGATTTTTCCGGTAAATTTGAGTATATCTTATCGCTATGAATTATCATCATAAGATTTTACTGCTGATTTTCAATCTATTGTCCTTCTTTATGATGGCGCAGGATTCTGAAAAACTGACATACAAGACGATTTCAGACTTGTATGCGGGTTATCTTGAAAATGATGAAAGAGCAATGGTCTTTGTAAACCGCTATATCGAGAAAGCCAAAAGAGAGCATTGCCTTAATAAGCAAATCATCGGTTATGAAGAAGCCATCTTTTATACTAAAAATGTAAACCGGAAATTATCTTATTCTGATAGTGCCATTTCTGTGGCGTTGCAAGCAAAAGTCCCTGATGTCATCTCAAGGTCTTACCTCGGAAAAGGAATCATTTACTATTACAACAAAAGAAAGTATAAACAGGCTTTGGAACAATACCTCAAAGCTTATCAATGGTCTCAAAATTCAGACAACGATTATCAGAAAAACAAGGTTGTCTATCACCTCGGAATGGTAAAAAGTTATCTGCGTGATTATCAGGAAGCGTCCGGCCATTTCCGAAATACGGCGAGATATTTTGAGGAACGTCTGAAAGAAAATCTTAATCCCAACACCAGGCTGAATAATGAAGCGGGATATTTTAACAGCATTTTTCGGCTTAGCACCTGTTACAGAAATTTAGGGTTGTACAGTCAGGAAGATTCGTTGGTTGATATGGGTTTGCAAAAACTGGAAAATATCAACGACCATCTATTGGAATACGGTTATTTGCAAACAGGAAAAGGCGTACAGCTTTTGAGAAAAGGAGATAAAAATGAAGCCTTAAAACATTTAAAACTATCGCGTGATATTTTGCTTAATAATCAGGATTACGGTTCATTGACGATGGTTTACTATTATTTAGGAAAAGCATATTGGCTCCAAGAAAACAGGGCTGAGTCTTTGCGTTACCTGAATAAAGTAGATTCTATGATTCATAAATTCCATTTCATAAGTCCGGAGATCCGCTCGAATTATCAGTATCTTCTTGATGATGCAAAGCAAAATGGTAATGTTGACGGGCAAATATATTATATCGACCAGTTGTTGAAAATGGATTCAATTCTCATTGCTGATTTTCCAACGATGGCATCAAAAATCTATCACGAATATGACAGGATTCCATTATTACAGGACAAACAATTGTTGAAAAAGAAAAATCATAAGATTAATCTACTGACTATTGCTGCGGTTGTAACGACCATTATGATGTTGCTTATTCTACTGGATTATCGTCGGCGGATGAAAAAGAAAAGGATTGATATTAAGTATTATGAATTGCTGGAGAGAATGAGAAATCAGGATGGTTTTGTTGAGACAATTCCTATTCCTTCCAGTAAAAAAGAGCCTTTCAGTCCGGAAGTTATCGAAGATATCAAAGCAAAACTTAAAAAGTTGGAAGAGCAGAAACAGTTTCTTACTAAAAATCTCACTTTACCAAAGGTTGCCAAGATGTTTAGCAGAAACCATTCCCAATTGTCTTACGTGCTGAACGAGCATCTGAAAATATCTTTCACGCAGTATCTCAAGACTTTAAGAATCGGTTACATTACCAATCTTCTTATGGAAAACAAAAAGTTTCTGCTGTACAAAGTTGAAGATTTAGCCAAAGAATGTGGAATGTCCAGCCGACAGTTGTTCTCATCCCATTTTCTCGAAATCAATGGGATGAGACCCATAGAATTTATAAATAAGAGACTGAAGGAGATTGAGGAGAATTGATGAAATATCTATATCTATTGATTCAATGCGTATATTTGGAATATTCAACAATAATTAAATAAGCGATTAGTATGGGATTTTTTGACTTTTTCAAGGCAAAACAAAAAAAGGAAAACGGATTAAAAGAAAGTGATGAAGTGATTTCAAAATCTAAAAAAATCAATGAAAATTCTATGACTGATAATGAATACCATAAACCATCCAATTGGACTTCGAATTATATTTATGGATTCATTAATGGAAATCCAATGCAAAAAATTTCCAATCATAACGATTTAATCGAAATTATCAGAAATACTGTTGGTGATGGAAAAGGCTACATCGCAATAGATTCGATATTCCACCCGTATAATTTAATAAATCATTAAAGGTGCTACTGCCTGGGATTTAGCTTGGTTTTGGTTGTATACTCAGGACCAAGGGAAAATTATTTCTGAAATTGCGAGAAATGAAACGGCTACAATTGTTCCATCTGAAAATTTAAATCTACTGGAAAATTTCAGGATTTGGCCAAATGACAATTTAAATCCCCATAAGAATAAGCAGTATGATAAGTTCGTTCCTTTTGTTCTGCCTTATTTAACTTACTCGATAGATGATAAAGATGAAGAACATTGGGTAAAAATGATAAATGCTGAATTGCAATTGCAGGGACACGCTCATACGTATATCGAAAATTTCAACCGTGTCTTATCAAATAATGTTGAAGGACACGTTATGACATTAGGTTTTGGAGAGTTTAACAGAGAAAATTTAGACGACCTGATCAATAAATTCACAGATTTTTATGATCAGATATGAGTGGAAAATAAAACTCTTAGCTTTTACGGGTTGACATAGAGTCGGAAAAACAACTTTGACGTAAGAGATTACACCGTAAAACAGTCGTGTGAAGACCATTCTCATCCAGAGAATTTTTGGCATTATTTTATCAACACTAACGATAAAAATAGTAAATGAAAGATTTGTTGTTTGAAAATTGGGAAAAACTTGGACAGGTCGCATTGATGACCATTGCCTCTTTTGTCATTCTATTCCTTTTCATCAGGATCTCAGGAAAAAGGACCTTAGCAAAGTTCAACGCTTTTGATTTTGTGGTCACGGTCGCTCTCGGTTCCACATTGGCCTATATGATGCTTGCGATGGTTCCATTGTCAGAAGGTGTAATGGTCTTATTTCTGATAATAGCATTACAATACCTGTTCGCGAAACTGGCCAGTACATCCGATAAGATGGAGCACCTGATCAATTCCTCTCCACGCTTACTGTTCTATAAAGGTAAATACCTCAAAGACAATATGAACACCGAGGCCATAACGGTTGATGAGATCAACGCTGTAGTACGTCAGGAAGGAATTGAAAGGTTAGATGATGTTCTGGCAGTTGTCATCGAGCTCAATGGAGAGATCAGTGTCATCAAAAAATCGGATACCCCAAGCGGTAAAAGTTCTTTAGAAGATCTTGATATCCCTGACGGTCAGGGAAGGAGCGATCTGTAGATTTTTGCAGTTACATAGTTGAAGTTATCGAATTAACCGAAGCTTATGTAAATTATTACCTTTTCACTCTTTTCATTGGAAAGGTCTGTTTGCGTTTCTGTCCGTTTTTTGTTCCTGAAATTTCTGCAATCAATGAATCGGAAGTAATTTTTGTGTAAGCGATGATTTGCGGAAAGTCGTGCTGTGGATTTTCAAAGACCAATTGATTTTCAGAAATGGTTTTAGCAACAAAACGAACAGGCTGACCATCATTTTGATTTTTAACAGTCGGAATGTAAAACAACTTTTTATTTTCCCGCACGAGCCGGATATTTTCAAAAATAATCGTATCCTTATCTTTGACACTATAACTTTTCCCTGAAAATTCATTTTGTCCTGATTTGGTCCAGGTTTCATAGATGCTGCCTTTCCGGGTTTTATTTTCCCAGGTGCCGCTCAGCCATTCCGCTTTTTGAATGTCCTTTTTCTGCTTTATTGTCCAGGCATTAAGAATAATCAAACTTACTACTGTAATAAAAAATTTTTCTCCTGTTTTCATAATTTTAGCTCATTGAATGAATTGTCATTTAGCAAAGTTGCGATGTTTTTGAAAACTAAAATTGTAAAAATGGGACAAGTCTAATCCGTTCCGTAAAAAAGCGAAGACATCTTTAAGTGAGTGCCATAAAATTCTTTTGGCGTAGATCCGGTAAATTCTTTAAACTCTTTGATAAAGTGTGCCTGGTCATAATACTCATTTTCATAAGCCAGGTGTGCGAGATTGGAGAACTGATCATTCAGCAACATTTTGAGCGCAGACTGCAATCGAAACGTCCTGGATAATTGTTTTGGACTGAGACCGATAGCTGAAGAAAATTTGCGTAACAATTGTCTTCGATTGACTTGGGTAAGCGTGGAGAGTTCATCAACCGAAAGTTGCCCATTGGCTGTTATAATCGTTTCAACGGTTGATTTTACAATGCGGTCAATGTTTTCGATGTCGGTCAGTCGATTAAGTAAAAATATTTCAATAAGCTCTATTCTCTCCGAAGTTGAATTGGCATTTATGATCTGCTGCTCAATTTCCTGTCCATCGTTTCCAAACAGCTTTTCCAATGAAACGGCGGTATTTTCCATCGCTTTTATCGGAATGGAGGTAAAAGGTAAAAATCCTTCCGGATGAAAACGAATGGAGAAAATTCCTGTCTCGCCGGTCGGTTCGATCTCAAGTGGTCGTGTCAGTTGTCCGATGACAAAACATCTGGGCTGGGTAATGCTATTTCCATTATCAAAGTATTGTTTGTACAGATCACCATAATGAAAGATCATCTCCATACATCCGTCAGGAACGATGATTTGCTTTTCAGGCATTTCTTCTTTCGGGCTTTCCAATGTCCAATAACATTTGATAAATGCTGCTAAGTCCTGATCCGGTTCAAATGTCTGGTAATGCATTGGCTTGTTTTGTTGAAAATTATTCCACTTAAAAATTTCAAAGTAATTCAAATATAATCAAGAAATAAGAAAAAATAGCCATTTAATTTGGAGGTGAAATATTTTTGATATTGCATCGATTCATAACTTTTTGTTGTCTAACTATTATTTTAAAAGTATCAATTAATGGAATAATACTCTTAAAATAACTATCCATAAATCATATTACGAGAAGTTCGCAGACGGAACCGTGAAATGCATTGATGAGGAGATACCGTTTGAGATACCGGAGAATTGGGAATGGTGTAGGTTGGGAAGTGTAGTTTCTTTAATTTCTGGACA